>ERZ1023266.1-NODE-1-length-657551-cov-59.062621_pt1 | contig 657551 bp, 541 predicted proteins | sample MGYA00380462_ERZ1023266 | MGnify/ENA primary metagenome ERZ1023266 (study PRJEB33173, sample SAMEA4830414) | metagenome | study: EMG produced TPA metagenomics assembly of the PRJEB25223 data set...
TTCTAATTGAAAATTATCTTACTGCTGTTTTTTAGGGATTTATGTCCCAGCCTCTTACTCTAATTATATTCACTATCAATTAGACAAAATGGCCATTTTCAAATATCACGCGTTGTTTCTGACCTTGAATATATTTATTATAATTCTCTTTTTGAAAATCAGTTAACATTAATTTAGATGTACCGTATTTTAACACTTTTTGCATTGTTTCTATTCTCATTTTTCTAAATAACCATCCATCTTTTAACACAATACGATTAACAGCATCATATGATAATTCTACTGTTTCTTTAATTTCAAATGTCTTGAATGAAATAATCGTGCACATTAAAAACGTATCACCAAAGTAATAAACATCTAAATCATCACGTTTATGTTGTCCAACTAACAAACGACCATATTCGAACTCTTTTTCTGGATATTTCAATTCTAAAAAACTAATAATCTCTTCTTCTTTTAATTTGAATTGCATTTAAAAACATCCTCTCTTAAGTTTTAACAAGCCTTAATTAAAAATTTTTTCAATCACATAGTTCAATATACATCATTTCGTTATGTTTTTTAATACTTTGTTCAAAAACAAATATTTTATTCTTTAAAATAATGACTTTTGTATTTTTAATCACAATAAACATTTTAAAATTCTTGTTATCATAATCATTAAAAGGTATTAACCTTAATAATATATTCTCTCGTCTCAACCTTAATCGTATACTTCAGACGTCTGTTTGTAGACAATAAAAGTCATTCACGTCTTCATATGTCATCAAATGTTTATCATGATATGATGAATATAATAATCGGGTATATAACTGTATGATTAATTACACAATAAAGAGAAGGAATATAATATGAAAAAAGTGTCAATTAAAGATGTTGCTAGAGAAGCTGGTGTATCAGTTACAACTGTGTCACATATTTTAAATCATAATGATAGTCGTTTTTCCGCAACAACGATAAAAAACGTACATGCTGTTTCAGAACGTTTAGGCTATGCCCCTAATAAACATGCAAAACAATTGCGCGGCAGTAAAATTCAAACTATTGGCGTCATTTTGCCTAGCTTAACAAATCCGTTTTTCTCAGCACTGATGCAAAGTATTCATGACCATAAACCATCTGATGTTGATTTATGCTTTTTAACATCTACAGCAACTGATTTGTATGACAATATTAAACATTTAATTGATCGAGGTATTGACGGATTAATTATCGCACAATACATATCATCCCCGGACGCCCTAAATAACTATCTAAAGAAACATCATGTACCTTATGTCGTACTGGATCAAAATGACCATCAAGGCTATACAGATTTTGTTCGGACAAATGAATATCAAGGTGGACAACTTGCAGCACAACATTTAATAGAACTCGGTCACAACCATATGATAATTGTTGCACCATATGACATGATGGCGAATATGTCGACTCGTGTCGCTGGATTTGTCGATACTTTGCGCGCGAATCAATTGCCAGAACCACAAATCGTCCATACTGAATTATCTAAGCGCGGTGGGCTAACCATTGTTGATGACATCATGGTTCAATCTGCCACTGCAATCTTCGCTATTAACGATGAACTCGCTATTGGCATTTTACGAGGACTAATTGAACATGGCATCAGTATCCCGAAAGATATCTCATTAATAGGTTATGACGACATTGATTATGCAGCGTACGTCTCGCCACCTTTAACTACTGTGGCACAACCTATAACTGATATTGGCAAAACATCTTTAACCTTATTACTTCAACGATTACAGCACTTAGATAAATCCATTGATATGATTGAATTACCAACGACTTTAAAAATTCGTGCAACAACTGGCTATCATCTTTCAAACTAACTACGTATCTTCCGAAATATACTCATCATTGTTAGGCCCTTAGCGTTGCTTTAATGCTGAGGGTTTTTAATCATAATTATTTTACTAAGAAATTAAAATAATAATGTATGAATTTTTAAATATGATTTAAACGTTTTCAGTTTTTATGAAAACGCATGCATTTTGCAAATAAAAATGGTACGATGGCACTGGTAAAACGTTTTACTAAAAACAAATCATGAGGTGTATAACATGAGCATTGTTGCATTACTTATCGGGTTAGGCCCCTTAATTGGCTGGGGCTTCTTCCCAACAGTCGCTTCAAAGTTTGGTGGTAAACCTGTACATCAAATTATCGGTGCTACTGTAGGTACGTTAATCTTCGCTATTATATTAGCCGTAGTCACATCAAGTGGCTTCCCTACTGGAACCAATTTGCTATTCGCCTTATTATCAGGTGCAGGATGGGGATTCGGACAAATCATTACATTTAAAGCGTTCGAATTAGTCGGCTCATCTCGTGCCATGCCAGTCACAACAGCATTCCAATTATTAGGCGCATCTTTATGGGGTGTCTTTGCATTAGGAAATTGGCCAGGCATTGGTCATAAAATCATTGGATTTACAGCTTTAGTCGTTATTCTAATTGGAGCGCGTATGACAGTTTGGAGTGAACGCAAAGAAGCAAGTAACGCCAAAAATTTACGTCGTGCAGTGGTACTTCTGTTAATTGGTGAATTTGGATACTGGTTATATTCAGCTGCACCGCAAGCAACTTCTATTGATGGCCTAACTGCCTTTTTACCTCAAGCAATGGGTATGGTAATTGTTGCAGTCATTTATGGCTTTATGAATATGAAAGCAGAGAATCCATTCCGTAATAAAATTACGTGGTTACAAATTATTTCAGGTTTCTTCTTTGCATTTGGTGCTTTAACATATCTTATTTCAGCACAACCTAATATGAATGGTTTAGCAACTGGATTTATTCTTTCTCAAACATCCGTTGTGCTTGCTACATTAACTGGTATTTATTTCTTAAAACAACATAAAACGTCAAAAGAAATGGTTATTACAATCATCGGCTTAGTACTCATTTTAGTAGCCGCTTCTGTTACAGTATTTATAAAATAAGGAGTGTAGATGTCATGAAAAAATCAGCTGTTTTAAATGAACATATTTCAAAAGCAATCGCGACAATTGGTCATTTTGATTTATTAACGATTAATGACGCTGGCATGCCAATTCCAAATGATCATCGTCGTATCGACCTAGCTGTAACTAAAAACTTACCACGCTTTATTGATGTCTTAGCTACAGTGTTAGAAGAAATGGAAATCCAAAAAATATACTTAGCAGAAGAAATAAAAGAACATAACCCTACACAATTGCAACAAATTAAACAATTGATTTCATCGGAAATCGAAATCATTTTCATTCCTCACGAAGAAATGAAAAGTAACTTAGCTCACCCATTAAATAAAGGTAATATTCGTACTGGTGAAACAACGCCCTACTCTAATATTGCATTAGAATCGAATGTTACTTTTTAAAAGTTATAACTTGAAAGGAGCGTACACATGACCAACAAAGTTGTTATTTTAGGTTCAACGAATGTCGATCAATTTTTAACAGTTGAAAGATATGCACAACCAGGCGAAACATTACATGTTGAAGAAGCACAAAAAGCATTCGGCGGAGGTAAAGGTGCCAACCAGGCTATTGCCACTGCACGCATGCAAGCAGACACAACATTTATTACTAAAATTGGCACTGATGGCGTTGCTGATTTCATCTTAGAAGATTTTAAAGTAGCTCATATTGATACATCATATATTATCAAAACAGCTGAAGCAAAAACGGGCCAAGCCTTTATCACTGTGAATGCAGAAGGACAAAACACCATCTATGTTTATGGTGGTGCGAATATGACGATGACACCTGAAGATGTTATTAACGCAAAAGACGCTATAATCAATGCAGACTTTGTCGTTGCACAATTAGAAGTACCCATCCCGGCTATTATATCTGCATTTGAAATTGCCAAGGCACATGGTGTGACGACAGTATTAAATCCTGCACCAGCGAAAGCATTACCTAATGAATTATTATCATTAATCGATATTATTGTGCCAAACGAAACAGAAGCCGAATTGTTATCTGGGATTAAAGTAACTAATGAACAATCTATGAAAGACAATGCCAATTACTTTTTATCTATAGGCATTAAGACTGTTTTGATTACGCTAGGTAAGCAAGGTACATATTTTGCTACTAAAAATCAAAGCCAACACATCGAAGCTTATAAAGTAAATGCGATTGATACAACTGCTGCAGGCGACACATTTATTGGTGCATTTGTCAGTCGCTTAAACAAGTCGCAAGATAACTTAGCAGATGCTATTGATTTTGGTAATAAAGCGAGCTCACTCACTGTACAAAAACACGGCGCGCAAGCATCTATTCCTCTACTAGAAGAAGTAAATCAAGTTTAAATGAATCAAACACAGCTATGATATGAAGGTTTAGCATATAACATGCAACATTCGTATATCATGGCTGTGCTTTTTTATCTTTATAAAACATCATCTATTAGAAATAATTTTCCACTAAACCTATGCTTGTTGACTCATGTTTAGTTATAAATGAAGTGACAATTTTTTGTAATCTTTTTAACTTCCAAATTATCGCATATAAATATGCTATATTAATGATAATAATTATCAATTAAAAGGAGGTTATGCTATGTCTAAAGAAGCTGGTCATACATTTTTAGCTAAATTAGGAAAAACTCGTCTACGCCCCGGTGGTAAAGAAGCAACAGATTGGTTAATACAACAAGGGGCATTTTCACAAGATAAACAAGTGTTAGAAGTGGCATGTAATATGTGCACAACATCTATTTATCTAGCTCATACATATGGCTGTCACATTCAAGGCGTTGATATAAATAAGAAAGCATTAGAAAAAGCACAGGAAAACATTTCAGCAGCAGGTCTTGAATCATATATTCAAGTTCAACAAGCGAATGCTGTTAAATTGCCCTTTGATGACAATCAATTCGATATCGTTTTAAATGAAGCAATGTTAACAATGTTACCCATCGCCATAAAGGAAAAAGCATTACGCGAGTACTACCGAGTCTTAAAGCCTGGGGGTATCTTGTTAACACATGATATTGTCATCGTTAATGAATCACATGCCACACATGTTGTTAAATCATTATCTGCAGCAATTAATGTCAATGTCTCACCGCAGACGAAACTTGGCTGGTTAGATTTATATAATCAAGCTGGTTTTAATCATGTGCATTATCATACTGGTCCAATGAGTTTAATGACACCAAAAGGTTTAATTTATGACGAAGGTATTGTTGGAACTATAAAGATTATCAACAATGCTTTGAAAAAAGAAAATCGACCAATGTTTTGTAAAATGTTTAAAACGATGACTAAATTGCGTAAAGATATGAATTATATTACTTTTGTCGCTAAAAAAGAGCACTAAATATAATGCCACTAACTGTACTTTGTATCTATGTTTGACTATCACTTTAATTTCTTTGTGACACTAATCATCTACTTAACAATATCGTTATCGTTGATTAGTAAGTCATCAATTTTGGTTAAAGACTTTCATAAACACTCAAACATTAACACTATACATAGTTAGTGGCATTATTTTTTTCTTAAAATTTTAACATCACGGGATTGGAACAGAAATGATATTTTCGCAAAATTTATTTCTGTCCTTCCCCAACTTGCATTACCTGTAGAATTTCTTTTCGAATTTCTCTGTGTTGGGGCCCCGCCAACTTGCATTACCTGTAGAATTTCTTTTCGAAATTCTTTGTGTTGGGGGCCCGCCATTATAACACTGTAGGTCCTACTATATTAATTTATGTCTCGGGCTCTAACCCTAAAATACTTATAATATACCTTTATAATTTATCTCCATTTGATGCTATCACTTGTTGATACCAATAGAACGAATCTTTTTTCAAGCGTTCCATCGTGCCATGACCATCATTATCTCGATCAACATATATTAAACCATAGCGTTTCTTCATTTCACCGGTTGTAAATGAAACAATATCAATGATTCCCCACGGTGTATAACCGATTAAATCTACACCATCTTGATCAACTGCTTCTATCGCTGCTGTAATATGTGCTTTTAAATATTCAATGCGATAATCATCATGAATATGTCCATCTACCACTTCATCAACTGCACCAAAACCATTTTCCACAATAAAAAGTGGTAACTGATAACGATCATATAACACATTCAATGTATATCTTAAGCCATCTGGATCAATCGCCCAACCCCAATCACTCGTTGCGATATGCGGATTCTCCACAGAATGATTCAAACCACCGTTGACGATGTTGTTTTCAACTGTAGTATCAACATCATGTTTTACAGCCGTAGACATGTAATAACTAAAGCCAATATAATCAACCGTGCCCTGCTGTAAAATACTGTCGTCCCCTTCTTGCCATCCAACATCATATCCTTTTCGTGCCAACATTTTTTTAGCATAGCTTGGATAATAACCTCTCACTTGGACATCCGGGAAAAAGAAACGTAAGCGATTCGCAATTTGTGCTTCCATCATATCTTTCGGATGACACGAATATGGATAAATGGGTACATGTGAAATCATTGTTCCAATCTTAAACTTCGGATTAATCTCTTTACCAAGACGAACTGCTAAAGCACTGGCTAAAAGTTCATGATGTGCTACTTGATACAAGACTTCTTCAGGATTATCATTTTCTGTCAATGCTACCCCAGAATTCGTCCATAAAAAGATAGGATTTGATGTGTCCATCTGATTATTAATTTCATTAAACGTCATCCAATATGTAACTTTATCTTTATATCTTTCAAATACAACACGCGCAAAATGCACAAAATAATCGACAACTTCTCTATTTCTAAATCCACCATAATGTTTCGCTAAATGAAGTGGCATCTCAAAATGTGATAACGTCACAACAGGTTCAATACCTTGTGCAATTAATTCATCAAAGATACGATCATAAAAGGCGAGTCCTTCTTCATTTGGCACATCTTCATCCCCATTCGGAAAGATACGTGTCCACGCAATCGACGTACGTAAACATTTCAATCCCATTTCTTTAAACAAGGCAATATCTTCCTTATAACGATGATAAAAATCAATACCTTCATGATTTGGATAATAGTGATTGGGATCTATAGATTCTGTAATCTGACGTGCTTTGCCATGTGCACCACTCGTCATAACATCAATTACACTTAACCCTTTACCACCTTTATCATATCCACCTTCAAATTGATTTGCGGCAAGAGCGCCACCCCACATGAAATTTTGCGGTAATTTTGTCATTATTACAACACACTCCTAGTTTTTAAATATTTTAAAAATAACATCTTCAGTCGTAATGATTTCATTCATTGTCAGTTCTACTTTTCCTAAATCGGCAGAGTTGCTAATAACGACAATAACGTCAGCATTGTAGCCTTGTTGTTGTATATATTGCTGGTCGAATTGCAACAACGTTTGCCCTGCTTCAACATGATCATTTTGCTTTACAAAGCACTTGAACCCTTTACCTTCCAAGTCAACTGTATTCACGCCAATATGAATGACTATGTCCACACCGTCTTCTGATTGAATACCAACTGCATGCTTAGTTGGTACAATCATAGATATTAAACCATTGAACGGTGCGATTACTTTGGATTCTTCATGAGCTTTGATTGCTAAGCCTTCACCTACCATTTTCTCTCTAAAAATTGAATCTCTTACTTCTTTAAGTAAAATACGACGACCAGCGATTGGTGCTTTCACTAAAATTGGTGTTGTTACTTTTACTTGAGGTGTATAACTTGTATCTTGACTATTAATATTGTCAGTATTCTCACTCTCTTCGACATTAGCATTCTTAATTAATCGCTGTAATTGCTGATACACTTCATCGACATTTCCATTTAATTTTATGACTAACTGCGTATCATTTTCTGCTACAGATGTCACATCAACTATTTGTTTCACTTCATTTGCTGTAGAAGGAATTGTATGTTGCATATGAATTGTAATGCACTTCGTATCATACGTTGCATCAACAATGTTTTCGACACCACCTACAGCTGTAAGAATGTCTTGGGCTTGTTCTTTATATTTATTGCTCATAAATATTACCCCCTCAACTTGATAGTAGAATGAAAATGTATTTACTTACCTCCAATTATAATTGTACCGGTTCAATTTGTAAACGCAGATACAATTATAATATTTTGTGCTATAATAATTACAGACAAAGTGAAACGAGGACAGAATATTGTTAAAGTATGAACATATTGCTAAGCAACTTAATGCGTTTATACATCAATCTAATTTCAAACCCGGTGATAAATTGCCAAGCGTGACGCAATTAAAAGAACGTTATCAAGTAAGTAAGAGTACTATCATTAAAGCATTAGGCTTATTGGAACAAGATGGTTTGATCTATCAAGCACAAGGCAGTGGTATTTATGTGAGAAATATTGCTGATGCCAATCGTATCAACGTCTTTAAGACTAATGGTTTCTCTAAAAGTTTAGGTGAACACCGAATGACAAGTAAGGTACTTGTTTTTAAGGAGATTGCAACGCCACCTAAATCTGTACAAGATGAGCTCCAATTAAATGCAGATGATACCGTCTACTATTTAGAGCGATTAAGATTCGTGGACGATGATGTTTTATGTATCGAATATTCTTATTATCATAAAGAAATCGTGAAATATTTAAATGATGATATTGCTAAGGGCTCTATCTTCGACTATTTAGAATCAAACATGAAACTTCGTATTGGTTTTTCAGATATTTTCTTTAATGTAGATCAACTCACTTCAAGTGAAGCTTCATTACTACAATTGTCTACAGGTGAACCATGTTTACGTTACCACCAGACTTTTTATACAATGACTGGCAAACCCTTTGATTCATCTGACATCGTATTTCATTATCGTCATGCACAGTTTTATATTCCTAGTAAAAAGTAATAAATACATAAAAACGTCTATATCCCAGTTATAAACTGGAGTATAGACGTTTTTTTACGATAATAACAATGGCTCAAATTGCTATTATCTTGCTTAGGTTTTTCGTTTTAGAAGAATATTGCTACAAAGACAGGCACAACTGCTACAACAACTACACCAACTAACACTAAAGCTATACTTGCCATTGATTCTTCTACAGGTCCTAATTCTTTGGCTGGTGCTACACCTAATGTGTGACCACTTGTTCCAAGTGCTAATCCTCGGGCAATAGGGTTAGTAATTCGGAAAAGCTTTAAGAATTTATTACCTAGGGCATAAATAATGACACCATTTAAAATAACTGCTAATGATGTTAATTCTTTTATACCACCGATACCAGCTGATACTGGTAACGCAATCGCTGTAGTTGCTGCTTGAGGTAACATTGATAAAATAACATCATTGGCAAATTGTGCTAACTTCGCAAAAGTTAAAATAATTAATAACGCTACAACTGTACCGATACCAATACCTCCGATGATACGATGCCAATGTTTAACAAGCACTTCACGCTTTTTATATAACGGAATCGCAAAACAGATTGTTGCCGGTTCTAAGAAGAAGTAAATAATGTCTCCACCTATTTTGTAAGTCTTATACGGAATGCCTGTTAAATAGAGGAAGGCCACACCAAATACCATACTGACAAATAGCGGTGCGAATAAGAAGAAACGATTAGTTTTTTCAAATAATATGGTCGCTAAGAAAAATGGTATAACGGATAACAGTATTCCGAAGTAAGGTGTGTTTAGTGCTAAGTGGTTAATCATGAGCTTGTGCCTCCTCTATTTTGATCTTTTTTGTGACTTTGTCACCTTTAGATCTCGAAGTAACTTTCATAATAATTTGTGTGACATAGCCAGTACAAATAAGTAATAGTATTGTTGAGACGATTATTAGTCCAATGATTAAAAATGGTGCTTGGCTAATGACACCTAAAGAGTTAACAACTGAGATACCGGCTGGTACGAAGAGTAAGCCAATGTTATTTGTTAGTGTCGTTCCTACTTTTTCGACTTCGCCTAACTTAACAGCACCAGTACATAATAATACAAATAATAATACTAAACCGATTACTGATGCAGGCATAGGAATTGGCATAAATGATTCAATTATTTTCGATACAAAGAGTACTAAAGCAATTACAATGACTTGGTGAAAAAAGTGTGCTGGTTTTGATGCGTCTTTTTGTTGTTTCACGACCATTGCCTCCTACGTTTGATTTAACTAAAGTATAGATGGCTCACTTCGATTTGCGTGATTTTTAGTCCGAAATACAAAATATCATAGGTAAAATGCATAAAAAAAAGGATTACTGTTAAAGTAATCCTATCGACGCTTTAAAATCTTTCATAAATGAACGTCCAACTTGCATCTTGACACCATTTGTCAATATTACCATATAAGTATAGTTAAACCATTGTTGCACTTCTTTAATGTGTTTCGTGTTAATAATATATGAACGATGAATACGTATAAAATAAGTGGGATTCAATCGTTTTTCATAACGATTCAATGGCTCTGTTGTTTCGTATTTATGATTCGTTGTATGTATGGTTGTAATACCATTATGTGTGCCAATCCCAATAATATTTTGTTGCTTTAACATGTGAATTTTATCGTCAATTTCAACAGGTAAGCTTTGATCAAAATTCGCCGACATATCATTCGCAATTGCACTTGCGTTATTATCATCTTTGGCTTTAGTCGCACGCACTTTATTGACTGCTTGTTCAATACGTTTTTGACCAAACGGTTTCAAAATATAGTCTGTCGCATTTAATTCAAATGCCTGTACTGCGTATTGGTCATGTGCAGTTGCAAAAATAATCGCAGGTGGCTCTTTCATCTTTTGAATCTTAGCTCCTAATTCGATCCCATTTTCATCCATTAAATTGACATCTAAAAATATAATGTCATATTGATTGATCAGTAGTGCTTCCAATGTTTCTTTTACATTTTCTGCCTCATTAATTTCTTCAAAACCACCAATTTCATTTAATAAATATGTTAATTCATTACGTGCTAATGGCTCATCATCTATGATTAATGCTTTCATATTTATTCCTCCTCTTGTCTTTCATAAGGAAGTACACACCAAAAAGTGGTACCGCTCGATGTCGATTCAAATTGTAATGCTGCGGATTTTCCAAATAATCCTTTTAGGCGTAAGTTTAAATTTTCTAAAGCACTACCAGTTCCAGACTCTGATTCTACAGATGTTTCTCCCAACAAATGCATTTTATCTTTAGAAATACCCTGACCATTATCTTGTACAATAATACGTACATGTGTTGCAGTTTCTTTAATCACTGACACGTCAATATCGTTACCTTGCTTTCGATTCGTAAACGCATGTTTGATGGCATTTTCAACTAAAATTTGAATTAAAAATGGTGGTACAAGCACATCGCGATATTTGTCTTCAACATTAATATTGATATTAAATCTTCCTGGATAACGTGCTTGTTCGAGTGATAAGTATGCACGCACTTGACTTAACTCTTTATCTAAAGTAATCGTATGTTGCTTAGAGCCTTGTAAATTCGCTCTGAAAAAATAACTCAATTCTAATAGTAACTCTCGTGCCTTTTCGCTATTTATTCTAACTAAAGCTGAGATCGTGTTAATTGAATTGAAGAAAAAATGTGGACTCACTTGTGCCTGTAATGACTTAATCTCAGCATCTTTCAATAACTTACTTTGCGTTTCGGCTTCACCAAGTTCAATTTGGCTACTAAAAATATTTGCCAATCCTTCTGCAAGTTGACGTTCCACAAAAGTTAAATCATTAGGGTTTGTAAAATACATCTTCAATGTACCGACGATAGAACCATGCATCTCAAGTGGTATCACGATAGCTGCTCTAAGCGGGCAATTCGGATGACTACAACCAATCTCTTCTTTAGTATGAACTTCTTTCAACTTTCCTGATTTCAATACATCTTTAGACAGACTTGTTAATATTTCATTTGTTGGTATGTGATGATCACTACCTGCACCTACATGCGATAAGATTTCATTTTTGCTTGTAATTGCTACGGCAGATACTTTCATTAAATTTTTAATAATCATCGCAATTTGCTGTGCCGATTCTCTATTCAATCCTTCTTTAAAATACGGCAATGTCTGGTTCATCAATTGCAGTACATCATGTGTTTGAACAGCCTTCATTTGCTCCTCTTGCTTTAATGTTGAAATGATAATAGACATAAAAATCGCCGTACCAACGCTATTAACAATAATCATTGGTAGTGCAATTAATGATATGAGGTCAACCGCATATGCTTTGTCGTGGGAAAATGTTAAAATGCTCAACATTTGAATCATTTCCATAACAATTCCAATCATGGCACTTTTCGCAATACTCGGGTAACGCTTGCGTCTTTGAGCTTGTAAGCCAAAATAACCAGCAATTATACCAATAAATATAGATGAGATAAGATAAACTTGTGCATCCGCCCCACCCATATACACTCTGAAAATACCTGAAATAACGCCAACAAATAGACCTACAAAAGGGCCACCAACTAATCCTGCGACACCTATCGTTAATACACGTGTGTTAGCTAAAGATACATCATCATCTAAACGGAAGTACACACTTCCTGACAAACTATGTTGATGATCGATGACGATACCAGTTAAATTAGACATTAAGGCAAACAAACTGAAAATAATACATAATTGCCAACGTGCTTTCCATGTACGTCGACGATTCATTAAGTTTTTAAAATATGGAATATTCATCAACACATAGGCCAAAATAATAATTAAACCTACACGCTCAAGTAATAACATTGTTAGCGATAGCACGATAGCACCTCAGTGAATTATAATTATGTTTATTTTATCATAATAGTGCATGTAAAATTCATGAATAAATTATTAAAAAAACACGCTACTATTTAATTATCTATACCATTAAATTTTCATATCAATTTTTATGCTAAGTTGACCATTTTTCTTTTCAAATAATGCTGTTTATGTCACTATTATGACTTTTATACATAGCGAAAAACTGCTGGACTTATTTTTGCCAACAGTTTCTAATCGCGTTATTTATGATACTTTTTTAAATAATACGTGATTCTCTAAATGTACGTGTTCATGTGTTAACACTTCAAGTGCTTTTAATCTCTGATAAACAAGTCGCCAAGTACCACACGCTTCTATCGGAGGTTCATAACTAGATGTTAATTCGCTCATTTTTACTAACAATTCTCCCGTTGCAATGTGGTCTGAAACTAAATCATCTATCACAGTATTAATATCGTCTACTACCTCACCTTGCTCATATTTAATGAGTTTTGGAAAATCGACATCGTCTTCTTTTTGCATATGCTCTAACATGCCATTTTTAAATGTATCGTATGTTTCTTTTAACTCAACTAAATATGGATGATTAGGTCCATGTACTTTCGATAACTTCGTCACATAAGGTGTTAAATTTTTAAATTCTTCTCTTAGAGGTTCATGATATGCTGATTGAATATATTGAATAAGTGATGAAACATTTAAAAATTTAGGATTTAACGAACCTGGTGTATTCGTTTGTTCAACGTCGTTGAGACGCTGTAATAATTCGTTCAAATCTACATTTTTCTTTTCTAAGGCTGCTGCTTCTATACTTACTTGTCCGCCACAACAAAAATCTATTCCCACACTTCTAAAAATATCCGCTGCTTTCGGATAATCAGTTACTACATCTGCTACTATGTCATTTTTATTTATCATTATAGATAACCTCCTCATTTCCAGTGTATACAATTTAATGTATATGAAAATGAAAATCAGGGAAATGTCATAATCATGTCATAAACAGCAAAATAAAGCCCTCAAATCATGTTGGCTCACAATGATTTGAGGGCATTTATTATTTATTTAGTGGATAAGTGATATGTGCAGTGTTTAACTTAACAATATTTTTGAAGTCTCGCTTTTTAATATCTTTGCTAAGTAAGATTTGCACTTCGTTTTCTGATGTTTGGCTTAACATTCCCATCACCATGTCGTCTTTTAGTACGACACTAGCCATACCTTCTTCAAATACATAACCACGATCCAGACCAGTTAAAATGATTTTGTTTTTACCTTTTAACTTCAATGAGATTGAATCCGTTAATGTAATAGCTGTAAAGTATAACGAAATGTTATTAAAGTCTTTTGTGAAATACGGTGTTAATCTATAAAAATCATTATTCAAATGAATTAATGCACTTGTTTCTGCAGTATATGCATATTTATTACGTTGATTACCAACACGCACTTCAAATACTTCCGTACCTATTTGGACTTCTAAGAAAACATCCCAAATTTTTTCTTTAGGTAAATACGCTTTAATATCTTCTAACATAATGTTAAAACGATATTGTTTATTCGCATTGACACTTAAAGGTACATACATTGTGTGCTTCTTGTTTCGTGAATGTAATTTAAGTCTGACATCATAATGTCCTTCGCCAATCATAAATTCATTTAACGTTAGCTCTGTAACAATTTTATGATTATCAAATTTAAATGCTGTCATTTTCACTTTTGGCTTAGCGATATCAATGCCTTTAAAGTATGGTTCGCCTTCATTGAATTGAATGTTTAATTTACCATCTACAATATCAAAACGGTAGTATTGACCTTGACGGTAACTTTCTTCCACAGTTCTATAGTTGTCTATATCTTTCGCTCTCGCGTAGTGCAACAATGGTCGTAATTTACTCATCACCAATGCATCTACACGTTCTGGAACTGCTTGTATAAAGTCTCCTAGAGCATTAATCCATTGTGGTTGATCTTCTAGTTTAACTTTAAGTGAGAAGCCATTCGTACGAGAAAAACTAAAATGACGATTTAAAAATTCTGCTAAGATTTGATTTTTATGGGCTTCTTCTAAATCTGCATTTAATATTTCTACAGCAATCAATCTCATGACTTCATAAAAGTCTTCAGGTGAAACATACGCACTACTCATATGTTCACCTTCACGCTTTGTAGCATAATAATACGCTTTATCACTTAACACACTGATTCGATTTGCATTTAAATATGCTTTCATTGTAAATAATTGATCTTCTGCACTCTTTAATTCTTCTGGAAAATAAATGTCATTATCTTTTAGTAATGCTGTTCTATAGATTTTAGTCGGGCTTAAAGTATAGATAATTCTTGAATTTAACAAAGTAACTTCAGGTGCTGTTTCTTTAAACATAGATTGTGGTACACCACGACCATTAACACCTTTCATTTTAATCAATAAGACATCTGAGTGATGTTCATCAATAAATGCTGCTGCATCCTTTAAAGTCTCTTTGTTTATATAGTCATCGGAGTCCACAAATAATACAAATTCACCTTCTGCTTGTTTTAACGCCACATTTCTAGGTTTACCTGGACCACCAGAATTTGTTTCGAGTTGACTTACTTTCAAGTTCAATTTATTGCGATACTTTTCAACTATTTGTAACGTTTGATCTGTTGAACAGTCATCAACTACAACCACTTCAAATTCAGTTTTCGGAAAATCTTGTTTCGCAAGGCTATTAAGTAATTCTGTTATATACTTTTCTGAATTGTATGTTGGAACTATTACTGAAAATTTCATCATTATACCTCTCCCACTTTGACTACTATATAAACTTAGCTACCAAATAAATTTCTGACTAAACGCTCACTTGATCGGCCATCTTGATATTTAAAATGTTTATCTAAGAATGGAATGACTTTTTCTCCTTCATAATCTTCATTGTCCAAGGCGTCCATTAATGCGTCAAATGATTGCACAATTTTACCTGGAACAAATGATTCATATGGTTCATAAAAATCACGCGTCGTAATATAATCTTCTAAATCAAATGCATAGAAAATCATTGGCTTTTTAAATACTGCATATTCATATATTAAAGATGAATAGTCACTAATTAATAAATCTGTTATGAACAGTATATCATTAACTTCTCTAAAGTCAGAAACGTCAACAAAATATTGTTTATGTTTGTCTGCAATATTAAGTCTATTTTTCACAAATGGATGCATTTTAAATAATACAACCGCGTTATTTTTTTCGCAATATCTTGCTAAACGTTCAAAATCAATTTTGAAAAATGGGTAATGTGCTGTACCATGACCACTACCTCTAAATGTTGGTGCGAAAAGAATGACTTTCTTACCTTTAATAATTGGTAATTCATCTTCCATCTCTTGTTTGATCTGTGTCGCATAAGCTTCATCAAATAGTACATCAGTACGTGGAACACCTGTAGGCACTACATTTTTCTCTTTAATACCAAATGCTTCAGCGTAGAATGGAATATCGGTTTCAGATGATACATAAGCTTTTGTATAGCTACGATGATTTAATGAATCAATAAATGGTCCACCCTTTTTACCAGTACGACTAAAGCCAACTGTTTTAAAGGCACCAACGGCATGCCATACTTGAATAACTTCTTGAGAACGTCTAAAACGCACTGTATAAATCAATGGGTGAAAGTCATCAACAAAGATGTAGTCTGCCTTCCCAAGTAAATATGGCAATCTAAACTTGTCGATGATGCCACGTCTATCTGTAATATTCGCTTTAAAAACAGTGTGAATATCATACTTTTTATCTAAATTTTGACGTAACATTTCGTTATAGATGTATTCAAAGTTTCCAGACATCGTTGGTCTAGAGTCTGATGTGAACAACACCGTATTCCCTTTTTTCAAGTGGAAAAATTTCGTCGTATTAAATATCGCTTTAAAAATAAATTGTCTTGTATTAAATGATTGTTTGCGGAAATACTTACGTAATTCTTTATATTTACGAACGATATAAATACTTTTAACTTCCGGAGTCGTTACAACAACATCAAGGACAAATTCATTAACATCGCTAGAAATTTCAGGTGTAACAGTATAAACCGTTTTCTTCGAAATGCCGCCTTTTCTAAATTCTTTTAGGTAAGTCTGCAATAAGAAATTGATTTTACCATTTTGTGTTTCTAATTCGTTGTATTCTTCTTCTTGTTCTGGCTTTAGATTTTGATATGCATCATTAATCACATCTGGGTTTAACTGTGCAATATAATCAAGTTCTTGCTCATTCACTAATAAGTACTTATCTTCAGGTAAGTAATAACCATTATCTAAGATAGCTACATTGAAACGACAAACGAATTGATTCCCATCTATTTTGACATCATTCGCCTTCATTGTACGTGTCTCAGTTAAATTTCTTAATACAAAATTACTATCTTCTAAATCTAGGTTTTCACTATGTCCTTCAACGAATAACTGAACACGTTCCCAATAGATTTTATCTATATATATCTTACTTTTAACCAACGTTAATTCATCCTTTTCTATTTACATAATCCATTTTAATACTGTTTTACCCCAAGATGTAGACAGGTCTGCTTCAAAAGCTTCTGTAAGATCATTAATTGTTGCAATTTCAAATTCTTGACCTTTTAACAACGCTAATTTATCTACAATATCTGGGTATTGAATGTATAAGTCTACAACATCTTGGAAATCTTTTGAACCACTTCGACTACTACCAATCAACGTTAGTCCTTTTTCCAATACTAGACGTGTATTAACTTCTACTGGGAACTCACTTACACCTAACAGTGCAATGCTTCCTTCTGGTGAAATGTAATCGATCATTTGATTTATGGCTGATTGACTACCGCGACCACCCACACACTCAAATGCATGATCAAATGTTAAGCCTTCAGGTATTTTATTAATAAAGAAGACATCATCAACAAATGAGAAGTGACTCAATTTATAATCTGTTTTACCAAAGACATATATTTTAGACTCTGGATATAATTTACGTAATAAAATGGCTGTAATGTAACCTAAGTTACCATCACCCCAAATACCAAATGTATTTTTATTTGAAATAGATTTCTTTTCAAAACGACGAATAGCATGCAAACTTACTGTTACAAGCTCTGTATATGAAATAATACTTAAATCAATATCATCAGGTAGTGGTACAGCTCTATCATGATTTAGCAACACAAAATCTTGCATAAACCCATCATGTCCACTTGATCTGAAGTAGCTCGATTTTAAATAGTTTTCAGCAATGACATCGTCTTTTTCTGTCGGCGTATTCGGTACCATAACTACTTTTGTACCTTTATTAAACACACCTTTACTGTCAAATACGACCTCACCAACACCTTCATGAATTAAAGACATTGGCAATTTCTGAGATAAGACATTCTCATCACGGCTACCAGTATAATATCTTTGATCGGCAGCACAAATTGACATATATAAAGGACGTACAATGACATAGTCACTGTAAATATCTACGTTGTTATACGTAACTTCAAATTGTCTAGGTGCAACTAATTGATATACTTGATTAATCATCGGCAATACCACCTCGAATAATAGCATTCGCTACTTTTAAATCGTAAGGTGTTGTTACTTTAATGTTATATAACTCACCTTTTACAAGTCGAACCGGTTTGTTTGTTTCTACAATAATCTTACAAGCATCAGATAAAATACTCTTTTGCTCATCACTCAACTGTGCATAGCTTTCTTTTAATAAATTAATATTAAACGATTGAGGTGTTTGACCTTGGTACATTTCATTACGCACTGGAATTGCATCAATCGTTTGATTATCTTTAGATGTAACAATCGTATCTATAGCATCAATCACTGTATCTACTGCACCGTACTCTAAAGCAGCTTGAATATTTTCTTTAATAATACGATGCGTTAAAAATGGTCTAACTGCATCATGTGTCACAATGACATCGTCATCGTTAATACCATTTGTTGATTCAATATGTTTAACGATATTCATAATTGTATCGTTACGATCGCTACCACCTTGAATGACTTCAATTCTTTCATCAGAAATTTTGAATTTTCTAAGTGTATCTTTCGTATGCGTCATCCATTGTTGTGGCGTCGCGATAATAATTTTTTCAAAATCATTAATTAAAATAAATTTTTCTAATGTATGGATTAAAATCGGTTTGTTGTCTAAATCTAAAAATTGTTTAGGTAAAGGTACGTTACCCATTCTTGAGCCTATACCTCCAGCTAGAATACCAGCGTATTTCATAAAATACTTCCTCCATTCAACTATATCTATATTTAATTATTTAAATTTCGTTGCATTTTCCAATTGAAAACTCATTTTAAAATCAAAACTCTAAATGTCTGTGTATTACTTAAAATTATACATATTTTGCTTATATTTTAGCATATTTTGTTTAAACCTATATTACATTATATCAGACGTTTTCATACACAAATAATAACATACAAGCAAACATTTCGTTTATTATTTATATCACTTAACTAATTAATTTATAATTTTTTATTGTTTTTAAGTTATCACTTAAAAATCGTTTGGCAAATTCGTTGTGACGCTTGTCCATCTTCTAATGAACAGAATTTTTGATAAAATACCGTTCGTGCTTCAATATACTCATTTGCAGTCTCATCGATTTGTTTTAATGCATCAATGAGTGCTGTTTGATTTTCAACAATTGGACCTGGCAACTCTTTTTTATAATCCATGTAAAAACCTCTAAGCTCATCGCCATATTTATCTAAGTCATATGCATAGAAAATTTGCGGACGCTTTAATACACCGAAGTCGAACATGACAGATGAGTAGTCGGTAACTAACGCATCGCTGATTAAGTATAAATCCGAAATGTCTTCATAATCTGAAACGTCTTTCACAAAATCATCATGTTCATCAATACGTGTCACAACTAAATAATGCATGCGTAATAAAATAACATAATCATCATCCAGCGCTTGACGCAAAGCTTCTATATCAAAGTTAACATTAAATTGATATGAACCTTCTCGAATCGCTTCATCGTCACGCCAAGTTGGCGCGTACATAATCACTTTTTTATCTAATGGAATATTTAATCTTGTCTTAATACCATTAATATATTCAGTATCATTGCGTTTATGTGATAATTTATCATTTCTTGGATAACCTGTTTCCAAAATCTTATCTCGACTAACATGAAATGCATTTTGAAATATCGATGTCGAATATGGATTAGGTGACACTAGATAATCCCACCGTTGGCTTTCTTTTTTAAAGCCATCTTGGTAATTTTGAGTATTTGTTCCTAGCATTTTAACGTTACTAATATCCAAACCAATCTTTTTTAATGGCGTGCCATGCCATGTTTGTAAGTACGTCGTTCGCGGTGATTTATATAACCAATCTGGTGTACGTGTGTTAATCATCCACGCTTTCGCTCTTGGCATCGCTAAAAACCATTTCATTGAAAACTTTGTAACATATGGTACATTGTGCTGTTGGAATATGTGTTCATATCCTTTTTTCACACCCCATATTAATTGGGCATCGCTATGTTCAGTTAAGTATTCATATAATGCTTTGGGGTTGTCGCTGTATTGTTTACCATGAAAGCTTTCAAAATAAATTAGATTCTTGTTTGGCAATTTTGATAGTAATTTAAAAGTCGTATATATACTATGTTCTATCAATTTTTTAATTGTATTTTTAATCATGTCGTACCTCCGACGTGTTTTTGTAATTATATTAATATGTATGAGCAAGCTCATTGTAACCATGCCTATTATAGCATTTCATCATAAAATACATTTAACCATTACACTTGTCGTTAATTATCATACGAAATACATGATTAATGTACCACTTTAACATAACAAAAAATCGTTATCCATTCATAACGTATGTGTTTACACATTTATGAATTAGATAACGATTGGATCGATTATTTTATTTTACAAAATGACAATTCAGTTGGAAGGTGATTGCTTTTGATTGAATCGCCTTATGCATGAAAAATCAAAAGGTTATTCTCATTGTATAGTCCTGCTTCTCATCATGACATGTTGCTCACTTCATTGTCAGAACCCTTCTTGAAAACTATGCCTTATGACTCATTTGCATGGCAAGTAATATATGCCAACATTAGCGTCTAAACAAATCTTTGACTAAACGTTCACTTGAGCGACCATCTTGATATTTAAAATGTTTATCTAAGAATGGCACAACTTTTTCAACCTCATAATCTTCATTGTCCAAAGCATCCATTAATGCATCAAAGGACTGTACAATTTTACCTGGAACAAATGATTCAAATGGTTCATAGAAATCACGCGTCGTAATGTAATCTTCTAAGTCAAATGCATAGAAAATCATCGGCTTTTTAAATACTGCATATTCATATATTAAAGATGAATAATCACTAATCAACAAGTCTGTAACAAAGAGAATATCGTTAACTTCACGATGATCTGACACATCGATAAAGTATTGTCTATGTTCACGTGAAATATTAAGTCTATTTTTTACGAACGGATGCATTTTGAATAACACAACTGCATTATGCTTCTCGCAGTATCTTGCTAAACGTTCAAAATCAATTTTAAAAAATGGATAATGTGCCGTACCGTGACCATTACCTCTAAATGTCGGTGCGAATAGAATAACTTTCTTACCTTTTATAATTGGCAATTCATCTTCCATCTCTTGTTTAATTTGTGTTGCATAAGCTTCATCAAATAGTACATCAGTACGTGGTACACCTGTTGGTACAACATTTTCTTCTCTAATTCCAAATGCTTCAGCATAAAATGGAATATCGGTTTCTGATGAAACATATGCTTTCGTGTAACTACGATGGTTTAATGAATCGATAAACGGACCACCTTTTTTACCTGTACGACTAAAGCCAACTGTTTTAAAGGCACCAACAGCATGCCACACTTGAATAATTTCTTGTGATGGTCTAAAGCGAACCGTATAAATTAATGGATGGAAATCATCAACAAAAATATAATCGGCCTTACCAAGTAAATATGGCAATCTAAACTTGTCTCTCCATTTGCGTCTATCCGTAATATTCTCCTTAAATACCGTTTTAATATCATAATCAAAATCTACTTTTTGGCGTAGTAACTCATCATATACATACTTGAAATTCCCTGATAAATTCGGACGCGAATCTGATGTGAATAATATTGTTTTGCTTCTTTTAATATGTAGTAACTTTGTAATATTAAAAATAGCTTTAAATAAGAAACTTCTACTTTCAAATGAAGCTTTATGACCTTGTTTATGAAGCCAGTGTGCACTTGTCGCAATGACCCCTGATTTCTCTTGAGGTAAGGTGATTTCAATATCAAATACAAATTCGTTAACGTCACTTGCTATTTCCGGAGTAATGGTATAGACCGTATGTTGTGATACGCCACCTTTACGGAAAACTTTAGCATCATACGCTAATAAATAGTTCACTTTTCCATTTTGTGTAGTCAGCTCATTGTATTCTTCAATTTGCTCTTCATTTAATGCCGCATAAGCTTGATCAATAATATTTGGATTAAGTTGTCCAATATACTCTAACTGGTCATGATAAACAAATAAATATTTATCCATTGGTAAATAATACCCATCGTCTAATATTGCGACGTTGAATCTACATATAAATGTATTACCGTCTATTTTCATTTCATTTGCTTCTAATGTTTTTGTTTCGGTTAAATTCCTCAGAACAAATTGTCCTGATGTTAAATCGACACCTTCACTATGTCCTTCAATATATAACTGAACACGTTCCCAGTATATGTTATCAATATGTATTGCTTGTTTCGTTTTTGTCATTGTTATTCCCCCATCGGTTTATTAAATCGTCCATTTCAATACTGTTTTTCCCCAAGATGTCGATAAATCCATTTCAAACGCTTGGACGATATCTTGCATCGTACATACATTAATTTCATGTCCTTTTAATAATGCTAACTTTTCAACTATGTCTGGGTACTTACGATATAAATCAACAACTTGCTCAAAATCTTTAGAGCCGCTTCGACTACTACCAATCAACGTTAATCCTTTTTCAAGTACTAATCGTGTATTCACTTCCACGGGTAATTCACTTACGCCTAACAAAGCAATACTGCCTTCTGGTGAAATATGTTCAACTATTTGTTGAAGTGCAACTTGACTTCCTTTACCTCCAACACATTCAAATGCATGATCAATTTTAAGATCATCTGGTATTTGATTTACTGTAAAGATGTCATCTACAAATGAAAAATGACTTAATTTATAGTCTGTCTTACCAAATACATAAGTTTTAGCTTCTGGGTACAACTTACGTAGCAAAATAGCAGTAATATAACCTAAGTTACCATCACCCCAAATACCAAAGCTGGTTTTCAAAGGTATAGATTTACGTTCAAATCGTTGTATAGCATGATAACTTACTGACACTAACTCTGTGTATGAAATCGTACTCAAATCAATGTCATTAGGCAGCGGAACGATACGATCATGTGCCATCACAACGTAGTCTTGCATAAAACCATCATAACCACTAGATCTAAAATAACTAGAGGCTAAGTAATTCTCCGCAATAATATGATGTTGCTCTGTAGGTGTATTCGGTACCATTACTACTTTCGTACCTTTTTCAAATACCCCTTTACTATCAAATACAACTTCACCAACAGCTTCATGAACTAATGACATTGGTAATTTTTTGCGTAGTACATTTTCATCTCTTCGACCTGTGTAATACCTTTGATCAGCTGCACAAATAGACAAGTATAAAGGTCTTACGATGACATGATTACCATAAATATCAACATTATTATATGTGACGTCGAACTGTCTCGGTGCAACGAGTTGATATACTTGATTAATCATCGGCAATATCACCTTGAATAATGGCATTTGCTACTTTTAAATCATACGGTGTTGTCACTTTAATGTTGTATAGTTCTCCACGTACCAATTTAACTGCATGTCCAGATTCGACAATGATTTTACATGCATCTGATAAGATTTCTTTTTGTTCACTACTTAAGGCGCGATAACTATCTTGTAATAATTTAATATTAAATGATTGTGGTGTTTGGCCTTGATACATTTCATTCCTTACAGGGATACTGTGTATGTTCTGTTTATCTTTAGACATTACAATCGTATCAATTGCTTCAATGACTGTATCTACTGCACCATATTTTGCTGCTACTTCAATGTTCTCTTTAATAATACGTTGAGTTAAAAATGGTCTTACGGCATCATGAGTTACAATCACATCATCATTATTAATTCCATTTACATTGCGAATATGGTCGATAATGTTCATAATTGTTTCATTTCGATCCGTACCACCTGCAACTACTTTGACACGTTGATCTGTAATGTTATATTTTTTTAAAATATCCTGTGTATGGGAAATCCACTGTGCTGGCGTTGCGATAATAATCTCATTAAATTCACTCACTAAAATGAACTTCTCAATTGTATGGATTAAAATCGGTTTATTATCAATATCTAAAAATTGTTTTGGTAATGGCACGTTCCCCATTCTCGAACCAATACCTCCTGCTAAAATACCTGCATAAATCATGTTGTCCTCCATTCTGTCATTACATCATTTCCATTTATACATTACTGACCTATGCCCGCACATAAGCCTAACCTATTGCTCACTTGCCTCTTTTATTAATCCAAAGATAGTTGTCACAATAGTGTGATAATTTTTTATAAAAATGTATTTTTGTAACTGACCATTCTAAGTTGTTTTGCCATGCAGTTAATCATTAACTCTGACGATATTAAATTGTTAAAGGTATTAATGTTTACTCTTTTTCAAATTCATTATTACTGCCATCATTTTACCATATATTATAATAAATTTATCTTATTAAGTGGCTGTACTTGATTTTCACTTTAAAAATTATCAAATATTGCCATCTCATTTTAAGTATACAAAATGCAAAACAACCGATTCACAAGCATATTTCACACAAGTAAACCGGCTATTTATCAACGTATATTCGAAGATGAATTATTTCGATAGTATCTATAGACCAGACGGCATTCGCACTTTCATAGCTATAACTATACCAGCGTTTTCGTCCTCAAAGGTGCATACTAATAAATCGTAAACATGACTTTATCAAATCGTTCTTTCTTGTTAACTAATTTATCAAATGTCTCCGGGCCTTTTTCTAACGGTAAAAAATGAGAAATAATAGGCTTTACATTAATATCTTTCGTCTTCATATAATGTAAGGTTGCCGTCCACTCTTTGCCCGGAAAATTACTGGACAAACAGTTCCAAGAGCCACATACTGTCAACTCGTTACGCAGAATTTTTTCAAAATGAACGCGATCAATCTCAATATCATCATATGGTATTCCGAGTAATACCACCTCGCCACCTTTTTTAGGTAGCGTCAATATTTGACCAATCGTAACTTTAGCACCTGATGATTCTATAGCTAAATCGATTTGATTGGCGTAATGATTTTCGATGAATTTCTCAAGATTTTCTTCTTTTGAATTGATTGTTTGATGTGCGCCCAATGATGTTGCAATATCTAGTTTATGCGCATCTATATCTATAGCGATGATATGTGCAGCACCAAATATTCGTGCCCATTGAATAGCTAACAAACCTATACTGCCACACCCCATTACTGCAACAGTCATACCAGGTTGTATATTCGATTTATAAAACCCATGCGCAACAACGGCTGATGGCTCAACCATTGCTGCTTCAATGTAATCAACATTGTCTGGAACCTTTAAAACATTTTGCGCTGGCAATTTGACATATTCCGCGAACGATCCAGGTTCATATGAGCCAATGACGAATAACTTTTCACATCGTGCATATTCACCTTTTAAACAATACTCGCATTGATAACAAGGTATTGCTGGGCAACCTGTCACTTTGTCGCCCACATTAACATGCGTAACATCACTTCCAATGGCATCTACTACACCTGAAAATTCATGACCAAATGGCATACCTTTAATGTATGGCCCCATTTTTTTGTATCGTGACGTGTCTGAACCACATATGCCAGTCGCTCGTACTTTAATAATAACGTCATTCGCACTTTCAATGACTGGCTTTTCATTATCCTCATACCGTAAATCTTCCACGCCATATAATTTCAATGCTTTCACTTGTAAATCACCTCAAATTTGATTTAATTCACAACTTTTTTCTTTTTAAAAATACCTGTCGCAAAATAACCTGCAATGACAATGGAATTACTTACGAGTAAATGTTCCATATAAAAATCAGTGATTTGTCTTAATGGCCCAAGCATAAAAGTTAGCATTGATTCTACCATATTAATTCTCTCCTTCATTTTCATCTAAATCGAGCGGCTTAAGTAATGCTTTAATACCTTCGCCGGATTTTAAATGTTGATACGCCTCGTCCCATTTCGAAATATCATATATTTTTGTCACCAAAGCTTCAGCATTTACTAAACCATCCGCCATAAGTTGCAATGAAGGTTCCCAATCTGCTGGCTTTTGACTTCTACTACCAACAACTGTTATTTCTTTTTGAATCACTTTTTCCATATCAAATGGAATTTCAGCATCCTTAAAAATACCTATTTGACTGTAGAAACCTTTTTTGCGTAAAATATCCAAACCTTGTCGTGCTGCTGGAACTGCACCTGAACATTCAACAACAACATCTGCACCGTAACCGTCTGTAATTCCATTGATATACGTTTTTAAGTCTGTTTGTTGTAAATTGACTACATAATCCATGTGCAATGCTTCTGCTTTATCTAATCTGACTTTGTCATTGTCCAATCCAGTTACCACAACAGTTGCGCCTTTACTTTTTAACACTTGTGCTACAAGTAATCCGATTGGCCCAGGTCCCATTACAACTGCTACATCGCCTGAATTGACTTGAATCTTAGAAACGCCATGATGTGCACATGCTAATGGTTCTGTCATAGCTGCAGACTGATACGATACTTCGTCTGGAATATGATGCAAACTTTCTTCACGTGCAATGACATAATTAGTAAATGCGCCATCAACTTGTGTTCCAATACCTTTTCGATGGTTGCATAAATTATAGTCTTTTGATTTACAGTATTCACACTCATTACAAACATAGAATGTCGTTTCAGATGTGACACGGTCACCAACTTTAAAATCTTTAACGTCTGCTCCAACTTCAACGATTTCACCAGAAAATTCATGACCTAATGTCACTGGAAAATTAACTTTATAATGACCTTCATAAGTATGAATATCTGTGCCACAAATTCCTGCATAATGTACTTTAACCTTTACTTTATCATCTAGCGGTGTTGCAACTTCTTTATCAAGAAGTTCTAAGTTGCCATGTCCTTCTCTTGTTTTTACTAAAGCTTTCACCACAAACACCTCGATTTTTAATTGAATAGACTAAATAGTTTAAAGATAAGATAGTTAACGATATTACCACCTTGATCAATACTTGAAATTTCAGATGAACCTTTTGGCATTTGTACATTCGTACCTTTCGCCATATCTGTGAAAATGGGTGCTACGTCTGTTGCAATATATAGTGAAATTGCAATCATAATCGTACCCACAATGACAGAATGAATAATGTTTCCTCTTGCTGCACCAACAATAAACGCGACAACAAATGGTATCGTTGCTAAGTCACCAAAAGGTAGTACTTGGTTTCCTGGTAAAATAACGGCTAATAAAACAGTGATAGGTACTAAAATTAATGCTGTCGAAATAACTGCTGGATGACCTAATGCTACAGCCGCATCCAATCCAATATAAATTTCACGTTCGCCAAAACGTTTATTTAGCCATGTTCTTGCAGACTCTGAAACTGGCATTAAACCTTCCATTAAGATTTTTACCATTCTAGGCATTAATACCATTACTGCAGCCATTGACATTCCTAAATTAATGATGTCTCCAGGTTTGTAACCTGCTAACACACCAATACCTAAACCTAAAATTAAGCCGACAAATATAGACTCTCCAAATGCGCCAAAACGTTTTTGAATTGTTTCAGGATCAGCATCTAACTTATTCAGACCGGGTACTTTTTGTAACAATTTAACTAAGTAAATACCTGGTGCATAAGAAATTGTACTTCCTGTAGCAATCGATACACCTGGTAAATCAAAGAACTCACTCATCATCGGTGCTGTCCAATCTGCTACTTTCAAACAGATAATTTGGAAAATAACTGCTGCTAATAACGCTTGCCAAATACTGCCTGATACGGCATAAACCATTGCTGCTGTAAACGTATAATGCCAAAAATTCCAAATATCTACATTCATCGTCTTTGTCACTTTAGTTACTAGCAATACAACGTTAACTATGATTCCGAGTGGAATAATAAATGCTGCGACAGATGATGCCCAAGCGATAGATGATGTTGCTGGCCAACCTACATCAATCACATTCAGACTGACGCCTAAATTTTTAACCATCGCTTGTGCTGCTGGCCCTAAATTTTTAACTAATAAATCGATGACTAAGAAAATCCCTACAAAAGCCACACCTATTGTTAAACCAGACCTAAATGCCGCTCCAATTTTCTGCCTAAAGAATAGGCCAAGCAAGAATATGACAACCGGTAAAATAACAGTTGCACCTAAATCTAAAAATCCCCTTACAAAATCAGTGAAGTAACTCATATTTAAACCCTCCCTGTTATATATGCATTGTCACGATACTTTCCGATTGTGATTACATTTGACGTTACAGTCATTTCAACGACAACCCTTGCTAAATTCGACTGCAGTCCTTTTGAATTACAGTCACTGCGTTTCTATGTCATCAACAATCATTTGTCGTGATAGTCATTTATATGCAATTTGCATATATTAATATGTTATCGACCCACGTTACATATCAATTCCGTTATTTTTGTAACTCTGTTAAGATTTGTTGTTTTGTTTCTTCAATACCAATACCAGTTAAGAAATTACGTGCGTTGATAACTGGGAATTTATATTCTTTTTTTGTCATTGCAGTTGTAACTAATAAATCTGCAGTGTCTTCATAAGGTCCAACTTCTGTAATTTTGATTTGTTTAATATCTACTTTAATATTGTGTTCCTTTGCCATTTCTTCAATTGCATTATTTACTACTGTTGACGTTGCAATACCTGCACCACACGCTACTAATACTTGTTTCATTTTCAATTCCTCCAATTAATTTTTAGTTATATTCCAAATAATCATTGATTAGTGTTGCTAAAATTGTTTCATCTTTCGTTCGTAGAATCTGCTCCAATTTTTCTTCACTTTGAAAAATTTGCATCAACTGTTGTAACAGCTTAAGTTGATCATCTACTTTATCCATTGCTAACATAAAAACGATTTTCACTTCTGTCTGTTGATCAAGTGTTCCCATTTCAATAAACGGCACTTCTTTTTCTAGAACAGCCACACCTATCGTTCTATGGTTAATATGTTCGACATCTGTATGCGGTATAGCGACCGAACATAGATGCGTTGGTAAACCAGTAGCAAATTCTTTTTCTCTGTCGATGACTGCATCTTTAAACGTTGACTTCACGAACCCATTTTGAAATAACACATCTGACATTTGTGACAATACGGATTCTTTATCAGTTGCCGACAAATTGAGCATTATATTTTCTTTATGCACTAATTGCTGTCCCATCCATTTTCCCTCGCTTCTTTATTTGAATAATTTTTTAAAATCTCATTTACATCAGAATTTTTGCGACTTTGTATGATGCGCTTAATTGCGTCATTGTCTTGCGCCACATCTCTCAATTGTAGTAACGCTCTTAAGTGTGTCACTTTATCAACAGCAGCAATAGGTACAATAATATGGATTGCTGTGCCATCTGACATGTATATTGGTTCTTGTAATATCAACATACTCATCGCTGTTTTATGTACATGCTTTTCAGAGTATGCATGTGGAATAGCAATATTTTGCATGATAACCATATACGAATCATCAAATACCTGTTGCATCTCATGAATATATTTAATATCAATAAAATGATTAGCAACTAACACATCACTTGCTTTAGCAATAGCTTCATCAATATTTTCAACATGATGCATTCTTTTCACGTGCCTTGCCGGTATCAAGTCAGCTAAATCTAATGTCTTATTTTGTGTGACAATCGATCCATTAATGGTTGAAATTGAATTATAATTGGCAATAAAATCTTCTAAACCATCACGTAGTTCTGTAATTTCATTAACTGTCGTTGTGCGTTCAATTAATGCCATTAACTTGTTTATTTCCTTATCAATGTCAGCCGATTCCTTATTAATGTACTTCATCACTTCTTTACGTAACTTTCGTTGCTCATTTTCAGATAAAGCTACTTTTGTGATAAATAATTTTTTATGTGTTAGGACAAACATTGGTGAAAAGACGATGTCATAATCTAATGTGTAATTTTCAAATGTTCTAAGTGAAATCGCATCTAAGAAAATAATTTCTGGAAATAAGTTTCGCAACTCGTATAACATCATTTGTGATACTGACGTGCCTTGTGTACACACGATAATAGCTTTTATCTTGCCATCGAAGTTTTCATCTTGACGTCTCAAACTACCTCCGAACAACATGGTTAAATATGCTATTTCATTATCAGGCAACGATTTTCCGAAATATTCAGTTAACGATTGACATGATTGTTTCACCATATGAAATAAGGATTGATAATTTCCTTGTAAAGGATTTATTAATTCATCACGATCCGTTAAGTTATATTTAATCCTATAAAAAGCAGGCGTTAAATGTAACAAGAGTTGCTGTGATAATTTCTCCTTATCTTCAATGTTAATAAAAGTGATTTGTTCAAAATGGTGAATCATTTGAGCGATGGCCATCGTTAAATTCGATATGCTATCTGATTCTTGCAAATCAGTCCATTGCACACTTGTTGAAAGTAAGTGTAATGTCAAATATAACTTTTCCGCTTCTGGCAAATCCGGCTCATGTTGCGTCATAATCTCCGTTGCTTGATATTCTTTCGTATCCCTCAAATACTGATAATTAATATTTAATGGATTCATCACATGACCACTTTGAATTCGTCTACGAATCACACAAAGGACATAAGGCAATGAACTAAGTGATTTGTCTATAAAGCGACTCTTCAAAAATTGTTCTACCTGTTTGATCTTGTCTTTTTGATATGCGATATCTTCGAATGTTAAGTTGAGCGCCTTTAAAACTTCACTTTTAGTAATATCATGATTCAACCTTTGATCAATCAACTTAATGAAGAAACGGCGAACTTCAAATTCATCACCAACAATTTCATAACCATGTTTTCGAGAATACTTAAGTGACAAACCATGATTTTCCAATTGCTCTTTCACATGATTTATATCGTGAATGACAGTATTTTTACTGACTTGTAAATCAATTGAAAAATGGTTTAGAGACATTGCGTTTTCCTTACTAAAAAGCATGAGCATTAAATAATAACGACGTGTTTCTATGCTAAAAATGACATTGTTGCCGTTTAACATTTGCTGCTCCGATACATCTCGCTTGAATAACGTCATGATTTCAGAACTTACAATAAAATTTCCTTGGCTTGTTCTTTCAAGTTTTGGATAACCCTCTTGTTCAAGCCACAAATTGATTTTTTGAATGCGATATCCTAGTTGTCTACGAGACAAACCAAATATCGATTCAAGTTCTTTACCATGAATAGTAGGATTCAATACAATTTCTCTGAGTATTTGCTGATTATCCCCGTTCATGTTCGATTCTCCTTTGAGCATCTGAGCTCAATTTATCATCAATCGTCACACCGATGTACACACTTTGAACACATATTTTCAAAATGAGCATGTACATCATTGTGATGTTTTAACAACATTTCAATTATATCTATATTTTTTGTGATTTTAATCTTTTAAAATAAAGCAATTGAAATTTTTGCATATATTTTTGTGTTTTGTGTTTTTTTGAAGCATTTTTAACATACATATCTCAATCATTATCAAATTGTCATGACCATTGTAACCCAATACAAAAACCCTAAGGACGCTTATATCAGGCGCCTTAGGGTTAACTGTATCTATTTAATTAAGTATTATTATTCGTATGTACGTAACTTATGGTCTATCAAGTTCCACACTTCTTCAACATCAACTGCTGTAGCAAAATAAGCATTGGCAGGCTTACCTGTAACATGATTTAAATCGACAGCCATAGTGCCATAAGTTAGTGGACTTTGATGTTCAATGTCGATATTAACGGGTACCATTGTAAACAATTCTGGTTGTAACAAATACAAAATTGTACAAGCATCATGTATTGGACCACCATCCATATTAAAGTGAGTCTTGTATGTCTTCTTAAAGAATTGCAATAATTCTACGACGAACTGTGCAACAGGATTATTGATACTTTCAAAGCGTTCAATCACGTGATCGTCGGCTAAAACTTGATGTGTTACATCTAAACCAAACACATTTATAGTAATCCCACTTTCAAAAACACGCTTCGCTGCTTCAGCATCTACCCAAATATTGAATTCTGCTGTAGGCGTCCAATTTCCAAATGTACCACCACCCATCAAAGTAATAGATTCAATATGCTCAGCGATTCTTGGCTCACGAATCAATGCCGTTGCTACATTCGTAAGAGGACCTGTCGCTACAATTGTTACAGGTGTATCACTCGTCATCACTTTGTTTATAATCACATCTGATGCTGGCATTGCAACTGCTTGACGTGATGGTGTCGACGGTAGTTTCGGACCATCTAATCCAGATTCCCCATGTATTTCAGAAGCAAAGGCAGCTGGTTTAATTAACGGCCTATCCGCACCTTTCGCTACTGCTATATCTTGGCGTCCCATAATATCCAATACGTTCAAGGCGTTTGTCGTATTCTTGTCAACTGATTGATTACCTGCGACTGTTGTTACAGCTAATATCTCTAGTGGACTGTCAATTGCCCCCGCTAAAATTAATGCTATTGCATCATCGTGTCCTGGATCACAATCCATAATAATCTTTCTTTTCATTTATATATCCACCTTTCTTAAGTTGTTATCGATAGCTTATGTATATTTATTTATGTGGTGAATCATGTTTATTTTGAAAAATAGTTTTAACTTTCTCATATTTTTGGATACAAACACTATTTATCTATTTTATGGCTTATAAATTTATCCGATATGCCTTATCAACCTACCTCGCTAAAAATAGGATGTCTACATATCTATACCGACTTTTGTCAACTCATTTTCACAACAATATAAACAGCAATTTATATGATTGTTACATGATTCAAACAATTTTTATGAAAAATATTTTCATACACAGAATATATATTGATATTAAATTTCTCAAAAGCTATATTGAGAATAATTAGGAGGGATGTTGATGAAATCTTTATTTGAAAAAGCACAGCAGTTCGGCAAGTCCTTTATGTTACCTATCGCAATCTTACCAGCTGCAGGTCTATTGTTGGGTATCGGTGGTGCATTAAGTAATCCAAACACCGTTAAAGCATACCCTATTTTAGATATTACCTTATTACAAAATATTTTTACATTAATGTCAGCTGCAGGTAGTATTGTTTTCCAAAATTTACCGGTCATCTTTGCAATTGGTGTCGCAATCGGATTATCTAGAAGCGATAAAGGTACTGCAGGTTTAGCTGCGCTGCTCGGTTTCTTAATTATGAACGCAACTATGAATGGCTTATTAACTATCACGGGCACATTGGCAAAAGATCAGCTTGCACAAAATGGACAAGGCATGGTGCTCGGTATACAAACGGTTGAAACCGGTGTTTTTGGCGGGATTATCACAGGTATTATGACCGCAATACTTCACAACAAATATCACAAAGTGGTATTACCACCGTATTTAGGTTTCTTTGGTGGCTCTAGATTTGTCCCTATTGTCACAGCATTTGCCGCAATCTTTTTAGGTGTATTGATGTTTTTCATTTGGCCAAGCATACAAGCCGGCATTTATCATGTTGGTGGATTTGTAACGAAAACAGGTGCCATCGGTACTTTTGTTTATGGCTTCATCTTAAGATTGTTAGGTCCACTCGGTTTACACCATATTTTTTACTTACCGTTTTGGCAGACGGCACTTGGTGGTACTTTAGAAGTCAAAGGGCACTTAGTTCAAGGTACGCAGAACATCTTCTTTGCTCAACTTGGTGATCCAGATGTGACGAAGTATTATTCAGGTGTGTCACGCTTTATGTCAGGCCGTTTTATTACGATGATGTTCGGCTTATGTGGTGCCGCACTTGCAATTTATCACACAGCTAAACCTGAACATAAAAAAGTTGTCGGCGGTTTAATGTTATCCGCTGCACTCACTTCATTTTTAACAGGTATTACCGAACCTTTAGAGTTTAGTTTCTTGTTTGTCGCACCTATTCTTTATGTAATCCATGCCTTCTTTGATGGATTAGCATTTATGATGGCAGACATTTTCAACATTACAATTGGTCAAACCTTCAGTGGAGGCTTTATCGATTTCTTACTCTTTGGTGTGCTACAAGGTAATAGTAAAACAAACTACCTATACGTCATACCTATTGGAATTGTGTGGTTCTGTTTGTATTACATCGTTTTCAGATTCTTAATTACGAAATTTAATTTCAAAACACCTGGTCGAGAAGATAAAGCTGCAGCACAACAAGTTGAGGCTACTGAAAGAGCACAAACTATTGTTGCTGGTTTGGGAGGCAAAGATAACATTGAAATCGTTGACTGTTGTGCAACGAGACTACGCGTCACACTTCATCAAAATGACAAAGTCGATAAAGTATTACTCGAAAGTACTGGTGCCAAAGGTGTAATCCAGCAAGGCACTGGTGTGCAAGTAATTTATGGGCCTCACGTTACAGTTATCAAAAATGAAATTGAAGAATTGCTCGGGGATTAAGACTAACCGAAATATCAACAGAACTAATGGCAACGATGTACGAAGTAAGAAGTGACATCGTTGCTTTTATTTTTAATGTTACATTTGAAGCATTAAGTTCATCATGCACTGTAGTGAGCCCGCAAATCGCCTCTGCTAGACAATCATCTTAATGCTATGATTAAAGCTTAAGTGCCAGATTTGAATTTAATTTCAACAACGACTTTCACTACATTAAAAATAGGGCTACTCGACACATATAGTTGTATCAAATAGCCCTTTATACAATTTTTTGGGTAAGGTTTTACAATTTTTGGGATGGTATAGATTTTATAAAAAGTTATTTAAGTTCTTCTGCTTCAGCCATAATATCTTTTAATGTTTTAGCTGAATGTGCGAACTTGCTTTGTTCTTCGTCGTTTAATGGGATTTCTACGACGTTGCGAATACCGTTTCTATTGATGACTGCTGGAACACCAATATAAACATCTTCTTCCTCATATTCGCCTTCTAATAATGCTGATACAGTCAATACGGCATCTTCATTTCTGAAAATCGCTTCAGTAATTCTAGCTAATCCCATTGCAACACCATAATAAGTGGCACCTTTAGCTTGAATAATGTCATATGCTGCATCACGTGTTTGAACAAAAATTTGTTCAATTTGCGCTTTGCCCTCAGGACGTTGTTCAAGTAATGTCTTCAAAGGTTGACCCGCAATATTAGCGTGTGACCATACTGGTAATTCAGTGTCACCATGTTCACCAATAATTTGAGCATCGACGCTACGTGGCGCAACATCGAACGCTTCGCTTAACAATAATCTAAAGCGTGCAGAGTCTAAAATTGTACCAGAACCTATAACACGTTCTTTAGGTAAACCAGAGAATTTCCATGTTGCATACGCTAAAATATCAACAGGATTTGTAGCTACCAAGAAAATACCATCAAATTTTGATGCCATTACTTCACCAACAATTGATTTGAATATTTTCAAGTTTTTAGATACTAAATCTAAACGTGTTTCTCCAGGTTTTTGTGCAGCACCAGCACAGATGACAACTAGATCCGCATCATGACAATCACTGTATTCGCCAGCTTTCACACGAACTGTTGTTGGAGAATATGGTGTGGCATGTTTTAAATCCATAACATCTCCTCGAACTTTTTCAGTGTCTAAATCAATGATGACTAATTCATCAACAATGCTTTGGTTCACTAATGAAAATGCGTAGCTTGAACCTACTGCACCATTACCTATTAATACAACTTTGTTCCCTTTAAATTTGTTCATTACAAAAACTCCCTTATGATTAATTCACTAACATACATGTAGCTTCAAATATGTTAGTTTAATGCTGCTTATTGACGATACAAAAGCAAATAAACATCTCTTTTATTTTCAACGCATAACTTAAAAGGTCATGTGTCATCCGCTTTTAAGTTTGTGATTTATTTCACATATAAAATGTAACATGCATTAAGTACTGGGTCAATATTAAATTGTGATTTATTTCACATTTTATTTTAATTTTTACACCTTTTTAATTTGTATACGATTACATCTTAGATGTCTTTAGTCTTCGTACTTCGCCAGTGATTATTTACACTTTCACATTTTTATTATCATGTTTACTTTTTTCTAGGAAAACAACAATGTTTTTTGAATTAGTCAAATAAATGCGCTCAATCGTCGGTGTGCAAACAGACAATTGTACACAATGCTTATTGATAAGTATTTAAAAAATTAAAAATGTCATACAATTATCAAATTTGCCATTTTATTTATATTTTCTCAAACCAATTAATTGAATATCGAAATTTTTAGTAGAATAATCAAAATATACAGATTAAAGGAGGAGTATCATGCTTACAGAACAAGAGAAAGACATTATCAAACAAACGGTGCCTTTACTTAAAGAGAAAGGGACAGAAATTACGTCAATCTTTTATCCAAAAATGTTTAAAGCGCATCCTGAACTTTTAAACATGTTTAATCAAACGAACCAAAAACGAGGCATGCAATCTTCAGCATTAGCACAAGCTGTAATGGCCGCAGCGGTTAATATCGATAACTTAAGTGTTATTAAACCAGTCATTATGCCAGTCGCATATAAACACTGCGCACTACAAGTTTATGCTGAACATTATCCAATTGTGGGGAAAAATTTATTAAAAGCCATTCAAGACGTGACAGGATTAGAAGAAAATGACCCTGTCATTCAAGCTTGGGCAAAAGCATATGGCGTTATTGCGGATGTGTTCATCCAAATTGAAAAAGAAATTTATGATCAAATGATGTGGATTGGTTTTAAACCATTCAAAATTACCAATATTAAACAAGAATCTGAAGACATTAAATCATTTACAGTTGAAACTGAAGAATATGACTTTAGTGAATTTACACCAGGCCAATACATCACAGTTGATGTTTCTAGTGATAAACTTCCATATAGAGCTAAACGTCACTATTCTATCGTATCAGGTGAAAAAAACCATTTAACTTTTGGCGTTAAACGTGATGTCACAACAGAACATGAAGGCGAAGTTTCAACAATTTTACACGATGAGATTAAAGAAGGCGATATGATTAATTTAGCTGCGCCTGTAGGTGGATTCGTATTAGAGAATACGACTGAACCACAACTTTTCTTAGGTTCAGGTATTGGTGTTACACCTTTAGTAGCTATGTATGAAGCTGCCTCTGCCAAAGGTTTAGATACACAGATGGTTCAAGTTGCTGAAAATGAACAACATTTACCTTTCAAAGACAACTTCAACAGTATCGCAAGCCATCATGACAACGCTAAATTATATACACACTTAAAAGATAAACAAGGCTATATTGGTGCTGAAGAATTACAAGTATTTTTAGCAAATAAACCTGAAATTTATATCTGTGGTGGTACAAAATTCTTACAATCTATGATCGAAGCACTTAAATCTTTAAATTACGATATGGATCGCGTACACTACGAAACATTTATTCCAAGACTAAGCGTTGCAGTATAACTGAGAAAAGAGGTTTAGTGCTCATATGAAACTTAATCAACGTTACGTAAAAGTATTTGCATTATATTTCGTAAGTATTGTTACTGCAAATATTATTGTTAAAAATAATAATTTAATTAAAACATTGATACAAACCATAGCCGGGTACACGGTCTTTGCAGTTGGTTTGAAGTATTTAACTAAACGTAAAAATAAATGACATCTATACCAAAACAGCTATGACTTTACTTTGTCATGGCTGTTTTTTAATTGGGAGTAGGACAGAGATGATATTTTCGCAAAATTTATTTGGTCGTCCCACCACAACATGCATTGATGTATGCTCACTGAATTTCATAAGAAAGGAGTTCACAAGATGACCGTAGATATTGGACGGATTTATGACAATAAAGATAATACCGACGCTATTCGTATCCTAGTCGATAGAGTCTGGCCGAGAGGTATTTCGAAAAGAACTGCTAACCTAGATTATTGGTTAAAAGACATTGCCCCTTCTACTGAGTTGCGACAATGGTTCCAACATGATCCTAAACTTTTTGGAGCTTTTAAAGAAAAATATGAAAAAGAATTACGTGATCAGGATGCGCAAAAAGATGCTTTTGAAAAATTAAAGGATATTGTAAATCAGCATAATCATGTTCTATTGTTATATGCAGCAAAAGATACTAAACATAACCAAGCTGTAGTACTACAGCAGTTGCTCAATACTTAGTTATATATGTTTATCGTGAATCACTATAAATGTCGCTAACTTCATTTCTAATATTTATTTTTAAAAAGCATAATTACTACAATTAATTGAACTTTAATAATTACTAAACTTGAACAACATTTTACTTTAACAAAATAAAGTTTTAAAATATTAATTGTTGGGTTTTACATAGTAATTAGAAAGAGAGTGTTAATGAAATGAAGTTTAAAAGACTAGCAACTATATTTTCAGCAGTATTAGTGTTATCAGGATGTGGCTCAATGCATTCATCTGGCAAAGACTTAAATATTTCGTTACCGTTAAAAACAAAGTCTATTGCACCTTATGAAACAGATGTACCAGTTAAGATTGGTGCTGCAGAATCATTATTTAAAACAAATGATCAAGGAAAAATAGAAAAAGCATTAGTGAAATCGTATCATCAACCAAATGATACAACGTTAGATATAGAATTAAAAGATAATATTAAATTTCAAAACGGTCAAAAATTGACTGCAGAAAAAGTGAAATCTAGCCTTGAAAATAGCATGAAAAAAAGCGACTTGGTCAAATATTCATTACCAATATCATCAATTACCGCTAAAGGTCAAAAACTGACAATTAAAACCAACTCCGCTTACCCTGAACTTGTATCTGAATTAGCTAATCCTTTTATGGCAATTTATGATACAGATGCTAAATCAGATGTTAATCAAACTCCTGTTGGTACAGGCCCTTACCAAATAAAAGATTATAAGCAATCTCGAAAAATATCATTGTCGAATTTTAAGGACTATTGGCAAGGTAAACCGAAACTTGATCATATTACTGTGACGTACCAAGAAGACGGCAATAATCGCGTCAGAAATTTAGAATCTCAAAAAGATGATTTAATAACTGATGTCCCAGTTAATAAAGTTCAAGACATAGAAAATAATCAAAATTTAAAAGTGTCAAAAGAATCTGGATTTAGAACTTCTTTACTTATGTATAATCATACTAATAAAAAAATGACTAAATCCGTTCGTGAAGCATTAGATCATATCATTGATAGACAAGGTATTGCAGATCATATTTATCAAGGTTATGCGAAACCTGCAACGAGTCCATTTAATGATAAAATTCCATATATTAAAGAACCTAAGTTAACCAAACAAAATATCGAACAAGCAAAAATGTTATTAGCTAAAGATGGTTATACAAAAGAACACCCTTTAAAAATTAAGTTAATTACGTATGACGGTCGTCCAGAGCTATCGAAAATTGCGCAAGTATTACAATCAGATGCTAAAAAAGCAAATATTGAAATCGACATTAAAAGTGTTGATGACATAGAAGGTTACTTAAAAGACCGTTCTGCATGGGATGCAACGATGTATAGTTTCGGAACAATTCCTCGTGGAGATACAGGTTATTTCTTTAATCAAGCATATAAAAAAGATGGTGCTATTAATAAAGGAGACTACAATAATAGCAACGTCGATGATTTAATTAATCAATTGAATCATACTGTAGATGTTAAGGAACGTCACAATATTTCTAATGATATTATTAAATTATCAAGTCGAGATGTACCAAACAGTTATATTGCTTACAACGATCAAATAGTCGCTGCTAACTCTAAGGTTAAAAATTATAAAGTAACACCTGAAGGTATCTATTTAATCGATTATCGAACAACGATTGAACGATAAGGGAGTGTGGGACATTGATTTATGTCTCAGCCCTGCTTCAACTATAAAAACCACGCCGAAGTCATCCAATATGATTATGGCGTGGTTTAATTTGCTTATATGATTGTATTAATTTCTGTTTGATGAATTTCAATAAAATGATTATTACATACTTTCAGTGAATCATGTTCATTTTATATAAATCTAATTGTCACTATTTGTTTAACGTGAAACACTTTTTTAACTCCAAAAAGTATTCCTATTCCACTCTTTTAAAGACAAATTATAAAAATAGCTTATGTCACAAACATATGAGCAACATAAGCTTTAATTATTATTCGTCTACTTTTTTCTGTTGTTCTTTAAATTCTTTCTGCAGTAAATTCACTTGTTTTAAACCTGCCCCCATTAAAATGAATACAAGTATCCACACAATAACGATTAAAATAAATATTTTCAACGTATCACTGCCAAGTACAGTTAAAGATGTATCCCAAATGCCATGTAAAACAACGGCTGATAAAAAGAATATTAAAAAGCGTTTATCAAAAATATCTTTGAATTCAAAGCCATGCTGTTCTTTCGCAATAACTATTGCAGCACCAACAATCGCTGACCAAACTAAATGACCACCAATCGCAGTCCACGCACGTGTGAAGACAATATCTAATAATGGGACATTTTCTCCTAAAGCGAAATTCAAAATATAACCTGCTGATTCAAAAACTGCGAACCCTGCACCAATAGCAGCACCGATTAATAATCCATTCAAAATCTTATTTGTTTTCAATTTATTGACGAAATAAACAATAATGAGTGCTTTTCCAGTTTCTTCAACTAATCCTACTAAAAATGCATCGAAAAATGTTAAAGAACCAAACCTTTCGAATTGATCACTAAAAACGACAAATCTATATAATACCATCGTACTTAGTAATGAAAATACGCCGCCAATAAAGAACATGATAATAACTTCAAAAATGCTAATATTTTTAAACGCATTTGATTCATAAAAGAAGAACAAACCCGATAATGGTACTGTTAAAGCCCCTATAAAAATGAGACCCGGAATCGCGTTAGTGTTATTAAAAATTGCTGCCATGACCCATAATCCAATAAATGTTACTGTGAAAGCGATGAATACTCGAGAAAAGAGCCATGGCTTCCCCCATTCTTCTGATATGTCACAAATTGCTGGCGTAGTTTTAGCAGTACCCGCTATAAATATTTCATCTGCTTCGTTTTTAGTATGCGGCTTAAATACTTCAGAAAGCATATCTTTTAAATTAAGATTTAAGCTTTCATCATTGCCCGCTAGTCTACCGATTGATTTGGTTGCATTATCAAATAAACTTCTTGCTTCGTTTTTTAAATCTGTATTTTGCGCTGTTTCATGCGCTTTAGCTTCCATTTGTTTATCGATAGATTCATTATGTATGTCGGACGTCTTAGTTGATTGTGTACTTGCTGATGACATCCCCTCTTCACCTGTATTAGGTGCAACTGATTGCGTTTGTGTTGTCTCTTCTTTTTCTGTATTTCTTCGATGATTAAGACCTTCCATAGACTTACCTACTTTCACTTTTCATAATAAAACTATTTTAATTTAATATTGATGGATTTTCCATATTTTAATATAAATACTTTGTTCGATTGGGCACTTTGTATTTCATATTTAAAAATCAAAACCTATTTAACTTTTTATATTCCGAACAATATTTTTATATAAGTATTTTAATGATATTCAATTCATTACAAACCCTTGATATTACAATTGTTATCGACCATCAAAATGTGTCTATACTGTGTCTATTATCAGAATAAAAAGATATTTCTAATTGATTTTAAACGTCGTTATGTTATATTTCTTGTAAGGGTTTACACAAAGTGTAAAAACGCTATATTTTATCAAATGTGATGGAGGTGACTTGCTTGAAACAAATCACATGGCACGACTTACAACATATCATTAAAGATGGTGATGTGATTGGTTTACCAGCATTAGCTGTAGCCAACTTACCCGCCGAAGTTCTACGTGCTGTGTTAGCGCAACATGACACATATCATACGCCCAATGATTTAACGTTTATATTAGCGAATGATATTCATAGTTTAGGTGCCGCACCGGATTTAGATGATTTTATAGAACGTCGCATGATTAAACGTGTCATTATGAGTATTTTAACGGCTTCTTCCAAAACGGCACAAGCAATGAAAAATAATGACATTGAAGCTTATTTTTTACCACAAGGTATCATTGCAACTCATTATCGTCAGAGTAATCAATTATTACCTGGAGTTATTACTAAAATCGGATTAAACACAGCTGTTGATCCTAGATACGGTGGCGGTAAAGTAAATACACGAACAACGGATGATTTAGTTTCATTAGTAACCATCAACGATGAAACATACTTACATTACACATTCCCTAGCGTTGATGTGGCACTACTGAGAGGAACATACGCAGATCAACAAGGTAACATTTATTTAACTCAAGAAGCGTACTTGAGCGAGTGTTATCATGTCGCATTAAACGCGAAAGCCAATCATGGGAAAGTTATTGTACAAGTTAAAGCTTTAGTTGACGACTATCAACTAAAACCGAATGAAGTTGTTATCCCAGGAAATCTTGTCGATTATGTATACGTCACAGAAGATGAAAAGAATCACCGCCAAGTAATTCAAAGTCATTATTTACCAGCCTTGTCTGGAGAAGAACGAATTGATGGAATACCTGAACCCGCATTACCTTTTAATAGTCGCAAATTGATTCTCCGACGTGCTGCTCAGTTTTTAACTTATGGCGATACAATTAGCATCGGTTATGGCATCAATAATGAACTCTCTAATTTATTGCATGAAGAATGTGTTGAACATGATGTGCAACCGATTTTAGATGTTGGCATTTTCGGTGGATTCGTTGGGAGTCGTGAACATTTTGGTATGAATTACAATGCAGATGTGCGCATGCCTCATGATCGAGCATGGGATTTTATTTATAACAATGGTGTATCAGTTGCCTATCTTAGCTTTGCTGAGGTTGATCAATACGGCAATGTCAACGTGTCTTACTTCAATGACCGACTAAATGGATGTGGTGGCTTTATAGACATTACGCAATCTGTAAATAAAATTATCTTTTCAGGTACTTTTGTAGCTGGCAGTCATGTCTCATGCCATAATCAACGATTAAACATTGAAACTGAAGGACAAAACCAGAAATTTGTATCAGATGTGAGCCATATCGACTTTAATGCACAATATTCACAATCACTCGAGCAAGAAATCTATTTTGTTACTGATCGTGCAGTATTCGAACTCACCAATCAAGGCTTGAAACTAATTGAAATTGCACCAGGTCTTGATTTGCATAAAGATATTTTGAATCAAATGGCTTTTAAACCAATTATTGCTGATCATTTAAAATTAATTGATACCAGCATTTACAAAGAAAAATGGGGACAACTTAAACAATCAATTCATAAAGTATGAAAGTGAAGCTAAAGGGGGTATACTAATGAATTTCGATTGGATAAAAACGCGTTCAGACTTCGATGATGACAAGCCTGCCGTTATTGATCACGCAAAACAAACATCTTGGACATACCAACAACTCAATGCACGCGCTGATAATATGGCACATTATTTAACATCTCAAGGTGTTAAAAAAGGCGATGTTATCGGTATTTTTGCGCCAAATGATATTGCAATATTAGATTTATTGTTTGCTTGTTTTAAAACAGGTGCGGTTTTTTTACCATTGAATTGGCGGCTTAACCCAAAAGAAATTGCAGCCATTGTGGAAGATGCACAATTAAAACTGCTCTTCTATGCTGAAAAACATTTAAGTTCACTCACCGATATTGACCAAAACTTATTGCATATGGATATTGATGTGGCGCAATATGATGAAATCGTAAATCCAGATTATCACCAACCTTTTCAAGCAACACCTGTTGAACCACAAGATCTTGCAGCATTAATTTATACAAGTGGTACAACCGGATCACCTAAAGGTGTGATGTTCTCATATGAATCATTTGTTCATAACGGTGCAAACTTAGAGCTGACGTATAAGTTCAATTCAAACTATATTACGATTGTATCAACACCAATGTTCCATGTTTTAGGGTTTAACGATACTGTATTACCAGTATTAATGTCAGGTGGCACACTTATTCTTCAACGTTACTTTAACGGCGAAGAATTGAATGACATGATTGCACAATATCACCCTACATTTATTATCATGATTCCGACAATGTATTATAGTACGCTACGTGCTAGTAATTTTAATCCTGAAAATTTTAGAGCTATGGATTATATCATCCAAGGTGGTTCACAACCATTACCAAGTATCCAAGCAGCTTTTAAACAATATGGCATAAACATTATTAACGGCTATGGTTTAACTGAAGCACCTCTTGTACTTGTTAATACACCGGAAAATTCAAAACGTAAGCCAATGAGTATTGGTAAAGCAGTCATGTTCGTTGATGCACGTATCCTTGATGATAACGGTGAGGAAGTACCTACTGGTGAGATTGGCGAACTTGCAATTAAGGCTAAAAATGTCACGCCAGGATATTGGAATAAACCAGCAGAGACTGCCAAAGCATTTCATGGTCGATATTTATTAACTGGTGACTTAGCGAAGATGGACAACGATGGCGATATATTTATTATTGACCGCAAAAAAGAATTAATCATAACTGGTGGCGAAAATGTCTTACCATCCGAAGTCGAAAATGCTTTAGCTGAGCATCCACTAGTAGACCGGTGTGTGGTCGTTGGCTATGATCATCCAAAATATGGTGAATCAATTGCTGCAGCCATTATACTTCGCGAAGATGAACCTCATTACGCTGAAATTTTAAATCAACATATGCGAAGTCGTTTAGCAGGTTATAAAGTCCCAAGAATGTATGTACCAGTGACACATATGCCGTTAAACAGTACGCAGAAACCAGATAAACTTGCGATTCGACAAATGATGAATGACAAAGTCTCGCAAACACTTTAAAGGTGATAAAAATTTTTGACATTTAGTGTAAGCGTTTACAAATAAAGCGTGTTGTTTTTGAATTAAATGCATTTCACATTAGTATTCATATTATTTTTAGGAGGAATTTATATGACATTTGAAAAAGAAACGGTCTTAAAAACATTATTTCCTGAAGATGTACTTAGTATTGCTAAAGGTTTAACAGACGGTGAAGTCGAATTTTTACAACAAGTAGATTCATTGCTAGAAAGTAAGTACCGTGAAAATATTAATCAACATTGGATAGACGCTACTGTACCCGAGGACTATTTTAAAGATCTGGGAGAATTAAATTATTTTAACAATCCATTACTTTACAAGGATCGTCCAAACGCCAAAATGCCTAGTCAACTATTTCAGTTTTTCATGTCTTACCTACTCGCGCGATTTGATATTTCCTTAGCTACCCTACTCGGTGTTCACCAAGGTTTAGGGCATAACACTTTCTATTTCGGAGGTAGCAAAGAACAAATTGCGAAATATGTACCTAAATTACAGTCACATGAACTGCGTACATGCTTTGCTTTAACTGAACCAGAACACGGTTCGGACGTTGCGGGAGGTCTTGAAACAGTCGCTGAACGCCAAGGCGATACTTGGGTTATCAATGGTGAAAAGAAATGGATTGGTGGTGCACATGTATCTGATGTCATTCCAGTATTCGCAGTAAATAAAGAAACTGGCAAACCCCATTGCTTTGTAGTCAGACCAGAACAAGATGGCGTCGATATTGAAGTCATTGATAATAAAATCGCACTTCGCATTGTTCCTAACGCCCTAATTAAATTAACTAATGTCAAAGTAGATGAAGCGGATCGCTTACAAAACATAACAAGCTTTAAAGATATTGCCAAAATTCTTTATTCAACGAGAGCAGGCGTTGCTTATATGGCTACAGGTGGTATGGCTGGCGCTTTACGTGCCACATTAGATTATGTCACTGAGCGTAAGCAATTCGGCAAACCAATTAGTAAATATCAGTTAATACAAGAAAAGCTAGCAATGATGCAAGGTAATTTAGCTCAAGCAATGGCAACATGTGCTCAATTAGCTAATATGCAAGCACATGGTGAATATGACGAGGTTGCAACTTCAACGGCGAAGATGATGAATGCCTTACGTTTGCGTGAGACAGTAGCTATGGGCCGCGGTATTACAGGTGGTAATGGCATACTAGCTGACGATTATGATATTGCACGTTTCTTCTCTGATGCAGAAGCGATTTACACGTACGAAGGTACACATGAAATTAATGCCTTAGTAATTGGACGCGCTTTGACTGGAGATTCTGCTTTCGTATAAATAGCAAATAATTATATGAGATGCATTAATTTCACTAAAAAAGACTTATTTTAAGCATAAAGCTTTTTCCTTAAATAAGAGGCTAAGATGACTGTCAAAGATACTTAATTAATTTTATAAAATAGCAACGTTATTCCAATTATCTTAATGGTTATCTTATCCTCAACTAAATTGGAGGAATCACTATGACAATTAATAAAGTAACCGTTCTTGGCGCAGGCACAATGGGCGCTCAACTGGCAGCACTTTTTGTGAATGCTGGACTTAAAGTAAAACTATTAGATATTGTAGTGGACAAAAACGATCCAAATCTCATTGCGAAAAAATCTTACGATAAAATTACAGATAAGAAACGGCCGCTACTATTCGACTTAAATCTAGCGAGTCATTTAACATATGGTAATTTTGATGATGACTTGGTAAATGATGATGCTGATTTATATATCGAAGCAGTCAAAGAAGATATTGAAATTAAGCATGCTGTTTGGCAACAAGTTCTACAACATGCTAAAGAAGATGCTTTATTCGCTACAAATACATCAGGTATTCCAATTAATGCGATTGCTCAAGCATTTAACGAGAAGGATCAAGAACGATTCTTTGGTCTACATTTCTTTAACCCACCACGTATTATGAAATTAGTGGAGTTAATACCTACGTCACACACGAAGGAATCTATTATATTAGATGTAAAAAATTTCGCGCAAAATGTGTTAGGTAAAGGTGTCATTGTCGTCAATGATGTGCCTGGCTTTGTCGCAAATAGAGTCGGCACGCAAACAATGAATGATATTATGTATCGCGCCGAGCAACACAAGATAAGCATTGTAGATGTGGATGCTTTAACTGGGCAAGCGATTGGTCGTCCTAAAACAGGTACATATGCGCTATCTGACCTAGTCGGTTTAGATATTGCAGTGTCTGTAATTAAAGGCATGCAACAAGTACCTGAAGAAACACCTTATTTTCATGATGTCAAAATTGTAAATACGTTGTTTGACAATGGCGCACTCGGACGTAAAACGAAACAAGGATTTTACAAAAAGGATAAAGAAACTAAAGCTCGACTTGTTTACGATGTTGAAAAACAAGATTATGTACCTGTATCGCAACCACAATTACCAATTTTAAATGAATTTAATAAAGACTTAGTGCATAACCTTGATACCATATTCAATGCGCAAGACGAAGCGGGACTATTTTTATGGGAGACATTACGTAATAATTTCTATTACTCTGCTATCAATGTACCTAAAGCTACCGATGATTTCCGAGACATAGACCGTGCGCTTGTCTGGGGGTTCAACTGGAAACTTGGTCCATTCCAATTATGGGATGCAATGGGATACGAACGTGTTAAAACACGTATGGAAGACGAACTTGGAGACTTACCACAATGGATTAGTGATTTAGATGGTGGCTTTTATAAACAAGATGAGACCATTGAATATGCAACACCTATTTCTCACTTCGTAAAAGATGAACTTTGGGATAAAGGTGATGCCAAACTTTCCGTAACTCATGATGATCAACTGTTACTGAAATTACAAAGTAAAAATAATGTCATTACCGATGAATTCAACGATGCGTTAGTTGATGCGATTGATTTACTGGAAAATGACCATTACACAAGTATGGTTATTTATGCAGATGGTAACAATTTCAGTGTGGGTGCTAACCTTTTCTTAATGAAAAAGGCGCATGAAGACGGTCTTGTAGATGATGTCGTTGCACAATCAATTGATAAATTACATTATAGCTTTAATCGTTTGAAGTATAGTTTGAAACCAGTAGTCACAGCTGTTCAAGGTCGTGCCTTAGGCGGTGGCTGTGAGCTTGTACTTTACTCACCTATTGTTGTCGCTGCAAGTGAAACATATATCGGTCTTGTTGAAGCAGGTGTTGGCTTATTACCGAGTGGCGGTGGCCTTGCAGAAATGGCTGATCGCATATTACGCACATCGCATAAGTTTGATGACAAACAAGCTTCCATGACAAAAGTACTGACGAATATCGCATTTGCGAAAGTCTCTACAAATGCCTTTGAGGCACGTCGTTATGGTTATTTACGTGATACAGATACGATTATTTTCAATACAGCACAACGTGTCGAAGTTGCGCTCAAACGTGCGAAATATGAAGCAGAAACAAACTATATTCCGAATCCTAGACATCAATATATCGCTTTAGGTGAAGACTTCAAAGCATTGATCCAAGGACAATTAGATGCGCAAAGACGGGGTCATTTTATTAGCGACCATGATTATCATATTGCCTTAAATATCGCCACAATTTTAGCGGGTGGTGATTTACCAAGAAATACATTTATCAATCAACGTTACATTCAATCGTTGGAGAAAATTGGCTTTATTGACTTACTAAAATCTAAAAAATCATATGAAAGAATTGCACATATGTTAAAAACTGGTAAGCCATTACGTAATTAAAAGATAGTCATTAAGAGAGGATGATAACCATGCAAGAAGCATACATTGTAGCTTATGGGCGTTCAGCCGCAGCGAAAGCAAAGCAAGGCGCATTATTCCACGAAAGACCTGATGATGTCGCAGCCAAAGTATTACAAGGCGTATTGAAACGTATTGACGGAAAATTCAATAAGAATATGATTGAAGATGTCATTGTTGGTACGGCTTTTCCAGAAGGATTACAAGGCCAAAACATTGCACGAACGATTGCATTGCGTGCGGGATTATCTGACACGGTACCGGGTCAAACAGTGAATCGCTACTGCTCATCAGGATTACAAACCATCGCGATTGCAGCCAATCAAATTATGGCTGGTCAAGGAGATATACTTGTAGCTGGTGGCGTTGAATTGATGAGTACCGTACCAATGGGTGGCAACGAGCCCACAAACAATCCAACCTTACAATATGATGATATAGGTGCGTCATATCCTATGGGTTTAACTGCTGAAAATGTAGCATCCCAATTTGACGTATCACGCGAAGATCAAGATGCTTATGCTGTCAGAAGTCATCAACGTGCCTATGACGCACAACGTGATGGTCGGTTCAAAGATGAAATTATTCCAATACAAGTAAACTCAGTTGAATATACAAACGCAGGACCAAAAGTACACACAAATATCTTTGACCAAGATGAATTTATACGCCCTGACACCACGATGGAGGCATTAGCCAAATTACGTACAGTATTTAAAGCTGACGGCACTGTGACTGCAGGAACATCTGCCCCACTTTCTGATGGTGCAGGATTTGTAGTTTTAATGTCTGGAGATAAAGTGAAAGAACTCGGCGTGACACCTATTGCACGATTCGTTGGTTTTAAGGCAGTAGGCGTTGACCCGAAAATTATGGGTATTGGGCCTGCATATGCGATTCCTGAAGTATTGTCACTCAGCAATCTATCTGTTGAAGACATTGATTTGATCGAATTGAACGAAGCATTTGCTTCTCAAACGATTGCATCTATTAAAGAAGTAGGTCTAGATATATCACGTACGAATGTGAATGGTGGCGCTATTGCTTTAGGTCATCCATTAGGTGCTACAGGCGCAATGTTAACCGCGCGTTTACTTAATGAAATGGGTAGACGTCCCGATAGCCGTTACGGCATGGTTACGATGTGTATTGGTGTCGGCATGGGTGCAGCTGCTATATTTGAATATGTGCGTTAGAATGGTTGATTTTGGATGAAGCGGATTCGTTTTGTTATTGAATGAAGTAGGCTGAAGTTGAAGCCAGTTGAAGTTGAAGCGGGTTGAAGCAATTTCGTTTTATTAATGAAGCTGTGTGAAATATAGTGATTGAACAAAAAAGTGGTTTAATGGGATGGTGGTTATTTCCGTTTTAGAATTTAACATTTACACGTCTAATTTTAATCATTGTTTTAAATTTTATGAATCGAAGCCCTTTGATTTAATAATATTTGCTAATGCTAGTAACTTATCTGATTGTTCATGTTTAAAATAAAGAAAACCACTCACATCAGTGTGTGTTCGAACTAGACTTGTAAGTTCCAGTTCGGCACGACTTTCTAAAGCAATTATTATTGCTGTGATTGTCGTATATCACTTAGATGTGCGTGGTTTATTTTAATAGGTTAGTAATATATTAGGTCATGTTATGTTTAAGACTATAATGAATAAATAATTTAGAAATATGCTTCCGATTGTTCGATGCTTTAATTCAGTTAGAAGCATCATAGAATGCATGATTACTGTTGTAAAGATACGTAATGTTTTGTATTGACTGTATGTCTTTGGATAGAGTTACAAACTTATTTTGTTACTCTAGGCCCATATGTCGCAGTACCATCTGCATGTGTTGTTACATTGTATGCATTTGTTTTACTTGGCTTCTTGTATGTCGGGCGAGCTCCGTATGACACTTGACCGTTTGCATGTGTTGTTACGTTGTATGCATTTGTTTTGCTTGGCTTGTTTTGTGTTGGGCGAGCGCCATATGATACTTGGCCGTTTCCATGTGTTGTTACGTTATATGCGTTTGTTTTGCTTGGCTTGTTTTGTGTCGGACGAGCTCCGTATGATACTTGGCCGTTTGCATGTGTTGTTACATTGTATGCATTCGTTTCGCTTGGCTTCTTGTATGTCGGACGAGCTCCGTATGATACTTGACCATTTGCATGTGTTGTTACGTTATATGCATTTGTTTCTGATGGCTTATTGAATCTTGGTCTCGCTTCATATCCAAATGTTCCATCGTTGTATTCACGGATACCTGTACCAGCATCTCTATATTTAACATATTTAGGTGTTTTGTTAAATTGCGGTCTCGGACCATATTGAGAAGCTTCTGTTGTTTCAGTTGCTTGAGGTTTAACTTCAATATCACTTGATTCTCCTTGAGTACCTTTTAACGTTGATTCAGTACCTTGTGGTTTTATTTCAAGTTTAGATGAGCTACCTTCAAGACCTTCTAAAATAGGGTTCGTTAACGGTGGGTTTGTATAATTATTGCTTAATGATGGGCCGCTTTGTTCCATTGTTAGAAAATCGGGACCTTGAACGATTTCACCTTGTACCGTTTTATTTTCCATCGTTGGATATTCCGGACCTTTTACAATTTCACCTGTAATTGTGCCCTGTGGAATTTTAACTAATGGTTGTGCAACTGGTTGTGTTGTTTCTTCAGCTTTACCAGCCGTAGTTTTAACCTCTTGTTGGTTATCAACTTTAGGTGCTTGAGGTTCTTCAACTTTCTTCTCTTCTTTTACTACTGGCGATTTTGTTTCAGTTTCTCCGTATTTTTTGACAGTTTTCTTTTTCCAAGAATCATCTGCTTCTTTAACTGCTTTTTTCGTTTCTTCAACTAATTTATCAAAATTAGGTTTATTATCACTATTTGTTTTATAGTTATGTGTTGTAGGATTATATTTCGTTATAGATTTCGGTCTATTTTGTTTAGTTTCCATAAAGAAATCATCAATAATTGAATTTAAGTCATCAATCATTTCTTTTTTAATACGTTCATTTGTAATTTTATGTGGATTGTCTGTATCTCCAAGGATTAAGTCCAGTTTTGCTCGTAACTCTTTCGCGTGCTCCCCATAATCCTTATCACCATAATATGATACAACTAATGTATCAATTTCAGATACGAGATCGTATACTTCCTTAGTTGCTTTATCTTCTTCTGCTGCATTAAAAGTTTTCAAGTCTGAATTCTTATCCTTAATATCTTTAACTTCTCTGTGAAAATCATCCAGTGCTCTCTTTAATGCATCCTGTAGTTCATTGTATTCTTTCATCGAAAGTTCTTCTAAATTATATTTATGAAAATTAGCCATTTTTAAATCTGTACGAGGATTTTCTTTTTTATAATTTGCATACCATTGTTTATAATCTTCATATTGAGATTTCTTTCTCTCCAAAAGATATTGATCTTCCCTTAATACCTTTTCCAACAACCTATCTTTAGCTTCTTTATAAATATTATCTCCATATTCATATTTATTAGTTAATCCTATAGCATAAATTATATAGTCTTCCAAATAATATAGAGCTGAATTTAAATATCTGCTATCTATTAATGTCCCATTTTTACTCCCAGCATTAACTTGTGATTTCCCACTATAATCCTTTGTTACTATCGCATCTGCTTTGTTATCCCATGTAAATAAGCTAGATGCAACTGCTAATGCGCCTAGCGAAATTATTTGCTTTTTCATAATTTTTTAATTCCTCCAAAATGTAATTGCCCAATCTACATTAAAGAAACAAAATATTAAAAGACATTAACTATATATTAACTAGAATAAACAAAGCATTAACTATCTTTTTGTTATAGTTAATTAGCTTTGCAATATACAATAGTGTATAATTTTTTTGATTAATGTACATCAAAGGAGTAACAAAGCATGACAACACAAATGAAAATCAAAACATATTTAGTTGCTGGTATTAAAGCGGCGCTCCTTGATACGACTGGTATTAAATTAGCAAGCAAATCTGAAACTACATCACATACGTATCAACATCAAGCGCTTGTAGATCAATTACATGAATTAATAGCAAACACTGACTTAAATAAATTATCGTACCTAAATTTAGATGCGTTTCAAAAACGCGATATTTTAGCTGCGCACTATATTGCAAAATCCGCTATACGCACTAAAAATTTGGATCAAATGACTAAAGCGAAACAAAGATTAGAAAGTATTTACAATTCAATTTCTAACCCTTTGCATTCACAAAACAATTAATAATTCACCAATAAATCATGTAAGTGTTTGTGACGCCAAATTGCCATACAAATACTTGTCATATGAATATAAACGAATGAAACGATTGCCTATCCCATAGATGGCAACATTAAAAAGACCTCTGAAGGTATCATCTTGATAACTTTAGAGGTCTTTGTTTATATTATTCAAACAAAATTCTTATAGAACGATCGAAGTATGTTTCGTCTTTCTTTTCTTCTTTAATCTGATCAGCTAATGCTGGGTCATCTGTGATAATACCATCAACATTGGTTTGTAAGTATTTCGTTAAATCTTCTTCGCCGTTAATAGTCCAAGTATAGACTTCTTTATTTTCCAAGTGCGCTTGATTAACAAGTCTTGGCGAATAAGAAAAATCTTCGATGACAAAGAAATCTAATGATGTTTCTTTAAAATGACCAAACTGCAACGGAATGATATAACCACACTTGAGATATGGCGCTTCTTTTTTCAACTTAGTCATCACATCATAATCCAAAGACATCACACGATATTGATGTTCAACACCATGCTTTTTCAAAATATCAATAACACGTTGTGTATAATCTGCTGGTTCTTTACCATGTGGCTTTAACTCTACTAGTAGCTTCACATTTGATTGTTTAGCCGTTTCAATAAATTCGTCTAAGGATACAAATTTTGCTTCATGTCCATTTTGACGCATTTTCAAACCGACGATATCTTTGAAATTAGATTCAGAAATATTTTTATTAACACCTGTTAAACGTTTCAAATTGTTATCATGACTAACAACAAATTGTTTATCTTTCGTCATAATTGTATCTAACTCAACGTATTCGACATTCGCTTTTGCAGCAGCTTTCAATGACGGAATAGAATTTTCAACGCCTTTATCTTCGAAACCACGATGGCCAATAATGGAGATATTTGTATTGATAGTATTATTGTAAAGTAAGTACATGTTATAACCGATAAAACATGTCACTGCAAGCACCATTGAAATTATAAAGAACCTAGACTTCCGTTTCGGTTTTGGATATTTAAATTCTAAGCCCGGTTGGTCTAATACATTCTCTTGTTTTAAGTGCAGTACTAACACACTGATTAATGATAATTTCGTAAATAAATAATAGAAGAACAATGCGCTTTTCAATACAACAAATAAAATTGATGAGACTAAAAACTTATCTCCTTCTTCATCTACACAAATAGCAAGATATGTTGCTCCTGAAATAATTAATGTTAAAATCGCACCAATGATGAGTTCTAATATAACTATTTCTATAACAAGCCGAAACTTATTTCGCTTCGTAATTTGCCAACTTAGTCTCATATTTTTAAATAACGACTGGCGGTTTAAAATCGTTAACGGTAGAGTAAATATTAATTTAAAATTTAATATAAATACAGCAATCATAAAGGTACCGTAAATGATTATACCTTTCGTCGTTTTCATAAGTTCTTCCGTTAAAAATTTAGGTATGTAAATATTTTTTGTTAATACTGAACTTAGTCCTAGGTTGGCAATGGGTATCATTAACATTAAATAAATGACAAAGAAAATAACTGGTACACCTATGAGTTTACGCACATTTACAAAGGCATTTTTAAAAATGGATTTAAATGTAATAATCTGTCGATCAAAGCCGGCATAAACCATATAAACTAACAATGAAAACTCTACATAAATCAGAAAGGCAACACTTAATATGAATATAATAAGAAGTATCACACTGGCGGGATGACTAACGATTTCCGTCCAATTGTTAATCGTAAGTTGGCTTTGCCCAGCTACTTTTAACATCATATTAAATAGTAAAATTAAGTATGTACTACTAATAAAAATCATGATTAACTGCAATAGTAAGGCATTAATGCTAAAACGCCCTTTATTTTGATACAGTAATTTAAATACTGCCCATATATCTTTACTAATTCTCTTCATAATCACGCTCCGCATTGCTTTAATATTAAGTTTCATCTTAATATTTTTCATTACTCAGGGTCAATAAAAATTTGAAAAGACTCATATTCATATGCAAGTAGCAAATAATAACCCATTCAACATCAGCTAAATGATGATATTGGAACCCCACCTTTAACAAGACATCACATTCTTTATCAGCATAGCTACTTACAAAAACGTCTTCCTTCAACCATTGTAGAAGTTGTCTCATATACTTACTACGTCTTGCTAATACTCAATACTCAATTGAAAAAGAAGCATATGCCCCTTCACTCTTGAAGTTGCATATGCTTTCTTTTCGGTCTGAATTGTATTTATAATTCAACGGGAATTTTCCCTTTGAAGTTAACATAACGGTAGGCTGCTTTAACAGCTTCATCATCGGGCGCTTCGACATCTTCTAATTCATATGCAATGCCCAATGTTTTCCACTTATGAACACCTAACTGATGATATGGCAGAATTTCAAACTTTTCGACGTTATCAAGAGAATTAATAAATTCCCCTAGTTTAATTAAATCGTCTTTATCATCAGAATAACCAGGCACAAGGACATGTCGAATCCATACAGGTTGTTTCATATCTGACAGTTTGCGCGCGAAGTTAAGGATGTGTGTATTAGGCTTTCCTGTCAATCTAATATGTTTGTCATTATCAATATGTTTTATATCTAATAATATCAAGTCTGTATGTTTTTGTAATTCTTCAAAATGCCTTTGAAATGCTTTTGTATCATTAGCACATCCAGCCGATGTGTCTAAGCAAGTGTGCACACCATTTTCTTTTAATTCTGCAAATAATTTTTCTAAGAATGGCATTTGTAACAATGGTTCGCCACCACTGACTGTTACACCGCCACCCGATGCATCAAAGTATGGTTTGTATGGTAATATTTCATTCACCATTTCATCAACTGTGACTTCTCTTGATGGCTCACTAATTTTCCAAGTATCTGGATTGTGGCAATACAAGCATCTAAGTAAGCATCCTTGTGTAAATAATATATATCTTAATCCCGGTCCATCGACAGTACCTAAACTTTCGACAGAATGTAAGTGTCCCTTAAGCATAGTGCTCCCACCTTAAATTTTGTTACATACTTTCATGGAATGTACGAGAAATTACATCTAATTGTTGTTCACGTGTTAATTTAATGAAGTTAACAGCGTAACCAGATACACGGATTGTTAACTGTGGATATTCTTCTGGATGTTCCATTGCATCTATTAATGTTTCACGGTTAAATACGTTAATATTTAAGTGGTGACCACATTGCATTGCGTAACCATCTAACATACTAGTTAAGTTACGGTTTTGATCTTCTGGTTCTTTACCTAATGATTTTGGTACGATACTGAATGTATTTGAAATACCATCTTTACAGCAATCGTAAGGGATCTTAGCTACAGAACTTAATGAAGATAATGCACCTTTTTGGTCACGGCCATGCATTGGGTTTGCACCTGGAGCAAATGGTTCGCCAGCTTTACGTCCGTCTGGTGTGTTACCAGTTTTCTTACCGTATACAACATTTGAAGTAATTGTTAATACACTCATTGTATGTTCTGAATCACGATATGTTTTATGACTACGTAATTTAGTCATGAAGCGTTCTACTAAATCAACTGCAATATCATCTACACGGTCGTCATTGTTACCGTATTTAGGGAAGTCGCCTTCGATTTCAAAGTCTACTACAAGACCTTCTTCGTTACGAATTGGTTTAACTTGTGCATATTTAATTGCAGATAATGAGTCAGCTGCTACTGATAAACCAGCGATACCTGTTGCCATTGTACGTACAATTTCTGTATCATGTAATGCCATTTCAATACGTTCATAGCTGTATTTATCGTGCATGTAGTGAATAACATTTAATGAGTTAATGTAAACACCTGCTAGCCAATCCATCATTTGATCAAATTTCTTGAATACTTCGTCATATTCTAATACTTCGCTGTTAATACCTTCGAAGTTTGGACCAACTTGTGCACCAGATTTTTCATCTTTACCACCATTGATAGCGTAAAGTAATGTTTTAGCTAAGTTCGCACGTGCACCGAAGAATTGCATTTGTTTACCAATTGTCATCGCTGATACACAACATGCGATACCATAGTCATCGCCATAGCTTTCACGCATAATGTCATCATTTTCATATTGGATAGAACTTGTTTTAATACTCATTTTTGCACAGTATGTTTTGAAGTTGTCAGGTAAACGTACTGACCATAATACTGTTAAGTTTGGTTCTGGAGCTGGACCTAAGTTATCTAATGAGTGTAAGAAACGGAATGAGTTTTTCGTAACAAGTGGACGTCCGTCAATACCTACACCACCGATAGATTCAGTTACCCAAGTTGGGTCTCCAGAGAATAATTCATTGTAATCAGGTGTACGAGCAAATTTAACAATACGTAATTTCATGATGAAGTGGTCAATAATTTCTTGAACTTCGCTTTCAGTAATAACGCCTGCTTTAAGGTCACGTTCAGCATAGATATCTAAGAATGTTGATGTACGACCTAAACTCATTGCTGCACCGTTTTGTTCTTTAATTGCAGCAAGGTATGCTAAGTATAACCATTGAACTGCTTCTTTGAAGTTTTCTGCTGGACGGCTTAAATCGAAACCATATTTTTGTCCAAGTTCTTTTAATTCTTTTAATGCACGATATTGTTCTGATAATTCTTCACGTAAACGAATTACATCTTCTGACATTTCTGTAGACATCGTGTTGAAGTCGTGCATTTTTTCTTCCATTAAGAAATCTACACCATATAAAGCTACACGACGATAGTCACCGATAATACGTCCACGTCCGTATGCATCAGGTAAACCAGTGATTACACCTGCTTTACGGCAGTTCAACATTTCTCTAGAATATGCATCGAATACACCTTGGTTATGTGTTTTACGATAATCTGTAAAGATTTTTTCAGTTTCTTCGTCTAATTCGTAACCGTAAGCTTCACAAGCTGCTTTCGCCATACGAATACCACCGAATGGTTGCATTGAACGTTTGAATGGCTTTTCAGTTTGTACACCTACAATTGTTTCTAAATCTTTGTCTAAATAACCAGCATCATGAGATGTGATTGTTGAAGCTACTTTCGTGTCCATATCCCACATGCCGCCACGTTCACGTTCTTCTTTCGATAACTGCATTACTTGTTCCCAAAGTTTAGAAGTTGCTTCTGTTGGTCCTGCTAAAAATGAATCATTACCTTCATAAAGAGTGTAGTTTAATTGGATAAACTCTCTTACATCTACGTGTCTGTTCCATCTTCCATTTTTAAATCCTTGCCAAGCTGTTGCATGATTTTTATTTGTTTCTAACATACTAAACGCCTCCATCTGTATAATGTTGTGAATTTGAAATGCTATGTTAACGTTTTCATAGTCATTGTAGCATGTTTGTTGTGATTTTTTTCACATAAATTATGTACAATTTTCATCAAATGTATGTCAAAACATAGAAACTGTACTAATTTGTGTAACAGTAATATGCTAATTGCATTCTGTTACACAACAGTTATAATGTTCACTATTTTCATTGCTTTAAAAGTTAATTTAGGAGTATATATTTGTTTATAAAAAATGATTGTTGATAAGCGTTAAATCAACACTTAGAAAGATTTACTTTTATATATGAAGAGACTGGATTAAATACTTTTATTGACGTAAAAATTCACTTTTGAACCGTTCAATATCTTGCCGATTTTTATATAACAGCTACAAATAAAATATAACAGTTTGATTTTACAGCCTCGGTAAATCGTCTTGACAAACAAAAATTTTGTGCTATCACAACATTTGCAACGTCTTAACAAGTCATCTATAAACATTTCTAAATATTTAACATTACTTATGCGTCATTTATTGCTAAAATTATTGTATTAAAATATACATAGAATTGATGGGATATCATGAAATCAAAAATTTATATCTTGCTATTATTTCTCATTTTTTTATCAGCATGCGCTAATACGCGTCACTCTGAATCCGATAAAAATGTATTAACAGTTTATTCTCCGTATCAATCAAACTTGATTCGTCCAATTTTAAATGAATTTGAAAAACAAGAGCATGTCAAAATTGAAATTAAACACGGATCTACTCAAGTACTGCTTTCAAAATTGCATAACGAAGATTTTTCGGAGCGTGGTGATGTCTTTATGGGTGGTGTGTTGTCAGAAACAATTGATCATCCAGAAGATTTTGTTCCCTATCAAGATACATCTGTAACACAGCAATTAGAGGATTATCGCTCGAACAATAAATATGTTACTAGTTTTCTATTAATGCCAACAGTTATAGTAGTGAATTCAGATTTACAAGGAGATATTAAGATTCGAGGTTATCAAGATTTATTACAACCTATACTTAAAGGTAAAATTGCGTACTCAAATCCAAATACAACAACGACAGGCTATCAACATATGCGTGCTATTTATAGCATGCATCATCGAGTAAGTGATGTGCATCAATTCCAAAACCATGCGATGCAACTGTCAAAGACGTCTAAAGTCATTGAAGATGTTGCAAAAGGTAAATATTACGCAGGTCTAAGCTACGAACAAGATGCACGCACATGGAAAAACAAAGGTTATCCTGTATCAATCGTTTATCCAATTGAAGGAACAATGTTAAATGTTGATGGTATTGCTTTAGTTAAAAATGCACACCCTCATCCTAAGCGTAAAAAGTTAGTGCAATATTTAACAAGCCGCTCAGTACAACAACGATTAGTTGCAGAGTTCGATGCCAAGTCAATTCGAAAGGATGTTAGTGAACAAAGCGATCAGTCTATCGAAAATCTTAAGAACATACCTTTAATACCGAAATCTAAATTACCGGATATTCCACATCATAAATTTTTGGAGATGATTCAATGACGGCATACAAACCTTATAGACATCAATTAAGACGATCGTTATTTGCGTCTACTATTTTTCCAGTATTTTTAGTCATTATTATTGGACTAGTAAGCTTCTATGCCATCTATATTTGGATTGAGCATCGTACGATTCATCAACATGTTGATGAAAGTCAGTCATCTTTACATCATACTGAAAAGCAGATTCAGACATTTATTACACAGCATAATAATTCGTTTCAAGAGCTCGATTTAACAAATCATCATGATGTGACCGCTACAAAACGTGAATTATTAAAATTAATACACCAACAGCCCGCAACACTTTATTATGAATTATCTGGACCAAATCAGTTTATAACCAATAATTATGAACATTTAAACACTAAAAATATGTATTTATTTTCAACGCATCAGCTTAAATTCAAAAATAGTACATATATGCTTAAAATTTATATGGCTAACACCCCACGTTTAAGTGAAATTAAGAAAGATAACCGACAATTCGCACTTATCGTTGATCAATATGACAATATTTTATACGCCAACGATGACCGTTTTACTATAGGTGAAAAGTATAGACCACAACAATTCGGATTTATGAATGAATCTGTAAAATTAAACCATGCTGACCATCGTCTCATTATTTATAAAGATATACATGAAAACATTGAAGATGGTATCACGTTGTTAATTGTTATGGCCGTAGTTCTTGTTTTACTAGTAATATTTGGTTTCATTAGCGCAGATAATATGGCTAAACGACAAACAAAAGATATCGAAACGATTATTCAAAAAATTTACTATGCCAAAAATCGTCATCTAGGTACATATACGCCTTTAAAAAACAACAGTGAACTAGAAGAAATTAATAATTATATTTACGATTTATTTGAATCAAATGAGCAACTGATCCATTCTATCGAGCATACAGAACGTCGCTTGCGTGATATTCAGTTAAAGGAAATAGAACGCCAATTCCAGCCTCATTTCCTATTCAATACGATGCAAACAATACAATATTTAATTACGTTATCTCCGAAATTAGCACAAACTGTGGTCCAACAATTATCGCAAATGTTACGTTACTCATTACGTACAAACTCACATACAGTGGAATTAAACGAAGAGTTGAACTACATTGAACAGTATGTTGCAATACAAAACATCCGTTTTGATGACATGATTAAGCTCCATATTGAAAGTTCTGAAGAAGCGCGTCACCAGACAATTGGTAAAATGATGCTTCAGCCACTCATAGAAAATGCTATTAAACATGGTAGAGATACTGAGTCATTGGACATTACTATACGCCTGACATTGGCACGTCAGAATTTACATGTTTTAGTTTGCGACAATGGTATCGGGATGTCGTCATCTCGCCTGCAATATGTACGCCAATCTCTTAATAATGATGTATTTGATACTAAGCATTTGGGATTAAATCATTTACACAATAAAGCAATGATTCAATATGGTTCACATGCACGACTCCATATTTTTTCAAAGCGTAATCAAGGTACGTTAATTTGTTATAAAATACCACTTTCAAGGGGGAATGTAGATGTTTAAGGTAGTTATTTGTGATGATGAACGAATTATTCGAGAAGGATTAAAGCAAATCATTCCTTGGGGAGACTATCATTTCAATACAATATACACTGCTAAAGATGGTGTTGAAGCATTATCACTAATTCAACAACATCAGCCAGAATTAGTAATTACTGATATTCGTATGCCACGTAAAAATGGCGTCGATTTACTCAATGATATTGCGCATCTAGATTGTAATGTCATCATATTATCGAGTTACGATGACTTTGAATATATGAAAGCCGGCATTCAACATCATGTTCTTGATTATTTATTAAAACCAGTAGACCATGCACAATTAGAAGTTATTTTAGGAAGACTTGTCCGTACCTTATTAGAGCAACAATCACAGAACGGCCGTAGCTTAGCATCTTGTCATGATGCCTTCCAACCACTATTAAAAGTAGAATACGATGATTATTATGTAAACCAGATTGTGGATCAAATTAAGCAATCTTATCAAACGAAAGTGACTGTTTCAGATTTAATTCAACATATCGATGTTAGTGAATCGTATGCGATGCGAACATTTAAAGATCATGTTGGTATTACAATTGTCGATTATTTAAATCGCTATCGTATTTTACAATCTCTGCAATTGTTAGATCGACATTACAAACACTATGAAATTGCAGACAAAGTAGGCTTTTCAGAGTATAAAATGTTTAGCTATCATTTTAAAAAATATTTACAAATGTCGCCAAGTGATTATTGTAAGCAAGCAAAATAGATTAGCACATAACTAATGATTATGGCGCCTCCATTTTGTTCTATGAAAAAGCGGACTGATAGAGAAGTTTTCACTTTTCTTTCAGTCCGCTTTTTAGAGAGTTTAAATATAAAACAATACTCCCTACAATATTGACACCGCTATATGTCTTTATTGTAAGGAGTAAATTCATTGAGTCACCCTAAGTCGGGCAAATAAGGATACTTCATAACAGGGAATTATGATCTGCCCCGAGACATAGAGATGATATATTTGCAAGGGTAGAAGCAGTATCTTTCATCTCTTCACGCACATGCCGTCGGGGCAGGATTGCCAACTATATTGCAATAGATTGGCGATACTTTTAATCCGATTTATATTAAATTTTTAAACTTCTAATTTTCTTTTCTTCATAGAAAGCAACGATTCCTAATAGAATCATGCCTAGGAATAATGCAACATAGAAGACGATGAAAACATCTGTCCATCCACTTAATGTATATCCAAAGATGTTTAAACCGTTACGTGTTGGATCAGCAATAGCCGCCAAACCAACTTTCGCCATTGAGTCACCGAATAGATACGCGAATGAACCTGTCATTCCGTTTGCTACACTGATGGCATTTTTAGGAACAAAACCAGTCAATGATACACCAATTAATAATTGCGGACCAAAGATTAACGCACCTAATGCAAACAATGAAATGTTAACCATCATGACACTTGTAGCATTTGTGTAGAATAAGACAACAAATGTAATCATAAACATACAGCCAATAGCTACAATTGCACGACGACCTTTTAATAAGTCTGATACGTAGCCCCATAATAAACTTGCAACTAATGCACCAATTTCAAAGTAGAATATCGTATTAACTGCATCGCCTTTACTAAAGTGTAAATGCTCTGACACATATAACGGTGCCCAGTTATCAATACCGATTCGTACAATGTATACAAAGACGTTTGAAACACATAGAATCCATATAACAGGATTTCCCAGGATATATTTTTTAAAGATCTCCCATTTCGTCATACCTTGAGAATCAATATTTTCTTTATCGACCGGCTCTTCCCAAATTTCTTCAGCACGATTCCATCCTAATTCTTCCGGATCATCTTTTCCGATAAATAATGTTGCGATACCAATAAGTAATGCAATCACCGATGGGAAAATGAACATCCCTATAACATTTCCATGGAAGAATACATTAGCACCCCAAAGTGCAACACCACCTGCTATGGCACCACCGATATTATGTGATGTATTCCAGAATCCTAAGTATCGGCCACGTTTCGTTCTTGGCGCCCATCTTGAAATCGTTGAATAACTTGCAGGTCCACCAACTGATTGGAACACCCCGTTAAGTCCCCAAAGTACAATTAATAATCCCATTACAGAACCAAAGTAACTTAAAACAAATCCCATAATTAAAACTGTAATCGCAGATAAGATAAGTAAGAACGAGATAATACGTTTTGTGTTACGTCCATCGACAAAATATCCAAGTAATGTTTTTCCTAAACCGTACGTGATACTAAATGCTAATCCGATATAACCAAGTTCTAATGTAGATAATCCAATTTCCTCTTTTAAAAACGGTTGTGCCGCCTTAAAGTTGTTTCGAATTAAATACATAGCCATATAAACAAAGAACACTACGAAGAAAGCTTGCATGAAGTTTCTAAGCCATAATTTACGTTGTACCGATAATGGAATGCCTTTGTTCGGAATCTTATGGATATCAAAAAAGTTCATCTCTGTCACCTCAATCATTTTCGTTAAGCCAAATATATCACGTCGGTGTAAGCGCTTAATATCCTTAAAATTATTAAATTATCCAAAATACTGAACATAAACACATACTTAGAAACATATTTATGTACTAAAATTAATAAATAGTTAATAGTATTTGACAAGCTTTATCTATAAAATACTTTATGTTGTCAAAATCAACGCTTATACATATGACATAATGACGGAGGACATCATGATTCTATCTATATTACTTATCTTTTTCTGTATCAGACTTGTCAGCTTAAAGATATCTATTAATCACTCAAAACAATTAAAAGCAGACGGTGCAGTTGAATATGGCGTTAAAAATTCGAAGTTTTTAGCAATAACACACGTTTTAATTTATGTATTGGCTGGTGTAGAGGCATTTATTAATAAAGATACATTTAGCTTTGCAAATGGTATTGGCTTAGTTATATTAATCTTTGCTAATATCATGTTATTTATGGTTATTAAAACTTTAGGTGGTATTTGGACATTAAAATTATTCATTTTACCTAACCATCCTATTATTAAATCTGGATTATATAAAATTACAAAACACCCAAATTACTTCTTAAACATCATTCCTGAATTAATCGGTGTATTATTATTAACACACGCAACATATACAACTATTTTATTAGTACCGTATGCGTATTTCTTATATGTACGTATTAAACAAGAAGAGAAATTAATGAATATTTAAAAAGATGAAAGCCTGTCATCACTTTAGTCTACATCGACGTCCATCTTTAAAGTGCATTCTGAAATATTATATTCAGAAACCTTTAAAGTATGTCGTGTCTATGACCATTGTGACAACAGGCTTTTTTTATTATCATATACCTCACTATTGAAAAGGTTATATACTCTTTTCAATGGTGAGGATTGTTACTGTGAATGGGTATGACCATCGCTATATACTTATATAAAGTACACCTTCTTTACAAACAATGACTTGATTTAAGGTGTGAAATTTTTGGCAATGGCTTGGCGACATATGCATTTATTCAACACTGCCACCAGTCTTACTTCAGACAAACTTCAGACTAACCTCGAGTTCGTATTATGCCCACCACATGTCTGCTGGCTTGTCGTAAATATTAACAGATTTCAAAGTTTGACAAGCTTTTTGGAAACCTTCTTCTACTGACATAATAGGATCTTCATGTTCAATACTTAATACATAATCATATCCATTAATAATAAGTTGACTTATGATATCTGCCCATACATATGGACTATGTCCATAACCAACTGTACGGAATGTCCATGCTCTTGTCGCAACGTTACCATATGGTTGCATATCAGTTAGACCATACATATTTACATTTTCTTGATTAATATACGTATCTTTAGCATGGAAGTGATGAATTGCATTTGCTTGGCCTAATATGCGAATCGCAGCAATTGGGTCAATACCTTGCCACCATAGATGACTAGGATCTAAGTTAGCACCGATATATTCATTTGTAGCCTCACGTAACTTCAACATTGTATATGGTGTATGCACTAAAAATCCTGCATGCAACTCTATGGCAATTTTTACATCTTGCTCTTTTGCAAACTCAGCTAAATCTTGCCAATATGGTATCAACTTTTCATTCCACTGATAATCATAAATTTCAGAGTAGGCTGTTGGCCAAGGTGTAACAGGCCAATTAGGCTTTTTAGCGGTATCATCTGATCCTGCAATGCCAGAAAATGTATTAACAACTGGCACGTCTAATAGATTTGCTAAACGGATTGTTTTACGTAACGTTTCATCGGCTTCTTTCGCTTCTATCGGATCTGGAGAAATTGGATTGTTATGACAACTGAAACCACTTATTTGTAAGCCTCTGTCTGTGATTGACTTCATAAATGCTTGGCGCTTGTCTTCATTTTCTAACAACTCATCTAACTTACAAAATTTATCTCCTGGGTTACCACCTGTTCCAACTTCAATCATATCCAATCCAGATTCTGAGACATAATCTAACATATCTTCAAAATTTTTATCGTAAAATAATACTGAAAATACACCTATTTTCATTGAAAAGCACTCCTTCTTTTTATATTGAGAATTTTGTATCATATATGATAATCATTAAAGTTGTATGCTCTTGTTATCAAGATCGCTACGATAAATCGCTTCTATAAGGGCATTTACATTGCGTGCTTCTTCCGGTTTCACCACAATCTCTTCTATCCCTAAACACGCATTGACAAAGTTACGCGCCTGTCTCTCACCAGCAATGTCTTCGTTATGCTCAACATTAGCTTTGCTTTCAAAAATAGTTCCAAAGCGGGGCTCATATATTTCAAATGGAAATAAATTGATACCGCCATCTTCTCCTGATAAACTAACGTGAACCTTATCTTCTTTGATATTTGCAGACCACGAACATTCAAACTGCATGCTTGCTCGATTGGCAAATGTCATATAACTAGTAACATGATCATCGACATCAAATTTAGTATGATCAAATGTTCCCCAATCATTAATTTGATTCGGTTGTTTGCTCAATTGATTATATGTTTTTCCTAGCACTTCATGCGGCACCATATCTTTACCTAGTAGCCACAAAGATAAGTCTAACAAGTGGCAACCATAATCGATTAAACTACCGCCACCTTGCAACGCTTTATTGGTAAAAACACCCCAGCCAGGCACTTTACGCCTACGCATCGCTTGTACACGTGCTACTAAAGGTTTACCAACCACACCTGATTCAATTGCTTTTTTAGCAGTAATTGCCACATCTGTGTGACGATAATGATATGCGACAGTTAATAATTTGTGATTTTTATTAGCCGCTTCAATCATGCGATCACACTCTTCCGTCGTCATCGCCATTGGCTTTTCACACAATACATGGACACCATGGTTCAATGCTTCTATAGAAAGATCAGCATGGAATTTATTAGGTGTACAAATGACCACCGCATCAACAAGTTTAAACAGCTCGCTAGGTGTCTCAACTGCATGAGGTATATTAAAGCGCTTCGCAACATCAATCATCTGCACTGTATTAATATCTTGTACTGCAACTAATGAGACTGTGTCTTTGAGTTTCAGCAATGCTGGAATATGACGGTCTTGTGCAATACCACCAACACCTATCACACCAACTTTTAATTTTGTCATGATGTGCCTCCTTACCGTATGATGTTATTCAAAGTAAATTGCTTTGCCTGATTTTGCAGACTGATAAATCGCTTCAAGAATTTTTGTAACTACCATTGCTTGTTCCGGTTTCACAACTGGTTCAGTATCATTTACAACTGCATCAATCCAAGCTTTTGCTTCTTCTTCAGCTTCATCCACTTCATTACCTTCATAAAAGTCGACGCCTTTGTTTTCCAATTCAACGTGTTTGGTATAAAGTGTACCCATGTCTTCACCATGAATACGTAGACCATCTTTCATATCAGCACCTGCTTTAGTTCCTGATAATGAACATTTTGCCTCATCCACTTCTAAAGAATTAATCGCCCAAGCGGATTCTAAAATGATCGTCGCTCCATTCTTCATTTTAATAAATCCAAACGCAGAATCTTCAACTGTAAATTCATCTGGATTCCATGAACCCCAAGCGTTTGCCGCATGATGCTGTTTATTTAATTTATGGAATGTTGAACCCATCACTGATTCTGGTTCATAATTATCCATCATCCATAACGTTAAATCTAAAGCGTGTGTACCGATATCGATTAATGGTCCTCCACCTTGAGCTTCTTCGTCTAGAAAGACACCCCATGTTGGTACTGCTCGACGACGAATGGCATGTGCCTTTCCGAAGTAAATGTCTCCTAAGTCGCCACGTTGCGCTGCTTGATGTAAAAATTGACTATCTGCTCGGAAACGATTTTGATAACCTATTGTTAATTTTTTACCTGTTGATTTAGCTGTATCTATCATTTTTTGAGCTTCTGCTGTCGTTTTAGCCATTGGTTTTTCACACATCACATGTTTACCAGCATGCAACCCTGCTACAGTAATTTCACAATGCGAGTCATTTGGCGTACAAACATGGATAACATCAATCGTGTCATCTTTTAACAATGCTTTGTAATCATCATAAACCTTTGCATTGTCAGTTCCGTATGCTTCTGCCGCACTCGCTGCTTTCGAAATGTCTACGTCACAAAATGCGATCATTTCAACATTTTCAACTTTTTGTAAACTTGGCATGTGCTTGCCATTCGCAATACCACCACACCCAATGATTCCAACTTTAATCGTCATCATAACGTCCTCCTTTTAATCTTTATCGTCATTAGTGGTTCTTTATCAATTCTGCCCCACTCCTAATTTCAAACTAACCTTTTGTCGCACCTGTTGTTAAACCTGATACTAAATAGCGTTGCAAGAACAAGAATACGATTGCTATAGGTACTGCAATCATAATTGCCCCTGCTGCAAACACTGTGAAATTATTTGCATACTTATCATTAATAAAGTTGAACAATCCAACTGCTAATGTGAATTTTTCAGGACTTCTTAATAGTATTTTAGGTAATATAAAGTCCATAAATGGCCCCATAAAATTGAACAAAGCAACAACTGCTAAAATCGGCTTAGCTAATGGAAGCATAATTTGTAAGAAAATACGCATATGCCCTGCACCATCAATTTTGGCAGATTCATCAAGTTCTTTTGGAATCGTATCGAAGTAACCTTTCACTAAAAAGGCATTCATCGGTATTGATCCACCAATATATACCAGTGTTAGTCCAAATAAAGAATCTAATAATCCAATTGTATTTAGCAAAATATAGATTGCGACCATTGCCATTAATACAGGGAACATTTGTAAAATCAAAAATGTAATCAGCCCGTATTTACGACCAACAAAGCGATATCTAGAAAAAGCATATGCTGTTAACGTGACAAATATCACACTAAACAGTGCATTTGCAGATGCTACGATAAGCGTATTTTTATACCAAGTCAGGTATTGACTACTGTCATCGAATAGTAAGAATGCATAATTTTTAAATGTTGCATTGTCTGGTATCATTTTGGCACCATACAAGTTCGTACCTGGATTAAGGGAAATGCCAAATGTCCACAGTAGTGGATATAAAATGATGACAAACATCATCGCTATAAAACTGTAAATACCGATTGCTTTTAATATGTTTTTCTTCTTTGTCATCTTATAAACCTCCCTCATCTTTAAACGTACTTGTACGTCTGAATTGAATAAATGCGACAATAGCAACAATAAATCCAATAATTAATGACACAACTGCACCCATGTTGAAGTTGTTAAACTCAAATGTCAGATTATACACCCAAGATATCAAGATATCTGTACTACCAGCATTCTGCCCTGACACTGGTGGACCGCCTTTATTAAATAGATAAATAAGATTAAAATTATTGAAATTACCTGCATATTGCATAATTAACAATGGCGCTGTGGCGTAAATGACATGCGGGAATGTGATGTTTCTAAACTTTTGCCAACTAGACGCACCATCCATATCTGCTGCTTCGTACCAATCTGATGAAATACTTTGCAGTACTCCAGTGAACAGTGCAAAGACAAATGGGAATCCAAGCCATACTTGAATGCCGATTAATGCCACTTTTGCCCAAAACGGATCACTTAACCATGCTGGTGCTACACCTAATAAAGGTTGCAAAATATCATTATTTATCGCACCAAATTCATCATTAAATAACGCTACAAATATTAAAATTGTCACAAATGATGGTACAGCCCAAGGTAGGATTAACACAGTACGGATAAATTTCTTACCTTTGACGACAGGGTGATTTACAATAATTGCCAAAAACAGCCCTAATGCAATTTGAAGTGTCGTTGCAACAAGCGTCCATACTAATGTCCAAGTAATAACACTGAAAAATGTTTTACGCCAAACGCCAATTGTGAATAACGTTTTAAAGTTATCTAAACCAACCCATTCTAATGTGTGTCTCGGAGGCGCGTTGTATAAATTGTAATTTGTAAATGCTACTCCAAACATAAATATTAATGGAAATACAACTACAAATATCAATAAGAATGTACCTGGTGAGATTAGTAAGTATGGGAACGTCTTGTCCCATGTTGCCACCATACGCGCCTTCGGATCCTTTATTTCCTCATTGCGATTAAATCGTTCAGCATTACGATATGCATCTAAAATATTAATGATATATAGCATGATTGCGAAAGCAACGAGTAAGATAGAAATAATACCTTGTGCAAGTAAGACACGAGAATCGTCTAACTTAGGTACTGTCCCTAATGTGAACAATCCCCAAAAACCAATATTTAAAAAGCTATAAAAAACAGAAATAAAACTGATGAAAAAGATAAAAAATATCGTCCCTTTAATGGGTCTTTTATTATAAAACTGTCCCAAACCAGGTATAACAGATAATAATGCCGCTAATTTAGGGTTACGTTTCGTCATAACTAATCTCCTTTCTTATCATTTTGTGATGGATGAAGAATCTTAATATTTTGCGTTATATCATTCGTCGCCTCATCTAACGCTTGTTTAGGATTCTTACCATTTGAAATAAATATGCTTGCATTGCCCATCGGTTCCCAAACTTGTCGCATTTCAGGAATATTAGGCATCGGTTCAGCATGACGTGCTTGCTTTTCAAACACTTTTAAATTTGGATTAGATGATTTCACGTCAACACGTCCAGTAATTTCGCTCATTTCATCTGTATATTTTTGTAATGTATCTTTACTAGTGATATACAGCATTAAATCTTTAGCCCAATACTTATGTTTACTATATTCAGATAAATACCAACCACGTACACCTAGAAATGGTTTCATAGGTTTGCCACCATCTGTAGGTAATGTTGTTACTCCTAAATCTTTACCAAACGTTTCTTGATATTCATTAATGTTCCACGGTCCAGTGACAAATTGTCCTACTTTTCCTTCTTTAAAAAGACCAATCATGACATCATGTGTTGCTGCCTTAGGAAGATACCCTTTGTCGTACCATTTTTGTAATCGTTCAGCATTCTTGACGACATGTTTTGAATTTAGTCCTAGCTGATGAATATCATATTCACTGCCATTTTTCTTGAAAATATAATCATCATTGCCGAATAAAAACGGATAATTAAAATAGAAATTTTTAGCATCAAATAACATACCGTATTGTTTCTTTTTACTATCAGTTAGTTTGGCAGCATTAGCTTCAACTTCTTCTAACGTTTGCGGTGCATTTTTCACTAATTTTTTATTATAAAAAAGTGCGGTTGTTTCAACGATAGCTGGCAATGCTAGTTGCTTATTGTCATAATTCATCGCTTTAAGTGCTTGCTTATTGAAACCTTTCAACTCATCTTTTGATAATTTGATTTCAGCAGCTAAGCCTTGTAGATAGGCACTTCCAGTATTATCATGTGCTAAGAAAAAGATATCTGGACCTTTTCCTGCAGGAGCGTCTAGCGAAATATTTTCTAGTTGATCATTTTGACCAATATTTACAAGCTTTACTTTGATGCCAGTTTTTTTAGTATATTGATCCGTAATTTTTTTATAAAACGCCATTTGCTTGTCGCCATCCACCCACATCGTAAGTTGGTTAGGCTTGTCTTTAGAATTATCTTTATTCAATGCTTTATCAATATCTTCTTTCGAACGATTAGGGCCACATGCAGTTACGATTAATAACATTACCACGGCTAACGTGATACATTTTAAAATTTTAGACATGAATACTCCCCCTTAGACGATACGATTTCCTGTTTTTTCATCAAAAAAGTGACACTTATTCATATCAAATGCTAGTGTAATCTTGTCGTTCGCCATCACTTGAGTTCTTGAATCTAATTTAGAAATCAATTCCATTCCTTGGAATGTGCTATGTACCATAATTTCTGAACCTAACAGTTCGGATACAACTACTTCAGATTCAAATTGTGTCTCTGGAGAAGTTTGAATAAATATTGGTTCTTCATGAATGTCTTCAGCTCGAATACCTAAAATAATTTCCTTGTCTAAGTAGCCAGCAGCTTTTAACTTTTCAAATTTTTTATTATGTAATTTAAAATGGTGTGTTCCTACCTTCAATCCGTCCATTTCAACTGTAGCATTCAACATATTCATTGCTGGTGAGCCGATAAATTGCGCCACAAATATGCAATTAGGGGCATCATATATTTCTCTAGGTGTGCCGACTTGCATAATGTCGCCATCTTTCAAAACAACAATTCGACTAGCCATCGTCAATGCTTCAGTTTGATCATGTGTAACATAAATTGTCGTAGTATTAAGTCGCTTATGTAATTTCAATATTTCTGTGCGCATTTGTACTCGAAGCTTCGCATCAAGATTCGATAATGGTTCATCCATTAAAAAGACTTTCGCATCCCTAACAATAGCTCTGCCCAAAGCAACACGTTGACGCTGTCCGCCAGATAACGCTTTTGGTTTACGACCAAGATACTCAGTTAATCCTAATATTTCAGCTGCTTCATTAACTTTTTGTTCAATCTCTTTTTTATTTACTTTACGTAGCTTTAGCCCAAATGCCATATTTTCAAAAACAGTCATATGTGGATATAATGCATAGTTTTGAAATACCATCGCAATATCTCTATTCTTTGGTTCAACATCGTTCATGCGTTCCCCATCAATATAAAAATCTCCAGATGTGATAGACTCTAGTCCAGCAACCATTCGTAATGTTGTTGATTTACCACATCCCGATGGTCCAACAAATACAATGAATTCTTTGTCAGTAATATGTAGATTAAAATCTTTCACTACAGTATTGTTGTTATCATACGTCTTTTTAATATGCTCTAACTTTAGTTCTGCCATGTTATGCCTCCCATACTTTGTTTACAGTTTGATTGTGCAATACACTTTGTGAAAACGTTTGCACAAATACTTACATAAATCATATATTCAGTCATTATTAATGTCAATCATAAATTGTAAACGTTTACATTACTGTCAGAATTAAACTTTTATACAGAAAATTGATATAGTGCACAACTATTTTCTAGTGTGACAATAATGTTTTTTATGTGCGATATTTCACTGCCAATGCTAACAACCTTGTCTTACATTTTAAGTAATATCTAAATCAAACAAGTATGACTTAGCATTACGATTTTCATTGAAAAAAGCAACCATTATGTAAGTATCATACTCACACAATGATTGCTTAATTTTTTAGACTGCGGGCACCCTTCTATAACTACAAATCATATAGGCTACGTTCCCCATCAGGTAACTGATCGATAAACGGTTTTGGATCTTCTGCATATGCATTACCTACGCCACCCTTCATTCTTTGAAAATGTAAATGTGCGCCTGTCGTTTGTATACCTGTATTGCCTGAATATGCAATAATATCACCTGCTTTGACTCGATCACCTACTTTGACATTATATTTGTCTAAGTGTAGATACCACTGGTGATATTCTCCATTGTCTTCGGCAATCTGTAATACCTTGCCGCCCAATTCATTATTAAAGATACGTGTTACTTTACCATTCGTCGGCGCTTTAATTGGTGTACCTTTTGGCAATGCAAAATCAATGCCATAATGCTTACCATCAAATGGTGAATGTTGATATTTACCAAAAGTCTCAGTAATCCGACTCCCTCTAAAAAAGTCTTCCCATTTTGAGTGTCCTTGTCCTTTATGATTTTGTGTCAATTTATCGGTATATTGGTTAAACCATTTTTGAATGTCATCTATATAAATAATCGTAAATAATAGTGAAAGAAAAATGATAATTGTTGCCAAAATACGTTTTGGTCGCTTTGTCATAGTGGCATCCATCCTTCATATATTTTGGGTATTAAGTATATATTCTAAATCAACTATTTCATAATTAAATGCACTCATACTTTAGTAGTACTGCCAAATATAGATGAAGAAAATGATGGTAATTTGAATATTTTGATTGATATTAAATTTTATATCGAGTATAATAATTATACTTAAGGAAATAACAGAAACAGAGGAGAATTTTCAAATGGCAAAAGTATTATATATTACAGCACACCCTTTTAATGAACTGGTATCAAATTCTATGGCGGCTGGTAAAGCATTTATCGAAACATATCAACAACAACATCCTGATGATGAAGTGAAACATATTGATTTATTTGAAACTTATATTCCAGTTATTGACAAAGATGTATTAACTGGTTGGGGAAAAATGAGTAATGGCGAAACGTTAACTGATGATGAACAAATGAAAGTTTCAAGATTGAGTGACATTTTAGAAGAATTTTTAAGTGCAGATAAATATGTATTTGTAACGCCTATGTGGAACCTTTCTTTCCCACCTGTAGTTAAAGCATATATTGATGCTATTTCAATTGCAGGTAAAACTTTTAAATATTCTGCTGAAGGACCACAAGGTTTACTAACTGACAAAAAAGTATTACACATTCAATCACGTGGTGGATATTATACTGAAGGACCTGCTGCTGATTTTGAAATGGGTGACCGTTATTTAAGAACAATTATGACATTCTTAGGTGTGCCATCATATGAAACAATCATTATTGAAGGACACAATGCTGAACCTCATAAGACTGAAGAAATTAAAGCAACTAGTATTAATAATGCTGAAAAATTAGCAACAACTTTTTAAATTTTTAGTTACACTGTGTGACGTCTCAAACGTCATGCAGTTTTTTATTGTATCTCTTTTCCGCTTTTTATAAATATCTATTATTTTCATAAATTTAAAATTTGATATTCACTTTAATACTGATGTAAATATTTTTCAAAATATATTATTATAGTGTTAATGAAGTATTTTGAGAAACGGTGGGAATGTATGAAAGCACATAAAATTTTCTGGTTAAACTTAGCAGCAATTATTATTATTTCAATTGTAGTCAGTGGCGATATGTTTTTGGCAATGAAGTGGGAACAAATTCATTTGAAAGATGGTCTTAAAAAAGTACTAAGTACGTATCCTATTAAAAACTTAGAAACGCTTTATGAAATTGATGGTCACGATAATCCCCATTATGAAAATAATGATCAAGACACATGGTATATAGAATCCTCTTATTCAGTTGTTGGATCAGATGAGCTTTTAAAAGAAGACCGTATGTTGTTAAAGGTAGATAAGAACACACATAAAATAACTGGTGAATATGACACAACTACAAACGATAGAAAAAATGCTACTGACTCGACATACAAAAGTTATCCAGTAAAAGTAGTTAATAATAAAATCGTTTTCACAAAAGACGTAAAAGATCCCGCGCTGAAACAAAAAATCGAAAACAATCAATTTTTGATTCAAAGTGGTGATTTAACAAGCATTTTAAATAGCAATGATTTGAAAGTCACACATGATCCTACCACTGATTATTATAATTTATCTGGTAAGTTGTCGAACGATAATCCAAACGTTAAACAATTAAAACGTAGATATAATATTCCTAAAAACGCATCAACAAAGGTGGAATTAAAGGGAATGAGTGATTTAAAAGGCAATAATCATCAAGATCAGAAACTTTATTTTTATTTTTCAAGTCCTGGAAAAGACCAAATCATTTATAAAGAAAGCCTTACTTATAATAAAATAAGTGAACATTAATACTTATGCTGTAATTATAGAAACATCCAAATCATCTATTAAAATCCTATATTATAAAAACACCTCACATAACTCGTTCAACTGTACCAAACCACATTACATTAGATTTTAGGCTAACTATTGTGATGTACATCAAAAACGAATTTGTGAGGCGTTGTATATTTTACAAAGGTGACTAGCGTTTCGTATAGCATTTCCAACATTACTACACTCAAGCGTCACGCTAAAGTTCGAAATCGAATCCTTTCATTCAACAAAAGCTCATATCCACTACAAACTTCATATCAAGCGTATAAACTATCTTGTGATACTATCTCGATCATATCTATAGTATGCATTTGTGTTCCGTTTCACTGAAGTATATGTATCATCAGTTAAGTATAAACCGTCATCCTTCAATGTTACTTGATAAGCATATTTCCGTGCTAACCAGGCAATATCTATATAATTTTCTCCTGCGTTTTCATAACTTCTTAAATCTTCAATATGTGCACTAACTTCAGGGAAAATGATTCTAACAACACTTTCATCAACCCAATATTTGTCATGCATCCATCGCACTTGATCTGCCAATAAAGGTAACTGCACATCATTGAAATATAGACGAAAGCCGTCACTATCATACATTTGCCGATATGGTAATGGCTGTTTTCTAATCACTAACACCTCGCCACCCATTACGGTGCCTTCTCTAGTATCATCACTTCCACCCGAAGCTTCATACGTTGTTGGGTCAACCTGTAGTCCATGTACATCTCCAATATAAGCATCTGGTTTATGTTCCATTGCATGTCCATGTGCAATCAATGCTAATATTGTAGATTGTGAAAATTGAGGCTCCCATTCAATGCGATTAGGATGGCTACTATAAATTCTAGGTTCATCTATAGCCTGCTGAATATCCATGCCAAACACTAATACATTGATTAATGTTTGCGCAACACTAGCAATGATACTTATGGCACCAGGTGCACCTACTGTTAATATTGGCTTCCCGTGATACATCACAATCGTTGGAGCCATGTTACTTAGTGGTCGTTTATATGGTGCAATTTCGTTAATACCACCATCTACTACATCAAAGCCATCCATTGTCGTATTCAATAACACACCGTAGCCTGGAATCGTGATACCTGAACCATAAATCATACCAATTGATGTCGTAAATGAAGCAATATTACCTTCCTTATCAATCACACAAAAATGAGTTGTTTCGGTATGATTTTCTTCAACATCTGTATGACTAATGCAATCAGACACAACACCATGCTCTATATCAATATTTGCTTTATTGCTATCAATGAGCGTACTGCGTGCTTTTAAATAATCATCATCAATTAATGACTGTACAGGCACCTCATGAAAATTATCATCCGCCAAGTATTGCGCACGATCACTATATGCTAAATGCATCGCTTGTATCAAATGATGCAAGTAATCAACAGATCTTGGACCCATAGATGGTAAATCGACATGTTCTAATAACTTCAATATTTGAATTACCGTGATACCGCCAGAACTAGATGGTCCCATTGAATAAATGTCATAGTCTTTAAATGTTGCACTGATTGGCGCTTTAATCTGAATGTCATATTTGGCTAGATCCTCTAAAGTGATTGTCCCACCACATGCTTTGACAACATTGACTAATTGTTTCGCAATGTCACCTTTATAAAATGCATTAAACCCTTGTTCTCTTAATATTTGAAATGTCTTACCTAATTCGGGTTGTACAATCCAATCACCTTCACGCCAATATTGATTTTCATGCGTAAATACTTGTGCCGTTTCATGATACTTTGTCAATCGTGCGTGTTGCTGGCGCGAATATTTTTCAGTAGCCCAATTGGCTGCATGACCTTCAATGGCTAGTTCAATTGCAGGATTAATTAAATCTTCCAATGACAATTTAGCATAACGCTTGTGAATATAATCAAACAGCTTTGGAATTGCTGGCACAGCGACAGTTTTACCATGTGTAGTCATATCAAAAAATGATTTATATTCGCCTGAATCATCTAGATAAAATTGTTTGTCTACATGTTCAGGTGCTGTCTCACGTGCATCAAACGCAGTTATACTGCCAGTACTTTGCTCATAATATAGCAAATACCCGCCACCACCAATACCTGATGCAAATGGTTCTACCACATTCAATGCCAGTTGAATTGCAATCACTGCATCCATGGCGTTGCCACCTTGATCTAATACATCCTTACCAATTTTAGCCGCAAGAGGATGTGATACGGAAATTAACCCTTCTTTAGATGTTTTTGTCTGTTTGTCATTTAAGTTAATGACCATACTATATCCTCCTACTTTCTGTTAAATATTTAAAACATTATTGATTAATGGCTTTTTCTACTTTTTCTAAATCTTGACGTTGCTCGTTACCAGTATCGACAAGTGGTGTAATCGGTGATGCAATTTTAAATTTATCGCCACGATAAAACTTAATAAATTGATCCTGATCTATCGCATTAACTACTGCTTGTCTCAAGTTTGGATGCGTCTTAAATATACCTTTTTTAATATTTAGCATTAAAAAGACTGACTTGCGTCCATTTTTGCGAATAATGCTTAAATTTTTATCCGACTTAATTAAATCAAAATGTTTTTGATTCACATCTGCCAACATATCAATTGAATGATTTCTAAGTTCTGACAATGCATTATTCGGGTCACCATTAAACTTCAATGTAATATTTTTAATTTTAGCTGGTCCATAACTACCTTTTTCTGTTTCGTTGAATCCTGGATTACGTTGAAACGTTGCTTGATATGCATTTTTCTGTGTCATAATGTATGCGCCACTTGCATACAGCGCATTTTTCCCATCTGAATTTGCAGGAATTGTACTGCTATCCCCATATCCTTTTGGATATTCTTGATTTACTTGATTAACAAATTTTTTAGATAAAATGCCTGCCGAAGAGTGTGTTAAGTAATTTACCTCTCGAGGCATCGATTGATCTGTCGTAATTTTAACAATTTGATAAATACCGTCTTTATTATTTACTTTTTGACCATCTGTCGTTAACGATTTGACGTTATAAGCTTTAATCAACTTATCATAGATTGATTTATCGTCCTTGTCTTTCTCTTTACGCAACTGATCGATGTCCTCATCTTTTAATATCTTGATGTCATTTATATGTTTGTGCATATTGTAAGTATTATTGTTAGGCACAGACTTTTTATCACGTGCTCTATCTAAAGAAAACTTAACATCTTCAGCCGATACACGCTCTCCAGTATTACGTGCTTGTCCATTGACCACTTTCGCAAAATAATCATCATCTCTTAACAAGAAATAAAATGCTTTATTGTCCTTATTCACAGCATAATCATGACTTAACGAACCTTTCGTTGTTAAATGATCATTTTCATCTAATAATAATAACCTTGTGTACATATTCATATTAATTGAATATACTGACGGCGCAATTGAACGTATTGGATCCAATGTAGGAATTTCACCATCTTGTTGTGTCATCACAAGTGGCCGCGTATCTCGTTCTCTACTATTGTTGTAATCAAATTGTTGCCATATTAATGCACGTGAATTTGGCAATCCAACACTATTTTTATCTAACACTTTATTGTCATATACTAAATTCTTTTTTGATCCATATAAAGGCGCCATATACCCTTTATCAAATACAACTTCATCTTCAATTTGCTTATATGTTTGTTTAACATCTGCTTCATTTTGAGTAGAAGCTTTATTTAACAACTGGTCTACATGTTTATCTTTCAATAAACTATTTGATCCTGTAGAACTAAATAATGCCGTCATAGCATAGTTCGGGTCACCAAACACTGTCATCCAGTCATCAATTTGGATATCATAATTGCCGGCTTGACGTTGTGTACGATAGCTACCATAATCTGGTTGGATATTCATCTTCACGTTAAATCCTGCATTTTCCAATTGATCTTTAACGATATTCATATCATTTTCATAACTTGCTTGTCCTAGGAAATGTATTGTTGGTCGCTCGCCTTTCACTTCAACTTTCGATGGCTTTTGAGCCACTTCTGATTTCGTAGGGACACCACAACCACTTAATACCAACGCTAAAACTATAATTGCGATACTAATGATTTTCTTCACATCTATCCCTACCTTTTTAATGAATTCTTGGATCTAGTGCATCACGCACTGCATCACCTATAAAATTAAATGCTAAAACGACGAACATAATACAAACACCAGGTACAATAGCTAAATTACTGTGCGTTTCCAAGTAGTTACTACCGGTACGTAAAATGTTGCCCCATTCAGCTACATCAGGTGCAACACCAAGTCCTAGGAAACTTAAACTACTTGTTGTTAATACAACCACACCTATATTTAATGAAAAACGTACAATCATAGGCGCAATCGCATTCGGTAAAATATAACGCCATATGATATTCCAAGTGTTTTCACCAGTGATACGTGCTGCATCTACATATTCCATGCGTTTAATTTCTAAAACACTGGCACGCATTGTCCGTGCAAATGATGGTATATTACCGATACTTAAAGCAATAATTAAATTTGGAATACTTGCTCCAAATGATGCAATAATTGCCACCGCTAACAATAATGATGGAATTGCAAACACTACATCTAAAATTCGCATTATTAAATTATCAATATGATTAAAATAACCTGCGATAGTGCCTAGTAACACACCAAAAATAACTGCAATAACTACTGAAATAATTGAAATTGAAAATGTCAGCTTCGTTCCTACAACTACGCGTGTAAATAAGTCTCTACCGAAATCATCAGTACCAAACGGATAGGCTAGACTCGGTCCATGTAACAGTGCATTGAACTGATTTTTAGTAGCCAATGTCGTATCAAATGTAAATTGTGACACAATTGATAATGTCAGCATGTAGACTAAAATAAGTAACCCGATAATCGCAATACGATGTCTAGTAGTTTTTCGTATAAACGATTCCCACCCGTTATAACTATGTATTTGCGATGTACGTTGGTAACGTCTAATACTTACAAACATTAATAATGTAAATACGTTGCCTGTTAATGTCATCAACAATAACAACACTTCGACGATACGTCGCCATAGGTCATGATGCTTCCATGTTTGTTCCGTTGTTAAAATAATAATTAAAATGATGGTTAAAACGATTAGCAATGTTTCAGCAATATAGAACGTATCGGCCACATAACCTTTAAAAAGATTTAATGCACTCGTTAATATAACTAAAATATAAGTTGCTATGGCGTAACTTGCGAATAATTTTAAGGAAGCTATCTTTGAATTAAGTTGTGCCATATGCCTCACTTCCTTTCGTTGATTTCACTACGTAATTTTGGATCGATTAAAGCATAAAATATATCAATAATTAAGTTTGCTAAAGATATTACAATTGATATATATACGACCCCACCCATGACTGCTGGAATATCAGGTATTAGTTGTTTTTGGACGATATAACGCCCGATACCATTAATGTTAAATACTTGTTCCGTCACTGCTGAACCGCCTAGTAACTCTGCCACTAGAAGACCAACTAACGTTACAATTGGAATAATGGCATTTTTCAAAATATGTTTAATAACAACTTGTGTCGTCGATAATCCTTTTGCATAAGCAGTTAAAACATAGTCGCTGCGCATTACTTCAAGTACAGAAGACCTTGTCATACGCGTGATAGAAGCAGCAATACTTGTTCCAATGACAAGTACAGGTAAAATCAACGATATTGGATGTTCTGGCATATAAGATGGTGGCAAAATATCCAATTTCAATGAGAACGCTAAAATGAATAATAGCCCTTGCCAGAAACTTGGAATAGATAAACCAATTAATGCAATTATCATTAACGTGATATCAAGCCAACTATTTCGCTTCATCGCACTGATAATACCAATTGGTATTGCAATAATTAATGCCACCATTAGCGCTAATACTGCGACAATTATTGTAATTGGAATTCTTTCGCCAACTGCTTTAGTCACAACCTCATTCCCTTTGTAAGTCGTACCTAAGTCAAAGGTAAAAACACCCTTGATGGTATCCCACAATTGAATAAAATAAGGTTCGTTAAGATGATGTAATACATTGAATTGATGTATCTGTGCCTTTGTTGCATTTTGTCCCAGTATGCTATAAGCCGCATCAAGCGGTGAAAAATACAGAATGGTAAACACACTGACAATAACACCAATGATGACAATCACAGCCATGACAATTCGTTCAAAAATATATCTAACTAATGGCTGTAAATAAAAAGTCAATAAGATGAACATCGGCAAGGCCAATATCACTTTGATCATGATGAACTTATGAAATAATACATTTTCAAAGTATGTTGAAAAATGTGCTTGTTCAATATTCTTTGAACTCGTATTAGAACTTTGTGCCTTGAATATTTTTAATGCTTCTTTATGTATTTGTGTGGATGACTTTTGCTGCGATAAATATTTATATTTTTGATGTAACGCCTGTTCAATTTCTGAAATTTCAGAATTATTAGCGTAAAAATTTTTCCTCTTAGCAGAAAAGAAAAACTTTATCACTGCATATAAAAATATTGGCAAGCTTAATACCGATAATACAAACTTGTAAAATGCCTTGTGATACAACGACTTAAAAGATTCTAAATAAGTAATTATGATAATCACTCCTTGTAAAATAATCTTGAGTAGATTACTATGATATACAAAAGTATAGAATAAATTTACACATTTGTGAATAGGGAGGCACAACATCATGTCAAATTTATTAGAAGTCAACAGTCTGAATGTACAATTCAATTATGATGAAACTACAGTTCAAGCGGTAAAAAACGTCTCTTTCGAATTACGAAAAAAACATATCCTAGGTATTGTTGGTGAATCAGGATCAGGAAAAAGTATTACCGCTAAATCTATTTTAGGGCTACTACCAGATTATCCAGATCACACATTAACAGGAGAAATTATTTTTAATGGGCAATCGTTAAATAATTTATCAACTTCAGCGTTACAACAAATTCGAGGTAAGGATATTTCAATGATTTTTCAAGATCCACTCTCTTCGTTGAATCCAAGATTAACGATTGGCAAACAAATTACAGAAGTAATATTTCAACATAAACGTGTATCTAAATCTGAAGCAAAGTCGATGACAATAGACATTTTAGAAAAAGTAGGTATAAAACATGCAACTCGACAATTTGATGCTTATCCACATGAACTTTCTGGTGGTATGCGTCAACGTGTCATGATAGCAATGGCATTGATTTTAAAGCCACAAATTTTAATCGCAGATGAACCAACAACGGCATTAGATGCCAGTACACAAAATCAATTACTGCAGTTAATGAAGTCCCTTTATGAGTACACAGAAACATCTATTATTTTTATCACTCACGATTTAGGCGCTGTGTATCAATTTTGCGACGATGTGATTGTAATGAAAGATGGAAGTGTCGTTGAAAGTGGCACGGTTGAAAGTATTTTTAAATCGCCACAACATACCTATACAAAACGCTTAATAGATGCGATTCCTGATATTCATCAAACGCGTCCGCCAAGACCGTTAAACAATGATATTTTATTAAAATTCGATCGCGTGAGCGTGGATTACACATCACCGAGTGGCAGCCTATACCGAGCAGTTAATGATATTAACTTGGCTATTAGAAAAGGCGAAACATTAGGCATTGTCGGTGAATCAGGGTCAGGGAAATCGACATTAGCTAAGACGGTCGTCGGTCTAAAGGAAGTGTCAGAAGGCTTTATTTGGTATAACGAATTACCATTAAGTTTATTTAAAGATGATGAATTGAAATCTTTACGACAAGAGATACAAATGATTTTTCAAGATCCATTCGCATCTATTAATCCAAGATTTAAAGTCATTGATGTGATTAAACGACCACTAATCATTCATGGGAAAGTCAAAGATAATGATGACATTATTAAAACTGTCGTATCGTTGTTAGAAAAGGTTGGCCTAGATCAAACTTTCTTATATCGCTATCCACACGAATTATCTGGTGGGCAACGTCAGCGTGTAAGTATCGCGAGAGCACTTGCTGTTGAACCTAAAGTGATTGTTTGCGACGAGGCAGTGTCCGCTTTAGACGTTTCAATTCAAAAAGATATCATCGAGTTATTAAAACAATTACAGTTAGACTTCGGCATCACTTATTTATTCATCACACATGACATGGGTGTTATCAATGAAATATGTGATCGCGTTGCAGTTATGAAAAATGGCGAAATCGTTGAACTGAATAACACAGAAGATATTATCAAACATCCGCAGTCAGACTATGCAAAGCAACTTATTTCAGAAGTAGCAGTTATTGCTAAATAAAAGTCATGCGTTGTGCAACTTTATCACTGTATGGTCTGAAATAAATTGCGCGACTTCTGATGTGTTATGTTAGATGACTTTGTCATACTAACTATATTGTGCTAAGTTAGGGCTCGGCACCATATCAAGTTTTAGGTGCTTTGCCATGATTTAAGAGTCACCCCCATACTTTGGGCATTTTAACGCCAGAATAAATCCCCCGCCACTATGTGAAGTGCGGGGGATTATTTATATTTTATTAGAATATTCAGATTTTTGAGTGTGTCAACTTAGCTTAGTCAATGTATATTTAACGTCACTTACTCTTTTTCTTTCATAATTAACACATTCAAATAAACTTTGATCAAAAAACACAAAGTTAAAAGTACCATCTTGTAATATGCTCTCATACATTATCCCGTCATATTTAAGGCTTCGAATATAATCAGCTAAATATTGAAATGGCAAATAATCTATTCCTTGTTCATCGCTTGGATTTGTTATTCCTTTATGAATCTTTTTTAATGTTTGGTAATTTACAAAATACTTTCTAAATCCATCATCGCCAGCTTTGATTGCATTACTAGTTAAATTAGTTAAATTCGCAATTTTCAATTTCTCTTTTGTCACGTTTTTTTGTAACTTAACCTTACCTATATAAATAATGTCATTATGCTTAGGTTTAACTTCTTCTATACTGACCTGTTCTTTTGTACTAAGGTATAATACGCTTATCCATTTAGAATTCAATCTTCCTGCCGTTGCAAATCCCTTTGGTGGTGACATTAGTTCACTTTTCTCTGTAATGAACTTAACTATTCTAGATCTATATAATGGTTCAAATCTTTCTCTAAATTCCTCAATACTATAGTAATTAGTAGTGATATCGAGAAAGAACGCTAAATTCTCTAAATTGATCATATTATTATGAAATCTATTTTTATACTTCAAGCTCTCACAAAATCCATCCCAGTCATTATTTGCTACAATTAGATTTTTATTTGTATATTTTTTATCGTTTATGATTTTAGCGCCTACTAAATCTTCCAACACTCGTCTATCTAAATTTTCATCATCTTTAAAAAGTTCATTTAAAATACAACTTATTTGAGCTTCCTCAACATTAAATATACTCCAGTCGTCTTTTAATGCTATTTCAATCTTTTTACCTTCTTTTGGGCTAAAAGTATCTGGTAAATTTATACTAATATCATATAATTCTAATGCTGGTCTTAAATAATCTCTAATAAGTTCTAATTTATCTATGTCCTTAGTCGTATCAAATATTTTAACACCAAGATGATTGTTATCAATATCACAATTGTCAAATTTGCTATTATCATTTGCAATGATTTCTACGATTTCAGTATTATTAAAACATTTTTCACATATTTTCATTTTGAGACTCCAAGTATCTATTCATAATTTCTAGGTGATGCATGATAGATAACCTTTTAATTAAACCTAATCCTGGATACTTATTATTTTCATTTAATTCTTCAAATTGTCCAAGCGCATAAGATCTATTTTTAATATCTAAGTTTTTTGACCATGTTACTAATTTATCTACAGCCTCAAAAAACTTTTTACCTGGATTTGATCTATCATTATTAGAATCAGAGACAAAATGCTTAACTCTTAGCTCATTAGCCTCATCAAAATAGACAATATGTATCGCAATAGCTAATGGCGAAAAGCCACCGTCTACATATTCTCCACCTATAACAGAATAGTCTGAAAATGCTACGTATCCATCTTCCTTATAATAAAGGTGATCGTCGCTATAAAACTCGTCATCATTATCTAAATAATCAACATTACGACTTAGTTTATTAAAAGGATCCATAATGATGCCTTTGTTTGGAATATTACGCAATTTACGTTTAATGTGTCTATCATCTGGTACAAAAACCATTTCAAGTTTATTTTTATCTCCAAACATTTCCCAATCATCTACACTTGTTAAAATAGCTAAACTATTACTTGAAAATTGCTGTTTCAACCTATCATTGCCTTCATCAGAAGGACCCAAGTAAGCTTTTTGAATAACACTTTTGTTTTTTGTTATTATTTCAGTTAAATGTGCAACAGTTTCGTTACTAATCTCTTCTTCAGTTAACTTTGAATTTACTACTAAATTTATAGAGAATGCTTTTTCACCACAGTATTGCAAAGTATTTTTAAATGTGGTTGTATATTTAATTGGTTCAATTATAGGTTGAATACAATCACCAATCAAACCTTTCTCTAACAATTCTCTAATTGCAAATAGTTCATTTTGTTTCCCACGCAAATAAGGATAATACATATTAATCCTCCTTAAGAAAATGATATAGTTTATTTTTATCTTTCTTTGTCATTTTTGCGAAATATAACAAGAACTTAATTTCAGCCGGCGCTGCTAAAAATTCATCTTTGTATTCTTTCATGTTTCCTCTTTTTTTCAACTCAGAAATCATATTGTTATGCAGTTTCGTCATTGGTATTTCTTTAAACACGTCAAATAACACATCATACTCTGTGAAATCATTATAAGTTGGCACATCCATATGATTTTGTGCAATAACTCTTTTTCTTTCTTCTTTTCGTAAAAAGTTGTACATCGCTTTTGTGTTTAAGAGACTATTGTTTTCTTTAGGTTTTTGAACTTCACTCAGTGTATTTCTAGTTGTTAACACTAAAATTCCAACTGTTGTATCTTTGTATCTAGCCATAACTTTATTCAGATGTTTGTCATTTGTAATAACTACGACATAATTAAACACTTCATAATAATCATTAATTTGATTATCTAATCTATCCAGCTTATCTAATTCTGTTTTAATCTCATAGACAACGCCTTTGCCGTTTAACAATATAAAATCAGCAATACTTTTCCCTATGGGCATCTCAGAAAGTGCAGTAGTTGTATTAATAGAATGTCGTCCTAGAAGGAGTTTATTAAGTATTGTGTTTTTGTAAAAATATTCGTTACGATAAGACTTTTTAAGATAGTTATATAAAGATTTCATCTTCTGTATTACATTGATATTTTTAGGTCCCTGTATATAAAAATCATATGCCTCATCAACAACATCACTTTTATTTTTGATTGCAATTTGATGTAATATCTTTTGACTAAAAACACGATTAATCATATTTCTATTATCCATAGCTACGCACCTCCTTCAACATACATTTAATACTTATCCTGTTAATATTATAAACTATTTTAAATGCCTATAGACATTATTTCTATACACATACGATTATAAAATTGTATTGAAACCAAATGATGGTTGCCAAACACATGGTAACTAACAAAAGATAGAAAATAATAATGCCCCCTACACTAATCTAGCGAGGGGGCTGAATCATTACACACCGTATTTTTCAGTTGTTTCTGCCACGAAAGATTCAATGGCTTTTCTTGCTTTACGCTTTTCTTTCAATGGCAAATCACCAATCATTTTTTTAAGGTGATGTGGGTTTACAACACCACTATACTGGTAGTCATTTGAAATTGTTTTTAGGGCTTGTTCATCGATAGATCTCTCTCCAGCAAATCCTTTGAACTCCGCTTCTTTTTTAATACTTTCGAAATTAACATATTCTTGATCGATATCATCATCCTTATTTAAAGAAGGTACAACATTGTCGATGAATTCTCTAATTAGATCTCGTTTTAACCTCAATGTCGGATCATCTGCATGATCTAAAATGCGTCTAATTTGTTCTTGGTTACGACGTTGTTCCGCTTTGTCTTCAAGATCAATTTGTCTCAATATATTCATAATATAATTCACATTAATCGTATCATTACGCATCATTTCTATTTCGAAATCAATATCATTTAAAATGGATACTTTATTTTTCTCAGCCGTCGCTCTTTTTACTTGATCGTACACAGCTAAATATTTACTTTTATAGTCTTCATTCTCTTGTTCATCCATTCCAATTTCATCAATTGTAAACTCAAACTCGTCAAATGCTTTTAAACGTAATATTATTTTAGCTAATAAACGATAAGCTTCAACAAAGCGCTTTAGCTCTTCTTCATCTTGAATGTCATCAACCATGTGTGGTGTCGGCACAATCATTTTAAGCTCACGATAAGCGTCCATAAATTCTTTTTTATACTCTTCATAACTGCGCATTAAAATTGTATCCGTATCATTTGTTTGTGAGAATACTCTCAGTGCATCGTCTGTCTCTTTTTTCAAGTCACGATAGTTTACAATTTTACCAAATGGCTTTGATTCTTTTTCAACCCTATTTGTACGTGAATACGCTTGAATTAAATCATGATACATTAAATTCTTATCAACATATAAAGTGTTCAGTACTTTACTATCAAAACCAGTTAAGAACATATTAACAACGATTAAGATATCAATTTTACTATCTTTAACGCCCTTTTTAACGTTTTTTGAAATATGATTAAAATACTCATTAGTTGTGTCTGTTGAAAAATTCGTCTCGAACTTTTTATTATAATCACTAATCATTATCTCTAATTTTTCACGTGAATGATATGGCACTTCACCATCACGATCATCTTCATTAGGTTTAAACGTAAATATACCAGCTATCGTTAACGGTTGTTCCAACTTTTTGTTAAGTCGCTTAAATGTCTCATAATATTTAATAAGCGCGTGAATACTTTGGACTGTAAATATACTTGAATATTGACGATTACGTGTATATTTATCATGATTATTGATGATATGTCGTGTTACTAATTCCACACGTTTATCCGCTAACCATACTTCTTCCGTATCAATTGCTTCAACCATGCTGTTATCTTCTGCTTTTAAAGCTTTATTTTTAAAAGTATTAATATAGTCAACTGAGAAACCAAGTACATTACCATCATGAATGGCATCTCTAATTAAATACGTATGTAAGCATCTACCGAAAATATCTGCAGTTGTTCTACCATCTTGACTACTATTTTCTGGAAAACGTGGCGTACCAGTGAATCCAAAGTATTGGGCATTTTTGAAATGTTGTTTAACTAGACGATGCATGTCACCAAATTGACTGCGATGACACTCATCAATAATAAATACAACTTTATTCGTTTTATACTGTTCTAATAAAGGGGCATTCCCTTGAATCGCTTTAGCCATTTTTTGAATCGTCGTTACAATAAGTGGCAAACTTTTATCATTTAGTTGGCGTACCAGTTGCGAGGTATTAAAAGTTTTGTCTACAGCACCCTTAGCAAATTTATTAAATTCCTCTTCTGTTTGACTATCCAAGTCTTTACGGTCAACCAAAAAGATAACTTTCTTAATGTCATCTTGCTGTGATAAAATCTGACTCGCTTTAAAAGAAGTCAACGTCTTACCACTTCCAGTTGTATGCCATACATATCCATTATTCCCTGTCTCAGTCGCTTGTTGAATAAGTGCTTCTACCGCATACACTTGATACGGACGCATTGCCATCAGTATTCTATCTGTTTCATTAATAATCATATAGCGCGATATCATCTTAGCTAATTGACAAGGTCTCATAAATGACTCAGCAAACGATTGCAATGTATTGATACGGTTATTCTGTTTATCACTCCAATAAAACATGTGACTCTTCAATAGTTCGCTATCATTATTAGAAAAGTATCGCGTTTCAACACCATTACTAATGATAAACATTTGTATGTAGCGGAATAAGCCTGTGTAATTTTGTTTGCGGTAACGTTTTACTTGGTTAAACGCCTCATTAATATCAATACCTCGACGTTTCAATTCAACTTGGACAAGGGGTAGTCCGTTGATTAATATCGTTACATCATAACGTGCTTTATATGTATCCTCGACAGATACTTGATTCGTCACTTGAAACTTATTTTTACACCAACTTTTCGTATCTAAAAACGACAAATAAATCTCAGACTCATCATCACGTCTAAGTGGTAATTTATCACGTAAAATACGGGCACTCTCGAAAATACTTTTTCCATCAATCATCGTTAACAGACGTTGAAATTCTTTATCTGTTAAGGGATTGCCTTCTAATTTGTCCGCATGACGCTCATTTAAAATCGTTCTAAAATTATCAAGCAATTGCTTATTATCACGTATCGTTACTCTTTCGTAACCCAATTGTTCAAGTTGATTCATCATTTCATTTTCTAATGCGTATTCACTTTGGTATGCCATTCATATCCCCTTCCATACACTTTCTATTGCTCTAAATATATCATAAACTTTAATGAAAAATGTTTGTTTTTTATCTTCAAACGTAAATTTATTCTAATTTTATTGTCTTATCTTTTAATATTTGTCTTTGAGGTAAGTCGTATACTAAAATTTGAATACAAATAATCAAATCATTGATAAATTTTTTGTCTACGATTAATGGAGGGACTTGAATGGTGTTAATTACCTATCAAATCATTTTATTTTTTATTATTAGTCTAAGTTACTATTTAACTTTAAATCATTACATGGCAGTCACTGTAGGTAACTTCACTTCAATATTCGGCATGTTCGCAGCCATACTCTTTATGTACTACTACCTACTCTATAAAAGTCCCGAATACAATCAACGCAAACGATTTAAACATTTCATTCATATCACTAATTTGATAATAATTGCTTTTAGCACCTTCGTATTAGTTCATTTAGCATTAAAATTATTCTTCAGCATTTAATTTCCATCTATGAAAAAAGCAAAGCTCAAATCTGAACTTTGCTTTAATTTGTCACGCCTTTATCATTTTCAAAATAGCCTCTATGCCAGTTTTACAAACTTGTAGCAACAATTTTTCATCAAGCAACTGAATCACATCAAAAACTTCAATTGTTTACGTTGCAACTAACTTTATGTTAGAACGCACACAATATCTAATGTTTAAAATCTATCGTCGCAAGATGCTTCCTGTAATTATCAAGTGCCATTTTCGATTGGGTTATACAATCTAGAATCGCATGATAATTTAATGCTACAAATCGATAGTACAATATATCTACCGTGAATAACTGTGCAAATAGTGACGTTGTAGCCGCCATACGCATTTCATTTTCATCAGTTCTGCCATAAATCAATGCATAGTCTGCAATTTGAGCCACTGGATTATTAGCTGTACTAGATATAGTTATGATGGGAATACTGTAATGTGTGGCCACCTGTGCAATTGACTGCAATTCACTATGACTACCTTGATTCGTCACAAAAATCATGCAATCTCTATCATCATGCGTCGCAAATGTTGACACAAGTAAATGCGTTTCATGTAATAACCTGACATTTAAGCCAATACGAGATAACTTTTGAAAAAGATCACCAATAGTCAAACTCGATGCGCCAAATCCAAATAAAAATATTGTCCTGGCATTTTTCAACACATCACAAATTGCATCAATTTGCGCATCCATAATATTAGTAGCTACAAATCGCATCGTATTCGTTGCTCTAGCAATCATTTTATTTTTCAAAGTTTCTACAGATTCATTTTCAATCAATTCTAAATGTGGATTGGTTGCAATATCTTCGGGTAAGTATCGAGATATCGCAATCTTTAGCTCTTGAAAACCTTGATGTGTCATTTTCCGACTAAATCTAACAATTGATGCTGTACTAACATTCGTAACATCTGCCAAATCATTCACAGTCATATCAATGATTTTATGTGGATTCTTTAAAATGTAATCAGCGATTATCTTTTCTGTCTTCGTAAAATCACTCAACTGCTTATCAATGCGATATAAAATATTTGTCATCATTAATCACCCAACAAATCTGTCTGTCGCATCGCCTTTGTCGTTCCAAATAAATATGTACAAACGAATCCACCAGCATACGCAGCAAGTAATCCTGCAATATAACCTAAATACATATTATCTGAGATTAATGGTAATAGTGACACACCACTTGGGCCTATTGCTTTGGCACCAATATGTCCAATTCCACCTATTACAGCGCCACCAATACCACCACCAATACAAGCAGTTAAGAAAGGTCGACCTAATGGCAAAGTCACACCATAGATTAATGGTTCTCCGATACCTAGGAAACCAACTGGCAATGCACCTTTTAAAGTATTACGTAATGTTGTGTTGCGTTTACATCTTACCCAAAGTGCTAATGCGGCACCTACTTGTCCAGCACCAGCCATCGCTGCAATTGGCAATAAGTAAGTAGCACCTGATTGGTTAATCATTTCTATATGAATTGGCGTAAAAATATGATGAAGCCCTAACATAACTAACGGTAGGAAGCTTGCACCAATGATAAATCCACTAAATACGCCACCAATACTAATAATTCCGTTAACTACTGAAACTAAACTGTCTGAAACAAAACCTGCTAATGGCATAAAGATAAAGATAGTTAATAGTCCTACAATCAACAATGCAATAGTCGGCGTTACAATAATATCAATCGCATTTGGCACAATTTTATGTAATCTCTTTTCGACAATACTTAAAATCCAAACGGCAAAAATAACGCCAATAATCCCACCTTGTCCAGGTTGCAATGGTTCTCCAGTGAAGACATTCATTAAAATATTTTTACCAGCAATACCCGTTAATAACGTTGTACCACCAATCACGCCACCAAGTCCTGGTGTCGCACCAAATTCTTTAGCCGCATTAATACCAGTGAAAATAGCTAAGTATGCTAACATACCGTCTTTAATGACATTAAATACTGTTATAAGTTGCGTAATCCAAGCACCTGAAATATAGCCTGCCACCATTAAGTTACTCAGTACTGCTGCAATACCACCAATTAATCCAGCTCCAATAAATGCAGGAATCAACGGTATAAAGATATTGGCAATTGATTTCAATACTTTATTCAACTTACCATTCTTTTGTTTTGCTTTATGCGCTTCCTTATTCGCCTTTGCTTTATCAGCTGCATATGATTTATAGTCCATTTTTTCACTATCATTGTGATGGTGTGGTATTGGGTCACCTAGTTTAACACCACTTAATTCCGCCATATGATTAGCCACTTTATTGACTGTACCAGGTCCAACCACAACTTGAATGCGTTCATCGTGTATAACACCCATGACACCATCAATATGCCTTAGTTCTTGGTCATCTACTTTATTCTCATCTAATACTTTAATACGCACACGTGTCATACAGTTCATGACACTATCTATATTATCCATACCACCTACTGCAGCAATAATTCGTTCTGCAAGTTGTTGTTCTTTGGTCATTTAAATCCCTCCTAAGGTTGTCTATCTCTGATTGCTCGTTTAACAATGTCACCATTGTTTAATAACCGTCTTGTTGCTTCTTCCTTAGAAATGCCACACATACCCATAACTGTCGCAACTTTCACATCATGCTCAGATACCTGATATAACGCCATTGCTTCATCATATGTGATAGCACATATTTCTTGAATAATACGCACTGAACGGTCGATCAGTTTTTGATTGGTTGCTTTAACATCAATCATGAGGTTATCGTAAACTTTTCCGACACCAACCATTGTGATGGTTGAAATCATATTTAAAATTAACTTTTGTGCTGTACCAGACTTTAAACGTGTTGAACCAGTTAATACTTCTGGACCAACTTTAACTTCTACTGGATACTGCGCAATTTCACTTATAACTGCATGTTCATTGCATGAAATAGATACTGTTGTAGCACCGATTGTGTTAGCAAATGTTAAACCGCCTATAACATATGGCGTTTTGCCACTCGCGGCAATTCCTATAACGACATCTTTTGATGTTAAATCTATATTTTTCAAATCTTCTTCCGCTAATTTTTTGTGATCTTCCGCACCTTCTACAGCCATCGTCATAGCATGTTGTCCACCAGCAATAATACCTATAATTTCATGAGGGTCAGTATTGAATGTAGGTACACACTCCGCTGCATCTAAGACACCCAACCTTCCACTTGTACCTGCACCGATATAAATCAATCGTCCACCCTTTTTATACTGTGCAATTGTTTTTTTAATTACTTTTGTCAATTGTGGTATTGCCTTTCGAACTGCTAACGGGACTTGCTGATCTTCTTTATTCATCGTAATTAAAGCCTCTTCCACAGTCATTTCATCAAGATGCATCGTCGCTTCATTACGCGCTTCGGTCGTACTATTTTCCATCACCTCTTACACTCCCTAGTTTTTTGAAAATCAAATGTATCATTCGGCTCGATACAACTTAACAGTGGTAAGTCTTCTTTAATAATTTGTGCAACAACATTCACATTGTCATGTGCACTAAGCGTTTGTCTCACAATTTGCATTTCGCCTTGATAACGTCCGTTATTCAAATTATCAACGGTTACTGAACCAATGCGTCGTTGCGTCGTAAACTGTGGTTGAATCGAATGTGGACATATTTGTCTTGACGTTTCCGAACGAATGACATTTTCCGGATTATCCGGGCGTACTTTATGACACATATCGAAAAGGTAAGTCACTGTCGTATCAAACACTTCTTCAATACATAACGTGAAATGCCTATGCTTGCAAAAATCTATAAGTTGTTTTGCCTGCCTCATTTCAATCAATGAGTCTCCAACTAACACTTCAGATACACCAGTTTCTTGTAATAATTTAGCTGCAACGACAGGATGACTATGTCTCGTTGCTTCAATTGTTGGCAAGCCTTTATGCAAAGGACCTCGCAAATCACTCCCTACAATAAAACCATATATTTGTGCCTTTGGATTAAATTGATAAATGAGTTCATTTTTCTTATTGACCAAGTCAACAGATAATCCCGTATCTGGTCTTGGATAATAGTTATGACAAAATGAAAGTAATGTAAAATCATTCAATTGTTGATGTAAGCTTGTTAACAATTCCCGGGAAATAATACTTGCATTCAAACAGCACTTTAAACCCTGTGCCATTATCGCTTCGATTGCCTCAATTGATGTACTATGATCGATACGAATCATAAATTGTGCATCATATTGTCGAAGATGGTCATAAAAAGATGGTGTTAAAATAGATGGATTAGCATCTATGAGGTAAGTCACTTGTTCATGTTTTAATAAATTGAGTAGTTTTGTGAAATAATGATATTTTGTCTCGTCATCTTCTTCTGGTATTTGTACAGATGTAAAAATCATTTGGTAACCTTGTTTAATCATTCGCTTAATATACGCTTCATCTAAAGGTTGTCCTAAATACACTGAAAAGCCTGTCAAAGTAGCCCTCCTTAACAATATAATTATTAGGAAAATATAGTTGAGTTGTGTAATCGCTTACATTTTACTATAAGAGAAAACACATTACAATATTAATCAGTTAAAGCCTGTTCATTGTAATAATCTTACATATTTCTGTCACAAGTTAATTATTACACCATCAAAGATTATCCTTTCTTTTAAGTGCTGATAATAGCTGCTACTGCTGGATTATTACAATAACTTTTATACATTTTATTCAGGATTATCTTATATTATGTTTTAATAATAATCTGTGAACAATTAAGAGATTTGAAATTGAATTTAATAATTGTATTGAAAACGCATACTTCACCATGCTAAAATAGGAGTCGCAAACAAATAAGATTCAATAAGATGTGATGGTAAGCTAGATAAACTAACGTATCAGTTTTATATACTACTTAGTCAATTGCTTCTTTTACATTAATTACATACACCAACGTGTTACTAAGTAAGATTAGGCATGAGTTAAATTAAGCTGTGATGGTTACCAACACAGTCTATTTGCTCGTGTCTTTTTTTATTGAATCTTAAATAATAAATACAACTTTGGAGGTTGGACAAGTGAGGAAGAAACTTTTCGGTCAATTGCAACGTATTGGTAAAGCGCTAATGTTACCTGTTGCGATTTTACCAGCAGCTGGTCTGTTATTAGCTATCGGTACAGCTATGCAAGGTGAATCATTACAACACTACTTGCCGTTTATACAAAATGGTGGCGTACAAACTGTCGCTAAATTAATGACAGGTGCTGGTGGTATCATTTTTGATAACTTGCCTATGATTTTCGCATTAGGTGTCGCAATCGGATTAGCTGGCGGTGATGGCGTAGCAGCTATCGCAGCATTCGTCGGTTACATAATCATGAACAAAACAATGGGCGACTTTTTACAAGTTACACCTAAGAATATTGGTGATCCAGCGAGTGGTTACGCTAGCATTTTAGGTATCCCAACATTACAAACAGGTGTGTTCGGCGGTATTATAATCGGGGCCCTGGCAGCTTGGTGTTATAACAAGTTCTATAACATTAACTTACCATCTTATTTAGGTTTCTTCGCTGGTAAGCGTTTCGTACCTATTATGATGGCTACAACATCATTTATTTTAGCATTCCCAATGGCATTAATTTGGCCAACGATTCAATCAGGATTAAATGCATTCAGTACAGGATTATTAGATTCAAATACTGGTGTTGCCGTATTCTTATTTGGTTTCATCAAGCGTTTATTAATTCCATTCGGTCTACATCACATTTTCCACGCACCGTTCTGGTTCGAGTTTGGTTCATGGAAAAATGCAGCTGGTGAAATTATTCACGGTGACCAACGTATCTTTATCGAACAAATTCGTGAAGGCGCACATTTGACAGCTGGTAAATTCATGCAAGGTGAATTCCCTGTTATGATGTTCGGTTTACCTGCAGCAGCTTTAGCAATTTATCACACAGCTAAACCTGAAAATAAGAAAGTAGTAGCAGGTTTAATGGGTTCTGCTGCTTTAACATCATTCTTAACTGGTATTACAGAACCATTAGAATTCTCATTCTTATTTGTAGCACCATTATTATTCTTTATTCACGCAGTACTTGATGGTTTATCATTCTTAACATTGTACTTATTAGATCTTCATCTAGGTTATACATTCTCAGGTGGTTTCATCGACTACTTCTTACTCGGTATACTACCTAATAAGACACAATGGTGGTTAGTCATTCCTGTAGGTCTTGTATACGCAGTTATTTACTACTTCGTATTCCGATTCTTAATTGTAAAATTAAAATACAAAACACCAGGTCGTGAAGATAAACAATCACAAGCGGCTACTGCTTCAGCAACTGAATTACCATATGCAGTATTAGAAGCTATGGGTGGCAAAGCAAACATTAAACATTTAGACGCTTGTATCACACGTCTACGTGTTGAAGTTAACGACAAATCTAAAGTTGATGTTCCTGGTTTGAAAGATTTAGGCGCATCTGGTGTATTAGAAGTCGGCAATAATATGCAAGCAATTTTTGGTCCTAAATCTGACCAAATCAAACATGAAATGCAACAGATTATGAATGGTCAAGTAGTAGAAAATCCTACTACTATGGAAGACGATAAAGACGAAACTGTTGTTGTTGCAGAAGATAAATCTGCAACAAGCGAATTGAGCCATATCGTGCATGCACCATTAACTGGTGAAGTAACACCATTATCAGAAGTGCCTGATCAAGTGTTCAGCGAAAAAATGATGGGTGACGGTATCGCTATCAAACCTTCACAAGGTGAAGTTCGTGCACCATTCAACGGTAAAGTACAAATGATTTTCCCAACAAAACATGCAATTGGTCTTGTATCAGATAGTGGTTTAGAACTATTAATCCACATCGGTTTAGACACTGTTAAATTAAACGGAGAAGGCTTTACTTTACATGTTGAGGAAGGTCAAGAAGTTAAACAAGGTGATTTATTAATCAACTTTGATTTAGACTACATCCGCAATCATGCAAAGAGTGATATTACGCCTATTATCGTGACACAAGGAAACATTACAAACCTTGATTTTAAACAAGGTGAACATGGCAACATTTCATTTGGCGATCAATTATTTGAAGCTAAATAATGCTTACTATAAACAGGTGCGTATACCTTCATAAGGTGACGCGCCTGTTTTTTCTTTGCTATTGTATTTTGCAGCATCATTGATAGTTCGCTCTCCCCTTAAATTTTGAATTTTAAGATCATCAATTAAAGCCCCCCTTCATACTCATTTCCTAAAAAATATTAATTGTTCACTATTGTTAGCGTTTTCACAACAAAGTCAACTTCCTTGACCTTACACTATATTCGAGGCTATCATTTTAAGTGTAAATATAGAGAAAAGGTGGCTTTTTTTATGAAACAACGCATTGGAGCTTACTTAATTGACGCTATTCATCGAGCAGGCGTCGATAAAATTTTTGGTGTTCCTGGTGATTTTAATCTCGCTTTTCTAGACGATATTATCAGCAATCCCAATGTAGATTGGGTAGGAAATACAAATGAATTAAACGCAAGTTACGCAGCGGACGGTTATGCCCGTCTTAATGGACTCGCTGCATTAGTTACTACATTTGGTGTTGGCGAATTAAGTGCCGTCAACGGTATCGCAGGTTCATATGCTGAACGCATACCTGTCATTGCGATTACAGGTGCGCCGACACGTGCTGTTGAACAAGGCGGTAAATATGTACATCACTCACTTGGTGAAGGTACATTTGACGACTATCGAAAAATGTTTGCACATATAACCGTTGCACAAGGTTATATCACACCTGAAAATGCAACAACCGAAATACCACGTTTAATTAATACAGCAATCGCCGAAAGACGCCCAGTTCATTTACATTTACCAATCGATGTCGCAATCTCTGAAATTGAGATACCGACACCATTTGAAGTGACGGCAACTAAATATACGGATGCATCAACATATATAGAGTTATTAGCAACTAAACTGCATCAAGCGAAGCAGCCTATCATCATTACTGGACATGAAATTAACAGTTTTCACCTCCATCAAGAATTAGAAGATTTTGTAAATCAAACACAGATACCAGTAGCACAACTTTCATTAGGAAAAGGTGCTTTTAATGAGGAAAATCCATATTATATGGGTATTTACGATGGGAAAATTGCCGAAGATAAAATACGAGATTATGTGGACAACAGCGATTTAATTTTAAATATTGGAGCCAAATTAACAGATTCAGCAACAGCAGGTTTTTCATACCAATTCAATATCGATGATGTCGTTATGTTAAATCATCACAATATCAAAATTGACGATGTTACAAATGATGAAATATCTCTACCATCATTGTTAAAACAGTTATCCAATATTTCATATACGAATAACGCAACGTTCCCTGCGTATCATCGTCCAACATCACCCGATTATACTGTTGGCACAGAACCATTAACACAACAAACTTATTTTAAAATGATGCAAAATTTCTTAAAACCAAATGATGTCATCATTGCTGATCAAGGTACATCATTCTTTGGTGCTTATGATTTAGCATTATACAAAAACAATACTTTTATAGGGCAACCGTTATGGGGTTCTATCGGCTATACATTACCTGCAACATTAGGTTCACAATTAGCAGACAAAGATCGTCGTAACTTATTATTAATTGGTGATGGCTCATTGCAACTAACTGTTCAAGCTATTTCAACTATGATTAGACAGCATATTAAACCGGTATTATTTGTGATTAATAATGACGGCTATACGGTAGAACGACTTATTCACGGCATGTATGAACCTTATAATGAAATTCACATGTGGGATTATAAAGCTTTACCAGCTGTATTTGGTGGTAAAAATGTTGAAATTCATGACGTTGAATCATCAAAAGATTTACAAGACACGTTTAATGCAATTAATGGTCATCCCGATGTGATGCATTTTGTCGAAGTCAAAATGGCTGTCGAAGACGCACCGAAGAAACTCATCGATATCGCTAAAGCTTTTTCACAACAAAATAAATAATTTCATCGTATACAGGGTATAAGTTTAAGCGAATACTTTATTAAACGAATAGGACTCTGATATAAGATGATTAATTTTAATAAAACCGCTTTAGTGTTAATCGACCTGCAAGAAGGTATTCTTAAAATGGATTATGCCCCATATACAGCTGAAAATGTCGTTCAAAACGCTAATAAATTAATAGATGTTTTTAGAAAAAACAATGGCTTTATCGCTTTTGTTCGCGTGAATTTCTATGATGGTAAAGATGTATTGCAACCAAATGCAATGATCTCATTACCACCAAAAGAAGGCGACGACTACAGTCGTTTCCATCATTTATTAGACAAGAGAGATGACGATTTTGTCATAGACAAACGACATTTTAGTGCATTTGTAGGAACAGATTTGGACTTACAATTGCGACGTCGAGGAATTGATACGATTGTTCTTGGTGGTGTCGCAACGCATATTGGCGTAGATACGACAGCGCGAGATGCCTATCAATTAAACTACAATCAGTTTTTTGTTACAGATATGATGAGTGCACAAAACGAAACGCTACATCAATTTCCAATAGATAATGTATTCCCATTGATGGGACAAACAATAACTACAAACGACTTTCTAAATATATTGAACTAAACATATACTTCCCCCCTTCGATCATGTTGAGGGGGATCTTTATTTCACAAAGTATTAATACGTCGGGTTGTCTAACCTTCTATATTTAACATATTCTATATCTGTTAAATCGTTCTTAACTTACGCCCCTACTACATAAAAAACAGTATTTATTCCGGAATTTTCAAAAAATTTAGTATTTATTGCAAAATTATGTATCACTTTATGTTTAATTTTTGATATTATCTTAATTAAGTAGATTTTTATAAGTTCTAAAAAGGAGAACAAATACATATATGAAGAAGAAACTAACATTTAAAGAAAACATGTTTATAGGTTCTATGTTATTTGGTTTATTCTTTGGTGCCGGCAATCTTATCTTCCCAATACACTTGGGTCAAGCTGCTGGTTCTAACGTTTTTATCGCTAACTTAGGATTTTTAATTACAGCAATTGGCTTACCATTTCTAGGTATCATTGCTATTGGCATTTCAAAGACATCTGGTTTATTTGAAATTGCATCGCGTGTTAATAAAACATATGCTTACATTTTCACGATTGCCTTATATCTAGTTATCGGACCATTTTTCGCCTTACCTAGACTGGCAACGACATCATTTGAAATTGCATTTTCGCCATTTTTATCACCAAAGCAAATCACTTTATATTTATTTATTTTTAGCTTCGTCTTCTTTGTGATTGCATGGTTTTTTGCGAGAAAGCCATCAAGAATTTTAGAATATATCGGTAAATTTTTAAATCCGGTATTCTTAGTATTATTAGCAATTATTTTATTATTTGCTTTTATCCATCCATTAGGTGGCATATCTGATGCACCTATTAGTAAACAATATCAATCACATGCCTTATTTAACGGCTTTTTAGATGGATACAATACCTTAGATGCGCTAGCGTCATTGGCATTTGGTATTATCATTGTTGCAACGATTAAAAAGTTAGGTATCGAAAATCCAACTGATATCGCTAAAGAAACAATTAAGTCTGGTACTATCAGTATCATTATGATGGGGATCATTTATACCCTACTAGCAATCATGGGTACATTAAGTATTGGTCATTTCAAACTTAGTGAAAATGGTGGTATTGCCTTAGCGCAAATTACTCAATACTACTTAGGTAACTACGGTATCGTCCTGTTGTCACTTATCGTTATGGTTGCTTGTTTAAAAACAGCCATCGGTTTGATTACGGCATTTTCAGAAACATTCGAACACCTTTTCCCTAAAATGAATTACCTAGCGATTGCAACAGTTGTAAGCTTTATTTCGTTCTTATTCGCGAATGTTGGTTTAACTAAGATTATTATGTACTCAGTCCCAGTGTTAATGTTCTTATATCCATTAGCAATTGCCTTGATTGTACTAACATTATTTAGTAGCAAATTCCATCATTCAAAACTTATTTATCAATGTACCATTTTCTTTACAATGATTGCTGCATTAGTAGATGGATTAAAAGCTAGTCCAGAGTTCATTTCAAGCACATCATTCTCACAAACTTTGATTAATTTCAGCCAAAAATATTTACCATTATCAGACATTGGTATGGGCTGGGTTGTTCTCAGTTTGATTGGTTTCATTATCGGCTTCATTATTTATAAAATTAAGCATCGTAAAATTCCACAAGCATAATACTATGCCACAGTCATATGTTAAACATATGCTTGTGGCATTTTTTATTCATACTACATTAAACTGCAATCGTATACATACATATCAATGATTATCCACAAAAAATATTAGTACTTTCATTTTACAAATCACATTAATACAAACACAACCTTATCTTTATATTATTAAATTTACATTTGACACTTATATTGAACAACTGTAATATATTAATATTAATTCTTTAAAATGTATAAATATAAAGGAGGGAGACCGATGAATTCAATCATTGAATTAACTGATTATTATAGCTCTAATAATTATGCACCACTTAAGCTTGTCATTTCTAAAGGTAAAGGTGTCAAAGTTTGGGATACTGATGGCAAACAATATATAGATTGCATTTCGGGTTTTTCAGTTGCAAACCAAGGCCATTGTCATCCAACAATTGTTAAAGCGATGACAGAACAAGCTTCAAAGTTGTCTATCATTTCACGTGTCCTTTATAGTGACAATCTCGGGAAATGGGAAGAAAAAATTTGTCATCTTGCTAAGAAAGACAAAGTACTCCCCCTTAACTCTGGTACTGAAGCTGTTGAAGCAGCCATTAAAATTGCTAGAAAATGGGGCTCTGAAGTTAAAGGCATTACTGACGGACAAGTTGAAATCATCGCTATGAATAACAATTTTCACGGTCGTACACTTGGCTCATTATCACTATCTAACCACGACGCATATAAAGCAGGATTTCACCCCCTACTTCAAGGCACTACAACAGTAGATTTTGGAGACATTGAACAATTAACACAAGCTATTTCACCGAATACAGCAGCAATTATTTTGGAACCAATTCAAGGTGAAGGTGGCGTTAATATACCACCGAAAGGATATATTCAAGCTGTGCGTCAACTATGTGATAAACATCAAATATTATTGATTGCAGATGAAATTCAAGTTGGTCTTGGTAGAACTGGGAAATGGTTTGCTATGGAATGGGAGCAAGTCGTTCCAGACATTTATATTTTAGGTAAGGCATTGGGTGGCGGCTTATACCCTGTATCTGCTGTACTTGCAAATAATGATGTCATGCGTGTTCTAACACCAGGTACACATGGTTCAACATTTGGTGGTAACCCTTTAGCCATTGCAATATCGACGGCAGCGCTTGATGTACTTAAAGATGAACAACTGGTTGAACGATCAGAACGCTTAGGTTTATTTTTATTAAAAGCGTTGCTACAACTTAAACATCCTAGTATTAAAGAAATTAGAGGTCGTGGTTTATTTATAGGCATAGAGCTTAACACAGATGCTGCACCTTTTGTGGATCAACTGATTCAACGTGGAATCTTATGCAAAGACACGCATCGTACTATCATTCGATTGTCTCCACCTCTAGTCATTGATAAAGAGGAAATCCATCAAATTGTTGCAGCTTTTCAAGACGTTTTTAAAAATTAACAATTAATCATTTATATATGACATAGGAGGGATTCATGATGATTAAAGTAGGTATCGTTGGCGGTAGCGGTTATGGCGCAATTGAATTAATTCGATTGTTACAAACACATCCTCATGTAACGATTGCACACATCTACTCACATTCAAAAGTAGATGAACCGTTGAAATTAACATTTCCACATTTACAACATATTATGCAACATTTCGAAGCACTTACAGTGGACAATAATGACTGTGATGTAATTTTCTTTGCGACACCAGCACCCGTAAGTAAAACATGTATCCCTCCCTTAGTAGAAAAAGGTATTCATGTTATCGATTTATCTGGCGCATTTAGAATTAAGAATCGTGAAATATATGAAGCATATTACAAAGAAACTGCTGCAGCACAAGATGATTTGAATCATGCTATTTACAGCATTTCAGAATGGCAATCGTTTGATAACAATGGAACGAAGCTCATTTCTAATCCTGGCTGTTTCCCTACAGCAACATTATTAGCATTACATCCACTTATTAGCGAAAAAATAGTAGATTTGTCATCTATTATTATTGATGCTAAGACCGGCGTGTCAGGTGCTGGTCGTTCATTATCACAACGTGTTCATTTTTCAGAAATGAATGAAAATCTAAGCGCTTATGCAATCGGAAACCATAAACACAAACCGGAAATCGAGCAATATTTATCTATCATTGCGGGTCAAGATGTATCAGTCATATTTACACCACATCTCGTACCAATGACACGAGGTATTTTATCAACAATATATGTCAAATTATCATCTGAATATACGACTGAATCATTACATAAATTAATGACCTCTTATTATGCTAATCAGCCATTTGTCAGAATTAGAGATATTGGGACTTTTCCAACCACAAAAGAAGTACTCGGTAGTAACTACTGCGATATCGGCATCTATGTAGATGAAACAACGCAAACAGCAATTTTAGTATCAGTGATTGATAACCTTGTCAAAGGCGCAAGTGGGCAAGCCATTCAAAATTTAAATATATTATATGATTTTGAAGTGACGACTGGCCTAAATCAATCACCAGTTTATCCATAAGGGGTGTTAGAATGAAACATCAAGAAACGACATCACAACAATATAACTTTTCAATTATTAAACATGGCGATATCAGTACACCTCAAGGCTTCACGGCTGGTGGTATGCACATCGGTTTACGCGCTAACAAAAAAGACTTTGGGTGGATTTACTCATCGTCTTTGGCAAGTGCAGCTGCCGTATATACTTTAAATCAGTTTAAAGCTGCACCACTTATTGTCACTGAAGACACTTTACAAAAGTCTAAAGGAAAATTACAAGCACTTGTTGTTAATTCAGCTAATGCAAATTCTTGTACCGGTCAACAAGGCATAGATGATGCACGACAAACACAAACATGGGTTGCTCAACAACTTCAAATACCATCTGAGCATGTTGCTGTTGCTTCAACTGGGGTCATTGGTGAATATTTGCCTATGGATAAAATTAAGACTGGGACCGAACATATTAAGGATGCTAATTTTGCAACGCCAGGTGCGTTTAACGAGGCAATTTTAACAACTGATACCTGTACAAAACATATCGCTGTATCACTAAAAATCGATGGTAAAACCGTTACAATTGGTGGTAGCACCAAAGGTTCAGGTATGATTCACCCAAATATGGCTACCATGCTTGCTTTTATAACAACCGATGCATCGATTGAATCGAATACACTTCATCAATTATTAAAATCTTCGACTGACCATACATTTAATATGATTACTGTTGATGGCGATACAAGTACAAATGACATGGTATTAGTCATGGCAAATCACCAAGTTGAACACCAAATACTTAGTCAAGACCATCCACAATGGGAAACATTTGTTGATGCATTCAATTTTGTCTGTACATTTTTAGCTAAAGCTATAGCCAGAGATGGCGAAGGCGCAACAAAGTTAATCAGCGTCAATGTGTCAGGCGCTAAATCAATATCAGATGCAAGAAAAATCGGTAAAACTATCGTAAGTTCAAATCTAGTAAAATCAGCTATTTTTGGCGAAGATGCCAATTTTGGTCGAATCATTACAGCTATTGGCTACAGCGGATGTGAAATTGATCCTAACTGCACATATGTTCAACTGAACCAAATACCTGTCGTTGATAAAGGTATGGCTGTACTATTTGATGAGCAAGCTATGTCGAATACATTAACTCATGAAAATGTCACAATTGACGTTCAGCTTGGTTTAGGTAACGCTGCAGCGACTGCATACGGTTGTGATTTATCCTATGATTATGTGCGTATCAACGCATCATATCGAACATAAGGTGGTGTTGGTTAGATGAAATTTATTGTCATTAAAATTGGTGGCAGTACACTTAGTGACATGCATCCATCAATTATTAACAACATTAAGCATTTACGATCAAACAACATCTACCCCATTATCGTTCATGGCGGTGGCCCATTTATTAATGAAGCATTATCAAACCAGCAAATCGAGCCACACTTTGTTAATGGCCTAAGAGTGACTGATAAAGCAACCATGACCATTACTAAACACACGCTCATTGCAGACGTTAACACTGCATTAGTAGCTCAATTTAACCAGCACCAATGTTCTGCAATAGGCTTATGTGGTTTGGATGCACAGCTGTTTGAAATTACATCTTTTGATCAACAATATGGATATGTCGGTGTTCCGACCGCTTTAAATAAGGATGCTTTACAGTATTTATGTACTAAATTTGTACCTATCATCAATTCGATTGGTTTCAATAACCATGATGGAGAATTTTACAATATTAATGCTGACACGCTTGCCTATTTTATTGCATCATCATTAAAAGCGCCTATTTATGTATTAAGTAATATTGCAGGTGTACTCATCAATGATGTTGTTATACCTCAATTGCCATTAGTCGATATTCATCAATATATTGAACATGGTGATATTTATGGAGGTATGATTCCCAAAGTGCTAGATGCCAAAAATGCGATTGAAAATGGCTGTCCTAAAGTTATCATTGCATCAGGAAACAAGCCAAATATCATTGAATCTATTTACAATAATGATTTTGTTGGCACAACAATCCTTAATTCATAACTATGAAATTAAGGCCTAACAAGTTTTGACACGCGAGATGATTCCAGTTCGATTATCCATTGCGCTAAAACATTTATTTACCGTTCATCTCGTTAACAATTTTGAATACAGTACGATACAATATGAGATGTAAAAAACTAATAACCTTTTACAAATTTGTTTATCAAAATATTTTAAGTTTTGCAAAGCTTTTTATTGTGATTATTTTCACAAAATACTATAATGAGGATAGTAAATAGAGAGGAGTCCTTAAGTTGACGAAACGACAAATGGGTATATTCATTTATGCTGGAATTATCGGTGGCTTGTTATCTGGAATTGTAAAATTAGGTTGGGAGGTCATGTTTCCACCTCGCACACCAGAACGTAATGCAACGAACCCACCTCAAGAGTTATTGCAACAATTAGGATTTAGTAGTGAGTTTACGCATCAAACATATACATTTTCAAATATGGAATTGCCTTGGGTAAGCTTTATTGTCCACTTTAGTTTTTCTATCGTCATTGCAATTATTTACTGCATATTAGTTAAAAAATACGCTTACTTAGCAATGGGACAAGGTGCTGTTTTTGGTATTGCTATTTGGGTATTATTCCACCTTATCATTATGCCAATCATGCATACTGTACCTGCTGTGTGGGATCAACCATTCCAAGAGCATCTGTCAGAATTCTTTGGCCATATCGTCTGGATGATGACAATTGAATTAGTGCGACAACATTTTGTCTATCGCTATAAATTAAATTAATACACTGACTAACATTAACGTGAGTTTTAAATCATCGTTTGAGTATGATGATTGATGCTCACGTTATTTTATTAACTGACATGATATGATTCCAGCCAACTTACGTGAGCATTAAAGTCTCAAATGCGTCGTAACAAACTATTATTTTCGGTAATTTCAATATTGCTCAGTATATTTTTACCTTATCACTTACTTTAATCTCGTCATGATTTTGAATGATGCCATCGTGTATTCACCTTTCATTTTTCCAATAAAAAAACATCTAACAGTAAACATTTAGGCAGTATAGTTTAAAATCACTGCGCAATGATACTGTCAGACGTCATATTAACTACTCAATAACTGAAATACAGACACTTTTTTATAACCCCAGGGTGCCTGTCCTAAGAAACATACCTGTACCATAAACTGATCAAAAATAAATTGTTTGAACTTCACTTCACGTGATTGATAAAAGTGTGATTGTGTCATATCATAAATGTCCAATCCTTTGATTAAACCTTCACCAATCAATTTTGTAAAACTTTCTTTTTGTGTCCATATTTGATAAAAATCATTTAAACTACATATTTGATGTGCTTCGTTTGTAGAGAAACACGTCACTAACGTACGCCAGTCTAAACGTTGTGATATCTTTTCGATATCAATACCAACTGGTTCTTTATCGACAACACACACGATATAAGGATAACTATATGATAAGCTCACATAGATGGGCTGTCCATCACGATTGTGTTGAACAATATCTGCCTTACCTCGTGGCGAAATGTGATAATGCCATTCATGTGGTAATAAACCTGTGTCATGTTGAATTCCATATTGCACTAAAATATCTCCCAATCTGTGCATGAGTTTATCTTGATTGTATCTATAGTTGACTGTACGCGGTTTTTTATATGACCAACGACTTTGTGATATTAATTCTTCAATACTTTTCAAGTTACTCTGTAATTGCATTACAAATACTGTCATAACTTTCCCTACTTACTTATTGAATATTGTTTTGATATATTGTGCCCAATGATACAGCCAATTGTTAGTTATCGTTGGCCATTTTTCACTGATGTGATTCATTATTTTTAATGTTAATGTTGTATCTATCATTGCTAGTTGTTGTTCACGGTCAACACTAGTTAATCCAATCGTTTCGTACATGTCTTGTTTCTGTAAAATTTCATTAAATGATTCATCGCTGACGAGTTCAATTTCTTTGCGCTTAACGCATTCTAACAAAGATTTCACCGGCATTTTATTAGGTGATAGCACATGGTAAATGATTTGTGGTGTGTTGACCTGTGCTAATGCGACAATTTGTCTTGCAGTCGTATCCACAAAAGAAAAATCTACAGGCATTTCAGCCATGCTAACCCCGATACAATCCAGTTGTAACAAATCATTCATTACCATTGAAAAACGGTTAGTCTTTATATTTCTCATATGCCATCTTCCATTGTAAGGATTCGTCAAATTACCAACACGTACAATCCGACCATCTAAGCCATTATTTACAGCTTCTAATACTTTTAATTCACTATAAAATTTGCTCCGTGTATATGGTGATGTTAGTAGTTGCCCTTTATAGACATCCGCTTCTGAAAATGTCACATCTTCTGTGTCTATATCAAAATAAGTTCCCACACTTATCGTAGACACATATATTAACCTTGCATGATGTTGTTGTGCCAAACGTATGACATCAACAGTACCTTGAACATTTACTTTTTCAAATTCATCATCATCACCAAAGTGATCTGTACGAGCACCTGCATGAATAATCGTATCCATGTTTTCTGGTAAAACAACATCATCCATACACTCGAAATCACCAACAATGACTTCAATGTTTGATAACATTATTTCAACCGTCTCTTCTGAAAAATAATCATTTAAATTCGTCATCAACTTATACCATGCTATTTCCTCATTATCAGCACGTATGAAACAATAAATGCGATGACTGTATCCTTGTAGTACTTCAATCAGATAAGCACCTAAAAAACCTGTCGCGCCAGTCAATAGTGTATTTCCTAGAGGTCGATGACTTAGACTATCCTCTAAAATACCCAAGTTATAACGAGACATAACAATCTTTTGTAATTCCGAAAGATTATCCGGTAATGCAACTAATGATTGTTGATTTTGGTACATATAATTAACAATCTGTCGCACGGTTTTATATTGGTATAATGTCTGCATTGAAATATGATGGCCAAATCGTTTTAAATGCGAGACAACTAACATCGCCTCTAATGAGTTACCACCAAGTTCAAAGAAATCATCGTCAACACCGACATCATTTTGTTTCAATACCTCTCCAAATACATCAACAAATGTCTGCTCAATTTCATTAGAGGGTTCGCTATACACTTTATTAGACTGTTGTATAGGTGATGGATTTGGCAAACGCGTAGTATCCACCTTGTCATTCGTGGTTAATGGCATACAATCGATATGCGTTATAGTCTTAGGAATCATATACTTAGGCAGCTGATCATTTAAATATTGCTTCAAATCCTGTTCCACTTGTTGCTCTCCGACATAATAAGCATTCAATATATCATGCGTATCAAAGTGACTTACTGTTACAACACAATCAGATATACCACGAATAGCTAATATTGCATTTTCAATTTCATCAAGTTCAATACGGTACCCGTTAACTTTCACTTGTTTATCTATTCTTCCTAAAAATTCAATTTGACCATCAGATGTATAACGTGCTAAATCACCACTATGATACAACTTTCCTTTACCAAATGGATTATTTTGCCATTTATCAGCCATTAATTCTGGACGATTAATATATCCTATCGCTAAACTATCACCTGCAATACACAACTCGCCTGGCATACCAATACCGCATAACAAACCATCTGACATAATATACACTTGGATGTTAGATAAGGGTTTGCCAATTGGAATCGTCTCAGGTATCAAATCACCACAATGATGTGACCAATACGATGTGATGACTGTTGACTCAGATGGTCCATAGGCATTGAAATACGTGCCACAATGCTTCTCAATATATTTAACAAAGGATGCCGTACTAGTTGCCCCGCCTGTAATCAACTTTTCAATATAAAAGTCTTCCATAACACTACACATCTGTAACGGAATCGACGCAACCGTCACACGATGCTTATTAATGAGTTGTTGTAACTGTTCTGGATTAACACGTTCCTCTCTATCTGGAATCACAAGCGTATGACCATTTAACAAACAACAATAAATCTCCATAACTGATGCATCAAAAACAATATTTGCATGTTGCAAAAATACTTCATTGTCGCCTAATTGCAATTCAGTTGACCATGCATGCACTAAATTCAACAAATTTCGTTGTCGTATGGCAACCCCTTTAGGCATCCCGGTCGTACCAGATGTGTAAATAGCATACATCTCATTATCTAACATCGCTGTGTTTTCAAGTTGATTGCCATGTAAATCATCATATTGTTCATTTTCCTTTGATTCAACAAAGCCTTTAGCATTTTCCAATTGAATGACTGGTAATGTCGTTTCAATTTCAACGCCGTAAGACATGACTGCAGTTACTTTAGCATCCTCCAAAATTGCACCTTGTCGTTTATTCGGAAAATCAATATCGATAGGTATATAAGATGCACCTACTTTAACTGTCGCCAACATCGCCGCAATCATTTCAAAACTACGTTCTGTAAACAAGGCAACCCGTTGACCATTGCCCACACCATTTGATAGGAGCATGTGCGCAATGGCATCCACATAGTTGCGTAATGTTTCATACGTCATTGTCAAATCATTCATGACTAGCGCAACATGATTACCTTGTCGTGAGACAACTTCATTAAAGTAACTTATGATAGATTTATTTCCCGGGACATTAAGCATTCGATCGTTAACATGCGTATTGACCCAATTTAGAAGTTCCTCCGTGCCGTTTGGTATATCACAAATTTGTAGTGTATCTTGATGCTTCAAAATATAATCAATCATAATCATACATTGATTACCCATGTGACGAACTGTTTCTGAGTGATATAAATCGGTATTATACTCGATATTGATTGTATAGTCATCGCGATCTTCTTCAATGATGAAAGATAAATCAAATTTCGCCGTCACTGATTTGGGTTGAATGTGTGTTAATTTACTATGCCCAAAATGAGCATGATTCGTTTCATTGTTTTGTAGTACTAACATGACATCAAATAATGGATTCCGTGAGGCATCATGTGATTGATCTAAGTCATTTACTAAACATTCGAATGGGTATTCTTGATGCTCGTATGCCTCCAAACTCATTTCCTTAACCTCTTGTAAAAACTGTGTCCACATTTTATCAGGTGACGGTTGCCCTCTATATACCAACGTATTAGCAAACATGCCTAGCATTTGCTCCGTGCCTTTATGCATACGCGCACTCATCACACTACCGACAACAACATCATCTTTTCGAGCATATCTACTTAACAACGTCATGACCACACTCATAAAGAACATAAAATCAGTAATTTGATGCTTTTCTACATACTTTTGAAGTAGCTGTCTCATTTGTTGATTCATTGTAAATGACATCATTGCTCCATTTGTCGTTTTAATATTTGGTCTAACATAGTCTGTCGGTAAGCTTAAAATAGGTACTTCATCTTTGAATTGAGATAACCAATATTGTCTATGTTTCGTCATATCACGATGCGACATCCACTCACTATAGTCTTTATATTGCAATTTAAGTGGTAACAATAATTTATGTTGATAAAGTGCGTTAAGATCATTCATTAATTGTATATTACTCATACCGTCATTAATGATATGATGCGTATCTATAAAGAGGTATGCATGTAAGGGACTTCTAATGTATCTCACTCTAATTTGACTTGGCTTTTCCAAATTAAAAGGTGCTACAAATTGGCGCATGATTTCTTGTTCATCCGTAAAATGCGTGTTAACTTCTTCAAAGTCAACTGCAACATCTGCCACAATACGTTGTCGAACCTCATCATCTACAACAATATATTGTGTTCGTAAAATCTCATGTCGCGCTATCAAACGCTGCACTGCTTGTCGCAATTGAGCTACATTAAGTTCTGATGATAACCGCCATAAAAAAGGTACGTTATACACCGTATCTTTATGGTTTGATTTCCATAATAAATACATACGCTTTTGTGCAGAGCTCAGCACATAATCATCTTTAACTATAGTTTCTGGAATCACTTCATAGTTTTGTTCTTGAACCTTAGCAATCGCTTGTGCTAGTTCAAATACAGTTGGCTTTTGTAATAAATCACCAATTTGTAATCGTTTCCCAGTAGATGCCTCTATCCGATTCACCACTAACGTTGCTTTTAATGAATGGCCACCTAATTCAAAGAAATTATCATGAATACCTACTTGATTCACATGTAAAATATCTGCAAAAATTTGGCATAGCAAGTGTTCGGTATCTGTACTCGGTGCTACATAGGCATCCGTATCGACATAGTCCATGATAGGCAATGCCTTCTTATCTAATTTCCCATTAATAGTAATAGGAATTTGCTCAATATGCATGAAATTAACTGGTATCATGTACTCCGGTAAGGTCATACGTAATTGTGATTTAATCTTATTATGTGATAATGTATGCATCGCTTCATAATAAGCAACGATATACTGATCTTGATCATGATTTTGAACAATAACAACTGCTTTATTAATACCTTGTATACGCTCGAGCGCATGCTCAACCTCTGACAACTCAATCCTAAACCCTCGAATCTTAACTTGTTTGTCCTTTCGATATAAATAATCTATGTTGCCATCGGGTAACAAACGAACGATATCACCACTTCTATACATCAGCTGATTTATATTTGAATCTTTGATAAATTTATCTGCTGTCAATTCTGGCTGATTTAAATAACCTGCAGCTAACCCAAAGCCACTTGTACATAATTCTCCAGGAATACCAACGCCACACCGACGCTCGCCTTGCATGATATAAACATGAGTACCCAGAATCGGTTTACCAATAGGAATACGATTTGGAACTTTGTTAGGTATATTATACGTCGTTGTAAATGTTGTATTTTCAGTTGGTCCATAACCATTAATAATTTGAGGATGCTTCGGTTTTTGATTAAGCAAATCCACCCACTTAGCATTCAATACTTCTCCACCAATTAATAAATACTTTAACGGTACCAATACTTCTATTCGTTCACTAGCAATCTGATTAAATAATGAGGAGGTTAACCACATAGTATTAACGTCATTTTCATTGATTAATTGTTCTACCGCTATTGGATTTAATAATTGTTCTTTTTTAGCAACAATCAGCTTTCCACCATTGAGCAATGCACCATATATTTCAAATGTTGCAGCATCAAAGGCTATAGTTCCTGATAACAAAATCGTCGTCTCTTCATTTAATGGTACATAATGATTTTGATGGACCAAGCGAACAATACCTCGGTGCGGAATTAGTGTCCCTTTAGGGTTACCAGTTGTCCCCGACGTGTAAATAACATAAGCATGATCTTCTAACGTGTTACATTTAGAAAGATTATCAATATTTTTCCACGCTATCTTATTCAAATCAATGTGATTAATATTTTGTTTACCATTTTCATATAAAGCTTGGTACGTTATTACAACTTTAGGCGTTACATCTTTTAAAATGTACTCCTGACGATCACTTGGATAGTTCGGATCAATTGGCACGTAAGCCCCACCAGCTTTCAACACACCTATCATCGCTATTATCATCTCAATACTTTTTTCAGCTATGACAGCGACACGATCATTAGGTTCAACACCATACTGGTTTCTCAAACGGTGTGCTAAATCATTCGCGCGTGCATTCAATGTTTGATATGTTATAAACACTCCGTCAAATTGCACAGCGACATGATTCGGCGTTGCTTCAACTTGTTGCTCAAATAAGGTAACAACTGTTTGCGCATCATCTATCTCAGGCAAACTTAAATTGATATCGTCATATAATTGAATATCACGTTCTGTCATCAAATTAAGTTCATCTACAGTTGTTCGTTTATTTCCATTTTCTTCAGTAATTTGCAAATAAATATTTCGAACTAAGTCACTCAGCGTCTCGATTGAGAGCAAATCATATGCTGCACTGTTATATATAATTTTGAACCCGTGTTGATGTGGAAAAATTTCAATATCCGCTAAAGATGTATGTGCATCATGTATTTGATGTACATCCTCAATAACATCATTACAACAAGACATCATATGATGATAACAATGAAAAATAGTCTCTAGTGAAAGCGAAGACTTCGCGCACTGTAATTGCGACATATTTTGCAACACACATTTATTAAAATCTGTTGTAAAACGTTGACATACATCTTTTGCATCGATTGTTAACGTTAACGGCACAATATTTCCGTGTAAATCATTTGGTAAATGTGATGGTACATGTATACCTAATGTGACATCATGTTGTTGACTCATTATATGATTAGCTAAATACACACTAACAGCCAACGATGCCATATCTATTGATGTCATATCATCAATCAAATACGTTTGATATAAAGCTTGTTCAAATAGATGCTTAATTGGAAAATAACTATCAATATGGATGTCAGAGTTATTCTCTAACCGAAAATAGTTTGAGTCTAATGCTATATGCGATGCATCTTGATTGTCTTTATCATCATTTCTATTTATATGTGCATGCTGTCGAGTATTGTTAATAACAGTATTGCCACGATATGCATTGCATAAATCATCAAGAAAAATATCAATTTGACTATCATCGAAAATGGACACATGAAAATCTAATAGTATATATGCAGCATCAGCGAACTGAAACAATTTAACTTTGAATAAAGGTGAATCATTAAAATGGTAAGTACTTAATTCTTGCTTAAAAAAAGCTTCTAAATCATAGTTTGCGGAAGAAGATGGAACTTGTTTTATCTCAATAAAAGGCAGAAATTCATGAAGTATCATTGTTAAATTGTCATCGGTAGTAACATCAAAAAAATGTCTTATAGATGCATGTTGTTGCACAATTGTCGATAATGCATACATCATTTTAGTAGCTTCAACATTTTTAGCGAGTTTAACCCAATACGCATTACGGTGTGTCGTTGATTCTGTATTATTTTTGTATATACGAAAATATTCCTGTTGAAATCTCAAATTATCCATAATCATAAAAAGTCCTTCTTTCATATCATAATACTCATTACTTACTGAAATTGCATGATGATATGATAACCGACGAAATGTTAATTAACTCGTTATGTAATGATTAATATAAAACACCATTCGCAACATATGAGCGATATATTCTACCCTAAAATACATCTTGTATCATCGTTACAATTGGTATATTTTTCAATGTAAATTACATACATCTTCGATAAATAGCACACTACAACTCGTTAATCACTTTCTGTTGTTCACATCTCATTGCAAACTCAATATTGTTGTTACAAAATATCCATGAAGCAAGTTTATATTAAACAAACAACTCGCATAAAACAATTGTTATCCTTAAATTTTAACAAATTCTTAATAAATTTATCTCTATTTTAATTACGACCAAATTAATAGGTTTTCCATATAAAAAGATGCATAAAATAAATATTTAAATAAATTCAATTTGTATTCACTTGTTTTTGTCCCCCAAATACACCAGCAACAAGCATGCTAGCACCAATTGTTAAAACGATAAACATATACAGTCCCATTTGTAATGACGTTAAGAAAACACCCAACACAATCCCTAACCTAGCTAGTGTTTCTGAAAAATGAATACCTAATGCATTAACTGCACTATATGTTCCTCTTTTAGCTTTAGGAATAATTTTAAAGCGTTGTTCTGAAACTATAGGCGAATAAATAATTTCACCTACAGTCGCAATTATCATAAAAACAACTAATAAGCCAAACTGATTAAGATAGGTTAGACCACTATAGCCAACAATATAAATCAGCAAACCAGTGATTAAAGCTTTTTTAAAATCTATTTTCAATACAACTTTCGAGATTGAATACGTGAGTAAAATGACGACGACCGTATTAATCATTAGCAAGATTGCTAACATCTTAGCACCTGTAATATCATATGAACCTATACTTATTGTTTCAAACTGATCCTTTAGTCTAATAGCAATATATGAGGAGATTGAAAATTCACCCATCATGATGATACTGAACCCCGAAATCAATAACATATAATTACGGTCTTTCAAAACTAATTTATAACTGCGAAATATATTCATTATTTGTAATTTTTGATAACGACTTGCATGCCTCTTGTCATCACTTTGCTTTACTTGATTTCGGTCTTGAGGTAACCAAATATATAAAATAAAGAGTACAATTAAAAATATACAAGCTGCTATTAAGAAAAGTAGTAACATACTGTAGCCATACATCAAGCCACCTAACAATGCCCCAATAGCTACCGATAAGTTTGTCATCCAATAGCTAATCTTGTAAATATAATGTTCCACGTCTTCGGTAATTGCATCCATAATTAATGTGTCCATAACTGGAAATTGTAATCCCCAAACGATTGTAAATATGGCATATGCAACACAAAAACCAATAATTTGCCACAATTGATGTGACCCAAATACGTCCATGAACACAAGCATTATCACCATCGTCGCTTGATAAATAAGTACTAGCAACTTTTTCGGAAATATCTCAATAAGGTAACCAGATATAATGGACAATGGAAATTTTAGAACCACTAAACCAACAAGATATATACCGACAATTGATTGACTTAACATATCTGTTAAATATAGTGCTATAAACGGTATAAATGCTGTCGTAATAATTAGCTGTAAAAAATTGCTAATCAATCGTACTTTCAAAGTCGTACTTAAGCGTTTCATTAATAACTACACCCCTTTCCACATATATACACACTACCATTTATATAAAATCTATTATTAGATTATACGTTGAAACAAAGAATTTTTAGTTATACAAAGTTATTTAACAAACAAATGCATCGACTTTACAATGCATCTTGCATATAATGCCTCAAAAAAATTAGCACTATATGACTATATATTATTCCAAATGAATGAAATTTATCAATAATTGCGTAAGTGAACACATATGTGCGTAAATGTTAAATCATTGTCCTAACATAGCCGTGACTATACTTAGATGTAATCATAAAAAAACTACTGCCATCTTTACAACAGCAGTAGTGCTTATATGATTCATTTATATAAAATTGAAAGCGTTAATCGCTAGCCCAGCATCCTTATTCTATTTAGCTGTATAACTTTTACTAGCAATACGACCACTTGCAACAATAATATCTTTATCTTGGAAAGGTTCATGATTGAAGAAACGCTCTAAAATATCTTTAACTCCATCTTCAATACGTTTTTGTGCTTCTAAAGTCATACCTGAATAGTGAACCGTCATAGCATTTCTAGGCATTGTTCTCCATGGATGATCAGCAGGTGCAGGTTGTGGATACCAAACATCACCAGCATATCCTTGTAAATGCTCGGATGCTAACGCTTCAACTAACGCATCGCGATTTACAATTTTACCACGTGCAGTATTCACTAAATAACTGTGTTTTTTCATACGACTTAAAACATCTTTATCAAATAAGTTATCAGTTTCTGGTGTTAATGGTGCATGAATTGTAATCGCATCACTTGTTGAAACAAGTTCATCAAAGCTTACAAATTTAGACAATTTATGGTCTTGTTGATTGATTGGATCATAGTGTTGTAATGTTACATTAAATGGCGCTAATCTTTCAGCAACAAGTTGTCCAATTCGACCAAATCCAAAAATACCAATTGTTTTGTGTTGTAATTCATGCGCATGATTACCTACTTGAGACAAGTTCCATTCACCTTCTACTGATTGACGATGACCTTCTTCATAGTTTCTAAGAAGTATTAATAAATCCATAACCGCATGTTCTGCCACACTAACTGTATTACTTCCTGTAACTTCAACGACACCAATATTGTGTTCACTTGCTGCCGCTAAATCTACATGGTCAGATCCTACACCTGCTGTAATTGCTAATTTCAAGTTCGGTGCTTTTTCAATACGTTCACGAGTCATATATGCAGGATAAAATGGCGCACTAATAATCACATCCATATCTGGTAAATGTTTATCTAAGTCTTCACCATTATCTGCTAATATAATGAACTCATGTCCTCTTTCCTCTAAAAATGTTTTTAATCCTAATGCTTTTTTAGTATTAAGTAATTGATTTTCTTGACCTTCTACTGCTTCTGGAAATAATGCTACGATTTTCATATCCATCTCTCCTAAATGATAAATTTTGACTTCCTTAAAGTACGTGTTGCATGTTGCTTGTTTTAAAAATATGACAAAAAAACGGCACCGTTTGACATACCACCCCCTTGAATTATTGTTAAATTCAAAGCGAAGTTAGCAAACAGCACCGTGTACCTTACACCAGCAACACTTATTCTATTGACTTATCGAAAACAAATATTGAAATGACTTCATCATCATTCAAATCAATATCTGTAAATAATTTTACAAACTTAGCGCCTACAAGACTTTCCATCTCATTTACATCTATTTCTTTATACATCTGTTTAATCTTCTCTGTGCGTGTATAATGGAGCATCGATTCATTGCGTTTGTCGTTTAGGTAAAAACTCTCAACTTTACTCAAAACACCTGTCATATGTGCAATCGCCCAATTATCTTTAAACGACACTCGAATACTATTGGGTCCTTTACCCACGTATTCTTTACGATAAGATCTTACTAGATTCGAGAATTGTTGTTCTTTAGTATGCGTATCTATAGTATTCACCTTCTTTAAAATAAGAAGTTCATTAATTGTTCACATTTTCATTATACACCTTATTAACACTTTTTCAATGATAACGATTATTATTATTACGAAATGTATATTTTCCTAGTTAAAAGGATATAACAAATTAACAGAAAATGTTTATAAACTAAGATTTATATTATTTTAAAAAATGTTTCAACAAACGCATCTAAACAAAAAATCAGCTTATCACACTTACCCCTTCAACTCTGCTTCAAGTTTACCTAAATGTCTTAATGTCGGTGTCAATGCTGCGAAGAAGAATCCTTCTTTTAACTTGCGAACTTGTGGCGAATATGGTGTGTACGCTCTAGAACCACCATTGACAACAGAAGCTTGATTTACATCTAACAATAAATAGCCGATGTCCTTCTTCAATGATATTAATTCATTTAAATGTGAAGTTAAGTTACCGTCATCTAATATTGCATAATATTCCTCTCTAAGTTGACGATAACGTTTTTTAAAAGCTTCAACATCATACTCTAAATATTGATTTATTCCGTTTTGCACATTTGAAAATGCATCAATTAACTCTAAAGAACTTTTAATTGAGCCTAATCCTATTGGAATTTGGTAAGCAATAAATTGCGGGCGAATAGTTGCCGCAAACTGCTTCGCATCATGCGTGATAATTTGTGATTGTGGCACTACGACTTGATTCAATGTGATTTGATACGTTGCTGACCCGTTGACTCCTAAAAAATTGGTTTTTTCAACAAGAGTGATACCATCTTGATTGGCACGTAGAATGAACATGACAAATTCATCTGATGATTCATGTTTCGAAATCGCACCAAAATAATGGTCTTCTTGAATATTACTTACAGCTGGCATACGTCCACTGACAACCAATTGTCCATCAACATAAGTGTGTTCAAGGTTCAACTTTTCTAAATCATTAAATGACTTCATCGGATTAGACAATCCGGTAGCACCTAATATTTCTCCAGATAACAATTGCTGTTGTAAGTCATTATTTAAATGTGGCTGCGTGGCATTTTCTAAATACGTTGAAAAAGCTAATTGGCACCATAAACAAAATCCTGTTGTCAAACAAGACTGCGATACAGCTTCGATTACTTCAGCATTTTTTCTCAATGCCGCCTCACCGAAATAACCATCTACAAATAATTGCTGAATAAATGTTCTCGGATAATACGTCCCTTCATCAACTTCTACTAAATGAGGATCTAATTGTTCTTTGATAAGCGTTTCTAAAGTCATCATCATCTCTCCTTATTCACCAAATCTTCTAAGTATAAACTGCTCAATATAACTAATGAATCGATCAATAATAAAACCAAATAATCCGATAAAGAATATTGCTGCTAAAACATCTTCTAAGTTCAACATATTTCGTGCATCAACGATTAAAAAACCTAATCCCGATTGTGCACCAATCATTTCACCAGAAACTAAAAATATCCAACTTGTTCCTACCGCCATATGTATCCCAGCCATGATTTGTTTAAATGCCCCGGGAAATAATATATTGCGATACAATGACCACCCAGTTAAATTTAAATTTGCTGCTATTTTTAAATATTGAGGTTCAATGTCTCTAACGCCTTTAATAGTATTGAACACAATTGGGAAAAAAGCAGCGATAAAAATAATCGCAATCGCTGGCAAACTACCAATACCAAACCATAGAACAACAAATGGTGCCCATGCTATCGGAGATATCGGCCTAATCAATTGAAATAGCGGTTCGATAGCGTTGTATAGCCAACGATTCCTTCCAAGCAAGAAGCCCAATGGAATAGCAACCAACAATGCGACAACAAAGCCCGCTACAAATCTCCATAAACTAATTGCTAAATGTTGGAAAATTTCTCCAGTAACAATGAAAGACCATATACTTTTTCCTACAAGAGCAGGACCCGGTAACAATACAGGTTGGTAATGCCCAATAATAATGACCATTTCCCAAATGCCTAAGAAAATAATAAATGTGATAATAGGTAATATAAATTTGTTATTTGTGGGACGTGTCATGAACGCGATGCCTCCTTATACAATGACGGTTCAACAAAGTCATCATATGCAGGTGGATTAAACAAATGATGTTGTTTTACCAATGTCGTAATTTCTTGATAGCCGGATGGCTTAATTGTTAAATCACCATAGGATGTCCATGCCGCTGACTGTGTTAAAACGTCACGACTTTGTTTAAAATGATGCGTCATAATGTCTACACTTTGCTTGCGATCATTCATTTTAAAGCCAGACTTTTTATAATCTTGTACAAATGCTTGCGCTACATCCTTGTGTTGATCAAGCAATTCCCCTCTCAGTACTAGCACACAGCAATACGCATCAGGTATAACGTCATCACCATGTTTCAAAGTCTTACCTTTGCCTAACTTTTCACCCAGTGCACCGAATGGTTCGGCTACAGAATACCCTGTAATTCTGTGTTCACTCAATGCGGCTGGCATTTCTGCTGGCGACATTTCATGATAGCTAAAATGCCCCGGTTTAATCTTTAATTGTTTACGTAATTCCTCAAGTAAAAGATAATGTGTTGAATAACGATGTGGTATACCAAAATGGTAATCATCGCCATTATTATTAAATTCATTTAAGTGCATACCTTTTTGTCCCATAATGACATTGCCTTCATGATGGCCCAATGCCACAGCCTTTATATTTGAGCCCTTCTGTTTTGATTTCATCGCTAGCTCTATTAAAGTTGATGCACCATCAATACGACCACTGTTTAATGCGTCCATTAAATCTGGCCAATTATTGAATTTAACTAATTCTAGTTTATATTTCGGATGATTGTATTGTGATAATAATTTTTTAGTCATCATCAAATTAGCTGAATGTGTAATCGGCAAATATCCAATTTTAATCACTTGCTGATTTTGGGCATTTTTAGACCGTTCTTTAGACGTCCTTTGCCAATCACATCCTGTAATTATAAAGATTCCAATGATGACGATTATGCTTAACCTTTTCATCGTCACTCACTCCTTATAAATAATATTCAGGTTCAACTTGATGATGATTCAATGCAAATGTTTCCATAATTTCATTACGAATCTTAAGTAGGTGGCTATCATTACGACTGCGTGGATGTGATGCTGTAATTTCATATTGAGAAATAATATTGCACCCTTCACCTAACAGAACAATGCGGTCGGAAAGATAAATAGCTTCATCAATGTCATGCGTCACTAAAATAATAGTTGATTGCGTTTTATGTTTTAGTTGCACTAGTTGATCCTGAAGTTTATAACGTGTAAATGCATCTAATGCACCTAATGGCTCATCCATCAATATAACGTTAGGCTTATGCACATGCGCTCGACATAGTGCCACACGTTGTTTCATACCCCCGGACAGTTGCTCGGGAAAATGCTTTCCCCTGTCTTCTAAATCAACTAATTTAAGCTGTGCGTTAATCTCTTCATCACTAATTTTCTGTTGTAATCCAATCCTAATGTTGTCATTAATCGTTTTCCATGGCAGCAAATTATGATGTTGAAATAGCATTAAACAATCTGGAGATGGCTGTTGTTTAATTTCGTTATCAATAATGACACGACCAGACGATGGATGAATAAATCCAACGATAATATTGAGTAAAGTAGACTTTCCGCAACCACTTTTCCCTATGAAAGTGACTATTTCTCCCTTGCTAATGTCCAAATTAAAGTTATGAATTACTTTATGTGATCCAAAGTGATGTTGTAATTGTTGAATTTTAATCATGACAAGCCCCCTTTTAATCCCTACTATTTTAATAGGAATTAAGTGTATATCTAAAGGGCTATGCCAAACACAGCCCTTATATCGTGAATTGTTATATCTATAGATGATTATGGTTTGGTATGAGTGCTCTTATAACATAAGCGTTATTCAATTAACGACGTTATATTAATTTCAGCTCTACTAAATTTCAATAAAATGATTGTTTTAGACAATACTTGCATTTAGTTCATTAGTTTCTTCATATCAACTACTTACATTTATAGCATTGAGCTATTCTAATTAACTGCAATCGAAATCCATGCCAAACCTATATACATATATCTCATCAACTTGTTGTCTTATTAAAGTTTTTCGATGCCATCAATCGGTGTATCAACTGCTTTGCGCGCGCGACGTACCGCTTCTTCATCAGGTGCGTTGTATAAACAAATACATTTAGACATATCTTCACATACATATGTGCGTTTAAATTCAACTTCTGGCACTTCTTCATAATGAACAGAATTTTTCTTTTTACGTGCTAAATATTGATCCATCGTAATGCCTTCCGGAATGTTCCAAGTTACAAGGTAATCAACATGTGCATCACCATTTTTAACTTCATCTAAATCTTTACCAACTAAGCGTACTTCTTTGACTAATTGAATACTAATATCTGCTTCTGTTAAAAATTGTTTAGCTTCTGCTTCGTCATTTGCTTCCACAATAAAATAACCATGAGTTAAATTTTCAGTAGCTTGTACTTCAATTAATGTTGGAATTGTCTTCGTAGATAGTGATGCTGCCTTTGCTTCTAGTTCTTCTTTCGTTGATGCAAAATCAAGATTGTTAGCTTCTAATAAAAATAATGTCATTAATAAGACCTCCTATAACAATGGTTGAAAAAATATTACTATAATTCTTATCGGATTACAAGGATATTAAGATATTTTTTTAAATATTTAGATAAAATTCTGTAAAATATATTTTCAAAGAGTATAAAAATCATGTTAGGGTATAAGTAAATAAACATATATATAGGGGGCTATCATTATGGATAAAGAATCTGTCGTAGCAAGTTTAGCTAGAAACAAAAAGATTGCTGTAGAAACAATGGCCGGTCAAAGGTACATCATAGAACGCATTTTACATACAAATGATGAAAAACATATTCATATTTTGAAACCTAAAGATGTCGTGTTAGATGTAGATAGCATCAAAGAAATTGACGAAAATCATTTAAATGATGCAACATAAGTATAAAACGAAACGTGCGCCTATGACATAGATTAATGTTTTAGGCGCTACAATGTTTTATTTATGTTAATTTGTCGAAGTATGGCTCATCTAATGGATTCAATTGCAAGTTTTCAATTTGCAACGTTGAATGTGCAATGCCATATTTTTCTTTCAACAATGATGATACTTGATCAATCGCTTGATAATCATCACCCTCATATTTTTTATCTAACACAACATGGGCACTTAATGAATAATGCTCTGTTGTAATACTCCACAAATGAAATTCATGTACATCTAATATGCCATCTATGTTTTTAATATCTGCCATAATTTGATCAGTATCCAAATGTTGAGGCACACTTTCCATTAAAATTAACCACGCATTACGCGTAATTTTATAACCACCACGTAAAATGATGAGTGAAATTACAATACTAATGATTGGGTCGATGATGCGCCATCCTGTAAAGTAAATCAATACAACTGCAACGATGACACCAATAGAGTTCAATAAGTCTCCCATGAAATGCCATAATGCACTTTGAATATTGATATTGTCTTCTTGTTTTAAAGACCTTACAAGGATAACAGTCAAAATAATATTGACGAGTAAACCAATACTAGCAATCATAAACATAATGCCACTTTCAATTGGTTGCGGATAAATAATACGTACAATAGCTTCATATAAAATCCAGATTGAAATTACAATTAATGCTAAACCATTTAAAAATGCAGCTAATATCTCAAATCTTAAATATCCAAATGTGTATCGTGCAGTCGGCTTTTTACTTGCAAAATAAATGGCCAACATAGATAAACCAAGTGCTAATACATCACTAAGCATATGAAATGAATCTGACAGTAATGCCAATGAATTAGATACTAAACCTCCGACAAATTCAATCACTGTAAATAACAATGTGATGATTAGTGATGCCCACAGCGTCTTTTTAGAACTTTGTTGAATTTTTTGATGATTGACATGATGAAAATATTTGTATCTGTTTATCGTATTCGCCTTTTTCCCATTCATACGTTTGCCACTCCTAAATAAATGCGTCGTATTTAATATTGTCGCTTTTAAAAATAATTCTTTATAGCTTCTCAGGTTAATATTAATGCTTCCGTAATTAACCATGATTTATACATCATCGTCATTTACATGACAACTCATTAATCTTTACCCTTTATAGCTTTATGTAATATCACCTTGTGTAATATCACCTTGGAAAACTTTTACAGCACACTCGCGCTTTGCTTTATTCCTATCATATAGAAAATTTTAATAATGTACGAGATTATTGTGTTAGTTACATAAAAATGACAAAAAAGTATCTCAAATTTATTGTTTAGTTTCATTAAGTTCAAAAAATCGCAATAACTTTAATGATTGTTCCGCATATTAAAACAAACGATGACTTTGCATATTGAACTTCATATTTCTAAATCACCATAATTAATAAACAACTCTGTCCTTATAATAGCCGCATCGCAAATTAGCATAATTAAAAACAGCAGTAAGATGATTTGCAATTAAAAACCATCCTACTGCTATTATTTTAGTCATTATATCCTAATATCATGATACGTGTTCCTATATATTTTGTTTTGCTTAAAATCTAAACAACGCCGTTAAATGTTAAGACTTACCGCTAGACTGACCTACAAACACGCTTCAGAAACGATATTTATTCTAGTACAAACCTTTTAAAGCATTGCTTGTATCAATATAAATATTTTTAACTTGTTGATAGTTACTTAACGCACCTTTATAAGTTTCTCGACCGATACCTGATTTTTTATAACCACCAAATGGTGCGCCTTCTGGTACTTGGTTGTAAGTGTTAATCCAAATACGTCCTGTACGTACAGCTTTAGCAATATTTAATGCACGTGTGATATTTTGAGAAAATACACCGCCTGCTAAACCATACTCAGAATCATTAGCTATATCAATTGCTTCTTGATCGTCCTTCACTTTAATCACTGTTAACACTGGTCCAAATATTTCTTCTTGTGCTAATTTGTGATGATTGTCTGGCACAGCAATTAATGTCGGCTCAAAGAAGAACCCTTTATCTAATCCATTTTCAGTTAAGCGATGACCGCCTGCTAAAATTTGTGCATCTGATTCTTTTGCTGCATCAATATATGATTGAATTTTATCTAATTGATCCTTACCAGTTTGACTACCCATTTGTGTAGCTTCATCTTGTGGATTTCCAACTTTAATATTTGAAAATGCCTCTTGTAAACGTGGCACCAATTGATCATAAATTTTTTCATGAACTAATAATCGAGAACCTGCACTACATACTTCACCTTGGTTGAATAAAATACCTAACTGAATACCTTCAACTGCAAGGTCTAAATTAGCATCATCTAATATGATATTGGCGCTTTTACCACCAAGCTCTAATGTAGCGGGTACTAGATGTTTTGCTGCAGCTTCGGCAACTTGATAACCTACATCAGTTGAGCCCGTAAATGATAATTTATCTACACCATCATGATTGAAAATTGCATTACCTGATTCTGAACCTTTACCCGTTAGTATATTGACAACACCTTTAGGTAATACCTCTTGGAAAATTTTAGCAACTTCCAATAAACTTAATGGTGTTGAAGACGAAGGTTGAATCACAATTGTATTACCTGCAGCAATGGCTGGCGCAATCTTCCATGCAGCTAATAGCATTGGGAAGTTCCAAGCAACAACAGCACCTACGACGCCAATCGGCTCATGTCGTACGATACTCATTGTGTCTTTATCGATATCATTCACTGTACCTTCTTCTGTTTCAATAACACTTGCGAAATAATGGAAATGTCTTGCAGCAAATGGAATATCAATTGCTGTTGTCTCACGAATCGGTTTACCATTATTTAATGTTTCAATCATTGCAATTTTATCTTTTTGTGCCATTAATTTATCACCAATATCACGCAACATTTGTGCACGTTCTGATTTAGAAGTTAATGACCATGATTCAAATGCCTCTTGCGCCATTTTGACTGCATGATCGACATCTTTATCTTTTGCTCTTGTAATATGTGATAGTGTTTCTCCAGTTGCTGGATTAGTCACTTCGATTGTTTCGTCACTGCTACCTTTAACAAATTCCCCATTGATAAATAAACCATAATTCTCTGCAATATAATCTCGAACGTTTACTGCCATATTATCTCTCCTTTGTTTATTGGCTATAATATAAATCTCTTAGCATCATATTTAATAATGCTTTTAAACGATATGATTCACATTATATAGTAAGCGTTTACATTTTATAAAATAATCAGCTCACAGAAGTCTCATTTTTAAAACTTTTGCGTCGTTTTTGCACATAAAAATAATCTTATTTTCGAAAACATATTGCACTTTTCAAAAATAAAACACATAATATAACTATAATACTTGAGAATAATTCTCATTAAATAGTTTGGTTGTTATGAAAGTCGCGCTTAAAATGCGTTAATGTGACAAGGATAATTCAACATCGTTTCATTTTACTGAGTCATTGCACTTATCATACACATTATATTTAGCATGAGTTATATTACTAAAACAATATTACATGCGCATTAGTACTAGAATGGAGTTTTTTCAATGCGACTTATTTTAATCGTCATTGGCTTAATATTTACAGCGCTTGGTATTGCAGGTGCCGTATTACCTTTACTGCCAACGACCCCTTTTTTACTCGTAGCAGTTTTTTGTTTTGCTCGAAGTTCAGATCGCTTTTACAATTGGCTTATTAATCAAAAAATTTATAAAGAATATGTAGAAAACTTTTATTTACATCGAGGCTACACGCTACAACAGAAAATTAAAATTTTAATTAGCTTATACATTGTAATAGGTTTTTCAATTTATATGGTGGATGTTCTTGCAGTCCGTGTAGGATTAATCATAATGGTTATCATACAAACCGCTGTACTCTTTACATTTGTAAAAACATTACCCAAATCAAATCATAAAATAGAGGAGTGATTGCCCATGTTTATGGCAGAAAATAGATTACAATTACAAAAAGGCAGTGCGGAAGAAACGATTGAACGTTTTTACAATAGACAAGGTATTGAAACTATTGAAGGCTTCCAACAAATGTTTGTCACTAAAACATTAAATACCGAGGATACAGACGAAGTTAAAATCTTAACTATTTGGGAATCTGAAGATAGCTTTAATAATTGGTTGAATTCCGATGTATTTAAAGAAGCTCATAAAAATGTACGTTTAAAAAGTGATGACGATGGACAGCAAAGTCCAATATTATCAAATAAAGTATTCAAATATGATATTGGCTACCACTATCAAAAATAAATATATTAAAAACCCCTAGTCACCGCTGGTTGTCTAAACCAACTTCATGATTAGGGGTTTTTTATTATTTGTGACGTAAAGGTACGAATTCATCCGGCTTGTCTGTGCGCAATCCAAAATAATATTCTATTGCTTCACAAATACGTCGTGATGCTTGTCCATCACCATATGGATTATTCGCTTGACTCATACGTTGATACGCTTCATCATCCTCAATCAATTGTTTCACATTTCGAACAATATTGTCATAATCTGTGCCAATTACTCTCGATGTTCCCGCCTCAACGCCTTCGGGACGCTCTGTATGATTCCTTAATACCAACACAGGTTTTCCAAATGTAGGAGCCTCCTCTTGAATACCACCAGAATCTGTCAGCACGAGGTACGATTGATTTGTAAAATTATGGAACTCAATCGCATCTAATGGCTCAATTAATTCAATCCGATTTCTCCCAGATAAATATTTTTCGGCAATCGCTCTTACCTTTGGATTACGATGCATTGGATAAATGAAGACAACATCTTTATATTCATCTGCCAAATCTCTTACTGCTTTAAAAATCTGATGCATCGGTTCCCCAATATTTTCACGACGATGCGCTGTTAGTAAAACAACTTTCTTGCCTTTATGTTTATTAATAATCGTTGAAACAAAATCATTTTGAACTGTTGTTGACAATGCGTCAATAACTGTATTTCCAGTAATAAAGATACGCTCTTTGTCTTTGTTTTCAAAAAGTAAATTTTTAGCTGCAATTACTGTTGGCGCAAAATTCAATTCAGCAATATTACTTACCATGACTCGATTTAACTCTTCAGGAAATGGTGAGTATTTCTGATGTGTTCGAAGTCCAGCTTCTACATGTCCGACCGGAATTTGATGATAAAATGCTGCCAAACTTCCTACAAAAGTCGTTGTAGTATCACCATGTACTAAAATCATATCCGGTTGTTCCTCATTAATGATGCTATCAAGTTTAGCAAGTGCATTCGCCGTAAGGCCTGCTAATGTTTGTTGATCTTGCATAATATTTAAATCATGATCAGCTTGAATATCAAATATACTTAACACACTATCTAACATATCTCTATGTTGTGCTGTAATCACAATGTTCGCTTCAAAGTTCCCATTATGATCAATTTCTTTTACTAATGGTGCCATTTTTATTGCTTCGGGTCTCGTACCGAAAATAACCATAATTTTTTTCATAACATTATCCTCTCTGAAGTTCAAACACATGACAGCTTATCTTTCCTTAATCATGTATGCCCTAGTTTGACACATTTTATTTGTCGATAAAATTAAATATATTGCCATAATTATAATACGATACATCTTCAAATGATGATTTCACAACATTTTTTGTATCAAAAATCACTTTATGCTTCATTTTATCAAAATGACTGTCCGATAAATTTTTAAATTCTGAGTGGTCACTTAAAATCAATACTAGCGATGCGTCTTTGACAGCATGTGACATATCATGTTCCACAAAATCTAATTCAACATGTGGATCATAAGCACATACTTCTATGTCTGGTTCTTGATTTAATAGCTCATAAATATCAAATGCTGGTGATTCTCTTATATCATCAACATCACCTTTATAAGTTAAACCAAATACTGTGACTTTATTCCCGCTCAACACTTTGATGATTTGCTTCGTTGTATCAACAACATAGGCCGGCATTGAATTATTAATTTCACGTCCAGTTTGAATTAACTTTGCATTTTCAGGGTCTTTAGCAATAATAAAGTACGGATCAACAGCTAAACAATGACCGCCTACACCTGGACCAGGCTGATGGATGTTAACACGCGGATGTTTGTTTGCCATTTCAATCACATCTAATACATTAATATTTAAGTTATTGCAAATTTTTGTTAATTCATTAGCTAAAGCAATGTTCACGTCTCTATATGTGTTTTCCATTAGCTTACTCATTTCAGCAGTACGTGCATCTGTTTCAATCATTTCTCCCTGAACGAATGTGCGATAGACACGTTTACCCGCTTCAATACAAGCTTCAGTCACACCGCCAATGATACGATTGTTATGAACTAATTCTTCTAAAATTTTTCCTGGCAGTACACGTTCTGGACAATGCACTAAATAAATATCTTCACCTATTGTAAACCCTAAATTTTCAATGACTGGTTTTACAAAATCATCCATCGTTTTAGGCGCAATTGTCGACTCTACAATAATGGTATTTCCTTTTTCTAAAAATGATAAAATACTATCTAATGCACGCATAACTAGCGAAATGTCACATGACCGGTACTGATCATCATTATTCGGCGTCGGAACGGCAATGATAAAAATATCAGATGCATCTGGCGTTGTAGATACCTTCAATTTTCCCGATGACAGTACCTCTTCATAAACCTCTTGTAATCCAGGTTCTTCAATACTAATTTGACCACTTTGTAACTTATCAATCGTTTGCTGATTAATATCAACACCAAGCACATCGACGCCATGTTTTGCAAACATAATTGATGTTGTTAAACCAATATAACCTAAGCCAACTACTGTTAACTTCATACTATAACCTCCAAATAAAACGATTTGTATGTTGATTTTATTTAATAGATGACTTATGCCTTATCTTTGGTTGTCGTTTCATCCATGATGTCCGCAATAACAAGTGACATTTTTCCAGGAATAATTTCAAGTGCATTATTATTTTCATATAACGTATTGCTGTATATTAAATTGCCGAATAATTTTCTAAAGACCGACAACTTATTAAAATACTTATTTAGCATTGAAGGCATGTTGATCAATACCGTTTTACGATGTGATTGGCGACGTATTTCATACATTACTGACGATGTATCAAAGTAAAAACTATCTTGAGGATGGTACACACCTGTCACTTCTAATGATATTAATTGATCAATAAATGCTGTCAGATGTTTAATATATAATGCACTGCGCTGATTGTTAATATTGGGAATGATTGGCAATCGCTTTGACAATTGCATTAACCGTTGGAAATTTCCTGGGCAATGTGCACCATAAATCATTGGTGGTCTCACAATTGCTACTTTAAACGAATCACTAATCAATTCTTGTAATGCTTGTTCAGCGAACTTTTTGGAAATACCATAGTTGGTCGTAGGGTTCATTGGTGTTTGTGTATCAACTTGATCTGATTTACCAACATGACCTTCTTTTCCATAAACTGCCATAGTACTCATAAAAATAAATTGTTTAACGTCTTCAGCTTTAGCCTTTTGTGCCAATTGTTTCGTCAGCAACATATTCACTTGCATATAATCAGATAGCCTTGCTTGAGGTGAATTGTTGTGAACCAAAGCTGCTGTATGAATTAAAACATCATAATCTTTGAACGAGGTCGACTTCCATAATTGATTCCTAACATTAATTTGATCTACTTGATGTCCTTGTTCAATAAGCTTATCTTTTAAAGCATTACCGATATATCCATGTACGCCTGTAATTAAAATATTTTTTCTCATTAGTGATGCACACCTTCTGAAGTAACGATATTTTTAATTGTTTTATATATGATATACATATCAAGCATCATAGATTGATGTGTTAAGTAATAATGATCATACGCTACTTTTTGATCATCAGTGATATCATCTCTCCCCATCACTTGAGCTAGTCCTGTCACACCTGGTCTAATCGTATGCACGTTCGCTTTTGTACGTTTTTCGATTAATTCGTATTGATTATAAAGCGCTGGTCTAGGACCTACAATTGACATTTCTCCTTTTAAAACATTCAATAATTGTGGCAATTCATCAATAGAGGTCTTACGAATGACCTTCCCTGTCTTTGTTATATACGATGTTGAATCCATTAAATCAGTTGCAACATTAGGTGTGTCTATTTTCATTGATCTAAACTTATAAATATTAAACAATTCATTATTAATCGTCAGTCTTTTTTGTTTGAAAATGGCTGGTCCAGGTGATTCCATTTTAATTAGTAATGCTGTAATTAACAGAATCGGACTTAAAACTACTAAACCATATATTGAACTCACTACATCGAATAATCGCTTCATAATTATCTCCTCACTTCAACAGATTGTAATACTTCATAGTATTAATTTCTCTCGTATATTTATCTTTAAACAGTTGATGTGCGCGCTCACCCATCTCGTGCAATTCCTTACTCGAGTGAGTGTTGATGAAGTTATAAATGGCATGTGCATCGCCATTATCAATTTGGATACCCGCATCATATTGTTCAACATGTTGAACGATATCAGATTGCTTATCCATGACGAGTACCAACGCTTTCTTAGCTGCAAGATAGCCATAATTCTTGCTCGGCACGCCTAAACCGACGCCTTCTTTAATCAGCGATGCAATACATACATCCGCAATTTTTAATACGTCAGCATAGTCTGTACCTGTTAAAAACTCAAACATTTTAACATTTTCAATACGATGGTCTTCTATTGCCGTTTTGACATCTGCAAATTTCTTACCATGACCACAAAGTATTGTTAACGTTTGAGACTGATCCTTATTTAATTTTAAAAATGAGATAAGTGTCTCCATATCCTGTAACTGCCCCATATTACCGCTATACAATAAAATTTTGTCGTATTGCTCACGGTAAGCTTTAAATGTGTCATTATAGATACGATTGTCTTGTAATTGACGCATGTCATACCAGTTAGGAATCACATGGATATTGTCAGCATTTTTAGAAATTTGATGATTTAGTAAGTAGTTTTTCATTTCCGTACCAAGGACAATGACATTTTCAGCATTCTTGTAGACATGTCTATTAATGTAACGCATCAGCTTATCAATCATGCTACCTGGACGAGTTGCACCTGTCTTAATCGCATTATCAGGTGCTATATCATACACCACAAAAGAATATTTTTTCTTAAGCAGTCTGTGTAAAACGTCTGGTATTAATGGCAAGATTGGTGGATTAGAGTAAACAAGAATCTGATCATATTTCAACATTTTAGGTATATTAATCACGAATTTTGAAAATAAACTAAAGAAATTGATGATCCTTCCAACCTTACTTTTGTTATTAAACCTCGAATACTTGAGACGTCGAATGCGAATACCACGATGCATCTCGGTTTTAGAAACCTGTTTATGATTACTATATTCATATGGCCATCCACACATGACATCGACATTAATGTGATTCGCAATTAAATCTTCCGCCAATTGAGTTGGTAACGTCGCAGAAGATACATATTCCGGATAAAAATACTGACATAAAATCAAAATCTTTTTTTCACTCATCTAATCGACGTCCTTTTTATTAATGAATTTAGACTTTAAACCTATAATATTTAAAATCACATACTTAATAATGTTGCTGAACAGCGTTGTCCAAAAGAATCCATTTAGACCAAACGCAATTGTCATTAAAATAGTTATGAATATAAATGTAATCGTGTGAAGCGTCATATAATTCGCTTGTAATGTTATTGATGCGTGTTTTGTATTTAAAGTTTGGATCATAATACTCACTGCATTGAATAAAACACCTATATTACCTAAAATAATAAACTTCGAATATAAACTTGAATCAATGTTATACAGTAAAGAGACAATAATTATTGTAATTGGATAACATATAATCATGACTAAACATAGGGCAGCTATAGCAATTAGATTAGTTTTCAAATATTGCTTCTTTATATTGTCACTTTCATTTACAGAAATATATGAAAGTACTACATTATTAATCGGATATAGAAATGTAGCTAACATTTTCCCAATAAATGTTGAAAGAAATGATATAGTTACAGCTGTTCCACCTATAATTGGTAATAAGATTAATCTATCTAAATAGAGATTCAAATTATTAAGGCTATTTGTACTCAGTAGCATCACATAATCTTTTACCACATTATTATCTTCACTTTGATACTCGCCTATAGTTAATCCCCGTAATTTAACCAATGTATATATCGTTGCAAACAATTCACTGGTAATAAAACAAACAATCCAGTTTTGGGTTAAATAATATAGAAATAGTCCTATCAGCAAACCTAAAAATTGAATAAGAGCAATATACAAAATCTGATTATATTTTAAAGTCATCCTAAAAAATACATTCAGATAAATCCTTAAACACATTAAAATATTAAGTAGAATTAAAAAGATAATATCGATGATGTTCAAATTAAAAAAGTAAAGAAATACAATAATTAAAGCTATACTCTCAATCAGAATTGAGATTAAAAGTATCGATGCAAATTTCCAGTAGTAATGATTGGATTTGTATAGATTCATATTAATCAATCGTATATTGTTAAGCGTATTGCCTAATACAACACTCGTGATTGTTATTATTGTATAAATCGTTAAAATAGAACCGAACGCTTCATTACCTACTCGTTGATTAATAATTGGATAAGCTAAAAATTGTAATCCTAAAGCTATAAGCAACGTACCAATTATTGTCTTTACGCTATCCATAATAAAAACTTTCTTAGCCATGATGACGCCGTCCTTTTGTAATAAAATAGAACAACACAAACCAAAATTCACTTACAACTAAATAATTTGAACTAAACATTAATAATGTGATTGGATAGATTGCTATAAACATAACGAGTAAATCTATAGTGTTTGGATCATAGTTCCTAATCATTTTATAAACTAGTAGCAAAATGCAAATCATTATGATAAAAAACCCTAATAAGCCAAATGATAGAATCAACTCAATAATGATGTTATGTGGTATATTTCCGATTAGTTTATAATAGTTAAATGGCCCATAGCCTAATAACGAACTTTGTTGAATAAAGTAAATACCTTTTTCATAAATCGGTCCTCTTCCAGAAGTACCTTCTAAATTAAGTGTTCCACCTTGTAGATATGAAAATGTTCTAGTATTCGAACCTTTTGTAAAAAGAAAGTAAATCAATACACTAGATATGCTTAATGCAAAAATATACATAATGCTTTTTACTGCGATAGGTATTCCTCTTTTAAACGTAATAAGTATAAATGCAAATAAGCCGTAAAGAATTAATAAAATAGCACCTCCACGCCCTCCTGGTATAAACACAATAGGGATATCAATTATTGTAAATAGAACATATATCCACTTATGTTTAACTGAACCTTTCATAATGAAATAAATGCCTAATCCGGCAGTAAATGCTGAAAGGTACGAAGCGTTTTGATAGTTCATAAGTCCAAAATTGATATAGCTAGGTATCTCACCTGTAAGTTTTGGTATTAAAATTACAAAAATAAATGAAACAGAAAATATGAAAAATACTAATTTAAAAAATCTTTCTACCGTAGCCTTGTTTATATATTTAATATAAATACCACTAATTGCCGCTGGAACTGCCCATGTTAAAAAGAATAGAATATTATTTTTAGCTAGTTTCTCTTCCTTATCTGGTGAAAAATAATAAAAAGCTAGATAAAGCAAACATATAGCAATTAATAATATTAACCCTCGCGGAATTTCTTGGGTGACAATTATCTTATAAATAGCAAACACCGTAGTAATTAATGCTATACCAACCATGGTTGAGTAATACACCGGCTCTATAGGGAACCCTAATACTTCTTTAGTAAATGTAGAGATTACTATAAATATGTTCATGCTGATAATTGCACAAAGTACAAAAAATTTCATAGTCTACCTCTCTTTAAAATTTATATAATTCTACTAACCGTTCACTCTCTATTTGCCAATTCAAAATTTTAGACGCCTTAATTGCATTTTGACGTAAATGATTAAACAAATCGTGATTATCTCTTAATTTTCTAACCGCCTTTTCAATTTCTAACGGCGTAACTTCCTTTAGAACAATGCCAAATTTATATTTTTCATTGAGATAAATATGCTCTTTGACAGGAGATAAAATTACTGGTAAACCAGCATGTATACATTCAAAAATTTTATTAGATACTGTATATTCAAAATTAATAGATACTGGTTTCGTCAAGACAACACCAACATTACTTTCTGCTAACTTATCAACCAATTCTTTTACTTCAACTGGTTTATCCAACCTAATATTTTCCGGGTTATAACTAATCAGTTCTTTTATCACTTCTTCATGCGGACCAAACCCTCGAATTATGAATGAAGGAGCATTTTGTTTAAAAGCTGATGAAGCAATAATAAACTCTTCATATCCTCTGTCCATTACAATTTGACCTTGATATACAATTTCTTTAAAGTTTTCGATTTCTTTAAATTCTCTGCTATCATTTAAAATAGGTGCATTCGTAATAACATTCGCTTCCTTCTTATATCCTTTAGATTGATAATATTCTTTTGCTGCATGACTTACTGTTACGAAGGCATTAACACGATGTTTTACTATGTGTTTTTCTATACTTTCTACAAACTTTGAAATAAGTGGAACTTTATTAATAAAGGCATTTTTCGCATATATTTCATGCGCATCATAAACAATATTAGCTTTTTTATAATTGCTTAAATAGACCATTAATAATACGTCGAAATCATTTGCATGAATCACGTCAGGTTTATAAGCTTTAATTTCTCGGATAACACCTGTTGCAAATCTTATACGCTTAATTAATTTAGAAAGAATATTTTTTGGATCTACCTTGCTACCTAACAAACGATAATTACAATCTAAATTTTCCAATCGCTTATTAGTAGCTTGTGAATTATTCATTCCAACAATTTTATAATCATCCGTAACGCCTTTAATTGTTTCTATTTGTTTAAGTACCCTTGGGTCTTGAACAATATTACTCGATACAATATTTAAAATTCTCATATCATTAAGTATCCTTTTTATTTAAATATTCAACCGAAAATCCTTTTAGTTTGTCAGGCGTTTTCTCCCACCACTTGCTTTCCAAAAGTTTTTCAATTGTTTTATTGTCAAATCGCTTCTTAATCACTTTTGCAGGAACACCACCAACAACCTCATATGCTCCTACATTTTTAGTAACAACTGAGCCGGCTGCTATGACTGCACCAGTATTTATTGTTAAACCATCCATAATAATTACATTTGCACCAATCCACACATCATTTTTAATTGTTGTACGGCTTGGTTGGTCATTAAAGTCTATAAACTTTTGCTTTATGTTAAATGGATTATTATTAGAATAAAAAATCGGTGATGAGCTAAAAAAGTGTGTAGGATGTTTTCCTAACCCAATTTTTACATCCGAAGATATCGAACAATATCTTCCTACTTCTACATTATTAAAATCACTACCAAATCCAATATAACTGTATTCACCAATGTGAGAATTCCTGATTTTACACCATCTATCTATATAGTTATTGCCATCAAATTTTGAGTTTGTAATATACGCCAAGCGATGAATCTTAACATTCGATTCTTTAGAGGACTGGTTTTTCAGCAAACCAATTATCTTTTCAATCGCTATCCTCATCGTCATTTCCTCCAAGTATTTCGATTGATAATATCTTTATAGCTTTGAATAATTTTAACTACCTTTGTCGAAACGTTAGTGTCTTTATAATCAATAGCATCAATCATCGGTTCGTTATTGTTTTGCATCTCTCTTGCTAGTTCAACGGATTGGATTAGATTGTTATAGGTAATACCACCTACAATAACCGTACCTTTATCTAGTACTTCCGGTCTTTCTGTGGAAGTTCGAATAAGGACACCAGGGAACTTCAAAATAGACGACTCTTCTGACAATGTTCCACTATCTGATAGCACAACAAATGCATCTTTTTGCAATGCATTATAATCAAAGAAACCAAATGGCTTTAACTGTTTAACTAATGGATCAAATTCAAATTTACTTTCTTCAATTTTCTTCCAACTTCTTGGATGCGTTGAATAAATCACAGGCATTTTATACTTTTTGGCAATATCATTTATCGCATTCATTAATGATTTAAAATTCTTTTCATTATCGATATTCTCTTCTCTATGCGCAGATACTAAAATGTATTGTTGCGGTTCTAATCCTAGTTTATTTAAAACGTCACTGTGATTAATTTTATCTCGATGCGCTTCTATCACTTCTGTCATCGGTGATCCTGTCACAAAGATATTCGCTTTATTGAAGCCTTCATCTAATAAATAACGTCTGCTATGTTCCGTATAAGGTAGATTCACATCACTGACATGGTCAACAATTTTACGATTGATTTCTTCAGGTACATTCTGATCAAAGCATCTATTACCCGCTTCCATGTGGAACACAGGAATCTTTAATCGTTTAGCAGATACTGCTGCTAAACAACTATTTGTATCACCAAGAATTAAAAGTGCATCTGGTTGTTCGCGTAATAAAACATCATATGTCTTCGCAATAATATTCCCCATCGTTTCTCCAAGGTTACTTCCAACTGCCTCTAAGTAGTGGTCCGGTTGTCTTAATTCCAAATCATCAAAGAAAATTTGATTCAATGTATAATCATAATTTTGACCAGTGTGTACTAATATCTGATTAAAATATTGATCACATGCTTTAATCGTTGATGATAAACGAATGATTTCAGGCCTTGTACCAACTATTGTCATTAATTTCAGTTTTTCCATGCGCTATACCTCCAAGAAATACGTATCTGGCTGATTTGGATCAAACATTTCATTCACCCACATAATAGTTACCATATCTGTGTCGCCTAAATTTTCAATATTATGTGTGTATCCTACTGGTATGTCTACAACTTCTAATTTGTCGCCAGAAACATAATATTCAATGATTTCATCATCATTAACATGTCTAAAACGAATTACCCCTTTACCTGATACGACTAGAAATTTTTCGTTTTTAGTATGATGCCAGTGATTACCTTTAGTAATACCTGGTTTAGAAATATTTACAGAAACTTGACCACGATCCGGTGTTTTTATAAATTCTGTAAAAGAACCCCTATCATCCACATTCATAAGTAAGGGATAACTAAAGTCTGTACTAGGTAGATAGCTTAAATACGTACTATACAAATCTTTTTCAAACAAGTTATCTAATTTCGGCAATGTTCGATCGAGACGTGACTGTTTGAACTTGTATAATAAATCTACAATTTCTCCCAATGTCACTTTAAATACGTTTGGTACTGTAGGTACACCATTTTCAATCGTTGGAGTTCCTTCAATAGCACGCTTTATTTCAGCGACGATATCATCCACGTAGTTTAGCGTTAGTTCAACATTCCGATCATTAACTTGAATCTCTTCGTTACGTGCAATTTTGTAACAAAATGTTGCTATCACTGAGTTATAATTCGGCTTACACCACTTGCCGAATAAATTTGGCCAGCGATAAATATAAACCGTATTGCCATACTCTTCGGCATACTCTCTTAATAGCTGTTCCCCTTGCAACTTACTCTCACCATAAGGATTATCTTGTGTTGCTTGTATTGAAGACGATAATAATATCGCTGGCTTTTTCGTATTTCTAGTTAATATATCAAGTACATGATCTAAATAACTCACGTTTCCTAAGCTGAATTCTTTGTCATGTTCAGGTCGATTAACACCCGCTAAATGCACGACAAAGTCTGCTTTCAACAATGCTGACTCTAATTCTTCCTCTTTAGTTTGTCGATGTACTTCGAAAATATGATGATCTGTCGTTGAAGTTAAATCTGCTTTCAAGTTTTTTCCTACAAAACCTTTTGCTCCTGTAATTACAATATTCAACGTCAATCTCTCCTATCTCATTGAAGCTTTATAATCATTCAATTCGTTTCTAACATATTCTAGTGTTAAAAGTTTTTCTTTTATCTCTTCCACCGTTAAAATATGTGTATTATCGGAGTTATATTCATAAGATTGCGTAATCTTTTCGTTACCGGTTTCAACATAATTACTATAATTTAAATCTCTGGAGTCTGCCGGCACTCTAAAATAATCACCCATATCTTCACATTGTGCGTATTCTTCTCTCGTCAACAATGTTTCTGCTTTTTTCTCTCCATGTCGCGTACCAATGATTTCAATTGCATTATCAGCTTCAAACAATTCTAATAATGCGGTCGCAAGATCCCCTACCGTTGAGCTTGGTGCTTTTTGAACCATAATATCTCCTGTCTCTGCATGCTTAAATGCATGAACAACTAGTTCTACCGCATCTTCTAAGCTCATTAAAAATCTTGTCATATCAGGATCTGTAATCGTTAAAGGTTCTCCAGCTTTGATTTTGTCGATAAACAAAGGTATTACTGATCCTCTTGAAGCCATCACATTACCGTATCTTGTACCACAAATAAGCGTTTGTTCACTACGAATATTTCTTGATTTGGCTACGAATACTTTTTCCATCATTGCTTTTGAAATACCCATAGCATTAATAGGATACGCTGCCTTATCTGTAGATAAACATATGATTTTTTTAACATTTTGATGAATAGCACTTTGTAAGACATTTTCTGTACCAATAATATTTGTCTTCACTGCCTCAACTGGAAAGAATTCACATGACGGCACTTGTTTTAAAGCTGCTGCATGGAATACGTAATCAACATCTCGCATTGCTGTTTCTACACTTTGACTATCACGCACATCACCAATGTAGAACTTTAATTTTGAATTATTATATTTTTTTCGAATGTCATCTTGTTTTTTCTCATCGCGTGAAAAAATACGAATTTCTTTAATATTAGAATCTAAAAACTGTTTCATAACAGCATTACCGAATGATCCTGTGCCCCCAGTAATTAATAAAATTTTGTCATCGAACATAATTATCTCCCTTTTTGCCATTGGCATAGTTAATAATTTTTTCTTTACTAAAGTCATTGACGATGTCTTGAATAATCGCTTCAACTTCATTACATTTCATATGTTGTACTTTGCCACGATAAATTTTTTCAAATACTTGTTCAGGATGAACCTCATCTTTATTCATAAGCTCTTCAAACATTTTTTCGCCGGGTCTAATCCCTGTATAAGTAATGCGTATGTCGTCTTCTTTTTTACCACTTAGCTTAATTAAATTACGTGCCAAATCTACAATTTTCACTGGTTCTCCCATATCTAGCACAAATACTTCGCCACCTTCTGCTAATGCCCCTGCCTGCAAAACTAGTCTAGAAGCTTCAGGAATTGTCATAAAGTAACGTGTCATTTCAGGATGTGTCACAGTAACTGGCCCACCTTCTTCAATTTGACTTTTGAAAAGTGGAATCACAGATCCTCTCGATCCAAGTACATTACCAAATCTCACTGCAACAAAATTTGTTCGATGCGTTTCATCATTTAAACTTTGAATAATCATTTCTGCAATTCGCTTTGAAGCTCCCATGACATTAGGCGGATTAACGGCTTTATCCGTAGAAATCATAACGAATTTCTTTACCTCTGCATTTTTAGCAGCTTCAGCAGTATTTTTCGTACCTAAAATATTATTACGTACTGCTTCTTCAGGGTTGTCTTCCATTAACGGCACGTGCTTGTGTGCTGCTGCATGATAAACTGCGTATGGTTTATACGTTTCCATAATTTCAAACATACGCGCTCTATTTTGCACATCCGCTATAATAGGAACGATATCAACATTTTTTCCGAAGCGATTTCGCAATTCACGATTGATTAAATAAATACTGTTTTCACCATGGCCAAGTAGAATAATACGTTCTGGATAGAAATTACAAACTTGTCTACAAATTTCTGATCCTATTGAACCACCTGCACCCGTAACTAAAATAGTTTTATTCGTCAATTCATTTGATATCATATCCATATCTAATTCAACAGGATCTCTGCCTAGTAAATCTTCTACTTCAACTTTTTTAAGTTGGTTCACTTCTAACTCACCAGACATGACGTCTTCTATATTTGGCATTTTCAATAACTCAACGCCATCCATATGGCAAATATTATTAATTTCTTTCAAACGCTCTTGACCAATAGTTGGAATTGCAATGATGATTTTTTTAATCTTATATTTCCTCACTAGTTCTGGAATATCCGCAATTTTACCTTGGACTTTTACACCCTCAGTAATTGTGATATTGCGTTTATGTTCGTCATCATCGACTGCTAATACCGGTTCAAGTTTCATTTCGTCACTTTTCAACATTTGTCTAATCAGCATTGAACCTGCTTGACCAGCACCAACAACTAAAGTTGGCTTCTTATTAAATGACTTACCTCCAAGGTATTTCCGATAAATACGCCAAAATAACCTTGAGCCACCTATTAAAATCAAGTGCATCATCCAAGTAATTAAATACAATCTAAAAAACGGTCTATTGCCTGTAACAATTGTCACGACCACCATCGTAATAACGATAGATGTCGTCACAGCTTTAACAATTAAAATCAATTCACTCACACTGGCATATTCCCACGCTCGATGATACATATTAAAAATAAATGCTGAAATATGATGCGATATGAATAGTGATATAGCTGCCAATATTAATAATTTGACAGAATATGTTTTGAAATACGGTTCTAAAATGTAATAACTTACGAATACTGAAAATGTCACTATCAGTGAATCGATTAATGCTAGTATTAAAAGCCGCAATTTCACAGATAAATGTGCCATAAAACCCCTCATTTGCTGTTTATAACCCAAACCATCTTTTCTGTTTATAATCTTGTTGTGGCATTCGTTTAGGAATTTTTTTATCATCAACAACTAACTTCGCATTACTAATAAATCCGTTCATATCTTCATAATAATCACGTAATTTCTTATCATTAAATAAGTCTTTCATTAAGAACGGTCTGATTTCTGTGTTATGCGCATCTGAACCGATGAAATGTGTCAGATTGTTTTCAATCATTTGAATTGCTAATTTTCTAATTTTTTTACCGGAAATACCCGCTAATGACGCCGTTGTCACTTGACTTAAAGCACCTTTGTTAATTAAATCGTATAGTATGTCAAGGTTTTGACTTATTGCTTTATTCCGCTCTGGATGTGCAATAATCGGTACAAAGCCTTTACTCTGTAATTCGAAAAATAATTGATCAGTATAGTGTGGAACTTCATTTGATGGAAATTCTATTAGTAAATAGCGTGAATCATTAATACCGTTAATAACTTTTCGATCAATATCATTAAGGATTTGATCGGTAATTCTTATTTCCTGACCATAATAAAACTTTAGATTTAGTGCTTGTACTTCCTCTAAGCTTTCAATATGGTTTAAACATGATTTCACTTTTTCTATAGGTGTGGTATATCGAGGATGTAAGTGATGTGATGTTACAATGATTTCTGTAACACCTTGTGTTGTCGCTTGTTTTAAAAGATCCATCATCTCTGTTTCATTTGTCGGACCGTCATCGATATTAGGCAATATATGGTTATGAATATCAATCATACTTATTCATCTCCATAATAGTGATAATAACTAGAAGATTTATCGACCTTTGTCTTGTTCAAAATGACACCTAGAATGTTACTGCCTGCTTTTTCCATAAGTGCTTTTGCTTTTTTAACTTCATTTTTATCATTTTTTTCACTATCAATTACTAACAGACTATCTTTAATAGCACGCGCATATAGTTGTGCATCAGTCACAGTATTAACTGGCGGTGTATCGACAATAATAATGTCGTAACGTTTATTAAACAGATCAACTAATTCTTTGAACCTTTCAGACCCAATTAACTCAGATGGATTTGGAGGTACAGGGCCAGCTGTTAGCAAATCTAAATTTTCAATTTCTGTCGACGTAATTGCTTCTGACATAGTCGTTCGACCAATGATTAAGCTTGATAGTCCATTATTATTTTGCTCATTAAAAATATAGTTTTGTGTTGGCTTACGCATATCGCCATCAATAACTAATGTCTTATAGCCTGCTTGTGCATAAGTAATCGCTACATTCGATACAACTGTACTTTTACCTGCACCAGGCTTTTCAGAAGTAACCAATAAGCGCTTTACTTCACCATTTGCTTTTGAAAACATGATGTTTGAACGTATACCTCGAAACTTTTCACTAATTGTTGATTTTGGTTTTTCATATACAAATAGTGTTGTTGTCGTATTTTCCTTTTTTGACATAAGTAGCAACCATCCTTAATTAAATTTTTGAATTGAACCCAATACAGGCAATCCTAATTCTTTCTCTACATCTTCTTCATCTTTAATTCGCTTATCGAAAATTACTTTGAAGAAGATATATATAAGCGCGACAACTAATCCTAAAAAGAATGCACCGATTAGATTCACTACAGTTTTTGGTGCGACTTTAACTGCTGTACCGTCTGCTTTAGATAAAATTGATACGTTATCCACACTCATAATCTTCGGAATTTGTTTACTTGTAACTTTAGCGAAGCTATTCGCAATTTTTTCCGAATCTTGTTTATGACCACTTTTAACTTGGATGTTGATAAGTTGCGTATTTTCTTGGTTTGTAATTGTCAACATACTCGACAATTTAGATGGTGAATACTTATCATTTAAGTCCTTTGACACCTCATCTAAAATTCTAGGACTTTTAACAATTTCTTTATACGTATTTACAAGTTGAATATTACTTTGAACCTCTTGCGCCATAAACTGAGGATTGTCACCCTTAGTTTGATTCACTAAAATTTGAGTATTAGCTTGATATTTAGGTGATAAGACGAAAAATGTAACAATAGCGCTAATAATTAAAAATAATAGCGGTAAAATAATTAAAATCTTCAAGTTTTTTTGTAATACTTCTTTAATTTTTGTTAATTCTAATGTACTTTCCATTATTTACCTCCCTTAAAAATTTTCATTAAAATTGGTATTATATATATAGTATTTACATATTACATATCGTTTAAACAATTAATTACTTTTAAACCGCATTATTTTCGCCTTTTTATTTATATGAAATTAAAAATAATTATACTCTAAAGTAGTAATAGTTTGTGAAATGAGTATCAATCTTAATATTTTCTTTATTTAAAAAAATGATTGTCTAGTTTGTATCTCTCTGAAGATTTGGCAATAAATAAAAGCCGATAACCGTATAATGATTATCGACTTAAAGTTTATGTGGCATTTTTTACTTTTGTAATTTCAGGTGAGTTAGATGATTATTATCAGATAGATTATTGCTTATAATCATATGATGTTTGAATGATATCTTTGATTTCACTGATTAGTGCTTCTTTAGGATTAGCAGTTGTACATTGATCTTCAAATGCGAGCTCTGCCATTCTATCAATTGACTCATTTAATTCTTCTTCAGACACACCTTGTGATTTCAAATTCATTTCAATTCCGACTGATTGACCTAATTCGTAGACAGCTTTAGCTAATGATTCTACGAGTGCTTCTGTCGTATTACCTTTTAATCCTAAGAATTTGGCAATATCTGCATAATCTGTATCTGCTCTGAAGAACTCATATTTAGGGAATAATGCATGTTTTTGCGGGTCTTTGGCATTATAACGGATAATATGCGGTAGTAATATCGCATTCGCTCTACCATGCGGAATACCATATTCGCCACCAATTTTATGCGCAATTGAGTGTGCAATGCCTAAGAATGCATTTGCAAATGCCATACCAGCCAAAGTTGATGCGTTATGCATTTTCTCTCTTGAAACTTTATCACCCTTTTCAACAGATGATTTTAAATATTCGAACGTCAATTTAATCGCTTGTAGACTCAAACCTCTTGTGTAGTCTGAAGCCATTACAGATACATATGATTCCATTGCATGCGTTAGTACATCCATTCCTGTATCTGCTGTAACGCTTTTTGGCACACTCATCACAAATTGAGGGTCAATAATTGCAACGTCAGGTGTTAAAGCAAAATCAGCCAACGGATATTTTACATTTGTTTCACTATCTGTGATAACTGCAAATGGTGTTACTTCTGAACCTGTACCTGATGTCGTAGGGATACAAATGAACGTCGCATTTTCAGGCATGCCTATTTTATAAGTACGTTTACCGATGTCTAGGAACTTTTGTTTAGCACCGAAGAATGATGTCTCAGGGTGTTCAAAGAACATCCACATTGCTTTTGCAGCATCCATCGCTGAACCACCACCAAGTGCAATGATTGTATCCGGTTGGAAATCAACCATCATTTCCAGACCTTTATATACTGTATTAGTTGATGGGTTCGGTTCGACTTCGCTAAATATTTTAATTTGAGGCTGTTCCGTTTTTTGTCTTAATACATTCTCAACTGTTTTTGTATAACCGAATTCTACCATACCAGGGTCACAGACAATCATCACTTTTTCAATCTTGTCCATTGTTGTTAGACTCATGATTGCATTTTCTTCAAAATAAATTTGAGCAGGCACCTTGAAAATTTGAGTATTATTACGTCGTTTAGCAATCGTTTTAATGTTTAATAAATCTGTCGCACTAACATTATGTGAAATTGAGTTTCTACCGTAGGAACCACAACCTAATGTTAAAGACGGAATCAATTCGTTATACATATCACCAATACCTCCAACCGCTGATGGTGTATTTACAAGTACACGACAAGCTTTCATTCTTAGTCCAAAATCTTTTTGTAATGTTTCATCTTCTGTATGGATAACGGCTGTGTGTCCTAATCCACCAAAATGTAGTGTGTCTTCACAAATTTGAAATGCTTGTTTTGTAGATTGGGCTTTTACTAAGGCTAATACTGGAGATAATTTTTCACGAGATAACGGATAGTCTGAACCTACACCGCTAATTTCGGCTATGATAAGTTTTGTATTTTCGGGGACAGGTATACCTGCTAATTCAGCTATTTCAACTGCAGATTTACCGACAATATCAGGCTTAATACCTGTTTTTTGTTCATTCATAATTGCATTTTCTAAGCGTTGTAATTCATCTTTTTTAACAAAGTATGCTTGATGTGCTTTAAATTCATTAGTAACATCTTTATAAATTTCTTTATCAATGACTACAACTTGTTCAGAAGCACAAATCATACCATTATCAAATGTTTTTGAACCAATGATATCATTTACTGCACGTTTAATGTGTGCTGTTTTTTCAATGTAAGACGGCACGTTACCTGGTCCCACACCTAATGCCGGTTTGCCAGTTGAATATGCAGACTTAACCATGCCCGAACCACCTGTTGCTAGAACTAATGCAATACCTTTGTGATTCATTAATTGTTTTGTTGCTTCGATAGAAGGCACTTCAATCCACTGAATAATATCTTTAGGTGCACCTGCCTTCATTGCCGCTTCTAATACAACTTCTGCTGCACGCTTCGACGATTCTTGTGCACTTGGATGGAATGCAAAAATGATTGGATTTCCTGTCTTAATTGCAATCATCGCTTTAAAAATAGTTGTCGACGTAGGATTTGTTGTTGGCGTAACACCACAAATAACACCAATTGGTTCCGCTACATACGTTAATCCTTTTTCTTTATCTTCACCAATAATCCCTACTGTCTTATTGTCTTTTATTGAATTCCATATATATTCAGAAGCGTATAAATTTTTAATCGCTTTATCTTCGTATATACCTCTTCCAGTTTCTTCATGTGCTAATTTTGCTAGCACCATATGTTGATCAACAGCTGCTAAGCTCATTTGATGAACAATATGATCAATTTCTTCTTGTGACTTTTTAGATAATGCTTCTAATGCTTTTTTCCCTTTGTCAGCTAGAGCATCAATCATAATTGCCACTTCTTGTTCTTTCGATCCACGATTTTCTTTTTCAGGTATAGTTAACATATACAACCACTCCTTTATACTTTGTGAATTATTTCACAAACATTATAGTACATGTCTCTCAGGATATAAAGAAAATTCTATACAAAAAAGTTTAATTTCGAATATTATTTGAACAAATATCAAATTTTAAAATAAATGTTTTCATGAAATCATTGTTATTTCGGTGTTTTTAGAATGATTTTATAATCATAATTTTTTCAATGACATAATTTATTCATAATTATATATTTAATTCTGAATATTCTTTAATAGCCTAAAAAGCTTGTTATATCGCACAAAACACAACATTAAAAGGTCCTTGTCGATACCTATCAACAGATGTTACAAATAAAAACCACCCGTGTGAACGGGTGGTTTGTTCTGCGGCTATAAGCCTTCCTTACTGGCCAGCCCTAAAAGGGCACTGACAAGTCAGCCAACTGCACTACTATTCCAGCAATCCTAAAGGTTTACTCTTTTTTCTTTCTTTTTTTATTTTTCTCTCCAGTGAAAGGATCTAAATATTCTTCCATTGAAATTTCATCTGCAACGATATCCTCTTGTAATTGATTACGAATATAATTTTCAATCACTTTTTTATTTCTACCTACTGTATCCACATAAAATCCTTTACACCAAAACTTTCTATTTCCATATCTATACTTTAAGTTAGCATGTCTATCAAATATCATTAAATTACTTTTCCTTTTAAATAGCCAACAAATGATGATACCCCAAGTTTGGGTGGTATACTTACTAACATATGGATATGATCTTTACATACCTCTGCTTCAATTATCTCTACACCTTTTCTTTCATATAATTGACGTAATATAATCCCTATATCTTTTTTTATTTTTCCATATATCGCTTGTCTTCTGTATTTAGGTGCAAAGACAATATGTTACTTACAATTCCATTTCGTATGTGCTAAACTGTTTGTGTCAGATGACATTAAATAGCATCTCCTCGTGTTGATTATTTTGGTTGGCTGACCAATATTTACTCTAACATGTAGAGATGCATTTTTTTGACAATGGTAGAACCTTTTCTGGGGAGTGGGACAGAAATGATATTTTCGCAAAATTTATTTCGCCGTCCCACCCCAACTTGCATTGTCTGTAGAAATTGGGAATCCAATTTCTCTTTGTTGGGGCCCCGCCCCAACTCGCATTGCCTGTAGAATTTCTTTTCGAAATTCTCTGTGTTGGGGCCCCTGACTAGAATTGAAAAAAGCTTATTACAAGCGCATTTTCGTTCAGTCAATTACTGCCAATATAACTTCGTAGATCATAGAACATTGATTTATTTCCCAGCCTATTCTTTTCATAAAAAAAAGACGGATTAATTATCCGTCTTTTTCTTATATCTTTTTATAATATTTAGCAAAGGTAATAATGATATTAATAATGTACAAAAAATATAAATCAAATCGACATCCTTATAAAACATCAGAACCACTAAAAACAAAAAAGCACAAAATAAAATTAAATTTAAAATAAACGACCACTTTTCAAAAAAATCTCTTTTCATATTTCCACCCCTAATTTTAATAAGCATTATTTTATATTCTCTTTTAAGTTTATTATTCAAAAGGAAAACAGAAATATCTTTCAATATTATTATAAACATTTCAACTACTTTTAAAAACCAACAAAAAAATACTTATTTTAAGTAGATGAGCATAAGTGAACATAGTTCTTTAGTTATAATAATTAATTCAACCAAAAGTCGATTTGTTTTTGCAATTGGTTTTCATTTCCTCTTAAAGATATTTTCATTAAATCTGTCAAATCAATAGACGCTATATTTTTCAACTTATCTCTATATTTATTTTTAGTACGTCTTTCTAAATTTCCCCATTCCTCTTCTTCGTGAGTTAATAAATGAAGCATTGCTCGTTCTTGTATATTTTCAATCATTTTTAAATTCGGTTTTAAAATATGCAAATCATCAAAACAATCTTTCCAACAATCAACCATATCTCGTTTTAATTCAATTTCCACACGCCATAGAAATGTTGAATCAATTTCAACATCTGCATTATCTTTACGTTCTTGTTTTTATTATAAATCCGAATAAACCTATCACTATTACGCACACCAAAATATTTTGTTTCTGGTTTTACATTACGTCCATAAAATATAGTTTTCTTTACCGACTTATCTGACAATGCATAATAGTCATTTAAATCAAATTCAAAATCAAAAGCCAAATCTAATCTCGTAAAACTAACATCGTCCAAATAACTGATGATATTTTGTTTTAACCAAAGCACTTCATCATGCGAAAGCTTATTAGGATTAAATTCAACGCGCATACTACGTCTATTCCAAAGAGTTGCTTTTATTTTGTCATATTCAATATAAACTTTTTCTTTAAGAGCTTTAGCTTTAAAGTTTGTTTGTAAAATATCCCAAAGCCGAATTTCAGGATTAGTACTCATAAAATGTGAAAGTCTCTCTGCGTTAGACATGCTAAGATTCCCAACAATCGTTATAGCGTCAAAAGACAATTTTGGAATAGCTAGTGACATCCTATGTCGATTTAACCGGCTATTACCGGATATTAGAGTATCCAGTTTTACAAATGGATGAAACGAAATTCAAAACACTAAAAAATATGTTCCACTAACAGCAAAAAAATACCATTATGTTCCTACTAAAAAACTAAAAATACTGGAGAACAAATGTCAGGATATAACTTAGGATACTATGTAATAAAAATTTACAATAAAAAAACAGGAAAACAAATTTCAAGTAAAAGAATACCCATACAAAGAGGATAAAATAAAAAACCTCGAACTGAAATGATGATCTTTTCAGCTCGAGGTTTAAATATTGGTGCCTTATTTATATAGATTCGTTATATTATATTCTCTATTTTCATTAACATAATCCTTAAAGAGTTTTAAATTAATACCTGCTAGATGATTCAAAAATGTTTCATCAACTTTTAAATAATTCAATAATTTTTGTGGTGTCAGTAAATTTCTATCAAAATACAACTTTAATAAACTATTCATTTTGACAGGACGTGACATTTCAATCACGTCGTCTAAAGATAATACTTTCTCGCTTTAAACAAAAACAAAAACTTACCCGATTAAAATCAAGTAAGTTTTACATATATCCGTCACTTTTCAACTTTAAAATCAACAACTTGCGGGATGCGCATCAAATTATTATTTGATAAAAAATCAATAAGTAATTGTGCGCCTTCAACTTGAATATCTTTTACAACTGGCGCGTCGATATACATATCATACTGACCACCGCCTACTGCACGATAATTATTTACACAAATTGTATATGTCTGCTTTAAATCAACTGCGTGACCTTGAATCATCATATTACTCACACGTTGTCCCTTTGGTCTTCCAACATGAATGGTATAACTTACGCCACCATATATATCATAATTAAAGTGTTGTGGTTTGGGTTCAAGGAAGTCTGCGCTCACACTAACTTCATCATTTTTCACGTCAAAATATTCTGCTGATCGTTCAATGGCTTCTTTAAGTTTGGCACCACTTACAGCTAAAACTTTAAATGTATTTGGAAATGGGTAATTGTTAATAACATCTCGCATCGTCACGACTTGCTTGAAACCACTAGCAGAATCAAACAAAGCTGTACAGGCAACATCTGCGTCACTTTTTTCTAATAAAGCGTAATTCATAAAATTTGTAAAAGGATGCGGTGCCACACGTGCCTCAAATGCATGATTAATCGTCATATCATATGGCAATGTAGTAATTTCGTAATCTAACCAGTCCTCTAACTGCTTTCGTAAATGTTGGTCATCTTCATCAATAGTAAATGTGGAATCATCTATAACAGGAAGTAATTCACATGATTCAACGGATAGATTTTCATATTCATCAGTACTCAAGACTACTCTGCCTACAGTTGTACCTCTCGTACCAGGTTGAATCACAGCCGTTTGCTTAAACCTTTCAGCAATTTGTCGATGTTGGTGACCCGTAATAAAGATATCTATATCTTTAGAAAACGCTTCTAACATGGCATATCCTTCATTTTCACCCGTTAATACTTCGGTCGGCGTACCACTTTCTAAATCCTTTTCAAATCCACCATGGTAACAAACCACAATGATATCTGCATGTCGCTTCATTTCAGGTAAGTATTGTTGAAGTATTTCAAAAGCACTATGAAACGTAAGTGACTGAATATGCTCTGGTTGTTCCCAATGGGGAATAAATTGTGTCGTTAAACCTATCACACCAACAGTTTGATCTCCAACCTGAAAATACTTCACACCGTTATCAGTCAATGTACTATCATTTTCATATATATTAGCGCACAAAACTGGATAATTGAGTCTGCGTAAAGTGTCTTTTAAGTATGGTAATCCATAATTAAATTCATGATTACCAAGCGTACCAAAGTCGAATGCCATTCGATTATAAAAATCAACTAAAGGCTGGCTACTGCCGCTATGCGCGATTAAGTAATTACAAAATGGTGACCCTTGCAAAAAATCACCATTATCTATTTTAAAACTTTGGTCATACTGCCTTCTGTCTTGTTCTATAACATGATTCGCTAGTAACAATCCCATAGGTTGATATTGATTTCTACTCGTAAAATCTGTTGGGAAAATATAACCATGTACGTCACTCACGACATAAAATGCTATGTTTGACATCCTCACTCACTCCTTCAATCACAAACATCTTTCTTATTTCTATTATATATTTATTTGAAGTCTGTTGTAATCAAGGTTTTGTCACCGAGTTTTAAACGAATCTTTGAACCTTCCATACTTTCAAGTACTTTAGCATTGACCTTAATTGTGACATTTCCGTTTTCATCTGCTTTAACTGTTGGCAAAGTACTGTAACCTGGTGGGTTATAATCGTTATCTTTACTTGAAAATTGTCCGATTTGACGTCCGCCTTCTTTGTAAATACCAACTCTAAGATTTTCAAGTGTTTGATTTGCTTCAAATCCTTTTAAATGTATTGTCATTTCAAATGGCTCATTTACAGAAACATTTTGCGGGATATCAAATGTTACTTTTTCGTTCTGATTTGGTGGTGTATGATCATCTGGTGTGTTTGGCTGAGGATCTGCGCCTTTTTCGCTGCCATAACTACCTGCTTTAAATGTTGTTGGATCATACCATTTATAACCACTCGGCGGTTGTGACCATGGCTCTTTTTCAGGCTCAGTTGAACGCTCTGGTCGTTCAAAATCAAGCAACTTAGTCTTTGTATCTAATGTTAGGCTACTCGCCTTAAGTGATTTCCCATCATTATCTTTAGACATCCAAGCCGTTATATTATTTAATAGCTTACCGTTGTCTTGTTCTTTAAAACCATCATATGTTTTCTTCTTTTCTCCATTATCTTCTCTTACATATTTGGGCGAACTATCTTCCACAAGTGATGAATCACCGATAAATGCTGCTTTACCTTTTCCAACTTTAGAAATTGCTACATAGGGGCCTTCTGCTTTACCGCCCCCATTATAAATACCTTGATCTACAGCATGTGACCATTTACTTTTCGCTGGCAATTGTTCTGGTGTATACACAATACCTTTTGCTTTCTCTGGATTAGTAATTGCTAATGTCGATCCGGCATGCATAGAGACAGATTTCACACCTTCAGTAATACCGAAACTTTCTTTTGAAGAAACAATATTGCTCGTATTTAAATCACCTAGTGCATTATATCGAAAACGTACGCCAAAGTTTGTAGATAACCAATCTGAACTTTTCACACCTTGCATTGCAGTAGAACTTTTTTCTTCTGCATTCATACCTTTCGACATATCTTCATATGCTCCACGTCGATAACCATTCATTGCCTCCGATGAATCAATACGATTTAAATTTCGGTCAGCATTGTAATGATCTGAAATAAAGACAACATTGCCACCTTGTTTCACATATTTAACAATTGCTGCCTGTTCTGATTCTTTGAAAGGAATGTTAGCCTCAGGAATTACAAATATTTTGGAACTTTTCAAACTTGCTTCTGTTATGTTCGAATGACCATCAATAGCTTTAACGTCATAACCTTGTTTTTGTATTGAATCCGCATAATCTGAAAATGCACCATCACTAACCCAATCTGCAGCACCAGCTGTTTGACCATGAGAACGATCGAATAATACCGTTCGCTGTTGCTTTGTAGGTTGCGATTCATGCGTTATAGCTAAAGATTGCGGTAAAGCACTTAATGATACCGTTGCAACAATTGCAGAGACAGTTAATGACTTATATATTTTTTTCATTTTGTGAGGCTCCTTTTAAAATAAATTTGTTCTTGAATTATAGGATAAAAATTCGTTGCATATGAGCAATTTAACGAAAAATTTACAAAATCTTATAAAACTCTTAAAGAAAGTTATTAAAATTCATTTTTATAAAATACTTTTTAGCATTTAAATGTGGTACGCTATAAGTGTAATTTCATTGCATACATATTACACGATTAAGAATGTGAAGGGGACAGTTATCAAATGAAAAATTTTAAGTGTTTATTTGTATTAATGTTAGCAGTCATTGTTTTTGCAGCAGCATGTGGAAACTCAAGTTCTTTAGATAATCAAAAGAACGCTAGTAATGATTCGGATTCTAAATCAGGAGGATACAAACCTAAAGAATTAACCGTTCAATTTGTACCTTCGCAAAATGCTGGAACATTAGAAGCTAAAGCAAAACCATTAGAAAAATTACTATCTAAAGAATTAGGGATTCCAGTTAAAGTGTCTGTATCAACTAACTACAATACAATTGTTGAAGCTATGAAGTCTAAAAAAGTTGATGTTGGTTTCTTACCACCAACGGCATACACATTAGCACATGATCAAAAAGCAGCTGATTTATTATTACAAGCACAACGTTTCGGTGTAAAAGAAGATGGTTCAGCAAGTAAAGAACTTGTAGATAGTTATAAATCAGAAATTCTTGTTAAAAAAGACTCAAAAATTAAAAGCTTGAAAGATTTAAAAGGTAAGAAAATTGCCTTACAAGATGTAACATCAACTGCTGGATATACATTCCCACTTGCGATGTTAAAAAACGAAGCAGGTATTAATGCAACTAAAGATATGAAAATTGTGAATGTTAAAGGTCATGACCAAGCAGTTATCTCATTATTAAATGGAGATGTAGATGCTGCGGCTGTATTTAACGATGCACGTAATACTGTGAAAAAAGACCAACCAAATGTATTTAAAGACACACGAATTTTAAAATTAACACAAGCTATTCCGAATGACACAATTTCTGTAAGACCAGATATGGATAAAGATTTTCAAGAAAAATTGAAAAAAGCTTTTATAGACATTGCTAAATCAAAAGAAGGTCACAAAATTATTAGCGAAGTTTATTCACATGAAGGATACACAGAAACGAAAGATTCAAATTTCGACATTGTAAGAGAGTACGAAAAATTAGTTAAAGATATGAAATAATCATTATTTAACAAATGAATCATTAGCGAATTTGGTATTAAAAGCTTTCGTTCAATAGATATATTCTAGATTAATATTGAAAAGCTAGGCGCTAAACTGAAACAGATATAGAAAGGTGTCGCTGTACATTTGAAACCATTTGTACACAGAAACCCAATGTCTATGATATTTCAGTTTACCTTGGCTTTTCTTTATTAAAGAAAGGTGTCAAACATGAGTCAAATCGAATTTAAAAACGTCAGTAAAGTCTATCCTAACGGTCATGTAGGCTTGAAAAATATTAACTTAAATATTGAAAAAGGTGAATTTGCAGTTATTGTCGGACTATCTGGTGCTGGGAAATCCACGTTATTAAGATCTGTAAATCGTTTGCATGATATCACGTCAGGTGAAATTTTCATCCAAGGTAAATCAATCACTAAAGCCCATGGTAAAGCATTATTAGAAATGCGCCGAAATATAGGTATGATTTTCCAACATTTTAATTTAGTTAAACGGTCAAGTGTATTACGAAATGTACTAAGTGGACGTGTAGGTTATCACCCTACTTGGAAAATGGTATTAGGTTTATTCCCAAAAGAAGACAAAATTAAGGCAATGGATGCACTAGAACGCGTCAATATCTTAGATAAATATAATCAACGCTCTGATGAATTATCAGGTGGCCAACAACAACGTATATCTATTGCACGTGCGCTATGCCAAGAATCTGAAATTATTCTTGCAGATGAACCAGTTGCTTCATTAGACCCATTAACTACGAAACAGGTTATGGATGATTTAAGAAAAATCAACCAAGAATTAGGCATCACAATTTTAATTAATTTACATTTTGTTGACTTGGCAAAAGAATATGGCACACGCATCATTGGTTTACGTGATGGTGAAGTTGTCTATGATGGTCCTGCATCTGAAGCAACAGATGACGTATTTAGTGAAATATATGGACGTACAATTAAAGAAGATGAAAAGCTAGGAGTGAACTAACATGCCTTTAGAAATACCTACAAAGTATGACTCCCTTTTAAAGAAAAAGGTTTCTTTAAAAACGAGTTTTACCTTCATGTTAATCATTGTGCTTATCATTTGGAGCTTCATTTATACGGGATTTAATTTTGGAGATTTAATGATAGGAATACCTCAAATAGGTGATCTATTCAAACAAATGATTCCACCTGATTTCGAGTATTTACAACAAATTACAACGCCAATGTTAGATACCATTCGAATGGCTATCGTAAGTACAGTATTAGGTAGCATCGTTTCAATACCAATTGCGTTATTATGTGCTAGCAATATCGTTCATCAAAAGTGGATTTCAATACCCTCGCGCTTTATTTTAAATATAGTTCGTACTATTCCAGATTTGTTATTAGCAGCAATCTTTGTGGCTGTATTTGGAATCGGTCAAATTCCAGGGATATTAGCACTGTTTATTTTAACTATCTGTATTATTGGAAAATTATTATATGAATCATTGGAAACGATAGATCCAGGTCCAATGGAAGCAATGACGGCTGTTGGCGCTAATAAAATAAAATGGATTGTTTTCGGTGTTGTACCACAAGCCATATCGTCATTTATGTCATACGTATTATATGCATTTGAAGTAAATATACGTGCTTCAGCTGTGCTTGGATTAGTCGGCGCTGGCGGTATTGGATTGTTTTATGATCAAACACTTGGTTTATTTCAATATCCAAAAACAGCAACGATTATTTTATTTACTTTAGTTATCGTCGTCGTCATTGATTACATCAGTACGAAAGTGAGGGCACATCTCGCATGACACAGGAAATAGCAAAATATAATGTTCACACAAAAGCACACAAACGAAAATTGATTAAAAGATGGCTTATTGCAATTGTCGTCTTAGCTATTATCATCTGGGCATTTGCAGGTGTACCAAGTTTAGAACTTAAAAGTAAATCATTAGAAATCTTAAAATCCATATTCAGCGGATTATTCCATCCTGATATCAGCTATATCTATATACCAGATGGCGAAGACTTATTACGTGGTTTACTTGAAACCTTTGCGATAGCCGTTGTAGGTACTTTCATCGCCGCAATTATCTGTATTCCATTAGCATTTCTAGGTGCAAATAATATGGTAAAGCTACGCCCAGTTTCAGGTGTTAGCAAATTTATTTTAAGTGTTATACGTGTCTTCCCAGAAATTGTAATGGCACTTATATTTATCAAAGCTGTTGGCCCAGGTTCATTTTCAGGTGTATTAGCTTTAGGTATCCATTCCGTAGGTATGCTTGGGAAACTTTTAGCTGAAGATATTGAAGGTCTAGATTTCAGTGCTGTAGAATCATTAAAGGCCAGTGGTGCGAATAAGATTAAAACACTCGTATTTGCAGTCATACCACAAATTATGCCTGCCTTTCTATCACTCATACTTTATCGCTTTGAACTAAACTTACGTTCAGCTTCTATACTGGGGCTAATTGGGGCTGGTGGTATCGGGACACCACTCATATTTGCCATTCAAACACGTTCTTGGGACCGTGTAGGTATTATATTAATCGGTTTAGTACTAATGGTCGCAATTGTCGATTTAATTTCCGGTTCAATCCGAAAACGTATTGTTTAACATTAAATCAGGATACTCCTAAATAAGAAGTCCTACCGTCTTACGTTTCTCTATTATAATAAAAACAGCAGTGAAGAAAACTATTGTTATAGTTAACTTCACTGCTGTTTTTATAATATCTAAATTTATTCTATTTCAATTCCTTTAAATAACTTTTACCGAACTCTGGTAATGTTACGTTGAAATTATCTGCTATAGTTGCACCGATAGAACTGAATGTAGTATCACTTTCTAGTGCATGACCACCTTTAAATTTCGGACTGTACATAATTACTGGGATATATTCTCTCGTATGGTCCGTACCTGGCGCTGTCGGGTCATTACCATGGTCTGCTGTAATAATTACTAAATCGTCTTCTTTTAAGTTGCTAAACAGTTCTGGCAAGCGATCATCGAAATCTTTAATTGCTTGTGCATAACCTGGTTTATCACGACGATGACCGTATAATGCATCAAAGTCTACTAAGTTTAAGAAGCTAATACCTGTGAAATCTTTCTTAACAATTTTCATCAATTGATCCATACCGTCCATGTTACTCTTCGTACGAACCGCTTCTGTTACACCTTCACCATCATAAATGTCATTAATTTTACCGATGGCAATAACATCATAACCACCGTCTTTCAAATGATCTAAGACAGTTTTACCAAAAGGTTTTAACGCATAGTCATGTCGATTAGATGTACGTGTAAAGTTTCCTGGTTCACCAACATATGGACGTGCGATAATACGACCAATTAAATATTTAGGGTCTTTTGTCAACTCACGAACCTTTTCACAAATATCATATAACTCTTCTAATGGGATAATGTCTTCATGTGCAGCAATTTGCAATACTGGGTCTGCACTTGTATAAACAATTAAGTCACCAGTTTTCATTTGGTGCTCGCCCCACTCATCGATAATTTGCGTACCCGATGCCGGTTTGTTAGCAACAACTTTACGACCTGTCATTTCTTCAATTTGTTGAATTAACTCTTCAGGGAATCCATTAGGGTATACTTTAAAAGGTTGCATAATATTTAATCCCATAATTTCCCAGTGACCAGTCATTGTATCTTTACCAACTGAAGCTTCACTCAATTTAGTATAGTATGCTTCTGGTTGTTCAACTGCATTTACTACTGGTAATTTATCGATGTTCCCTAGACCTAACTTTTCAAGGTTTGGTAAAGTTTGATCGAAACCTTCTAAGGTATGTCTTAAAGTATGTGAACCTTCATCTTTAAAATCAGCTGCGTCTGGCGCTTCACCAATACCTACTGAATCCATTACGATTAAATGTACACGATTAAATGGTCTTGTCATAGCTATCACTCCCAAAATTTATATATATTAGTAATCTGAATCTGCTTCTAAACCTTGCATAATTTGAACACCTGCGCTCGCACCAATACGTGTCGCACCTGCTTCAACCATTTTATTGAAATCTTCTAAATTACGTACGCCACCTGATGCTTTTACTTCTACATCAGCACCTACTGTATCTTTCATTAATTTAACGTCTTCTGCAGTCGCACCGCCACCTGCAAAACCTGTTGAAGTTTTAACGAAGTCCGCACCAGCCGCTTTTGTTAATTCACTCGCTTTTACAATTTCGTCATGGTCCAACAATACCGTCTCAATAATCACTTTTACTGTGTGACCTTTCGCAGCTTTAACCACTGCTTCAATGTCTTGTTGTACATCATCAAAACGTCCATCTTTTAATGCGCCGATGTTGATGACCATGTCAATTTCATCTGCACCATTTTGAATCGCATCTTCTGTTTCAAATGCTTTCGTCGCAGTTGTCGATGCACCTAATGGGAATCCTATTACCGTACAAACTAACACCTCTGAATCAGCTAGTCGCTCTGCTGCATATTTAACATGCGTTGGATTCACACATACAGATTTAAAATGGTATGCTTTCGCTTCATCGATGATTTGATCGATTTGCGTACGTGTTGACTCAGGCTTCAATAAAGTGTGATCTATATATTTCTCAAATTTCATACTTACTACTCCTCGTGTTATATAATCTCTTTATTTAATTTTACTATAAATACGAATATATCTCGCGAATTTATATCTATTTATTTTTCAGATTGTGTCCAACGATTTAAGCTGACGAATAAAACTAATCCGACAATACTCATTAAACCTAAAATAATTAAAATAATACCGAAATGTGAACTTAATGCATCATTGCCTGGGAAATTTAATGCTTTAAAATCGATTAGAGCCGCAGCAATCGCAATACCTACAGATACCGCCACATTAATAATTAAATTATAAAAACCAATAGCCACACCTGTCATATTAAGATCTATTGTTTTAATGGCTTCGTTAAGTAAAGGTGCATACATTAAAGCAAAGCTACCTGCAAAGAATATCATAGAAATGACGAAGATTGAAATGTGATTACCTACTGCAAATGCAGGTAAAATCAAGCTCAGTGCTATTAAAATAATTGCTGTGATAATCGCTTGTTTTGAATTCAGATATTCGCCGATTTTACCACTTAGTGCACCAACAATGACTGCTACTATATAACCCGGTACTAATAACAGTGATGTTGTGTCTAGTTGCAGATGATAAATTTGCTCCATTATGAATGGGAACGTAAAAATATAACCCAATTGGATAGCATACATTACAAATACTATAAATAAAAATGAAGCATAACGTTTATTTTGGAAAAATGATTTATTTACTAATGGACGTTGCGCATTTTTAATATATAGCGCAAAAACGATAATCGCAATTAAGGCACCAATCATATATAACCAATTAAAGTTCGTAATAAACAGCATGACTGTTGTAGCAATAGTTGCCACTAGAATTAAGCCAACAAAATCTAAATGAGCTTTATTCGTATTATTTTCTTTTGGTAATAATTTAAATAGGAATGGCAACGTAAATACTACGATTAATGCAATTAAAAACATATTTGTCCAGTGTAAATACGTAGAAATAAATCCACCTGATAATGTACCGATAACTAATGACAAGGAATAACTGCTCGTACTTAAGCCAAGGTAAGTCTTCTGGTCCTCTTTAGAAAGATACTTTGCAACATATATCACATATAATGTCTCTGCAGCAGCTAAACCGGCAGTTTGAATAATACGTCCAACTAAAAGTAATGGGAATTGATGTTGGAAAATGTAACCAATAATTGATCCGATAATGATTAATATCACGCCATAAATAAATAGTGTGCGTATACTAATGGCATCAGATAATGAAGCGTATACTACAGCGCCAATACCAATTACTAAACCGGCTAATGTCGCTTGCCAACTTACTGTCGTTACAGATATGTTTAAGTCATCAGCAATGGCTACAGAAATCAATTTAAATGAGTTGTCTATAACCAAACTGAATACAAATAAGAATAATAAAATAGGTACTGCTTTCTTTATTTTAGAATATTCAACATTCATAATCATCTACACCAATGACAGTGCAATTTCAATCATATCTGTAAATGCACGTTCCCTTTCCTCAGGTGTTGTTGACGTTTCATGAATTAAATGATCGCTCACTGTGAACACACCTAATGCTTCGACACCAGCGTAAATTGCATTCATGTATAATGCAGCTGATTCCATTTCTACACCTAAAATACCCATACGCATCCAACGTTCACTCGCTGTTGTATCCGCGTTATAGAAAATATCACTTGATAACACATTACCTACATGATGACGTACACCTTTGTCACGTGCTGTTTCAACTGCTTTTTCTAATAATTGATAAGAAGCAATTGGCGCAAAATGACCTGGTAATTGATATTGTTGAACGTAATTTGAATCAGTAGAGGCACCTTGTGCAATAATCACATCATATAAATCAATGTTTTCTTGCATCGCGCCACAAGAGCCAACGCGAATTAATTTTTTACAACCAAATGTATGAATTAATTCATAAGAGTAAATGCCAATAGATGGCATACCCATACCTGAACCCATGACAGAAACTTTTTTACCTTTATATGTTCCGGTAAAACCAAACATGTTTCGCACTGTATTGAACTGTTCCACATCATCCAAATAAGTTTCTGCAATGAACTTAGCTCTTAACGGATCTCCTGGCAATAGAACCGTTTCTGCAATTTCGACGTCATTCATTGGTTTAATGTGTGGTGTTGATTTCATAAAATATTCCTCCCAATATTTGTATAGTGATTTGTCTATTTGTCTAACCATGTATATAATAATATTTTTTAAAAGCGCTTTCAAGCATTACATTTTGACAATATTAAGAACATTTTACAGTTACAGCTACTAACCTTGTATAAAACTAATTTTCAAAGCCTATCTATATTTAATTTTTATAATTTTTCCAATTTGAGTAAAAATTATTGTATGATGAGAGTGATTAAGTAACTTTATGGAGGTTGTCTACGTGACGCAAACACAACCAAAATTTTTAACGATTTATAATACGTTATATAAAGAAATTCAAATAGGAAAATATCCGAGTGGCCATGCATTACCTACTGAAAAGGAACTTTGTGCGCGCTTTGATGTCAGTCGTATGACTTTGCGCCAAGCTATAAAATTGTTAGCCGAAGATGGCATCGTAGAGAGTACAAGAGGGAAGGGACACTTTGTTATTCCACAAACAAATGCCCAACACGCTTCAAGTATGGATCAATTTAAGCATCCACTTGATCAAATATTGCTAGCTCGCGTATCTATGTCATCAATTAATTATCGTGTTGATTTAGAAAGTGAATATACAAATCATTTGTTTGCAAACCATCCTTCTGCCGTCATTGCAATGGAACGCTATTATCAAAAAAAGGACAATCATTCTAAGCAAGCTGATGCATTTTGCTTTACCTTTATACCGTTAAATGTCATTGACACATTTAAAGTGAATACACAAAACGAAGACGACATGAAGACATTCGTTGAGCAAACGATTTATAGCAATGCATATCAATCAGATTTAAAAATGTCTATTACCAAAGCGCCCCACTTCAAAAATCATAGTCACGTGTTTGATGGTGATACACATTGTTGGCTGATTATTGAAACACTGTACGCACAAACACCTTATCCAATTATGATTAATAAGTGGTATATTCCACAGGAAATATCTGAATTAACACTGACACGTATAAGACAATCGGATTATTAAAAATTATTAAAATATAAGAAATTTTTTGATGACTATTTAGGGAGTTGGTAAGAAATGGAAAAGCTTGTTACAAGCGCAATTTCATTCAGTCAACTACTGCCAATATAACATTAGCGAGCCTAGGACATTGATTTATGTCCTAGGCTCGCTCAGATAATCACACGATTTTTCTATTATTAATCGTATTATGTTTATTTATTTGTTGAACGTCGTCTAAATGCTAAGAATAACCCAGATACTAATAGTAGTGCGGCAATACTTGCAGTAAGAATACTTGATGTCATACTTTCACCAGCAGCTGGTAAAACTTTTTTGTTACTTTGGTTCATTTGATGATTTGATGAATGCATATTTGCTTTTGGACTCATCATTTGATGGTTTGATGATTGCATATGACCTTGTTGCATGTGTGGCTGTTGGTTCATGTGTGTGTTCTGATTCATATGGCCTTGTTGACTCATATGACCTGTTTTATTTTGCACCATTTCACTACCACCATGATTAACACCATTTGCATCTACATTCGTTTGATAAAAATTGCCATCTTTTGTTAAAGGTAACGCATGGCCATTCATATCTCTAACAGCATGTGGTTTAAATACCCCTACATTAGTTGTAATTATCACATTGTATTTATCAGCAATATTTTGCGTCGCATCATACAATTTCATATTATAGTCTTGCATATTACTGCCAGCGCTTAATTGGGGTAAAGCTTTCTCTAATTCAGTATATTGTGCTTGCGTCATTCCTTGTGGTACTACTCCGCCATAAGGACGATGATTTTGTACATTTTGGCTTTGTTTATTCGACACATTCATTGAAGTTGTGTCGGCATGCGCATTTTGAAAAGGCATACTTGAGAATACTAAAGTGCTTGTTACAATTAAAGAACCTACTGTTGCTAATTTTTTCATTGTCTTGTCCCCTTATATTACAATTTGATTACATTTACATTATCATACGATTACAAAAGAAATGCAACAAAATTTTTGAATCATTACATTTTTTTATAAAAATTTCACTTTAGATTCACAATAATTACTTATTTTGTCAATTTATTTAATGTCAATATGTTGATTAATTAATAGTGTTGTCTAATGTATATAATATTTAGGTCATCGTTATAGTCAACAATAATAAGGTATTTCGAGTTGAAATTTATCTTATTATTTTTCCACTTTTACGTGCTATCCCATTACACAAAAACAAATAAGTAAAGATATTAAGTACAAAAAAGTGGAACACCTTGTAGATGCTCCACCTCAATTATATTAAGTTATATTATTTTGCTGCTTGGTATAATTCATCAACTTTTTTCCAGTTAACAATGTTCCAAAATGCAGTCATATAGTCTGGACGTTTATTTTGATATTTCAGATAGTAGGCATGCTCCCAAACATCAAATAGTAAGATTGGTGTTTTGCCTTCTGTTAATGGATTATCTTGGTTTGGCGTTGTCACAATTTCTAATTTGCCATCATTAACAACTAACCAAGTCCAACCTGATCCAAATAATGTTGTTGCTTTATTTGCAAATTCATTTTTAAATTCATCTAAAGTGCCCCACTGCGCTTTGATGTCATCTATTACGCCACCTTTTTCTTCAGAATTAGGTGATAGTATTTCCCAGAATAATGAATGGTTAAAATGACCACCGCCATTATTACGGACTGACATCCTCATCGCTTCCGGTACCTTGTCTAAGTTAGCAATCATATCCGCTAGTGATTGATGCTCTAACTCTGTTCCTTCAACTGTTGCGTTTAATTTCGTCACGTACGTATTGTGATGTTTGTCGTGATGAAACTCCATTGTTCTTTGATCTATATATGGTTCCAATGCATCATATGCATATGGTAAATTTGGTAATTTAAATGCCATAAGTATATTCCTCCTTTTATGAATATACTTTTATAATAATTAATTTCGGGTGTGTTTTGCAATAATTATTATTTATTTGTTATATCCAATTATATAAAATTTAAATATTCGAAATTGATATAATATTTAATATTGAATGCAAAAAGGCATTTAACTGCTTTTGTTTCCCGCTTTTAAAGAGAATTAAAAAAGACAACTTCCATTTTTCAATAAGAAATTGCCTTTTCTTCTTAATCTTAATTTTCTAAAGTATAGCATTACCGGTACTTAAATTGTTTTATGTCGAAGATGCCTCAATATTTGCCATACGTATTGATTTTTCATAGTCATCATTAATAAAAGATAAACTACTATACCAATCGCAATTAATAGCAGCGTAGCGTACATTGTAGGGGGCAAATAATGATTGACCACACCAAGCACAATAAACATCATAACAGCAGCAATGACACATTGAATCGTACTTACAATATTCAACTTCACATTGATTTTAGTAATATCAATAAATCGCCAAATGAGCAAGAAAAACTCTGTAATTAAACGCGCAATAGCAGCACCGTAAATTCCATAAAAATATATCAAAATAATACATAATACTAGGTTTATCACTGCACCAATAGTAATTGACGCATTATATAATCTTATTTTATTCACTATTAATAAATATTGCCTGCTTATCAACATATTTAAAGGAATGATTAATACAAGTATCGCTAAAATGGTCATCAATGGGACAGTTGATGCGAATTCCTCACCAAAGAACCATAAATAAAATGATGGCATAATTGCAATTAAACCAAAGACCATAGGTATTGTTAATATCAATTGAATATTCATATTATTAGCTAACGTTTTAGTTAAACTATGTGATTGCTGGATAGACATTTTGGTAATACGCGGAATCATTACAAGATCAAATGTATTAATCATTATGATTGCGACCGTTAAAATATTAAATGCGTTAGAAAAGATACCAACTTGTTGGTATGTACCTACTAAACCAAGAACAACGCAAGAAATACTAGTATATAAGTTGAGCTGTCCATTTGGTAATAAGTATGCTAATGACGAACGAAACAATTGCCAGACGTGTATCCAATTAACCGAAACAAAGCTAATGTATCGTTTTAAATAGATAAACAAAGGTAATTGGTTTAATACCGTCACAATAGCAATAGTAAATACATACAATGATAAATCTGATTGATCTTTGACAAAAATAACAACTACACTTAATACAATACCAGACGCAACAATATTACTGAGGCTAGGAATTTTAAACTTTTCAGTTCCAGCATAAAACCATGAAATATCGAGTGCTGCACCTATAATATAGATTCCTTGTAGTAGGAAAATAAGATAGTAATCATCAATAAATATAGTAATTACGACCATATACATCGCAAAAACTGTTAACGCTAAAAATAATTTACTGACAAAGATATCCCAAAACTGCTGTGACAATTGCCGTTTGTCGTTAACGGACTTCGCGATAACTCTATTAAAATATAACTGAACGCCAACACTTGCAATCATCAAAAAGTATTGCACGATATTGAAAGAAAATGAAACAATACCCACACCACTGGGACCAAATGCACGTGAAATAATGGGTATTGTAATCAGTGGTGTCATCGTTCTAATCAATTGGTATAGCCCTTGATAAATAATATTTTCTTTTAGTGAATCACTCTTCATTACGATCCCTTTCCATCTTTTCATATTGAACAATAAAGACGATAATTCCTAAAATAAAAGCGACATATCTTGAGTTATTAAATGATACTGTTAAAAAGTAAATCAGCATCGTCAACATTACAACAATTGCTGTTACATTTTTCCCAGAAATGTTAAATCTAAATAATTCAAACAGTAAATAAAGCATAAATATGATAAATAATGCACCGAATAAAATGCCCCATTCCGCAAAGATCTGCAAATATGTATTATGGGCAACAAGTAAAATACCATTAATTTGCGAGCCAATATGTACATAATCCACTAATCCGACACCAAAACCTAGTGTATATTTAATTACTGAAATGGCATTTATCCATACAACACTTCGCTCAGACCCACTATCATTTAATGATGCAAAGCCCTCTTCAAAAATAGACGCCATTCGATCTAATGACGGTAAGGCATCAAGGTCGCTTAATTGGAATAAATAGTAGTTGATATTATAAAAGGTAAAACAAAGTAATATCAGCATAATCACTGACATACTCACAACACTTACCGCATTTCTACTAAATAACTTTTTAATAAAGAAATAAATGGCTAAGACGATTAATATGATAAACGCAGTCTTAGACCCCGTTGTAGTTAAAGACCATAGCAAAATACCACATGCAAGGACCTTGAATATGTAATTATGAATATACTTGTAAGCAAGTACCAATGTAATAATCTGTGTCATCGCGAAATAGTTAGGGTCATTCATTAATCCTTTTGAACGTATTTCATCAAAATATAACAATTTCATTAGTAAAGGGGACTTGTTCAAACCAGCTATAATACAAAATAGACCTATAGTCACACTGCTTATAATATAAGAGGTAACGATCACTTTTTTGCTATTACCTAACTTAAAGATGATCATCCCTAAATAGAAATAAATGACTACAAATGCATATTTAACTGTAGATGCAAGAACTTCCTTAACCGTAATAAATAGCAAATCATCAAAAAATAGCAAACAAAGCGTAATAATCATACGATATGTATACAAAATAATGAAAAACTGTAAAAAATGATTTGCCTTTAATAAATGGTTAGCGAAAAACAGTAAATAAACTAATATTAGTAATGTGATAAAGTCAGCTATAGAAACATTCACACCGGCAATAACCGAAGATTGCTGAATAAAAACCGCTAAACCGATAAGTAACAATGTTAGTAATTTACTATTGTGTTGATTTTCCATTATAAACGTCTTCCACTTCTTTAATCATTTTCTCCTCAGTAAAACATTCTAAATAACGTTTTCTAGATTGATTACTCATTTTGATGTAATCACTGTCTATTAAATATTTTTCCAGGACTTTAGCAATAGTTTCGGGTTGGTTGTTCATCATACATATACCATTATCAGCTACTAATTCTGAAATACCGCCAACATGACTGGCTATAACAGGCAAACCTGTAGCCATAGCTTCTATAATGCTAATTGGCAAACCTTCATGCTTACTTATTAAAATAAACGTATCGTATTGTGATAATAAATGACTCGCATTAATGACATTGCCCAAAAATGTGACATCATTTTCTAACCCAGCTTGTACAACTTGTTGCTGACAATCATTTAATGTAGGTCCATCGCCTATAAATGTAAAATGCGCATGATTACTGTTATGTAATTTCAATATCTCTATTGCCGCGATTAGATTTTGTGGCAATTTTGGATAAGCAAATCTTGCAATCATAACAAATTGATGCTTTGTCGGGGCATTAATCTGTAAATCTTGTTTATTAGGCAACATTCCAACTACTTCGCCAATATTGTTATGTGATTGGCTTTTTAGCGTTTGCTTAACAGCGGGAACATCTGCAATACCATTATGTATTGTGGTTAATTTCAATCGATTAAATCGATATTTTAACGCTAACTGTTTATCGAAATCTGAAACACAAATAATGCTATCTGTAATAAGTGACATTAATTTTTCGATAACTAAATATAGAAATTTTTTAGCTGGTTTAACACCCTCTGTAAAAGCCCATCCATGTGCAGTAAAAACTATACGTGTGTCTTTCGATTTCGAAATGAACTTCGCAATTCGTCCGACCGTTCCAGCTTTGGAAGAATGTAAATGGATAACATCAGGTTTAATTTTCGAGAATAACTGTGCTAACACTTTGACAGCTAAAATATCTTGTTTAAAGTCAATTGGACCTACTAAATGTTCGATAATAATTACATTAACTCTTGCATCTAGTTGTTCAATCATTGGTCCATGATTGCCTACAATGACATAAACATCATTGTGTACGCAAAAATGGTTGGCGAGTTGAATGAGATGTGTTTGTGCACCACCATTGTCTGCTTTAGTAATACAATATATAATTTTCAACTGTTACAAACCCCTTTAATGCTATACTTTCAATTTCTTAACATGGCTATCTCATCAGATGAATAGTATTTATAGCCATGCAAATCAATGATGGCACATATTTCTTAATGCCATTTGATACTGTCTCAAGGGATTCCTCGTTATACTGTAACAATTGGTCACAATCTTTAAAATATAACTTTTATTTGAACTTATTAAGTAAATTAAGACTACCTTGAGCCTTCCCCTGTAATAACAACCATCAATGTTCTAATTGATATATATAGTTCCATCATTAAACTACCTTTATGTATATATTTCATGTCATATTTCAGTTTTTGTTGCGGTGTTAAGTCATATCCACCTTGAATTTGCGCAAGTCCTGTTAACCCTGGTGTAACAAGACATCTTTGCTCGAAACCTATCACTTCTGAACTAAATAATTCTACAAATTCCGGACGTTCCGGGCGTGGTCCAATAAAACTCATTTCCCCTTTAACAACATTAATTAGTTGTGGTAATTCATCAATGCGTGTTTTACGAATAAACTTCCCGACATTTGTTATACGATCATCATCTTTATCAGCCCATTGCGCACCGTTTTTCTCTGCGTTTTTGCACATCGAACGTAATTTGTATATTTTAATTAATTTACCCATCTTCCCAACTCTAACCTGACTATAAATAGGGTTTCCTGGCGAATCTATGACGATAGCAATGGCGAATATAACCATAATCGGTAAAGTTAAAAATAATAAAACAATGCTTAAAATTAAGTCAATCGCACGTTTAATTGGGTAATAGCTTTTTCTCACTTCTTCTAGTTTGTCTAATTTTCTTTGATAGGCATAACCCTTATTATTATGGACAGCTTCAATGTCATTTTCACGACATTTCCACTTCTTTAGCTGTAACTTCTTCAATATTATCTACCTCAAAATTAAAGTAATCCTTTAAACCTGTTTCTACTGTATATTTAGGAACAAATCCTAATGCCTTTAAGTTAGAAATATCTGCATAAGAATGCTTAATATCTCCTTTTCGTGCTTCTTTAAATTCATGCTCGACTGATTTTCCATATAATTCACCAATAATACGATAAACCTCTAATAAATTAGTAAAAGTGCCTGTACCAATGTTATAACCGTGTCCAATTGCATCTTTGTGTTCCATAATTAAGCGTACAGATTGAACAACATCATATACATATACAAAATCTCTAGTTTGCAGTCCGTCACCAAAAAATGTAAATGGCTTGTTATGCTCAAATGAATCGAACATCTTTGAAATCACACCTGAATATTGTGACTTAGGATCCTGTCTTGGCCCAAATACATTAAAAAATTTAACAACCGCTGTTGGTATGTTATATAACGAACAATAATTTAATGTCGTCCGTTCGCCGTAATATTTATCTATTGCATATGGTGATAATGGTAAGATTAATGATTGATCACTTTTAGGCAAATCAGGAAGATCACCATAAACAGCTGCTGACGAAGCAAAGATAAAACGTTTTATATGATTATTATATTTTTTAATGATTTCTAACAATCTTAATGTTGCTACGACGTTTATTTCTTGAGATAAGATAGGTTTCTCAACCGACTCAGCAACACTAACTAATGCTGCTAAATGAATAACATAATCAAATTGATATGTCTTCATGATTTGTTCAACTGCATCATATTCACGAATATCTAATTCAAACACATGATCGTCAGCCAAACTTTTAATATTTTCTCGTTTACCTGTTCTATAGTTATCTAGAACATAAACATCATAATCTTGTTGTAAATCATCTACTAAATGCGACCCAATAAAACCAGCCCCACCAGTTATCAAAACTCTTTCCAAATCTTCCACCTCATTTATACATTAAAAATATATCATAAAAACATAAAGTATTGTAAGCTTTTTATCGATATTTTTTATTTATAAAAATAAAATGAGATAACTTTGTGAATTTTTATTGAGATAAATTAGATAGTGGTGTTTTTGTGATGTTTTATAATATCTTGGGTGTGTTAATACTAATAATGCTTTCAACTGATGCATTAGACTGTGACATCATAACTCACTTAAGAACTTCGCTTATTAATTTTCTACCAATACACTCCCTTCTAAGTGCACTAAAAAATCCTTACTGCTAAGTGATTAAACTTAACAATAAGGATTTATTTATCATTAGTGGATGATTATTAACGGAATCTCATACCACCATCTACAATAATTGTTTGTCCAGTAATGTAATCAGAGTCTTTACCAGCTAAGAAGCTCACTACATTTGAAACATCTTCTGGTTGAGAAACTCTGCCCAAAGCAATCTGACTTGTAAATTGTTCCCAACCCCATGCTTCAGGTTTACCTGCTTCTTCGGCTGTTGCCACTGCGATACTTTCCATCATTGGTGTTTGAACGATACCAGGTGCGAATGCATTCACAGTAATACCTTCAGACGCTAAATCTTGTGCGGCTACTTGTGTTAAACCTCGCACTGCGAATTTTGTACTGCAATATAAAGACAAGCCTGGGTTACCCTCAACGCCTGCTTGAGATGTTGCATTGATAATTTTACCGCCATGATTGAATTTTTTAAATTGTTCATGTGCGGCTTGAATACCCCATAGCACACCTGCAACGTTCACGCCATATACTGTTTTAAACTGTTCTTCAGTAATTGTATCGATTGGTGTTGTTGGTCCAAGGCCGGCATTGTTAACCATGACATGGAAATCGCCAAATTGCGCGGCAGTTTGTCTTACTGCGTTAAATACATCATCACGGTTTGATACATCTGCTTTGATAGCAATAGCTTTTGTACCATCACTTGATAATTTAAGTGCAGCTGCTTTTGCCCCTTCTTCATTGAAATCAACAACTGCTACTTTGAAACCATCTTCCACTAAACGTTCTGCAATTTTAAAACCAATCCCTTGTGCTCCGCCAGTTACTAATGCTACTTTGTTGTTTGTCATAAAGATCACTCCTCAAATTTCTTTCCTTTAATTACATTTTACTCCTCTTCATTTGAATAGTACAACAAAGGTAGCTCCATTTAACAAAATATTCAGATATTTAAGGTATAGTTAAACGCACTACCATTAGTGATTGGCAATGCGTTTAAATGTCGTTTTAAAAGTTCTTATGTTGAATATTATTTTTTTAAGTCTCTCGATTAGTTTGTCATCAATCTTTTTTCGAGACATGGTCTTTTGATTCAATAGGCGGTTCCGTGTTATCACTGACAACTTTAGTTGTAGCTTCATCTTTATGTATTTCTTCGTTAAATCCTTCAAGGTTTTTAGTCGTGGGATTTTTAACCTCAGGATGTTCCATCATGTCTTGACTATCAAGTTCCTTTTTACACGTGTCTTTATGTGATGCTTGATTTGCGTTCCCTTTACTTTTTTGAATAGTGGTAGTATCTGCTGCAGCTACTAATTTTTTTCTACCTAAAATAGATATGGCTGAAACAAACCAGAGTATTGCAGATACAAAGTTGCATAATACTAAAGCGATAATAGCCAATACAATTAATATGACACCTTTTGAAATCCTTTCTTTAAATAAGTCAGATGCCAATACGATGACAGGTACGATTGAAAGTATAATTACAAATATAGAAATTATTGCCGATATAACTATTGTTACTATTAAATAATCAGCTCTGCTACCTGATAATAAATAGAAAAGGCCGAAAATTAGTCCATAGCAAATTACAAACCCACATAAAGTTATAGCCATGAGTACTATATAAGCTATTTGAAAATATAAACCTATCTTTATGAATGATTTTTCTACATTTTTTTCCATGTCTATTCCCCATTTATTTAAAATTTATACTTTACCTTAAATATTCTCTTTATTCTTTAGTGATTTTATCTTTAGATTCAAATTGATTCTCTGTACTTTCAATATCAACTTTTTCATTTTCGTCTGTCGATTCATCTTTTGAGTATTTATTCCAAATCAGCAAAATACCACCAATCAGCCATAAAATTGACGAAAGGAAATTATATAAACACAGTGCAATAATAGCATAAACAATAAAAAGTGCACCTCCGATTACAGAGTAACTTTCCATATAAATCGCAGTAAAGATGGTTGGTAAAACAGTGAAAAGAGCCAATATTAATCCTAATAAAAAAATTGTTTCGTAATCAGATCCTCCAGCAATATTAATAGATATCATCCTAACAAAAACGACACTAAAATATATTTGAGCTACGATGCCTATCCAAATTGCTATTTTTCCTATAATTGAGCTCATACTCATTCCCCATTTATTTAAAATTTATACTTTACCTTAATATACCTTATTTTATTTAATTTTTATATGCAAAATACAAAAATGGAGAACTTCAATATTTATAAAATATCAAAAGTTCTCCACACTATATTGTTTTATTATATTTTCGCTATCAATACGCTAAATCATCATATTTCCCTCAACATCACAGTAAAACTATTGCTCCACCAAGTATACTTTTTCAGTATAGCATCTCATATTGGCAAACTTATCTGCTAAAAACTGCTTCCAATTGCGCAGTTGTTCAACATCATCATCTTGTTTAAGTAATGCCAGTGGTACTTGAAGATTAAGACATCGTCCTGAAATATTAAAGCGTGTCACACCTGCTGGCACAGTTTCCCCTTTATGAACAACCGCTTCAATTTCCTTATAACTCAATGGCTGATACTTCATGAGTACATCTTGTTGAGAAAGACAAGGATATGTACCTTGTGCAATTCTCTCTACAGAACAACAACCACTATAACTTGCGACAACCTTTTCCCATACTTGAAAATGTGCTTCGCCTAAATCTTTTGTATACAAATATTGTTCTGTATCACCATGACACATTGTAATAAATGGCGCTTCTTGTCTTGTCTCAGTAGTCCATGGCAAGCGATGTTCTTGTTGTAACGTTTCCCACCACACACCAAATGGAACTTTATGTTGCCATGTACTAATTGAATATTGTGTTTCATGGATTTCTTGCACTGGAACTTTCTTACATCCTAACGCTTTCAAACTTGTATACCGATGCACACCATCTATAACCATATATCTACCATGTTGCATCGCTGTCACTAAAATAGGATGACGTATAAAATCATCTGCTTCAATACTACTTTTCGTTTTTTCCAATCTTAAAGGTTCGAATGTTTCGTGAAGATCAATCTTATCTACTGGTACCAATTTTAAATGTTCATGAATATGATTCAATAGTTATTCATCCTCCTTTGTTTGCGTTAAATAAATAAATTCAGGATGTGGATGGCTTAAGAAATCGTGATGTGAAATAGACCATCCGTATGCACCTGCATATTTGAAAACAATAACGTCGCCTGTACTGATTGCGTCTATCTGTACTTCTCTAGCAAAGACATCTTTCGGTGTACATAATTGACCGACTAACGTTGTGTCCTGTCTCGAAATTGAAACTTTTTCAAATGAATATGGATTGTCCTTATAGCGATAAATGTCAAAAGGATGGTTATGTTGCCAAGATACCGGCAGTCTAAATTGTTGCGTACCTCCTCTTAATATGGCATACCAAGCACCATGTACTTTCTTAATGTCTAGCACTTCTGTCACATAGTAACCAATATGTGCCACAATAAAGCGCCCACATTCAAAGTTCAATGTCACATCTTCCATTTCTTGCTCAACGATAAGTGTTTTAAAACGTTCTACAAAATTATCCCATTCAAATTGGTTAGTTAAATCTGCATAGTTAACGCCTATGCCACCACCAAGATTGATATGTTTGAGTGGAAATCGATGTTTTTCAGACCATGCCTTTGCTTTTTTAAAATAAAGTTTCACTACATCGACATGTAAATTCGAGTCTAAATTGTTAGAAATAGAATGAAAATGAAATCCATCTAGATGAATCTTTGGCATTGCGAGCGCAGCTTCAATGACATCATCAACTTCGTCTTCAGAAATACCAAATTGTGTTGGGCGTCCTGCCATATGCAACGTTGCATTGGGAAATGGTCCTGCTAAATTAACACGCAATAAAATGTGTTGTGTCTTATCTTCATCTTCTAAGATGGCATTTAGCCGTTGTAATTCATGCATACTTTCAACATGAATACGCTGAACACCTTCACTTACTGCATATCTTAGTTCCTCGTCTGTCTTACCAGGGCCACCAAAAATAATATGATTTGCTGGTTTAAAAGCAAGACCTTTTGCTATTTCACCTTGAGATGCAACTTCGAATCCTTCAACATACTGACTAATTGTATCTAGGATTTTTCGTTCACTATTTGCTTTCATTGCATAGTACATTTGACAATTACTCGGCAATGACGATGTAATATGTTGCAAATGATGTTCCAGTCCGACTAAATCATAGATATAATGACAAACTGGATGAGATTGTGCTTTTAATTGTTCAATAACAGGTTGAACTATACGCATTAGCCTTCATCCCCTTTCTGTTTAGACGTCGCTAGAGATGCACTTAAATGGCGATATATTTTTCCGCGATCATCACCTAAAATAAATGTTTGTACACCTTGTGCCTGCCATTTTGCAATATCTTCATCTTCACGTGGTAATGCACAAAAATGTTTACCATGTGCATTCACAACTTCAAAAATATGTTGAACATGTGATGTTACTTGATCATCACGCGTTTGCCATGGTATGCCAAGTGACTGCGATAAATCTGCGGCACCTTCGACTATCATGTCTAAACCTTCGACTTGTGCTATATCGTCAATGGCCATAACCCCTTCAACATCTTCTATCATGGCAATCACCATAATATGCTCATTAGCCATCTCCATTGCATCAAGTAATGGTGTACGTCCAAATCTTGCCATGCGACCACCATTCAAACTTCTTAATCCTTGCGGGTAATAACGACTTAATTTCACAATATGCTCAACTGTCTCACGATCTTTAACGTGTGGCACAATAATACCTCTCGCACCCATATCCAACACTTTAATGATATCTCTATCTATCACTGCAGTGACACGTACAATTGGTATAATATGCGCTGCTTCAGCTGCACGAATTAAATGCGCTAGTGTCTCATCATTAATCGCCACGTGTTCTGTATCAATCACAACAAAGTCATACCCGCTTGCTGCGATAACCTCGATCATCAATGGGTCCGGTATAGAATTAAAAATGCCATAAACTGAATCACCATTGTTTAATCTATGTTTCAGAGATAGTTGTTGCATCATTGATACCTCCTACACCTAATGGATTTGTAACATGATGAATTCTTAACTCGGAGTCACTTAATAATCGACGTGTCGTTAACTTTTCAACTTGAATCGTAGGTTCAAACAAATCGAAATGTTGATAGTTATTCAACTCTGGAAATGCTTCTTGATACGCCTCGATGATGCCTTTAACCCATTGCCATTGCAGCTCCTCATCGATACCATATTGCTTTTCAATAAATAAGATGATTTCGGCGATATTAATAAAGAAAAATGCATCATGTAAAAAGTCGCGTACTAAACGTTCGTCATCTGTTTCAATAAATGAATTACTATTCACTTTTTTATGTGCTTCTGGCATTGGCTTTAATGTCAGGTGTGAAGCAGCTTCACTTAAATGCTCACGCTTAAAACGAACACCATCATGGAAATCTTTTAAGGCAATACGTGTAGGCCAACCATTTTCATGAATGAGCATCATATTTTGTGCATGCGATTCAAAGGCAATACCGTGATAATAAAGCATATGAATCATTGGACGAATCGCTACAGCTAAAAATTGCTTTGTCCAAGCTTCAGAACCATATTGTTTAATCCAATTTTCAATGAATGGTACACCATCCTTATCACTTGCATAAAGTGCATTAAATGGTATCGCATCCTCTTCATCGATTAACATATGATATATATTTTCACGCCATATAACACCTAACGCACCATAAACTTGAGTTTGTTTATAAGGCGAAAGTTGTGTATTTAAATAAGACTGTCCTAAGACTTCCCCTAGAAAAACTGTCTTTAATTCATCTTTTAAATACATATCTTGTTGCTGTATCTGCTTTAACCAATCCGTAATTTGCGCTGCATTTTCAATTGTATGAGGCGCCAACACTCGTTTCGTTGAAGTGTTCGTTATACTTATTGGTACCTTTAAATAATATTTTGTCGTGTCTATTGGCGACATCGTACGAATCGATTGTTGAGGGTGATATAGCTCATCACTTTCCCCTAACCATAGTACTGTGCCATTAAGCCTTTCTTCAGCCAAATCAACTTGGATGACATGTTCAAACTGCCATGGGTGTACAGGTATCATCTCAACATCATTTACATGTTTGCCAGATGCTTCAATTTGCTGTACAAAATGTTCATAAGTCTTATCGCCAACTTGTTGACGTAACATTTCGTTAACTACAACATTTCTTGATACCGTCGTTTCTACTTTATCTTTGTCGATAGCTAACCACTGCAGTTTAACGTTTGGTACAAAATCAGGACCAAATTTCAAATTATCACTCAACGTAAATCCTAAACGTGATTTGTAACTTGGATGATACTGATGCCCTTCCATCGCATAAAATTCATAGTCGTTAAATGTCTCAGGTGTTGCTGGTGGGTTTGATTCTCGATACTGCATACTTTGCGTATCTTTTAATTCTGTCTGTAATAACTCGACAATAAATTGTTCTAGCTTTTCATCATTTTTAGGAAATGTAAATACAACCTCTCTCAATAATTGTGTATAGTCTGTTGTTGTATCTGCCTCATCTCCTACGACACGCTCAATTGGTGATGTGATACGTATACGATCAAAGCTATGTGTCTTTTCAGCAGTAAAACGATACTCTGAATCATGTCCTTCTATTGTAAAATGACCGACACCGTCTTGATATGACGCTTTATACACAACAATATTCTCATAAATAAGTGATGATACCAGTTGGTGCATCACTCTAGTCTTTACACGATTAAGAATTGTTTGATTCACAATACGATACCTCCTTGTTATGACAAATTGGATTTGGTATATGTGTATAAATAGGGTTTGCACCACAATCATTCAATTTACTCATCAAATTCGCTTTAGCCGCAATGGTCGGCGTTTGATATAAATCTTCTACACAGTCAACAAATACTGCGTTATTCGCGTATTCTTTTTTCCAAGTCATAAGACGATGCGCTACAAGTTGCCATAACACAACTTCATTTCTAGTCGCTTTACCAATAGTTGATACTAAATGTCCTAAGTGATTTACTACAACGTAATATTTAAGACGATGCCATGCTTCATCATGTGCATATACAACAGGGCTTGATGCTGCCACAACATTTGGCACAAGCTGTTTTTCAGTAGCAATCGTTCTAGATAGACAAATGCCTTCAAGATCTCTGACAAAGCATACGTCGGGTATGCCATCTTTTAATTCAATTAATGTATTTTGTACATGTGCTTCTAGACTAATGCCTGTGTTACTAAACAGCTTTAATATCGGCAATAATGTACGATTCAAATAACATTCAAGCCATGCTTCTGGTGCTAAACCACTTTGCTCAATCACTTGTGATAACTTAGACATCGGTGAATCAGGCATCGTTTCAAATAATGACGCCAATACATGAATATCTTTATCAGCATGGTAATTCGGTATCCCTTCACGAACAATCATGGCACTATTTGTTAATAAATCCATTTCAGGTTCAACTGTTTGCCCTAATGGATTCGGTAACAATGCACGATATCCTTCTTCAAACATCAATTTAAAATGGGGTGTTTCAACCTCATCTTTGACTGATGCGATAACTTGCGCGGCATCAATTGTCCGTTCAATCTGTTCAAGGTCATTCGTACGTATAAAATTAGTGATTTTAACGTGTATCGGTAATTTTAAATAAATGTTTAATGCTTTTGAAAATACAGTTCTAACCGAAGACGTCGGGTACACTGAATCACCGGAAACGCCAAGGTCTTTTATTAAACCTTGTTCACTATATTGCATATACTGTGGATGCTGTCGCAACACATTGATTTGATAAGGATGTGTTGGTAATAAAATAAAATCTTTGGGTATCTCTGATATATCTATGTCTGCTAATTGATACAACACTTTCTCAACCTGATCTTCTTTACCTTCTACATAGCGCGTGAGCAGAACATCTTGATGCACAGCTAAATAATGCAATTGGAATGATGTATGACATTCGGGTGCATATTTCTCTAAATCTGCTTCTGAAAACCCACTTGCACTCTTAGGAGTCGGATGAAATGGATGACCTAAGTATAAAGATTGTTCTGAAACGATATAACGATCCTCTACGTAGTCTATTGTGTTACTTTGCAAATAACGTGCCGTGCGATGAATGCTATTATCGATGTCAGACATAATTTGCGCCATATGTTGTTGCACTGCCGTTTGATTATCTGCACTTTGAGCCATATGTTGCAAAATACGCGCAATTGCTTCTTTATAAGTTGTTATTTTTTTACTTTTTCCATCGATAAGCCATACCTCTGGATGATACATATGATGCCCCATCGCAGACCAATAGCGAAATTCACCCGTTAAAGTTTCGAGCTCTGATAATTGTATAGACCATTGATGATTTTGAGGTGGTACTTGATATAAATTTTCTTCTCTAAAATATTCATTTAAAATGCGTTCGATAGCCGCATACGCTGCATGTTGTATTAATTCTTTATTTTGCACTTTTTTGTTTCAACTCCCATAATTTCATTAATGTGTGATCGTTGATTTGATTAGTGATGGTTGAACAAATTAAAAATAAACTACTTACTGCAAATACTACGCCCATAACGATAAACGTAGTAGCTGGTGTAGTATAACTTGTAATGGCAGCGCCACTAAGACTGCCAATAATTTGACCAACAACTAACATACTGTTCGTCGTTCCAACAAATGTGCCTTTAAGTTGTTGATGACACGCATTCACGACAACAAACATGACACTTTGAATCAATGCACTATATGTTAATCCTTGAAGTATTCTTGCAGCCATTAAAAACTCTATATTCGTCGCTAAACCTTGCAGTATCGCACTACAACCACATGCAATCGTGGCAAATATATATACTGATTTAACATATGATTTATCATTAAAGCGTCCCCATAAAGGCGCGCTTAATATCGAAGCCGTCCAAAATGCGGACTGTAAAAATCCAATCACACTACGGTCATCTATCGCTGTATGATTCACTGATGAAGCAAGTGGTGATAATGCAGTTAGCATGCCATACATAGCAAAGTTTGCTAAAACGCCAACGATAATAAATCGACATGTTTGTTGTGTGCATAATAGACATTGAAATGAACGGCGAATACCTTTATTAATATTTGGTGTTTGTGATTTTGGCATATGTGTCGTTTCAATCAATTTTAATGCACCGAAAATACAGACAATAAAAGTAATAACGGCAATACTCATCAGTAACGCACTAAAACCTAATATCGAAGCTGTAACACCGCCAATTAATGGCCCCACAAGAGACCCTGCGCTGACTGAACTTTGCAGTCTTCCTAATACCTTTCCACGATCTTCAGCTGGCGCCTCTGCACTCGCAAACGCACTTGATGCATCAACAACACCACCAAATAGTCCCTGCAATAACCTCACAAGTACAAACTGTAATGGTGTCGTACACAATGCCATTAAAAATAAGCATACCGCCAAACCAAGTAACGCTCTTAACACCATCCATTTTCGGCTGATCTTATCACCTAGCTTCCCCCATATCGGCGAAGCTATCATCGTCGTTACAGCTGGAGCAGCAATCGCTATACCACTCCACAACTGTATTTCTACGACTGATAGATTTTGTAGTGATGCCATATAAATTGGCAATAATGGCACAAGTACTGTCAGTCCAGCAATCGCTATAAACTGACTGAGCCATAAAATGCGAAAGTTACTGCGCCATATAGACTGATTAATCATATGTCACCATTGGATTTGGTACGGTAGTTAAACCTGAAGGCATACTACCTCCACCACTATCACGTTGATATAGCAATGGTAATAAAATTTGTTTGAATGGCCACGTCTGTTTATCAAATAAAATGTGTCTGACAGCTAGCTGATCAGTTGTAACCCAGGAAATAGTTGCCACTTCATTTTTTAAAATTTGTTTTAACAACGACATAAGTTCATGCTCACTTACACCAAATAAATCTTGAATTGCATCAATAATGGCATATAGATTTACCGATACAGCTAATGTTTGAAAATAAGCAAAGAATGTTTCCAAATCCTCATTAATTAGCGTATTAGGTGTATCTTCTCTGACGACATACTTCGGCAATGAAAGCTGATGTGCTGTTAGCCATGGTTTATAAATTCTGACAGTATCATGATCACGTAACACGCATTTTTGTACACGTCCATCTTCAAATGACAACAATATATTTTGACCATGCAACTCTGGTAATGCGCCGTATTGCATAAATGATAGTGTTACCTTTAAAAAGACTTGCGCGATATCTTCAAATAACGTCATGACATCATTTTTAGAAATATTATCTTTTCCACAAATCATTTGATATAAAGTGCGATCATTTGCCGCGAGTGCTGCCATTGACACTAGCTGTTGCGTATCATTTTTGGCTAGCACTTCGGGATACTTTCTTAGCTGAACAGTTAGATGACCTAATTGATCTTTGAAAATATCATTATCTTGACCCATATATGACCACCAAGCTGTTTCATCACAAACCATGACATACTTAGCTAGTGCTTCATCTTTTTCTATAAGCTGACGTAATAATTGTTCTGCTTGTTCTCCGTTTTTCATGTAACGCGTAGGCGTTAGCCTTAATGCGCCTAATGACTGCATTGCAAATGGTACTTTGACATGGTTATACGGTGCGCCAATATCAATTAATGAACGCATACTTGAAGACGACAGATAATCTCCAAATTTTAACGGTAATAGTACAACCAACTTTTCACTAATCTCTTTCGCAAAGACGTTCGGCAGAATATGCTGATATTGCCAAGGATGTACCGGAAATAGTACATAGTCATCTATTGATAACCCTTGATCATTTAACATGTCTGTCGCTTGTTCTTTTATAGGTACTGTCAAATTTTCTAATTCATCGATATTTGCAGTATCGCCATGAATCATATGTGTCTTTTTAACTGCTGCAACCATTAAAGGAAATGATTGATTTAATTCAGCTTGATACACTTGATAATCCGCTTCTCTTAATCCTCTTTTTTCTTTAGCTAATGGATGAAATGGACGATCTTTTAAACTTGCAAACTGCTCTGACATCACAAAAGGATGTGACGCTAAATCTAATTCTGATAATTGTTTAGCAAGCTGTGTGGCAGCAGTAGTCAGTCCTTCTTCAACGCGAGCCACTTCCCATTCATGACTTAGATCACAATTCATATTAGCAATTGTTTGCCAAAATTCAGCTGCCGTTAAAGGTTGCTTAGACACCCTTCCCTCTATCGTAATTGGTTGTGAACTTTCGTAACGAAACATATTTAAAGCACTAAAATAAACAGGTATCTTTATTTGTTGTGTTTCACGTTCGTATATCAAAAGCGTTTGTCCGTTTTCTTTAGTAATCTCACTATTCGATACAATTCCGGCTATATCTTCAAATAATAATGCATCAACTAAATCTCTTAATATTATCGCTTGTGCTGTATTGACTGCTGTATGATTCTGCAATGTTCAGACACCTCGCATTCTTAATATAGGTTCAATGTTGTCCCAATATTTTGTTGTTGTGCCTGTTGATAAATAAAATAAGCACTTGAAATATCTTCGATAGCCATACCCATCGGATTAAGTAATATGATCTCATCATCGTCTTCACGTCCTGGTATGTCACCTGTCACAAGTTGTCCTAGTTCAGCATGAAGAGCTTCTTTGCTGAATTTACCTTCTAACACCAATTGGTTAATAGTTTTCTTTTCTCGATTACATTGTGACCAGTCATCTACTACGACTTTGTCAGCTTTAATAAAGACTTCTTTATGCACATCCATGATAGAAATGTTGCTAATAAATGCACCCTTTTGTAACCAATCATATTCAATGTATGGTTGATCCGTTACGGTACATGTAATGACTACTTCACCATTTGATACTGCTTCTTTAGCATTTTCTGTCGCAATAAAATTAATTTCCGGACGCTGTTGTTGCCATCTATCAACAAAGCGTGCACATGCTTCAGAGAATTGATCGTAAACAAACACGCGTTCAATATGATCGAATTGCTCTAACATACTTTGTAATTGCTTGTCTCCGATTAGCCCGCATCCAATGATTGTTAAGTCTTTAAATCCTTTTTTAGCCAAATGCTTTGCTGCAATCACTGAAACTGCTGCAGTACGCATACTACTAATTAAACTTGCTTCCATAACTGCAATTGGATAATTCGTTTCTGGATCATTCAAAATAATGACGCCACTTGCACGCTCCATATTACGTTTCGATGGATTGTCGTGCTTACTACCTATCCACTTAATACCTGAAATTGCGTGTTCACCACCGATATGACTTGGCATTGCAATAATTCGATCTGCGATGTGTCCATTTTCAGGATCCTGTCTTAAATACGGCTTAAGCGGTTGTACAAAATCATTGTGCGCATGGGCTGTTAATGCTTCTGTTAATGCGTCCACATAAACTTGTGAATGATTACCTCCCGCTTGTTCAATATCTGATCTATTTAAATACAACATCTCTCTATTCATTCTGATTTAACTCCTTGTCTTGATTTCATTTTTTCTAACCATGTATCTGAATAAACTAAATCTAAGTAACGATCGCCTCGATCTGGTAAAATCGTGACAATTGTTGCACCTTCTTCAATTGACGTTATCAACTGCTCAATCGCTGCAATAATCGAACCTGTTGAACCTCCGGCAAATATGCCTTCATAATCAATCAGTTTTCGACAGCCCAAAGCAGATTGATAATCATCTACATGGATCACTTGATTAATTTCTGATCTATTCAATATTTCGGGTACACGACTAGCACCGATACCAGGTAATTCTCTATTAATAGGTTTGTCACCAAAAATGACTGACCCTTTCGCATCAACAGCAACAATTTGTGCGTTTGGATGCACTTCTTTTATTTTTCTACTCATACCCATAATGCTACCTGTCGTGCTGACTGGCGCGACAAAATAATCTATAGGTTGCTTAATTGTTTCAACAATCTCTGTGCCTGCACCATGATAATGGGATTGCCAATTTAACTCATTCGCATATTGATTAATCCAATATGCATCGTCAATAGTGGCTAACAGTTCTTGCACCTTTGCAATACGAGTCATTAAATAACCCCCATGTGCATCAGGTTCTTCAACCATTTCTACATTGGCACCATAACTTTTAATAATTTTCAAATTTGTTGGTGATATTTTAGGATCAACAACACACGTGAGTTTTAATCCCTTGATTTTAGCTATCATTGCCAACGCAATGCCTAAATTACCAGAAGTACTTTCAATTAAATGTGTATTCTCAGTGATTAAACCATGTTTAATACCATGTTCAATGATGTACTTGGCAGGTCGATCTTTCATGCTGCCTCCAGGATTCATATACTCTAACTTTGCAAACACTTCATGTTTCGGAAATAGTTGATGAAGTTGAACCATAGGTGTTTGCCCTACAGAATCTAACAATGAATCGTGACATGCTTGACTTTTTTCAATCAAAAGCGCTTCCTCCTCAAATTTAAAATTCTATAATATTGTGTGTTACCTAATTGATAATGATTCTCACTATCAAGTAATTAGGATTATATTTTTTATGCATTTATATGTCAAATAATTATAAGTTGCATGTAAATCATAAATATTTTATTGACTTAGGAAAAAATTTAATTCATACTAAATCGTGATAATGATTCTCATTGTCATACATCACGAAGGAGGCTAATTAGTCAATGAATAAAGTAATTAAAATGCTTGTTGTTACGCTTGCTTTCCTACTTGTTTTAGCAGGATGTAGTGGGAATTCAAATAAACAATCATCTGATAACAAAGATAAGGAAACAACTTCAATTAAACATGCAATGGGTACAACTGAAATTAAAGGGAAACCAAAGCGTGTTGTTACGCTATATCAAGGTGCCACTGACGTCGCTGTATCTTTAGGTGTTAAACCTGTAGGTGCTGTAGAATCATGGACACAAAAACCGAAATTCGAATACATAAAAAATGATTTAAAAGATACTAAGATTGTAGGTCAAGAACCTGCACCTAACTTAGAGGAAATCTCTAAATTAAAACCGGACTTAATTGTCGCGTCAAAAGTTAGAAATGAAAAAGTTTACGATCAATTATCTAAAATCGCACCAACAGTTTCTACTGATACAGTTTTCAAATTCAAAGATACAACTAAGTTAATGGGGAAAGCTTTAGGGAAAGAAAAAGAAGCTGAAGATTTACTTAAAAAGTACGATGATAAAGTAGCTGCATTCCAAAAAGATGCAAAAGCAAAGTATAAAGATGCATGGCCATTGAAAGCTTCAGTTGTTAACTTCCGTGCTGATCATACAAGAATTTATGCTGGTGGATATGCTGGTGAAATCTTAAATGATTTAGGATTCAAACGTAATAAAGACTTACAAAAACAAGTTGATAATGGTAAAGATATTATCCAACTTACATCTAAAGAAAGCATTCCATTAATGAACGCTGATCATATTTTTGTAGTAAAATCAGATCCAAATGCGAAAGATGCTGCATTAGTTAAAAAGACTGAAAGCGAATGGACTTCAAGTAAAGAGTGGAAAAATTTAGACGCAGTTAAAAACAACCAAGTATCTGATGATTTAGATGAAATCACTTGGAACTTAGCTGGCGGATATAAATCTTCATTAAAACTTATTGACGATTTATATGAAAAGTTAAATATTGAAAAACAATCAAAATAATTAAGGAGTTTTACGATGCTACTTAAACCAAAATACCAAATCGTTATTGCTGGTTTATGTCTTGCAATAGTAGCTATCTTAAGTTTAATGATTGGAAATACGCTTGTGTCACCAGGTACGGTGATACAGGCGTTATTCAACTTTGATAGTGAAAACGATTTACATGATGTTGTCACTGGTGCACGGGCGTCGAGAACAATCATTGCGTTATTGACTGGTGCTGCCCTTGCTGTCTCAGGTTTGTTGATGCAAGCACTTACACGAAACCCAATAGCCTCACCAGGGCTTTTCGGTGTCAATGCAGGCGCAGTATTTTTTGTCATTTTTAGTATTACATTTATCCAAATTCAATCTTTTAAAATGATTGTAGTTATTGCATTTTTGGGGGCTATTGTTGTTACTGTATTAGTTGTTGCACTAGGTATGTTTAGACAAACACTATTCTCACCTCACCGTGTCATTTTGGCAGGTGCTGCGATTGCGATGCTATTTACAGCCTTTACTCAAGGCATACTTATTATGAACGAAACAGACTTACAAGGCCTATTATTTTGGTTAAGTGGCTCCGTTTCATTACGTAATATTTGGGATATCCCATGGATTATTCCGCTTGTATTGATACTTATTTTAATTGCATTTAGCATGGCTGCACACATCAACATCTTGATGACAAGTGACGACATTGCAACCGGCCTCGGTCAAAACATAAAATTAATCAAATGGATGATTATTATGCTCATCAGTATGTTAGCCGGTATTTCGGTAGCCGTAGCTGGATCAATCGTCTTTGTGGGTCTTATCGTACCGAATATTAGCAAACGATTATTACCACCAAACTATAAGTATTTAATTCCTTTTACTGCATTAGCTGGAGCAATCCTAATGATCATTTCAGACATTGTTGCTCGTATAATAATTAAGCCACTAGAGTTGCCTATCGGTGTCGTTACCGCTGTCATTGGCGCTATTGTCTTAATCTATATTATGAAGAAAGGACGTCAACGCTTATGACCGAAAAGATTAATAAAAAAGACAATTACCATCTCATCTTCGCGTTAATCTTTTTAGCCATCGTTTCAGTGGTAAGTATGATGATTGGTTCAAGCTTTATACCATTACAACGCGTACTGATGTACTTTATAAATCCAAATGACAGTATGGATCAATTCACTTTAGAAGTATTACGCTTACCTCGCATTACACTTGCGATTTTAGCAGGTGCCGCACTAGGAATGAGTGGTTTAATGTTGCAAAATGTATTAAAAAATCCAATTGCCTCACCTGATATTATCGGTATCACAGGTGGTGCTAGCTTAAGTGCTGTTGTCTTTATTGCATTTTTCAGCCATTTAACAATACATTTACTTCCACTATTTGCAGTATTAGGTGGCGCAGTTGCAATGATGATACTATTAGTGTTTCAAACGAAAGGACAAATACGCCCGACAACACTCATAATCATCGGTATTTCGATGCAAACGTTGTTTATTGCGCTTGTCCAAGGATTACTCATTACAACGAAGCAATTATCTGCTGCCAAAGCTTATACATGGCTAGTCGGAAGTCTTTACGGTGCTACGTTTAAAGATACAATCATTTTGGGTATGGTTATTTTAGCTGTTGTGCCGTTGTTATTTCTTGTTATACCAAAAATGAAAATATCTATACTTGATGACCCTGTAGCGATTGGCTTAGGCTTACATGTACAACGTATGAAACTAATCCAATTAATCACTTCTACTATACTCGTATCTATGGCAATCAGTTTAGTAGGTAACATTGGGTTTGTCGGTTTAATCGCACCACATATCGCGAAAACAATCGTTCGCGGAAGTTATGCTAAAAAGTTACTAATGTCAGCAATGATTGGTGCCATATCAATTGTTATTGCAGACTTAATTGGGCGTACCTTATTCTTGCCTAAAGAAGTGCCAGCAGGTGTATTTATTGCTGCTTTTGGTGCCCCATTCTTCATATACTTATTATTAACCGTGAAAAAGTTATAACGATATTATTAAAACAAAATGACCTCACAACGAAGTTAGCTAAATGATTCAGTTAACTAACCGTTGCGAGGTTTTTTTATACATATAGTTGTTGTTATTGTTAACAAGCGTCGACTTTCTTAATTACATATTAATACTTTATATACAAATAACACCGACTCATATTCTATAATATCAATCAATATTCTTCGATTTTTCAAATATCGATAACTATTTCTTATTTAAATATAGTGTTTGATAATGTCATTTATTCAAAAACACAAATTTTAATAAAAATATCATATTATTTTTAATTGTAAATTATGGATTATTTTTCTTATTATATTGTGTTATATTAAAATAAAGTGCATATACAAGGAGATAAAACAATGAAATATAATAACCATGACAAAATTAGAGATTTTATAATCATTGAAGCATATATGTTTCGTTTTAAGAAAAAAGTCAAGCCTGAAGTCGATATGACTATAAAAGAATTTATATTACTGACTTATTTATTTCATCAGCAAGAAAACACACTTCCATTTAAGAAGATTGTTTCAGATTTATGTTATAAACAATCGGATTTAGTACAGCATATAAAAGTACTTGTGAAACATTCATATATTAGTAAAGTTCGAAGTAAAATTGATGAGCGTAATACTTACATTTCAATATCTGAAGAACAACGAGAGAAAATTGCAGAACGTGTTACATTGTTTGATCAAATCATTAAACAATTTAACCTTGCAGATCAAAGTGAATCACAGATGATACCAAAAGATAGTAAAGAATTTCTAAACTTGATGATGTATACAATGTATTTCAAGAATATTATCAAAAAACATCTAACATTAAGTTTTGTAGAATTCACAATTCTAGCTATTATCACTTCTCAAAATAAAAACATCGTTCTTCTTAAAGATTTAATTGAAACAATCCACCATAAATACCCTCAAACTGTTAGAGCTCTCAATAATTTAAAAAAGCAAGGCTATCTAATAAAAGAACGCTCAACTGAAGATGAAAGAAAAATTTTAATTCATATGGATGACGCGCAGCAAGACCATGCTGAACAATTATTAGCTCAAGTGAATCAATTATTAGCAGATAAAGATCATTTACATCTTGTTTTTGAATAATATCTCTATTACGCAAGTGTGCTGTATTCTAAAGTGCACTTGTGTTTTCTATTTTTTAATAAAACCTCAGCACATAATGAACAACTTTCTATTTTCTATATCACTTAAAACCATTTCCGAAATTAAACCTCAGCACATTCAAAGCCCCACTTTATTCTTAAAAATATTTTTTAACTCATATGTATTAAACCGCTTTCATTATAAAAAATATCTCTATATTTTATCTGTTTTTATTAATCGAAATAGCATGATTTTGCGGTTTTAAGCCTTTTACTTCCTGAATAAATCTTTCAGCAAAATATTTATTTTATAAGTTGTAAAACTTACATTTAAATTTAATTATAAATATAGATTTTAGTATTGCAATACATAATTCGTTATATTATGATGACTTTACAAATACATACAGGGGGTATTAATTTGAAAAAGAAAAACATTTATTCAATTCGTAAACTAGGTGTAGGTATTGCATCTGTAACTTTAGGTACATTACTTATATCTGGTGGCGTAACACCTGCTGCAAATGCTGCGCAACACGATGAAGCTCAACAAAATGCTTTTTATCAAGTCTTAAATATGCCTAACTTAAATGCTGATCAACGCAATGGTTTTATCCAAAGCCTTAAAGATGATCCAAGCCAAAGTGCTAACGTTTTAGGTGAAGCTCAAAAACTTAATGACTCTCAAGCTCCAAAAGCTGATGCGCAACAAAATAACTTCAACAAAGATCAACAAAGCGCCTTCTATGAAATCTTGAACATGCCTAACTTAAACGAAGCGCAACGTAACGGCTTCATTCAAAGTCTTAAAGACGACCCAAGCCAAAGCACTAACGTTTTAGGTGAAGCTAAAAAATTAAACGAATCTCAAGCACCGAAAGCTGATAACAATTTCAACAAAGAACAACAAAATGCTTTCTATGAAATCTTGAATATGCCTAACTTAAACGAAGAACAACGCAATGGTTTCATCCAAAGCTTAAAAGATGACCCAAGCCAAAGTGCTAACCTATTGTCAGAAGCTAAAAAGTTAAATGAATCTCAAGCACCGAAAGCGGATAACAAATTCAACAAAGAACAACAAAATGCTTTCTATGAAATCTTACATTTACCTAACTTAAACGAAGAACAACGCAATGGTTTCATCCAAAGCCTAAAAGATGACCCAAGCCAAAGCGCTAACCTTTTAGCAGAAGCTAAAAAGCTAAATGATGCTCAAGCACCAAAAGCTGACAACAAATTCAACAAAGAACAACAAAATGCTTTCTATGAAATTTTACATTTACCTAACTTAACTGAAGAACAACGTAACGGCTTCATCCAAAGCCTTAAAGACGATCCTTCAGTGAGCAAAGAAATTTTAGCAGAAGCTAAAAAGCTAAACGATGCTCAAGCACCAAAAGAGGAAGACAATAACAAGCCTGGCAAAGAAGACAACAACAAGCCTGGTAAAGAAGACAACAACAAGCCTGGCAAAGAAGACGGCAACAAGCCTGGTAAAGAAGACAACAAAAAACCTGGTAAAGAAGATGGCAACAAGCCTGGTAAAGAAGACAACAAAAAACCTGGTAAAGAAGACGGCAACAAGCCTGGCAAAGAAGATGGCAACAAACCTGGTAAAGAAGATGGTAACGGAGTACATGTCGTTAAACCTGGTGATACAGTAAATGACATTGCAAAAGCAAACGGCACTACTGCTGACAAAATTGCTGCAGATAACAAATTAGCTGATAAAAACATGATCAAACCTGGTCAAGAACTTGTTGTTGATAAGAAGCAACCAGCAAACCATGCAGATGCTAACAAAGCTCAAGCATTACCAGAAACTGGTGAAGAAAATCCATTCATCGGTACAACTGTATTTGGTGGATTATCATTAGCCTTAGGTGCAGCGTTATTAGCTGGACGTCGTCGCGAACTATAAAAACAAACAATACACAACGATAGATATCATTTTATCCAAACCAATTTTAACTTATATACGTTGATTAACACATTCTTATTTGAAATGATAAGAATCATCTAAATGCACGAGCAACATCTTTTGTTGCTCAGTGCATTTTTTATTTTACTTACTTTTCTAAACAACTTCTGAAACGCCTCAACACTTTCTACTCTGATTACATATATGACATTTTTAGGCATTAAAAAATCGAACTAGACAAGATGCTCATTGCATTTCGTACTAGTTCGATTCATGAATAATTAGATTTAAAATGTCATTTGAATCCAAGTGACAACATTATTTATATTTAGAATATTAACGTTAGTATAAACGTCCAAACACAAATAAAAGCAACAAATATAATACTGTATTTTAACGTCATTTTTAATAATGCAGATTCTTCACCAACTTTTTTAACAGCTGCAGTCGCAATGGCAATTGATTGTGGTGAAATAAGTTTCGCTGCTACACCACCTGCAGTGTTAGCTGCCACAAGTAATGAACCGCTTGTTGAAATTTGTTGTGCCACTGTCGCTTGAATAGGTGCGAATAAAGTATTGTTATTTACAACTGAACCAGTCATAAACACACCAATCCAACCTAATACTGGAGAGAATAATGGGAAAATTGCTCCCGCTTTAGCAATACCTTGTCCAATTGCTACAGTCAAACCACCGTATGTCATAACTTTAGCAATAGCTAGGATAGCTGAAATTGTAAGGATCGGTAACCATAATTCTTTAATTGCTTCGACCAATAAAGCACCTGCACTTTTCCATTTTAACTTCGTAATTAAAATTGTAATAATTACTGTTAATAAAATCGCTGTCCCAGTTGCACCAATTAAATCGAGACGCAACGCAATTCCTTTAGGCGATAAATCACTCACAGTATTTGGAATTGGCAATTTTATTACTAAACTTTCAAGTGCACCTCCAGGTTGGAATAATTTTTTGAAGAATGGTGCACTCCATACTAATACAAAGGCAGTTAAAATTACGAACGGACTCCAAGCAAAGACAATTTCTTTAGGCGTTCGTTTTTGAATTTTATGTTCAGACGCTTCCAATCTGAAAATGTTTTTCGGTTTAAATTTACGACAAACAAATGCTAACACCACCATTGTTGCTAGTGATGGAATAATGTCTGCTAGTTCTGGACCATGGAATATTGTTAATAATAATTGTAATCCAGTATATGTACCACTCACTGTTAAAATGACAGGTAAAATTTCTTTAATACCTTTCATACCATCTACAATGAATACTAAAACAAATGGAATAATAAAGTTTAAAATTGGAAGTGTTAATGCTGAGTATCTCGCAACATCTAATGTTGTAACGCCTCCACTTAAGTTAAACGTATCAATAATACTAACTGGTAAACCAATTGCACCAAAGGCACCCGCCGCACCATTAGCAATTAAACATAACATCGCTGCTTTTAATGGTTCAAATCCAAGTTGAATTAATAATACTGCACAAATCGCAATTGGCACACCAAATCCTGCTGCACCTTCTAAAAATGCGTTGAAACAAAATCCAATTAATAATAGTTGGATTCTTTGGTCCACTGAAATACTTGCAATACTATCTTGAATAATAGAAAATTGTCCTGTTTTAATAGAAACTTTATATAACCAAACTGCCATTAAAACGATATATCCTATTGGGAAAATACCGGCAACAACGCCTTCTGTAATCGCACCTGCTGATACACGCGCTGGTAATTCAAATACAAATAAAGCCACAATCAATGTAACAACCAAAGTTGTCAATGCTGCATAAATGCCTTTCATTTTAAAAACGGTTAAGCATAATAAAAATAAAATAATAGGTACTGCTGCAACTAAGGCTGATAATCCGACATTATCGAATGGATTTACAGTAAGTAGTGTCATAATGACTCCCTCTCTTTATATAAAATATTTATCATTCTGATTAATCTACAACCTATTTCAACTTATATTTTGCGATGATCACATATTTAAAATGTAACACTCCTATATGTGACAGGCAATCGAATTTTTACAAAAAGTTCACAAAATATACACAATATTTAACTATAATAAATAATATATCATTTTAATTATAAATACTAGATATTATTTATAATAATCTCAGGAATTCGCTTCAAAACTGCATCATGAGAGTTTATATTTTTATTGAGAATCTCTCATTTTATGAATTGTAGGAAGTAAACAAAATATGACAAGCGTCAAACCAATGATAATGATAAATATCATATTAAACCATAGTAAATTGAATTGATGATGGTGTTGTATTTGCCAAATTTCTAATACTGTGAAGATAGACATATAGCTCATAATCTCTAAATTTAACGTACTTAAAAATAATTTAATCGCTCGAATTTCACGTGGTGTATGATTATAATGTGACCATTTGGCAAATCGTTCATAGTATCTACCTGCAATGAAAAATATAAGCCAAATCACTATAAATGCGCTATTAATCAAAAGCAGCACCCATTTATCAGCAAAATTATCAGCATCCCCTGCTAAATTATAATGAATAGGCACTTTGGTTGGTAATTTTGGATAGGTCACTACTGTATAGCACATCATAGCTAAGTAAATAAGTAGACTTAATATTGTAAAAGACCTGATTTTAGACATTCTATCGCCTCTTTCTTTACATTTTATGTATAACACTCTGCCTATTTTACCTTTTAATTACATTACCCCAAACGATTAAACAATATGTAATGATACTATAATTGCGTCAGGAGTATCCGCTTGTTAAATGTGCATAGCTTATATTTAGCTGTTTAACATGCCACATAATGATTCGAATTATTGTTTTAATTAAACCTTTTTCACATATGTATAAATTTTATAGAGCGCATGCTTAATATTTTCATTTGATTCAAAGGCAAAAGATAGCCTTATACTCTTTTCTTTACTGCCATAAATGTAACCCGGATTGATTAATATTTTTTCTTTACTTAACAATTCGTAAAATAAATATTTAATATCTATATCTATTTTAAAGACTAACCATACAAAATAACCTCCACTTGGAACCTCCCAATGTGCTATATCCTTAAATAAATTATTGAGGATGTTTAACATAAAGTCTCGTTTATCTTTTAAAACATACCTTAACTTTACTAAGTGTTTATCATAAGACTTATTTTTCAACATCTCATATACAACCATTTGTGACAAAATACTGGATCCATAGTCAATTTGCATTCTTACATCTGCCAATTGCTCTATTATTTTTTCAGAAGCAACAATCCAACCTATTCTTATTGCTGGTGCAATCGTTTTTGAAAAACTGCTTATATGTATAACTTTTCCCAATTTATCATAAGTTTTGATAGAAGGAGTTGGATCGCTAAAGAAAATATCTCTAAAGATATCATCTTCAATGATAGGAATATTATGTCTTTCGCTATAAGTAATTATATTTTTCTTTTGCTCATTCGTTAAAGAACGACCTGTCGGGTTATTAAACCTAGGTTCTATATAAATCGCTTTATTTTTAAAATTAATAAATCTATCAATGATGGTATCAATTTCATTAATTTGATTATAAGGAACATCAATATGTCTAAAATTCAATTGCTCAAAAACATTTGTAGAGTGAATATATGATGGTGTATTCGAAATTATTATGGCATCTTGACCTAAAAACCCAATAGATAAAAGTTGAATGGCATGTAAAGCGCCTGAAGTGATCATTACATTTTCTCTACCTACATTTATACCTTGCTTTGACATTCGTTCAACGATAATATCTCTTAACTTGATATAACCATAGCCATTATTATAACCAAAAGATAAGTCTTCAATATGACTGGCTGTATTAGACATGGCTTTTTTCAATTGAATATGTGGCATTAACGATATACCCAATTCACCTTTACTTATATGTATATACGAATCATCTGTCTCAATTTTATTAATTAATTGCACCGTATACTGACTTCTTTGTTGAGAGGACCATAACATCATTTCAGACCACTTATTTGTAATATGTGCTTCATTCAAATAGTCATTAACATATGTTCCACTACCTACTTTAGTATAGATAAATCCTTCAGCTTCTAATAACTCAATACTTTTAATAATCGTTACTCTATTTACGTTGTACTGTATCGCCAACTGCCTATGTGAAGGTATTTTCATTCCATAAAACCAATCCCCTGTGATTATTTTATCTCTTATGTCACTAGCAATATCTTTATATTTAGCCATCTTCTCCCTCCCTTTTAAAATTGGATAGGTAAATCCATTCAAAATTGGTTGTACTCATTTTAAATCATATTTTTTAATATAGAAACACATAATTAAAGGAGTGATGATATTAATGAATAAACTTCGAGACACTACTTTTCTATCATATTTATTTACTATCATATTGTGGGGATCTGCATTTCCAATGATAAAGATTGCGTTAAATGATTTTAGTGCAGAATCATTGTCGGCATTTCGTTTAATTTTAGCAACAATAATTCTCTTGCCGTTCGTAATTATAAAGAAATTGCCTACCCCTGAACTAAGAGATATCCCTGTTATTTTTATTTTAGGATTTTGTGGATTTGTGATATATCACACAGCTTTAAATTTTGGTGAAACTTTGATTAGTGCAGGTATATCTGGAATTCTAGTCTCTACAACGCCTATTTTTTCTAGTGCTTTAGCTTATATATTTTTAAAAGAGCATTTTTCAAAATGGAATTGGTTAAGTTCACTCGTCGCATTTATAGGAATATCCATTATTTCAATAAGTAAAGATGATTACACAACTATTAATGTATTAGGTGTTTTTATTATTTTACTTGCATCTTTTAGTGAAAGTTTGTATTTTACTTTCCAGAAAAAATACATAGAAAAATACGGCTTCATCGCTTTCACACTATATACAATAATGGCAAGCTCACCATTTATGCTTATTTTTATTCCTGAAATCATCAACGATATACACGGCGCCACTTTTACATCAATAGTATCGGTACTTTATTTAGCTATATTCCCTACTATAATTCCATACGTTTTGCTTGCTTATATTGTGAAGTCAGTTGGTGTCTCTGATGCAACAATGTCTCTTTATTTAACACCTATCGTTTCTTTATTATTATCTTATCTGTTATTAGACGAGCTACCAACAACCCTTGCTATTATAGGCGGAATTATCACTCTACTAGGCGTTAGTTTAAGTAACTTCTTTCAAAATACATAATTATTCCAAGTCCCGCACCTCAGAATCCAAAAACATTCGAGTGATAAAATTTTAAAAATCAAAAATATAAAAATGATCTAATTTCGTCAAATTTACCAATATAAATACTAATATTTGCAATTCACAAAGGGGTATAGTCTGAGTGTATTCTAATACGAAAGGACTTGGTGGATATGTATTACAGTTATGGAAATTATGAAGCATTTGCGCGCCCTAAAAAACCTGAAAATGTAGAAAACAAATCCGCTTACTTAATCGGATCTGGTCTAGCTTCACTTGCTGCAGCTTGTTTTTTAATAAGGGATGGTCAAATGGAAGGTTCGAAGATTCATATTTTAGAAGAGTTACCTAAAGCAGGTGGTAGTCTTGATGGTGAAAATATGCCTTTAAAAGGCTATGTTGTCCGCGGTGGTCGTGAAATGGAGAACCACTTTGAATGTTTGTGGGACTTATTCAGATCTATCCCTTCATTAGAAATCGATAACGCGTCTGTATTAGATGAGTTCTATTGGCTAAACAAAGAAGACCCTAACTATTCTCGCTGTCGTGTTATTGAGAAACAGGGTCAACGTTTAGTCACAGACGGAGACTTCACTTTGACTAAAACGGCGATTAAAGAAATTTTAGATTTATGCTTAACGAATGAAGAAGATTTAGATGATGTCAAAATAACAGATGTATTTTCCGATGACTTCTTTAATTCAAACTTTTGGATTTACTGGAAAACGATGTTTGCATTTGAACCGTGGCATTCTGCAATGGAAATGCGTCGCTATCTAATGCGATTCGTTCATCATATTAGTGGTCTCGCAGACTTTTCAGCTTTAAAATTCACTAAATATAATCAATATGAATCTTTAGTATTACCTATGGTTGAATATTTAAAATCGCATGGGGTTCAATTTGAATACGATGTAAAAGTCGAAGATATTAAAATAGATGTTACGACAAGTCAAAAAATTGCCCGAGAAATATTAATTGACCGTAATGGTAATGCAGAATCTATTAAACTGACTATAAACGATCTTGTCTTTGTGACAAACGGTAGTATTACAGAAAGCTCTACTTATGGTGATAATGATACACCAGCGCCACCAACTGACGAATTAGGTGGTAGTTGGACACTATGGAAAAATTTAGCGCGACAAAGTCCTGAATTTGGTAATCCTGATAAGTTTTGCCAAAATATTCCTAAAAAAAGTTGGTTTGTTTCAGCAACTTCTACAACAAACAATAAAGAGATTATCGATACAATAGAAAGTATTTGTAAACGTGACCCACTTGCAGGCAAAACAGTTACAGGCGGTATTATTACAATCAATGATTCTGCATGGCAAATGAGTTTTACAATCAATCGTCAGCAACAGTTTAAAGACCAACCTGAAAATGAAATATCTACATGGATTTATGCCTTATATTCAGATGTAAACGGCGATTATATTAAAAAGCCAATTACAGAATGTAGTGGTAATGAAATATGCCAAGAATGGCTGTATCACTTAGGTGTATCAACTGACAAAATTGAAGACTTAGCAAAACATGCATCTAATACGATTCCTGTTTATATGCCATATATCACATCTTATTTCATGACGCGTGCTATCGGCGACAGACCTTTAGTCGTCCCGCATCAATCTCAGAACTTAGCATTTATTGGTAACTTTGCAGAAACAGAGCGAGACACTGTATTTACAACAGAATATTCGGTTCGTACTGCCATGGAAGCTGTTTATCAATTACTAAATATAGATCGTGGTATTCCAGAAGTCATCAATAGTCCATTTGATCTTCGCGTCTTAATGGATGCCATATACGAACTGAATGACCACCAAGATTTGCGTGAGATTACTAAAGATTCGAAAATGCAAAAACTCGCATTAGCAGGATTCCTTAAAAAGATAAAAGGTACGTACATTGAGTCATTATTAAAAGAACACAAATTGTTATAACGAAAACCATTAATAGATTTTTATTTGGTGATTTCAAATCATGAGACTGGGACAGAAATGATGTTTTCATAAAAATTATTTCGTTGTTCCACTCTCATGATTTTTTTGATGAAACATAATTACATGATTGATTGCATCATTTTGTTAAACAAGTGATTGCAAACCTGCCATTTCACACTGAAAATTTACATAATAAGTGACGATATTTTACAAGTCATATACAAATAACATATATTGTTAAATAATTTTACCTAATCTTAACATTAAATTTACAATTATAAGCGATAATCTAAATATAAAGCTTATTTGAGGTGAAATAATGGAAATGTCGGTTACAGAAGTCATTTTCTCCTTTTTAGGTGGTTTAGGTATTTTCCTTTACGGCTTAAAAATCATGGGAGACGGGCTTCAAGCATCAGCAGGAGACAGGCTACGAGATATTTTAAACAAATTTACATCAAATCCAGTATTAGGTGTTATTGCAGGTATCGTTGTAACTATTTTAATACAAAGTAGTTCAGGTACGACAGTTATCACAATCGGACTGGTAACAGCTGGATTTATGACATTGAAACAAGCCATTGGAGTGATAATGGGTGCTAATATCGGAACAACGGTAACTGCATTTATTATCGGTATAGATTTAGGCGAATATGCAATGCCAATTTTAGCATTAGGTGCATTCTTAATCTTTTTCTTTAAACGCTCTAAAATCAATAACATTGGCCGCATACTATTCGGTTTCGGTTCACTATTCTTCGGTCTAGAATTTATGGGTGATGCCGTTAAACCTTTAGCATCATTAGATGGATTTAAGCAATTAATGCTTGATATGTCTACAAATCCAATACTCGCTGTCATTGTCGGCGCAGGGTTAACAGCACTAGTTCAAAGTTCAAGTGCGACGATTGGTATTTTACAAGAATTTTATCAACAAGATTTAATTAGCTTAAACGCAGCAATCCCTGTGTTACTAGGCGATAACATTGGTACCACGATTACAGCTATCTTAGCTAGTTTAGCCGGCTCAATCGCTGCAAAACGTGCGGCGCTTGTACACGTCATCTTTAACTTAATCGGGGTAATTATCTTCACAATTTTCTTGCCAGTTGTGATTCATTTGATTAGTTTGTTACAAGATTTATGGCACTTAAAACCAGCGATGACGATTGCAGTATCACATGGTATCTTCAACATAACAAATACTTTGATTCAATTACCATTTGTAGCAGGTTTAGCATGGATTGTTACAAAGCTTGTCCCAGGTAAAGATATTGCTGATGACTATAAACCTCAGCACTTAAACAAAGATCTTGTTTATCACGCACCTGGTGTTGCATTACAAGAAACTCAAAAAGAATTACAAAATGTGGGTCAGATTGTCTTATCAATGTTTGAAGACATTCGCGAAATTACAAAAGACGATAAAAAATTGATCAAAAAGCTTGAACAAAAGCATCAAGCTGTTGAAACAATCAATGATAGCATTCGAAATTATTTAGTTAGAATTTCTACAAAAGCCATTACGAAGGCAGACGTTGAGCGTTTAGCAGTTATGTTTGATGTCAATCGCTCTATTTTAAAAGTAGCAGAGCTAACAGAAGAGTATGTCGCTCAATTAAAACGCCAACATGATGAAGATATTCGCATTACAGAAGATGCACAACGCGGTATGGATAAATTATTCAACCATGTTGCTGAGTCATTTGATAAAGCCATCGACATGTTAGATGTTTATGACAAAACGAAAAAAGATGAAATTGTAGAACGTAGTAGAGAATCATTTAATATTGAACATAAACTACGCAAAGGTCATATTAAACGCCTTAATCGTGGTGAATGTACAACAAAAGGCGGATTACTATATATCGATATGATTGGTGTTCTTGAACGTATCGGTTATCATTCACGAAATGTTTCTGAAGCACTTGTTGGCCTTAACGATGATGTACCTACAGATGAAGAAATTGCAACAACTGAAATTTAATTTTTACTGTCTTATTTATATTCATATTTTTTTAAAATTAGAGATTCAGATGCATGTAAAAAGCCAATCCAACATTCATGGGTTGGCTTTTTTGTTTAGCAAAATTTATTATCTTAAATCGGCTATAAACACTGATATAATAATGCTTCATTAGTATGCGGTAAGCATGACGGACACTGTTCTCGGAGTCTGACCCCGAAACGTTTAATATACACTTTTACACGTCGCCTTCATTGAAGCGAATTGCCATAACCTTCACATTATATATAGTTCTTTCCATATAAATGTCCAAATTTTTAGAACAACGCAATAAATAACCATCCACCTAACTTATCAAAAATTTAAGTGGATGGTTTTTCATTTATATTTATATTAGTGTTAATCCAATCATAGATTTATCTATATGCACTGCTCTATACATTTCCTCATTTAATTTGCTTTACTTTCATTTATATCATTATCAAAACACTTGGCGTGTCATCGTTATTATTTCGCATCTTTGACACGTTTATCATCATTAGGAATCGCGAATAAAATTGCGATAAATGCCATGATTCCCATTAATACGTTAACCCAAAGTGCAATCATCGCACCTGTATGAATGCTCGTTGCAGCAACTGCACCAGCATATACAGCACCACTAATTGCGACACCGAATGCGCCACCAAGTGATGAAGCCATTTTATAAATACCTGAAGCAACGCCAACTTTATCTAACGGTGCATTCGAAATAGCTGTATCTGTAGAAGGTGTTGCATAAATACCTAAGCCTAGTCCGAAACATAAATATCCTACGACACAACTGATAACATAAAATATGCCTGGTAAGAATACTAATGAAATAAGTGCAATACCAATGACCACAATGAATGTACCTAATAACATTGGTCGCTTAGAACCCATTTTTTGTAATAATTTTTCACCAACTCGAATCATCAATAACACCATGATTAAATAAGTAATTGATAAGTATCCTGCCTGCAATGCTGTATAACCTAAACCTTGTTGCACGAATGTATTCGCTACAATTAATGTACCTGCAACACCGTTTAATAAGAAGTTCGAAATCGTTGCACCTGTATATGGTTTATTTTCAAATAATTTAAAATCAATAAGTGGATTATCTACTTTTTTCTCAACATTTAAGAAAATAAAGAATGCTACAATTACGATTGCAATCAAACCAAAGAACCATAATGATGTGTAACCAAGTGCTGCACCTTTAGTAATGACAACGTTTAAACTTAGCAACATAACTACTAGAACAATTAGCCCTGCAACGTCAAATTTATGTGTATTGGTAATTTCTGATTTCGTTTCAGGCGTCCCTTTGATGAGTAACATTGAAAGTACGGCAACGATAATTGAGAAGATGAAAATCCATCTCCAACCCATAGTTGTCGCAACTGCACCACCGAAGAGTGAACAGATACCACTGCCACCCCAAGAACCGATAGACCAATAACTTAAGGCACGCTGACGTTCAGCACCCTGATAATAAGTTTTCATAATGGCCAATGTAGAAGGCATAATACACGCTGCTGATACACCTTGTATAACACGACCTAAAATTAATAATGCCGGTAAATTCGTAATAATAATTAATGCTGAACCAATAATACTTAATAATAAACCGATATTCGTCATTTTCACGCGCCCAATTTTATCTGCCAGACCACCTGCTCCAACAACAAACATGCCTGAAAATAGTGCAGTTAGACTGACCGCAATACTAATTGTCCCCATGTCTGTACCAAAACTTTGTTGTAAATTCGGTACAACATTTACAAGTGATTGTGCAAACAACCAAAATGTAATAACACCTAATACAATACCTAAGATTAACTTGTTGCCCCCGCGATACGTTTCATTCATGTTAGTTATCTCCTTTAAGGTAATCTAAAACAACTGTCCCTACTGCTTCTGCAGAAATAAGTAATGATTTTTCTGAAATGTTAAATTTAGGATGATGATGTGGGTAAATTTCACCATTTTCCACCGCTGCACCTGTATAAATAAAGGCACTTGGGCGTTCTTTAGCATAATATGCAAAGTCTTCTGAAGGTGGTTGTGGTTCACACATTTCAACACCAAAATCAAGGTTTGCTTCTTTCAACGTCTTAGCCACGTACTCAGTAAACTCTGGATCATTATATAATGCTGGATAATCATCGTTATATTCTAAGGTGCAAGTTACACCATACATATCCTCTAATCCTTTTGATAAACGTTTAATTTCTTTTTCAATTGTTGCTTTTGTAGCATCTGTTAATCCACGTACATCACCTTCAATTTCAACAACATCTTTAATGACATTGAATTGACCTTTACCGTCAAATGAACCGATTGTGACAACACCGGTTTCAAATGGACTTAGTCGTCTAGATACAACTGTTTGTAACGCTGTGACGAAGTAGCTACCTGCAACAATGGCATCATTGGCCATATGTGGTGATGAACCATGACCACCTTTACCTTGAACTTTCAATTTGAAGAATGCGCGTCCTGTTTGAACATAACCAGGTCTGTAATACACTTTACCTGTTTTCATTGTGCTCATGACGTGTACACCTAATACATGATCAACACCGTCTAATACACCATTTTCAATCATTGTTTTAGCACCACCTGGTGGTACTTCTTCAGCTGGTTGATGTATCACAACGACTTTTCCTGTAAAACTATCTTTCATTTCAGCAAGCGTCTCTGCTAATACAAGCATGTATGCTGTATGTGCATCGTGACCACATGCGTGCATAACACCTTTATTTTGTGATGCAAAAGATAATCCTGTATCTTCAGTAATGGGTAATGCGTCAAAGTCTGCACGGATTGCTAATGTTTTACCAGGTTTCCCTGAATCAATCGTTACTTTAATTCCACGTGGTCCGACATTCGTTTCTACTTCCACATCTTTACCTTTGTAAAATTCAGCGATGTATTTCGCCGTTTCATCTTCATGAAAAGATAATTCTGGATGCTGATGTAAATAACGTCTGATCTCAATCATTTTGCCTTCTTTAGATTTTAAAGTTTCAATTAATTGTTGATTCATATCCTTCATCTCCTTAGTTACATCATAAATGATTAATCATTATTTATATTGCCAACAACAGAGATGTTAACCATTAATTTTTTGCAATTTTAGCTTTGAATATAAAAAATCACAAATTATGTATATCAAAATTTGTGATTTGTGATCATTTTATGAACTTGGGTAACGTTTTACTTCAATTAAGTGAATCCCATTCGTAATCATTTTAATGTTTAATGCCAGTGTGTCCGTGATATCTATATCATATACTTCTAATTTCGGAAAACTCATTCGATTAACGTAATCTATAGAGTCCTTGTCCATGCCATGTATCGTATGATGTTTGCGCCAAAGATTAAATAACGCACCATTTTCTTTATCTAAGGTAAAATGTTTAATCTTATACATACCTTCTTCCAGGGCATTAATGTTCAAATGAATCATTTCCGTCGCACGCATATTCATTTGATTGTCCAACGCTAAGTACGGATTAAAATGCTTTGCATCATATAACAATATTTGAAAATTTGAATCAGTCCCCGTGACAATACATGTATCATCAGAATACAAAATATTGCTTGTTAATTTATTAAATAGCAATGCCGTGAAATAGACCGGACGTTTTCCATTATATTGATGAAATAGTTCAATAGAATTCATATAATCCCGTTCATTTTTACAATGACTGACGTGCAAATCATAATTCAACCAATACCCGATACCCTCTACTTTAGAACTTAATTTTAATAATTGCTCAATGATGATACCACCTCTAAAATATTCGCCGTTTGTAATAAATGTATCACCCGTCAATGTATTCCAATTGAGTAAAATGAGTGGACGCTTTAGGCGATGACGATGCATTAAGTCGATAAGGTAATTCGTTTTATTAATAATCATTTGACTCGCGGTTTTAAATTCATCATCATTCATTTTATTAAAATCAACAGCGTCATTTGAATTGGCATCAAATACAAAATGGTCGATGTGTGGCTCAAGTCGTTTCAATAATGGTAGATGTCTTTCCGTAGCTTGATCTAAGTGAATGTACAAGCCACCATTAGGGAATAATGCTTTAAAATAATCAATCATTTCAATCAAAGACGTGTGCAATGTCGTCACATACAAGTTGAACTTCAAATCTTTTCTATGACTGACATGCAGGGCAACGTGATGGATAAAAATTTTAAATGCATCGATATAATCACGTGAGTCATACTGATCCAAATGCATGGTCAAACTAAAGTTATGATCTAATAAAAAGTCTAAACACAAATCAATATCATAAAATATATTCGAAATTTCTGCATCATACGTGAATGGCGCATTGAGCTTTTTCATGATATATGGAATCACATCATATGCTAATACTTCATTGACTTGAAAATCATGATGACATGTAAGCAACTGTGATTGATACTGTGTATTGAGCAAATTCCTCAAATAGCCCACTTGAATAATATGATTAAATTGATTTAGTTGGTGATTGGTTGGTTGAAAGGCAATCTCTTTATAGTTCATCTTTTCAATATCTTCAATAAAATGATTCATTTCTTCAATGTAGTCATTTAAAAGTAATATCAATTCACGGTCGTGATAATCATGTTGTGCCGATTGCTGGTTTTCAGTGATTGCTGGACGATCACCTCGATATTGTTTAGGTGTTTGATGCGTAAAGTGTTTAAATGTTCTCGCAAAGCTCGCTGCACTTGAAAAGCCATTTTGCAATGCAATATCAGTAATGGTTTCATCTGTGTATGTCAAATCGAGTTTCGCATGCTCAATTCGCGTCGTATTTAAGAAATGATGGAATCCTACACCTAGCGATTCTGTAAACTTTTTAGACAGATGGCTCTCTGACCACCCAACGTATTCGCTTAATTCTGAAAGGCTTAAATCTTCATGAAAATGTAACTCGATATAGTCGCATACTTGATTCACTTTATCATCATTTAAGATACTTTGGTTCGAATGATATGTACGCGGGACATAATGAATCATATGCATAAGCAACTGAATCACAAGTTGTTGCTCAGTCAATTTAGACAACTCATTATGTCGGATATGTGTTGAAACCAGTCTTGCCATTATATTTCTCAGTTGATGTATATTCTTTGTTGTGGTCGCATCTGTTAAGTGAAAATATAGACAATGCACATCATCAAACTTGTCTGCTAAATATTTCATTTGGAATTGGATATAACATATGATGCCATCTTGTTGAAGTTGAAATCGATACAAGTCGCGGTGGTTAATGATGAAAATGTCGCCACTGTTGCATTGCGTCATATTATTTTCATCATAAATGTGTGCCTCACCTTTAATAACAAAACCAATCATTAAACTATTGAGCCTTTTGAAATCTGACATACTCTCAGTTTCTACTCGAATTAAATAATCACGTTGCATACTATCCCTCAATTCAGTAATATGAATACGTTTATTTTACATTATTTTACAGCAACATATTTGAATTTCATATTGAATCGTGTGTGTGGATGATTATTTATCCTCACTCGGTTCAAGATGTAGACTATCAGTAAAAAAAGTATTTTCACCTTTTTTCTCCACAAAAGTAAATTCAATGTCTTTATATCCAACTGATGAACCTTTTAAGTCTCCCGAACCTTTCAACAATAACTTTGGTGCTTTATTCGTTGGTATTTTATATCTTTTTCGTAATTGTTTTACATTATAGTCATCATTAGTTAATTGATATTTTGCTGAATAACTCGGTACCTCTGGATTATATGATATATCGCCGTCTTTGTACTTCGACAAATCTTTAAAGCTGCCATATTGCGCGAAGAACTTAAAATTCTCGATTTCTTTTTTTATATTTTCGTCTTTGATACCTTTAGTTGGAATGATTTTATTGTCTACCATTTTAACGGGATATTCTTTATCTTTACTCTTAGGTCTACCATCTTCATCATGAAGTGTTTCACTCACTATATACTTCCCGGTTGTAGTCTTAGTGTTTCTATTCATATATAGAACCATACCTTTTGATTTCATACGTTCCCCTTTAGGTTGAACAACCATTTCAGAACCAATAATCCATGTACCTTTATCATTTTTATCAAATTCGTCATCACGATAACCTTCTTTATCGTATAAATCCTCTAGATTTTTAATCGGATACATACTCAATGTTTTTTCAAAGCTTTTCTTAACTTCCGCTTCTTTACCTATGCCACAACCAGCAGTGAAACTAATGACTAATATCAAAAAACTAATATACAATACCAATTTGTTTAATCGTTTCATAATTTCACAATCCTATTCTTCTTATTATCTTTCCTGGATTGATTTCATATTTTGATCGAGTCATGATTATTTATCCTCACTTGGTTTAAAAATTAACCCATCACTAAAGTAAATGTTCTCTTCTTTTTTCTCTACAAACGTAAATTCAATGTCTTTATATCCAACTGATGAACCTTTTAAATTCCCTGTACCCTTCAACAACAACTTCGGTGCTTTATTTGTTGGTATGTCATATCTTTTACGTAATTGCTTTACATTGTAATCATCATTAGTTAATTGATATTTAGCCGAATAACTCGGCACCTCTGGATTATATGAAATATCTCCGTCTTTATACTTCGACAAATCTTTAAAGTTTCCATATTGAACAAAGAACTTAAAGTTTTCGATTTCTTTTTTTATGTTTTTATCTTTAATTTCTTTTGTTGGAATGATTTTATTATCGACCATTTTAACTGGGTACCTTTTTTCATTCTCTTGGGGTCTTCCGTCTTTATCATTCTTTATTGCATTTACATAATAATATCCTTTTGTTGTTTTGGTATTTCTATTCATATACAAGACCATACCTTTAACTTTCAGAGCTTCCCCCTTATTTTGAGTTGCCATTTCAGAACCAATAATCCATGTACCTTTATCATTTTTATCAAATTCGTCATCACGATAACCTTCTTTATCGTATAAATCCTCTAGATTTTTAATCGGATACATACTCAATGTTTTTTCAAAGCTTTTCTTAACTTCCGCTTCTTTACCTATGCCACAACCAGCAGTGATACTAATGACTAAAAACAGAAAAATAATGCCTAACACTAATTTGTTTAATCGTTTCATCATCTTACAACTCTCTCCTTTTATTAGGTTGTCCTAGATTGATTTCATATTCTGGTTAAAAGATGATTATTTATCCTCGCTCGGTTCAAGATGTAGACTATCAGTAAAGTAAATATTTTCATTTTTATTCTCTAAAAAAGTAAATTCAATTTTTTTATATCCAACTGATGAACCTTTTAAATTCCCTGTACCTTTCAACAACAGCTTCGGCGCTTTATTTGTTGGTATGTCATATCTTTTACGTAATTGTTTTACATTATAATCATCATTAGTTAATTGATATTGAGCTGAATAACTCGGCACCTCTGGATTATATGATATATCTCCATCTTTATAATTCATTAAATCTTTAAAATTGCTATATTGCGCAAAAAACTTAAAGTTTTCGATTTCTTTTTTTATGTTTTCTTCTTTAACTTCCTCAGTAGAAATGAATTTATTATTAATCATTTTAACTGGATATTTTTTTTGATTATCCTGAGCTACTTCGTATTTCTCCGTCTTTATTTCATTAGTATAGTAAAATCCTTTTGCACTTCTTGTATTTCTATCTATCTTCAAAAGCATGCCTTTTATTTTTAGAGCTTCTCCTTTATTTTGAATTGCCATTTGAGAATTTACAATCCATGTTCCCTTATCATTTTTATCAAATTGATCATCACGATATCCTTCTTTATCGTATAAATCCTCTAGATTTTTAATCGGATACATACTCAATGTTTTTTCAAAACTTTTCTTTATTTCCGCTTCTTTACCCATGCCACAACCAGCAGTGATACTAATGACTAAAAACAGAAGACTAATACCAAGCACTAATTTATTTACACGTTTTATCATTTCATCACTCTCTTTTTCCGGGATTGATTTCATATTCTGATTGAGCCATGATTATACATCTCCGCTTTTTTTATAATCTAAGCTATCACTAAAGTATATATTTTCTTCTTTTTTCTCTACAAACGTAAATTCAATATCTTTATATCCAACTGATGAGCCTTTTAAATTCCCTGAACCTTTTAACAATAACTTTGGAGCTTTACTCGTCGGTATATCATATCTTTTGCGTAATTGTTTTACATTATAATCATCATTAGTTAATTGATATTTAGCCGAATAACTCGGCACCTCTGGATTATATGAAATATCTCCGTCTTTATACTTCGACAAATCTTTAAAGTTTCCATATTGAACAAAGAACTTAAAGTTTTCGATTTCTTTTTTTATGTTTTTATCTTTAATTTCTTTTGTTGGAATGATTTTATTATCGACCATTTTAACCGGATATCTTTTTTCATTGTCGTGCGGTTTTCCTTCATCCTCGTCCTTAGTCACATCGACATAGTAGTAACCATTTGTTGTTTTGGTATTTCTATTCATATATAGAACCATGCCTTTAGCTACCATATCTTCATTATTAGGTTGAATAACCATTTCAGAATTTATAATCCATGTACCTTTATCATTTTTATCAAACTGATCATCACGATAGCCTTCCTTATCGTATAAATCCTCTAGATTTTTAATAGGGTACATACTCAATGTTTTTTCAAAGCTTTTCTTAACTTCCGCTTCTTTACCTATGCCACAACCAGCAGTGATACTAATGACTAAAAACAGAAAAATAATGCCTAACACTAATTTGTTTAATCGTTTCATCATCTTACAACTCTCTTCTTTTTAAAATGATTTGTTTTTGTTAATTACATATATTTATCAATTTATAACACTTTTTCACTTTAATATTATCAAAAATTTCACAAACAATCTGTTCAATTTATAATATTGTTGAATTATTACTTATTTTCAAAATAAAAACGAGTAGTGAAAATAATTAGAATCTAACTATTTTCATACTCGTCTTAATATCATTATTGAATCCTTATTTATTACTATCTATAATTTCACTTACGATATCATCATATCCAGGCCACGTATATCCTGCATAGTCAACAATCAGCCAACCCGTTCTAGCTTTCCCATTTGCTTTAATCGTTTTTGCAATTTCAGGATTTATATGTGATGCATAGTTATAAGTACTATTAAATGCGCTGCCTCCAGACGCTACACTCAAGAAATTCACATATACATTGTCTTTGTTACTATCCGTTTTAGCTTTAGCCAATAAATTTTTAACAGCTTCAACTTTTTTATCATAGTAATCTTTATACTCATCTTGTACTTTTAAATTTAAGCTACCATTATTAATTTTCGTTTCAAATGTCGCATTGTCTGCCCATTGAATACCTGACGTGTCAGCACCATAACCACTTTTTATGTACGTACCCCCCATTCTATTGAATAGGACAATTTTACCTTTCGTTTCTTTTAAAGTAGGATTCGCATTACTTCCTGTGTAAAAAAGATTCTGATATTGCGGGTTATTATAATAATATTCTCTAAAAATTTCTTCAAATGTCTTCGTAACTTTAGAATCGCTATCGTAGTCCTTTTTCATAGACATCACAATTGTTTCGTTTGGATAAGCACTCAAGTAATATTTAGCATCATCGAGAAATTTTCCTAATTCATGATGCAAATAAACCATGCCGTGATGAACTGAAATCATATTATCAGCACTTGCTCTACCTCTAATATCAAAAAACCTGACTCCCGACTTCATTTGGGTAAGGTAATCTTTATCTTGAGTCTTTGCCCAAACTGATTTTACTGGATCCTTTAAAGTGAATGAGCCACTATCATGTGAACCCGGTATATTAATCTCAGTTAAATGTTTTCCATCATCAAGTTTACTCATCCAATTTTCTGGACTTTTACTCAACGAATCTGACGCATGTGCTGAATGATACCAACCACTCATCACTACTAAAATGATACTTAAAAACAAAGTCTTAATACACTTTTTCATAATATCAACTTCTTTCTATATTTAATACATTAATTATACATCTTTTTTAAATAAAAATATGTGTAAAATTTTAAAACTTATTTAATTGATGTTTTAATAATGTATTATAGAAATTATTGACATATGATTAAAAACCCTTAGGATAGTTCTTTACATATATAAGTTAAAAAAGGAGCTAGCTTTATAATCGCCAGCTCCTTATCGTTATCTTTTATCTTCCATTGTGTAACATACGAGGCCAAATATAATACCACCTATGCTCCAAACGATTAAATCACTTCTAGTATTTCCTAAGTCAGTGAAACCGTATATATCAGCTACAGTACCTGCTGTCAGCGCCAATGATGTAAATAAAATTGCTACTAAAATTGATTTTAGTTTAACGAAATCCTTACTATTTTTCTTATTTTCTTTATCTTTGCCACGCTTAACATCGTACGCTTTCAAGAAACGCAGTCCAATTAGTGCTTCAATTAAAATCAAAACGATGATGATTTGAGTGGTGATTGATAGTTTAGGCTCCAAAATGTGAATGAATATGTTAGAAATTACTAACGCAAGCAAAACGAGCATTGAATATGCATATAAAATGATAAATTTTGCCCCTTTTAATTCTTCAGTTGTTTCATTCTTGTCTGTTTGAGATCCACTTATTGCATTTAATATCCAGTTGTTAAATTTCTCCATTATTCAATTTTGCTCCTTTTAAAATGTATAACTTCCTCTATATACTTTTTTGTATGTTATTTTACATTTCTTTCTTTAAAAATCGTCTCATAAAATGGTTTCATCTGTATTCTTTGCATGTCGCCAATTACATAAAACTCTTTCTTAGCTCTTGTCACTGCAACGTTTAACAAGTTTGGTTTTTCGCATGACCAGTTCACAGCACCATCTTGGGTATTATCAGTACCTATTACAAAATACACCTTCTGAGCCTCTTTACCTTGAAAAGTATGAACAGTACCAATGGATTTATCGACCCATTGATTAATTTTTGTACGTTCAATATCAATTCTAGTCGGTAGTTGTTGCTTTAACATACGTTTAATCTGTTGCTGTACTGCTGAAAAAGGCGATATTACAAATGAGCTCGGTTCATTTTTACCTTCCTTAATTGCTTCAATCCAATCATCAGCTAATAATCCCACTACTTTTTCACCATGCTCTTTCACAAATTGTTTTTGAACTGCGTTTCCTTTAACGTCATACCAACCTGTTTTACCTACTTTTGTAATATTACTTGGCAACACCATTTTATTATTATAAGCGATTTGGTTAGCTATCGTGAACATAGGTTTTAAACATCGTCTGTGCACCCATAAAGGTATGCCTATCCAGGTTTTTTGATTACTATCAGTAGCATCAGATTTCCAAAAACCATATTGATTGGCGTTGTCTGCAACAGACTGCACAGAAGCTTCTTTAGAAACTAGATATTCCGGAACATGATAATTTTTACGAATGTTATCAATTAAATGACTTTCTAAAGTCACAACCGGTTCTATTTGAATCGGATCACCTACAGCTACAACTTTTTTTGAACGATATAATGCTCCCACAGCTGCTTGAGGTATTGCTTGTCCTGCTTCATCAATAAATAAGTAGTCTATGAAATCTTTTGGTATGCCCCCATACATAGATTTAAAGCTTGCAAACGTCGTACTAACTACTGGAAATATTAAATGCATCACATTCCATGCGTTGTGTACTTTATCTGGATTTGCATCAATTAATTTCCTTCTATCTTTAAAATCATTAATCGCATAATAAATAGTTGTATTATTAGCAATCAATAATAATTTATGCAATATCATTGCTCTTAAAAAGAGCATGGCACGTCTGTATTGAAGTTCGTCACTCGTCCACAGATTAGTAACTTGGCGCTCATCATAATTGTTGTCACTCCAAAAATCTTTTTCTGGAATTGTAATTTTTGACTCAATACGATATGCTTCTAACTCTTGTAACTGTGAATTTAACTCGTCTAATTGCAACTGTACTTTAGTTAATTGTTTAATTAATTTCTCTTTTTCTTTTAGTTTGCTAACAAGGTCTTCATGTTTGTTTTTTTTACATTTCTCTAACTCTAACTGTTGTGTTAATAATTGTTGCTTCTCTTTATTATGATCTTTATAGCTTTCATCTTCTTCTGAATTAAACATCGCTTTCAGTTTGTTAATAAAACCTTTGTTGCTTTCTTTGATGGATTTAATTAACTCATTTAAAGTTTCTATTTGCTTAACAATATAATTAATTCGATTATCCAAATCTTCTATTTCTTTATTGTCTCGTAACGTTTCATTATCTAAATGATATACCTGTTCTTCAATACTTGTTTTTTCACTATTAATAACCTGTTCAATCTTAGAGAAAGACTCACAATTTTTATAAACATCATATGCTCTAATAGATTCTTCTTTTAACATTTCAACATGCCTCAACTCTTCTAAAAATGCACGTTGATGTGATTGCCATTCACTCATTAACTCGTTATAACTCATACGATTATTCTCATTTTGTAGTAATTTAGCAAAGCCAATATCATTCGCATCTTGTTTTAACATATGACTCAATACTTGGTTAATATTAGTACTTTTACCAAAAACTCCAGAAAATAAGCCCCAGGCACTTTCACCAATCAAATCTTCAGCTATTTCAGCAAAATCTTTTAATTCATGTGCTAAATTTGCATAATTCTGTTCATATTTAGGGAATTTACATTTTTCGGGATTTCTTATAATTTCTTCAATTTTCGGTAAATCTTTAGATATATTTTCAACAGCTCCATTATTACTAGATGCGACTACCATCTTATATTTGGCAATAGATTCCTTTAGTAAGTATACGTATTTATCATCCGTTTCATGAATTTTTGTTTTGACAAATGCATCTTTAGGATTATTTAGTTTAGCTAACTCTTTACCTCTTTCAACTACTAGATGAGCAAATATATCTTTTAATAAAGTAGTCTTACCTGTACCTGGTGGCCCATTAACTGAACTTATTCTTTCATTACCACTCGTAATTTGGTTTACAGCAAGTTGTTGCATTAAAGACAATCTAAACTCAGTCTGTGATGGCCATCGTCCATCAGGCAAACGTGAAGGATGTAAAAATTTGTCAAACATTTCTTTATTTTCATCTACTTCTATGCGCTGACTTTCTTCTACACCTTCAATGTAATCAATTAAAGTTTGGTTGGGAGATTTTCTTGCTTTCTCAATATCACTTATGAAGAAGCTGTTAAATTCCGGCTGTGGTAAATCACTATCTTTCACATATTCTATTGCTACATAATGTCCAAATAATCCATCTTTCTTTGAATTTAATACAGAAAAGTACTCATCATAAGCTTTGTCCATCTTCTTCAATTTAAATTCATTAATTGGTTCATCTGCTAAAATTTCTTTTACTTTTTGAACAAATTTTTCAACAGAATCATTAAATTTTTCTTCTATATTGGCATTTTTGTTCTTTTCAATTTCTTTTAATGCACTCATAATCATCGGAATATGTATAGAATCAACTATCACTTTGCCGTGTTTATCTGTGTTAAATGTGTAACCATAACAGTGTGTCCCATTTGGATTATGAATCTCAGAATAATCATCAAAAATATCCTGAATTTTCAAATTAATTTCATTATAGCGGAAGCAATGTCTATAAAATTTAAATATAAGTTCCCCAGTCTCTGATTTTTCTTCTGATATAATAAAGCGTTCAGCATTCCATATTTCAAAATATTCATCAAAACTTTGAAGTTGTGCTTGCTTTGCACCATTTTTAAAATGTTCAGCTGAGAGTATATCTTCCGCTGTAAAATTTACTTCTCCTGGACTTAAAGATTCAATTAACAACCAAGCCGATAACGTATCATTTAGCAATTGACTCATGAAATCCCACCTTGTTCCCTATTTGTTTTTTACTTAATGCTATTTTAACAAATAATTTAATCATATTAGTGTTTTTTCAAAAATATTCATATATTATCATTACCATATTTATTCAACAAATGTTTGTAAAATCCTCACTAATAAAATTAATCGATATGACCATAATTCATTATCCAATAAATGACTATAAAAATTTCTTCTATGCCTTCATTTGCAACTAAATTTGGACATCAAAAAAGAGCACTCCTGAATGAGCACTCCCTTAATTATCTTTCCGTTATATTTGTATTGTCGACGGTTTCGATTTCTTTATTTTTATTTGTAGCTTTTTTCGCAACAATTAACAACGTTGAAAGTACCGCTAAAGCTAAATAAGCATAACCGCCCGCTTGTTTCATTACAAAACTACCGTAATAGTATCTTACGCCACCTTCGTCCATATAAATTTTCGTAGTGTGAACCAAAACTAGAGATAAGCCTAGACAAATTGACAAACCAATCGTAGTGTAAACCATGTATTTTTTAAATGTCTGTTTTTTCTTTTTTTGCTTATAAAACGGTAGAAAACATAATCCATATGGCATTAAAAAAATGATACCTGCAATGCCAAAGGTAAGTATGACAAGCCAAAAAAGAAACGCTGATACTATATAATATAGATAAAATTGAGAAATACCAGCCGTAGCCAAGATTAGAAATAAAAAAGTAGTAGCGAATTTATATGTCTCACTTACTTTATTAACTTGGTTAAAAAAGTTATCAATTGCTTTATTCTTTTTTGAAATATGTACTATACCTTCTATAATCATCCAAATAATACCACCAATAACTAACAAAGCAAAAACTGGGATTACAAGACTAATTAACATATCGTTCACCTGCTCACCTCTATTTTCAAACAATTATGATTGAATTGAATCATTCTAATTTTTGTAAAGTTACTTGTTTAATTTATTATATTTATTAACTCTATGATAACAAAAATACTGTTTGTGTATAACAATAAATTGAGATACTCAATAATTTGATAATGTGAAATTGATACTTTTCAAAATAGTTGAATATGACAATTAATGATTAGTTTTGCAATGGTGCTATAATCAATATTTAGCAGTTATCATTATGCTTGAAAGGGTGGTAAAGGCGGAGAAGTCATCCACTTTTTCCTATACTACAAGGACCTTTACTTTAAAACAACGAATTTACAAAATAAAAGGCATAATTTCTTTTCTGTCACATCGCTCATTCTAACTACTAGACTTTTAAAATCGTTCCTGTAATTTAAACTCAATCAACTTTCAATTAATGATGCATAATATGATTATAAGTATAGTAGTTAACTTCAAATATCTTAGAAATGTCCTGTACTATATCTCTTTTATTCTCAAAAGTCATAGGTAATAAAGCCTTTCCTTTTCCTTGTTTAACTAAGTTTATTATTGCTGCCAATGAATCAATTTCCATTACCCGTTGTGAATCAAGCTTATTATCTAAAGTTATTTTCCTTAAAGGACAAAACTCATCTTTATTTATTAGTAAAGCCTCTTTATCATAATTACTTCCATTACTGTAAAGCGTTACTTTCATAGTATCAACATTACTAAGTCTATAATTTGAGTCGTTAATTTTTATGAATGAAATAACCTTATCATAATTATTTTTTTCTATAGCTTTTCTAATATTTCCACTAGAAATAAAATTAATTGAGTTATTCGACATCATAATTTCTTCGCTCTCAGATAAATAATTAAATAACAGTTCTGAGCATAAAATAGACATAGTATTATTTTTCATTTTATTTTTTATAGTCTCTGTATCTCTTAATACTTTTTTGCTATACGCTAAGAATTCTTCGCCTGCTTTAGTTGCCTTAGCACCTTTTTGATTTCTAAAAAGCAAAACTACACCTAATTCATTTTCAAGCTTGCTAATTCTTTGAGATATATTAGATTGTGCATATCTAAGTTTAATTGCAGCTTTATTGATAGATGCTTCTTCACATACAGTTATAAAAATTTCCAAATCATTAAAGTTCAATTTAATCACCTATCACTTTTTATGATAACTATATCACAATTGGATAATATGAGATTTTACTTATTATTGCTATCCTTTTTATAAAAGGGGGTATGCTAAATGCATGCAATGCAATATCATGTTAAGTTGCCTAGTGATTACAATATGGAAATAATTAGAGATAGAGTTCGATTAAATGGTTATAAGACTGATGGATTTAAAAATTTAATTATAAAAGCTTATTTAATAAGTCAAACAACTACTAATTGCATTACAAATACTTATTCACCATTATATTTATGGAGAAGTTCAGAGGGGATGACTGAATTTATATTCAATGGATTTTATGATAATGTTATTTCTTCTTTTGGATGGCAAAATATAAATATTGGTGTGATATATTCAATGAACATAACCGATTCTGTTAAACATAGTCTTTATGCGCTTGAAGAATATATCGACATTTTCCCTACTTTATCTCTAAAAGAAATAGAAATCAAAAAATTGTTTAGAATCTTCGATAATGCAGTTGCAGAAATTATAATTTATAATCCTGATAAGTGGAAGTTTGTGAAATATTCATTTATTGAAAATCTTCCAAAGAGTCTCAATCCAAATATAAAAATTTATGATGTACTATATATCTCACAATGAAAGTACAGATTTAAAGTTATTATTATCAACATTAGAAAACAGACTAAAATAATTTATCTGAACTTATTAATAATAAAGAACCTGCTAGATGACAGCTATTTAAAATACATAAGCTACTCATTTAGCAGGTTAAAATATTAATCAATCCATACTAACTAGTATGATTCAAAGGTTTTCATCTATTAAATTCTTTACTATTTTGAAAATGAATGCCCGCAATTTGAAATTTCAACTAGAAATAATCCTTATTAAAGATATAAATCACCTGTTTTTATATTGAATTACTTTTTCATTAACATCTCATTTAAATTATTATCTTTGAGTTTCACCATAACTACACGTTTTCACCAATAATTATAAAAAAACATCTTTTACAAAAGATTCAAGTACTTGCTTATTCGATTCAGGATTAATTATCAATGTTGTTTCTAAATTCGGAATATCGACATCTACGTCTATTTGAAACAAACTTTTATTTTCTAATTCATCTGCAACAATAAATTCCGGCAATAGCGCAATCCCACCTGAATTTTTCAAGTGTTTTTTTAATGACTCAATTCCTAGAAATTCAATCATTTGTTTTGTTGAAAAGCTATATTTATATAAAATCATTTCTAACTGTTCTCTGTAACTACACCCTTTTTCAGTAACAAGTAATGTATGGTTTTGAATATCGTTTAATTTGAAATCTTTCATCTCTTTGTTAGTAACAAATATTAAACGTTCTTCAGTTATAGGAATAGCAGTTAAGTTACTATTAATAATCTTTTCGTCTGTGATAAGGCTAATATCCGATTTGAAATTAGCAATTTCTTCTTTAATATAGAAATTAGAATGTGCGGATTTAAACTTCAAGTTTACATATGGGTGTTCAGCTAACCATTCACTAATCTTATTATAGTAGCGATACAAATACTGACTTTCTTGCATGTTAATACTTATATTTACCTTCTTATTGTAAAGTCCTTTTATTTCTCTCTCGTATTCGCTATTACTATCTAAAATCACTTTAGCGTATTTAACGTATGCTAAGCCTTCTTCCGTTAGTTCCATACCATATTTTTTTCTATAAAATAATTTAACATCTAATTGCCTTTCTAATTTTTCAATATGTGTAGATACAGTTGACTGTGAATAGTTAAGTAACTCTGATGCTTTAGTAAGGTTCTTTGTTTCACTAGTTACTAAAAATGATTTTAAAATGTTTAAGTTCAAAGTAGTACCTCCTTTAGGGTTCCCTTTTATCGAATCCTGAATTCTAAGAATTCTGATTTAATAATAATATATTAAATATTATTATAAAGGTAAATCGAAAGGAGTTATGACTATGATTACTTGTTTATTTGGAAGTAGTAGAAAAGATGGCAATTCAGCTATCGCAGTAGAGAATCTATTGAAGAATTTAAAAGTCAACTTTATGAATTTATATCAAAGCAACATTGAAAAGGTTACAGATAATCGTCATAGCAAAGGTGCCAACTTTCATAATGATGATTACGAACAAATTTTAATCAAAGTTTTAGAATCAGATATTATTATTTTTTCAACACCACTCTATTGGTACTCCATGAGTGCGTCTTTAAAACTCTTCATTGATAGATGGACCGAGTCATTGCGAGATACGCAAATAGACAACTTCAAAGAAATCATGTCACAAAAAAAGTATTTGATTTTAATCATAGGTGGCGACAATCCGCATACCAAAGCACAACCTTTAGTCAACCAATTCAAATTAATATTTGAGTTTATGAATATTACTAACTATAGATTTTTGATCGGCGAAGGCAATAAACCATTCGATATTTTAAACGACTCTCAATTTATAGAAGAGCTCGCAAATATAAATCTTGCATTGAAAAAAGGTGATATTTATGACTGATTTGTTGAAAATTAAAAACTTCAGATTGTTCTTTTTAGCAGAAATAATTTCAGCATTCGGAGTTGGAATTAGTACAGTTGGGGCTAATTGGTATTTAATCGACAAAACTAACGACTCCCAACTATTAGGTATTATGTTAGCTTTAAATGTATTATCCGGTTTCTTAGCTTCTCCTATAATAGGTGGACTAGCCGATAAATATAATAGACGAAATATTATTTTAATCACCTATCTTCTTCAGGTAATATTATATTTACTCATTGTCATAGCACTCGTAATGATAGGATTTGAGACCTATTTAGTGATTGGATTTGCGATTGTTAATGGGATAGGTTGGACTACGTATATGGCAACATCTAGAAGTTTAGTTAAACAGATATTAAAACCAGATCAATATACAGATGCAAATTCTCTATTAGAGATTAGTTTGCAAACAGGTATGTTTATTGCAGGTGGATTATCAGGAATATTATATAAAATAAATGGATTCACTCTAATTATAGCGATGACTATAATGATGTTTCTAATCAGCATTTTTATGTTATTTAGATTGCATGTAGATAAACCAACTCATTCAGAGGAAGAATCAACAAATAGCTTATTGCAAGAATATTTATTAGGATGGAAATTTTTAAAAGACAACATGATGATATTTATTTTTGGAGTTATTTCAATCATACCAATGGTGTTTACAATGATCTTTAACATATCATTACCAGGATATGTTTATAATGTTTTAAAACTTTCGTCTGTACAATTTGGTTTTTCAGATATGTTATATGGCATTGGAGGATTATGTGCAGGTTTAATTTCAGCTATTCTTTCGAAGAAAATCTCAACTAAAGTATTGATATTTTTGTTATATTTCATATTAGTCATAAATTCAGCACTATTTATTTGGATAAACTCAGCATTTTACTTATTCATAGGATCATTTATACTAGGCTACTCAATTTCATCAATCAGAATTTATATGAATACAGCTATAATGAACACTGTTTCAGATAAATATGTCGGTCGCTCATTTACGATATGGACGTCAATTTCATTGTTACTGCAAAGTTTAATTGCTCCATTTTTAGGAAGATGGATTAATGAAATTAATGATAAATTCGGTTTCTATATTATACTCATTTTATCCTTACTCATATTTGTTACACTGCTGCTTGTTAACAAAACAGACAAAATAAAATATGCACATAAAGAAGAGTGACCGTCACTCTTCTTTAACAAGCGACCATTTATCGATGGGCTTAGTTCTCTCTGCACCCACACTTCACTACTTCACTTTTTCAAATCATTTTTTATGGTCTTAAATAAATCAGTGAGATTTGTTGCTTCGGTAAAGTCTAGAATTAATATCATTTCTTTAGAACCTGGATATGGCGAAACTAATGTATTATCTTGCAATTTCTGCTGGGCACTTTTAGTCGCCTTGACCAATAATCTATTATCATACAAACCACCTATAACCACGCCATCATAATAAATAATATATTCTCCCATCATCTTTCTTGTCTTAACCGCGTTTGAATTCACATGATTTAAAAATAAATCATGTACATCTTTCTTAGTCGCCATTGTAATCGCTCCTTCAGTTTTATGTTTAATCACATTCGTATTAATGATTCATTTCGTGTTGCTCTTAATTTTATCTATAATTATATGCGTAGTTAAAATCAAACCTATGGAAAAGAAAATAATGATAACAATGTTAAGAAATATAGTTATAAAATTATAGTTTGGAAGGTATGCGAATAGCAGAAAAATAGGTATCGCAAAAAATAAATCCCACCAACCTAAACTTTTTAAAGAATGCTTTAAACCTTCCATAATATCACCTTTATAAATTTGTCTTTGTTATAAGATAACTAAAAAATCGCTTTACTGTAAAAGTAGCCAAAGAAAATTCTGAATCATATTCATAAGTAGTGTATCATTAATAATGAACAATTTAATACTATAATCCTTGATCTTTGTATTGATCAACTTACCACAACATTTATTTTAGACTACTCTTAGACTTCCCTTTCAAATGGTTGCATCTATTGAAATTCCTTTTGTATAAGTTAGGCTTTTGTGGTAATATCATCATGCATAAAAAATCGAGATACTAATTATAAAGAGGGTATAAATATATTATGAAAGAAAATTTTTGGAGTGAATTACCACGTCCATTTTTTATTTTGGCGCCAATGGAAGACGTTACAGATATCGTCTTTCGACACGTTGTAAGTGAAGCAGCTAGACCGGATGTGTTTTTCACTGAATTTACAAATACTGAAAGCTTTTGCCACCCTGAAGGCATACATAGTGTGCGCGGACGCTTAACTTTTAGTGAAGATGAACAGCCGATGGTCGCTCATATATGGGGAGATAAGCCAGAACAGTTCCGTGAAACGAGTATTCAATTAGCTAAAATGGGCTTTAAAGGCATAGACTTAAATATGGGATGTCCTGTAGCAAATGTTGCTAAAAAGGGTAAGGGTTCCGGCTTAATCTTAAGACCTGACGTTGCTGCCGAAATTATTCAAGCGACTAAAGCAGGTGGGCTTCCGGTAAGTGTTAAAACACGCCTTGGCTACTATGAAATCGATGAATGGAAAGATTGGTTGAAGCACGTCTTCGAACAAGACATTGCCAATTTATCTATTCATCTTCGTACACGTAAAGAAATGAGTAAAGTAGATGCACATTGGGAATTAATCGAAGCTATTAAAAATTTACGTGACGAAATTGCACCAAATACATTGTTAACAATTAACGGTGATATTCCCGATAGAAAAACAGGACTTGAACTGGCAGAAAAATATGGCATTGATGGCGTCATGATTGGTAGAGGCATTTTCCACAATCCATTCGCTTTTGAAAAAGAACCACGCGAACACACAAGCAAAGAACTATTAGATTTGTTGAGATTGCATCTATCATTGTTTAACAAATATGAGAAAGATGAAATACGACAATTCAAGAGTTTGCGTAGATTCTTTAAAATCTATGTGCGTGGCATAAGAGGCGCTAGCGAACTTCGACATCAATTGATGAACACACAATCAATTGCAGAAGCACGAGCACTACTCGATGAATTTGAAGCCCAAATGGACGAAGACGTTAAAATTGAATTATAGTATGAGTAATAAAGTTTATGGATGATATTTCCCAATTTAACACGGATTGAACACTTTCTACTTAGGTATTATCTTGGTTTTCCTGATAGGATAACTCCCGATGATGCCTTTTTACTTATGTCACTTATCCTTTTGGAAATGGTGCAAAATTAAAAATACATCAGGATATCGTTTAACTCAGAAAAAAACTCCAATCAAAAAAAATGTTTACAACACATTATGAAATTAAAATTGCTCTTAGTGTTCAACAGACAAAGTTATTGAAATTACTATTGGAGGTACATACCAAGCTATCATTTTGAGTACACGTGGTTTGAATATCTGGCAAGAAATGGAAATTGGTAATGTCAGTCATAAAGTCGCTAAACGTGCTCAAATACCATTAATTATTTTTAAATAATTTAGAGGATGAGGTATAAACCTTTAAAAAACAGCAGTGAGATGATTTTCAATTAGAAAATATCTTACTGCTGTTTCTATTTTCATAATCATTCTTATTGAATGACTTCATCGTGATCATTTAAAACAGTAACAACTTTTTCAATCTTATACTATTTAGAGCTAAAAATTCACGACATATAAACACAACACTGACACGTCATTTAAATACTTAATCTTTTATAGTAAAAGATTTTTCATTAAAAATTTATTGTTTTCTGTACTTTATTATATTAATCCTTTTAGCATGCCGTACCAATACATTTTAGGTAATAAATCTTTCTTAAATATATACATACTTCTACGTTCTTTGGCCTGATTAAACGGCATTGTTTCTTTAGTATTTTTATTATAATCAAACTCTGCAAGTATTAACCTATTATATCCAGTAACAATAGGGCATGAAGTATAACCATCATAATGATGCGTTAACATTTGATTATTCATCACTTGCAATAAATTATTAGCGACGATAGGTGCTTGCTTACGAATAGCTGCGCCTGTTTTTGAAGTAGGTACATTTGAAGCATCACCAAGTGCAAATACATTAGAGTAGCTTTTATGCTGTAATGTGGTTGGGTTAACATCTACCCAACCCTCACTATCTGAAAGTGTACTTTCTTTTACTACATCTAAGGGACCCATAGGTGGTGTTACATGTAACATATCATAACTTATTGTTTTTCTATCGTATGCTTTGATATGTTCGAATGTAGCCACTTTTTTGTCACCGTCGATTTCAACAAGGTTATAATTATAATTGACTGTTATATTTCTTTCTTCAACAATCCTTTCTAATTCTTTATTATATTTTCCTACGTCAAATAAAGCATCTTTTGGCGTTGCATATATCACATTAGCGTTAGAACGGATTTTATGTTTCCTAAAATAATCTTCAGCTAAATACATAATTTTCATAGGCGCACCTCCACACTTTATAGGAGTGTTTGGATGCGTAAAAATGACATTTCCTTGTTTAAAATTAGAAATTTGGTTCCAAGTTTCGTTAACATAGTCAGGTGAATAGTTAGAGCAAACACCATTTTTACCTATATTTTCTTTTAGTCCTTTAATTGAAGACCAATTAATCTGTAATCCTGGAGCTACTACTAAAAAATCATAATAAACGACTGTATTATCTCCTAAAATAACGCTATTATTTTCAGGTTGAAAACTTGAAACAGCCTGTTTTATCCAGTTAGCACCTTCAGGTATAACACTTTCCATATCTTTACGAGAACTTTTCAAACTAGATACCCCTGCACCAACCAACGTCCATAATGGTTGATAGTAATGATGGTCTGCTGGATCTATAATTGCTATTTTCTCTTTTAAGTTTTGATTTTTTCTTAATAGTCTTGATGCTACGGTAACACCTGCTGTACCGCCACCAATAATAACAATTTGATAATGCTTATTCATTTTTTCCACATCCTTAAATTATTTTAATGATTCTGGAAAATCTTGATAGCCTTCTCTAATATTCACCACATTTTCAAAACCTTTGCTTTCCAATATACCCACTGCAATTGAACTTCTAACACCTGACTGACAATGTACATATATTTTATCCTCTTTATTAAAAGGAATATTTTCATTTAATAATTTACCATGCGGAATATTAACTGCTTGATCTAAGTGTCCATTATTCCACTCTTCATCATTACGTACGTCTAATACATGTTCTTCTTTACCTGTCATATCAGCGCTATGAACGGACTGGGTTGAAATGCCTGATTTTGGCAAACGATAGCCTGCTACCTTATCAAACCCAATTAATTGTAAAGTGTGTTTCGCTTTCTCAACAGTAGATTTATCTCCAATTAAATCTATATCTTTTTCAAAATCTAAGTACCAACCAATTTGATTAATAAAGTTTTTGTTGTATGGTATATTGATTGTTCCTTTTGTGTGGCCACCGTGAAAGGCCTCTTTGCTACGAAGATCAAATGCTACTCTCTTATTATCTAAACTAGGATAAACATCATATGATTGATATAAATTCATACCAAACTGATTAACTTGTTTCATTTGTGCAAAATGATGCGGTGGTGCTGGTTGATTTGATGTTAATGATTCAATAAATTTAGTCTCATCAATTTCATTAAATGCCCAGTTATTAATTTTCTCATAACCTATTGTAGATATAGGTATGGCACCTAATGCTTTACCACAAGGGCTTCCAGCACCATGACCCGGCCAGATTTGAACATAGTCTGGTAAATTTTTAATATTTTGAACGGACTCATACATTTGTTTCGCGCTAATTTCTGTAGAACCCTTTATTTGAACAGATTTTTCTAATAAATCAGGTCTACCTATATCACCAACAAAAATAAAGTCACCACTAAATAATCCCATCGGAACACTTGAACCACCACCTAAATCAGTGAGTAAAAAGCTAATACTTTCAGGCGTGTGTCCTGGAGTATGCAGAACTTCTAATTTAACATTGCCTACTTGAATGATATCTCCATGTTTAACAAATTGTGTTTTTGATGGCATATTTTTATACCCTAATGCATCTTCACCTTCGCCAGACACATATATATTTGCATTTAAGCGTTTAGCCACATCACGAATTCCTGAAGCAAAATCAGCATGAATATGTGTTTCTGTAGCTTGTGTAATTGTTAAACCTTCAGAATCTGCAACTTCTATATATTTCGATAAATCACGAACAGGGTCTATTATTATTGCCTCTCCTGTACGTTGACAACCCACTAAATATGATGCTTGAGATAAATGATTATCGTAAAACTGTTTAAAAAACATGATAACAACTCCTTTTATTAATAGATTTAATTAGATAAATAAATTATGATTCGCATTTTCAGTAGCACCAATATAAGTGCCTACACCACCGTACTCAACTTCATCTCTAAGTTCTTCTTTCTGAATACCCATGACATCCATACTCATCGTACAAGCGATTAATTTGATATTTTGCTCAATAGCTTGATTGATAAGTGTTGGTAATGAATCAACATTTTTCTTTTTCATTACGTAGCGCATCATCATATTTCCTAAACCAAACATATTCATTTTGGAAAGAGGCATTCGTATATTCTTTTTGGGCAACATTAAATCAAACATTTTTGCAATACCTTGCTTTTTAACATTAACTGTTTGCACTTTTTTTAATGCATTAAGCCCCCAAAAAGTAAAGAAGATAGTTACATCTTTTCCAGCAGCTCTAGCACCATTTGCAATAATCAACGCTGCTACAGCTTTGTCTAATTCTCCACTAAATAATACAATTGTAGTACCTTTAGCAGAATAATTTATATCTAAATCTTTTGCTTTTTCTTTTTGAATAATCGCATTAATTCCATTGTTATTTTCATCAAGCTTAACTAAAGTATGCCTTGTTTGTTTCACCCAACTTTTAATGTCACTAGGGAATCCAGGGTCTGTGACTTTGACTTCAATTTGGTCACCTACTTCAATATTCTTCATTTCTTGACTAATTTTTACAATTGGCCCTGGACATTGAAGACCACGATAGTTAAATTGTTTACGATCTGCTTTAATTTCTATACTTTTATATTCTTCTTGTGTATCATAACTATCGTTTTCTTCTTCATAAGCTTTATAACCACCATCAAGATTTATAACGTTATAACCTTGTTTAGCTAAATATTTACTAGCATTAGCACTTCTGTTACCACTTCTACAGATTACATAATAGGTTTTATTTTTTTCTTTATTGAATGACTCAATCTCATCAACAGGATGAAGTATGGAACCATTGATATGTCCTAATGCATACTCCTCTTCTGTTCTAACGTCAATTAATTGCCCTTGCTTGGCTAGTTTTTCCAATTCTGCTTTACTAAATTCATCGATAAACTTTTCTCCGTATTGTTTCATAATAACCTCCCTAAAAATACCTGTATGGGTATTTTAAACAGTTGGATGGAACTTGTCAAATACCTCTAGGGGTATTTGACACATTTGTGTTTATCTATTAATATATTTTTATTCAATTAAAAGTGGAGGTATGACTATGAATTATGATAAAAAAATGATTAATCGTATTAATAGAATACAAGGGCAACTAAATGGAATTATTAAAATGATGGAGGAAGGAAAAGACTGTAAAGATGTCATTACACAAATAAGTGCATCAAAGAGTTCACTCCAACGCTTGATGGGTATCATTATTAGTGAGAATTTAATAGAATGTGTAAAAGCAGCTGCGGATGATGAAGAAAGCTCCCAAGAGTTAATTAATGAAGCTGTAAACTTATTGGTGAAAAGTAAGTAATGGATATTGTTAATATAGTTATCATGTTACTCATTGGGGTATTCGGTGGGTTCATATCTGGTCTAGTAGGCGTAGGTGGTGCTATCATTATTTATCCAGCTATTTTATTATTACCACCATTATTCGGAGCCCCTGCATATAGCGCATATATCGCATCAGGTCTTACTTCTAGCCAAGTCTTTTTCAGTACATTAAGTGGCTCATTAAAAGCTCGAAAAAAAACAGAGTTCTCGCCACAATTAGTTCTTTATATGGGTGGCGGCATGATTATAGGGAGTATGTTAGGTGCATTTCTAGCAAATTTATTTGATGCTACATTTGTAAATACGGTATATATCATTATTGCTTTACTTGCATTAACATTAATGTTTATTAAAGTGAAACCTAGTTCCGAAAAGTCTTCATTTAATAAATATTTATTAGTTATCATTGGCCTTTTCATTGGTATTATTTCAGGTATAGTAGGTGCAGGTGGTGCCTTCATTATTATTCCTATATTATTGGTTTTATTCAAATTACCAATGAATACTGTAGTCGCTAATAGTATAGTAATTGCTTTTATATCTTCAATTGGTGCTTTTGTCATCAAACTTATTCAAGGTTATATCCCTTTATATGACGCCTTATTCCTTATAATAGGGAGTATTATATTTGCTCCAATAGGGTTAAAATTAAGTAAAAAAGTCCCTAACATAATACAAAAATGGATTATCAGTATTTTAATCGTTTTTGCTATAGTTCAACTCATTTTATAAAACTAATCCTTTTAACTCAGACAGCAATTTCCCGAAAAATAATACCTCTTATTTAAACAAATATGTATGCAGTTCGGATTTATATAAATAAAAATTTTTGATGAAATATCCATATATGCTTATAAATATAAATTTATCAACTATAACTAAAAATGATAAAAGATTTAACGCCACTGATGACCGAATTAATATTATTTAAGTTTTTATCAAACGCATGAGTAAAGTAGATGCACATTGGGAATTAATCGAAGCTATTAAAAATTTACGTGACGAAATTGCACCAAATACATTGTTAACAATTAACGGTGATATTCCCGATAGAAAAACAGGACTTGAACTGGCAGAAAAATATGGCATTGATGGCGTCATGATTGGTAGAGGCATTTTCCACAATCCATTCGCTTTTGAAAAAGAACCACGCGAACACACAAGCAAAGAACTATTAGATTTGTTGAGATTGCATCTATCATTGTTTAACAAATATGAGAAAGATGAAATACGACAATTCAAGAGTTTGCGTAGATTCTTTAAAATCTATGTGCGTGGCATAAGAGGCGCTAGCGAACTTCGACATCAATTGATGAACACACAATCAATTGCAGAAGCACGAGCACTACTCGATGAATTTGAAGCCCAAATGGACGAAGACGTTAAAATTGAATTATAGTATGAGTAATAAGGGAAAGGAGGAATTTAAGTTTCCTCCTTTGTTTGTGTGAAAGTCTTTTAGGTATGAACTAGGGTGATTTAAAATAAAAGTTTAATTTCTATCTTCAGTTGGCGTTTCCATATAAATAATTGGATTAATTCTTTGATCTTTTAAATAGAGAGACCACTCTACTAATTTATTTTTAAGTAATACTGAACCTAAATTAGTTAATTGAAAGTTTTTATTTATTACGTTACTAGTATGAACCATATCTTTTATGGGCATATTATCAATAGATGATATCGGTAAAATCCATACTATACTAAAATTTGTACTCCGTTGTATATCATTAAATATATTTTCCGAGTTATCAGGAATAGCTTCTATTAATTCTTCAAAATTATATGATTCTGGATATTTTAAGGCGTTAATTGCTATTATATTCTGTTCTAGACTATAAAGAGATAAAGATGTATTAATTCCTCTTTTAATCGTGAAAAGCTCTTTGTTTTTAATATTGTATAAGTCTGCCAACTCTATTCCATTTCCTTTTACTATAAAATTCTTATTTATTGGTTTTATGAATTTTTTATGTAACATTAAATATTCTTCTGGCAATCTTCCTACTATTTCTTTTATATATCCTTCTTCTCCTTCTTTAAATACTAAACCTGTGGGAGTTAGTGTGTTATACCTAATTTCTATCTCATTCAAATGATCATTCAAAAGGTCAAAAAATTCTCTATTAAAATAACCCCATTTCCCATTTTGTAATAAATATTTCTTTCCATCTTCCATTTCAACTTCTGCATGTAGTATCGTTTTTAGTAGCATATTATTTGAATGCCCCAAATTATCTATCACTTCAATTCTGACATCATTTATAGAATTAACGTCATATTTTAATAAGTAATCTCCTATTTCAGTGATGTAATCAACTTCAGGATCAGTCGCATCAAATGTCTCTAATGTATTATTTTTAAAAGAATTTATATATATATTGACGTCGAGCATATCATCTAACAAGAGTATCATATTACTTAGTTCTAAAAATCTTGATATATCTATAGATATATTTTCTGTAGTTGAAGAATTCGATAGTTTTTTTAGCAATAAAGTATCTAATACTTCTATTTTATTCAAGTCTTTTAAAGTTACTATTCTAGGAAATTCACTAATTTTTTGAGGAAGATTAATAATAGCGTTTATTTCTTTGATTATCACACTAATTTTATCTATGAATTGCTGCTTTCTATTCGGTACACGCAATGAAATACTTGTACCACAAGTCATTGTTTTTCCAAAAATTTGAGGATTCTGTGGATGTCCTTGGACTGATATATAAGATTCTGAAGGTCTAACGTAATCTACACTATTCCTTCTATAATTAACAATCTCTTTAAGCCTGTTTTGTTGAAAAAAATTAACATTTTTATTAACTATGTCTTCATTTTTGATTGCTCTTTCTGCAAAATCAATTCCGAAGTCATAATCAATCAAATTATTTATATCATGATATGCTTGTCCAAAAGGTATAATATATACATTATTTTGTAATGTTGTATCTTCTTTGAGAAATAATATTGCATCAAAATGATGACCGGATTCTGAAAATAAATTGTCATCTTCTTCAGTATCTAGGTATACATTCTTTATTAATAATTGCCAATCTAATAGTTTTTTGTCTTTTTTACGTATATAAACTTTACTAATTAATTTTAATTCATTTGAATCACTAACAAGTTCTTTATCATTAAGCAGTTCATAATTGTCATCATTTAAAGATTCTAGATTCTCTAAAAAATTTGTATTTGTTTCCTGAAAATTATAAATAGATTTATAAATATTAATCTTCATATTACACCCCTTAATTATATTTTACATCTATTTCCATTATTACATTTTATGAGTCTCGCAAATTGTCAGTTTTTAAATTATGATAATTATTTTCCAAATAGTTTATTAAAAAACTACATCTTTCTTGATTGATACTCTTTCAAATCTTAATAAAATTCTTTGACCTTATTATTTACATTCTCAATTTCTTGGAATTGTTCTTTTGAAACTTCATTGGTATATTTACTATTTTTTGTCAATATCTGTAATTTTATTTATGATTATTTATCATTACTTAGCTACGTCAATGACTGTTGATTATGAAATAACTGTTTCTATTGCAAAGTTACTTTTATAATTTAATAAGGACAAAAAGAAGCATTCTATATTAATCATTTTAGATATAAACCAATTTGATAGGGCCTAATTTCAACTGTTAGCTACTACTTAAGTTATATGCGCAATTATCGTGATATATCTTATATATTGAATGAACGTGGATTTAATGTCCACCATTTAACACCCTCCAAATTATTATCTCCTCATACAGAATTTTTTAGTTTTACTTATGATACGCCTCTCCTCGCATAATCTTAAATGCTCTGTACACTTGTTCAATTAACACAACCCGCATCATTTGATGTGGGAATGTCATTTTGCTGAATGATAGTGCGTAGTTACTGCGTTGTAAGACGTCCTTGTGCAGGCCGTTTGATCCGCCAATGACGAAAACAAAGTCGCTTTGCCCTTGGGTCATGCGTTGGTTCAATTCTTGGGCCAATCCTTCGGAAGATAGCATCTTTCCTTGTATTTCTAATGTAATGACTGTGGATTGTGGTTTGATTTTGGCTAGTATTCGTTGGCCTTCTTTTTCTTTTACTTGCTCAATTTCTTTGTCACTCATATTTTCTGGTGCTTTTTCGTCTGGAACTTCTATGATGTCTATCTTGGTGTATGGGCCTAAACGTTTTTCATATTCTGCTATGGCTTGCTTCCAATATTTCTCTTTTAGTTTCCCTACAGCTAAAATGGTGATTTTCATGTCGTTTGGTCCTCCAAATTGTTATCAACTTTCCAGTTATCCACAAGTTATTAACTTGTTCACACTGTTCCCTCTTATTATACCAATATTTTTTGCAGTTTTTGATATTTTCCTGACATTTATGCCCGATTTTTAGTGTATAACCTGTGTATTTGTGGATAACTCTGTGGGCATTGTGGGTATTTCTCTTTAAATTGTACACAATTCTGGATAACTATCCCCATTTCTGTGGATAAACACCTTGATGTCTTATTACTTATCCTCGTTTTTATATCCCATATTTATCAACGGTTATCGCTTTTTTTCATAAAAAAACACTACCGTACCTCTTATTTAAGAAATACAGTAGTATTATTTTCAATATATTTTAGCTAGCTTTTCTACGTCGTACAGTCGCGATTAAACCTATACCTGCTAATAATACAAACATCGCTTCTGGGCTTGAACTTTGATTAGTTCCAGTTTTTGGTAACTGTTTCTCATGCGCGCTACCTTTAGGCACTGACATTCTAGCCAATTGTTTCCCACTCTTGCTTGATACAGTAGCTCCTTCTATTGTGCGACCAGAACCTTCTGTACCGCTACTAACAGTTCCTCTATGCGCTAGCAACAATACAACTTTACCTGGAGCTGGTTTTTTCGCTGGATCCATCACTTTGTCGTCACCAATTGGTTGTGTATCTTTACCAGACTTACTACCTTTGCTACCTTGTTGTCCTTTAGCTGGTTGTTCACTTACTGCTGGTTTACCTAATAACATACGTTGTGGTTCTGTCGTATCATACTTAGCTAAGTTAGCTGTTTTTAAATAACTTGCTAGTACTTGATCTAATGAAATACCTTCTTCTCTAGGACCACCGAACATACTATATCCGTCGCCACCTGATGCTGTGAAGTCATTCATCGTTACGTGATATACACGTTTTAAATCAATATTTTCAAACTTACCTGTCTCTTTATTTAAAATTTGAATAGCATTAATTCGTTTGCCAGACGGTTTATTTATATCATAGTAAACACGGATTGAATCAGAGATATGTAGTAAACCGCCATTCGCTGTTAACACTGTCTTACCGTCCTTTTGTGTTGTTGGTGCGCCTAAACTATGTTCGAAAGCCGTCCAGACGTCTGAACCTTTTACATCAATTTGCGCAATCGTATTTCCAAATGGTAATACTGAGATTAAATCATAGCGTGTCACCTTACCTTTTGCGATAGAGGCACGAATACCTCCACCATTTGTCACGGCAAAGTCAGTCTTTTTAGAGAAATTCTTAACGCCATACGCTTCCATAGCATCTGCAATCGCGTTTCCTAAATTTGTTTCACGCGTTCTAACGTCATCTCTTTCTCCTTTGAAATCAATGGTATTGTTTGGAATAATTACCTCTGCAGTTTGTGCTCTAAATGTTTGATCAGCTTGATTAATTTGTTCAGCTAATGCTTTGTTCGGTGTTACATTTTCAACGTCTTTAACATTAATCAATGACGGTTTAATATTCGATACCTCTCCATTGCGATAATTAAATGTAATCTTACCGATATTCGCAAGTGCTGTACCTGTTTGTGCCAATGCATCATTGTTATAAATTTGACCATTTTGAAGTACTGTATGTGAATGACCATCAATAACTGTAATACGTTTCTTCAATTGTGGATTTTGACTTAATTGTTTCACTAAGTAATCACCACGCCATGTTTCTTGTGTTGAAGGATCAATTCCTAAATGTGATATAACAACAAATGTATCTACGTCTTTATAAATACGCATCATTTCCGCTGTCACACTTTGTAATGGATCTCTAAATTCAACGCCTTTAATGCCTTCAGGTCTTGTTTTCGTCTTTGTTTCTGGTGTCGTTACACCAATAATTCCATAACGAATACCATTTTTTGTTACAATCGTTGAAGGCTTAAACGCGCGTTTTCCATCTTTATAAACGTTAGTACTTAGCATCGGGAAGTCTAACATACCCTCTAACTTTTTCAACTGATCGTATCCAAAGTCAAATTCATGGTTACCGACTGCCATAGCATCATAACCTACTGCATTCATTGCTTTAGCCATTTCTTCACCTTTAGACTGGTTTGAAAGTGGTAAACCTTGGAAGGCGTCTCCTGCGTCTAACATTAAATCAGGCTTTTCTTGTTCTTTTACTGTTTTTAATTTAGCCATACCGATGACACGCCCTTTTTCTTCGGCTAGTCGGCCATGGATATCATTTGTATGTAATATTTTATGTGTTGTTGTTTGTGGTGCATTAGCAGCAAACATTCGTGGTGAAAGTGATGCTGTTTTAGCATTTGATAATTTGAACGTTGCTGTGTGAGTTGGTTTTTGTGTTGAGGCTTGTTGTGTATCTACGTCGCGTGTTTCGTTTACTTTTGTTGAAACTACTGTAGATGGTTTGTTAGATGGTGCGTTGGATGTTACTTTGCTGTTTGTATCATCAGCTGTTCCCTGCGCTGATGCTGATACGTTGGTTGCCGCTTCTTTGCCAGAATGATGAGCCGCTTCCTTTGTTGGCGGTACTTGTTGCTTATCTGTTGTTGCTTTGTCTATCGTTGTTACTGCATGTGCTTTCATTGGTGTATGCTGCTCAGCCGCGTTCGAGACTTGCCATAATCCCATTACACTAAAAAGCAAAACGAGCCATACACTTGTTTTAAGTAATAAAGCTTTCATTTCGTTCCCTCCATTAACTGTCATACACCAATATATTATCATAATCCTTATATTAAAATGATTGATTTTATGTAAATTATTTATAAATTACATTTAATATCGAATTATTTTACACATTTCAATCAAGCCGATTCAACTCAACAACAGCCATTTCCCACCAACAACATAAAAAAGCACCCGATAAAGTCGTCTCACAGCAATGCGGAACTTTATCGGATGACTCTCATTTATATTGTATATATTGGCGTTGGAATAGCTTTATCCGTATCACATAGCAATACTTCTTTTTCCGTATCAATATCGTGTTCGTTCAATACTTGGCCAACACTCATACGCGCCAAATCTTTCATGTTATTGTCTTGTGATAAATGCGATAGGTAAATACGTTTCGTGTTACCTGTAATCACGTCTGTCATTGCATGAGCCGCATCCTCATTAGATACATGACCCATATCGCCTAAAATACGTTGTTTCGTCTTCCATGGATAACGACACATTCTCAACATATCGACGTCATGATTACTCTCAAAAATAAACGCATCGCTGCCACGTATCATACCTTTCATACGATCAGACACGTAACCCGTATCCGTTAAAATCGTAAACTTCTTATAGTTATTATGGAAAATATAAAATTGCGGATCTATTGCATCATGTGACACGTTAAACGATTCAACATCGAAACCTGCAATAGATTTTGTTTCATAAGGATTAAAAATGAATTTCTGATCCATAGGGATGCGACTATCTTTCTTTTCAATTGCCTGCCAAGTCTTTTCATTCGCATAAATTGGCAATTGATATTTACGCGCCAAAACACCTAATCCTTTAATATGATCAATATGTTCATGGGTTACTAAAATACCATTTAAATCTTGAATATTACGGTCAATTTGACTAAACAATTCTTCCATTTTCTTTCCAGTCAAACCAACATCAACTAATAGACTACCTTTTTCATTTTCTACAAAAGTGGCGTTACCTGTACTACCACTTGCTAATACACTCATGCGTATCAAGCGGCTCATCCTTTCTCTTTAAACAGTCAATCTCTCTATATGACTGCAATATACATCAGTGCAAATATACGATTTTCCCTACAGAAACTATCAGTATATTAGCTGTTTTGTATACCTTTCCTATTATGTAACTTTAGTTCATCGACCGGTTTCTTATATTTAAATTTTGATAATCACGTGCAATGAATTTCTTAATTATTATAACAATGATTAGACAAATACTAAAGTTTTTAAAATAACAGTTACACTAATTTTACAATGCGGTTCTACTTAAAATATGAATAAATGCGCACGTTGGAGACGCAAAAACATCAGCCATAATAAACCGTACCAGCAAAAAAGCTAGCACCGCTTCTCACATATGATGAGCTTGCAATGCTAGCTTATTACGATTCATATTAATGATTAATAATTTTAGGGTTATTATTTGTCGCTTCGACATAGTAAGTATTCGTTTTATCCTTACCGTCATGCTTCACTTTAATTTCCCAGTTTGGTTGTAACAATTGAACATTCGTTTCATTCACGACTGAGTAGTAACCGAGTCTAGCATTAATGACTTCATCACCTTTTTTCAAGTAACGATTATAATATAATGCCTCGATTGCTTTTCTCACACCAATCACTTGATGCTTCTTATCTGCACCATCTGTGGGCTTAATGTCATCCATCATTGATTGTTTATAACTAGTCGCTTTGTTATCTTCTATATTAAAGTTCAACATCGCTTTACTGTTATTTAAAATCGGAAAATCATCATACGTTTGTTCATATTTTACAGAATCTGAACTAATCTCGCTTAATTGATATTCAGCACCTTTAAATACGCGCTTGTTAACATAATCTTTCAAATCTTTTAAGTTATTGTCACTGACCTTTACCGATTGACTAATGTTCGCATTCAATAATTTTCCACCATCTGATGTGGTCAAATCCGAATCGCCTTTAGCTTTAGAACTAAAGTCTTTTGATCGCCCTGTAATTTGCTCTAATTTTATACCTTTAACTGATTTATTCAATATACTAGTCGGTACTTTAATTTCTTCTTGCTGAAAATTAACTTCATTGTTACTCTCGACTTCATTAATGTGTGAGCGATTGACTTTATTAACATAAATCGATACTAACACGATGTTGACAAGAATAAACACGAAAATGAAAAGTGTCTTTGTCAGTTTCCAGTTCATTTATTCAAGCCTCCCATCGTTATAAACATACCATTCGCCATCATATTCTACATACCAACGCGGTACGAGTTCACTGTTAATCTGCACTTCAATGTGATTATGATCTGAATTATCCTGCATTTCGTAACCGATAGCGATGTTTGTTACTTTTTCAAAATTAATATCACTATTGTTCGCTAAGCTTGAACGTACAGACTCTAATTTCGGCAACGATTTATTATCCTCACTATTTAAAACAACGTCGGTGCGTAATAACGAACGACGATAGTCAAAGACGCCTTTTTCACCCCAAGTGACTTGAATTTGATTAGAACCTTCTTTATTAAACGTTGGATAACCATTAAGGAAACGTTGATATGTTAACTCGCCTGACTGATTATTCGTACTAAACAATCTAAAGTCTTCGTTTAAGAAACCACCATGACCATTAATAAAATCAAAGGTTCCTGGAATCGTTTCTTCCATTTTGCTGGAACTCGCTTCATCTTCGGACAGGTTTTTATAATGATATTTTTCATTTTTATCGTTATAGTTTGCGACACCTGTATTATTGTTGTAGGTTGTAACACCACTCTTTGAACTACGAACGATGGTTGAATCGTCAAATAGTATAGCATTCATTTTCTCAACACTAATCGTGTTAAATACCATGCGATATGTTTTTAACTTTTCAGGTTTACTTGGTGCAAAAACATGCGTCGTACGATCAATTGTATCTTTGTTTGTGATGATATCTGTGTATGGTTGCATATCTTTTTTCACTGCTGCTAATGCATCTAAAAAATGATCATTTTTCGTTGTAGTTGTTAATTTTACGTAATCGTGGCGATCTTTGCTTATAGCATAAAGCACGATATTATCATCAGCATCATGATCTATGACCAAACGATTGAAATTGAAATGATTTGGTACTTTCGCATTCATGTTCAGTACTTGACCAAGATATGTTGATAACGGTAAATCATACGTAAAATCGAATAATATAAAATCACTGTTCAAATCAGGAATCATCAAGTTATGATCACGACGAACATGTTCCACGGACTTCACTTCTTTATTTTTCAAAGGTTTCGTCAGTTTATTCACATTAGATACCGTCGCAATCGTTCCTTCTGGATGATCATTTTTCGAATGAATAATCTGAAATGGCGTAATAGTTGTATCCATTTTGGCTGTCATAGTTGTCGTTAAAGGTTTCGTTTCACTCTTCTTACTATCTGTATTGTCGACATTTGCAATATCAGGAGAAAAGTTCCATACCATATATGTCAATACGACACTCATCAAGACGAGTAGTGCTAAAATGACAGATTTAATATGCTCCTTATTATTCATCCCAATCACCGTCTTCAATGACTTCACATGGAAGTGTGATAAAGATAGATGTACCTTGACCTTCTACACTGTTTGCCCAAATACGACCATTGTGCGCTTCCACAATCTCTTTCGAAATGGCTAGTCCTAATCCAGTACCACCCATTTTACGCGTACGTGCCTTATCTACACGATAGAATCGGTCGAATATCTTATCGACTTTATTGATAGGAATACCAATGCCATTATCTTTAATACGAATCGTCATTCGATTATAAAGTGGATTTTGTTTCACGTGGAACTCGACACGTTTATCGCCTCTAGAATATTTCATCGCATTTGTAATGACATTATCAAATACTTGCGTCATTTTATCAGGATCAAATTCTGTGAAAATCGTCTTTTTCGGAATATCTCGAATAAATGTTGTATCTTTCGCAGACATTTCATGTCGATTAATAATTTTATTAATGAACATGTTAAAGTCGATAATTTCTTTGTTGATTTGATCAGACTCATTATCCATTTTAGATAACTGTAGCAAGTCATTGACCAGTCGAATCATTCGTTCTGTTTCTTCACGGGTAACAGATAAAAATTGTGGCGCAAGTTCCTCATCTTTCCATGCACCTTCTTCAAGTGCTTCAATGTAACTATTCATAGAAGTTAAAGGTGTACGTAACTCATGTGATACATTGGCAACAAATTCACGACGCTCACGTTCAACTTGTTGTTGTTCAGTTACGTCATGTAACACAGCGATATAACCAGTTACAAATCCTGTTTCCTGCACAATCGTACTAAAGTTAACACGTGCGATTAGACCTTCTTCTTCATTTAAATCTAATAAGAAACTATCATTATTCTCTTGAATTTCTTCCAGTTTAAATTCATCTTCAAGACTTAATACACTTAACATGTAATATCCGATGATGTCTTCTTTCGCCATACCAAGCATCTTGAGTGCCATATCATTGACGATACGAATACGTCCACGGCGGTCTGTTGCAATAATACCATCACTCATATGGGTGATAACTGAGTCCAGTCTACGTTTCTCACTTTCAGTATTAGCCTGCGCTTCTTGTACACGTTTAGACAAGTTATTAAATGCTAAAGCTAATTCGCCAATTTCATCATTACCATAAATCTTCACACGTTGCGTATAGTTACCTCTGGACATTTCGACCGTCTGGTTACGCATATCGGTGATTGGTTTGGTAATCGTTCGCGCTATAAAGAATCCTAGGATGACTGTGATTAATAATGAAATAGCTGTACCAACAATGAATATTTGATTTATATTATTTAATTGGTTATAAACGTCATTAATTTTTGATTCGATATAAATATTACCAATTACCTTTTTATCGACTTTAACTGGGATATTATATACCCAGACACGGTCCTTACCACCGCCATAATCTTTTAAAATTAAATGATCGTTTGATTGTCCTAGTGATAGTGCTTTTTGGACAGAACTATCATTCGCTTTTTGATTGATTAGACTACGGTTAGACTGCTTCGTCGTCGCAATAATAATTTGGTCTTTATCTATAAAACGAATTTCTCCAATTTCTTGACGGTTGGCATACTCACTTAATAAATTTTGAATATCTTTTTGTGCATTTACGGAGCCCTTTTCGTCATATACTTTTTCAATACTAATTTCTAATTGTTTCGCGTACTGCGTAATATTCTTCTTAAAATTATCAAGCAGCTCTTTTTCAAGGTTATTTGTAAAATATAACCCGATAATTTGCATACCAATGATAATCAGTAATACATAAACAATTACAAGTTTAGTATGAAGGGATTGTAGTTGTTTTAGCCACTTCATTCGTTTCGACCTCTACTCATGTTGTTGGAGGAAATATCCAACGCCTCTACGCGTCACAATATATTCAGGATGTGACGGATCATCTTCAATCTTTTCACGTAAACGACGAATCGTTACATCGACCGTACGTACATCGCCAAAGTAATCATAGCCCCATACTGTTTGTAATAAATGTTCACGTGTCATTACTTGTCCCATATGTTTTGATAAATAATGGAACAATTCAAATTCACGATGTGTTAATTCAATATCTTCGCCACGTTTTTTAATAGAATATGCGTCTGGATAAATCACAATATCTTTAATTGTGATTTCATTCGTTACATTTCCAGTGTCTTGTGCTGGTTGTGAGTAATGACGACGTAAGTTCGCTTTCACACGTGCGATTAATTCACGCGTACTAAACGGTTTCGTTACATAGTCATCTGCACCTAGTTCTAAACCAAGCACTTTATCAATTTCTGAATCTTTAGCAGTAAGCATTATTATTGGCATTTCGTATTTTTTGCGCACTTCACGACATACTTCCATACCATCACGACCAGGTAACATGATATCTAGTAATACGATGTCTGGTTCTTCTTCATAAATTAAGTCGACTGCATCATTACCATCGTATGCACAGTACACATCGTATCCTTCTTTTTTTAAGTTAAATTCTAAAATATCAGCAATCGGTTTTTCATCATCAACTACAACAACTTTTCTAGCCATTTGCATAAACCTCTTTTCTTAAATCATTAATATTATTTTATCATTTTTTGTTCTTTATCGTTTATGTTTGTGTAAAAAATCACAGGATGTCGCTTACTATTTTTGTTATTGTGCGCATTTTCCGTCTTATAACGTATAGTAACCTATTATATAATTTACCATTTATAAGCTATTAATTCTATTTTCCAATATAAACTTATATATTACTATTTTTTATTAGTTTCTCACGGCGGATTGTGACAATGATATTTAACACAATGATGAGGTCTCTATTCCAATAATAAAATTAGGATAATGGCAACTTCTAGTTGCACGTCATTGCTCAGAAAATAAATATCATTATTCGTTATTCGTTACTTTAACAATTGATGTTATGGAGGACTGGTGGCATATCACAACGAAGAAATATGTTGACAGTAGCATATGTTTGTACGTCTAATAAAGATTTTATTGTCTACGTTTATCTTTCATATCCAACCACTAAGTTACTTGAGGTTCATACATTTTAAAGAAAATGGACGAACAGATAAATCAATATGATTATCATTCGTCCATATATCTTTTATTAATATAATATTAAACGCAAAAAAATGCCTATCCTCTTGGATAGGCATTTGTACGGTCTCGACGGGAATCGAACCCGCGATCTCCTGCGTGACAGGCAGGCGTGTTAACCGCTACACTACGAGACCTAAAAAATGGTGACTCCTACGGGACTCGAACCCGTGTTACCGCCGTGAAAGGGCGGTGTCTTAACCGCTTGACCAAGGAGCCGTTCTTAAGCACAAGATAGATTATAGCACAGCCAATCTTGCCATGACAAGATATTTTTTACATAATTTTGCTATTATTTTTTGAAGAATGTTATAAGTGAAAAATTGCATTTTATTGGCAGTCTATTTATTATAATAATTACGCTATTTTTGAAATTTTTCTATTTTAGGTGCTTTCATTTACACTTACGTCTACTCTATTTTAATAGCTATTTTCGACATCAGACTTCTTACATTCAAGTATTTCATCTTAATTTTCGTTAAATATCATCTAATCTTCTAAATTATGACTAGCAAATATCGCCTTTACGTTAGTATTTTTTATCTAAATAATCGAATCGATACAGAAGCAAGCATAACAAAAGCCTCCTACCAATAAAGATAGAAGGCTCATGTATTTATAATCATTGTGTATGACTTATATAAAGTTCTACCACAATTCTTTTAATAGGTTTGTTTGTTCTCTATCTGGACCAACTGAGAAGATAGAAATTTGTACATTACATAATTCTGAAATACGCTCTAAATATTTACGTGCATTTTCAGGTAATTCTTCTAAAGTACGCACATTTGTTACGTCTTCTGTCCAACCTGGTAACTCTTCAAAGATTGGTTTACAACGTTTTAATTGATCTAAGTTTGCTGGGTACTCAGTAATTTCTTTACCGTCTAATTCATAAGCTGTACAGATTTTCACTGTGTCTAGGCCTGTTAAAACATCGATTGAGTTAATAGATAAATCTGTAATACCACTTACACGACGAGAGTGACGTAATACAACTGAATCAAACCAACCTACACGACGTGGACGTCCTGTTGTTGTACCGTATTCACGACCAACCTCTCTAATATGATGTCCATCTTCATCGAATAATTCAGTAGGGAATGGACCATCACCAACACGTGATGTATAAGCTTTACATACACCAATTACCTTTGAAACGAATGTAGGACCTACACCTGTACCAACAGTAACGTTACCTGCAATTGGATTACTTGATGTAACGAATGGATATGTACCATGGTCGATATCTAACATTACACCTTGCGCACCTTCGAAAAGTACCTTTTCATCTGCTACAAATGCATCGTCTAAGATTTTTGATGTGTCTGTTACAAATTCTTTTAGACGTTGACCTGCTGCATAATATTCTTCAAAGATATCATCAAATGATGGACATGTTTCGTTAAACATACCTTTGAAATATGCTTGTTTATATTCAATGTTTGATTTTAATAATCTTTCGAATGTTTCTTTTTCAAGTAAATCTGCCATACGAATACCGATACGTTGAACTTTGTCTACATATGCTGGACCGATACCTTTTTTAGTTGTACCAATCTTATTGTCACCACGTAAACGTTCTTCATATTCATCTTGTGCTAAGTGATATGGTAAAATCACTTGCGCACGATTAGATATACGTAAATTACTTGTAGGAATGCCACGTTCATTTAATCCGTCTAATTCTTTCAATAGTGCAACTGGATCAACAACGACTCCGTTACCGATTACCGCTAATTTGTCTTTGTAAAAGATACCAGATGGTACTAAATGTAATTTATATGTTTCTCCGCCAAATTGAATGGTATGGCCTGCATTATTACCACCTGAAAAACGCGCGATAACATCTGACTGTTCTGCCAAGAAATCCGTTATTTTTCCTTTTCCTTCGTCTCCCCATTGTGTCCCAACTACTACGATTGATGACATGTGAGCACCTCCAAGTTTTTCTCATTTAACCATTTGATATTCTACCAATATCGAGACCATAATGCAAATAAAAATCGAACATTGATTTTCGGCCTTTTTAAAAGAAAAATCATTTTAACAAATCGTTTTCAACGTCCTAAAAACCCTTTAACAGAGGCGTTGACAGTACTAATTTATCACTTTCAATACACAAACTTAACATATATCAACCCGTTCAGAACAAAATAAAAACCGTACAATTTTATCATCTTAATGATTATTGTACGGAAAAACTTTTTTACATCATATCTGCATGTGCATAATCGATATCGGTAAATTTATTATATTGTTTCATAAAATGTAACTTAACTGTGCCTGTTGGACCGTTACGTTGCTTAGCAATGATAATTTCAATTTCACCGTTTTCATCATTCGTTTGTGGCTCGAAACCACCATCATCGTCATCATCTTCATCGCCGCCACGGTTATAGTAATCATCACGGTATAAGAATGCAACGATATCGGCATCTTGCTCAATCGAACCAGATTCACGAATATCACTCATCATTGGACGTTTATCTTGTCGTTGTTCAACACCACGAGATAACTGACTTAATGCGATAACTGGACATTCTAATTCACGGGCTAATGCTTTTAATGTACGAGAGATTTCAGAAACTTCCTGTTGTCTGTTATCGGACGCACGTGAACCACTACCTTGAATCAACTGTAAGTAGTCAATCACAATCATGTCTAAGCCATGTTCTTGCTTTAATCGACGACATTTAGAACGTAAATCATTAATTCGAATACCCGGTGTATCATCAATAAAAATCTTCGTACGTGATAATTTACCTACCGCTATAGTAAAACGACTCCAATCTTCCTCAGTCATAGTACCCGTTCTTAAGCGGTTTGAGTCAACATTTCCAGAACTACAAATCATACGTGTGGCTAACTGATCAGCACCCATCTCTAGCGAGAAAATACCAACTGTATACATATCTTCATGCGTTGCAACTTTTTGTGCAATATTAAGTGCGAACGCAGTCTTACCTACAGATGGACGCGCTGCAAGGATAATTAAATCATTTCGGTTGAACCCTGCTGTCATTTGGTCTAAATCTCGATATCCTGTAGGTATACCTGGTGTTTGACCACTATTTTGATCAAGCTCTTCAGCTGTTTCATACACTTGTCCTAAGACGTCTCGAATGTCTTTAAAGCCATCGCTTTCACGAGAAGATGATAGCTCTAAAATTCGACGTTCTGCATCACTTAAAATCGCATCTAGTTCAAGTTCATCATTATATCCATCATTGGCAATACTATCTGCAGTTTGAATCAATCTACGTTTTAATGCATGCTTAGAAACGATATCAGTATAATACTGAACATTTCGCGTCGTTGGTACATTTGTAGATAACTCTGCAAGATATTGCGGGCCACCCGCTTCATTCAACGTACCTTCCGTCGATAATTGATCCATCAATGTTACAACATCAATTTCTTTATTATCTTCATTTAAGTGCATCATTGCACGGAAAATATGTTGATGGGCACCCCTATAAAACGACTCAGGAAGCAAAACTTCCTGAGTAGTATTAATCAATTCTGGATCTATAATAATTGAACCTAAGACAGACTGTTCAGCTTCATTGTTATGCGGCATTTGATTTTGCTCATACATTCTATCCATGAATGGTTACACCTCTTATTTCAATCCAACTTTATTGTTCAACTGTGTGTACGCGAATTGTACCTTCAACTTCTTTATCTAATTTAACAGGTACATTCGTATATCCTAGGGAATGAATTCCATTTGGTAAATCCATTTTACGTTTATCAATTTTAATATCATGTTGTGCTTTTAGTGCTTCGGCAATTTGTTTTGTACTTACTGACCCAAACAATTTACCACCTTCACCAGTTTTTGCTGATACTTCAACTTCAATGTTTGATAACGTTTCTTTTAATGCTTTAGCATCTTCAATTTCTTGTTGGCGTTCTTGTTTTGCACGTTTTTTCTGTAACTCTAATTGTTTAAGGTTACCTGGTGTTGCTTCTACAGCATAATTCTTTTTCAATAAGAAGTTATTTGCATAACCTACTGGTACTTCTTTAACTTCACCTTTTTTACCTTTACCTTTAACATCTTGTGTAAAAATTACTTTCATGCATCTTCACTCCTACTTAATTGTTCTGTAATTGCTTGTTGTAATTGTGCTATCGCCTCTTCGACTGTCACACCTTTAAGTTGTGTTGCCGCATTGGTTAAATGTCCACCGCCACCAAGTGCTTCCATTGTTAACTGGACATTTACTGAACCGAGTGAACGCGCAGATATACCAATCAGATTATCTTCACGTCTCGCAACAACATATGATGCTTCAATACCTTCTAAACTTAACAGTTCATCTGCTGCTTGTGCAACTGTTACTGGATGATAAATTTTATCGTCTGAACCATGCGCAATGGCTATGCCATTATCTTCAACTTTTACAGTTCGAATTAATTCAGATCGATTAATGTAAGTATCCACATCATCTTTTAAGAAATGTTGCGTTAAAATCGTATCTGCACCATGTGCACGTAAATAACTCGCTGCATCGAATGTTCTTGATCCTGTTCGTAATGTAAAGTTTCTTGTATCTACAATAATACCTGCATACATCACTGTTGATTCAAGACGTGTTAAACGTTGTTCTGTTGGTTGATATTCCAGTAACTCTGTTACCAATTCAGCTGTCGAACTTGCGTATGGTTCCATATATATCAACAATGGATTAGAGATGAAGCTTTCACCACGTCTATGATGATCGATAACAACTTTACGGTTTGCTTTATTTAAGACATTTTCATCTAAAACCAGTTCCGGTTTATGCGTATCAACAATCACTACGGTTGTCTTAGATGTCATCATATCCCAAGCATCATCTGATGTAATAAATCGCTCTCTTAACTCTGGCTTTTTATCTATTTCGTTCATCACGCGTCGTAATGTTGGATCAATGTCAGTCTCATTTAATACGATGTATGCTTCTAAATTATTCATCATTGCAAATCTAGACACACCGATTGCTGCACCAATTGCATCTAAGTCAGGACGTTTATGTCCCATGATAATGACTTTGTCACCCTCTGCAAGGATATCTTTTAACGCATGTGAGATCACACGTGCTCTTACACGAGTACGTTTCTCCATCGGGTCAGTCTTACCGCCATAGAAACGCACATTACCATTAATACTTTTAATTGCAACTTGGTCGCCACCGCGTCCTAATGCTAAGTCTAGGCCTGATTGTGATAATTCACCTAAGTCGATTAAATTTTCAGTACCTTCACCAACACCGATACTTAATGTTAATTGGGCACGATAACCAACACTTTTTTCACGTAATTGACTCAAGATATCAAATTTAGATTCTTCTAAGTCAGCTAATATTTTTTGATTTAAATAGGCTACGAATTGATCGGAACTGTATCTTTTGAAAAATATATTATACTCAGTTGCCCATCGACTAATGACACGCGTTACCATTGAGTTGATTTCCGAACGCTGCGTATCATTCATATTTTGCGTAATCTCATCGTAGTTATCTAAAAATAATGTCGCAATGATTGGTTTAGAATTTTCATATAGTTCATTTGTTTGTACTTGTTCAGTTATATCAAAGAAATAGAGGCAGTGATCATTCTCAGAATAACGTACTTGGAAATGATACTGATTATATTCTATTTCAACGGATTTCACTCTATCTAATTGCTTTAAAATGTTTGGAAATACTTCATTTACAGATTCAGAAATGACATTCGCTTCCATATGATCTGTCATAAATTGGTTAACCCATTCGATGTGATCATTTTCATCTAAAACAATGATACCAATTGGTAAATGTTTGATTGCTTTATTATTTGTTGTTGAAATTTGAGCACTCAAACCATCTACATAACTATCCATTTTCATTAAAGCTTGTCTGAATAAAATGATGCTAACAATAATCATCACGACAAGAACGATAGATGCAATTAGTGCTATAAGACTATTAAAGATAAACCATACACCCATTAAAACAATTGCTGTGATGATCATGATGACAAATGGTATTAGTAAAGCTTTCTTAGTGGACTGCCGATTCATTATTCCACCTCTATTCACTTTTTAGAATTATTTTTCATGATTCGCTTCAAATTCAAACTTAAATCGATAACACCAAGTAGTCCTACAATATGTGTCGTAGGTGTCAGTATTGTACCGATAACCAATAGTAAAATCGTTACTGCATTCGGCAAACCTTTCGCTTTACCAAAGAAATGAATAACACTTAAACCTTGAATATACATTACTAATGATAACACAAGTTGGAAGTTTAAAAGAATGCTCTGGAACACACTCGGTTGACCTGTAAATAATAAACATATGATAACAATAATGTATATCCATAATAAAATACCGCTCATTTGCCACGCGAAAAGTGGCTTAAATACAGGTGTAGCGATTTTAAATTTTCGTAAAATCGGAAATGTAACGATTAAGTTAATTAAGACGATTAAAAATGTAATGATAATGATGAAACCTGGTAATTGAACGGTCGCTTGTCTAAACCCTTCTTCTAATATTTGGGTCATATTCGCATCGGCACCGCTCATCGTAATCGCTTCATGTAATGTTTGCTTGAAAGGTTTTACTATGCTCGCTGATGGTGGAATCCTTCCGAATGTTTGTAGTAACATAAAAGCGATTAATGAAATTAAGCTCATCGCTACTGTTGTTACGTATAATATTCTTTCTTTAGACGTTCTTTCTTTGAGCAATTGACCAATAATTAAACTTGCAATTAAGACTAATATGATGGCACTTAAAACGAAAGTATTACCTAAAACAGTTGTTATAATTACTGTAATAAGTGCACTAATCCCGAAAGATTGTATTGATTTATTCCATAAAACGATACCTGGTATGGTTGCAAATAATGCAAATATTAGTCCTAAACCAGGCACTAGATATAAAGCTAAAGCGACAAATACCAACGCAATCGTTGCAATTATTGTTGCTTTAGGTTGTATTTTTGAAAACACATAAGCCACTCCCATATTTTTAACTATAGCTATTATTTTAACCTCTTTAATGAAAATTAACAATTTATAGATTGTATGCTTCTATTTCATTTAATTGAATAATAACTTTCATGTTTTATAAGTAATTAACATACTCATTTGAATCGCTTTTGTGTGCTTTCATTTTCAACATGATTATTTAATCCCACTACATAGCAATCAAGCTTGATTTAGATTTACAATACATTTCCACTCTCATGTACTCTAGATGTTTTTGAATATGATAACTGTGATTTAGTGGCTTCATTCTTTGAAAATATATATTATTACTTACGCTTAAAATGCTTTAAATTTAAGAAATGATATAAGTTAGGTGCCCAGGTACTAAAGTTTAGTAGGAATCCATCATGCCCAACATTATCAGGCACGAAGAAATGACGATGATATTTAAAACGTTCACCTAATGCACGAACTTGATCATCCGGATATAGCAAATCATCTATGAACCCCATCGTTAACACTTTTGTTTCTAAATTTTTAAAAACATGCGTTACGTCTGTGCGACCTCGGTCAATGTTGTGACTATCCAATACATCTAGCAGTGTCAGATAACAATTCAAATCAAAATGTTCTTTAAATTTATTACCTTGATGTTGTTGGTATGCGACTACTTCATCCGGCGTGAAACGTTCATCATAACTTTTTGATGATCGATATGTCAAAAAACCTAATTGGCGTGCAATACTTAGACCTTCCTTACCACCAAGATGAATGGCTTGCCTTGCAATTTCATTGAAAGCTCTACTATAAGATGATGTTCGACTTGTTGCAGCAAGGATAATGGCTTTATCTACTTCAAACTGTTGATTGTAGAGTAGTTCCATTGCTTGCATACCTCCAAGACTTCCCCCTATTAAAATATTAATCTTATCATAACCAAGGGCTTGTATACCTCGTTCATTCGCTCTGACTATATCTCTTAATGTTAATTTTTTAGGAAAATGAGGGTCGTTTAAAGGTGAACTTGAACCGAAAGGACTACCAATAACATCAAATGTTAAAAATTGATAATCGTGAATGGGTATATATCCCCCATCAATAATTTCTCGCCACCAACCCGGATAATCATCTGTTCCATATGTTAAATGATTGCCAGTTAATGCATGACAAACTACAACTAATGGTTGTCCATGATAACCGACATGCTCATATCTCAAACGCAAGTTATCTATGACTTCCCCAGATTCTGTAATAAATTCCCCTAAATTTAAAGTATCTACTGTGTAATTTGTCATTGTTCTTTCCTCCTTAAACAAAAAAACTTCTCACCCTATTGAAAAGTAAGAAGTCTTTATACTTATCATTCGAGTAACTCGTTGGTTTTAGCACCGTGCTATAAAGTCGGTTGCTGAAGTATCACAGGGCCAAGTCCCTCAACTTCTCACAATAAGAAATATGAAATTGTTATGTGTTAGTTGAGATTCAGTGATGAATTACTTTTATCATTTAAAATGTTGTTATCATTGTCATGCGTTAGCCAAATCGCTTACGTATACACGATTCCCAATCTTAACATAAACAATTTGTATATCAGAATTTTCTGATTACTAACAGTTTACCTAAGTTTAAATATCTGTTCAATGATTTTCAGTTATTTTTAAAAGAAAAATCGTAATGCTGCCATGATAACAATCCCACTAATAATTGTAATAGTTAAACTACGCGTGATTATAGATAAAATAACCGTCGGAATGAGCGCGATAATGTAAGGGATGTTTAATGTATACCCCTCACCATGAGGCGTCTGTTGAATAATGCTGTCAATGACAAGTGCCGTAAATAGTGTGATTGGGATAAATGATAGCCATCGAACCACGACATCAGGCAATTGCACTTTTGAAATCATGATAAAAGGTATAATTCGAATTAATAGCGTTACGATACCACACAATAAAATAAGTATTAACATGTTCATATGAGTTATCATTGTTCCATCATCACTCCTAACGCTGCTGAAATTGTGGCTGCAATTAATATTGCTAGATATGAAGGCATAAACATACTTAGCGATAACATCATTACTATGACGGCAATAATGAGTACTATGTAAATTCTTAATCGCGATTTAGTAATTGATTCAAATTGCGCAATGGCCAAAAAGATAAACATAGCCGTGATAGCAAAATCTAACCCTAGCGTTTGCGGATTTGAGATATATTCGCCAAATAAAGCCCCAGCTACACATGAAATTGCCCAAAATAAATATGCTGTGATGTTAAGACCATGCATCCAACGATCATTGATAGCTTCTCCTTTTAAATAAGGTGTAATGGCGACGCCAAACGTTTCGTCAGTTACTAATGAACCTAATCCAACACGGTTCCAAAACCCATATGTCTTGAAGTTTGGTGCAAGCGACATACTTAAAAGGAACATTCTTGAATTTACGATAAATACAGTTAGTACAATCGCTGATATAGGTGTACCTGCTATAAACAACGCGCACATAATAAATTGCGCAGCACCGGCATATATAACAAGACATAACAAGACAATTTCTAAAATACTAAAGTTTTGAGACGAAGCCACAATACCAAATGAAATACCAACACCGGCATAACCCAATAATGTTGGGATACACTCTTGCACGCCTTGTCTAAAACTTAAATGTGTTGTCATCTCAATTACCTCCTTTGCCACTTTATATTTATATAATTACGAAAAAATAATATACCTAGTCTAATACAGTTCTATACCCTAAGCAATAACATTAGACATCAGTTTGTCTGAGGTTAGACATACCGGAGTCTTTAGTCAGCTTCATATTAAATTTTTATTTTTGAGAATTTTCAATTTTTTATTTAAGACTACCTCCATATTTTCTATGGATTTGTAGTTGTTTTTAAGTATCAATTTTATAAATTTTTATATCTGATGATGAGTCTGGGATATTGATTCATGTACCACTCCCTTATAATCATCCCCTCCCCCTACCCTACTCCATCGATATAACTCATACTACATATCAACGAAATCAGTATTTTATCGCTTCCTTTCCTATATTAGTGATGCTCAAACTTGTTACGTTTTAGATTGTTTTAGTTCATCATAATTATCCCGTATTGTTGCTATAATGAAATGCGTTCACCCCATTAAACCACAAACTTAATTTATTGTTGTTATGTGCATTGGCTCACTATTATACTTTTACAGCACAAAAAAAGTGGCGACAGCTTCGTCACCACTTTTTAAAATATTATTTAAAGTATCTTGCCCTTGCTTTAAGTATACGTAGATATATACTTTTTAAAGCTTGTAGCTAAAGCCTTTATTTAACTGGTTTTGAAATTTGTGTTTTACCACCCATAAATGGTACTAATGCTTCTGGAATTGTTACTGTTCCATCTTCATTTTGGTAATTTTCAACAATAGCAGCAAATGTACGTCCAACTGCTAAACCACTACCATTTAATGTATGTGCTAATTCTGGTTTAGCTGCTTTGTCACGCTTGAAGCGGATGTTAGCACGACGCGCTTGGAAATCCGTACAGTTTGAGCATGAACTAATTTCTTTATAATCATTGTAGCTTGGTAACCAAACTTCTAAATCATATGTTTTGCTTGCACTAAATCCAATATCACCTGTACATAAAATAACACGACGGTATGGTAAACCTAACTCTTCTAGAATTGCTTCTGCGTTTGTTGTCATTTCTTCTAAAGCATTCCATGAATCTTCAGGTTGTTCAAAACGTACCATTTCCACTTTATCGAATTGATGTAAACGAATTAATCCTCTTGTATCTCTACCTGCTGATCCTGCTTCACTACGGAAACATGCAGATTGACCAGTGAATTTTTCAGGAAGTACACCTGGTTGAATAATTTCATTACGGTAGAAATTCGTTAATGGTACTTCAGCAGTTGGAATTGTATATAATCCTTCTTTTTCTACTTTAAATAAATCTTCTTCAAATTTAGGTAATTGACCTGTACCATACATTGTATCTGCGTTCACAAGCTGTGGTACCATCATTTCTGTATAACCATGTTGTGTTGTATGTTTTGTAATCATATAGTTCATTAAAGCACGCTCTAATTGCGCACCTTCATTTGTTAAATATACAAAACGCGCACCTGAAACTTTTGCTGCACGATCAAAATCAGCCATTTTCAATTCTTCTACAATATCCCAATGTGCTTTGGGTTCAAATGAAAACTCACGTGGTGTACCCCACTTTTTAACTTCAACGTTATCTTCATCAGATTCACCTTGAGGTACATCATCACTTATTAAATTTGGAATACGACAAAGGATACCTGTCATTTTATTATCAATTTCATTTAATTGACTATCTTTTTCTTTAATATCGTCACCTAATGTGCGCATTTCAGCAATCACATCATCAGCATTTTCTTTATTACGTTTTTTTAATGCGATTTCTTCGCTTACTTTATTACGACGTGCTTTCATTTCTTCTGTTGCACTAATTAATTTACGTCGTTGCTCATCCAATTCTAAAATTTCATCTACAACTTTTGGATCATCTCCACGTAATTCAATTTTGCTCTTAACTGTGTCAGGCTCATTTCTGAATAATCTAATGTCTAACATTAACCTTCATCCTTTCCCAAATAATTATCATTTATTATGGAATGACGTACGTCTTTATTTTTTAGAAAATAAAAAAAGACCACATCCCTACAAGGGACGTGGTCTACGCGTTGCCACCCTATTTAACAATTTAAGTTATAAAGATACACTAAACCTAAATTGCACTTCACTAAAATAACGGTTATCACCGATTGTTCTTTTAAATTAAGTAGGTAGATTCATATATATGTTGATTCTTGTTCACACTAACCACAAGCTCTCTGATATCGAACACTATATATTACTTGTCCTACGAACAATGTCTTATTAAGTTATTTTTAATATAGCAAACTATATTTGCTTTTTCAAGTAACGATTTCAAACATCACTCATGTCGATTTAGTGACATGCAGTCGTTTGATAAATTGATTGCTTTAAATACTGTGCAACCGCTTCAATATCTTTATGAAATTGACGATCATGTGTAATGGATGGCACGATACTTCGAAACTCATCATACTTGCGACGTGTTTTTGGTGATAATCCTTCAACACCTTTTAACTCTGCTGCTTGTAATGCAATAACACATTCGATTGCCAGCACACGTCTTGCATTTTCAATAATTTGATAACCATGTCTAGCAGCTGTAGTTCCCATAGATACGTGATCTTCTTGGTTCGCAGATGAAGTGATAGAATCAACACTCGCTGGATGCGCTAAAGTTTTATTTTCAGAAACGAGACTTGCAGCAGCATATTGCATAATCATCGCGCCACTTTGCAATCCTGGCTCTGGACTAAGAAATGCTGGTAAATCACCATTTAATTGAGGATTTACTAGTCGCTCTAGACGACGTTCCGATACGTTTGCTAATTCACTTACACCTAATTTAAGATGATCTAATGCAAAAGCAATAGGTTGTCCATGGAAGTTACCACCTGAAATAACAAACGTTTCATTTGCTTCCTCAAATATAAGTGGATTATCATTAGCCGCATTCATTTCAAATTCTAATTGCTGTTTAACATAATTGAATACTTGAAAACTCGCGCCATGGATTTGTGGTATACAACGCAACGTATATGCATCTTGTACACGTATTTCTGATTGTCGCGTCGTTAATGTTGATCCTTCTAACCAATCACGCATACGCGCTGCCACATTAATCTGTTCTTGAAAATTACGAACTGCGTGCACATCATGTCGATATGCATCTATAATGCCATTAAGAGACTGATGCGTTAATGCAGCAATCCATTCAGATTGGTAACCTAAATCTTCTGCTTCTATATAACTAATGACACCTTGAGCTGTCATAGCTTGCGTACCATTAATCAATGCTAAACCTTCTTTAGCCTGAAGGTTCAAAGGTTGTCTATTTAATTCTCTTAATACATCGTCACTATCCTTTTCTTCCCCTCTGTACAATACTTTCCCTTCACCAATTAATGCTAATGCTAAATGTGATAATGGCGCTAAATCTCCTGATGCACCGAGAGAGCCTTGCTGTGGGATTATCGGTATAATACGTTCATTTATAAAAAATTGTAATTGTCTCACTAATTCTAAAGTGGCACCTGAATGACCTTTTAATAATGTATTCAATCGTAAAATCATCATGACTAATGCTACTTCTTTTGAAAATGGCTCACCTAGTCCACAGGCATGTGAGCGTATCAGATTCACTTGTAATTCATTATATTGCGTCGGGTCTATACGTACATCACTAAATAACCCAAAACCTGTAGTAATACCGTAAACCGTTTCCTCATTTTCAATAATACGTTCAACTACCGCTCTACTTTTTTTGACACGTTCTAACGCATCATCAATAATTTCAATCTTTGATTGTTGTTGTAAAAATGATTTAATATCCTCAATTGTTAGTGTTTCACCATCTAAATATAAAGTCATATATGTTACCCCCTTGTTTATATTAAGTAACCCATCCTTCTTGAAGTATACGTTTTCATTTTTATTGAAACAATGGTTTTACGTACATTTATAACCTATTATCAGAGCACTATTGTAGTGCGTTAAAGGATATTAAGATTGTTGTAAGCATATTTAATAATTTATCTATTGACGAATTGCATATACAGGTATAGTATTTTCTATTGTATTTAACGACAAATAATAATGAATTCAGAAATTTATAATACATTTTGTTAAAAGTTACTATATATTTTTAAAATTGAATAAATTCGGAAAAGGCTTTTACATGGGAGGTTATATCACTATGGAAACGTTAAATTCTATTAACATTCCTAAGCGTAAAGAAGATTCACATAAAGGTGATTATGGCAAAATTTTATTAATTGGTGGATCTGCTAACTTAGGTGGTGCCATTATGTTAGCGGCTCGTGCATGTGTATTTAGCGGTAGTGGTTTAATCACTGTAGCTACACATCCAACAAATCATTCAGCATTACATTCTCGTTGCCCAGAAGCGATGGTTATTGATATTAATGATACGAAAATGTTGACGAAAATGATTGAAATGACTGACAGTATACTAATTGGTCCAGGTCTTGGCGTTGATTTCAAAGGAAATAATGCCATTACATTCCTACTACAAAATATACAACCGCATCAAAATTTAATCGTAGACGGCGATGCGATTACAATCTTTAGTAAACTGAAACCGCAATTACCTACATGTCGTGTGATCTTTACACCACACCTCAAAGAATGGGAACGATTAAGTGGTATTCCTATTGAGGAACAGACATATGAGCGTAATCGTGAAGCAGTTGATCGTTTAGGTGCAACTGTTGTACTTAAAAAACATGGTACTGAAATTTTCTTTAAAGATGAAGACTTTAAATTGACAATCGGTAGCCCAGCAATGGCGACTGGTGGTATGGGCGATACACTTGCTGGTATGATTACAAGCTTTGTCGGTCAATTTGATAACTTAAAAGAAGCGGTTATGAGTGCCACATATACACATAGTTTTATTGGCGAAAACCTTGCAAAAGATATGTATGTGGTGCCACCATCAAGACTTATCAATGAAATACCTTACGCAATGAAACAATTAGAAAGTTAGTCATTACTAATCATTGAATATAGTAAAGCATTACTTTCTAGCATAAAAATAAGACTCCCCTACATATAGGGAAGTCTTATTTTTTATTATTCTTCATCTGATGATTGTTGTATATCTTCTTCAACACGATCCATGAAATCTTGTCTTACTTCAATACGTCCATCTTCATCATTTTCTTCTGAATCAATCACTTCAGTATGAATTGCATTTCCTGGTGTTTCATCATTTACAACCGCTTCACGTTGTTGTTCAGTACCATCTTCAGATACAGTTGAAGTAGATTGCTCATCTTCATTCGTTTCATCTTCTGCATCTTCTTTTACTTTAGCAACCGTTGAAACAAATTGATCATCACCTAAGCGAATTAAGCGAACACCTTGTGCTGCACGACCATTTTGAGAAATATCTGCAACATCTAGTCGAATAATGACACCTGCATTAGTAACAATCATTAAATCTTCTTCACCAGTTACTGTAGTGATACATACAACATTACCATTACGCTCAGTAATCGTAGCTGTTTTAATACCTTTACCACCACGATTTGATAAGCGATAGTCATTAACTGGCGTACGTTTACCATAACCATTTTCAGTAACTACTAATACTTCATCAACACTGTTTGCATGAGCTACATCAAGCCCTACAACTTCGTCACCTTCACGAAGTGTAATACCTTTCACACCCGTTGCTGTACGGCCTAAAGGACGTAATGTTGATTCAGGGAATCGAATTAATGATGCATGTGATGTACCAATCAAGATATCTTCTTGACCACTTGTTAAGCGAACTGCAATTAACTCATCATCTTCTCTGAACGAAATCGCAATCTTACCATTTCTATTTATTCTTGAGAAGTTACTTAATGCTGAACGTTTAACGACACCACGTTTAGTTGCAAACACTAAGAAGTTGTCTTCACTTTCAAGGTCTTTAACAGCAATCATTGTACTAATGACTTCATCATTTTCAAGTTCAATAGCATTCACTACAGGAATACCTTTAGACTGTCTTGATAACTCAGGCACTTCGTAACCTTTAAGTTTGTATACACGACCTTTGTTAGTAAAGAACAATACATGGTCATGTGTACTTAAAGTTACCAATTGACTGACAAAATCTTCTTCCAATGTATTCATACCTTGAACACCACGACCACCACGGTTTTGAGCACGATATGTAGATACCGGCAAACGTTTAATGTAGTTATTATGGCTTAGTGTAATTACTATTTGTTCTTCTGGAATTAAGTCTTCGTCCTCTAAGTCTTCAAATCCACCTAATTGAATTTCTGTACGACGATCATCACCGAAACGATCTCTAATTTCAGTCAATTCATCTCTAACTAACTGTAATAACACTTCTTCATCAGCTAAGATTGCTTCTAATTCACTAATATAATTTAATAACTCATTATATTCAGCTTCAATTTTGTCTCTCTCTAAACCTGTTAGACGTCTTAAACGCATGTCTAAAATAGCTTGAGCTTGTTTTTCAGAAAGTTTGAAGCGTTGTTGCAAGCTTTCCATTGCAACTTTATCTGTATCTGACTCACGAATCGTTGAAATAATTTCATCGATATGGTCAAGTGCGATACGTAATCCTTCTAAAATGTGGGCACGATCTTTAGCTTTACGTAAGTTGTATTGCGTACGTCTTCTAACAACTGTCTTTTGATGCTCTAAATAATGTACCAACGCTTCTTTTAAATTAATAAGCTTCGGTCTACCATTTACAAGTGCAATCATATTCACACCAAATGATGTTTGAAGAGGTGTTTGTTTGTATAAGTTATTTAAAATGACACTAGCATTTGCATCCTTACGCACATCAATAACGACACGCACACCAGTACGTAAACTTGTTTCATCACGTAAATCAGTGATACCGTCAATTTTCTTGTCACGAACGAGCTCTGCAATTTTTTCAATCATACGAGCCTTATTCACTTGGAAAGGAATTTCAGTGACAACAATACGTTGACGTCCGCCTCCACGTTCTTCAATAACTGCACGAGAACGCATTTGAATTGAACCACGACCTGTTTCATATGCACGTCTAATACCACTCTTACCTAAAATAAGTCCAGCAGTTGGGAAATCAGGACCTTCAATATCCTCCATTAACTCAGCAATTGAAATATCAGGGTTCTTACTTAAGCTAAGTACACCATTGATTAATTCTGTTAAGTTATGTGGTGGAATATTCGTTGCCATACCTACCGCGATACCTGATGCACCATTGGCTAATAAGTTAGGGAATCGAGCAGGTAAGACTGACGGCTCTCTTTCATTACCATCATAGTTATCGATAAAATCTATTGTATCTTTATTAATATCACGTAACAGTTCAAGTGTGATTTTAGTCATACGCGCTTCAGTATAACGCATTGCTGCTGCGCCATCTCCATCCATTGAACCAAAGTTACCTTGGCCATCAACAAGCGGATAACGATAACTGAAATCTTGAGCCATACGTACCATTGCTTCATAAATAGATGAGTCACCATGAGGGTGATATTTACCCATTACGTCACCAACGATACGTGCTGATTTTTTATATGATTTATCCGGTGTCATACCTTGTTCATTTAATCCATATAGTATACGACGATGTACTGGTTTTAAACCGTCACGAACATCTGGCAATGCACGAGCAACGATAACACTCATCGCATAATCTAAAAATGATTCACGCATTTCACTGGTAATATTTCGTTCATTTATTCTTGATTGAGGTAATTCAGCCATCAAGAGTTCCTCCTTCAAAAGTTCAGTTCACAGCGCTTAGAAGTCTAAGTTTGCATAAACTGCATTATCTTCTATAAATTGTCTACGGTTTTCTACAACGTCACCCATTAACATTTCAAATGTTTGGTCCGCTTCAATCGCATCTTCAAGTTTTACTTGTAAAAGAGCGCGGTGCTCAGGGTTCATTGTTGTTTCCCATAATTGATCTGCATTCATTTCTCCAAGACCTTTGTATCGTGCAATAGACCATTTTGGTGTTGGATTCAATTCAGATTTAAGTTTATCAAGTTCCCTATCATTGTATACATAATACTTTTGTTTACCTTGTGTCAGTTTATACAACGGTGGCTGTGCAATATACACATAGCCTGCTTCAATTAACGGTCTCATAAATCGATAGAAGAATGTTAATAACAATGTTCTAATATGCGCTCCATCCACATCGGCATCAGTCATAATGACGATTTTGTGATATCTTGCTTTCGCTAGATCAAAGTCGCCACCGATTCCTGTACCAAATGCTGTGATCATTTGACGAATTTCATTGTTATTCAAAATTCTATCTAATCGTGCTTTTTCAACATTTAATATCTTACCTCGTAATGGTAAAATCGCCTGCGTTCTAGAGTCACGACCAGATTTTGTAGACCCCCCGGCAGAGTCCCCTTCGACTAAGAAAATCTCACATTCTTCAGGACTTTTACTAGAGCAATCGGCTAATTTACCTGGAAGGCTTGCTACATCTAACGCTGATTTACGACGTGTTACTTCACGCGCTTTTTTCGCAGCAACACGTGCACGTGCCGCCATAATACCTTTTTCAACCACTGTACGTGCGACTTGTGGATTTTCATATAAAAATCGTTCAAAGTGCTCTGAGAATAATTTATCTACAACTTGACGCACTTCAGAATTACCTAATTTTGTCTTCGTTTGACCTTCGAATTGAGGATCATCATGTTTGATAGATATAATTGCTGTCATACCTTCACGTGTATCTTCACCAGAAAGTCTATCTTTTTCTTCTTTCATAATCTTGCTACTTAAACCATAACTATTTAAGACACGCGTTAATGCACGTTTGAATCCGTCTTCATGCGTACCACCTTCATACGTATGAATGTTATTTGCGTAAGTTAAAAGATTTGTGGCATATCCTGAGTTATATTGAATCGCAATTTCTACTTCAATATCATCTTTAGATTGATGAATATAAATTGGCTCATCATGAATAGGTTCTTTATTTTCGTTCAATAACTCAACGTACGATTTAATACCGCCCTCATAGTGATAGGAGTCTTCTCTAACGTTTTCTTCATCACGTTCATCTCTTAATGTGATTTGAATTCCTTTGTTTAAGAAAGCAAGCTCTCTAATACGCTGCTGTAATGTTTCATAGTTGTATACAGTTGTCTCTGTGAAGATTTCTCCATCTGCTTTAAAACGAATGACAGTACCTGTCTTATCAGTTGTGCCAACTTCTTTTAAGTCAAATTGAGGTACACCTTTTTTATATGCTTGATGATATATAGTCTCATTTCTGTGTACATATACTTCTAAGTCTTGTGACAATGCGTTTACAACTGATGAACCAACACCATGTAAACCACCAGATACTTTGTATCCGCCACCGCCAAATTTACCACCAGCATGTAAAACAGTTAAAATAACTTCGACAGCTGGACGTCCCATTTTTTCTTGAATATCAACTGGGATACCACGTCCGTTATCCGTTACTTTAATCCAGTTATCTTTTTCAATAACAACTTCAATTTGATTTGCATAACCAGCTAATGCTTCATCGATACTATTATCGACAATTTCCCACACTAAATGGTGCAAACCTCTCTCTGAAGTCGATCCTATATACATACCTGGTCTTTTACGTACTGCTTCTAAACCTTCTAATACTTGTATTTGCCCAGCACCATAATTATCCGTGTTGTTTACATCTGACAATGCAGTCACCATCGCTTTCTGTTACTTTATAATTTCACCTTGATTAATACGATACAATTTAGCGTTATTCATGATTTCATGATCAATACCATCTACAGATGTCGTAGTGACAAATGTTTGTACTTTATGCTGAATCGTACTTAATAAATGCGTTTGACGCGAATCATCTAATTCACTGAGTACATCGTCTAATAATAAGATGGGATATTCCCCAACTTCGATATTCATTAACTCAATTTCAGCTAATTTAATGGACAAAGCCGTTGTACGTTGCTGTCCTTGAGAACCATATGTTTGAGCATCCATGCCATTCACATCAAAACTTATATCATCTCGATGTGGTCCGAATAAGCTAATGCCTCGTTCTTTTTCTCTTTGCATATTATCGCTAAGAATAGACATAATTTCTTCAAGTCGTGCCGCTTCATTTTGAGCATAATCAAATTTAAGACTAGGTAAATAATTCAGCGACAACGCTTCTTTATCATTTGTGATACCAGCATGAATCGGTTTAGCTAACGACTCTAGCTCTTGAATAAAATGTGCACGTTTATCAGTTACTTTCATTGCATATTCAGCAAACTGCTGATTTAATACTTCCAACATTGTTAAGTCCTTTTTTTGGCCTAATTGTAACTGCTTTAAGTAATTATTCTTTTGCTTTAAAATACGTTGGTATTGAGCTAAATCATTTAAGTAAACAGCAGAAATTTGGCCCAACTCCATATCTATAAAGCGTCGTCTTATTTGAGGAGAGCCTTTTACAATATTCAAATCTTCTGGCGCAAATAGAACCACATTGAGGTGTCCAATATATTGAGTTAGACGACTTTGCTCTAAGTGATTCACTTTGACTTGTTTACCTTTTTTAGTTATAAACATTGTTAATGGCATCGTGCCGTGTCTATAACTAAGCTCACCTTCTATTTTAGCATAATCAGCATTAAAACGTATGAGTTCCTTATCATTACTCGTTCTATGACTTTTTGCTAAAGCTAAGGTATAAATTGATTCAAGTAAATTTGTCTTTCCTTGTGCATTTTCTCCAATGAGGATATTCACGTCAGGATGACATTTCAACGTAACCTCATCATAGTTACGATAATTTTCTAATTGGAGTGTATTTAACTTCATTGTTCACCTTGATGAATGATTAAGAAAGAACCAGCATCTTCAGGTAATTCTGGGATATCTATACGATCTTGATGTTCTAACTTTTTACCGCGACGTGTTTCACGCACTCCATTAATTAATACTTCAACGTCTTGCAAGAACCATTTTGCTTGACCACCAGATTCAATAATCCCTTCTGTTTTTAGAAATTGACCTAAATTAATGTCTCCTTCTACTACAACTTCTTGAACCAAAATAATCACTCCATTTCTTTGTATGTCATTAATATATTATACCTTTTTTTGTCACAAATTTCATTTAAAATAGAGGTAGAAACCGTTTACATATAAATAATTAATTCTTATTTTTTGGCAATACTGTCATTTTCAATTTTTTAACGCTATTTAACGGCGTTTAACTTTTATATTCAACTTGTTATTGACTATTAAAATTTTAAATTTAAAGGGCATATAAGCACACTTATTAAATTTTGGATACATTTGTCATAAATTTAATTGGCGTCTTTTATTTGCTGTTTAAAATGCTGCCAAATTTATTTTACATACGCACCTAGAATTATTTTTGCCAAAAAATAAAGGATGACGTTTTAATTAATCACGTCATCCTTTATTTATATTTATTTTTAGTAAGTTCTGATTGGTAAAATTAATTGCGTTACCGAGTCGTCACCTTTTGGTTTTAGAATAAATGGTTTCATTGTACCGAAGAATTCAACTTCAACCTCATCATTATCGATTGCTTTTAAAGCATCCATCATATATTTAGAGTTGAATGAAATTTTCAGGCTACCACCTTCAACATCGTTTGCATCAACTTCTTCTTTTACAGTACCAATTTCTGGTGATGTAGAAGACAATTCAACAACGTCATCACCTGTACTTAATTTAATAACGTTATTACCACCTTCACGCGCTAATAAAGAGGCACGATCAATCGCATGATAAAACTCCCCATTGTCTATACTTAATTTAATTTCATAGTTTTCAGGGAATAAACGTGTTGTATCAGGATAATGTCCTTCTAATAATCGAGAAATAAAGTTCACATTTCCAACTTTAAATAAAACTTGGTTTGAAGCAAAGAAGATATCAATGTCTTCTTCATTGTCAGACATAATTTTATTTAATTCAGCTAAAGCCTTACCTGGAATGATGACATTTTTGTTTTCAGAAACATCTTCTAACTGCAACTTTCTTACAGCCAAGCGGTGTGAGTCAGTCGCTGTGCATATTAATTCATTTTCTTGTATAAGCCAGTTCACACCAGTTAGTACTGGGCGTGTTTCTGAGGTGGACACTGCAAAATTTGTTTGTGCAATCACGTTTTTAAGCACTTTTACCGACAATTGAATTGCGTCATCTCTAGAAACTTGAGGTAATAAAGGATATTGATCTGGATCTAAGCCACTTAAATTAAATTCAGAATGACCTGATGTAATTAATGTCTGGAATTGTTCATTTGTAGATAATTTAACATCTTTACCAGGTAATTTTTTTATAATATCAACAAAGAATCGTCCAGGAAGTACTACTGAGCCTGTTTCTGAAATATTGACAATATCTTCGCCATCTACAGTTTTAGGAATAGTGATTTCTATTGAAATTTCAGAGTCTGAACCAGTTAATATAACTTCATGTTCTTTCGCATCGATTTTGATACCAGTTAATATAGGTAATGTTGTTCTTGGTGAAATAGCTTTTAATGTGTCATTTAATTGTGTAATAAAATAATCTCTTTTAATAGTGAATTCCATCATTAATTAAAACTCCTTCCAGTCGTTTATATATAATTATATAGGTTTTAAGTTCTTAGTAATAGTAGTAGGTGCTGTGGATTGGTGGATAAGTCTTAAAAACATAGATTTGGCGAAGTTATACACATGTTGATAACTTGTGTATGGTGTGTATGACTTTTAAACATTATCCACAAAATGAGTTTTGCTCATCTTGCCACATTAGCATATAGAAATGTAAAAAATGATTGTTATCATTAGTGCTGTTATATAACAGATTACATTTCCCAAAGTTTCCTACTTATACATTTCTTATTTCTTTTTCAAGATTCTCTACTTCTTGTTTAAAAATAGGATCTTCTTTTAAATCTTTAGATATTTTTTCATGAGCATGAATGACGGTCGTATGATCACGCCCACCAAATTCTTCACCAATTTTAGGTAATGAGAAATCTGTAAGCTCTCTAGACAAGTACATAGCTATTTGACGCGGATATGCAATTGACTTTGTACGTTTTTTTGCACTGAAATCTTCAATTCTAACATTATAGTACTGGCCTACAATTTTTTGAATATCTTGGATGGTAATCTTTTTAGATTTTGGTGCTTGAATGATATCTTTTAAAGCTTCAGCAGTTAATTCAGTTGTAATTGGTTTTCCTAATAATTGTGAATATGCAAGTAAACGTGTTAATGCACCTTCTAATTCACGAATATTAGATTGAATTTGATTTGCTATATAATTTAAAGCTTCTGGTGGAATATCTAATTTTTCTTCTTCAATTTTCTTCTGCAAAATTGCCATTCGAGTTTCATAATCTGGTGGCGTAATATCAACAATTAGCCCCCATTCAAAGCGTGAACGTAATCGGTCTTCTAATTGTGCAATTTCCTTTGGTGGTCGATCACTCGAAATAACTATTTGCTTGTTATTCTGATGCAATTCATTAAAAGTATAGAAAAATTCTTCTTGTGTTTGTACCTTGTTTTGTATGAACTGAATATCATCGATTAATAAGACGTCGATATTACGATATCTTTCTCTGAAAGCTTCACCTTCGTTATCACGAATTGATTTAATAAATTCATTTGTGAATTTTTCACTTGATGTGTAAATCACTTTGGCATCTGGATTATTATCTAAAACATGATGACCAATGGCATGCATTAAATGGGTTTTTCCTAAACCAACACCTCCATAGATAAATAATGGATTGTACGCTTTGGCTGGTGCTTCGGCCACAGCTAAACTCGCTGCATGTGGAAAGCGGTTACCGGGTCCGATTACAAAAGTGTCAAATGTGTTATGGGCATTGAATTGCTCTCTACCAAGCACATGATTATCCTCAGTTGTTTCAGTAGAAGGTTTTGTTGTTTCTTTTGGAGTAGCAGTTTCATTATTACTATAATTTGCTAATTCTTCAGTAGTAATAAAGTGAGGTTTAACTTCATAGCCTACAACATCAAATAAGATTGCTTGGATAATTTCAGCATATTGTTGATTTAACCAATTTGCATTAAAAGGAATACTCGATAATACGATAGCTTCACCATCTTTAATCGTGTAAAGCTCAGTATCTTTTAGGAAAGTTGAGTAACTTACAGCTGATAATTTTTCTTGAGCAATTTCAAGCACTTTTTCCCAAATTTCTTTTTCCGACATAAATTTACTCCATCTTTCTTAAATTTTTAAGTTATACACAAAAATAACAGCCGTGGATAACTTCTAAACACACCATGTTAATAATTATCCACAAGTTAATAACAATCGGTGGATAACTTTATCTTGCTTATTAGTTATGCACAGTATTTTTATGTAAAAATCAATAAATAAATCCTTATAAAATCATGAGTTGGACGACTTATCCACACAATTATACTTTTTCAGTTCTCTATATGTCAAATACCTGTGAATATGTTGCTAAAAATAGTATAACTTTGTGTGTAATTTCTAATTATCCACAATTCTGAAAACTATAAATGTGCATAAGTGGATAACTTTTCCTTCTATAGAGTATCTGTTAGTGAGTGTATCAAAACAGTTTGGGAAATAATTTATAAAGTATGTATAAGAACTGTATAAGGTGTTCGAACATTGTAAACACTCATGCTTCGGACCAAACTCATGGTGATGTTATGAAATTTGATTGCTCGCATCGTGTATTTCTATCTTTAATCGATAAAAGTAAAAAAATTGAGCAGTAGTATAAAATGAACTTGCGTTATAAATAGGATTTTGTTATATTGTAGTAGTTGCTTGAATTATGACTAGATAATCAATGAGCTAATACGAGAATTTTAATCTAAGAAACGCAAAATCTTATCTATTAAAGTGATCAGAGTCTGCATAATCTGGTATATTAGATAACTGTATAAAGATGGAGGTGTTTTGCATGGTAAAACGTACTTATCAACCAAATAAACGTAAACATAGTAAAGTTCATGGTTTCAGAAAACGCATGAGCACAAAAAATGGCCGTAAAGTTTTAGCGCGCCGTCGTCGTAAAGGCCGTAAAGTTTTATCTGCATAAGATCACTGACTCATCAGTGATCTTTTTTTTCGTTTAAATTAAGAATAAATAGAAATTTATGTTATAAGCTCAATAGAAGTTTAAATATAGCTTCAAATAAAAACGATAAATAAGCGAGTGATGTTATTGGAAAAAGCTTACCGAATTAAAAAGAATGCAGATTTTCAGAGAATATATAAAAAAGGTCATTCTGTAGCCAACAGACAATTTGTTGTATACACTTGTAATAATAAAGAAATAGACCATTTTCGCTTAGGTATTAGTGTTTCTAAAAAACTAGGTAATGCAGTGTTAAGAAACAAGATTAAAAGAGCAATACGTGAAAATTTCAAAGTACATAAGTCGCATATATTGGCCAAAGATATTATTGTAATAGCAAGACAGCCAGCTAAAGATATGACGACTTTACAAATACAGAATAGTCTTGAGCACGTACTTAAAATTGCCAAAGTTTTTAATAAAAAGATTAAGTAAGGATAGGGTAGGGGAAGGAAAACATTAACCACTCAACACATCCCGAAGTCTTACCTCAGACAAACGTAAGACTGACCTTAGGGTTATAATAACTTACTTTAAAATGTATTCACATCGTTGAAGGAGGCGAGTAGCAATATGGATTTAGATACAATTACGAGTATTTCAACACCAATGGGTGAAGGGGCAATTGGAATTGTTCGATTGTCTGGACCGCAAGCCGTTGAAATTGCTGACAAATTATATAAAGGAAAACATCTTTTAAATGATGTTCCATCACATACGATTAATTACGGTCATATTATTGATCCAGAGTCTAAAGAAGTGGTTGAAGAAGTTATGGTGTCTGTGTTAAGAGCGCCAAAAACATTTACACGCGAAGATATTATAGAAATTAATTGTCATGGTGGTATTTTAACGATTAATAGAGTGCTGGAACTTACTATGACATATGGCGCTAGAATGGCTGAGCCAGGTGAATTTACAAAACGTGCCTTTTTAAATGGTCGTATTGATTTATCTCAAGCTGAAGCAGTTATGGACTTTATTCGCTCGAAGACAGATAGAGCTTCTAAAGTTGCGATGAATCAAATTGAAGGTCGTCTAAGTGACTTAATCAAAAAACAACGTCAATCTATATTAGAGATACTCGCTCAAGTGGAAGTGAATATTGATTATCCTGAATACGATGATGTTGAAGATGCGACTACTGAATTTCTTTTAGAGCAGTCTAAAGAAATCAAACAGGAAATTAATCGTTTATTAGATACCGGTGCGCAGGGTAAAATTATGCGTGAAGGTTTATCTACAGTTATTGTTGGTAAACCAAACGTAGGTAAATCATCGATGTTAAATAATTTAATACAAGATAATAAAGCGATTGTAACTGAGGTAGCAGGTACTACTAGAGATGTCTTAGAAGAGTACGTCAATGTTCGTGGCGTGCCATTAAGATTAGTTGATACTGCTGGTATACGTGAGACAGAAGATATAGTAGAGAAGATTGGTGTTGAACGCTCTAGAAAGGCTCTTAGCCAAGCAGACTTAATTTTATTTGTATTAAACAATAACGAAGCATTGACTCAAGAAGATTACACATTATATGAAGTGGTTAAAAATGAAGATGTAATCGTAATTGTTAATAAAATGGATTTAGAGCAAAACATAGATATTAATGAAGTTAAAGATATGATAGGTGATACGCCATTAATTCAAACTTCAATGTTAAAACAAGAAGGTATTGATGAATTAGAAATACAAATTCGAGATTTGTTCTTTGGTGGAGAAGTACAAAATCAAGATATGACTTATGTTTCTAATTCAAGACATATTTCATTATTAAAACAAGCAAGACAAACGATACAAGATGCGATTGATGCAGCAGAATCTGGTGTGCCTATGGATATGGTACAAATTGATTTAACTAGAACTTGGGAAATATTAGGAGAAATTATTGGTGAGACTGCAAGTGATGAACTCATCGATCAGTTATTCAGTCAATTCTGCTTAGGTAAATAGTAATTGAAATAGACGGAATACCGTCTTAAGAAGGCTAGTAAGATATCAAATAAGGAGGTTTATATTGTGGTTCAAGAATATGATGTAATCGTTATAGGTGCGGGACATGCAGGTGTAGAAGCAGGTTTAGCATCTGCAAGACGTGGTGCTAAAACATTAATGCTAACAATAAATTTAGATAATATTGCATTTATGCCATGTAACCCATCTGTAGGTGGACCAGCTAAAGGTATCGTTGTTCGTGAAATTGATGCTTTAGGTGGACAAATGGCAAAAACAATCGATAAAACACACATTCAAATGAGAATGTTAAATACAGGTAAAGGACCTGCTGTAAGAGCACTAAGAGCGCAAGCAGATAAAGTACTTTATCAACAAGAAATGAAACGCGTGATTGAAGATGAAGAAAATTTGCATATAATGCAAGGTATGGTAGACGAACTTATTATAGAAGATAATGAAGTTAAAGGTGTACGTACAAATATTGGTACAGAGTATTTATCTAAAGCAGTAATTATTACAACGGGAACATTTTTACGTGGTGAAATCATTTTAGGTAATATGAAGTATTCAAGTGGACCAAATCACCAATTACCATCAATCACATTATCAGACAATTTAAGAGAACTTGGTTTTGATATTGTTCGTTTTAAAACAGGTACACCACCGCGTGTAAATTCAAAAACAATTGACTATTCGAAGACTGAAATACAACCAGGTGACGATGTAGGTCGTGCATTCAGCTTTGAAACAACAGAATATATATTAGATCAATTGCCATGTTGGCTAACGTATACTAATGCTGAAACACACAAAGTTATCGATGATAATTTACATCTATCTGCAATGTATTCAGGGATGATTAAAGGAACCGGGCCACGTTATTGCCCTTCAATTGAAGATAAATTTGTTCGATTTAATGATAAGCCGCGACATCAACTTTTCTTAGAGCCTGAAGGTCGTAATACAAATGAAGTATATGTGCAAGGATTGTCTACAAGTCTTCCTGAACATGTGCAACGTCAAATGTTAGAGACGATACCAGGTCTTGAAAAAGCAGATATGATGCGTGCCGGCTACGCAATTGAATATGATGCGATTGTGCCAACGCAGTTATGGCCTACACTTGAAACGAAAATGATTAAAAACTTATATACTGCAGGTCAAATTAATGGTACATCTGGTTATGAAGAAGCAGCAGGACAAGGATTGATGGCAGGTATTAACGCTGCAGGTAAAGTGTTAAACACAGGCGAAAAGATATTAAGTCGTTCAGATGCATATATTGGTGTCTTAATCGATGATCTTGTAACTAAAGGTACTAATGAACCTTATCGTTTACTAACATCACGTGCAGAATATCGTTTGTTACTACGTCATGATAATGCTGATTTGAGATTGACGGATATGGGATATGAACTTGGTATGATTTCTGAAGAAAGATATGCACGTTTTAATGAAAAACGTCAGCAAATTGATGCGGAAATTAAGCGTTTATCAGATATTCGTATTAAACCAAACGAACATACGCAAGCGATTATTGAACAACATGGTGGTTCTCGCTTAAAAGATGGTATTTTAGCTATCGATTTATTACGCAGACCTGAAATGACTTACGATATAATTTTAGAACTTTTAGAAGAAGAACATCAATTGAATGCAGATGTTGAAGAACAAGTAGAAATACAAACAAAATATGAAGGTTATATCAATAAATCACTACAACAAGTTGAGAAAGTTAAGCGTATGGAAGAGAAGAAAATTCCAGAAGACTTAGATTATAGTAAGATTGATAGTTTGGCGACTGAAGCGCGAGAAAAATTATCAGAAGTAAAACCTTTAAATATTGCACAAGCTTCTAGAATATCAGGGGTAAATCCAGCAGACATATCTATATTATTGATTTACTTAGAACAAGGTAAACTCCAAAGGGTGAGTGACTAATGACTGTAGAATGGTTAGCAGAACAATTAAAAGAACATAATATTCAATTAACTGAGACTCAAAAACAACAGTTTCAAACATATTATCGTTTACTTGTTGAATGGAATGAAAAGATGAATTTGACAAGTATTACAGATGAACACGATGTATATTTGAAACATTTTTATGATTCCATTGCACCTAGTTTTTATTTTGATTTTAATCAGCCTATAAGTATATGTGATGTAGGCGCTGGAGCTGGTTTTCCAAGTATTCCGTTAAAAATAATGTTTCCGCAGTTAAAAGTGACGATTGTTGATTCATTAAATAAGCGTATTCAATTTTTAAACCATTTAGCGTCAGAATTACAATTACAGGATGTCAGCTTTATACACGATAGAGCAGAAACATTTGGTAAGGGTGTCTACAGGGAGTCTTATGATGTTGTTACTGCAAGAGCAGTAGCTAGATTATCCGTGTTAAGTGAATTGTGTTTACCGCTAGTTAAAAAAGGTGGACAGTTTGTTGCATTAAAATCTTCAAAAGGTGAAGAAGAATTAGAAGAAGCAAAATTTGCAATTAGTGTGTTAGGTGGTAATGTTACAGAAACACATACCTTTGAATTGCCAGAAGATGCTGGAGAGCGCCAGATGTTCATTATTGATAAAAAAAGACAGACGCCGAAAAAGTATCCAAGAAAACCAGGGACGCCTAATAAGACTCCTTTACTTGAAAAATAATGCATAATCCTTTACAACTAACATAAAAGGAGCGAATGGATAATGAAAAAACCTTTTTCAAAATTATTTGGTTTGAAAAACAAAGATGACATCATTGGACATATTGAAGAAGATCGCAATAGTAATGTTGAATCCATTCAAATTGAACGTATCGTTCCCAACCGTTATCAACCAAGACAGGTGTTTGAACCAAATAAAATTAAAGAACTTGCTGAATCAATACATGAACATGGTTTACTACAACCTATTGTTGTAAGACCGATTGAAGAAGATATGTTTGAAATTATTGCTGGAGAGCGCCGATTTAGAGCAATACAATCACTAAATTTACCTCAAGCAGACGTTATTATTCGTGATATGGATGATGAAGAGACGGCTGTTGTTGCATTAATTGAGAATATTCAAAGAGAAAATTTGTCTGTTGTTGAAGAAGCGGAAGCCTATAAGAAATTATTGGAAATTGGTGATACAACGCAAAGTGAATTGGCAAAAAGTTTAGGTAAAAGTCAAAGCTTTATTGCAAATAAGTTGCGTTTATTGAAGTTGGCGCCGAAAGTACTACTTCGCTTAAGAGAAGGTAAAATTACTGAACGTCATGCGAGAGCGGTATTATCATTGTCTGATAGCGAACAAGAAGCGTTGATTGAGCAAGTCATTGCACAAAAGCTAAATGTGAAACAGACTGAAGATAGAGTACGCCAAAAAACGGGGCCCGAAAAAGTCAAAGCACAAAACCTTCGCTTTGCACAAGATGTCACTCAAGCACGAGATGAGGTAGGCAAAAGTATCCAAGCGATTCAACAAACAGGATTACATGTTGAGCATAAAGACAAAGATCATGAAGATTATTATGAAATAAAAATTCGAATATATAAACGTTAGTAGTAGGATGTCGTATACATGATGACTAACACATAAAAGACAAAGCTAAGATCATAACAGCTTTGTCTTTTTTTTGTTTTACGTGAAACATAAAAATTTATATTTATATGTTGATCAGGCTGGTACATAAATCAATGTTCTATGCTCTACGAAGTTATATTGGCAGTAGTTGACTGAACGAAAATGCGCTTGTAACAAGCTTTTTTCAATTCTAGTCAACCTTGCTGGGGTGGGACGACGAAATAAATTTTGCGAAAATATCATTTCTGTCCCACTCCCTAATTTGAGCTGGATATACTTTCATTTGAACCCTTTATTGCTAGTTTATGAAAGTATCATGAAAGCTTTATGAACATCGCTTGAGTTGCCTTTACAGTAGAAAATTTAAGTTTTACACTTTGTGTGAATGATACGTTTTGTATTGAATTAATTATAGAAAGGTACGTTGAAGATGTTTTCAATTGGAAGTGCAATTCTTCATTTTGTCATTGGTGGTATCGCTGTTGCATTAGCTTCAATTATTGCTGATAAGGTAGGTGGTAAGTTAGGAGGTATTATAGCTACTATGCCGGCAGTCTTTCTTGCGGCTATTATCGCATTAGCTTTAGATCATCGTGGTACGCAATTAGTGGAGATGTCGATGAATCTTAGTACTGGAGCAATTGTCGGTATTCTGTCTTGTATATTAACTGTATTTTTGACATCTCTCTACATTAAGCATAAAGGTTATCGGAAAGGCGCAATATTCACAGTTGTTTGTTGGTTTGTCATTTCCCTCGCAATATTCAGTATTAGACATTTATAGTTTGGAAAATGCGTGATAATTAGTTGTATTCAGTTATTAAGTAATAAATTATTGGAGGCAGAACATCATGAAATTAACATTAATGAAATTTTTTGTGGGGGGATTTGCAGTATTATTAAGTTATATTGTATCTGTAACACTACCTTGGAAAGAATTTGGCGGTATATTTGCAACGTTTCCGGCAGTATTTTTAGTGTCTATGTTTATTACAGGTATGCAATATGGTGATAAAGTCGCTGTGCATGTAAGTCGTGGCGCAGTGTTTGGTATGACAGGGGTATTAGTTTGTATTTTAGTTACATGGATGATGTTACATATGACGCACATGTGGTTGATTAGCATTGTTGTTGGTTTCCTAAGCTGGTTCATCAGTGCAGTATGTATTTTTGAAGCGGTAGAATTTATAGCACAAAAAAGATTAGAAAAGCATAGTTGGAAAGCTGGAAAATCGAATAGTAAATAGTGTGAACGTAATCTCTTAACTAGGACTAACTTTGCAAGCATTGAATAGCATGGAAAAGTTGCATCATTAATAAGTGAAATTCAAGTTGGCATTGAGAAAATTACAAGCGCGTAATCATACAGGTCTGTCTTAAGGGAGTCTTCGAACCCCGATGTTGTCGTATGTCAAAACATTTAGTCAATCATAAAGGTGACTTGATTTAACTTTATCTGATAGTCTGATTGTAATGATTGTACTAATTGACTGGAGGCGTATGTAATTGAATCTGAGTAAACAAATTAAAAAGTATAGGGAACGAGATGGTTATTCACAAGAATATCTTGCTGAAAAGTTATATGTATCTAGGCAGAGTATTTCTAATTGGGAAAATGACAAAAGCTTACCAGACATACATAACTTATTAATGATGTGTGAATTGTTCAATGTAACTTTAGATGATTTAGTAAAAGGGACCATTCCATTTGTACCTGATATTAAAGCGCAACGAAGTCTTAACTTATGGACATATGTGATGCTTATTTTCATGACATTAGCTGCAATTTTAATGGGACCTTTAGTTGTTTATTGGAATTGGACTTGGGGTGTAACGGTGGCAATCATTTTGGGAATAGGTTTTTATGCATCTATGAAAATAGAAGATTTAAAAAAAGTGCATAAAATGGACAACTACGATCGAATTGTTGCTTTTATGAATGGAAAAGATCCTAGTGAAGTACAAACGACTAAAGCTAGAAATACGATGACAAATGCGCTTTCTATTATATCAGTAATTGGTATACTCAGCCTCATAATTTTCCTTAGTGTGTATTTGGCAAATAAGTTTTTATAAATCATCGTGGTATCGTCTCATATTATTTATATTATCCAAAATAGCATAAAAAAATACCAACAAGATTTAGAACCTTGTTGGTAATCAAAGCGATTCATTTATAATGAGTCGTTTTATGTTGTAAGATTAAACAGTTTGTACGTTAACTGCTTGGTCTCCACGTTGACCTTCAGTGATTTCGAAAGTAACTTTTTGACCTTCTTCTAAAGTTTTGTAGCCATCGCTAGCGATACCTGAGAAATGTACGAATACGTCTCCGCCATTTTCTTGTTCGATGAAACCAAAACCTTTTTCTGCGTTAAACCATTTTACTGTACCGTTATTCATATAGAAAACCTCCGTGTGCTTTTGCACTTAATATTTGTAACAAATTCATAACTAAAAAAGAGGATATTCTAAACAAATACACTACAATTTAATTCACGAGCTTTTATTACGTAAGACCAACTATACGCTCATATTGGCATAATGTACAGTGTTTTTTGAAAATAAATTAAAAAAGATTTTTAAAAACCTTAGAAACGTTGATTTAAAGGGGTTTATAAAAATAAAAAAATTGTAGTCTTTTATGGTGTTTGCTAGTTTTCAAAGTGACATATCGTTTAAACATGATGATTTTATAAGCAATCCATAAAAAACAAGCAGCGATAAACGCTACTTGTTGATATTAAAATCTGACTTGAAAGGTCATAGCAATGTTCTATACCGATGGAATGTGCTTACTTGCCTTTTTCTTCACGACGTTTTAAATAATAAGAGCCACCTAATAAACCAGCTGGAATGCCTATCATTGGTGTTGTGAATGAGCTTAATACAATAACAAGTATTGTTAAAGCAATGACGTTATACCAAGTTACAGTCAAATTTTTCAAATCCTCATATGATTGTTTTACTAATTCTCTAAATTTCATGATTCAATCTCTCCTTTTTTATAAATCTTTAGATTGTCAAATTAAGCTGGACAAGTTTATCATCTTCGATGAAACTCATAAATACTTCCAATGGTGTTCTATAACCTAAAGATTTTCTAGGACGATGATTGATTTTTTGAGCAACACTGATGATATGATCGTCTGTTACTAAATTGAAATCTAGTTCTTTATCTAATCCACTGCGTCTAAGTATTCCGTTAGAATGTTCATTTAAACCTCGCTGTGATGGCGTGCCTGGATCAGCAAAAAATATAGATATATCGTGACAGTTACATATTGTTTTCCAGTTTGAGAACTCCTTACCACAATCAAAAGTAATTGATTTAAATATATGAGAAGATAAAATGAAAAGGTGCAAGCAGTATTAAGAATTTAGGTAGCAAGAAAACAAGAAGTGGTACATACGATGCTAACCTAAAAAGAATTGGAGATTAAAATGATTATTAACCTTGAAACACAACAAATACATTTTGATTTAGAACATGAAATTCCCTATTTTCAAGCACCTGAGAAAAATAGGATACGCTTAGATATTGATGTTCTCAATAAAAAGCAAATTTCTAATATTATTAATGTTATATTTAATAACCAATCAAAGACGAAATGTACATTTTTGTCTGAATACTTATATCCTGTTAAATTTAGAGAAAAAACAAGAATTGGTCGTTTTTTTAATATTACTAACTGGTACGAAGAAATCCATTCTACCGATGAGAAGTATGTTATTGCAACTATTAAAAATATAAAAAACAAAGACTTAATTGATTATTCTTTATATATTAAAAAAGGTTTAGTGGAGCCATTTATTGTATTCTATAATCAAGAAAATATATTCTACATTAGCAATGCTGTTATAGATATCATCAGTGTATCCAAAGATACTCTTGATTATATAAAGTCAGAATTCAATGATCACTGTGCTTCGCCATACTGATTTTATAGCACAGAGAAAAGCCGTAGTTTCGAAGAGACCAACGGCTTTTTTATAAATCTTTAGATTGTCAAATTAAGCTGGACAAGTTTATCATCTTCGATGAAACTCATAAATACTTCCAATGGTGTTCTATAACCTAAAGATTTTCTAGGACGATGATTGATTTTTTGAGCAACACTGATGATATGATCGTCTGTTACTAAATTGAAATCTAGTTCTTTATCTAATCCACTGCGTCTAAGTATTCCGTTAGAATGTTCATTTAAACCTCGCTGTGATGGCGTGCCTGGATCAGCAAAAAATATAGATATATCGTGACAGTTACATATTGTTTTCCAGTTTGAGAACTCCTTACCACAATCAAAAGTAATTGATTTAAATATATGAGAAGGTAAAGATGAAAACATTGAGTGTAGAGCGTTTTCTATATCAGTTGCCTTACGACCTAAGGGGCGTAAGGTGATAATCATCTTGGATACTCTTTCTACCAAAGTAATGATTGCACTACCATGACGACGACCAACAATAGTATCTCCTTCAAGATGTCCAAACTCCTTATGTTTTCTTTGGTAGGAAATACATATTGAGTTTAGCACATAAGGCTTATTTATTTACCTTTTTCTTCACGACGTTTTAAATAATAGGCGCCACCTAATAAACCAGCTGGAATGCCTATCATTGGTGTTGTGAATGAGCTTAATACAATAACAAGTATTGTTAAAGCAATGACGTTATACCAAGTTACAGTCAAATTTTTCAAATCCTCATATGATTGTTTTACTAATTCTCTAAATTTCATGATTCAATCTCTCCTTTTCTTAAATCAATTAATAGTTATACTGCATTGCTTAAAATCAAAATATCTAATGAAGCATCTTTTAATCGTAAGTGTTAAATGGTTTTCTTAATCAATTTGTTTGAATGTACAAAAGCAATTAAAGCAAAAGTAATGTAAATGAGGGTGTATACAACAATTACTACAATAACCGGCATGAAGGAAATATTACCCATCAATTTCATAAATGCTATTGCGGCGAATACTGCATGTAATATAGCAATCAATAATGGTAAACCGAAGTTGAAAGTAATTTTTAATAATAATCCCTTAAGCATATCTGTATGCGTAAAGCCTATGCGTTTTAATATTCTGAAGTTACTTAGTTCATCCTCAGTTTCATCCATTTGTTTAATATAAATAATACATCCAGCTGCTACTAAAAATGCTAATCCTAAAAATGATGTAACAAATATTAGAATACCGTTAGTAGCATCGACCTCTTTTTTCATTTCATCATACGTGATGACTTTGTCTCCAAACTGTTTTGCAATTGCTTGAGCTTTTTCCTTTTGTGATGTTTGTTTAATATCATATCCATAAAAAGTATGAACGTTATTTTGTGTTTTCAACTGCTGATACTTTTCAGGACTTACTTCGATGACAGGTGAGTTGAAGCTTAGATTTAAAGGATAAACCTTACCTTTGTCTTCTTGTGTAACACGGAAAGTTTCATTCTTAGTACCTTTTACTACTAAATCTTTGTTTAAATGGATATTAATAATGTTAGGCAGCGATTTTGTATTTGTAATGATGGCATTGTTGCCTGTTAACTTGTTATTTGCACTTAAAATAGAATTCGTGCGACCTGAATCACTACCATTTTCCAAAGTAATAACCTGATCATTAACATTATCTACAGTAATAGTTTCGTAAGCATTTTTAGAAAATGTAATTTGTTGTTGGCTTAGTTTAGTTTCAAATTGTTTAGCATCTTGAGTAGCGACCACGTTAAATTCATTTGGTGCCATAGATGTAAGGGTTTGATCTGTATTTGATTTAGATAATGCCGCAAAACACAATACAGTTACTGTAACTGCAGAAATAATTGCAATGATAGTTAAAGACATGGCATTTTTCTTCATTCTGTACATAATAGACGATGTGAATACAACATCGGTAATAGATACGCGTCCATTTTTTGATTTTTTCAATGTTTTAAAAATAAGTGACACGGAACTTCTGAAGAATAAATAGGCGCCTACAACCGTTAAAAATAAAATGATAAACGGTGATGTCATAGCCATAGTTAGTGCTTTGAACGTACCAAACATTTCTGTCGCCATATAATAGCCTAGTGCAATCATAGCAATACCTAATACGCCTGAAATAACCTCTGCAGTCGTTACTTTAGCAGTTGTGGCATCAGTTTTAATTGAATCTTTCATCATTGATAAGATACTACGTCTTTTTAGAAATAAAGCACTTTGAAATAAAATCAGTACATACGCAATAATTAGCATGAAAATAGTTAAAACAAGGGCCATAGGTTCGAAATGTATCGATAAGTTAATCGATAACGACATCAATTTAGATACTATGGAAAGCAATAATTGTGCACCTGCAATGCCACATAATACACCGACAACACCTGTGATTAAAAATACGATCATTTGTTCAAGTGCTAACATTTTCAAAATGTTTTGTCGTGTTAAACCAATCAACTGAAATAGCGCAAATTCACGTGTACGGCGTTTTACGAATAAATGATTGGCATACATTAAAAAGATGACAATAATGATAAATAAAAATATTGATCCGACTAAAGCACCTTTCTTAATGATGGCCATCGAGTCGTCATTATTTACACCTTTAGTAAACTGTAAGGTTGTAAAACTGAAATATAAGACGATGCTAAAAAATAATGAAAATAAATACATTGCATAATGTTTTAAGTTTTGTCGTAAGTTTTTGAAAACGATATGGTTAAATGTCATTTGAGACACCACCTAATACTGATTGAAGATGTACAATGTCTTCATAAAAGGCCTGTTTAGAACGTCCTTCCTGATAAAGTTGTGTATGAATTTGGCCATCTTTTAGCATGATGACACGTTCTGCAAAACTTGCTGCAACCGGATCATGTGTAACCATGACAATAGTTGTATCAAACGATTTATTCATTTCTTCCAAACGTTGTAATAGGTCATTTGCACTTTTCGAGTCGAGTGCGCCTGTTGGCTCATCTGCAAATATGATTTGTGGTTTGTGAACAAATGCTCTCGCTGCTGCAGTTCTTTGTTGTTGACCACCAGATAATTCGCTAGGGTATTTATTTCCTAGGTCATAAATACCTAATGCTGTCGTGATCGCTTTATAATTTTCTTCCATTGTTGCCTTCGACATTTTTTGAACAGATAAAGGTAACATAATGTTTTCTTTAACGGTTAATGTCGGCAGAATACTGTAATCTTGGAAGATGAAACCTAATGATTCTTTGCGGAATTTGGCAAGTGCTTTTTGATTAAGTTTATTAAGCTCTTGTCCGTTAGCAATCACGCTACCGCTAGAAATTTGGTCAATTGAACTTAGTACATTTAATAAGGTTGTCTTACCTGATCCAGAAGGCCCCATAATCGCAACGAATTCGCCTTTTTGTATGTCAAAGTTAATATCTTTAAGTGCTTGAAATGTGTGCTTTTTACCGTATGTTTTTGAAACATGTTGCACTGATAATATCGTCATAGTCTCACTCCTTTTGTATTTAATTTCATTTTAAATAATGTTTGGAGTAGTAGCCTTTATCTAAACTTACAATTCAATGAATGAACCTTACAGAGTTGAAAGCTATCGCTACTTAGTAGATTTTTGAGTGAGGATACAGATTCATCGTACATATTAGACAAAAGCAATGGTGCTTTCTAAGTGATGATGTTTGTGTAAATTGAGAAAAGGGAATTTAATTATTGTATAATAAATTTTTTGTAAAAATTAAAAGAGGGTTTTATTTGAAAGGAATTGATTGTTATGGAAAAAGGAAATCAAGGTATTAAATGGTCTAGTTTAATAATGGGTGTATTATTATTAATGTTGGCAGTCGTTATTTTTACATTTCCAATTGAAAATTTTTATGCTATTACCTGGTTGATTGGACTGTTTGTATTAATTAACGGTGTGATTCAAATCGTTTACCGTAGAAAAGCAAAAGCTTTAGTAGGTGGTAACCAAAATTGGATTCTGTTTATGGGGATTGTAGATATTCTATTTGGTCTATTAGTTATTTTTAATGTTGGCGCAAGTTCAGCATTCTTTATTTATATGTTTGCTTTTTGGTTTATTTTTAGTTCTATCTCTGGATTATTTACGTTTTCGGGTAGTGGTAGCTTAAAACTAATTTCAGTGATTTTTAATTTATTAGGTATTGTTTTCGGTGTCATTTTATTATTTAATCCATTAATGGGTATCGTCTTTATTTCGACGATGATTGCTATTGCATTTGTATTCGTAGGTGTCATTTATGTTGTAGATGCACTTGCTTAAGTAAAATGAAGCGGTTCAAAAGAAGGGTGTGACATGAAGTTTGTGTCATATCCTTTTTGTTGTGTTTATGAAGCATAAAAAAGGGGCGCTACCTACAATAAGTAAGATACGCCCATATTTTTATATTTTACTATTATTGTTTTTCAATACGATTAATAGTTACATTTAGTCCAAAATATTTTTCTAAAAAATGTTTATAGTTATCTTTAGTGACATCAAATTTTTCTGAGCTACCATTCCTTGTTAAAGTTAAATGATTTTCAGACATTGTAGCACGGCCAAATGATTGTGGCATTGTAATTAATAAATGCTGTACAAATATTGAATCTGGATGCGTTTGATTATATTCGATGTTGCTATTAAAATCTTCTATTTGTTTAGGTTTGAATTCAGCTTCATATTTTGTATGCCAATGATCATTTTCGAATTTTTGAACATAGAAAATATCCTTGTCTTCGTTGTTAAAAATAGCGCGGAATGTACCACTGATATCAGTAATTGGTTGTGTATGCTCAGATGAAGTAATAGGAATGGCATGTAGAGGTAAGTCTCCAAAGCCAACATCAGTTACATAGAATACATCATTTATAGAAACAACAAGTGAAGCATGTGAACCGTTCAGACTACGACCGCCACCGGGTGTGTGAATAGTAGCTGACATTAATTCAGGATTAAATCCTTTTTGTTGTAAATAGGCTTTGAAAAATGTATTTAATTCATAACAAAAACCACCACGTTTATCATGAACAATTTTATTAAAAAGTGCATCGATATTTATAGATATCGGCTTACTATTTTGAACATCAATATTTTCAAAAGGTACAGTTAACATAAAACGTGTTGCATAATAATTTAATGCTTCAATACTCGGTCGATTATAACGAGATGAATCAATTTGTAAATAATTCTCTAACTTCGCAATATTCATAAGCATAGCGCCTCCTGTATTAAAGATTATAATTAAATTTTAAACAGAAATACTGAAATTTTAAATTCGAAAGCATTGAATTTTGGATAAATACATTTTAAATAGAAAAATACGCTCTCAAAATGAAGTCATCTCTAAAAGAAACGATTTAAAGATGACTACTGAGAGCGTAGCATAATGGAAGAAGTGTGCAGGGTGTCTAAAAATGCAACAATACAAAGGTAGTTGCAAGACAAGTTGCCTTATCTAGACCATTTGTGTTCTATGCGACCAAACTTCCAAATTAAACTTGAAATAAGCCAAGTAATTAAAAATAATGCAACTAAAATATAGCCTAAATAATCAAATTCGATCGAACCAATGAATGCCCAAAACGCACCATGTAAATCTAACTTATCAGCAAGAATTTGTAGCAATTCAATCATCCCAATCACTAATGCTGCCATGACTGATATCGCAGTAATCGTTATATTGTAATAGATTTTGCGAATAGGATTGAAGAATGCCCAATTATAGGCATACTTCATTACAACACCATCTAATGTATCCAATAAACTCATACCTGATGCGAATAAAATTGGTAAAGATAAGATTCCGATAAATGAAATGGCTTGTTGTGATGCGCCTGAAGAAAGAGCGAGTAACGCAATTTCACTAGCTGTATCAAAACCAAGTCCAAATAAAAAGCCAAGTGGCAATACGTGCCAACTACGCGTGATTAATTTGAAATAAGGTCCTACAAATCGAGAAACCAATCCTCTAGATTCAAGTAATGCATCGACTTCAGCTTCTTCAATGTGTTCACGACGTAATTTAGCGAACAAGTTAATTAAAGAGATTAAAATAATTAGATTCAACACACCGATAAGCACTAAAAAGAAACCTGAAACTAGTGTACCAATCGTTCCACCAATATCTTGGAAATGCGGTAATTCATCTTTAGCCCATTTTACAGATACCCCTAAAAAAACAGCCATTAAAAATACGACAGATGAATGTCCAATTGAAAAATAGAAACCCACACCAGATGGATCTTTGCGTTGCTGTAATAATTTGCGAACCGTATTATCTATTGCAGCAATGTGATCTGCATCAAATGCATGACGCAAACCTAATGTATATGCAAGAATCCCCATACCAAATAAGATATGATGGTCTTTTCCAGCAATCCATAAAAAACTAAACCCAATAACGTGTAACAAAATGACAATAGCTATGTATGGTAACCAGCTTAAGCGCTCATTTTTAAAAACAGTCAAAATATATCCTTCTTTCATAACATGATATTTAATCATACTGTATGTTCAATGGGCACTCTAGTAATAAGTGTTCATATAACAAAAATGTTATGCCAAATTATTTGTTATATAAAAATATACATGTAACCACAAAAGATTTTTTGCGATATATATAATTTGATAAATTAACCAACAACAATGTAAGATGTCACTTTGCTTAACTTGGCATCCTTTTTATGATTTTCAAATTCAAAAAAATGAGCAAAATGAATCTCTTTACCAGTTTTTAATATTTCAATACCATGCATGGAACCTAAGCACCCATGTGTGATGCTGGAATGGATATTGAGACTAGCAACCTGATTGTAATGATTAGATAGTTCTTGAATTAATATTTGAGGTCCGTATATGTCAAAGCGGCCAGGGACAGACCAAATAAATTCTGTTGTAACCAGTGAACGTAATAATTCAATATCTAATGCTGCTGTAACAACTATAAAATCTATCATTTGTTGACGTTTAGGCGCATGATTGCATGACACATCTCCTGTTAACTTAAAAGGTAATGATGACTGAACTTCCGTTTTAAAATGTAGTTGGTGCTGAAATAAAGCTTGTTCCAATATTGATATAGCTTTAGGACCAACGCCATGCATCTCCATTAGAGATGACTTCGTATATTGTGATACTGCTTCTAATGTGTATATACCTTGTGAATTTAGCGCGCGTGTTGCAGGCTTTCCAATTTTAGGTAAAGTCATTTGTATCCATCCTTTATGTTGTATGGTAGTCTTTCTGGCAATATACCCTGATTTGTACAGAATTATTTATAAAATTAATATTGTTTAGTGGTTGGTGAATAAATGTGGGAAATATAAACAAAATGATATCTTTATCGAAATATTATTAGTAAAATCGTTATATTAGCATAACCAAGTGAGCGTATGCAGTAAATTAAAAATTAGGAAAGTAAGGAGGTTTGAAGGTGAATTCAGAGTATAAAAAAGGCATATTTTTAGCACTCAGTGCATACATTCTGTGGGGAATACTACCTATATATTGGCAGTTCGTTGATGCAATAGGCGCATTTGAAATTTTAGCCTTTCGTATTATATTTTCAGCAATATTCATGATTTTCATACTCGCGGTTGGACAAAAACAACGCAATGCATTTCAACGAGATATGAATCAATTGTTAGGCAAGCCCATTCAGCTATTAGCGATTGTCGTAGCAGGCTATGTCATTACATTAAATTGGGGTACATTTATTTGGGCTGTAACGAACGGTCACGTCCTACAAACAAGTTTAGGTTATTATATAAATCCACTTGTTAGCATTTTGCTCGCACTTATCTTTTTAAAAGAAAGATTCAATAAATTTGAATGGCTAGCCATTTTATTCGCATTCATCGGTGTATTATATATGACGCTCAAGATTGGAGAATTCCCAATCGTCTCTATTATATTAGCGTTATCCTTTGGTACATACGGATTATTGAAAAAAGTAGTACATATTGATGCCATCAGCAGTATTACGATTGAATGTATTGTTACCGCACCTGCTGGACTAATATACGTTATTTATTTATGGCAGCAACATCAGATGTCATTTGGATTGAACATGTCATCATTTTGGTTGTTATTTTCTGGTGCTATTACGGCAATACCACTAATCCTATTCTCAGCCGGGGCAAAACGTATTCCACTTTCGCTAATAGGATTTATTCAATACGTTGGACCAACAATAATGTTTGTACTCGGCATATTTGTTTTCAAAGAGCCTTTTAGTATAGATCAATTAATTACGTTTATATTTATTTGGACAGGTATTGTGTTATATAGTCTTTCTCAATACATTAAATTGAAGAAACATCCGGTCGCAAAAACCCTATAAAATACGAGGAAAGATAATTATACGTGTTTTCAATATCCTTTGTGTCATGATGAGGTGAGACTGAGGTATGTGTGCAGTAACAGTGACAGACGTATAAATTTGAAACATTAAATATGAAATAAGGCACTTTCGTTGAATTCGCAATTAAAATGAATTTAAACGAAGGTGTTTTTTGTATGATGATTTATGAGGGCATACGTAATGTTAATCAATGAAGCGGAATAGTATAGAAATGTATTTTATGTGATGTTACGTAATGACTTAAATCTTTATACAAATTTTCAGTGAAGCACGCAATGATTTAAAGGATAAACGTATTTTAAAAAGGGAGTCTTGATTTAGCAAAGGTTGATTTTAAATACAAATTAAAAAGCGCCCAAATCAATGAGATTCGAGCGCTAATTTAAATATTTTAAAATATACCAATTACTTTCATCCAAAGTGATCCTAAACCAATCCAGATAATAAAGTAGACGAAACCTAATATTAAGTTCATTGTCCACCAACGTTTTTGAGTCACGTAACCTGAAGAGAATAGAATCGGCGCTGGACCACTACTATAGTGTGTTGTTGAAGCTAATAGGTTACCGAAGAAACCTAACATTAATGCACTGAATAATGGTGGTGCACCGGCTGCGATGGCAACGCCTAGTAATGCTGCATACATCGCACTGATATGTGCTGTAGAACTTGCAAATAAGTAATGTGAATAGAAGTAGAACAATATTAAAATGACCAGGACTATAGGCCAGCTTAAGCCACCAAGACTTGTAGCAATGGATTTACTTAACCAAGGAATAAATCCAAGCTTGTTTAATTGGTCGGCCATTAACACTAATACTGAGAACCATACTAATGTGTTCCAAGCACCTGTTTCGTTTAAAATGTCTTGCCATGTTAAGACGCCTGTCAATAATAACAATGCTAGCGCAATAAAGGCCGTTAAAGTTGCATCAATATGAATGAAACTTCCGACAATCCATAGTGTTAACGCAACGACAAAAATACCAATCATAAATTTTTCAGCTAAAGCGATTTTACCCATAGTCGCTAATTCATTTTCAGCCCAACTCTTAGCATTTGGTGTTTCTTTAACAGTTGGTGGATAAATTTTATAAATAATAAAAGGTACAACAATTAAGGAAACAAGTCCAGGAACTAAAGCAGCTAGAAACCAATTCATCCATGTAATGTGAACATTAGATGTGCTAGATGCTAAATTTTGTGCAAGGGGGTTACCGGCCATTGCAGTTAAAAACATAGCCGCAGTAATTAAATTACCTTGGAATTCTGTGAAAACAAGAAATGCACCCATTTTGCGTGCTGATCCGTCTTTCGGTTTCGAACCAAATGATTCAGAAAGTGATTTGATAATTGGGAACATGATTCCACCAGCACGCGCGGTATTACTTGGTGTAGCAGGCGCTAGAATTAAATCTACACCGACGATAGAATATGCTAATCCTAATGTTTTTTTACCAAATAATTTGACGAAATGAAGTGCGATACGTCTACCAAGACCTGTTTTCACAAATCCTCTCGAAATGAAAAATGCCATAGCAATTAACCAAATGCTATTATTACCAAAACCAGCGACAGCCGTTTTCATGTCAACAATGCCAACGAGTACCATGATTGTAAATCCAATTATAGAGACGGCCCCAATTGGCATCGGTTGTGTAATACAAGCAATGATTGTCGCGACGAATATTGCGAACATATACCATGCTGTTGGATCCACAGCATCCGGTTTAAAAGGTGTAAGTGCCCAAATAAGGAGACCTACAACGATAGGGAGTATAAACTTACGATATTTAACCGTGTTTTCCATGTTAAAACGTCCTTCTTTCTATGTTTTATACATATTTCAATTTAAGAATAAAGCTAACTACAAAAGATGTACAGTAATAATTAAATATAAAATTAAATTAACGAAATCATTAATATAATTATTTTTCGAGAATCGGTGAAGAACTGGTATAGATGGTGTTTATTAAATTCAAAAAAGTGACCTTTTAAACAAATAAAAAACCCGTTAACGTGTTGTTAACGGTTAATAAGCACATATTTATTTTAAATTTTTTAATATACGAGACATCTCTTCAATTTTACCAGCATGAAGTGGGATGTGAATGGCATTTAATACTAATAACTCTTCTAAGTTATTACAACCGACAATTGGCTGTTTCAATTCAATTGCTAAATCATCTTCAGTTAGATTTCGTGCACGTTCAGGTAAAGTTTGGAGACCTTCTAAAATCCTTTCAATACTCGGTACTTCATCCTTCCATTCATCTGGAGACGAACCATTTCCGAATAAAGGTCTATAGATATTTAAATCAATATTCTCTTTACCAGCAACAGCTAAGGCCGATTCAAAAATTGTTAATACATGACCAAATTGCCAATGAATGGTATTAGAAAAAGGCTTATGATAATCATCAAGTACCTTTTCAACTTTCCAAGCATCATACACATTTACTAAATATCCTAACCCCATATCAATGACATCAAATACTGTTTTTGTAGTCATTATTAATTCCTCCCCCATAAATAAAATATACTTCCGTAAGTATTACCCTATTAACAAAGTTGTTAGTCATTTAAGGAATGTGTACAACAACTACCTTACAATAAAAGATAGTTGACGAAAAGTTCTCAATGTACTATCTTATTATGTAAGATAGTAGGTGATTAAAATGTCAGTGTCAGATCAGATTATGAAAGGTCTCTTAGATGGGGCGATATTAGGTCTCATTGCCCAAGGCGAAACGTATGGATATGAAATTATGACGAAACTTAAGAATCAAGAGTTTCCAGAGATAAGTGAGGGTAGTATTTATCCAGTTTTAATGCGTTTAAACAAAAAAGGATACGTTGATACGACAATAAAAAAATCTAGTAATGGCGGCCCGAGGCGGAAATACTATACGATTACCGATTCAGGTTTAAAGGAACTAAAAGTATTTAAATCGAAATGGCAAGTTTTGAATAAAGGGATGATTAACTTGTTTGGAGGGGAAAACGATGTTAAGTAAACAATCTCAAGATTTTTTAGAAAAATTACGTGTTGAATTGTTATTTAGAGGTAAGACTGAAGCAGAAGTAGAAGAGTTATTGGAAGAGCTCGAAGATCATTTAACTATGGCTGAAAAAAATAACGAAGATACAAGTTCAATTATTAATACACCGATTAAGTCAATGGCTGATCAATTATCACCTGAGATAAGTCTTACTACCGGTTTGTATAAATATATTACTTTGTACTTCGCTTTTATTTTAGCAGTCATTATAATTCCTAGGTTTTTAGATTTGGGTACATTTGATGTGACAATTGCATTTTTACTTTATATAGCTAGTATCGTTATTTTAGGTGTTGTCATTGGTATGCTGATTCTACGAAATACATTAGTCCGATTTGGTGACCAAAAAATAACGTATGTTATAAATGTGACTTATGGAATTATCGTATTTTTATGGATGATTTTAGGTGGCTTGATTATTAAAAAATATCCTATCTATAGTTTCTTTGAGTTAAGTGACAAACAGAGTTTCATCGTTGGGTTAGTACTTTTAATTGCGCTCATTGGAACTTGTATTTTAATTAAACAGAAAATTTATGCGCTCATCGTGTTGGTAATTTCATTGCCAAGTTTGATAGCAAGGATAGCAGCTATCTTTAGTAAAGAACCAGACACTTTTAATTTAGTTTCAGTAAGTATACTCATCATTCTAAATATAGCATTTATTATTTATACATTTGTAAATTTTAGGAAGTTAAAAAAAGAAGACTAAACAATGTCGTTTAGCTAAAATACATCATTATAGTAAAACTGTATACCAATCATCCAAAAGCACCCTAAAGTTAGACTTAAACTAACAAATTAGGGTGCTTTTGTTTGTGCACTTATAACTATTCCGTTGTGCCCAGGGCTAGGTGTAAATCCTCATCATTAGAAATAGCTTCAATGGCTGCAGTCAAACCTGCAACTATCTTTTCTAATGGCATAGATGGTGTATCGGGTTTACCAATGACCTGCTCTGGTATGTATGGCACATGAATAAATCCGAATCGTAGGTGAGGGTAATGCTTATCTTGTAAATAACCTAAGTGATAAAGTGTGTGATTACAAACAAATGTACCTGCGCTATTTGAAAGTGCTCCAGGAAGTCCTTGATTAATAATACTTTGAGTCATTGCTTTAACTGGTAAATTTGAAAAATAAGCTGGCGCACCGTCTAAGTGAATGGCTTGATCAATAGGTTGAAAATCATCATTATCTGGAATACGTGCATCATCAATATTAATGGCGACACGTTCTGGGGTAATGGCATTTCTACCACCAGCTTGTCCTATAGCTAGTACAACATCATAATGATTAGATGCCAACGTTTTATTTATAATATTATCTACTTTCTTAAAAGAGGTTGGTAGTTTTAATTTATCGATTGTATGTGTGCCAATAATATCTTCTAGTTGAGTCACAGCTTCCCATGAGGGATTGATATTTTGATTGTCAAAAGGCGCAAACCCTGTTACTAAAATGTGCATTTTAAGACACCCCGCAGTATTAAAATTTAATTTAGTATAACACGCGCATAATTAAAAACATATCAGGTTATGTATGCGCATAAAAAACAGCCTTGAAAAACCTTTATAAATCGGATTTTCAAAGCGTGTTTTGAAAGGTATTTAATTAAAACTAAGCATGTTGATGTAAATCATCAAAGTTTGTTAAACGTTGTTGCCACTCATTATCACTAATATTATTTGCTTGAACATAACGATTACGCTCATGTTTAGCACATTCATAAGAGCATGCACCTAAATATTTAGTTTCGTTTTCTTCAGAAACTAATATTTGTTTATTACATTCTGGGTTAGCGCAATTAATATAACGTTCACATGGTTTGCCATCAAACCAATCCTTACCAATAATTGTTTTTTCAACTTGGTTGATATCAACACTGATACGGTCATCAAATACGTACATTTTACCGTCCCAATATTCACCTTTTGTTTCAGGATCTTTACCATATGTAGCAATACCGCCATGAAGTTGAGCTACATCTTCGAAACCTTCTTTTAAAAGCCATCCAGAAAATTTTTCGCATCGAATGCCACCAGTACAGTACGTAACCACTTTTTTATCTGCAAATAACGCTTTATTCTCTTTAATCCAGTCAGGCAAATCTCTAAAACGTGTGATATTTGGACGAATTGCACCTCGGAAATGACCTAAATCAAATTCATAATCATTACGTGCATCAATAATGACTGTGTCATCATCTTCAAGAGCTTTTCTAAATTCTACAGGTGATAAATATTGGCCAGTTGTGTGTCTTGGATCGATGTCATCTTCTAAATCTAAAGCAACGATTTCTTTTCGAGGACGTACATGCATTTTCTTAAAAGCATGTCCTTCAGCTTCATCAATTTTAAACACCATATCTTTGAATCGTTCATCGGCATGCATATGTGCCATATATTGTTCGGTTTCTTCTTTTGTACCAGATAATGTGCCGTTAATACCTTCTGTAGAAACAAGAATTCTACCTTTTAAATGGTGTGCTTTACAAAAGGCTAAGTGATCCTGAGCAAACTGTTCAGGGTCATCAATCGTCATATATTTATAATATAAAAGAACTTGATAGTTCATAGGTTAATCTCCTTCTATAAACATGTTATAAGCATGTTAATTTTTAAAATAAAGCGTCAATACGCATATTTGTCTACGTCCATCATTTTAACAGAGTTGTATTGTCATTCAATATTTCTAGCTTGAAATCAGCCACTAGACCGATAAAATAGATAGATGAAACCGTTATCATTTTATTTGATAGTTATCTTGTTTAAAATAAAATTGATAGTTAAAACGAATGAAATGAAAGGAATGATCATGATGTCACAACAAGATTTACCTACATTATTTTATAGCGGGAAGTCCAATAGTGCTGTTCCAATTATATCTGAAAGTGAATTACAAACAATTACAGCTGAACCATGGCTTGAAATTTCCAAAAAAGGATTGCAACTAGAAGGATTGAACTTTGATCGGCAGGGACAACTCTTTTTATTGGATGTATTCGAAGGCAATATTTTCAAAATCAATCCTGAAACGAAGGAAATCAAACGACCTTTTGTAAGTCACAAAGCGAATCCTGCAGCAATCAAAATACATAAAGATGGCCGATTATTCGTTTGTTATTTAGGAGATTTTAAATCTACAGGAGGCATTTTTGCAGCTACAGAAAATGGTGACAACTTACAAGATATTATTGAAGATCTTTCAACAGCATATTGTATTGATGACATGGTATTTGATTCTAAAGGTGGATTTTATTTTACAGATTTTAGAGGATACTCTACCAATCCACTAGGAGGCGTTTATTATGTTTCGCCGGACTTTAGAACAGTGACGCCTATCATTCAAAATATTAGCGTAGCAAATGGTATTGCTTTAAGTACAGATGAAAAAGTACTATGGGTAACAGAAACAACAGCCAATCGATTACATCGCATTGCACTTGAAGATGATGGTGTGACGATACAACCATTTGGAGCTACCATACCGTACTATTTTACAGGTCATGAAGGACCAGACTCATGTTGTATTGATAGTGACGATAATTTATACGTAGCAATGTATGGTCAAGGTCGAGTGTTAGTTTTTAATAAAAGGGGTTATCCAATAGGACAAATATTGATACCAGGCCGAGATGAAGGGCATATGTTACGTTCTACTCATCCGCAATTTATACCTGGAACAAATCAACTCATCATTTGTTCCAATGATATAGAAATGGGCGGAGGATCTATGCTTTATACAGTTAATGGCTTTGCAAAAGGTCATCAAAGTTTTCAGTTTCAATAAGACCTACCTGAATGAAAGGCGTCTAAAATTAGGGTGAACAGTTAGTGCTTGTTACACATGAGTTAAACGAAAAATGCCAACTATACCTAGGGATGATATAGTTGGCATTTCGTATATATATTAAAACAATGAGGATTGTGTAATGAGATTATTCTGAGATTGAGAATTCAGCTGATGCTTCGAATTTAACATCTTTGCCTAGCATTACGCCACCAGTTTCAAGTGCTTGGTTAAAGTTAATGCCATATTTTTCTCTATTGATTGTACCAGTAACAATAATACCTGTTACTTGAGAACCATCCATAGGATTCTTACTTACTCCGTTGAATTCAACATCGAATGTTTCTTCGTTAGTGATGCCTTTAATTGTTAAATCACCAACAACTTTGCTTTCAGATACTGATTTTGTCACAAATGTAATTTTATCAAATTCGTCAGTACCAAAGAAATCACCAGATTTTAAGTGGTTATCACGTGCTTCGTTTTTAGTGTTAATTGAGCTTGGAATAATTGTTGCAGTAGCTTTCAAAGTACTGAAGTCATTAATATCTCCTTCAACAGCTACATCAAATTGATCAAATGAACCTTTCACTTTAGAAACCATTAAATGTTTAATTTGGAATTCTAAACTACTGTGTGCACCATCAAAAGTAAAGTTAGTCATAATATAAAACCTCCATATTTTTATCTCTTAGATATATTTTTTATACTTGATATACATACAATACCACCTAAAAAACAAAGATGCAAGCATTTTATTTCGAATTCGAATATTTTCTGTGATGTATTTAAAGAATGACCTATAAAACACCACACTATTGTTATACCCTAGTCAATTAATTCAAACATAAAGAAGTGATTACAAGTCCGTGAAATTTAGTTAATGAGATAAATCTGACTATTATTATCATTTTTATAGTCACTACTATTGACTTTGCATCAAGTGACTCGTACTATTTTAATATAATTCTGAAAATTCAAAATATAGAACATTAAATATGTAGATAATATTTTTTTGAAGTTTTAAAAAAAGGAGGCATTTTATGGGAAATTATTTGGTATTGCAATCAGATTTTGGACTTAGTGATGGCGCTGTAAGTGCAATGTATGGAGTTGCATATACTGTAAGTGATGATATACGTGTTGAAAACTTAACGCATGATATACCACCGTATGACATTTGGGTAGCGTCATATCGTTTATATCAAACTGTAAAATACTGGCCTAAAGGCACAGTTTTTGTATCAGTGGTAGACCCGGGTGTAGGTAGTGATAGGCGGAGCATTGCTTGCTTAACATATTCAGGTCATTACATTATTACACCTGATAATGGTTCTTTAAGTCATATTAAACATTACGAAGGTATTAAAAAAGTTATCGAAATTGATGAAGTGAAAAGCCGATTGCCTCATTCGGAAGAAAGTCATACTTTTCATGGTAGAGATGTTTATGCATACAATGGTGCGAGATTAGCTGCAAATAAGATAGCGTTTGAACGTCTCGGTCAGGCAATTAATGTTGATAGTATTGAGGCATTAGAAATAAGAGAAGTGACAAAAAATGAGGATTCTGTTACAGGAAGCATTGATATTTTAGATATCAGATTTGGGTCATTATGGACAAATATTCCATTGGCATTCTTAAAATCCTTGGAAATTGTTCATGGTAATAATTTGGTGGTAACAATTTATCATCAAGATAAGAAAGTCTATCAAAATATTATTAAATTTGCGCGATCGTTTGCAGATGTTAATGTGGGTGAACCTCTTGTGTATGTTAACTCGCTAGTAAATATTGGTGTAGCAGTCAATCAAGACTCATTTTCAGATTTATATCATATTGGTACTGGAAATGATTGGACGATTCATTTATCTAAAGCACCATCAATATAATGAATTTTTTATGTAAGGAGTAATGAAGATGAAAAAACAAGATATTTCAGTTAAAACTGTTGTTGCAATTGGTATAGGAGCAGCGGTATTTGTAATTTTAGGGCGTTTTGTTGTAATACCAACAGGTTTTCCTAATACGAATATAGAAACATCATATGCATTTTTAGCATTAATATCTGCAATATTTGGACCTTTTGCTGGTTTAATGACTGGATTAGTTGGACATGCTATTAAAGATTTTACGACATACGGTAGTGCCTGGTGGAGTTGGGTTATTTGCTCGGGAATTATAGGCTGTTTATATGGCTGGATTGGACTAAAATTAAATCTTTCTTCAGGCCGATTTTCTAGGAAATCGATGGTTTATTTTAATATCGGTCAAATTATTGCGAATATTATTTGCTGGGCACTTATTGCACCAACATTAGATATTTTGATTTATAACGAACCAGCTAACAAGGTTTATACACAAGGTGTTATCTCTGCAGTATTAAATATTATTTCAGTTGGCATTATTGGGACAATATTATTAAAAGCATATGCTTCATCTCAAATTAAAAAAGGTAGTTTACGTAAGGAATAGTTATTTTGTTGAATCAGATATGTAAATGAATATAGAAAGGTAATGATATATCATGACTGAACCAATTATCTCGTTCAAAGACTTTAGTTTTCAATATCATAGTCAAGCAACACCTACATTACAGAATATAAATGTTGATATTTATCCAGGAGAAAAAGTATTAGTAGTTGGTGCTTCGGGTAGTGGTAAATCGACTTTTGCAAATTGCATAAACGGATTAATTCCATTTAAAACTAAAGGTAACATAACTGGGGAACTATATATAAATAATCAAGATGCAACCGTTAGTTGTTTACATGATAGATCTAATGTTGTTGGTACAGTTTTACAAGATACAGATGGACAGTTCATAGGCTTAACAGCAGCTGAAGATATGGCCTTTTTATTAGAAAATAATTGTGTTGAACAAGATGATATGAAGAAAAATGTAAGTTATTGGGCTGAAAAAGTTGGCATGATAGAACATTTAAATCACCGACCGCAAGATTTATCTGGAGGTCAAAAACAACGCGTTTCATTAGGTGGTATATTAATCCATCGTACGCCTATTTTAATATTGGATGAGCCACTGGCCAATTTAGATCCTGCGACAGGACATGAAACGCTGAGATTGTTAAACAATATTCATGAAGAAACAAAGTCAACGATGATTATTGTCGAACATCGATTAGAAGAATCATTAGATGATACGTTTGATAGAGTTCTTCTTTTTAAAGATGGAAAAATCATCGCTAATACAACGCCTAGTGATTTGCTAAAATCATCTAAGCTTAAAGAAGCAGGCATACGTGAACCATTATACTGTACAGCGCTTAAATATGCAGAAGTAGATGTCGAATCCATTGATAACTTAGCGAATTTACGTGACGTTTGTATGAGTGAACATGTTAAATTTAAAGTGAAAAAATGGATAGATGAAACATCTGCAAATAATGATAATAAGTACAAATCTGAACCGCTATTAGAATTAAATGAGGTATGTGTTCAATATAGTGACTATAGTAATAGTGTACTTAATAATGTTCAATTAAATGTTTATAGAAGAGAAATGCTTAGTATAGTTGGTCACAATGGTGCCGGCAAATCAACACTTGCTAAAGCAATTTGTGGATTTTTAGATATAACAGGTAATATCCAATTTTGTAATAGGGGATTTAATCAATTGTCAATTAGCGAACGATCTGAATTCGTAGGTTATGTGATGCAAAATCCAAATCATATGATTTCTGAAAAAATGATTTACGATGAAGTAGCATTAGGGTTAAGAGCACGAGGTATGAAAGAATCAGATATAAAGATACGAGTAGAGAATGTGCTCAAAATATGCGGACTTTATGCATTTCGGAATTGGCCAATTGCAGCTTTAAGCTATGGTCAAAAAAAGAGGGTCACTATAGCATCTGTTTTAGTCTTAAATCCGGAAATAATCATATTGGATGAACCGACTGCTGGTCAAGATTTCTATCATTATAATGAGATAATGTCATTTTTAATTGAACTAAACAGACAGGGGAAGACGATTATTATGATTACGCATGATATGCATTTATTGTCTGAGTATAGTTCAAGAACAGTTGTATTATCAAAAGGTCAAGTCGTTGCTGATACCACGCCAGTATTGGTTTTAAATGATAAAAAAATCTGTGAGATTGCATCATTGAGACAAACATCGCTATTTGAAATGGCCGAATATATAGGGATTAGCGAGCCACAGAAATTAGTACAATTATTTATTAACCATGATAGGAAGGTGAGACGCCAATGAATCAATATAATACTATAGGTTTTCACCCGGGAAATAGTCGTATTCATCAATTAAATGCGACTGTTAAACTTTTATTCTTATTAGTTGTTTCTATTTCTGCAATGGTGACTTATGACACAAGATATTTAATTTTAATTAGTGCTTCATCTATTTTATTGGTCAAATATGCTCATATTGAATGGAAACAAGTTCGCTTTGTTGTTAAATTCATTCTGTTTTTCACAATATTAAATATTATTGCCGTGTACATATTTGACCCTGAATATGGTGTGAAGATTTATAATCAGCGTACAGAGTTAGTCAATGGTATTGGTCGATTTACGCTAACATCACAGGAATTATTCTATCTTTTTAATCTAATATTAAAATATATTAGTACAGTTCCTTTAGCGTTAATATTTTTATTCACAACGAATCCGAGTCATTTTGCTGCAAGTTTAAATCAGCTAGGTGTGAATTATAAAATCAGTTACGCAGTCTCACTAGCATTAAGGTATATTCCAGATATTCAAGAAACATATTTTAATATTTCACAAGCGCAACAAGCAAGAGGATATGATAATTCGAAAAAAGCAAAATTTACTAGCCGTGTTAAAGGTATCAAACGCATTGTGTTACCTTTAATATTTTCTAGTATCGAAAGAATTGACACTATTAGTACTGCTATGGAGTTAAGACAATTCGGACAGTATAAAAGGAGAACCTGGTACGTCAAAAAACAATTAAAAAAAGATGATTATGTTGTTTTGTGTTTGACGTTAATACTTCTGATGTTAGTAGTTACATTATTCTTTTTAAATAATAGTCGATATTTCAACCCGTGGCATTAGTATTCATATAAATAGTCTTTAAATAGAAATAGGAGGGAGACATTTAATGATAAATACTGAAAGATTAAATTTAATGATTCCAAGTTCCTCGCATTTAATTGAACTTTATAATATTTGTAGTCATCCACAAGCAAATATATACACTCCCAAAGGTTTACATAATTCCAAATTAGACACACAACGGTGGATTGAAAAATGGCGAAACCATTGGCAACAATATCAATTTGGTTACTTTGTATTGGTAAAAAAAATAGATTGTAGTGTTATTGGTATTTGTGGATATGAATATCGACAATTAAAGCAAGAAACAGTATTAAATTTATTTTATAAATTACATCCAAGTTTTGAAGGACAAGGGTACGCATGTGAGGCTATTACAGCAATCACAAATTTTGTGAATTATATCGATCAAGAAACAGTAAAAGTTATCAGGACAAATAAGTGTAACCAACGTTCAATAAATTTAGCAGAAAGGCTTAAATTCAAGCGAGACGATACTATGGACGACATTATCAATCAAGGAGATATTGTGTTTTATAAATAAAATACTATGACATTATCTAAAAAATAAAATTAAAATCCCAACAGTTTCTTAAAAAGTTATGAGCCACATAATAAAAATGTTATAATTGTTCATAATAAAACATAGGGAGAATGTTTAATGCATAAAAAATATTTATTGCTATTTTTTCTGTTATTATCAGTTGCATTGTTATATAGCTGTTCCAAGCAAAATGAGAAAGCTCAAAATAAATCTGTTAATCCAAATGAGTATGCAAAGCATAAATCGAAAATGGATGAACATTGGGAAACATATCACGGCCAAGTTTATCATGTGTTTTATCACCCATTAATTACAGACCCAAAAGTTGCGTTTACAGGAGATACACACCAAGCTAAGGGCAACAATGATTGGATGATTACTGTAAGTGAATTTAAAAAATCATTGAACGAATTATATAAAAATAATTACATCATCGTTAATCCACATGATGTATACGACTTATCATCTCATCATGTAAAAGCCAAAAAAATAAAATTGCCGAAAGGTAAAAAGCCACTAATCATCTCAATTGATGATATGAATTACTATAGTTACATGAGACACCATGGTTATGCTGACCGTTTAGTACTCGATAAAAATAAACATGTTGTTTCTGAAACTACAGACAAAAAAGGCCATGCTACTTATTCTGATGACAATGATATCGTGCCAATTTTAAATAAATTTGTAAAAGAGCATCCAGATTTTTCTTTAAATGGTGAAAAAGGTGTTGTTGCTTTAACCGGTTATGAGGGCGTATTAGGTTATCGCACGAATGAATTAACGAGTAAAGATTATACAAAGAATAAAAAGGCAGCTGAGGAAGTTGTTCGCGCAATGAAACGGGATGGATGGTCATTTGCGAGTCATTCATATGGTCACATTAATTTTGAAAAAACATCTTTAGAAGGTATTAAACGTGATACTAAAAGATGGAAAGATGAAGTTGAACCAATTGTAGGTAAAACAGATATGTTTGTATTTCCACATGGCGCACAGGATAGACATACACAAGCGTATGATTATTTGGTAGATGAAGCAGAGTTTAAGTTTATTGCAGGTGTCGGTCCAAACAATTTTACAGATATATCAGCAACGAACGTTTACCAAGATAGGGTTGCGATTGATGGTCTAAACTTATTTGAATTTAAATATAAACTCAAACCGTTTTTTAATCCTGAAAATGTATATAGTAAACAAGATAGACGTTACTTTAAAGGGAATCGGGATTATGAAGAATAGTTAAATTTAATAAAAAGATAGAAAGAAAATAACTTTACATAATAAGGCAAGGACAATATGTGCAAGAAGTACAACTTCAATATAAAAATCTTGGTTAAGCATTTTTATAGGCACAAATGTCTTGCCTTTTTTATTTTAAAAAATTTTAAAATCAATACACCGAATTTTCTGAAAAAGGTTGTAATGTATTGCTAAAAATGATAAGTTATTAATCATATTACACTTTAGCGTGGTAGAGAAGTAAAGCAAACAACGAAAATACCAAGTGATTTTAAATACAGTATTGAAAGTAAAGGGTGGTCGAGTGAATAATTCAGAACAATTAATTGCGTTAAAAGAATCGGAAACAGCATTTTTAAAATATTTTAATAAAGCGGATTATGAGTTAGTTGATTTTAGTGTGGTTGAAAAGTTGGACTGGAAACAATTGAACCATGAGGATTTGCAGCAGATGGGTGAGCGAAATTTTTGGCAACATGAGCATCAAATTTATGCACTTCGAAATGATTTTACAGATCAATTATTGCGTTATTACTCAATGTATCCAACTGCAGCAACAAAAGTGGCATACACAGGTTTAATCATTCGGAATAATGAAGCGGCTGTACAAGTTGGTTTGGAAAACTATGCACCATCATTAGCGAATGTGCAACAGAGCTTAAAGCTCTTTATTCAGTTTATTCAACAGCAGTTGAGAGACAACGTGCATTTTGTTGTATTGGGACATTATCAATTGCTTGATGCCTTACTCGATAAATCGTTACAAACACCAGACATACTATCAATGATTGAGGAACGTAATTTATCGGGACTGGTTACATATTTGTCGACTGAACATCCAATCGTGCAAATCTTGAAAGAGAATACGCAACAACAATTAAATGTATTGGAACACTATATTCCAAATGACCATCCAGCACTCGTTGAATTAAAAATATGGGAACGTTGGTTACATAAACAAGGTTACAAAGACATCCATTTAGATATTACTGCGCAGCCACCTAGATCCTATTACACAGGTTTATTTATTCAATGTCATTTTGCTGAAAATGAATCTCGAGTTTTAACAGGTGGTTATTACAAAGGAAGCATCGAAGGGTTTGGATTAGGATTAACACTTTAAGTAAGGGAGTATGCACAATGTTAAGAATCGCCATAGCCAAAGGACGTCTAATGGATAGTTTAATTAACTATTTAGATGTAATTGAATATACGACATTATCAGAAACATTAAAAAATAGAGAACGCCAATTATTATTAAGTGTAGATAATATTGAATGCATTTTAGTAAAAGGAAGTGACGTGCCAATCTATGTGGAACAAGGAATGGCAGACATAGGCATTGTTGGTAGCGACATATTAGATGAGCGCCAATATAATGTTAATAATTTGTTGAATATGCCTTTTGGAGCATGTCATTTTGCGGTTGCAGCGAAACCTGAAACGACCAATTATCGTAAAATCGCAACGAGTTATGTTCATACTGCTGAAACATATTTTAAATCAAAAGGTATTGATGTCGAATTGATTAAATTGAATGGCTCTGTTGAATTGGCCTGTGTTGTAGATATGGTAGACGGAATTGTCGACATCGTTCAAACAGGTACTACGCTAAAAGCGAACGGACTGGTTGAAAAGCAACATATTAGTGATATCAATGCAAGATTAATAACTAATAAAGCAGCTTATTTTAAAAAATCACAATTAATAGAGCAATTTATTCGCTCTTTGGAGGTGTCTATTGCCAATGCTTAATGCACAACAATTTTTAAATCAATTTTCATTAGAAGCACCATTAGATGAGTCATTGTATCCAATTATTCGCGATATTTGTCAGGAAGTTAAAGTTCATGGAGATAAGGCTTTGAAAATGTATAATCTAACATTCGATCATACGAAAACAGATCATTTAGAAATTAGTCATGAACAAATTAAAGCAGCATTTGACACATTAGATGAAAAAACAAAACAAGCATTACAACAAAGTTATGAAAGAATTAAAGCATATCAAGAAAGTATTAAACAGACGAATCAACAGTTAGAAGAATCAGTGGAGTGTTATGAAATATACCATCCACTAGAAAGTGTCGGTATTTATGTGCCTGGTGGTAAAGCAAGTTATCCTTCAACGGTATTAATGACAGCGACGTTAGCACAAGTAGCAGGTGTGGAAAATATTGTCGTTGTGACACCACCTCAACCTAATGGTGTGTCTCAAGAAGTATTAGCAGCATGCTATATTACGCAAGTTGATCAAGTATTTCAAGTTGGTGGTGCTCAAAGTATTGCTGCGTTAACTTATGGCACAGAAACGATACCTAAAGTTGATAAGATTGTAGGTCCAGGCAATCAATTTGTTGCATATGCCAAGAAATATTTATTTGGACAAGTAGGTATTGACCAAATAGCTGGACCAACAGAAATAGCACTTATTATTGATGAAACAGCAGATTTAGATGCCATCGTATATGATGTTTTTGCACAAGCAGAACATGATGAATTAGCACGTACATATGCCATTAGTGAAGATGCGCAAGTCCTTAAAGATTTAGAATCACGTATTGCTAAAGCATTGCCTAATGTGGACAGATACGACATTGTTTCTAAAAGTATCGCTAATCAACACTACCTTATCCATGCTAGTAATTTTGATGAAGCATGCCATGTCATGAATACAATCGCGCCTGAACATGCGTCGATTCAAACAGTAAATCCTCAACCATATATTGAAAAAGTGAAATATGTGGGTGCATTGTTTATTGGACATTATTCGCCAGAGGTCATAGGAGATTACGTTGCAGGTCCAAGTCATGTATTACCTACAAATAGAACAGCTAGATTTACCAATGGGTTATCGGTCAATGATTTCTTAACACGGAACACGGTCATCCATTTATCAAAAGATACGTTTGAACAAATTGCTGATTCAGCACAACATATTGCTCATGTTGAAGCATTATACAATCACCAGCAGTCTATTTTAATACGTCAGTCTTAGGGGAGTGTAATTGAAATGATTTATATTGATAAAAATGAAAGTCCAGTTACGCCGTTGGATGAAAAAACAATGACGTCTATTATTAGTGCAACGCCATATAATTTATATCCTGATGCAGCATATGAACAATTCAAGGAAGCTTATGCTAAGTTTTACGGATTATCGCCTGAACAAATTATTGCAGGAAATGGATCTGATGAATTGATTCAAAAGTTAATGCTGATCATGCCAGAAGGTCCGGCATTAACGCTAAATCCTGATTTTTTTATGTATCAAGCATATGCGGCACAAGTAAATCGTGAAATTGCATTTGTAGATGCAGGATCAGATTTAACGTTTGATTTGGAAACCATTTTAACGAAAATCGATGAAGTACAACCATCATTTTTTATTATGAGTAATCCACATAACCCTTCAGGCAAGCAATTTGATACGGCATTTTTAACAGCTATTGCAGATAAGATGAAAGCATTAAACGGATACTTTGTCATTGATGAAGCATATTTAGATTATGGTACGGCATATGACGTGGAACTGGCACCACACATCTTAAGAATGCGTACATTATCAAAGGCGTTTGGAATTGCCGGCTTAAGATTAGGTGTCTTAATTAGTACTGCTGGAACGATAAAGCATATTCAAAAAATAGAACATCCATATCCATTAAATGTATTTACGCTAAATATTGCGACTTATATTTTTAGACATAGAGAAGAGACAAGACAATTTTTAACGATGCAACGACAGTTAGCTGAGCAGTTAAAACAAATATTTGATACACATGTTGCAGATAAAATGTCAGTGTTCCCATCAAATGCTAATTTTGTACTTACTAAAGGCTCAGCAGCGCAACAATTAGGACAATACGTATATGAACAAGGATTTAAACCTCGCTTTTATGATGAGCCGGTGATGAAGGGCTATGTAAGATACTCAATTGCAACAGCATCACAGTTAAAGCAATTAGAAGAAATTGTTAAAGAATGGAGTGCAAAATATGATTTATCAAAAACAACGAAACACAGCTGAAACGCAACTAAATATTTCAATATCTGATGATCAGTCACCATCGCATATTAATACAGGTGTGGGCTTTTTAAATCATATGTTAACCTTGTTTACATTTCATAGCGGTCTGTCATTAAACATTGAGGCACAAGGTGATATTGACGTAGATGATCACCACGTAACTGAAGATATCGGCATTGTCATTGGCCAATTGTTACTTGAAATGATTAAAGATAAAAAGCATTTCGTTCGTTATGGAACGATGTACATTCCAATGGATGAAACATTAGCACGTGTCGTTGTGGATATAAGTGGGCGCCCATACCTATCATTCAATGCATCATTAAGTAAAGAAAAAGTTGGTACGTTTGATACGGAGTTAGTAGAAGAATTTTTTAGAGCGGTCGTAATCAATGCAAGATTAACAACGCATATTGATTTAATTCGTGGAGGTAATACACACCATGAAATTGAAGCTATATTCAAAGCGTTTTCCCGTGCATTAGGCATAGCGCTAACTGCAACTGATGATCAGCGTGTGCCGTCATCGAAAGGTGTGATTGAATGATTGTCATCGTTGATTATGGATTAGGGAATATTAGTAATGTAAAACGCGCTATTGAACATTTAGGGTATGAGGTGGTTGTCTCAAATACCTCAAAAATAATCGATCAAGCAGAAACAATCATATTGCCCGGTGTCGGCCATTTTAAAGATGCGATGTCAGAGATAAAACGATTAAATCTCAATGCAATATTGGCTAAGAATACTGATAAGAAGATGATTGGTATTTGTTTAGGCATGCAATTAATGTATGAGCATAGTGATGAAGGCGATGCATCTGGATTAGGGTTTATCCCAGGAAATATTTCGCGTATCCAAACAGAATACCCAGTGCCACACTTAGGCTGGAATAATTTAGTGAGTAAGCACCCTATGTTAAATCAAGATGTTTATTTCGTACATTCTTATCAAGCGCCGATGTCAGAAAATGTAATTGCATATGCGCAGTATGGGGCTGATATTCCGGCAATTGTTCAATTTAACAATTATATTGGTATTCAATTCCATCCTGAAAAAAGCGGTACATATGGGTTACAAATTTTGCGTCAGGCAATACAAGGGGGATTTATAAATGATTGAATTATGGCCAGCGATTGATTTGATTGGGTCAACAAGTGTGAGGTTAACAGAGGGTAAATATGATAGTGAAGAAAAAATGTCACGCTCGGCTGAAGAAAGTATTGCTTACTATAGTCAATTTGAATGTGTGAATCGTATTCATATCGTCGACTTGATAGGTGCTAAGGCACAGCATGCCCGAGAGTTTGATTATATTAAGTCATTGAGGAGATTAACAACCAAAGATATTGAAGTAGGTGGTGGCATTCGTACGAAGTCACAAATCATGGACTACTTTGCCGCAGGGATTAATTATTGCATAGTTGGAACGAAAGGTATTCAAGATACTGATTGGCTTAAAGAGATGGCACATACATTTCCAGGTCGCATTTATTTATCTGTTGATGCCTATGGAGAAGATATTAAAGTGAACGGATGGGAAGAGGACACAGAGTTAAATTTATTTAGTTTTGTGAGACGGTTATCGGATATACCTCTTGGCGGCATTATATATACTGATATTGCTAAAGATGGCAAAATGTCCGGACCTAACTTTGAATTAACTGGTCAATTAGTAAAGGCAACGACGATTCCTGTCATTGCTTCCGGTGGTATTAGACATCAGCAAGATATTCAACGATTAGCGTCGCTAAATGTTCACGCTGCTATTATAGGAAAGGCTGCACATCAAGCATCTTTTTGGGAGGGGCTAAAATGATTAAAAAACGTATCATTCCATGTTTAGATGTCAAAGATGGTCGTGTCGTTAAAGGGATTCAATTTAAAGGATTAAGGGATATTGGGAATCCTGTTGATTTAGCAATGTATTACAATGAAGCGGGTGCTGATGAATTAGTATTTTTAGACATCTCTAAGACGGAAGAGGGTCATAGCTTAATGCTAGAAGTGATTGAACAGACAGCGTCACGCTTGTTTATCCCTCTTACTGTAGGGGGTGGGATTCAAAGTCTCGATGATATTACCCAATTGCTAAATCATGGTGCAGATAAAGTATCATTAAATTCAAGTGCTTTAAAAAATCCACAGCTCATTAAACAAGCGAGTGATAAATTCGGTAGACAATGCATCTGCATAGCAATTGATAGCTATTATGATCCTGAAAGAAAAGCACATTATTGTTGTACGACTGGTGGTAAAAAAATGACAAATATTAAAGTATATGACTGGGTACAGCAAGTAGAACAGTTAGGTGCAGGTGAGCTCCTCGTTACAAGTATGGGACATGATGGTATGAAACAAGGCTTTGATATTGAACACCTAGCAAATATTAAGTCTCTTGTAAATATTCCAATCATTGCTTCTGGTGGTGGTGGCAATGCACAACACTTTGTAGAATTATTTGATCAGACGGATGTTTCTGCAGGTTTAGCTGCAAGTATATTACATGATCGAGAAACGACGGTTCAATCTATTAAAGAAGTGATACGGCAAGGGGGTATAGCAGTAAGATGACCAAATATAAAATTGATTTTAGCAAAGGTTTAGTGCCAGCAATTTTACAAGATAATCAAACAAAACAAGTATTGATGTTGGGTTATATGAACCAAGAAGCTTTTGATAAAACGATAGAAGATGGTGTGGTATGTTTCTATTCGCGGTCGAAACAACGGCTATGGACAAAAGGTGAAACATCTGGTCATACGCAACGTGTTAAAGATATTCATGTAGATTGCGACAATGACACTATTTTAATTGATGTCATACCAAATGGACCAACATGTCATACAGGCAGTCAAAGTTGTTTCAACACAGAAGTTCCATTTTCAGTGCAAACATTAGCGCAGACAGTTCAAGATAGTGCCCAATCCAATAATGAAAAGTCATATACAAAATATTTATTAACAGAAGGTATAGAAAAGATTACAAAAAAATACGGTGAAGAAGCTTTTGAAGTCGTAATTGAAGCAATTAAAGGTGACAAAAAAGCATTTGTAAGTGAAGTAGCAGATGAACTTTATCATTTATTTGTCTTGATGCATGCGCTTGGCGTCGATTTTTCAGAAATTGAGGCGGAATTAGCGCGTAGACATCATAAGCGCAATAACTTTAAAGGTGAACGACAAAATATCGAACAGTGGTAAAGCAAGTATGGACTAAGATATAAGGAAAAGGATCATGGCTTATACACTTACAAATATTGTGGAAAACGTGACATTTTCAAGTTTAAAATACGACACCAACATATTTTAACTATGAATGCTGTGATGGTACTAAAGTTGCGAACTCGTTATAGATAAGTAGTGGATAATCACAATACGAAATCAAAAATAATTATAAAAAGTAAATTGAGCAACTCAGGAATAGATGTCACTGTTAAAGATGTCGAAAAGTATATGAATCGATATAATGAAGTTATGAAGGGAAAAAATGGCGAAAAAGCTAAAGAGTTATGTTTGTCGTTACTACCTATTAATATCATAGTTGTCTTTACATTCTTTGTATTTATACTATAAATACAAATATATCTAGCCTGAAATAGAAATGTCATAGCCTATTTAAAAGACAATCTCCATTAGAACTAAGATATGCATCCCGAAAGTTAGACTAAAAAACTAACTTTATGGGATGTATTTTTATGCTAATCATCATAAATTCGAGATTAAGTTAAAGGTAGTTCAAGAGTAATTAAACAATAAATTAAAAATAGTAGGATACTTACTTTGAGGGAAGAAAATTAACTGTATATATTTAGTTTAGGAACAAGTATTACGGTTTATCCTGATACAATTATTGTGGATGGGATGATATTTTTAGGTTTAAAATACGACACCAGCAAACATAATAACTGTAATAGCTCATAAATCTCCCCATATAGCTAATCTAAAAAAATAATACATCATTGGAATTAAGCCCCAAGCATGTAAATATTAAAAATCAAAAAAGATATATGTAAAAAAGTTACAATTTGCATAATTAAATTGTGTCTAATTATTGACTAATTAAATTTTGCCAAATATAATATTAATTAATAATTTGAAATGATTAGCGTATACACTTTAAATTCTCTTTGGAGAATATATTTTTTAAATACAAATGTAAACGCTTTCTCGTCAAATTAAACAATAGAAAGGATGGTCATTATGAGTGCTTGGTTAAGTAAATTATTTGAGTTTATTCCTCGAATAATTATCAATTTGTTTATCTAAAATAAAAAAATAGAGGTGCTGACAATGATGAAAAGTCAAAATAAGTATAGTATTCGTAAATTTAGTGTAGGTGCATCTTCCATTTTAATAGCTACATTACTATTTTTAAGTGGTGGACAAGCACAAGCAGCTGAGAAGCAAGTGAATATGGGAAATTCACAGGAGGATACAGTTACAGCACAATCTATTGGGGATCAACAAACTAGGGAAAATGCTAATTATCAACGTGAAAACGGTGTTGACGAACAGCAACATACTGAAAATTTAACTAAGAACTTGCATAATGATAAAACAATATCAGAAGAAAATCATCGTAAAACAGATGATTTGAATAAAGATCAACTAAAGGATGATAAAAAATCATCGCTTAATAATAAAAATATTCAACGTGATACAACAAAAAATAACAATGCTAATCCTAGCGATGTAAATCAAGGGTTAGAACAGGCTATTAATGATGGTAAACAAAGTAAAGTGGCGTCACAGCAACAGTCAAAAGAGGCAGATAATAGTCAAGATTCAAACGCTAATAACAATCTACCTTCACAAAGTCGAATAAAGGAAGCACCATCATTAAATAAGTTAGATCAAACAAGTCAACGAGAAATTGTTAATGAGACAGAAATAGAGAAAGTACAACCACAACAAAATAATCAAGCGAATGATAAAATTACTAACTACAATTTTAACAATGAACAAGAAGTGAAACCTCAAAAAGACGAAAAAACACTATCAGTTTCAGATTTAAAAAACAATCAAAAATCACCAGTAGAACCAACAAAGGACAATGACAAGAAAAATGGATTAAATTTATTAAAAAGTAGTGCAGTAGCAACGTTACCAAACAAAGGGACAAAGGAACTTACTGCAAAAGCGAAAGATGATCAAACGAATAAAGTTGCCAAACAAGGGCAGTATAAAAATCAGGATCCTATCGTTTTAGTGCATGGTTTCAATGGGTTTACAGATGATATTAATCCTTCAGTGTTAGCTCATTATTGGGGCGGTAATAAAATGAACATTCGCCAAGATTTAGAAGAAAATGGTTACAAAGCTTATGAAGCAAGTATAAGTGCTTTTGGAAGTAACTATGACCGCGCAGTTGAACTTTATTATTATATCAAAGGCGGTCGTGTAGATTATGGTGCAGCACATGCAGCAAAATATGGACATGAACGTTATGGAAAAACATACGAAGGAATTTACAAAGACTGGAAACCAGGACAGAAGGTACACCTAGTTGGACATAGTATGGGCGGTCAAACGATACGTCAACTAGAAGAATTACTGCGTAATGGTAATCGTGAAGAAATAGAGTATCAAAAGAAACATGGTGGCGAAATTTCTCCACTATTCAAAGGTAATCATGACAATATGATTTCATCAATTACTACTTTAGGAACACCACATAATGGTACACACGCATCAGATTTAGCTGGTAATGAAGCTTTAGTGAGACAAATCGTATTTGATATCGGTAAAATGTTTGGTAATAAAAATTCAAGAGTAGACTTCGGGTTGGCTCAATGGGGTCTAAAACAGAAGCCAAATGAATCATATATTGATTATGTCAAACGCGTTAAACAATCTAATTTATGGAAATCAAAAGATAATGGATTTTACGATCTGACGCGTGAGGGTGCAACAGATTTAAATCGTAAAACGTCGTTGAACCCTAACATTGTGTATAAAACATACACTGGTGAAGCAACGCACAAAGCATTAAATAGCGATAGACAAAAAGCAGACTTAAATATGTTTTTCCCATTTGTGATTACTGGTAACTTAATCGGTAAAGCTACTGAAAAAGAATGGCGAGAAAACGATGGTTTAGTATCCGTTATTTCTTCTCAACATCCATTTAATCAAGCTTATACAAAAGCGACAGATAAAATTCAAAAAGGCATTTGGCAAGTGACGCCTACAAAACATGATTGGGATCATGTTGACTTTGTAGGACAAGACAGTTCTGATACAGTGCGCACAAGAGAAGAATTACAAGATTTTTGGCATCATTTAGCAGACGATTTAGTGAAAACTGAAAAGCTGACTGATACTAAGCAAGCATAATTTATAAAGTAAAGGGAGGAATTAATAATGACTGCAGACTTCTTTCAATTAATCGGATCATTATTTAGAATTCTAAAAGAATTATTCAAGTAAAACATTGGCGAGGCCCCAACATAAAGAATTTCGAAAAGAAATTCTACAAACAATGCAAGTTGGCGGGGCCCCAACAAAGAAGCTGGCGGAAAGTCAGCTTACAATAATGTGCAAGTTGGCGGGGCCCCAACATAGAAGCTGGCGGAAAGTCAGGTTACAATAATGTGCAAGTTGGGGTGGGACGACGAAATAAATTTTGCGAAAATATCATTTCTGTCCCACTCCCATTGGCATTTACGAAGTTTAAATGTGCAATTAGAATATATGTATAACAATATTAAACACGCGGTAAAACGAAGTCAGTCAATTCAAACTGATTTCGCCCACCGCGTGTTTTTAACATAGCTTAATAATTAATAAGCATTAATGTTCAATTTATATGGTTGTTTTCCAATAATAAACCTAAAGATATAGAATTCACGCAATATCATGCCGACACCTATACATAATCCTAAAATGAATAGTAGTGATATCGCTAGAAAGACCATTGTATTATCCTCAAATATATTTGTATATGCAAACAATGAGTCTAGAATGATTGGATGTAATAAATAAATAAAGAATGAGAAAGCACTAATCATTTGAATCGTATTAAATAACATTGTTTTAAAATGCGTGCAAATACCCAAGATAACAATAAACATAATACTATTATATGGTGTTAATGAATATGAAAAGCTGGTAACGTTCCAATAGTCTCCATTTGCTAACGCAATAAACACAAAATAAGTAGCTACAGCTAATACAATCATAATAACTAAATAACGTTCTAAGAAATTTAATACACGTTCGTAGTTATAACCCATATATGCACCTAAGAAGAAATAAAAAATCCATCCGAATATTATAGTATTTTCACTTAATGGATAATAGTGTAGCACGGTATCGTGAAACGCTGTGTTGTTCGTAAAGTAATATAAAAATGATTGCTGTAAAATAAAAGATAACAATAATAATATTTTACTGTTGAATAGGTTATAGTTAATTTTAAAAATGATATAACTCAAAATAAAGAATTGCATGATAACAACGATAAAATAGCCATACCATTGACCTAATAGGACATTTTCAATGAATTGTTTATTGAAACTTGAATCTGTTAATAATGATTCACTATAACTGTAAAACAATCCCATTAATATGTAAGGAATAAGTATATATTTTACGCGTGTAGTTAAGTATCTATAGGTGACTTTTTGGTAATTCAAGGTTGTCAGTAACTGTGACAAGATAATAAAGCAAGGTGTACCAAAAATCACAATATTACGAATGTAAAATTGTAACACTAAGGATCCACCCTCCATATTTTCATGTTTTAAAGTAATTTGTGTAAGTAAATGTGTGATAATAATAATTGCACATATAATAGCACGTAAATATACGAGTTCAAGTCTAATCTTTTTCATGGAATCCGTCCCATCTCTTAATTAAATGCTCAAAAGCATCATCACTAATTAATATTCTAGGGATGTAATAATCATTGGAGTTCGGAGTGACTGCTTTTTCCTCTAATGAAAAACCGTATTTTAACCCAGCTTTTTTGATTACCGGTAATTTATCGTCATTCATCAAGCCATAAGGATAGGCTATAGTTTTCTGCGACTTTTTAAAGTTTTTAGTTAGATATTTTTCACTTTTGTTTAAATCTTTTATGATTGTAGCTTCAGAAGCTTTCATTAATTTTGACTTATTATTTTTAGATAAGTTATGCAAATCGTGGGTATGTGTTTCAAATTCCCATAACCCAGTTTTATACATTTCTTTTAGTTCTTTTTTACTAATCATATCGAGGTTGTGAAAGTTTTCTTCCCCAACATGACCTGTGATAATAAACCCAGTTGCCGGTATTTTATATTTTTTTAAGATTGGATAAGCATTTTCATAAATAGTTTCATCCATATCATCAAAGTTAATCCATACACTTCGTTTTGGAAACTTACCTTTTTTCTTGTAATATAAAAATTCTTTCAAGGTTAAAAATTTAGCATCATGTGATTTTAGCCATTTTATTTGAGATTCAAATTGTGATTGACTAACACTATAATTTTTAATTTCTTTACTACTAGAAAAGAAGTAAATAAAATTATTCAGAAAATTCGCTTTTCTTACACGGTGATAATTTAATGCCAGAGCACTATTTTCTTTATATTTCAGTTTTTTAGGTGAATCGTCATCTGCATTTGCAATATGATGACCATCCAGTGTGCTTACAGGCAATATGATCAAGATACTCAACACTAAAATTATAAATTTTCTATACTTCACGATTCTCTTCCTCTCTGCCATTTTTGAATCAATATGCTAATTGTAAAAAATACAAAAATGATAATCGCGAAAATGCCCATAGTTTCAAATATATCTAAAATTTCAGTATTTTCAATGTTTAAAGCAACACGTATTGTATTGATACTTTCGTCATGAATTTCAAATATAGTACCAATATAAACGAGTAGAACAACTAAACAATATATCCAAAAGACACAAGATATAGCGATAAGTGCTGTTTCTCTTACAATATTTAGCGATGATTTTAGCGTTGGGTATTCCCTCTGTCTGGGCTTGACCATGTTGCGTAACCACCTTTCTTACGTTTTAATGCTTTTGGAAATGCGACAAGAACTACTGCTGCGTTAATAATCCAGTATACTGTCGGATACCAACTTACAAATATGAGTCCAGCCATATTCTTTTTCTCGTAGCGACTATCAATAAAGAGTGCGACTGTAAATTGAATAACGTTTATAAAAGTCATAGTAAATGATGATAGTAGAAATATTGAAAAACTATATGTCATAAATGTATAGTCTAAGAAGTTTGCTGTTATGAACAAATAGCCTAAATATAGAAGCACTATATATACCCATAAAATCGAGATGATTTGCTCAAACATCAAAATATATAAAGGAAACCTTTTCGTTTTCATTGTGCTAAAAAAGTCTCGTAGTAATACTTCGTGTCCCCCTTGAGCCCATCTCACGCGTTGCTTCCAAAGACCTCCCAATGTTTCTGGAACCAACATCCAACACATGGCAAGCGGTTCATACTTAATACGATATCCACGTAAATGCAATTTCCAAGAAACTGCAATATCTTCGGTAATCATATCAGTATCCCAGTAGCCAACGTCGACAACTGCACTTTTTTTAAATAGAGTGAAGACACCCGAAATAGTATTGACTGCGCCAGCAAGTGTCTGACTTCGCTTAATACAGCCAATTAAACTTGCATATTCTATCGTTTGAATTTTACCTAAAATAGAACTCTTATTTCGAATTCTAGGATTACCTGTAACTGCACCAAGTTTTGGATCATGTTTGAAATTCTCAATCATATAATATGGTGCATCTTGATCAACGATAGTATCTGCATCCAAGCACATTACATAATCATATGAAGCCTGTTTAATGCCTTGATTGAGTGCGTTGGCTTTACCTCTGTTTTCTTGTAAATCGACGAAAATAAAGTCATTATTTTCTTTGATTTTATAGATGAGTTCTGCTGTATTATCTGAACTTCCATCATTAATGATAATAATTTCTTTCTTCTCGTATTTGAGTGCAAGAACATTAGACAACGTATCTTCAATCGTTTCACTTTCGTTATAACAGGCAAGTAAAAATGTAATGCCTTCTAATTCATCCACATTTATGTCAGGCTTCTTGTTCAATGAATATCTAATTTCTCTGGTAAAATAGAAATAAATTGAACCGACAATCCAGTAAATAGACATAAATACAGGATAAAAAAGCAAAAAGTTAAAAAATTGCAATTTCTTTACCTACCTTTCGTTAGTTAGGTTGTAAGCCATATGGTAATTGATAGTATTTTAATTTGCAATAGATTGTTGTTATAATTAAACGGAAATATTTGTAATTGCAACTTAATTTTCCTGTAACATAGTGTGATTAATTTTCAGTAGGGGGTTATAAAAATTGAAGGATAAGATTATTGATAACGCAATAACCTTATTTTCAGAGAAGGGGTATGACGGTACAACACTTGATGATATAGCTAAAAGTGTAAATATAAAGAAAGCGAGTTTATATTACCATTTTGACTCGAAAAAAAGTATTTACGAACAAAGTGTTAAATGTTGTTTTGATTACCTTAATAATATTATTATGATGAATCAAAATAAATCGAACTATTCAATTGATGCTTTATATCAATTCTTATTTGAGTTTATTTTCGACATCGAAGAAAGGTATATTAGAATGTACGTTCAATTATCTAATACGCCTGAGGAATTTTCTGGAAATATTTACGGACAAATACAAGATTTAAATCAATCATTAAGTAAAGAGATAGCAAAATTCTATGATGAATCAAAGATAAAGATGACAAAAGAAGACTTTCAGAATTTAATATTGCTGTTTCTTGAAAGTTGGTATTTGAAAGCATCCTTTTCGCAAAAATTTGGAGCAGTGGAAGAAAGTAAAAGTCAATTCAAAGATGAAGTGTATTCGCTACTAAATATATTTTTGAAGAAATAATTTTTGTTACTAGTTTGTAATAATTAACTTACTTTTGTAAAAAAAGACATGAGATTATTTTTTTAAATCTATATAAAGTTGACAATACAAATCGATATTGAGAATATTAAGATGTATATGAATTTTATAAATTAAATGCAATACATTAATATAAATATCAATTGTTGCAAAATACGATTTGTTCAATGATTTGATAATATTATTCTTTATATTTGTGAATGGTTAAGTTTGTCTTTGAACATATTATAAAAGTGTAATGTTCCCCTGAAAAGAATAAGTTGTCATCTAATTACAGGAAATCCGCATAAATTAGATGAAATGGAAAGTAATAAGTAATAATTTATTGATAAGCGCCTATGTGATGGTAAATCATGACATAGGCGCTTTTTTTTATAAGTTAAAAATGTAAATAAAAATTATATAAATTACCCACATCTTTTTAAAAGGTGTGGGCTTTATTATCATTAACCCAACTCACAGTGACGGGTTACGCAAGGTATTGAATTACCGAGTACGGGCACGCTCGGTGTTGTAAAGAGCAAATAATCAAGTAATGATGATGCTTCTACTCGATTATAAGAAAGCCATGATAGAGTACGATGGTATCTAGTTTTATTATTAATAGGTTTGGATATTTAAAGTTGGACAATATTATATCTTGTGCAAAAATATAAATAAGTTATACATAATGGTAGAGAATCATGATATAATTTTAAACGATAAAATATTTATATAAATAATTAGAGAAAATGTAGTTGTGTATGTTTTGTGGTCGTTAAACTAGATATAATTGTCCGATTTATAAAACATACATAATGAATACAATGATTGATTATGTGGAGGAAACCATGAAAGAAAAGTTTGATTTAGTAAAACTATTAAATATTCTAAAGAAGAATATTAAATTATTGCTTATTTTACCGGCAATATGTCTTGTAGTAAGTGCGGCATTAACCTTTTTTGTTATGCCTGACAAATATACTGCTTCTACTCAAATATTAGTGAACATGAAAAAGTCCTCAAGTGATTTAGCTTTCCAAAATGTTCAAAGTAGTTTGCAGTCTGTTAATACATATACGGAAATTATCAAAAGTCCTAGAATTCTAGATAAAGTATCTAGAGAATTTGATGGTCAGTATTCAACAGCTGAGTTGAATTCATTTTTAAAAGTAACCAATCAAACAAACTCTCAAATTATTACTGTATCAGTTACCACTGGGAATAAATCTGAATCTGACAAAATTGTTAATAAAATATCTAAAGTTTTTGCTCATGACATGCCTAAAATTATGAGTGTTGATAATGTTACGATACTTTCCTCAGCACATGATAATGCTGTAAAAGTATCTCCAATAGTATCTGTCAACTTAGTTATCAGCATTATTGTTGGTATTGTTTTAGCAATATTGATTATTTTCTTAAAAGAATTATTAGATAAGCGTATTAAGACAGAAGAAGATGTTGAATCGCAACTAGGATTACCTATTTTAGGTTCAATACAAAAATTTTAATTTACGAGGAATTACCATGACGAATACACGAAGAAGTACATCAAGTTTAATTGTCCATGAACAACCAAAGTCACCTATTAGCGAGAAATTTCGAGGCATAAGATCAAATATTATGTTTGCAAATCCTGACAGTGCAGTTCAAAGCATTGTAATCACTTCAGAGGCACCAGGCGCAGGTAAGTCTACAATTGCAGCAAATTTAGCAGTTGCATATGCGCAAGCAGGTTATAAAACACTAATCGTAGACGGGGATATGCGTAAACCTACGCAGCATTATATTTTTAATTTGCCAAACAATGAAGGCCTATCAAGTTTATTGCTAAATTGGTCAACTTATCAAGACAGTATTATCTCAACTGAAATTCAAGATTTAGACGTCTTGACGTCTGGGCCAATCCCACCGAATCCGTCAGAGTTAATTACATCAAGGGCATTTGCAAATTTGTATGACACATTATTGATGAATTATAACTTTGTAATTATCGATACGCCACCAGTGAACACAGTTACAGATGCGAAATTATTTTCAAAGTTTACCGGCAATGTTGTCTACGTAGTTAATTCGGAAAATAATAATAGAGATGAAGTTAAAAAAGGAAAAGAACTTATTGAAGCAACAGGTGCTAAATTATTAGGTGTAGTCTTAAATAGAATGCCTAAAGATAAAAGTGCTAGTTACTATGCATATTATGGGACTGATGAATCATGATTGATATTCATAACCATATATTAGTTGATATAGATGATGGTCCTAAAACAATTGAAAAGAGTATTGCACTATTAAAGCAAGCTAAGGATGAAGGTGTAACAAGTATTGTAGCGACACCTCATCATTTGCATCCGAGATATGATAATACATTTCAACAAGTGCTTGTGAAATTGGCGGAGTTAAGAACGCATCCAGAAGTTCAAGCATTGGATATTAAATTATTTCCCGGGCAAGAAATTAGAATTACAGATTCGATTCTGAAAGGCTTAGATAATGGTAGTATTCAAGGTATTAATCGTTCGAAATATTTATTAATTGAATTTCCAACGGGCGAAGTACCACATTATACAAAACAATTGTTTTTTGAAATACAATCGAGAGGTTACATACCAATCATTGCACATCCTGAAAGAAATAGAAGTATCGCCAAAAATCCGGAAATATTATATGAATTGGTTGCAAATGGGGCACTGAGTCAATTAACATCGAGTTCTTTAGTTGGTGGATTTGGTAAAAACATTCAAAAGTTATCATTACAATTTATAGAATGTAATTTGGCTCATTTTGTAGCTTCAGATGCACATTCATGTGACCAAAGACCATTTTTGATGCAAGAATTATTTCACAATCATAAATTGAAGAAATATTCGAATGATATTGAAGCATTACTTCGAAATGCCAGTTCAGTAATCAATGATAATTTTGTTTATTTAGACAGACCGACTAAGCCAGGAAAAGTGAAGTCGTTTTTGAAATGGTTTTAACTAAATATATTTTTTCGAATTAGACTGGTATACATGTACCAGTCTTTTTGAGTATGCTTAAAATGAATTATAATCATGATTATTTACTAATTCGTATAATACAACTTGTCTAATTGATTAAGGCGAATGGCTTTCAATAAAAAGACTCGTTTTTTATAGTGAAGGTAGTTTGAAAATAATGAATATAAAGATGAAGGTATTACTTTTGATATATAGGGCTAAGGAAGTGTTTTTATGGTATTAAGAAAAGTAATCATGCAGGACTTAGATCAAATTATTGCACTTGAAAATATTGGTTTTTCACCGGAAGAAGCTGCAACACGAGAGGCATTGAAATTGAGAATTGAACAAATTCAAGAAACTTTTATTGTAGCTGAAAAGAATGATGAAGTAATTGGATACATCAACGGTCCAGTCATAAAAGAGCGTTACATTAGCGATGATTTATTTAAAAATGTCTCCACAAATAATAGTGAAGGTGGCTATATTAGTGTGTTAGGTCTTGTTGTAGCACCAAATTATCAAGGTCAGGGTATTGCAGGTCGCTTACTAAACTATTTTGAAACTCTTGCTAAGAATCATCATCGACATGGTGTAACGTTAACATGTCGAGAATCATTAATTTCATTTTATGAAAAATATGGGTATCGTAATGAAGGTGTATCAGAATCATGTCATGGCGGTATTAAATGGTATAACCTTGTTAAAAATATAAAAAAGGATGATGAGGTGTAAATATGGCAGTTGTTTATGTAGCAGGAGGATGTTTATGGGGTGTTGAAGCATTTTTTGCAACAATACCTGGAATTATACATACAGAAGCAGGAAGAGCAAATGGAAGAAGCTCTAAATTAGACGGTCCGTATGATGGTTATGCTGAATGTGTCAAACTTCATTTCGATGATCGTATGTTAACAATTACAGACATTATGAATTATTTATTTGAAATCATTGATCCTTACAGTGTGAATCAACAAGGAAATGATATTGGACAAAAGTATCGAACGGGTTTATATAGTTGTGTAGATGACCACTTAATTGAAGCGCGTCAGTTCATTGAACGGTGTAAAGACAGAGATCAAATTGCAGTGGAAGTCTTACCGCTGTCTAACTACATTAAAAGTGCTGAAGAACATCAGCAACATTTAGAAAAATATCCAGAAGATATGCATATGTGTCATATTTCAAAAGATTTGCTAAATAAATACAAGTGATTTTCAGAGGAGAATAGATGTTTAAATTAACCAAAATCGGAGAAATACCTAGATATACTTAGAAAAGAGGTAGGTATTATGTATACGTTTGATGCACAATCATTAACTGCTAGAGAAAACTATAAATTATTAATTGGTTCAATTATTCCACGACCTATAGCTTTTGTTACAACATTAAATCAAGATGCATCAGTAAATGCAGCACCATTTAGCTTTTTTAATATTGTTAATAATCATCCGCCAATGATTGCTATTGCAGTTCAACGTGCAGGAGGTAAGAGAAAAGATACTGCATTAAATATAGAACGGACTGGAGACTTTGTTGTGCATATTACAGACGAAGATAATGTTCAAGATATTAATGAGACTGCAGCGCCGTTAGCATATGGTGACAGTGAGTTGAGTCGTACAGAATTATCACTTTTAACATCTACAACGATTAAGACGCCAGGAATTAAAGATGCGAAAATGAGATTCGAATGTAAACTATCGCAAATGATATTGCTTGGAGATGTATTAGATGGGGCTGATTTAATAATAGGTGAAATTGTAACTTATCATATTGATGACAGTATTTATGAGGGTGATTTTAAAATCAATCCACACGCATTACAGGCTGTTTCTCGTTTAGCCGGAAATGATTATGCTAAATTAGGGGGAATATTTACGATAAAGAGACCAGAAAAATAATAAAACACATGCTATAGCGGTATACCGTTTATGAATTGAATCAAAAGTACACAGGTGCTAAAGTATGTGCTTCTAAAATGAAGACTATTTTTTATTACAAGAAAATGTATCTAGTAAACTTAAAGTAGCAAGACCTAATAAATTTAATGCATGTTGTGCACCTTTTTTACCTTGGCCAGCTTCGAAATGTTTGTAAGCAGCTACACTTAAAATGCCTATCGTTGATAGTGATGCAAGGCGAGAAATGTTTTTATTGATAAAGCTAGCTGAGTATAAAGCAGCAGTAGTTGCTTCTGCAATGCCGACGTATTTTACAAGTTCTTTTTGCAAGCCAAAAGTATGTTCAAACAGTTCAATCATACCCTTATCTTCTTGCAATTTAGGTTTACTGGCTTGGTATAGCTCTTTCGCAAGTTTTAAATTCGTTGCGTAACGCAAAATCATATTTAATTCCTCCCAATATTTGATTTTTTGTGAAAGATGATTACTTTATCATTTTTACCCGTTTCTATAAAAATGAATCAATTATGTAACGTATGTGTAGTTTAGGAATGTTTGCTATGGAAATATAATTCTGTTCACTCAAAATGTATGAAATTAATGTGTAGTTTTGTCGAGTTGCTCTTTTAATTTGGTTAGATTGTTTTTTAGAGAAGCGGTACTATTTTTAAGTGCATCAACAGATTTACCTTCGTTTTGAGACATTGAGTTTATTACAGCACGAAGTTCTGTTTCTAGTATGTCAGCGTCGCCTTTAGCATTAGAACTTAATACTTTAATATCTCTTAAAAGGCTATCTGATAGTAGTGCATTTTTGCCAGTCTCCAATTTCGAATTGTAATTCCAACCGCTACTTAACTCAATAGCATCTAAATCGGTTATATGATCATTTGTTCTCATCATACTTTCCTCCCTCGATGGAAATTACATTAGTATCCGATTTTAAACGGCCATTTCCATCTACCATTGACGGGGAAACATCATCTTTATAAAACTGTACAAATTTTGTGCTAGGATATGATTGCATAATGTCATTTATAGATTTTTGAAGGTTCCAAGCATAGTTTTTTACTGTTTCTCTATTTTTTTCTTTATCATAATAAGCAATGAACTCTGATTTCATATTTTTTTGTATTTGTGGATATTTGTTAATCAAAGATTGTAACTGTTGATTGAATGCATCACCTTTTAAGTGCATAACAGGTTTGAATTCTTTTTTGAACTTATCCAGATCATCGATACTATCTGTTCTGAAATTCAAGTATTGCCTTGTAACGCCGTTAAATTCTTGTTTTACTTGAAGTTTTTCGCTCATCGCATAATAGCTGTCTTTTTCAATTTCACTTTATTATTATAAACTAATCATGATTGAAGTAACTATAATTAATTAAATTTACAAAAGATATCATAAATATTAATTGTATAAATCCTTATCTGAATTTTTCGAATCAAGAACGCAAATTATAAGCAACCACGTCATATATAGTTTCTACTTATAAATAAATTGTTTATTTATATTAGACGCTTATGTAAAGAGGGCGTAACCTTAAATGTAATTACTTATAAGGGGTGAAGATAGTATGAATTATTCGCCAAAACAAGGTGTAAGAAGTCATGGTTTACCGCACGACCCATTTAAAAGTAGTACAGTACCACGTCCAATAGGGTGGATCTCTACTGTATCGAAAGATGGGAAAGATAATTTAGCGCCTTATAGTCAGTATCAAAACTTAACTTGGGATCCGCCTATGGTTATGTTCGCAGCAAATCAATCCGTTCTTGGTGATCACGAACGTAAAGATACAGTGAAAAATGCTGAAGAGACAGGTTGGTTTGTGTGGAATATGGCAACGTATGATTTAAGAGAAGCAGTTAATTTATCATCGAAAGCATTGCCACCAGAAGAGGATGAATTTAATTTTGCAGGTGTAACAAAGGAAAAATGTATAGAAGCTCCAGGATATCGTGTAAAAGAATCGCCAGTTCATTTTGAATGTGAGTACGTTCAAACGATTCGTATTCCAACTGGAGATCCAGTATCTACCGTAGATATTGTTATAGGAAGAGTTGCCCAAGTTCATATTGACGATAAGGTTATTCTTGATAATGGTAAATTGGACATTAAGTCGATTAAACCTATTGCCAGATTAGGATATTACGATTACACAGTAGTGAATGAGATATTTGAAATGAAAGCACCTGCAGCTTCTAAAGAAGAGTTAGCAGGTTTAGAAGGAAGAAATTTCGATAATCAATCAGATGAAAAGATATAAGTAATTTAATCATTTTAGTGAATTCAATGCATCCTTACTAAACATTCAACTTAGTAGCGATGCATTTTTTCGCTTTATAAATGAAAATGTTAAAGCAATATGTCGTGGTATTTATATTTTTAAAGAAGAATCTTTTAGAATTACACATATATTACACTAGGTTTATTGAAAAAATATTGGTATTACTTTAATATTAAAGATGTATTTTGCATATAATATTTATCGTTTAGTTGTAAATTAACTATTTATAAATAAAAGGTGGATGGTATAGATATATTAATACAATAATTATTTTAAAAACGAAACAATTATAATGATTAAACATAAAGCCAATTAGCCAAATTTATATAAAAAAAGATTATACGCATAAACGAGAAAAAGTAATTTTAAAAATATGAAAACGATTACATTTAGACGAATAAAAATGAATTTTTACAAATTTTAACAAAATGAGTATTTTTGTATCAAAAAAGAGTTGTATTAAATTGAATAGTGGCATATATTATAATCTAATGAATGTAAAGATAATACAAGGAGTTATTACATGAGTAAAAGACAGAAAGCATTTCATGACAGCTTAGCAAACGAAAAAACAAGAGTAAGACTTTATAAATCTGGAAAAAATTGGGTAAAATCCGGAATTAAAGAAATAGAAATGTTCAAAATTATGGGGCTACCATTTATTAGTCATAGTTTAGTGAGTCAAGATAATCAAAGCATTAGTAAAAAAATGACGGGATACGGACTGAAAACTACGGCGGTTATTGGTGGTGCATTCACGGTAAATATGTTGCATGACCAGCAAGCTTTTGCGGCTTCTGATGCACCATTAACTTCTGAATTAAACACACAAAGTGAAACAGTAGGTAATCAAAACTCAACGACAATCGAAGCATCAACATCAACAGCCGATTCCACAAGTGTAACGAAAAATAGTAGTTCGGTACAAACATCAAATAGTGACACAGTCTCAAGTGAAAAGTCTGAAAAGGTCACTTCGACAACTAATAGTACAAGCAATCAACAAGAGAAATTGACATCTACATCAGAATCAACATCCTCAAAGAATACTACATCAAGTTCTGATACTAAATCTGTAGCTTCAACTTCAAGTACAGAACAACCAATTAATACATCAACAAATCAAAGTACTGCATCAAATAACACTTCACAAAGCACAACGCCATCTTCGGTCAACTTAAACAAAACTAGCACAACGTCAACTAGCACCGCACCAGTAAAACTTCGAACTTTCAGTCGCTTAGCTATGTCAACATTTGCGTCAGCAGCGACGACAACCGCAGTAACTGCTAATACAATTACAGTTAATAAAGATAACTTAAAACAATATATGACAACGTCAGGTAATGCTACCTATGATCAAAGTACCGGTATTGTGACGTTAACACAGGATGCATACAGCCAAAAAGGTGCTATTACATTAGGAACACGTATTGACTCTAATAAGAGTTTTCATTTTTCTGGAAAAGTAAATTTAGGTAACAAATATGAAGGGCATGGAAATGGTGGAGATGGTATTGGTTTTGCCTTTTCACCAGGTGTATTAGGTGAAACAGGGTTAAACGGTGCCGCAGTAGGTATTGGTGGCTTAAGTAACGCATTTGGCTTCAAATTGGATACGTATCACAATACATCTAAACCAAATTCAGCTGCAAAGGCGAATGCTGACCCATCTAATGTAGCTGGTGGAGGTGCGTTTGGTGCATTTGTAACAACAGATAGTTATGGTGTTGCGACAACGTATACATCAAGTTCAACAGCTGATAATGCTGCGAAGTTAAATGTTCAACCTACAAATAACACGTTCCAAGATTTTGATATTAACTATAATGGTGATACAAAGGTTATGACTGTCAAATATGCAGGTCAAACATGGACACGTAATATTTCAGATTGGATTGCGAAAAGTGGTACGACCAACTTTTCATTATCAATGACAGCCTCAACAGGTGGCGCGACAAATTTACAACAAGTACAATTTGGAACATTCGAATATACAGAGTCTGCTGTTACACAAGTGAGATACGTTGATGTAACAACAGGTAAAGATATTATTCCACCAAAAACATATTCAGGAAATGTTGATCAAGTCGTGACAATCGATAATCAGCAATCTGCATTGACTGCTAAAGGATATAACTACACGTCCGTCGATAGTTCATATGCGTCAACTTATAATGATACAAATAAAACTGTAAAAATGACGAATGCTGGACAATCAGTGACATATTATTTTACTGATGTAAAAGCACCAACTGTAACTGTAGGCAATCAAACCATAGAAGTGGGTAAAACAATGAATCCTATTGTATTGACTACAACGGATAATGGTACTGGGACTGTGACAAATACAGTTACAGGATTACCAAGCGGATTAAGTTACGATAGTGCAACGAATTCAATCATTGGGACACCAACAAAAATTGGTCAATCAACAGTGACAGTTGTGTCTACTGACCAAGCAAATAACAAATCGACGACAACTTTTACAATAAATGTTGTGGATACGACAGCACCAACAGTGACACCAATAGGAGATCAATCATCAGAAGTGTATTCACCAATATCCCCGATTAAAATTGCTACGCAAGATAACAGTGGAAATGCGGTGACGAATACAGTGACTGGATTGCCATCCGGACTAACATTTGATAGTACAAATAATACTATTAGTGGTACACCAACAAACATTGGTACAAGTACTATATCAATCGTTTCTACAGATGCGAGCGGTAACAAAACGACGACAACTTTTAAATATGAAGTAACAAGAAATAGCATGAGTGATTCCGTATCAACATCAGGAAGTACACAACAATCTCAAAGTGTGTCAACAAGTAAAGCTGACTCACAAAGTGCATCAACGAGTACATCAGGATCGATTGTGGTATCTACATCAGCTAGTACCTCGAAATCGACAAGTGTAAGCCTATCTGATTCTGTGAGTGCATCTAAGTCATTAAGCACATCTGAAAGTAATAGTGTATCAAGCTCAACAAGCACAAGTTTAGTGAATTCACAAAGTGTATCATCAAGCATGTCGGATTCAGCTAGTAAATCAACATCATTAAGCGATTCTATTTCAAACTCTAGCAGTACTGAAAAATCCGAAAGTCTATCAACAAGTACATCTGATTCATTGCGTACATCAACATCACTCAGTGACTCATTAAGTATGAGTACATCAGGAAGCTTGTCTAAGTCACAAAGCTTATCAACGAGTATATCAGGGTCGTCTAGTACATCAGCATCATTAAGTGACAGTACATCGAATGCAATTAGTACATCAACATCATTGAGCGAGTCAGCTAGCACCTCGGACTCTATCAGTATTTCAAATAGCATAGCCAACTCTCAAAGTGCGTCAACAAGCAAATCAGATTCACAAAGTACATCAATATCATTAAGTACAAGTGATTCAAAATCGATGAGTACATCAGAATCATTGAGCGATTCGACGAGCACAAGTGGTTCTGTTTCTGGATCACTAAGCATAGCAGCATCACAAAGTGTCTCAACAAGTACATCAGACTCGATGAGTACTTCAGAGATAGTAAGTGACTCTATCAGTACAAGTGGGTCATTATCTGCATCAGACAGTAAATCAATGTCCGTAAGTAGTTCAATGAGCACGTCTCAGTCAGGTAGTACATCAGAATCATTAAGTGATTCACAAAGTACATCTGATTCTGATAGTAAGTCATTATCACAAAGTACTAGTCAATCAGGTTCAACAAGTACATCAACGTCGACAAGTGCTTCAGTACGTACTTCGGAATCACAAAGTACGTCTGGTTCAATGAGTGCAAGTCAATCCGATTCAATGAGCATATCAACGTCGTTTAGTGATTCAACGAGTGATAGCAAATCAGCATCAACTGCATCAAGTGAATCAATATCACAAAGTGCTTCTACGAGCACATCTGGTTCGGTAAGTACTTCGACATCGTTAAGTACAAGTAATTCAGAACGTACATCAACATCTATGAGTGATTCCACAAGCTTAAGTACATCAGAGTCTGATTCAATAAGTGAATCAACGTCAACGAGCGACTCTATAAGTGAAGCAATATCTGCTTCAGAGAGCACGTTTATATCATTAAGTGAATCAAATAGTACTAGCGATTCAGAATCACAAAGTGCATCTGCCTTTTTAAGTGAATCATTAAGTGAAAGTACGTCTGAATCAACATCATTAAGTAATTCAACAAGTGGTAGTACGTCCATTTCAACATCGACAAGTATCAGTGAATCAACGTCAACGTTTAAGAGCGAGAGTGTTTCAACATCACTGAGTATGTCAACGAGTACAAGTTTGTCTGACTCTACAAGTTTGTCAACATCATTAAGTGATTCCACAAGTGATAGTAAGTCTGATTCATTAAGTACATCAATGTCGACAAGTGATTCAATCAGTACAAGTAAATCTGATTCCATTAGTACATCCACATCATTAAGTGGTTCTACAAGTGAAAGTGAATCCGACTCAACATCATCAAGTGAAAGTAAATCCGATTCAACATCAATGAGCATAAGTATGTCTCAATCAACATCAGGAAGTACAAGTACGTCAACGAGTACAAGTTTGTCTGACTCAACGAGTACATCATTGTCACTAAGTGCCTCAATGAATCAAAGCGGAGTAGACTCAAACTCAGCAAGCCAAAGTGCCTCAAACTCAACAAGTACAAGCACGAGCGAATCCGATTCACAAAGCACATCATCATATACAAGTCAGTCAACAAGCCAAAGTGAATCCACATCGACATCAACGTCACTAAGCGATTCAACAAGTATATCTAAAAGTACGAGTCAATCAGGTTCGGTAAGCACATCAGCGTCATTAAGTGGTTCAGAGAGTGAATCTGATTCACAAAGTATCTCAACAAGTGCAAGTGAGTCAACATCAGAAAGTGCGTCAACATCACTCAGTGACTCAACAAGTACAAGTAACTCAGGATCAGCAAGTACGTCAACATCGCTCAGTAACTCAGCAAGCGCAAGTGAATCCGATTTGTCGTCAACATCTTTAAGTGATTCAACATCTGCGTCAATGCAAAGCAGTGAATCCGATTCACAAAGCACATCAGCATCATTAAGTGATTCGCTAAGTACATCAACTTCAAACCGCATGTCGACCATTGCAAGTTTATCTACATCGGTAAGTACATCAGAGTCTGGCTCAACATCAGAAAGTACAAGTGAATCCGATTCAACATCAACATCATTAAGCGATTCACAAAGCACATCAAGAAGTACAAGTGCATCAGGATCAGCAAGTACATCAACATCAACAAGTGACTCTCGTAGTACATCAGCTTCAACTAGTACTTCGATGCGTACAAGTACTAGTGATTCACAAAGTATGTCGCTTTCGACAAGTACATCAACAAGTATGAGTGATTCAACGTCATTATCTGATAGTGTTAGTGATTCAACATCAGACTCAACAAGTGCGAGTACATCTGGTTCGATGAGTGTGTCTATATCGTTAAGTGATTCGACAAGTACATCAACATCGGCTAGTGAAGTAATGAGCGCAAGCATATCTGATTCACAAAGTATGTCAGAATCTGTAAATGATTCAGAAAGTGTAAGTGAATCTAATTCTGAAAGTGACTCTAAATCGATGAGTGGCTCAACAAGTGTCAGTGATTCTGGCTCATTGAGCGTCTCAACGTCATTAAGAAAATCAGAAAGTGTAAGCGAGTCAAGTTCATTGAGTTGCTCACAATCGATGAGCGATTCAGTAAGCACAAGCGATTCGTCATCATTAAGTGTATCGACGTCACTAAGAAGTTCAGAAAGCGTGAGTGAATCTGATTCATTAAGTGATTCAAAATCAACAAGTGGTTCGACTTCAACAAGTACATCTGGTTCATTGAGTACCTCAACATCATTAAGTGGTTCAGAAAGCGTAAGCGAGTCTACCTCGCTAAGTGATTCAATATCAATGAGTGATTCTACTAGTACAAGTGACTCCGACTCATTAAGTGGATCAATATCTTTAAGTGGTTCCACAAGTCTTAGCACTTCGGATTCATTAAGTGATTCAAAATCATTGAGTAGCTCGCAAAGTATGAGTGGATCAGAATCAACGTCAACAAGTGTGAGCGATTCGCAGTCAAGCTCAACAAGTAATAGTCAATTTGACTCTATGAGCATCAGTGCATCAGAAAGCGACTCAATGTCTACAAGTGATTCGTCTAGCATCAGTGGATCAAATTCAACGAGTACATCACTTTCAACATCTGACTCAATGAGCGGAAGCGTATCAGTTTCAACATCGACAAGTTTAAGTGACTCAATATCAGGTTCAACAAGTGTAAGTGACTCGAGCTCAACAAGCACATCTACATCATTAAGTGATTCAATGTCACAAAGCCAGTCAACAAGTACAAGTGCATCTGGTTCCTTAAGTACATCGATATCAACATCAATGTCAATGAGTGCTAGTACATCGTCATCACAAAGCACATCGGTGTCGACATCATTATCAACATCAGACAGTATCAGTGATTCTACTTCAATAAGTATCAGTGGTTCACAAAGTACAGTAGAATCAGAATCTACAAGTGATTCAACTTCTATCAGTGACTCAGAATCATTGAGTACATCAGATTCAGACTCGACATCGACAAGTACATCGGACTCAACAAGTGGTTCAACTTCAACAAGCATATCTGAATCATTAAGTACGTCTGGTTCAGGTTCAACGAGCGTATCTGACTCAACATCAATGAGTGAATCTAATTCATCGAGTGTTTCAATGTCACAAGACAAATCCGACTCAACATCAATTAGTGACTCAGAATCAGTGTCAACAAGCACATCAACGTCATTGAGCACATCCGATTCGACAAGCACATCCGAATCACTGAGTACATCTATGTCTGGTTCACAAAGCATTTCTGACTCAACATCAACAAGTATGTCCGGCTCAACAAGTACATCTGAATCTAACTCAATGCATCCGTCAGACTCAATGAGTATGCATCATACTCACAGCACGAGCACATCTCGCTTATCAAGTGAAGCAACAACGAGCACGAGTGAATCTCAGTCTACATTAAGTGCAACATCTGAAGTGACTAAACATAATGGCACACCAGCACAAAGTGAAAAAAGATTGCCAGATACAGGTGACTCAATAAAACAAAATGGATTACTAGGTGGCGTTATGACATTATTAGTTGGTTTAGGTTTAATGAAGAGAAAGAAAAAGAAAGATGAAAATGATCAAGATGATTCTCAAGCATAAATTGAATTTATAGCTGGCTAAAATTAAAAAGACTGAGGCACCAATCACTAGAAAAATCGATATAGGATTTTAATAATTAGTGATGAACCCTTAGTCTTTTTAATGTTTTTGATATAAAAGAGGTGCAACATGTTAAAACTTTTACAACAATACGAATATAAAATTATATATAAACGTATGCTATACACATGTTTTATCTTGTTTATTTATATATTAGGCACAAACATTTCCATCGTTTCCTATAACGATATGCAAGTAAAACATGAGTCATTTTTTAAAATAGCTATTTCTAATATGGGTGGAGACGTTAATACTTTAAACATTTTCACTTTAGGATTAGGTCCGTGGTTAACATCAATGATTATCTTGATGCTGATTTCTTATCGGAATATGGATAAATACATGAAACAAACAAGTCTTGAGAAGCATTATAAAGAGCGCATCTTAACATTAATTTTAAGTGTTATTCAAAGTTGTTTTGTGATTCATGAATATGTTTCGAAAGAACGTGTTCATCAAGACAATATTTACTTAACAATATTGATTTTGGTTACTGGAACGATGTTATTAGTTTGGTTAGCTGACAAAAATAGTCGCTACGGCATCGCAGGACCAATGCCGATTGTAATGGTTAGTATTATTAAATCAATGATGCATCAAAAAATGGAATATATAGATGCAAGTCATATTGTGATTGCGTTGTTAATCATCCTTGTGATAATCACATTGTTTATCTTATTATTTATTGAATTAGTAGAAGTGAGAATACCATATATCGATTTAATGAACGTTTCCGCAACAAATATGAAATCTTATTTATCTTGGAAAGTTAACCCTGCAGGCAGTATTACTTTAATGATGAGTATTTCAGCTTTTGTTTTCTTAAAAAGTGGCATTCATTTTATTTTATCTATGTTTAATAAAAGCATATCAGATGACATGCCAATGCTGACATTTGATAGTCCAGTAGGTATTTCAGTATATTTAGTGATTCAAATGTTATTGGGTTATTTTTTATCGAGATTTTTAATCAATACTAAACAAAAATCCAAAGATTTCTTAAAGAGTGGCAATTATTTTTCAGGAGTTAAACCTGGTAAGGATACAGAACGTTATTTAAATTATCAAGCACGACGCGTATGTTGGTTTGGATTGGCATTAGTTACAGTCATTATTGGTATACCGCTTTATTTCACATTGTTTGTACCGCATTTATCTACTGAAATTTATTTCTCAGTACAACTGATTGTATTAGTTTACATCAGTATTAATATTGCAGAAACAATTCGTACATATTTATATTTTGATAAATATAAGCCATTTTTAAACCAGTATTGGTAAGGAGGTAATTATGAAATACTTTATTCCAGCTTGGTACGATGACCAACGATGGTGGCAAGACACGACTGTGCCGTATTATCAACTACAAAATAAGACGGAATTTGACGATATGATTAGTTTAATGGGAATGCACCTTGAAAATGACTTAGATTATCAACTGATTGTTCTCAATCATGCACCAAATTTAAGAACATTTTTACATCGATATGACTTATATGAGACAAAGTATTCGTCTGTGTTTGATGAAATTCAAGGATTCAGTCACCATGCGCCACAAGCGATTAATTATCATCACTTAAAATGGCCGGATGATGTTGAGTTTGTGTACACACCGTATTTATTAAAATGTGTGACGAGTGAACAGACCTATACAAATATTTATTTTAGTCAAGAAGGGTATTCAATTTGGTTTGAAGAATTTGAAAGAGATCAGTTACAACGGCGTTATATTTTTGATGACAGAGGTTATTTATCAGCGATACGTTATTTTGATGATCAGGGAGAGGCTTCTTACCAAGAATATTTAACGATTAATGGAGATTGTGTACTTCATGAAGATTTGAAAAATGGCAGAGTCACTGTTTCAAAAAGATATCAACATCACTATCAACAAACAGAATATAACAATATGGCTCAACTAATTGAAGAAAAATTTCAAGCAATGATTGCACAACAAATACATGAAGATGATCATGTGATTGTGGCTTCAGATGCTAGGCACAATCGACAAATAGCCAATCATATTCCAGCGAAATCATTAAGTTATTCATTTTTTAAAAATAGAAATGAAACTGTGTCAGATGAGGAATATCAATCTATCGTAAAGAATGCCCATTTAATTGTTGATAGTGTGCAACTAGAACGTGATTTAATTAGTCATCAAGAGAAGTATCAGCGGGAGAATACAATGATTCGAATCACACCATTTGAAACGAGACAATCACCTAATATAAGTAGTCAATTGATGGAAACATTTATAGGTGTATGGATAGATGGTATGAGTGACGCTGATTTGCAACAAATGATGCAACGACTTGTGGATTATATCGCACAGGAAGATTATTACCGTTTAATTTTATTATCGCGCCATCAAAATGACATACCGATGTGGCTTCGTGAATGTATTACGTCGGTAAATGAGGAATACCAAGCTAAACAGAATGCGGATGTTAATGTTTCAGCATTAATGACACCTGAAGATCAAGATGACATCATTGCTGTTAAGACGATACATGCTGAACATGATGTTGTAGAAGCATTGCGGACGTTGCGACTTGTGATAGATATGTCAAAAGAACCTGACTTGTATTTACAAATTAGTGCAATTAGCGCTGGGATTCCACAAATTAATGGTCAACAAACAGATTACGTCTCTGATTATGACAATGGCCGTATTATAAATACAGTTGATGAATTAGATGATGCGTTAAATTATTATTTATTTTATTTGAAAAATTGGAATTATGCGTACGCCTATTCTTTAAAATTAATAGATGCATATGCTTCTAAGAATATTATTAATCAGCTCGATGAGTTAATAGAAGGTGAAAATGATGCCACGTAAATTTAGAGTTTTGCAAATTGGAGGAGACGATTTAGAACCTATTTTTCAACACAAAAAAGGTGTGAGTTGGGATTACTTCGATATTGGATTGTTTGAATTTGATAGTGGTTATGTAGAGGCTATTGAAGCGATTGTTGAAGCAGAAGGGCGCTTTGATTTTATCTATATTCAAGCACCATACTCGGAGACATTAACGAATTTATTACAAATGATAAGCGAACCATACAATACGTATGTTGATGAATCATTTTGGTCAGTTGAATATGAACAAGACGAAAATGTCCAAAAATACGTTGTTCAACCATTACATTACCGGAATATTGAAGAACGTAATAATAAATTAGAGGCAGTTAGCTTCTCAGGACAGTATGGAGATAAGGTTTCTCCTAAGTTAGCACTTGTGCATCCGAATTTTAAAGGAGATGTCGTTTACCAAGGTAATTCAGAGCTCACATTGAGTGGAGAATTTGGGAAAGAATTTAAACCTATCGCATCTTGGCAAAATAATCTCGTTTACGATAAAGATAAAGTCATTCAAATATGGCCAGAATTTGATATTGATGGTGCGGTCGAGTTGCAATATACATTTAGATTGATTCAGACTGGCGCTGATGGTGCATTAATTGAACAAATCGTATTGACTGATGATATGTTAGACAGTCCTTTAGAGATACCTGCGAAACCATTTGATGCTTATATAAGTGTAACTGTTAAGGCGCGTGGGAACGGGACGGTACATTTAGGACCTATACACAAACGATGGTCTAGATTAGACATGGGTCAATTTTTACTTGGTGGTAGTCGTTTCGTAGATAGTCAACGACAGGAATTTATTTATTATTTCCACCCTGGTGATATGAAACCGCCACTAAACGTATATTTTAGTGGTTATCGAACAGCGGAAGGTTTCGAAGGATATTATATGATGAAACGTATGAATGCACCGTTTTTACTTATCGGCGATCCTCGTGTTGAAGGTGGTAGTTTTTATATCGGTTCATCTGAATATGAACAAGGTATTATCAATGTTATTGACGAGACATTAGAAAAGCTGAATTTTAAATCACATGAATTAATATTATCTGGTTTATCTATGGGTTCATTTGGTGCCTTGTATTATGGTGCTCAGTTAAATCCTCAGGCAATTATTGTTGGTAAACCACTTGTTAATATTGGAACGATTGCTGAACATATGCGATTACTTAGACCAGAAGAGTTCGGTACAGCATTAGACGTCCTGGTGTCTAATGAAGGTGATACATCTCAAGCGTCGATACAGGCATTAAATCAAAAATTTTGGCAAACATTTCAAAAGAAATCATTGTCACAAACTGTTTTTGCCATAGCATATATGCAACATGATGATTATGATCCACATGCATTTCAAGAGCTATTACCTGTATTGACAGCACACCAAGCAAGAGTGATGAATCGCAGTATTCCTGGGCGACATAATGATGATTCACCTACCATTGCAAGTTGGTTTGTTAATTTTTACAACATTATTTTGGAAGACAAGTTTGGGAGAGTTCAACATGCTGAAAAACAAAACATTTAAAGTTACTTGGAATTATATTTCACAAACTACATTTATGTATGGCTCTAAAGTATCATTTTCAAATGGTGAAGTGACTTTTATAAATCCTTTGATGCCCTCTGGATTACCGATTCATGAGTGGTTGATGTTAAAGCAATTTTCAAAATATAAAAGTGCGCCAAGTTTACCAATTTTGCGTAGAGGACAGCATTATAAATTGCATTTTGATTTTGATGCAACGCCTGCTGGTTCAGTGTATTTTATCATCATTTTTTATAATAAAAATGGCACAAAACTAAGTACTGAGATTGTAAAGTCAAATAGTATTACGATTCAATATCCTGATGAAGCCTATGCTTATAAAATAAAAATGATGAATGCAGCATCGACGAGTCTTATATTTAGATGTTTAACAATCACAGAGATGACGCATCAATATGATTTAGAGTATAAAAGCATGCGGGTGACGAAGATAGGTGATGACCAATATGGAAATGATATGATCAATGTCATTATTGCAGAACCATCTGACACCTATCCAACTATTTCGAATGATTTTTTGAAACTGTTTGGTCATGTTTGGCTCGTTGAACGTTGGATGGACGACAATATCGAGGGAAATATTAAGCAACTAAAGAATGATTTGCAAAGTCAAGATACCCTAAAGGCTATTAATTTGATTAGTTATGGGTCAAAGTCAAATGTTTTTGCAACTTATGTCGCTCAGCATTTGGGTTGCAAAGTGTATCGTACAAGCCATGAAGATGATGATTTAAAAGGATGGCTTACAGAACATGTCCCAGGAAATCATGAACTAAAAGATACAAATGTCGAGGTTTATTTTAAAGAAGAGCAAGACAAACATCTAAATTATATGTCACGTTTAATGAATCCAGTACGATTTTTAGATTACTTAGATGTATCGAAACTGAATGGTGGGGAAGTAAATGAAACATAAACTAGATGTTACGATAAACGAATTAAGACTAAAGTCGATTAGAAAAATAGTGAAACGCATCAATACATGGAGCGATGAAGTTAAATCATATTCTGATGATGCGTTAAAACAAAAGACAATAGAATTTAAAGAACGTTTAGCATCAGGAGTTGATACACTAGATACATTGTTACCTGAAGCTTATGCAGTGGCACGTGAAGCGAGCTGGAGAGTATTAGGTATGTATCCTAAAGAAGTTCAGTTAATCGGAGCGATTGTATTGCATGAAGGTAACATTGCGGAGATGCAAACAGGCGAAGGTAAAACATTAACGGCAACGATGCCTTTATATTTAAATGCTCTTTCGGGAAAAGGAACATATTTAATTACAACGAATGATTATTTAGCGAAGCGAGATTTTGAAGAGATGCAACCATTATATGAATGGTTAGGTTTAACTGCTTCATTAGGTTTTGTTGATATTGTGGATTATGAGTATCAAAAAGGGGAAAAACGTAATATATATGAACATGATATTATATATACAACTAATGGACGTCTCGGTTTTGATTATTTAATTGATAATTTGGCTGATAGTGCGGAAGGGAAATTTTTACCACAATTAAATTACGGTATTATTGATGAAGTGGATTCAATCATTTTAGATGCTGCTCAAACACCATTAGTTATTTCGGGTGCACCAAGATTACAATCAAATCTATTTCATATTGTGAAAGAGTTTGTAGATACATTGATTGAAGACGTGCATTTTAAAATGAAGAAGACCAAAAAAGAAATATGGCTGTTAAATCAAGGTATTGAAGCGGCACAATCATACTTTAATGTTGAAGATTTATATAGCGAACAAGCGATGGTCCTAGTGCGTAATATTAATTTAGCACTGCGCGCACAATATTTGTTTGAATCTAATGTCGATTACTTTGTATATAATGGTGATATTGTTTTAATTGACCGTATTACAGGTCGTATGTTACCGGGAACTAAGTTGCAAGCTGGACTTCACCAAGCTATTGAAGCGAAAGAAGGTATGGAGGTTTCAACAGATAAAAGTGTTATGGCAACAATTACCTTCCAGAATTTATTTAAACTTTTTGAATCATTTTCAGGTATGACAGCTACAGGAAAATTAGGCGAATCAGAGTTCTTTGATTTGTATTCAAAAATAGTCGTACAAGTACCAACTGATAAAGCGATTCAACGTATCGATGAACCAGATAAAGTGTTTCGTTCAGTTGATGAGAAAAACATCGCGATGATTCATGATATAGTTGAACTTCATGAAACGGGGCGACCGGTTTTACTCATAACGAGAACTGCTGAAGCGGCTGAATACTTTTCGAAAGTATTATTCCAAATGGATATTCCTAATAATTTACTCATTGCGCAAAATGTTGCAAAAGAAGCGCAGATGATAGCTGAAGCAGGGCAAATTGGTTCCATGACTGTTGCGACTAGTATGGCAGGTCGAGGCACAGATATTAAACTTGGTGAAGGTGTCGAAGCATTAGGTGGATTAGCTGTTATTATTCATGAACATATGGAAAATAGCCGTGTAGACAGGCAATTACGTGGTCGTTCTGGTAGACAAGGGGATCCGGGATCATCTTGTATATATATTTCACTAGATGATTATTTAGTTAAGCGATGGAGCGATAGTAATTTAGCGGAAAATAATCAATTATATTCATTAGATGCACAACGATTATCGCAAAGTAATTTGTTTAATCGCAAAGTTAAGCAAATTGTAGTTAAAGCGCAGCGTATCTCGGAAGAACAAGGGGTTAAAGCTCGTGAAATGGCTAATGAATTTGAAAAAAGCATTAGTATACAGCGAGATCTTGTATACGAGGAACGCAATCGAGTTTTAGAAATAGATGATGCTGAGAATCAAGATTTTAAAGCGTTAGCTAAAGATGTATTTGAAATGTTTGTAAATGAGGAAAAGGTGCTAACAAAATCGCGTGTTGTCGAGTATATTTATCAAAATTTAAGTTTCCAATTTAATAAAGATGTGGCTTGTGTTAATTTTAAAGATAAGCAAGCAGTAGTGACATTTTTATTAGAGCAATTTGAAAAGCAATTAGCTTTGAATCGTAAAAACATGCAAAGTGCATATTATTATAATATTTTCGTTCAAAAAGTCTTTTTGAAAGCAATTGATTCATGTTGGTTAGAACAAGTCGACTATTTACAACAATTAAAAGCAAGCGTTAATCAACGACAAAATGGGCAACGTAACGCTATTTTTGAATACCATAGAGTTGCCTTAGATTCATTTGAAGTTATGACACGAAATATCAAAAAAAGAATGGTGAAAAATATTTGTCAAAGCATGATTACATTTGATAAAGAGGGTATGCCAGTTATACATTTTCCATAAATGAAAAGGGGTAGCGCATGACAATATATAATATAAACTTTGGTATAGGCTGGGCGAGTAGCGGTGTTGAATATGCACAAGCTTACCGTGCTAAATTATTGAGACGTACAAATCAAGACACTAAATTTGTGTTTTTAGATTTTATACAGTCAGAGAACATACAGACATTAACGCAAAACATTGGGTTTAAAGATCAAGAAGTTATTTGGTTGTATCAGTATTTTAGTGATATTTCTTTAGCATCAACAACGTACACGTTAGATGACATTGAACGTGAGCTTGGTCATGACATTAGTTTTAGAGAAAGAAATGGTAAGATAGTCCGCCTATATTTTAATGGGAAATCATCATTTGTAACATGTTATCTGCAAAATGAACAAAAAGATATTGTGGATCGTGCAGAATTTGTAATTAATAGTATGTTAGTACGTAAAGATTTTTATAGTTATACGCGCATATTTTCTGAGTATTATGCACCAGCTGATAATAAAGCGAAATTATATATGCGACAATTTTATAATCAAGATGGTTCCATCGCTTATAACGAATATATTGATGGAGACAGCTCTATATATGTGTTTGAAGATGCGGTGTTGTATAACAAAACGGAATTTATTGCATACTTTTTACAACGATTGAATTTAACCCGAGACGATATTGTCATATTAGACCGCGCTTCTGATATTGGTCAGGCTGTTTTGCAGCATAAAGGTGATAGTAAAGTTGGTGTTGTGATTCATGCTGATCATTATAGTAATAATATGATGAGTGAGCAGCATATACTATGGAACAATTATTATGAATATCAATTTTCAAAAGCTAAATACATTGATTTCTTTATTACAGCAACAGATATTCAAAATCATATGGTTTGTCGACAATTTGAGCAATATCAAGGTTATCGCCCACGTGTTTATACTATTCCTGTGGGAAGCATTGATGCATTATCATATCCAACATTATCAAGAAAGCCATATGCGATGATTAGTGCATCTCGTTTAGCGAATGAGAAACATATTGATTGGCTTGTCAAAGCGGTTATCGTGGCTAAACGACAAGTGCCAGAATTAACATTTGATATTTATGGAGAAGGTAGCGAGAAGACGCGACTGCGTAAAATTATTGATACACACCGCGCACAAGATTATATTCGTTTACTAGGGCATGTTAAACTTGATGAAATTTATAATGATTATGAGTTATTTCTTTCTGCATCAACTAGCGAAGGTTTTGGGTTAACACTAATGGAAGCGGTAGGCTCAGGACTAGGTATGATTGGATTAAATGTGAATTATGGTAACCCAACCTTTATTCGAGATGGGGAAAATGGCTACTTGGTACCTTTTGATACCGACGAAGATAGTGTGGATGATGTTATCGCAAAACTAGCTCATGCCATTGTAATGTATTTTAACAATGGTCCCCAGACACCACATGACATCTCTTATGAAGTGGCACAGCAATTTATGACTCAAGATATTATTTTAAAATGGGAAACATTAGTTCAAGAGGTGCTACATGATTAAATTATTTGATTACTTTAACGATCATTCACGAAAGTTATATGAGTCTTTTAAAGCCAGTAAGTTGGAAGAAGATTTAACAATTGTACTCAATGACAATGGCTTTTTACCGGACGATGTTATATCACCGTATCAATTTTTTGCAGATAATCATAATACAGAAAATATGAAACCACGATTTTTTAATCAGGTTACTGTACCAGCTTTTTGGGAAATTAAAGGTAACAACAATTCGGCTACAATTAATGATATGGGACGTCTACGAGGTAAAATATTTTATCAAAGTGGAGAGCGCCCTAGAATTGTTAGTCGTGTCGAATGGTTTGATGACCAACAACGTGTCCGATTTGTCGATTATTATTCTAAGAATGGTATTAAATTTGCACAAACTGTTTACGATTTAAATCGTAAAGCGATCTTGAAGAAATATATGACAGCAGAAGGTAAAGAAGTGATTTATGAAAATTTTGTAACATCTGATGTCATATTGGATTGGCAAGGGAAGTCTTACTTTTTCCCTTCAAAGCTCGCATTCGCATTATTTTTTATCAAGCAACTTGAAATTACGGAACATCATTTCGTTATTAACTCACTAGCCCTACCATTTTCAGTGTTATATAATTTGCCATCAAAAGGTAGTGATGTTTTGGTATGGCAAGAACACTGTAATGGTAATGTCCCGGGAAATATGCAATTGATGTGTAAAGGTGATATGAAACGACATTGTAATATTATTATTCCAGATAAAAACGAATATGAAACGATGCTCAATATAGCAGACGCAAAGGTTCAATCTCGTATTTTACAAGGCGGATATCTATATAACTATCGTAGTCGTAATAGATATACTAAAGAAATTGTAATATTAACTAACTCGGATCAACTTCGTAACATCAAGGTATTGGTTGAAACTTTACCAGATTTTAAGTTTCACATCGCTGCTATTACAGAGATGTCTGATAAGCTAATGCAACTTGATCAATATGCTAATGTGCATTTATACCCATCTATTAATATTGACAGGGTAAATGAACTATACCAGTTATGTGATATTTATCTTGATATCAATGAGGGTAATGAAATTTTAAATGCGGTGGAACAAGCGTTTGACTATGAGTTGTTGATTTTAGGTTATCGTCAAACCGCACACCATGCTAAAGTAACATTATCAGAGCACTTATTTGAGCATAATGATGAGATAACAATGGAAAGTAAAGACCAATTAATACAAATGTTAGAAAGTTTGAAAGATCAACAACAGTTTCGAGATGCTTTATTAGCACAAAAAGCACATGCACACGAAATCTCGCGTGAACAATTCGAGCAAGTTTTTAAACAGGCGCTCGAAAGCTAAAAGGAAAAAGCAGTCTAAAATAAAACATCATTTAATATAAAAGATTTGACGTAATATGATGTTAGCGACATGGACAATATGATATTACGTCATGCTTGTTTTGTTTACTTAAATATAAGCTAAGTAATAAGTAGATAATTACTAACAACAATAACTAGATAGATAAGTGTAAATTTCTTGTAAACAGGTATATAATAGTATGTAATTCTTTGAAGGAAGTAAGTGAGGAAGGAGTATGTTGATGGCTAAATATCGAGGGAAACCGTTTCAATTATATGTAAAGTTATCGTGTTCGACAATGATGGCGACAAGTATCATTTTAACGAATATCTTGCCGTACGATGCCCAAGCTGCATCTGAAAAGGATACTGAAATTACAAAAGAGATATTATCTAAGCAAGATTTATTAGACAAAGTTGACAAGGCAATTCGTCAAATTGAGCAATTAAAACAGTTATCGGCTTCATCTAAAGAACATTATAAAGCACAACTAAATGAAGCGAAAACAGCATCGCAAATAGATGAAATCATAAAACGAGCTAATGAGTTGGATAGCAAAGACAATAAAAGTTCTCACACTGAAATGAACGGTCAAAGTGATATAGACAGTAAATTAGATCAATTGCTTAAAGATTTAAATGAGGTTTCTTCAAATGTTGATAGGGGTCAACAAAGTGGCGAGGACGATCTTAATGCAATGAAAAATGATATGTCACAAACGGCTACAACAAAACATGGAGAAAAAGATGATAAAAATGATGAAGCAATGGTAAATAAGGCGTTAGAAGACCTAGACCATTTGAATCAGCAAATACACAAATCGAAAGATGCATCGAAAGATACATCGGAAGATCCAGCAGTGTCTACAACAGATAATAATCATGAAGTAGCTAAAACGCCAAATAATGATGGTTCTGGACATGTTGTGTTAAATAAATTCCTTTCAAATGAAGAGAATCAAAGCCATAGTAATCGACTCACTGATAAATTACAAGGAAGCGATAAAATTAATCATGCTATGATTGAAAAATTAGCTAAAAGTAATGCCTCAACGCAACATTACACATATCATAAACTGAATACGTTACAATCTTTAGATCAACGTATTGCAAATACGCAACTTCCTAAAAATCAAAAATCAGACTTAATGAGCGAAGTAAATAAGACGAAAGAGCGTATAAAAAGTCAACGAAATATTATTTTGGAAGAACTTGCACGTACTGATGATAAAAAGTATGCTACACAAAGCATTTTAGAAAGTATATTTAATAAAGACGAGGCAGTTAAAATTCTAAAAGATATACGTGTTGATGGTAAAACAGATCAACAAATTGCAGATCAAATTACTCGTCATATTGATCAATTATCTCTGACAACGAGTGATGATTTATTAACGTCATTGATTGATCAATCACAAGATAAGTCGCTATTGATTTCTCAAATTTTACAAACGAAATTAGGAAAAGCTGAAGCAGATAAATTGGCTAAAGATTGGACGAATAAAGGATTATCAAATCGCCAAATCGTTGACCAATTGAAGAAACATTTTGCATCAACTGGCGACACGTCTTCAGATGATATATTAAAAGCAATTTTGAATAATGCCAAAGATAAAAAACAAGCAATTGAAACGATTTTAGCAACACGTATAGAAAGACAAAAGGCAAAATTACTGGCAGATTTAATTACTAAAATAGAAACAGATCAAAATAAAATTTTTAATTTAGTTAAATCGGCATTGAATGGTAAAGCGGATGATTTATTGAATTTACAAAAGAGACTCAATCAAACGAAAAAAGATATAGATTATATTTTATCACCAATAGTAAATCGTCCAAGTTTACTAGATCGATTGAATAAAAATGGGAAAACGACAGATTTAAATAAGTTAGCAAATTTAATGAATCAAGGATCAGATTTATTAGACAGTATTCCAGATATACCCACACCAAAGCCAGAAAAGACGTTAACACTTGGTAAAGGTAATGGATTGTTAAGTGGATTATTAAATGCTGATGGTAATGTATCTTTGCCTAAAGCGGGGGAAACGATAAAAGAACATTGGTTGCCGATATCTGTAATTGTTGGTGCAATGGGTGTACTAATGATTTGGTTATCACGACGCAATAAGTTGAAAAATAAAGCATAATTATATTGGGGGAAGAGCATCTATATATTTTTTTAAGTATATAAGACGTCTTATTTCCCTTTAATTTATTGTGAAGTATATGCAAAATGCAATGAATAGATTGTCCATCATTTTAACGTTATAATGAATTTAACGACTTAGAACTACACAAGTAAAGGAGAATGAAGATGTCTCGAAAAACGGCGCTATTAGTTTTGGATATGCAAGAAGGTATAGCGAGTAGTGTACCTAGAATAAAAAATATTATTAAAGCGAATCAGAGAGCAATTGAAGCAGCAAGACAACATCGAATACCAGTCATTTTCATACGTTTAGTGTTAGATAAGCATTTTAATGATGTCTCCTCGAGTAATAAAGTGTTTTCAACAATTAAAGCTCAAGGATATGCGATTACTGAAGCAGATGCATCTACACGAATACTTGAAGATTTAGCACCACTAGAAGATGAGCCGATTATTTCTAAGCGACGCTTTAGCGCATTTACAGGTAGTTACTTGGAAGTTTATTTACGTGCAAATGATATTAATCATTTAGTATTAACGGGTGTCTCTACAAGTGGAGCTGTATTGAGCACGGCATTAGAAAGTGTAGATAAAGACTATTATATTACTGTTTTAGAAGATGCTGTTGGTGATAGATCAGATGATAAACATGACTTTATTATTGAACAAATTTTATCACGCTCATGTGACATTGAATCCGTAGAGTCATGGAAAAGTAGTTTATAGTTAATATAACGTCAATTAAAGCTCGGCAGTAATGTTTGAGAATAAGTACATTTGCTCATATTTATAAAATGTGTGAGATGGCAATTGAAACGGATATGATGAGGAACATTTGAACATAAAATAATATATTTATATAAAACGACCCGAGGCGTTCGAACTGAATGCCTCGGGTTTAATTGAATAAGAAATCGGACTTATGAACAGAAATATGTTTAAGTCCGAACTCCTTGTTTATACTTATAAATTTTACGGGTTTAATATAATACTTATTTACCTGTAATATATGATAATTCTTCAGCGGCAGCTGCGTTGATAGTTCTATGAGAAATGATACCTAATCCTTTAACATTGGATTCTGAAATAACGATAGAACCATCACTGTTAACTTTTTCAACAAATGCTACATGACCGTAATGTTGATCTGCACCAAATTGTCCAGCCTCAAATACAACAGCAGCATGACGTTTTGGTGTATGACTTACTTGATAATCACGGTATTGAGCTCGATTATTCCAATTATGTGCATCACCTAAATCACCTGAGATAGATGTACCAAATTGTTTCATACGGTTATATACGTACCAAGTACATTGGCCATGTGGATATGGCATACTATCAGATACCTCACGGAAAGGTTTGAATTCATCTGATGAATCATCATAATCCTTGATAGAACGTTCATATTTATCTAAATCTGGCATGCGTTCATCGTCAAACTGAGTTAATTGATAGTGTTTAATAATACTGTTTAATTTCTTAGCATAGTTTGGATCTGTAGCATATGTTTTAGATAAGTGTGATGTTGCATCTTTATAAGAATCGGCTTCCGATTTCCATGTTGGTTTATAAATTGTTCGATTGCCATCAATACCATTTTTAATAAGGTCAGAGTAATCTTTTAGTGATTCTTTCGTGCTTGGATATTTTCGGAATCCAGCATTAATACTATACAATTGATTACCATCAGCTTCTAATGTGTTAAAAGGAACAGAATTCCCTTCAAAAGCACCTTTGATACCGAATAAATTATGGTTTGGTGACTTAGCTAAAGCACTACGACCTGAGTCAGATTCTAAGATTGCTTGGGCAATCATGACAGACGCATAAATATCGTTATCTTGACCAATGCGATGTGCATCTTTAGCAATTGATTTGACAAATTGACGTGTATCTTTTGAGTCAACAACGTTAAATTGTCCGCTATCATCATTGTTAGATATACTAGGATCTGTTTCGAATAATGATGTTGCACGTGTATCCTTTTGATTAACATCGTTATTGAATGATTGAGCAGGTTTAGATTTATGTTTCAATTCATCTTGTGTTGGTAACTGTGGATTCTTTGTATTAGATTTTTCATTTTTGTCTTTTTTAGATTGAGATGCATAATCTTTTTGTGTTTTCTTTGCATCTTCACTGTATTGATCCAAAATAGAGTCTAAAGCCGAATCTGACATTGATTGATTATCTTTCGATGAAGATTTTTGATTTGCTTTATCGTCACTTGCTGGTTGACTATTTGATTGATTAGGTTGTGTTGGCTTTGGCGAATTTGGTTGCTTATTAGATGTACTTGGTTTTGTATTGTTTGATTTAGGTGCTTTTTGATTGTCTGCTTTATCTTGTTTAGATGATTGCGTATCAGTGTCATTTTTGATGCTATTGTCACTGTTTTTATTCGAATCATTTGTTGACTTTTCGCCATTACGAGGTTGTTCGTAATCAGAAATATCCGAATTTAAATTGAATAAGTTTTGGATTAAAGTTGTTAATGAGTAATTATCATCGTATTTATTTTTGGTTAGCAATTGGTTTATATTGGTTTGTGGTAAATTCTTATAAATAAAATCAATGATATTGTTAGAGTCTGAAGTGCTGTCGTCTATAGTTTTAAATTTTTTGTCGTTATTGTCTTGGTTACTTGTATTATTTTTGTCTGCTTTATCAATATCTTTACTTGTAGTATCCTTAGAAGTTTCATCGTCATTAGATTTTTTTGAATCATGAGATGTTGTCTTAGCTGTAGTATCTTTTTGAGGTGTATCAGCATAAGCGGTAGGTGAAACTAAAGTAGGTAATACGAGCGTAGTTGATAGCAAATAAATTAAAATTTTATTTTTAGGCATATTTCGTATTCTCCCTTGAAAAATATAATAATTAAGTGTGATAATAAACTATGATTTGTTATAATTTATCGTATGCTGAAAATAGTTGATAGGTATCAATCGACTAAATATCTTCCAGTAAATTGATTATACTAATTCACAACGCAAAAATAAATTAATTTACAAAAAATATATAAAAAATATGAATAATTCCTACATAGGAGTGTGACAATGAAGAACGCATTTAAATTATTTAAAATGGATCTGAAGAAAGTAGCTAAGACGCCAGCTGTGTGGATTATCTTAGCAGGCTTAGCTATTTTGCCATCGTTCTACGCTTGGTTTAACTTATGGGCAATGTGGGATCCATATGGCAACACGGGACACATCAAGGTCGCAGTCGTTAATGAAGATAAAGGCGACACAATCAGAGGGAAAAAAGTTAATGTCGGTAATACGATGGTTAATACACTCAAGAAAAATAAAAGTTTTGATTGGCAGTTTGTAAGTAGAGAGAAAGCTGATCATGAGATAAAAATGGGTAAATATTTTGCAGGTATTTACATCCCATCTAAGTTTACACATGAAATTACAGGGACACTACGTAAGCAGCCTCAAAAAGCAGATGTAGAATTTAAGGTGAATCAGAAGATTAACGCTGTTGCGTCTAAGCTAACAGATACTGGTTCGTCAGTTGTCGTTGAAAAAGCGAATGAACAATTTAATAAAACAGTAACTCGAGCATTATTAGAAGAAGCTAACAAAGCAGGTTTAACTATTGAAGAAAATGTGCCGACAATTAACAAGATAAAAAATGCGGTATATTCAGCAGATAAAGCTTTACCTAAGATTAATGACTTTGCGAATAAAATTGTATATTTGAATAACCACCAAGCGGATTTAGATAAATATGCCAATGATTTTAGAAAACTAGGAAATTATAAAGGTGATATTTTAGATGCTCAGAAAAAATTAAACGAAGTCAATGGTGCTATTCCGCAACTTAATGAAAAGGCTAAGTTGATATTAGCTTTAAATAATTATATGCCGAAAATTGAAAAAGCGTTAAATTTTGCAGCTGATGACGTGCCAGCGCAGTTCCCTAAAATTAATCAAGGACTTAACATTGCGAGTCAAGGTATTGGTCAAGCTAATGGACAGTTAAATGATGCCAAAGGCTTCGTCACACAAGTTAGAAGTAGAGTCGGTGATTATCAAGATGCAATTCGACGCGCGCAAGATTTAAATCGAAGAAACCAGCAACAGATTCCTCAAAATAGCGCGGCGAACAACGAAACATCAAATAGTGCACCTGCAGCTGGTAATGGTGTAGCATCAACGCCACCAAGTGCACCAAGTGGCGATACTGCACCAAATAATAATGTTACGCAAAATACCGCACCAAATAGTAATAATGCGCCTGTATCGACTACACCACAAAGTACAAGCGGGAAAAAAGATGGTCAAAGTTTTGTAGATATAACAACAACACAAGTCAGCACAGCTAACGAGAACACACAAAACATTACAGATAAAGATGTTAAATCAATGGAAGCGGCATTAACGGGCTCTTTATTATCATTATCAAATAATTTAGATACCCAAGCGAAAGCCGCACAAAAAGATAGTCAGGCATTACGTAATATTTCGTATGGGATTTTAGCATCGGACAAGCCTTCTGATTTTAGAGAGTCTTTAGATAATGTTAAGTCCGGTTTAGAATACACAACGCAATATAATCAACAATTTATCGATACATTAAAAGAGATTGAGAAGAATGAAAATGTTGATTTATCAAAAGAAATTGATAAGGTAAAAGCAGCTAATAATCGAATTAATGAATCATTAAGGTTAGTTAATCAATTAAGCAATGCATTAAAGAATGGTAGTTCAGGAACTGCTGAAGCTACTAAATTACTAGATCAACTTTCAAAACTAGATTCATCATTATCATCATTTAGAGATTATGTTAAAAAAGATCTTAACAGCTCTTTAGTATCAATATCACAACGTATTATGGATGAATTGAACAAAGGGCAAACTGCATTATCCAATGTTCAGTCTAAATTAAATACAATTGATCAAGTCATTAACAGTGGACAAGCTATTTTAAAAAATGGTAAAACACGTATTGATCGCTTACAAACAGTATTACCAAGTATTGAACAACAATACATTAGTGCTGTTAAAAATGCTCAAGCAAACTTCTCGAAAGTGAAAAGTGATGTAGCTAAAGCTGCTAACTTTGTGCGCAATGACTTACCACAGTTAGAACAGCGATTAACTAATGCGACAGCAAGTGTGAATAAAAATTTACCAACGTTATTAAATGGTTATGATCAAGCGGTAGGATTACTAAATAAAAATCAGCCACAAGCGAAAAAGGCTTTATCAGATTTAGCTGATTTTTCTCAAAATAAATTGCCTGATGTTGAAAAAGATTTGAAAAAAGCGAATAAAATTTTCAAGAAATTAGACAAAGATGATGCAGTCGACAAATTAATCGACACACTTAAGAATGATTTGAAAAAGCAAGCGGGTATTATTGCAAATCCTATTAATAAGAAGACTGTTGATGTTTTCCCAGTTAAGGATTATGGTTCAGGTATGACACCATTCTATACTGCACTGTCAGTATGGGTAGGTGCACTCTTGATGGTAAGTTTATTAACGGTTGATAATAAACATAAGAGTCTAGAGTCAGTCTTAACGACAAGACAAGTGTTCTTAGGTAAGGCAGGATTCTTTATAATGCTTGGTATGTTGCAAGCACTCATTGTATCGGTTGGAGATTTGTTAATCCTAAAAGCAGGAGTTGAGTCACCTGTATTATTTGTACTTATAACGATTTTCTGTTCGATTATTTTCAACTCAATCGTATATACGTGCGTATCATTACTTGGTAACCCAGGTAAAGCCATTGCAATCGTATTGCTTGTATTACAAATTGCAGGTGGTGGGGGAACATTCCCAATTCAAACTACGCCACAATTTTTCCAAAACATTTCGCCATACTTACCATTTACGTATGCAATTGATTCATTACGTGAAACAGTAGGCGGTATTGTTCCGGAAATCCTAATTACAAAATTAATTATATTAACGTTATTTGGTATAGGATTCTTCGTTGTAGGTTTAATTTTAAAACCTGTAACAGATCCATTGATGAAGCGCGTATCTGAAAAAGTTGACCAAAGTAACGTTACAGAATAAAAATTAAATCCACACATTAGGGTTATAGCTCCTTAATGTGTGGATTTTTATGTTTTTAGACAGAAGAGATAGTAATTTCTGTCTTTTATGGGACGGTTGTTATCATTGCTATTATCCAGGATGACTTACTATAGCACTAATATTACCGACAAAGTGAATATCCTCGTCTTCCGTAGTTAAAATAAAGCTAGAACCTTTTTGGATGTCATAGTGCTTATCGTTTACTGTTAAAGTACCAGTACCATCGATAATTGTAACTAAGCAATAAGCATGTGGTTTATTGAATTTTAAATCTCCATGAATATCCCATTTATATACTGCAAAATATTGATTATCTACAAATTGAGTTACAGTGTGTGTGTCGATGTGAGTTGTTATAGGAGTAGTATTTGGTTCATGATTGCCTAATTCAATCACATCTTTACTTTGCTCTAAGTGCAAATCACGCAATTGACCATTTTGATCTCGTCTATCATAGTCATAAATACGGTATGTCGTATCGGAGGATTGTTGTGTCTCTAAAATTAAAATACCCGAACCAATGGCATGGACAGTGCCAGCAGGAACATAATAAAAGTCACCGGGCTTAACAGGTATACGTTTGAAAAGACTGTCAAATTCATGATTATCAATCATGTCTATTAACGTCTGTTTATTATGTGCATGTACGCCATATATAATTTCAGCACCTGGGGCTGCATCTAAAATATACCAACATTCTGTTTTACCTAGTTCGCCTTCGTGTTTTAAAGCGTAGTCATCATCTGGGTGAACTTGAACAGATAATTTATCATTGGCATCTAATACTTTAGTTAGCAGAGGGAAACTATCTCGTGAATCATTATCGAATAATTCACGATGTTGTGACCAAAGTTGATCTAGGGTCATATCCTTGTATGGACCATTGATAATTGTATTAGGACCATTTGGATGTGCAGAAATTGCCCAGCATTCACCAGTTGTTTCATTAGGGATATCATAGTTAAATGCTTTTAATGCATGACCGCCCCAAATTCTGTCTTTAAAAACGGGTTGTAAAAATAATGCCATAGTTAAAACTCCTCTATATTTTCATTAATAAGTTATAAATTTCTGTAGTACTGTTTGCATTAATTAGTGATTGGCGTGTCTCATCATTCATTAACGCTTTAGATAAGCGCTGAAGTATTTTTAAATGTGTATCCTGACTGTTGTTTGGTACGGCAATTAAGAATATCAATTGAGGTAGACTACCATCTAGACTGTCCCATTTAACACCATGATTATTTTTCATAACAGCTACAATCGGTTGTTTTACAACATCAGACTTTGCATGTGGAATGGCCACGTTCATGCCAATAGCTGTCGTAGACTCCATTTCACGTTCTAGTATTGCATTTTTTAAATGCGATGTGTGCTCTACATAACGGCAAATTTTAAGTTTATGAATCAACATATCAATTGCTTCGTTTCGAGACATGTCGTGATCAGTAATTATCATAGTTTGTTGATCAAAAACATGAGAAGGTTTATTGAGATGTGAATGTTTCGCGGTGTTATCTACATTGTCAACCTCTGTATCATGTTGTGTAATATCTGTATCATGAAGTTGCGTGTGTTGCGCTGGTGCATCTACTGCTATAACTGGTGTATTGCGTTTTAATAATAGTACAGTAGTCATTGTGACAAGACTACCTACTATCACTGCAAAGATAAACCATAATACATGATCAATACCACCTAATACAGCCACGATTGGACCTCCATGTGCGACTCTATCGCCGACACCACCAATGGCTGCAATGACTGATGCAATCATTGCACCAATGATGTTTGCAGGTATAATGCGCAATGGATCTTGGGCTGCGAAAGGAATAGCACCTTCAGTAATACCAAATAGTCCCATAGTGAAGGAAGCCTTACCCATTTCTCTTTCGGAATGATTGAATTTATACTTTTGAACAAACGTTGCTAAACCTAAACCGATTGGTGGTGTACATACAGCAACTGCGACCATACCCATAACGGCGTAATTACCTTCAGCAATAAGTGATGAGCCAAATAAAAATGCTACCTTGTTTACTGGACCGCCCATATCGAAGGCAATCATCGCACCTATAATCATCGCAAGTATAATAATATTAGCACCTTGCATACTTTTTAACCAGGTTGTTAATGCCTCAAAAATATTAGAAATTGGTGCACCGATTAAAAATATAAATATCAATCCTACAACGACCGATGAAATAATGGGAATAATAATGATAGGCATAATTGGTGCCATTGCTTTTGGAACTTTAATATCTTTAATCCACTTTGCGATATAACCTGCTAAGAAACCAGCAACAATACCACCTAAAAATCCTGCGCCTGCATCACTGCCATAAAAACTACCGTCAGCAGCGATAGCGCCGCCAATCATACCAGGAACAAGACCGGGCTTGTCAGCGATACTAACAGCGATATATCCAGCTAGTATTGGAACCATAAATTTAAAGGCTAAACTACCAATGTTTTCAATGGATTTCCAAAATGAATCATCTGGGATGACTAATCCTTTTGATGTCGTTTCACCGCCTAGAGTCAGCGCGATGGCGATAAGGAGTCCACCAACTACGATAAAAGGAACCATAAACGATACACCGTTCATTAAATGTTGATACACCATTTGAATACCACTTTTAGACTTACCGCGATCTTTCGAATGATAATTTGTTTCAGATTGATAAATAGGCGCATCTTGATTAATGATACGTTGAATTAGACCTCTCGGATTATGAATCCCTTCGCGAACATTTTCATTAATCAACCGTTTACCAACAAATCGGGACAGATCAACTTGTTTATCAGCTGCAATTATGACACCGTCAGCTTCTTCGATGTCTTGCGTAGTTAAAACATTTTCAGCACCAACACCGCCCTGTGTCTCTACTTTAATATCCACACCCATTTCTTTTGCTACCTGCTCAAGCTTTTCTTGAGCCATATATGTATGTGCAATGCCATTTGGGCATGAGGTAATAGCTACAATTTTCATAAAATCATCTCCTTTTCTATATTGTAAGCGTATTCTCGATACTAAAAAAAAGAATAATTACCGTTACTAGTGGCAATTATTCTTGTAAGTATTCAAATAACTGTTGCTTTAAACTATGATCATCTAAACTACATAAATGGTTCACTGAATCATCATCCAAGTTAGCAATTAATTGCATCATTTGTTTTGTAAAAGCTTTGTCTTTATGCGAAATCGCTAAGAAAAAGACAAGTTTGACATCGTGTTGTCGCCAAGGAAAAACATCTTTTGTGCGAAAAATAAGCACATGTGATTGTAAAACTTTTTCAGGATCTCCATGAGGAATCGCCATAAAATTACCTATGTATGTAGAAGATGATTTCTCACGCTCTAAAGCTGATTCGATATATCCTTCTACAATCGCATGATGTGCTTGTAATATTTTTTGAGCTTCTTCAAAAATTTGCACAGTATGCCGTGATTTTTGTTCAGTATTTACGACAAGGAAATTGACAGTGTCCATATGATGATGTGCTTGAACCGGATTTTGCTTTTGCTTCACAACGTGTCTGATTTTGTGACGATCATCTTCAGAAAATAATGGTGCAACCTTGATAGTCGTCAGGTGCTTAGGAAGTATGTTTAGCGTTTGTTTAGGAATATCATGGGTCGTTATTAATAAATCTACATTGTCAAAGTGATAGTGTGTTATATTTTCTAGTTTAATCGTATTTATCACTGACAACTCTTCGGATAAGTTATTTATTTTAGTTTCTAAAAAATTCGACACACCTAGACCATAATAACAAGCAATGACTACATTTAATTGTGTTTTGGTACGACGCTCGATGGCAGCTTGAAAATGAATTGTTAAAAATGCAATTTCATCTTCGCTCATCTCTATATCAGTATCAATTGCTAATTTATCAATCGCTTCAAAAAGTGTGTTAAACACAAAGGGATAGAGTTTTTTAATCTCTATAACTAAAGGATTGTTTAAATAAATGTTTTGAGTGATACGTAAATATGCTTTACTAAAATGATTATATAAATTTTGTTGTAAAATCGAATCTTCATTGAAAGGTACATGAATACGTTGCTGCATCAATTCGATTAAGCGATCAATATAACTTTGTATAAATATACGTTCTATGCCAATATCGAGTTTATTAAAATGATAAGCAATAAAGAATGAAAACATATTGATTACTTTTTCGTTCAAGTCATAACCTAATCTTTCGTTGATTTGCTTAATGCAAGATTGAGATATCAATTTTGAATCGTGGTTTAACGTGTCTAGCTCACTTAAAGATTGCTTACGTTTAATGATTAAAATGAGATGAATTAAAAGCTGTTGTATTTGAATATCAGTTGTTTCAATACTATGTTGTTGAAGTGTCTCTTGTATAATATGCGAAATCATCCTTTGGTGTGAATCAGGTAATTCATTTAAAATTAGGTCTTCAACATGTACATGCCCTGATGATAATTGATTTAAATGGATGATGGCATTAGTGATATCATTATCTGTTCCATCGACCACAATACCTTGTTTTTTCTTGATTGTTAAAGCGATATTAAATTTTTGACACCATTGTTGAATTCGAACGAAATAGTCGTTGAGCACAGTTTTAGATAATAGATAATCTTGCTCTAGTTGTTGCAATGTCTGCGATTTATTGTGCATTAGCAGTTGATACGCCATAGATAATAATAGTTTTTCTTTATATGATTGAATATGCGTGTAACGTTCAGTTATCGTTTCTAAGGTATACTGAGATGTATTTAATTGATATCCTTTAGATTTAATACTTACGATGATATCATCCATAAAATTGCTATTGATAACATGGATATCATTGCGAACTGTGCGGTTTGAAACATTGACATGTTTAGCAATTTCATTAGAACTAATGTGCTTTGATGGATTTTTAATAAAAAACTGGAGTAGTTTTAAGTGTCTATCAAGCATTTAACATGTACCTCCTTTCTAAATTTTTCGTGTAAGCGTTTTTAAGGGTGTATTAATATTATTAAACATGAGAGCTTATACATACGTCAATGACATTAAAGCGAACTTTTATATGATTTTAACAGAGTGCGAATTATGCAAATAAAGAACAGCAGTAAGATATTTCAAATAGAAAAATATCTCACTGCTGTTTTTCTGAATTTATGCATCTGGTACTTGTGGACGTATCAGGCAAATGATTAATTTTTAGGTGATTGTGCTTGAGGTGTTTGTTTAGAAGGCGTATTGGTATTATTTGATTTATTAGCAGGTGGTGTGTTCTGTTGTTGATTATTTTGGTTGTTTGTTGACGATTGACTGCCACCACCGTGAGTATTATTTTTATTTGAATTTGAGTCTTTTGGCTGAGCTGGTTGCGTATTCGATGGTACTGTTGAATGGTTGTTAGGAACATTTGACGGTGAAGATGGTTGATTGTCATTAGTAACGTTATTGCCATTATTTTGATTTTTATCTGTTTTGTCTGCACTATCATCTTGTTGATCATTTTCTTCGGTTTCTGTCTTTTTATGCGTAGATTTATTTTCTTGTTCTTGGTTATTACTTGATGATGTAGAATGATTTATTGCAGCATAAATTGCGAACCCAAGTGCTCCGATTAATACGATAATTACGATGGTAATAAGAAGTTTTTTCAAATATAACGCCTCCATGTTAATGAAAAGTAGTTGATACGTGAAGCTAAATAATTTATTTCAATATTGCCATAATCATTTTAAAAAATAAATATTAGAAAAGTAGGCGATATTAATATTTTCATTGTTTTTTGTGTACTTCAATTAGTATAACAAAACTGTTATGTATTTATAAATATAATCATTAGTATTTTTATGGCTGAAAAAGTTATAATAAAAGTGTAAGGAATAAAATATTTGTATGGAAAAGAGAGATAATTATGAATAAAACCAGTAAAGTTTGTGTAGCAGCAACATTAGCATTGGGCACACTGATTGGAGTAACAGTTGTTGAAAATTCGGCGCCAACAAGTAAACAGGCACAGGCAGCAATAACCCCATATTATACTTATAATGGTTATATTGGTAATAATGCTAATTTTATTCTGGATAAGAATTTTATTAACGCGATTAAGTATGATAATGTGAAATTCAATGGTATTAAATTAGCTAAAACGAATACGATAAAAAAAGTAGAGAAATATGATCAAACTTTTAAAGGTGTTTCTGCAAAAGGAAACGAAGCAAGTCAATTGCAATTTGTAGTTAAAAATAATATTTCATTAAAAGATATCCAAAAAGCTTATGGCAAGGACTTGAAAAAAGAAAATGGTAAAACAAAGGAAGCTGATAGCGGTATTTTTTACTATCAAAATGCTAAAAAGACATTAGGCATCTGGTTTGTCGTTGATCATAATAGAGTTGTCGAAGTAACAGTTGGACATACACCATACAAAACAAGTAAATAAAATAATGGCATATTAAGGCTAGAGTGTGAGGAGTGATACCGCATTCTAGTCTTTTTTATTAAATAATAACGATTATTGCGTCTTACATAGTTGTTTGAAATTGATAAAAATGTTTATTTGATTATGATTATTTAAATAGTTATCTCACATATTTCAAGCATTGATTAAGTATATAGAGCACTATTTTGTATTTGTTAATATTTTCACAAAAATAAAGCCTTGATAAATTTTAAAATATAATTAAGCTCAATTTTTAAAATTTTATTTAGCTACAGATAACATTTTTAAAAAAGAAAAGAATCAATAAATAAAATCAACGAACAAAAAGTATAGAAATAAATAGAAATAATCATTTACTTTTCTGAAAAATTAAATTAATATTTTATTTATAAGCTGTTTTTAAGATTTCAGGAGGAATGAAATGTGAGGAAATTTTCAAGATATGCATTTACAAGTATGGCAGCATTAACCTTGTTGAGCACTTTATCACCAGCAGCATTAGCGATTGATTCAAAAAATAAACCAGCTAATTCTGATATTAAATTTGAGGTGACTCAAAAGAGTGATGCGGTCAAAGCATTAAAAGAATTGCCTAAATCCGAAAATGTAAAAAATATTTATCAAGATTACGCTGTTACTGATGTAAAAACTGATAAAAAAGGATTTACGCATTATACATTGCAACCGAGTGTTGATGGTGTTCATGCACCTGACAAAGAAGTGAAAGTACACGCAGACAAATCAGGAAAAGTCGTTTTAATCAATGGGGATACTGATGCGAAGAAAGTAAAGCCAACGAATAAAGTGACATTAAGTAAAGATGACGCAGCCGACAAAGCATTTAAAGCAGTTAAGATTGATAAGAATAAAGCGAAAAATCTTAAAGATAAAGTCATTAAAGAAAACAAAGTTGAAATCGATGGTGACAGTAATAAATACGTTTATAATGTTGAGTTAATTACAGTGACACCAGAAATTTCACATTGGAAAGTTAAAATTGATGCTCAAACTGGCGAAATTTTAGAAAAAATGAACTTAGTTAAAGAAGCTGCAGAAACTGGTAAAGGAAAAGGTGTACTTGGCGATACAAAAGATATCAATATCAATAGTATTGACGGTGGATTTAGCCTAGAAGATTTAACGCATCAAGGTAAATTATCAGCATTTAGCTTTAATGATCAAACAGGTCAAGCAACATTGATTACTAATGAAGATGAAAACTTCGTAAAAGATGAGCAACGTGCTGGCGTAGATGCAAATTATTACGCTAAACAAACATATGATTATTACAAAGACACATTTGGTCGTGAATCATATGACAACCAAGGTAGTCCAATTGTTTCATTAACGCATGTTAATAACTACGGTGGTCAAGATAACAGAAATAATGCCGCATGGATCGGTGACAAAATGATCTATGGTGATGGTGATGGTCGCACATTCACAAGTTTATCGGGTGCAAATGACGTAGTAGCACACGAATTAACACACGGTGTGACACAAGAGACAGCGAACTTAGAATATAAGGACCAGTCAGGCGCTCTAAATGAAAGCTTTTCAGATGTTTTTGGATACTTTGTAGATGACGAGGATTTCTTAATGGGTGAAGATGTCTACACACCTGGAAAAGAGGGAGACGCTTTACGCAGCATGTCAAACCCAGAACAATTTGGTCAACCAGCTCATATGAAAGACTATGTATTCACTGAAAAAGATAATGGTGGCGTACATACGAATTCTGGAATTCCAAATAAAGCAGCTTATAACGTGATTCAAGCAATAGGGAAATCTAAATCAGAACAAATTTACTACCGAGCATTAACGGAATACTTAACAAGTAATTCAAACTTCAAAGATTGTAAAGATGCATTATACCAAGCGGCTAAAGATTTATATGACGAGCAAACAGCTGAACAGGTGTATGAAGCATGGAATGAAGTAGGCGTGGAGTAAAAATATATAAACAAGAAGAAGTAATGTTAAACACTTATAAATAATTAAATTTTAAATACAGCTTATATATGGGGTATACCTACATTGATAATTGACTTTGTAGGTATACCCTCTCTTTGTAATTAGATGAGAGGAGTGTGAGGGTTGTCTGCCGAAAGACTACTCGGCAGTCTAAAATCATTACAAGTAGTAGATATGTGATAATTAAATGCTGACTTAGAATACAAAATTCATTTTAAAAGTTGTCACAAAAAATTTACATGTATTTTTATTATCTTTTGCAAAACAAAGTGTTAAATTATAAATGAAACATGCATGAATTTATTTTTTAATACAAGAAACGTAACTACCAAAGGAGTTTACAATATGAAGAAAAGTAAACGATTAGAAATTGTTTCTACAATAGTTAAAAAGCATAAGATTTATAAAAAAGAACAAATCATTTCATATATTGAAGAATATTTTGGTGTAAGATATAGTGCAACAACAATTGCTAAAGACTTGAAGGAACTAAATATATATCGTGTCCCTATCGATTGTGAGACATGGATTTATAAAGCTATTAATAATCAAACAGAACAAGAGATGAGAGAAAAGTTTAGACACTATTGTGAACATGAAGTTCTAAGTTCAATCATCAATGGTTCATACATTATCGTCAAAACCTCACCTGGTTTCGCCCAAGGCATAAACTATTTTATCGATCAGCTAAATATAGAAGAGATATTAGGTACGGTGAGTGGAAATGACACTACATTAATCTTAACTGCCTCAAATGATATGGCAGAATACGTATATGCAAAATTATTTAAATAGACATGTATCAAATGAATAATAAAAATTTGTTTCGTATCACGTGTACTCAAGTTAGTTACCAAATATTAACTTGTGTACGCGTTTTTTTATGGAAAGAAAGAATTCATAGTCATTCAATTGACTGTATAAAAAACTTTATACAACATGTTTTTATGGGTATTTTTGAATAAAAAATGTATATTTTGACCCAAAATACCTTTATTTATGTATAAAAATCCATTATTATGTATTGTATAACAAAAAGATATGAAATTTTCGACTTTCTTTATGTGAATATAATCACATGTAAGCGTTTGAAGATTGTCTATACTCTAAATGAATTCAAAGATAAAAGGAGGAAATAGACATGACAGATGGTCCAATTAAAGTAAATAGCGAAATTGGAGCTTTAAAAACTGTGTTACTTAAGCGTCCTGGAAAAGAATTAGAAAATTTAGTGCCTGATTATTTAGATGGATTACTATTTGATGATATTCCATATTTAGAAGTAGCTCAAAAAGAGCATGACCATTTTGCGCAGGTGCTAAGAGAAGAGGGTGTTGAAGTACTTTACCTTGAGAAGTTAGCAGCTGAAAGTATTGAAAATCCTCAAGTAAGAAGTGAATTTATTGATGATGTATTAGCAGAGTCTAAAAAAACAATATTAGGTCATGAAGAAGAAATTAAGGCATTATTTGCGACACTTTCTAATCAAGAACTTGTAGATAAAATAATGTCAGGGGTACGTAAGGAAGAAATTAATCCGAAATGTACACATCTAGTAGAGTATATGGATGATAAGTATCCATTCTATTTAGATCCAATGCCAAACCTTTATTTTACTAGAGATCCACAAGCCTCAATAGGACACGGTATAACAATCAATCGGATGTTCTGGAGAGCACGACGACGAGAATCAATATTTATTCAATATATTGTAAAGCATCATCCTAGATTTAAAGATGCGAATATTCCAATCTGGTTAGATCGAGATTGCCCATTCAATATTGAAGGCGGCGATGAACTTGTTTTATCTAAAGATGTCTTGGCTATAGGCGTTTCAGAACGTACATCTGCACAAGCTATTGAAAAGTTAGCGCGACGTATTTTTGAAAATCCGCAGGCGACGTTTAAAAAAGTAGTAGCAATTGAAATTCCAACTAGTCGAACTTTTATGCACTTAGATACAGTATTTACAATGATAGATTATGACAAATTTACAATGCATTCAGCCATTTTAAAGGCAGAAGGCAATATGAATATATTTATTATTGAATATGATGACGTAAATAAAGATATTGCCATCAAACAATCTAGTCATTTAAAAGATACTTTAGAAGACGTACTAGGTATAGATGATATCCAATTCATTCCAACAGGAAATGGTGATGTCATTGATGGTGCTAGAGAGCAATGGAATGATGGCTCAAATACATTATGTATAAGACCAGGCGTTGTAGTGACTTACGATAGAAACTATGTATCGAATGATTTATTGAGACAAAAAGGCATTAAAGTCATTGAAATATCTGGTAGCGAGTTGGTACGTGGACGTGGGGGCCCTAGATGTATGAGTCAACCATTATTCAGAGAAGACATTTAACGTAATAAATTATAGAAACGAGGGTGAAAATAATGACAGAAATTCAAAAACCGTATGATTTAAAAGGCAGATCATTATTAAAAGAAAGTGATTTTACCAAAGCAGAATTCGAAGGACTTATTGATTTTGCAATTACATTAAAAGAGTATAAGAAAAACGGTATTAAGCATCACTACTTATCTGGAAAAAATATTGCACTACTATTCGAAAAGAATTCGACGAGAACGCGTGCTGCGTTTACAGTTGCGTCTATTGATTTAGGTGCGCATCCAGAATTTTTAGGAAAAAATGATATTCAATTAGGCAAAAAAGAATCTGTAGAGGATACTGCGAAAGTATTAGGTAGAATGTTCGATGGTATTGAATTCCGTGGTTTTTCACAACAAGCTGTTGAAGATTTAGCGAAGTTCTCTGGTGTACCGGTGTGGAATGGATTAACAGACGATTGGCATCCTACACAAATGTTAGCTGATTTTATGACAATAAAAGAGAATTTTGGATATCTAGAAGGAATAAACTTAACTTACGTTGGAGATGGACGTAATAATATTGCGCATTCATTAATGGTAGCAGGTGCTATGTTAGGTGTTAATGTAAGAATTTGTACACCTAAATCATTAAATCCAAAAGAGGCATATGTTGATATTGCAAAAGAAAAAGCGAGTCAATATGGTGGTTCAGTCATGATTACGGATAATATTGCAGAAGCAGTTGAAAATACAGATGCTATATATACAGATGTTTGGGTATCGATGGGTGAAGAAAGTGAATTTGAACAACGTATTAATTTATTAAAAGACTATCAAGTGAATCAACAGATGTTTGATTTAACAGGTAAAGATTCAACGATATTCTTACATTGTTTACCAGCATTCCATGATACAAATACACTTTATGGACAAGAAATTTATGAAAAATATGGATTAGCTGAAATGGAAGTTACAGACCAAATCTTTAGAAGTGAACATTCAAAAGTGTTTGATCAAGCTGAAAATAGAATGCATACAATTAAGGCAGTAATGGCAGCAACATTGGGGAGTTAATCACTAAATGGAACGATATGAATATGATGTGTCTGATGATATAAGTGTCATGTACAGACACCTCATATTGGTATTAAAGGAGAAATGAATATGAACGAATCAGGAGATAACAAACTCAGTAAATCTTCTTTAATTGGACTAGTTATAGGATCCATGATTGGTGGCGGTGCGTTCAATATAATGTCTGATATGGGCGGTAAAGCCGGTGGATTAGCCATTATTATTGGTTGGATTATTACAGCTATAGGAATGATTTCATTAGCGTTCGTATTTCAAAATTTAACCAATGAACGGCCGGAGCTAGACGGTGGTATTTATAGTTATGCTCAAGCAGGATTTGGCGATTTTGTAGGATTTATCAGTGCTTGGGGATATTGGTTCTCAGCGTTTTTAGGCAATGTTGCCTATGCAACACTATTGATGTCAGCAGTAGGTAACTTTTTCCCGATTTTTAAAGGAGGCAACACATTACCAAGTGTTATTGTCGCCTCGTTACTACTCTGGGGTGTCCATTTCTTGATTTTAAAAGGCGTTGAAACAGCAGCATTTATCAATAGTATTGTTACTGTTGCAAAGTTAATACCGATTTTACTTGTAATCATATGCATGATAATTGCATTCAATTTTGACACTTTTAAAACAGGCTTTTTCAGTATGACGTCAGAGGGTGTATTGCCATTTAGTTGGGCGAGCACAATGAGCCAAGTTAAAAGTACGATGCTAGTGACAGTTTGGGTGTTTATCGGTATCGAAGGTGCAGTAATTTTTTCTAGTAGAGCTAAAAATAAAAAAGATGTAGGTAGTGCCACGGTTATAGGACTTATATCAGTTTTAATTATCTATTTCTTATTAACTGTATTAGCTCAAGGCGTGATTTTGCAAAATCATATTTCGCAATTAGATTCGCCAAGTATGGCACAGGTGCTTGCAACTATTGTAGGTGGTTGGGGATCTACACTTGTAAATATTGGTTTAATTATTTCGGTACTAGGTGCATGGTTAGGATGGACACTGCTTGCTGGTGAATTACCTTTCATTGTTGCAAAAGATGGATTATTTCCAAAATGGTTTGCTAAAGAAAATAAAAATGGAGCACCTGTAAATGCACTGCTTATTACCAATATATTAGTACAATTATTTTTAATAAGTATGCTATTTACACAGAGTGCGTATCAATTTGCATTTTCACTAGCATCAAGTGCTATTTTATACCCTTACATGTTCAGTGCATTTTACCAAGTTAAATACACTTTAGAGCATCGACAGCAAGCAACTACTAAACAATGGACGATTGGTATCATAGCCTCAATTTATGCTATATGGCTTATATATGCAGCAGGTATCAATTACTTATTATTGACGATGTTACTTTATATTCCAGCTCTTCTTGTTTATACAATCGTTCAAAAGAATAATCAGACACGTTTGATTAAATCAGACTATATTCTTTTTATGATTATTATCGTACTTGCAGTTATCGGGTTAATTAAGTTATTGATGGGAACGATAAATGTTTTTTAAAAGGAGCGACAAAAATATGAAAGAGAAAATTGTCATTGCATTAGGCGGTAATGCGATACAGACAACAGAAGCAACAGCTGAAGCACAACAAACAGCTATTAGATGTGCGATGCAAAACCTTAAACCTTTATTTGATTCACCAGCGCGTATTGTCATTTCACATGGTAATGGTCCACAAATTGGAAGTTTATTAATCCAACAAGCTAAATCGAACAGTGACACAACGCCGGCAATGCCATTGGATACTTGTGGTGCAATGTCACAGGGTATGATAGGCTATTGGTTGGAAACTGAAATCAATCGCATTTTAACTGAAATGAATAGTGATAGAACTGTAGGCACAATCGTTACACGTGTGGAAGTAGATAAAGATGATCCACGATTTGATAACCCAACTAAACCAATTGGTCCTTTTTATACGAAAGAAGAAGTTGAAGAATTACAAAAAGAACAGCCAGACTCAGTCTTTAAAGAAGATGCAGGACGTGGTTATAGAAAAGTAGTTGCGTCACCACTACCTCAATCTATACTAGAACACCAGTTAATTCGAACTTTAGCAGACGGTAAAAATATTGTCATTGCATGCGGTGGTGGCGGTATTCCAGTTATAAAAAAAGAAAATACCTATGAAGGTGTTGAAGCGGTTATAGATAAAGATTTTGCTAGTGAGAAATTAGCAACGCTGATTGAAGCAGATACCTTAATGATTCTTACGAATGTAGAAAATGTATTTATTAACTTTAATGAACCTAATCAACAACAAATCGATGATATTGATGTAGCAACACTGAAAAAATACGCGGCACAAGGTAAGTTTGTGGAAGGATCGATGTTGCCAAAAATAGAAGCTGCGATACGATTTGTTGAAAGTGGGGAAAACAAAAAAGTTATCATTACCAATTTAGAGCAGGCATACGAAGCTTTGATTGGTAATAAAGGTACACACATTCACATGTAGCACTTTATCACGCGACAAAACATTAAATATGTTTCTCCGTTGATTCAAATGAAAAAGTTGTCTGCTGACACTTTGCAAGGTTTGAAGGAGTTTAACTTATGACAGAAAACTTTATTTTGGGTAGAAATAATAAATTAGAACATGAACTAAAGGCATTAGCAGATTACATTAATATACCATATAGTATATTACAACCATATCAAAGTGAATGTTTTGTCAGACATTATACGAAAGGCCAAGTTATTTATTTTTCGCCACAAGAAAGTAGCAATATTTACTTTTTAATTGAAGGTAACATTATTAGAGAACATTACAATCAAAATGGAGATGTATATCGTTATTTTAATAAAGAGCAAGTATTATTTCCAATCAGTAACTTATTTCATCCGAAAGAGGTTAACGAATTGTGTACAGCATTAACCGATTGTACAGTTCTTGGATTGCCTAGAGAATTGATGGCCTTTTTGTGCAAAGCTAATGATGATATATTTTTGACACTTTTTGCATTAATAAATGATAATGAGCAGCAACACATGAACTATAACATGGCATTAACAAGTAAATTTGCTAAAGATCGAATTATCAAATTGATATGCCATCTATGTCAGACAGTAGGATACGATCAAGATGAATTTTATGAAATCAAACAGTTTTTAACTATTCAACTCATGAGTGATATGGCTGGGATTTCCCGGGAAACAGCTGGTCATATTATTCATGAACTTAAAGATGAAAAACTTGTTGTTAAAGATCATAAAAATTGGTTAGTAAGCAAACATTTATTCAATGATGTATGTGTTTAATATACAATGTAAAATGAATAAGTTGAACATGAGGTCTAACGTACATTTATACGTTAGGCCTTTTTTGCTAGCATGATGAATAATTTAAAATGTTAGTTAAATTTGATTGTTGAAATTACAGTAAAATTTAAGGTGATGAAAAATTTAGAACTTCTAAGTTTTTGAAAAGTAAAAAATTTGTAATAGTGTAAAAATAGTATATTGATTTTTGCTAGTTAACAGAAAATTTTAAGTTATATAAATAGGAAGAAAACAAATTTTACGTAATTTTTTTCGAAAAGCAATTGATATAATTCTTATTTCATTATACAATTTAGACTAATCTAGAAATTGAAATGGAGTAATATTTTTGAAAAAAAGAATTGATTATTTGTCGAATAAGCAGAATAAGTATTCGATTAGACGTTTTACAGTAGGTACCACATCAGTAATAGTAGGGGCAACTATACTATTTGGGATAGGCAATCATCAAGCACAAGCTTCAGAACAATCGAACGATACAACGCAATCTTCGAAAAATAATGCAAGTGCAGATTCCGAAAAAAACAATATGATAGAAACACCTCAATTAAATACAACGGCTAATGATACATCTGATATTAGTGCAAACACAAACAGTGCGAATGTAGATAGCACAACAAAACCAATGTCTACACAAACGAGCAATACCACTACAACAGAGCCAGCTTCAACAAATGAAACACCTCAACCGACGGCAATTAAAAATCAAGCAACTGCTGCAAAAATGCAAGATCAAACTGTTCCTCAAGAAGCAAATTCTCAAGTAGATAATAAAACAACGAATGATGCTAATAGCATAGCAACAAACAGTGAGCTTAAAAATTCTCAAACATTAGATTTACCACAATCATCACCACAAACGATTTCCAATGCGCAAGGAACTAGTAAACCAAGTGTTAGAACGAGAGCTGTACGTAGTTTAGCTGTTGCTGAACCGGTAGTAAATGCTGCTGATGCTAAAGGTACAAATGTAAATGATAAAGTTACGGCAAGTAATTTCAAGTTAGAAAAGACTACATTTGACCCTAATCAAAGTGGTAACACATTTATGGCGGCAAATTTTACAGTGACAGATAAAGTGAAATCAGGGGATTATTTTACAGCGAAGTTACCAGATAGTTTAACTGGTAATGGAGACGTGGATTATTCTAATTCAAATAATACGATGCCAATTGCAGACATTAAAAGTACGAATGGCGATGTTGTAGCTAAAGCAACATATGATATCTTGACTAAGACGTATACATTTGTCTTTACAGATTATGTAAATAATAAAGAAAATATTAACGGACAATTTTCATTACCTTTATTTACAGACCGAGCAAAGGCACCTAAATCAGGAACATATGATGCGAATATTAATATTGCGGATGAAATGTTTAATAATAAAATTACTTATAACTATAGTTCGCCAATTGCAGGAATTGATAAACCAAATGGCGCGAACATTTCTTCTCAAATTATTGGTGTAGATACAGCTTCAGGTCAAAACACATACAAGCAAACAGTATTTGTTAACCCTAAGCAACGAGTTTTAGGTAATACGTGGGTGTATATTAAAGGCTACCAAGATAAAATCGAAGAAAGTAGCGGTAAAGTAAGTGCTACAGATACAAAACTGAGAATTTTTGAAGTGAATGATACATCTAAATTATCAGATAGCTACTATGCAGATCCAAATGACTCTAACCTTAAAGAAGTAACAGACCAATTTAAAAATAGAATCTATTATGAGCATCCAAATGTAGCTAGTATTAAATTTGGTGATATTACTAAAACATATGTAGTATTAGTAGAAGGGCATTACGACAATACAGGTAAGAACTTAAAAACTCAGGTTATTCAAGAAAATGTTGATCCTGTAACAAATAGAGACTACAGTATTTTCGGTTGGAATAATGAGAATGTTGTACGTTATGGTGGTGGAAGTGCTGATGGTGATTCAGCAGTAAATCCGAAAGACCCAACTCCAGGGCCGCCGGTTGACCCAGAACCAAGTCCAGACCCAGAACCAGAACCAACGCCAGATCCAGAACCAAGTCCAGACCCAGAACCGGAACCAAGCCCAGACCCGGATCCGGATTCGGATTCAGACAGTGACTCAGGCTCAGACAGCGACTCAGGTTCAGATAGCGACTCAGAATCAGATAGCGATTCGGATTCAGACAGTGATTCAGATTCAGACAGCGACTCAGAATCAGATAGCGATTCAGAATCAGATAGCGACTCAGATTCAGATAGCGATTCAGATTCAGATAGCGATTCAGATTCAGATAGCGATTCGGATTCAGACAGTGATTCAGATTCAGACAGCGACTCAGAATCAGATAGCGACTCAGAATCAGATAGTGAGTCAGATTCAGACAGTGACTCGGACTCAGACAGTGATTCAGACTCAGATAGCGATTCAGACTCAGATAGCGATTCAGACTCAGACAGCGATTCAGATTCAGACAGCGACTCAGATTCAGACAGCGACTCAGACTCAGATAGCGACTCAGACTCAGACAGCGACTCAGATTCAGATAGCGATTCAGACTCAGACAGCGACTCAGACTCAGACAGCGACTCAGACTCAGATAGCGACTCAGATTCAGATAGCGATTCAGACTCAGACAGCGACTCAGATTCAGATAGCGATTCGGACTCAGACAGCGATTCAGATTCAGACAGCGACTCAGACTCGGATAGCGATTCAGATTCAGATAGCGATTCGGATTCAGACAGTGATTCAGATTCAGACAGCGACTCAGACTCGGATAGCGACTCAGACTCAGACAGCGATTCAGACTCGGATAGCGACTCGGATTCAGATAGCGACTCAGACTCAGATAGTGACTCCGATTCAAGAGTTACACCACCAAATAATGAACAGAAAGCACCATCAAATCCTAAAGGTGAAGTAAACCATTCTAATAAGGTATCAAAACAACACAAAACTGATGCTTTACCAGAAACAGGAGATAAGAGCGAAAACACAAATGCAACTTTATTTGGTGCAATGATGGCATTATTAGGATCATTACTATTGTTTAGAAAACGCAAGCAAGATCATAAAGAAAAAGCGTAAATACTTTTTTAGGCCGAATACATTTGTATTCGGTTTTTTTGTTGAAAATGATTTTAAAGTGAATTGATTAAGCGTAAAATGTTGATAAAGTAGAATTAGAAAGGGGTCATGACGTATGGCTTATATTTCATTAAACTATCATTCACCAACAATTGGTATGCATCAAAATTTGACAGTCATTTTACCGGAAGATCAAAGCTTCTTTAATAGCGATACAACTGTTAAACCATTAAAAACTTTAATGTTGTTACATGGATTATCAAGTGATGAAACGACATATATGAGATATACAAGCATAGAAAGGTATGCGAATGAACACAAATTAGCTGTGATTATGCCCAATGTGGATCATAGCGCATATGCTAACATGGCATATGGTCATAGCTATTATGATTATATTTTGGAAGTGTATGATTATGTTCATCAAATATTTCCACTTTCCAAAAAGCGTGATGACAATTTTATAGCAGGTCACTCTATGGGAGGATATGGCACAATTAAATTTGCATTAACACAAGGGGATAAATTTGCCAAAGCTGTACCATTATCTGCTGTGTTTGAAGCGCAAAATTTAATGGATCTAGAGTGGAATGATTTTTCAAAAGAGGCCATAATTGGCAATCTTTCAAGTGTTAAAGGAACTGAACATGATCCGTATTACTTGCTAGACAAAGCTGTAGCTGAAGATAAACAAATTCCAAAATTGCTCATTATGTGTGGTAAACAAGACTTTTTATATCAAGACAACTTAGATTTTATCGATTATTTATCACGCATAAATGTTCCTTATCAATTTGAAGATGGACCAGGAGATCATGATTATGCATATTGGGATCAAGCGATTAAGCGTGCTATAACATGGATGGTGAATGATTAATTATTTCTTGGAAAATATGTGGCTGCATTAAATACACAGAGTGAGAGATACAAACTATTTACGCACGACTAACATTTCTAAGTGTTTAAATTATTTTTGTATTAATATGATTGGCGCAATTTGCTGATACACAAAAATGTTTCTCGTGAAACTTAGATTTAGCTTATAGTTTTATCATCATTTGTATGACTTACATTATAAATTTTATTATAATGAGGTTAACGCTTTGAAAGGAGTCATCATCATGTCGACCAATAAAAACGATTATGAGCATATGTTGTTTTATTTTGCATATAAAACCTTTATTACTACCGCTGATGAAATTATAGAGAAGTATGGTATGAGTCGTCAGCATCATCGTTTTTTGTTTTTTATCAATAAATTACCTGGTATTACTATTAAATCATTACTAGAAATATTAGAAATTTCTAAACAAGGATCACATGCAACACTTCAAAAATTAAAAGAGCAAGGTCTCATTATTGAAAAAGTTTTAGAGACTGATCGACGTGTCAAAAAATTATATTCGACGGATAAAGGCGATCAACTCATTGCTGAATTGAACAAGGCGCAAGATGAATTATTGCAAAATATATATCAACAAGTCGGTTCGGATTGGTATGATGTGATGGAAGCATTGGCTAAAGGGCGACCTGGCTTTGATTTTATTAAGCATTTGAAAGATGAAAAAGAAAGCTAGCATCAGAAATGTTAAAAATCTTCGCATTCTTAAATTTAAAAAATATGTCAAAAAGTGTATAATAAAAACATATAATTTAATTGAACTCAGTTTCAACACATCTTAGAAAGGAGTTTGAATGATGAAAAAATTAGCAGTTATTTTAACATTAGTTGGCGGTTTATACTTCGCATTTAAAAAATACCAAGAACGTGTTAACCAAGCACCTAACATTGAGTACTAAATTAAACCATAAAAAATTCCCGAACACCTTGTTATAGTGCTCGGGAATTTTTTTATGCTTTACTTGAATATATCAAATATTATTTTTGCGCTTTCTGTATTTTCGATATTACCACTAAATGATTCTGATCTAGGTCCGTAAGCGTAGGTATTAACATCCTCGCCTGTATGTCCATCGGAAGTCCACCCTGTATAAGATTTATCATTTACTGGCTTCTGAATAGCGTGTTGTAGGGCTTTTGTTTGCGTTTCTACTTCTGCGGATTTTTCGTCTTTTTCTTTTTTAAGTAGTCTTTTTAGCTTTTTATTCTCTTTTTTAACCTTTTTCATATCATCTTGTGAAAATTCAAATCCATAACCTTCATTAATAACTTTTTCAGGGTCTTCACCTTTAGCCATTTTTTCTGTCATATATGATCCAGAGTGTTTCATAGATTTAATCGGTTGAGGATTCCATTCGTATCCTTTATCTTTACCAATTGTTAGACCACCAGTAGAGTGATCTGCTGTTGCAACGACAAGTGTATCTTTATGTTTCTTAGCATATTGAATGGCGTCATCGAATGCTTTTTCAAAACCTTCCATTTCAGACATAACGCCTGTAATATCGTTGGAATGCGCTGATTTATCTATAGAAGCACCTTCGACCATTAAAAAGAATCCTTTTTTATTGCGCTCAAGCTTACTAAGTGCACTTTGTTGCATATCAGCTAATGATGGTTCGTCTTTAGAAGCATCTATTGCAAGTGGCATATTTTTATCTGCAAACAAACCAAGAACTTTATCTTTATCAGATTTTGATAACTCCTTACTGTTCGTGGCAAGGTCGTAACCATCTTTTTTGAATTTTTTATCTAAATTGCCATTACTTTTACCGAAATATTTAGCGCCGCCGCCTAATAAAACATCAACTTTATGCTTTCCGTTGATTTTATCTTTATAAAATTGTTTAGCGATTTCGTTTTTATCATCTCTAGAAGTCACGTGTGCAGCATATGCTGCTGGTGTTGCATCTGTTAATTCAGCTGTTGAAACAAGACCAGTCGACTTACCTTTTTCTTTTGCACGTTCAAGCACCGTCTTTACTTTCTGCTTGTTACTGTCAACACCGATGGCACCATTATATGTCTTATGACCAGAACTAAAGGCTGTTCCGCCAGCTGCAGAATCAGTAATATTCTGTTTTGGGTCATTTGAATATGTACGATTTGTGCCTTTTAAATATGAATCAAAAGCAGTAGGGGTCATTTCTTTAGCATGCGGATCATTTTTATAATAACGATAAGCTGTGTTAAATGATGGACCCATGCCATCGCCAACTAAAAAGATAACATTTTTTGGATTTTTAGTATTACCAACCGCGAAACTTTCATCTTTAGAACTTTTATCGGATTGCGCAATTGCAGGTGTGACAGAACTAAAAACCGTTGACACGATAATAAGGTTAGCAACTGCAAATTTTGTGGCTTTTTTAACTGATAACATAAGACATCCTCCTGAGTATATGACTATGTCTTCAGTGTAAAAGAGGAATTTTGAGCAATTATGTAGTTTTAGTTAAAAATATGTAAACAGAGTGATTTAGAATAACAAAAAATGAATATATATGACAATTTGTTATAGAAAGCGTTAGAATAGAAGCGTGTGAAAATATAGAATTAAATATAATTTGAGGTGGAAAAATGATACTAGTAATGTTATCTCCATTATTAATCATATTCTTTATAGTGTTGTCTATTTTAGAAGAGCGTAAACGTACGAAGAAAAAGCAACTCGAGAAAGAAAAAGTAAATACACTAAATCAAAATACAAATGACACGGAAAGTTCAAATCAAGAGCCGTCATTGCAGCAGGATAAAGAACAAAAAGATAACAAAGGATAATTCAATTGAAGGAAGAAGATTATAGATGAAAATATTAATTGTTGAAGATGATTTTGTTATAGCAGAGAGTTTAGCATCTGAACTTAAAAAATGGAATTACGGTGTTATTGTCGTTGAACAATTTGATGATATACTGTCTATCTTTAACCAAAATCAACCTCAGCTTGTATTGCTAGATATTAATTTGCCAACGTTAAATGGTTTTCATTGGTGTCAAGAAATCCGAAAAACATCTAATGTGCCAATTATATTTATTAGTTCCCGTATTGATAATATGGACCAAATTATGGCAATACAAATGGGGGGAGATGATTTTATCGAAAAGCCATTTAACTTGTCATTAACGATTGCCAAAATTCAAGCATTATTGAGACGAACTTATGACTTGTCAGTAGCTAATGATTCATTGACGGTTAAAGGTTGTACATTAATATTAGATGAAGCAAAAGTCGTGTATCAAGAACAAAACATACAGCTATCTTTGACTGAATTACAAATATTAAAGTTATTATTTCAAAATGAAGATAAATATGTAAGTAGAACTGCTTTAATTGAAAAATGTTGGGAATCAGAAAACTTCATAGATGATAACACATTAGCTGTTAACATGACGCGCCTGCGTAAAAAATTAAATACTATTGGCGTTAATGATTTTATCATTACAAAGAAAAATGTCGGATATAAAGTATAGGGTGAATGCAATGACCTTTCTTAAAAGTATTACTCAGGAAATAGCAATAGTCATAGTTATTTTTGCTTTGTTTGGCTTAATGTTTTACCTGTATCATTTGCCATTAGAAGCATATTTACTAGCACTTGGCGTTATTTTATTATTATTACTCATATTCATAGGTATTAAATATTTAAGTTTTGTAAAAACTATAAGCCAACAACAACAAATTGAAAACTTAGAAAATGCGTTGTATCAGCTTAAAAATGAACAAATTGAATATAAAAATGATGTAGAGAGCTACTTTTTAACATGGGTACATCAAATGAAAACACCCATTACTGCAGCACAACTGTTACTTGAAAGAGATGAGCCTAATGTTGTTAATCGTGTTCGTCAAGAGGTTATTCAAATTGATAACTATACAAGTTTAGCACTTAGTTATTTAAAGTTATTAAATGAAACTTCTGATATTTCTGTCACTAAAATTTCGATTAATAATATCATTCGCCCAATTATTATGAAATATTCAATACAGTTTATTGATCAAAAAACAAAAATCCATTATGAACCTTGTCATCACGAAGTATTAACTGACGTTAGATGGACCTCTTTAATGATAGAACAATTAATAAATAATGCACTTAAGTATGCGAGAGGTAAAGATATATGGATTGAATTTGATGAGCAATCCAATCAATTACACGTAAAAGATAATGGTATCGGTATTAGTGAAGCGGACTTGCCTAAAATATTTGATAAGGGCTATTCAGGTTATAATGGCCAGCGCCAAAGTAACTCAAGTGGGATTGGTTTATTTATCGTAAAACAAATTTCAACACACACAAACCATCCTGTTTCAGTCGTATCTAAACAAAATGAGGGTACAACATTTACGATTCAATTTCCAGATGAATAAAAACTTTCAATATTGTAAGTATACTAGTAACATTTTTTTACTAATTTAAATGTTATTAGTATTTTTTTGTTTTAATATAGAACTAACAAAGAAATGAGGTGCATGCCATGTTGCTAGAAGTGAAACATGTAAAAAAGGTTTATGGTAAAGGTTTGAATGCTACGACAGCACTTAATCAAATGAATTTATCAGTTGGAGCTGGTGAATTTGTTGCAATTATGGGTGAGTCTGGGTCAGGGAAGTCTACACTACTAAATTTAATTGCTTCTTTTGATGGACTAACTGAAGGTGACATTATTGTGGATGGCGCACATTTAAATAATATGAAAAATAAAAGTAAAGCATTGTATCGTCAACAAATGGTAGGTTTTGTTTTTCAAGATTTTAATCTTTTACCAACAATGACGAATAAAGAAAATATAATGATGCCATTAATTTTAGCTGGTGCTAAACGAAAAGATATAGAACAAAGGGTACATCAGTTGGCAGTACAATTACATTTAGAGGGATTCTTAAACAAGTATCCTTCTGAAATCTCTGGGGGTCAGAAGCAACGCATTGCCATTGCACGTGCATTAGTTACTAAGCCGACGATTTTACTAGCCGATGAACCTACAGGTGCACTTGATTCAAAAACATCAAAGGCATTGATGATGTTATTTCAAGAGATTCATCAATTGGAACAGACAATTTTAATGGTAACTCATTCAAATATCGATGCGTCTTATGCAGAGCGAGTCATTTTTATTAAAGATGGGCGTCTATATCATGAAATATATCGTGGTGAAGAAAGTCAATTAGCTTTTCAACAACGAATAACAGATAGCTTAGCACTTGTGAATGGAGGAAGTGTCAATATATGAAGTTAAGATTGTTATGGCACATAGTGCGACGTCAATTTATTACGCAGCGACTTGTAATCATTCCATTCATTTTAGCGGTAAGTGTACTATTCATGATTGAATATACGCTTGTGTCAATTGGGTTAAATAGCTACATAAAACAGAAGAATGACTTCCTAGTACCATTTATTATCATAGCTAATTTTTTTATGGCGCTTTTAACTTTTATTTTTATTTTCTATGCAAATCACTTTATGATGTCACAAAGACGAAAAGAGTTTAGCATTTTTATGACATTGGGCATGACCAAGAAAAGTATGCGTTTAATTGTAGTGATGGAAACTATCTTACAATTTGTGATAATTTCAGTCGTTAGTATTGCCGGCGGATACTTACTTGGTGCGATATTTTTCTTGTTTATACAGAAAATAATGGGCAGTGAAGTTGCGACGTTAAGGTATTATCCATTTGACTCTGTAGCGATGTTTATTACTTTGATTATCATTGCTGTATTAATGGGCATGCTACTTATATTCAACTTGTTTAGTATTAATTTTCAACGGCCGATAACTTATCAACATCGTTCCGATTCTAGTGTCATATCACGATGGTTGCGTTACGTTTTAATTGTTATAGGAAGCGCAGCACTATATTTAGGTTACTTTATTGCATTACAACAAGATACGACGTTTGGTGCCTTTTTTAAAATATGGATTGTCATAGGATTAGTTATTATCGGTACTTATGCATTTTTTGTAGGTATAAGTGAAATAATTATTAGTATATTGCAGCAGGTATCAAAAGTTTACTATCATCCACGGTATTTTTTTGTGGTAGTTGGGATGCGTGTACGTCTTAAAATGAATGCAGTCAGTCTTGCAACAATCACTTTGCTGTGTACATTTTTGATTGTAACGCTCACAATGACATTAACAACCTATCGTGATATGAATCATACCATTACGAAATTGATTACGAATGATTATGATTTGTCATTTAGCGACAATTCTAAGTCACAAATAGAACGTCAACAAACAATTGAGAATATTAAACGTGATATACAGGGTTCGGTTAATGCAAAAGACTTCAAAGTATATGAAACGACATTATTTAGAGCTTCTTTAGAAAAGAATCGTGCTTATTACAAGTTAAAACAGGCTAGTGATGATATTCCAATAGACTTCATTGGTAATGAAGGCGCGATATTTTCAAGACAATCAGTAATGATTACAGCTTTTACTGCACAAGATTATAATCGATATCACCAAAACAAATTACACTTAGACAATCAAAGTATAGGTATGATTACGAATGTACCTATTTTTAAAAAGCAGTCTAAGGTCGGTCTTAATAATGAAGTCTTTAAAGTGAAACAACTTGACGCACATGCGTTAAATTTGATGATGATTCAAGATAGTATGGTTTTAATTGTTAAAGATAACAATCAATTACAAAAAGTAAAAGGATTTTATGCACATGAACAAAAGAATTCGACAATATCGATAAACTTTAATGTATTTGGAAAGACGAAATTAACAACATCACAAATACAAAAGCTATCGAAAAAATACGATGCGTCAATAAATTCTAAATCAGAAATGCTAATGGTTTGGGATCGTTTGACAGGTGGACTAATATTTGTAGGTGGCGTAGTATCAATTGTACTTGTCATTGGAATATTTCTAATGATGTATTATAAACAAGTCTCAGAAGCCTATGCAAATCAGCACAATTATGACATTATGAAAAAACTTGGTTTAGATAATGGAAGAATAGCAAAGATAACACGAAATCAAATGACTTTCTTGTTCGCAATACCAATAACAGTAGCACTGATTCACACATTAATTTCTAGTAACATTGTATATACGTTACTAAATATGATAGGTATTAATAACCATCATATATTTTTAACAAGTTACGTACTAGCTGTCATTATAATTTCGTTTCTATATATGGCGATGTACAAAATAACTTCCTATATTTATGCTAAAGTTATTCATCAACAACGCAATTAACCATGTTTCAGTGAAATCACAATCAATCATGTATTTTCACTGAAATATATTATATTAAAAAGAAACCTAAAAACATTACAAATAACAATAACAAATTTCAACCGATAAGATAAAATGTCTTGTCGGTTTTTAATATAACAAGTGATATTTTGGAAATGCCAAAAATATATAGATTGTTTATATAAAATTATTTAAAATGTTTTATAACAACATATTTTATGCAACACATAAAATGGGTAACTAACATCACGAAATCATTGTATTTGTTGTTACACTGATGAAGCGATGTCACAAAGAAATGTCGTTATCAAACGAAGCCCGAAATACATACTGATACTCGAAATAATGTAACGATAAATAACAATGATAACGATTGATTACTACGCAAAAATATATGTAAATTGACGATTTAAATGCAATTCGTATATTTTGCCGATGATTTACACATTAAAATGTTTGAAAATTGTCACAATTCAGTCTAATTTAAAAGGAAGTTAATTACAAAATTAAAAAATCATGCATCGTGTCATTTAGATATTGAAAAAGATGAGTCAAATTTGTTTCATATATTTTCCAATAACAAATTATTATATCTAAATATACAATCAGAAATATATGAATAGAAATATCAATAAGAAAAATAATATGATTAAAAATGATGAATGGCATACTTATAAAGTGTCTAAATATTGGCGGTCAATATTACTTACAAACACGAATGTTAAGTAATGTAGACAATGCTGAAAAAACAATAAGTAGAAACTCTATATAGAATGTTCGTTTTTATTTTTAATAATTGAATAATCATTATTGATGATTTAATATGTATTCGGTCGCACACGATACAAAGTGACTTGTTTTAATGATATGCAATAATATGACGTTTATCGTCGCGTGTAACAATGTATGAGTGTGTCAGTTTAATTTTAAAAGGGTTATAAGGATATTTAATAAGATAAAGGAGGGCTTAATAAACAATCACATGTGAAGTTTTTAAGGATTATATGAGTTGGGCAGCTCTTTAATCCATAGTTATAACGAATTTTAAATTGTTAGATCTAACGTATGGTATCAGTATGTATGAGTTTAACTTAAGTATTAATCTATAGTTTAAAGAGCGGTCTAATTGTCTTTTTAAAAATAGAAAATAAGGATGATTATAATGAGGGGTTATAACGGAAGATATTGTAGCTGGACTAATACAGCTATACAATGTGATTATTTTAATAAAGTAAGACAGGTGAAAAAAGACGGTAAATCGGATAGGTTGAGCAACAACATAAACTCGAACATTATTTATCGTGTGCTCGAAAAATGTATCACGCTATATAATGTGTGTTCACGGTGTAAACGCGCACTTATTTTATCAGAACATTCTAAAAAGAACATATTCAATATAAAAAAGGCTGTGTAGGGGTGTCTTATGAATAATAGAAATGTGTATGATATCGAAGTAAGTGATTATAAAGGCTTAACTTATAAATTAGAAGCATTTAGAGGTAAAGTGATTTTAGTTGTTAATACTGCAACAGAATGTATATATAGCGAACAATTGAAAAAACTAGAGACTTTATTTCAAAAATATAAGGATCGTGGGTTTGTAGTGTTGAGTTTTCCGAATAATAATTTTGACAATCGACAACCAGGTTCTAATGAAGAAATCTTGAAAATTAGTCGTGAGAAATTTGGTGTAACATTTCCAGTGTTAGCTAAAATATCTGTGAACGGGAACGATGAACATCCGTTATTTACGCATTTAAAGAATGAACAACCAGGAATCTTTGGGTCCCCAATAAAATGGAATTTCACAAAATTTATAATCGATCGACAAGGAAATGTTGTAAATCGATTCTTGCCAATGGAAGATCCATTGGATATATCGACAAATATAGAAATATTATTGCAAGAATCTTCATCTTAAATTTAAATTTGAGCGCTTAGTATGCAAATAACACAAGAGCCTCTTAATGATGTACTAATAGTATGTTATTAGGAGGCATTTTATATTTAGAAAATCAGTAATTTGACCTATTTTACTGAAAGGCTGATTTGGTACATAATAAATAGTAAATAAATAAAAAATAACAACGATGCATTACTGTATGCATTAATAACTGACACGACATAATCAAAGTTTTGTCTGAATTACTGATAATGTCATTCAAGCAACATGAAGGTTGTAAATATTTGCAAGTATAACTATCAGACACAACTCAAGTTTGTTTTAATTTATACCATACATATTAAAAAATTGACTAAACTATCGATAAAAAAAGAGTCAATCATCTATTTCAAGTTTATTGAGGTGAAAACATTTGAAATTAAATACATCTAATAGTCCATTTACAGAAAAACAAGTCACAGAGATTAACAATCTGCTGCAAACATTAACAGAGAGCCAACAACAGTGGCTTAGTGGTTTTTTACTAGCTAATAGTAACGATACGACAAGTGATAGTAATCAACAACAATTAGAGACAGAAGTGTGGCAACAATCACAAATATCAGAAGAACAAGCAACTTCAACAACGTATATGTTACAAAATAAAGAGCCACATATCGAAGCTAATCAGCGGCATGTTACAGTGCTATATGGTTCTGAATCAGGTAATGCCATGCGTTTAGCTGAAATTTTTTCAGAACGTTTAAGTGATATCGGACATCAAGTTGTTTTGATGTCAATGGATGAATATGATACGACAAACATCGCGCAGTTAGAAGATTTATTTATTATTACGTCTACTCATGGTGAAGGAGAACCGCCTGATAATGCATGGGATTTCTTTGAATTTTTAGAAGACGATAACGCACCTAATTTAAATCATGTGAGATATTCAGTACTAGCTTTAGGTGATCAAACATATGAATTTTTCTGTCAAGCCGGTAAAGATGTAGATGTTTTACTAGAAAATCTAGGCGCTGAGCGTATATGTAAGCGTGTAGATTGTGATATTGATTATGAAGAAGACGCAGAAAAGTGGATGGCAGACATCATTAATATTATTGATACCACATCAGAAGGTATTCAAAGTGAATCGGTGATAAGTGAATCAATTAAGTCTGCCAAAGAAAAGAAATATTCTAAATCAAATCCATACCAAGCAGAAGTATTAGCGAATATCAATTTAAATGGTACCGATTCAAATAAAGAAACACGACATATAGAATTTTTACTTGATGATTTTAGTGAATCATATGAACCAGGAGATTGTATAGTAGCATTACCGCAAAACGACCCTGAATTGGTTGAAAAACTAATATCCATGTTAGGTTGGGATCCGCAATCTCCGGTGCCAATTAATGATCATGGTGATACAGTTCCTATTGTTGAAGCACTAACATCACATTTTGAATTTACTAAATTAACATTGCCATTATTGAAAAATGCAGATATCTATTTTGACAATGAAGAATTATCTGAACGTATTCAAGATGAGTCATGGGCGCGTGAATATGTTATAAATCGGGACTTTATAGATTTAATAACAGATTTTCCAACTATAGAATTACAACCTGAGAATATGTATCAAATCCTTAGAAAATTACCACCAAGAGAGTATTCGATTTCTAGTAGTTTTATGGCAACGCCAGATGAAGTGCATATTACCGTTGGTACGGTTCGTTATCAAGCACATGGACGTGAGAGAAAAGGTGTATGCTCGGTTCATTTTGCTGAGCGAATTAAACCAGGCGATATAGTACCAATTTATTTGAAGAAAAATCCGAACTTCAAATTTCCGATGAAGCAAGATATACCGGTTATTATGATTGGACCAGGTACTGGAATTGCTCCTTTTAGAGCATATTTACAAGAACGTGAAGAACTTGGTATGACTGGAAAAACATGGTTGTTCTTTGGTGATCAACACCGTAGTTCTGACTTTTTATATGAAGAAGAAATAGAAGAATGGCTTGAAAATGGAAACTTAACACGCGTAGATTTAGCATTTTCAAGAGACCAAGAACACAAAGAATATGTACAGCATCGTATAATGGAAGAAAGTAAACGTTTCAATGAATGGATTGAGCAAGGCGCAGCAATCTATATTTGTGGCGATGAAAAATGTATGGCGAAAGATGTCCATCAAGCCATTAAAGATGTATTGGTAAAAGAACGTCATATTTCTCAAGAAGAAGCAGAGTTATTATTGCGACAAATGAAACAACAACAACGCTATCAACGTGATGTTTATTAGCGATTGGTGTTAAATATTTTAAGGTGTAATGATGTAAAAAGATATAAAGGATGTTGCTCAACATGAATATGCCATTAATGATAGATTTAACAAATAAAAATGTCGTCATAGTTGGTGGAGGCGTCGTTGCAAGTCGTCGGGCACAAACATTAAATCAATACGTTGAACATATGACGGTCATCAGTCCGACAATCACTGAAAAACTTCAAAATATGGTAGATAACGGTGTCGTCATATGGAAAGAAAAAGAATTTGAACCAAGCGATATTGTAGACGCGTATCTAGTTATTGCAGCAACCAATGAGCCACGTGTCAATGAAGCGGTAAAAAAAGCCTTACCTGAGCATGCCCTTTTTAATAATGTTGGAGATGCATCAAATGGCAATGTTGTATTTCCAAGTGCACTACACCGCGACAAGCTAACTATCAGTGTATCAACTGATGGTGCGAGTCCTAAGTTGACAAAATCAATTATGGCAGAGCTTGAGGCGTTATATCCACCATCATACAGTTCGTATATCGACTTTTTATATACTTGCCGACAGAAAATAAAAGTACTTGATATAACATATAACGAAAAGCAACAGTTACTGTCACAAATTGTGTCACAAGAATATTTAAATCATGACAAACAAGCTCAATTTTTAGCGTGGTTGGATGTAAGATAATAATAGCGGACCGTCTAACCGTCTAAGGCAAGTCTTCTTATTTTAACTTTAACGCTTAATCATTGAAATTAAGACATGGGCGGCTTTGTGAATAGTCTAATAATGAAGGATTTAAGCGATAATGATATGCGTTTTAAATATGAATATTACAATAGAGAAAAAGATACGTAGAACAAACTTAATAAAATAGGTGGATAAATTGAAATCTGGTTGAAGTCGTTACTATCATAGCGACCTTTAGCCAGATTTTTTGTGCAATAGAAAGCAATAATAAAAATGATAGATCAAAATGAAATACAGGACAGGATATACAAGGATTAGTCATGCCATGTTATCAAGTAGGAAAATCAAACTTCACTATTGATAGTTACGCAAAAAAGATTTTTTTGATAAAATGAGATAACTTAAATATAAAAAATTATATTAATTATAATATTTAAGTTAAAGAGGGGGATTATGTAAATTGTATTAAAAGTGGAGGGAGAAAATAATATGAATAGTGATAATATGTGGTTAACAGTAATGGGGCTCATTATTATTATTTCAATTGTAGGTTTACTCATTGCCAAAAAGATAAATCCAGTTGTAGGTATGACAATCATACCTTGCTTAGGGGCAATGATTTTAGGATATAGTGTGACAGATTTGGTTGGATTTTTTGCTAAAGGGTTAGATCAAGTCATCAACGTTGTTATTATGTTTATCTTTGCCATTATTTTCTTTGGCATCATGAACGATAGTGGTTTATTCAAGCCGCTTGTCAAACGCTTAATATTAATGACACGAGGCAATGTCGTCATTGTCTGTGCAATGACAGCTTTAATTGGCACAATAGCCCAATTAGATGGGGCCGGTGCGGTAACATTTTTGCTTTCTATTCCTGCATTATTACCTTTATATAAAGCGTTAAATATGAATAAATATTTATTGATTTTACTATTAGCATTAAGCGCGGCGATTATGAACATGGTACCTTGGGGAGGTCCAATGGCTCGTGTAGCTGCAGTGTTAAAAGCCAAAAGTGTCAATGAATTATGGTATGGATTAATACCTATTCAAATAATAGGTTTCATTCTTGTTATGTTGTTTGCGGTATATCTTGGATTTAAAGAACAGAAACGTATCAAAAAAGCAATAGAGAGAAATGAATTACCGCAAACACAAGATATAGATGTACATAAATTAGTTGAAGTATATGAACGAGATCAAGATGTAAGGTTTCCTGTAAAAGGACGTGCAAGAACAAAATCATGGATAAAATGGGTGAATACAGCTTTAACTTTAGCTGTTATTCTATCGATGTTAATAAATATTGCGCCACCTGAATTTGCATTCATGATAGGTGTTTCGTTGGCACTTGTTATTAATTTTAAATCAGTGGATGAACAAATGGAACGATTAAGAGCGCATGCGCCGAATGCATTAATGATGGCTGCAGTGATTATTGCAGCAGGTATGTTTTTAGGTGTACTAAATGAAACCGGTATGCTTAAAGCGATTGCGACCAATTTAATCAAAGTGATTCCTGCAGAAGTAGGACCATACTTGCATATTATTGTAGGTTTACTTGGCGTACCATTAGATTTACTAACTAGCACAGACGCTTATTATTTTGCTGTGTTACCGATTGTCGAACAAACAGCAGGGCAATTTGGTGTACCGTCTGTATCAACAGCTTATTCAATGGTCATAGGGAATATTATAGGTACATTTGTCAGCCCATTTTCACCAGCCTTATGGTTGGCAATTGGTTTAGCAGAGGCAAACATGGGCACGTATATTAAGTATGCATTCTTTTGGATTTGGGGATTCGCTATCGTTATGTTAGTAATTGCAATGTTGATGGGCATTGTGACGATTTAAGTATGAAAAAATAGAAACTATGGTCACGTTGCAAAATGAAATAATAGTTGCATAAACATGTCGAAATGACGGACGAATCTTTAAAAAATTTTAAAAATTAATGAAATAATTGTGTAGAAATATGAATTTCACTAAATGTTAATAACTTTGTGACGTTTTAGTTAACAGACTAATAAAAATTTGAAAATACTATATATAGTGGTATAACGTAATGAGTAGACACAATATATAGGAAGAAGGGGTAAAATGAATCAAATCGAAGAAGCATTAACGGGTTTGATTTCTAAAGATCCTGCTATTGTTAACGAAAATGCTAACAAAGATAGTGATACATTTTCAACAATGAGAGATTTAACAGCAGGTATCGTTTCTAAATCTTACGCATTAAATCATTTATTACCAAAGCACGTTGCAGATGCACATCAAAGAGGGGACATACATTTTCACGACTTAGATTATCATCCATTCCAACCGTTAACTAACTGTTGTTTAATAGATGCTAAAAATATGCTACATAATGGATTTGAAATAGGCAACGCGAATGTAACTTCACCAAAATCAATACAAACTGCATCAGCGCAGCTTGTACAAATTATAGCCAATGTTTCTAGCAGTCAATATGGTGGCTGTACGGTTGACCGCGTTGACGAATTACTTAGTACATATGCACGACATAATGAAGAACAACATAGGAATATCGCAAAGCAATTTGTCAAAGAATCTGAAATTGATCGTTATGTTGATCAACAAGTCACTAAAGACATCAATGATGCGATTGAAAGTTTAGAATATGAAATTAATACCTTATATACATCTAATGGACAGACACCTTTTGTAACATTAGGATTCGGCTTAGGTACAGATCATTTAAGTCGCAAAATTCAACAAGCTATCTTAAATACTCGTATCAAAGGCTTAGGAAAAGACCGCACGACAGCGATTTTCCCGAAACTTGTATTTTCAATTAAAAAAGGAACCAACTTTAGTCCGCAAGATCCGAACTATGACATTAAACAACTAGCATTAAAGTGTTCAACGAAACGTATGTATCCAGATATTTTAAATTATGACAAACTCGTAGAAATATTAGGTGATTTCAAAGCGCCAATGGGTTGTCGTTCATTTTTACCAAGTTGGAAAGATGCGGAAGGTCATTTTGAAAATAATGGTCGTTGTAATCTTGGTGTTGTTACACTTAATTTACCTAGAATGGCATTAGAATCTGCCGGTAATATGACGAAATTCTGGGAAATCTTTTATGAACGTATCGATGTGTTACATGATGCATTACTTTATCGTATAAATCGTTTGAAAGATGCTGTACCGAATAACGCACCGATTTTATATAAAAGTGGCGCATTTAACTATAAATTAAAAGAAACAGATGATGTTGCTGAGTTATTTAAAAATAAACGTGCAACGATTTCAATGGGCTATATAGGGTTGTATGAAACAGCTACTGTTTTCTATGGTCCAGACTGGGAAACATCTCAAGAAGCAAAAGCATTTACGCTTGAAATTCTTAAAGAAATGAAACGTTATCAAACGAAATGGACAGAATTATATGACATTTGGTTCAGTATTTACAGTACGCCGAGTGAATCGCTAACGGATCGTTTTTGTCGTTTAGACCAAGAGAGATTTGGAGATATTAAAGACATTACAGATAAAGGATATTATCAAAACTCTTTCCATTATGATGTACGTAAAGATGTTACACCTTTTGAAAAGTTAGATTTTGAAAAAGATTATCCTTATTATGCGAGTGGTGGTTTCATTCACTATTGTGAGTATCCGAAATTGCAACACAATTTGAAAGCACTAGAAGCGGTATGGGACTACTCTTATGACAAAGTTGGTTACTTAGGTACAAATATTCCGATTGATCATTGTTATGAATGTGATTACGATGGAGATTTTGAAGCAACTGAAAAAGGATTTAAATGCCCGAACTGTGGCAATGATAATCCTAAAACAGTTGATGTCGTTAAACGAACATGTGGTTACCTAGGCAATCCAGTTCAACGTCCAGTAATTAAAGGCCGTCATAAAGAAATTTGCGCACGAGTAAAACATATGAAAGCGCCTAAAGAATGATACTTTTAGACATTAAACAAGGACAAGGTTATATTGCTAAAATAGAATCAAATAGCTTTGTTGACGGTGAAGGAGTAAGATGCAGTGTTTATGTATCAGGATGTCCATTTAATTGTGTTGGATGTTATAACAAAGCCTCACAAAAGTTCAGATATGGCGAGAAATACACTGATGAAATATTAGCAGAAATATTAGATGATTGCGATCATGATTATATATCTGGGCTAAGTCTATTAGGTGGCGAACCATTTTGTAATTTGGATATTACATTAAATCTTGTCAAAGCATTTCGAGCACGTTTTGGAAATACAAAGACAATTTGGGTATGGACTGGATTTTTATATGAATATTTAGCAAATGATTGTACAGAACGTCGAGAGTTATTATCATACATTGACGTTTTAGTAGATGGTCTATTTATACAACACTTATTCAAACCTGATTTACCATATAAAGGTTCTTTAAATCAACGCATTATAGATGTACAACAATCACTCTCGCATGCGCGTATGATTGAATATATAGTTAGTTGAATATGTATTAGAAGTCAAGGTAACATTCGTTGCCTTGGCTTCTTTTTAGGTTAGGTACATAATTGAAAGTTAATAAAAGCAATTCTTTATAAAAATATATTGATAGAATATGACCTAACAATCATTTTGATACCAATACTAAAAGTTGCATATCCGTTTTTTAAAAAAGTTGAAAGAGAAAAGTGGTATTTTAGTGGGAAGGAAGTCTAACTTTTTGGTAGCGTTTTACAATAAATAAATATTCGTTAATAACGTATAAATATTCTTAAATGCCATTCTAGTAAAATTTGTTAAATTCGTTAAATCGTAACTTAACACTGTTATTTTAGCGCTATTAAGGTTTTGTTTATTACGGGAAAAATTATATAAATATTCAATAATTGCCAAGTTTCAAATTGTATGAAATTTGCATTATTATTAAATGTTAGTTATTGTCAATTTTGTGAATCAATATAATTATTACATTTTGAGATAAATCGAAACAGGATTCATAAAATTAATAATTAGGGGGAGCACAATTGAAAAAAGAGAAAGTTATGGACTGGACGACCTTTATAGGGACAGTAGCTGTACTTCTTTTTGCAGTTATACCTATGATGGCTTTTCCAAAAGCAAGTGAAGATATCATCACTGGTATTAATAGTGCCATTTCTGATTCAATTGGTTCGATATATTTATTTATGGGGCTGGCGATTTTTTGCTTTGTAATGTATATCGCATTTGGTAAATATGGTAATGTCACACTTGGTAAAGCAAGTGATAAACCAGAATTTAATACATTTACATGGGCGGCAATGCTGTTTTGTGCAGGCATAGGCTCTGATATTTTATACTGGGGCGTTATTGAATGGGCTTTTTACTATCAAGTTCCACCAAATGGCGCGAAAAGTATGAGTGATGAAGCACTCCAATATGCGACGCAATATGGTATGTTCCACTGGGGGCCAATTGCTTGGGCTATTTATGTTCTACCAGCATTACCAATTGGTTATTTAGTATTTGTTAAAAAACAACCGGTGTATAAAATTAGTCAAGCTTGTCGTCCGATTTTAAAAGGTCAAACAGATAAATTTGTAGGTAAAGTTGTAGATATCTTATTTATCTTTGGATTGCTAGGTGGTGCGGCAACATCACTAGCGTTAGGTGTGCCATTAATTTCTGCAGGCATAGAAAGATTAACTGGTTTAGATGGTAAAAATATGATTTTACGTTCGGCCATTTTATTAACAATCACGGTTATATTTGCCATTAGTTCATATACAGGATTGAAAAAAGGTATTCAAAAGTTAAGTGATATCAACGTTTGGCTATCCTTTGTACTTTTAGCCTTTATATTTATTATTGGACCGACTGTTTTTATTATGGAAACGACAGTGACAGGGTTCGGAAATATGTTGAGAGATTTCTTTCATATGGCAACATGGTTAGAACCATTCGGTGGTATTAAAGGTCGAAAAGAAACGAATTTCCCACAAGACTGGACAATATTCTACTGGTCATGGTGGTTAGTATATGCGCCATTTATCGGTTTATTTATCGCTAGAATTTCAAAAGGTCGACGCCTTAAAGAAGTCGTGCTAGGAACAATTATTTATGGAACGCTTGGATGCGTATTATTCTTTGGTATTTTTGGTAACTATGCTGTGTATTTACAAATTTCTGGACAGTTTAATGTAACACAATATTTAAATACACATGGTACAGAGGCAACCATTATTGAAGTGGTGCATCATTTACCATTCCCATCATTGATGATTGTACTATTCTTAGTATCTGCTTTCTTATTCTTAGCAACAACATTTGATTCGGGTTCATATATTTTAGCGGCAGCATCTCAGAAAAAAGTGGTAGGCGAACCATTACGTGCCAATCGTTTATTCTGGGCATTTGCATTGTGCTTATTGCCATTTTCATTGATGCTAGTTGGTGGTGAACGTGCATTAGAAGTATTGAAAACTGCTTCAATACTGGCAAGTGTGCCATTAATTGTTATTTTTATTTTCATGATGATATCATTTTTAATCATTTTAGGGCGCGATAGAATTAAACTTGAAACGCGTGCTGAAAAATTAAAAGAAGTTGAACGTCGTTCATTGCGAATCGTTCAAGTATCAGAAGAAGAACAAGACGATAATTTATAATTCAAAGCGGGTCTGGGACGACGAAATGAATTTTGTGAAAATATCATTTCTGTTCCATTCCCCTTTTTTTAGTAGCATTGTAGGATGAACTTTTAGGTTTTCATTAATGTTGTACTAAAAGATTTAATTTTTTAGTGCTCCAAGTACTTATTTATTGTATGAAGCATATTCTAAATCGAAGTTTGAAAGACTCTCATTGATTATTAAATTAAATAAAGGGTACTGCGTATGTACAATTCAAATTAATCGAAGGATGAAATAAAATGACTAATCAATTTAAAAATAAACAGTCCAAATTACATGACAGTTTAGAATCCATCACAAAAAACTTATATGCGACACCTACTTCGGAACTGCCTTTTGATAATCGATTTCTATTTAAATCTTTTATTTTAAAACGTGAAACAGGTAATATTGTTATCTATCATTCCGGACACTTAGGTGACTCCCAACAAGACATTGCATCATTAGGTGGTGTTTCAAAAGTATTGATGAATCATGATCATGAATCTATAGGAGGTTCTAATCAAGTTGAAGCCCCTTACTTTATACATGAAAATGATGTGGCTGCACTGAAACATAAGATTTCTGTTCAAAAACAATTTAGTAATCGTGTAATGTTGGATAAGGATTTAGAAGTTATTCCCGCGCCTGGACATACACCAGGGACGACACTATTTTTATGGGATGATGGTCATCACCGTTACTTATTTACTGGAGATTTTATATGTTTTGAAGGGAAGAGATGGCGTACAGTTATATTAGGTTCAAGTGATAGAGAAAAATCTATTCAAAGTTTAGAGATGGTTAAAGAATTAGATTTTGATGTACTTGTACCTTGGGTTACTATCAAAGATGAACCGTTAGTTTATTTTGTAGAAAATGAATATGAAAAACGTGAACAAATACAAAATATTATTGATAGAGTACGTGAGGGCGAGAATAGCTAATTGAAATATATTGGCGAAGCAATGTAACGAATCTAAGAAAGCCCTAGAAAATACCTCCATAATTGATTGTCATATAAAACAAAAACGGTAATTTCTATTTATTGAGATAGAAATTACCGTTTATTTCGTGGACCTATTGCATTGTTTTTATCATGCATAATCATCATTGTCGTTGTTTGAGTCAATTTTAATTTTCAGAATCAGAAGGCTGTTCTGGAATTGGGAAATATTTGAAAATTTCACCGCTTTCAATCGCTTCGGTTAACTGTTCTAACCATTCGTAATAAACATGTGTATGATCAAGCTGAGCTTTAATTTTTTGTGCCTCTTGTGTTTCAGCTTCAGTTAAATCACTGCTTTCAAGTAATGGATTGATAATAGCTTGAGCATCTTTTACTGCTTCGACATTGATGTCAATTTCACGCTGGAATTTTTTAGTGAAAAAGTTTCGGAAAAAGATGAAAAAGTCTTTCTCGGCGATAAAATGTTGTTTGCGGCTTCCTCTCGTAAATTGTTGTTTAACAATATCAAATTCCTGCAATTTCTTAACGCCAGCACTCATACTTGGTTTGCTCATTTGCAATTGATGACGCATTTCATCAAGCGTCATACTGCCTTCAAACACCATTGTGCCATATAAGTTTCCTACACTTCTATTAGTGCCATACAAATCCATTGTCTGTCCAATTGAATTAATTACAATATCTTTTGCTTGTTCTAATTGTTGCTGTTTGTTCTGAGAACGAGTCATCATTGCACCTCCGTACATCATTTTGGTCACGTTAAAATAAATACTAATACATTATAAAACCTTTTCTAAAAAAAGACATTAAAAATATTTAAAGCATTAAAGTTAAATGTTTCGTTAAATAAAAATCTAACGAACTTACAAAACTTAATTCTTGAGTTGTTTTGTAAATTGACACATTTTTCATTTCTATGCTAACATAAGTTTGTAAAATTCGTTAAATAAAAATTTAACAAACTTAACGGAGGTTGTTGAATGGAACTTTTAAAACATTTATCTCAGCGTCAATATATTGATGGTGAGTGGGTTGAAAGCGCGAATAAAAATACAAGAGATATTATCAATCCTTACAATCAAGAAGTGATATTTACGGTTTCTGAAGGGACAAAAGAGGATGCAGAACGTGCAATCTTAGCTGCAAGACGTGCGTTTGAGTCTGGTGAATGGTCGCAAGAAACTGCTGAAACAAGAGGTAAAAAAGTACGTGCCATCGCGGACAAGATTAAAGAACATCGCGAAGCGTTAGCACGATTAGAAACATTAGATACTGGAAAAACGTTAGAAGAATCATATGCAGATATGGATGATATTCATAATGTGTTTATGTATTTTGCTGGATTAGCAGATAAAGACGGTGGCGAAATGATTGATTCACCAATTCCAGATACAGAAAGCAAAATTGTTAAAGAACCAGTAGGTGTAGTTACACAAATTACACCTTGGAATTATCCGTTATTACAAGCATCATGGAAAATTGCGCCAGCGCTTGCTACGGGTTGTTCACTAGTTATGAAACCAAGTGAAATTACACCATTAACAACAATACGTGTTTTTGAATTAATGGAAGAAGTTGGTTTCCCTAAAGGAACAATTAATCTTATTCTAGGTGCAGGTTCTGAAGTTGGTGACGTAATGTCAGGTCATAAAGAGGTTGACCTTGTATCATTTACAGGTGGCATTGAGACTGGTAAGCATATTATGAAAAATGCTGCTAATAATGTTACGAATATTGCCTTGGAACTTGGCGGTAAAAATCCAAACATTATCTTTGATGATGCTGATTTTGAATTGGCAGTAGACCAAGCGTTAAATGGTGGATATTTCCATGCAGGTCAAGTTTGTTCAGCAGGATCAAGAATATTAGTACAAAACAGTATTAAAGACAAATTTGAGCAAGCACTTATTGATCGCGTGAAAAAAATCAAATTAGGTAATGGTTTTGATGCTGATACTGAAATGGGACCAGTGATTTCAACAGAACATCGTAATAAGATCGAATCTTATATGGATGTAGCTAAAGCAGAAGGCGCAACAATTGCTGTTGGTGGTAAACGTCCAGATAGAGATGATTTAAAAGATGGTCTATTCTTCGAGCCAACAGTCATTACAAATTGTGATACGTCAATGCGTATTGTACAAGAAGAGGTTTTCGGACCTGTCGTTACTGTAGAAGGCTTTGAAACTGAACAAGAAGCGATTCAATTAGCGAATGATTCTATATATGGTTTAGCAGGTGCTGTATTTTCTAAAGATATTGGAAAAGCACAACGCGTTGCTAACAAGTTGAAACTTGGAACGGTGTGGATTAATGATTTCCATCCATATTTTGCACAAGCGCCATGGGGTGGATACAAACAATCAGGTATCGGTAGAGAATTAGGCAAAGAAGGCTTAGAAGAGTACCTTGTTTCAAAACACATTTTAACAAATACAAATCCACAATTAGTGAATTGGTTTAGCAAATAAAAATTAGATAAGGTGAGTGCCATTGTAAGAACACAAGACACTCACTTTGTTTTGTATAAGTGGCGAAATGTTGATTGATAATTTGGACTAAACGCAAAATGAATCATAGATTATTTCATTACTGTTAGTAACAATCGTAAAAGGAAAAGCGAGTGTTTTGGTTAGCTAAGTTTAGCAATTCAACGATAACCAATCAGCCACTAACAAATATTTCATGCAATACTCACTTTGAAATACAACAAACTTTGGAGGTCATAACGATGAGTAACAAAAACAAATCATATGATTATGTCATCATTGGAGGAGGCAGTGCAGGTTCTGTACTAGGTAATCGTCTGAGTGAAGATAAAGATAAAGAAGTCTTAGTATTAGAAGCGGGTCGCAGTGATTATTTTTGGGATTTATTTATCCAAATGCCTGCTGCGTTAATGTTCCCTTCAGGCAATAAATTTTACGATTGGATTTATTCAACAGATGAAGAACCACATATGGGCGGTCGTAAAGTAGCACATGCCCGAGGTAAAGTTTTAGGTGGATCAAGTTCGATTAATGGCATGATTTATCAACGTGGTAATCCAATGGACTATGAAGGCTGGGCAGAACCAGAAGGTATGGAAACTTGGGATTTTGCGCACTGTTTACCGTATTTTAAAAAATTAGAAAAAACATACGGTGCAGCGCCTTATGATAAATTTAGAGGCCATGATGGACCAATTAAGTTAAAACGAGGGCCAGCAACGAATCCTTTATTCCAGTCATTCTTTGATGCAGGTGTTGAAGCAGGCTATCATAAAACACCTGATGTGAATGGATTTAGACAAGAAGGTTTTGGACCGTTCGATAGTCAAGTACATCGTGGTCGCCGAATGTCAGCTTCAAGAGCATATTTACATCCAGCGATGAAGCGTAAAAACTTAACCGTTGAAACACGTGCCTTTGTAACTGAAATTCATTATGAAGGTAGAAGAGCAACTGGTGTTACGTATAAGAAAAATGGCAAACTACATACCATCGATGCTAATGAAGTCATTTTGTCTGGTGGGGCATTCAATACGCCACAATTACTACAATTATCTGGTATCGGTGATTCAGAGTTCCTAAAATCAAAAGGCATTGAGCCACGTGTTCATTTACCTGGTGTGGGTGAAAACTTTGAAGATCACTTAGAGGTATACATTCAACATAAATGTAAGGAACCTGTATCATTACAGCCAAGCTTAGATATCAAGCGCATGCCATTTATTGGTTTACAATGGATTTTCACACGTACAGGTGCAGCAGCATCTAACCATTTTGAAGGTGGCGGATTTGTACGTTCAAATAACGAAGTTGATTATCCTAACTTAATGTTCCATTTCTTACCAATAGCTGTAAGATATGATGGTCAAAAGGCAGCGGTCGCACATGGTTATCAAGTTCACGTAGGACCAATGTATTCAAACTCTCGTGGTAGCTTGAAAATCAAATCTAAAGATCCATTCGAAAAACCAAGTATCCGCTTTAATTATTTATCAACAGAAGAAGATAAAAAAGAATGGGTAGAAGCAATTCGTGTAGCAAGAAATATCTTATCTCAAAAAGCAATGGATCCATTCAATGGTGGAGAAATTTCACCAGGACCAGAAGTGCAAACAGACGAAGAAATTCTTGATTGGGTTCGTAGAGATGGTGAAACAGCATTACACCCATCTTGTAGTGCTAAAATGGGTCCTGCTTCAGATCCAATGGCAGTAGTTGACCCGTTAACAATGAAAGTCCACGGTATGGAAAATTTACGTGTAGTTGATGCATCAGCTATGCCACGTACGACAAATGGCAATATACACGCACCTGTTTTAATGTTAGCTGAAAAAGCAGCAGACATTATACGTGGCAGAAAGCCTTTAGAGCCACAATATATTGATTATTATAAGCATGGTGTTCATGATGAAAATGAAGGTGCAATCGAAGTAAAACCATACGCTAAATAAATTTATATAGTAGACTCTTAGTCTGGCATCTATTGTATTGGTGCCAGGCTTTTTTGCGTTTTATCTAAATGAGAAGTTAATGTGTTGTTCAAAAACGGTGTGTGAGTATATGAACTGAAAATAGAGTTAATTGTACATTGTGATGATTAATTGACCTAATTGGCAGACATTAAAAGAGTGCACAACCTTAAAAAGTTCACTAAATAGACATTTAATTGTGTTTTCTTGAAAGCTTTCGTGGTAGGATTTATATAAGTAAATTGAGAGAAGGAATACTATGAGCTTTTACGAATATATACAAACATTTAAAGATGATAAAACACCATTAGGCGAATTAGCGATTTGGATTAAAGAAGATGATTCATTCCCAAAACAAGAGAAGCTAACAGAAAACATTTTGTCTTATTTTCATCAAATGTCCAATATAGATCATGAGTTTTTAGAAATTGTAAAAAGATCACTTTCTCTGTATGATCAATTAAAATCGTAAAATCAGAAATAAAGTTAGCTAAAATAAAAGGCCGGTGATTTCACAGATGAAGTTGTCGGCTATTTTCATGACTAATGTTAAATAATGATCATGAAATTGAAGACACAAAAATAGTGGGCGACTCCTGTCCCCCATTTGCATGAAATATTAATACTTTTTACAAAGTCTTATCTTTTAAAAAGAAGCCAAACTATGATTGTAATTAATAAATACGGGAATGAATTAGTAATAGATATAAAGTAATATGACCAAAAATATAAATGAAATGAAGGCATTTATTATGAAAATTTATGATGAATATAGAAGTTATGTAATAGAAGAACTGGATGATTGTCTCACAATACAAAAAAATAATGACACTGCATATTACGATGTGCTAGAAGCGATAAATGATTTATCAAATGATTCATTATGTGTGTTAAATCATTTATATATTAACGAAGGACAAGAAGAAACATTCGAGCAAAAATTTTTGCGACGTAATAAGCATTTAAAAAACGTTGATGGATTTAAAGCATTAAGGTTTTTAAGACCTAGAACAGCTGGTAGACACTATATCATTATTACGCTGTGGGAAAATAGGCAAGCATTTTATCATTGGCAAAATTCAGCTGAGTACAAGCATACACACAAGCATCGTGGCACTTCGAAAGGTGCAGATGTAAAAATAATTAATCGTGAATTATCATACAATATTCGTATTGAATTAGCTGATATGGTCTAGCCCGAGATATCAACCCTCAATCATTTGAAAGTCCTTGAATGCTACGTCATGTCAAAGTGTAGTGTCGAGGACTTTGGTATTTAACCCTATTTAATTGAAAATTCTGTAAAGATAGGCGTATGATGTATATAATTCATTTATAAAATTACAATGTTCATCACAGGAAAAGTGGATGTATGAAAGGAAGTTAGTTATGCAAAAGTCAGCTCTATTCGCGCCTGAAAAATATAACATTATTTCGGAAATCGAAAAATATAGCCACATACCAGATAAAAAGGCAATTTTATATCATAATACTGAAGGCGAAGATATATCAGTCACTTACCAACAGCTCATTGAACAGTCTAATAAAGTAGGTAATGTTTTAGCATCGCACGGTTTATCTAAAGGCGATAAAGTACTCATTATGATGCCACGATCTATTGCGACGTATGAATTATATATTGCTGCTTTAAAATTAGGTGTTGCAATCATTCCATGTTCTGAAATGCTAAGAACTAAAGATTTACAATACCGTATCACACATGGTGAAATTAATGCAGTTATTGCACTAGAGCCATTCACAGTTGAATTTGAAAAAATTAAAGAATATGATGCGTTAACTAAATTTGTTATTGCCGGTCAAAAAGATGGATGGATTTCACTTGAAGCTGAAAAAGAAAACGCAAGTAACAAACTAGAAATGGCAGATACGACGCGTGATGATATGGCGATTCTGTCATATACATCTGGTACAACTGGCAATCCTAAAGCCGTTACACATTGTCATGGATGGGGATTTGCACATTTACAAATGGCACCAAAACATTGGTTATGTATTAATGAAGATGACTTAGTTTGGGCAACAGCAGCACCAGGTTGGCAAAAATGGGTATGGAGTCCTTTCTTATCTGTATTAGGTTCAGGTGCAACTGCTTTTGTATTTAATGGAAGGTTCAGTCCTGAAACATACTTAGAATTGCTTCAAAAATATCAAATTAATGTTTTATGTTGTACACCGACAGAATATCGTATGATGGCTAAATTACAGAACTTAAATGATTATGACTTAACGCATTTACATAGTGCCGTTTCTGCAGGTGAGCCACTAAATCGAGAAGTAGTTGAACAATTCAAGAAATACTTTAATTTAACTGTAAGAGATGGATATGGCCAGACTGAAAGTACCTTGCTTATAGGCTTTTTAAAAGATACACCACAGAGGATTGGATCAATGGGTAAAGGCATTCCGGGTAGTTCGGTCACTGTAGTAGATGATGAGGGGAATAGCGTACCTGCTAATACGAAAGGGAATATTGCAGTACCACTTGATTTGCCAGCACTTTTCAAAGGGTATTATAAAGAGCCAGAACGTACGGCGAAAGCGCAAACAGGTAAATACTACATCACTGGTGACTTAGCTCATGTAGATGATGATGGTTATTTCTGGTTTGAAGGACGTCGAGATGACATTATTATTAGTTCAGGCTATACGATTGGGCCTTTTGAAGTTGAAGATGCGTTAACGAATCATCCAGCCGTTAAAGAATGTGCTGTAGTAGCAAAACCTCATGATATACGAGGAAATATTGTTAAAGCATTCGTTATTTTACAGGACCATACTGCGGGTGATGATACGTTAGTTAAAGAACTACAACAATTTGTTAAAAATGAAGTTGCACCATATAAATATCCGAGAGAGATTGAATTCGTTGACGACTTACCAAAAACAAACTCAGGTAAAATTCGTCGTGTTGAACTACGAGATGCTGAAATAGAAAAATGGCAACAACAAAAAGATAGCAATCAATAAACATAGCAAAGCAGTCCAATGCGTAAGGTATGATGATACGCACTGGACTGCTTGTTTATTTATGATGTTCTTTGTCGTCTAGTTATAAATATTAAAATTAGTTTAGAAACAAGCGCAACCAGTATTAAGAATGAGAAAATATAAGATGTTAAACCTCGAATATCCCAGTTTAATAAAAACACATTACTATCACCGGCATTAAGTTGAAACTCAGTATGTGTTAGAACGATAATTACAATACCTATAAGTGCAAGATTCAAAATAATTTTCAATATTAAAGGTAATTGTAATGTTTTTCTTGGATGCAGATATTGAATATCCTTTTTATGATTGATTTTACACTTATATTGTATCAAAATAGAGTATAGGTTTAAAATGCTATAAGCCAAATGTAGATTAAAACAATCGTTAGCTATTTGTTGTCAAATAATTATGATTGATTTGATATTTATCTTCTATGAATAAAAGATTTAATATATTGCAAAGTTAATGAATAATTATAATTTACATTTACCACTGCTTGCTTTAACATATACATGTAAGCACTAACTATAGTATTTTGTTACAGCGTATCAATTAAAACAGGAAGTTATCAATGGCGTTGATATTTTAAAGAAATATGTCAGTTTTATGTAACTTTCATATTGATGATACACATTTACAATTTTTGGAGAGGTGAAACCAATGGCTAAGTCTAATAGTAAAGACATCGTTTTAATTGGAGCCGGTGTACTTAGCACAACATTTGGTTCAATGTTAAAAGAAATTGAGCCAGACTGGAATATCCACGTTTACGAACGCTTGGATCGTCCTGCAATCGAAAGTTCAAACGAAAGAAATAATGCTGGTACGGGTCATGCAGCATTATGTGAGTTGAACTACACAGTTTTACAACCTGATGGTTCTATCGACATCGAAAAAGCGAAAGTGATTAACGAAGAGTTTGAGATTTCAAAACAATTCTGGGGTCACTTAGTGAAAAGCGGTAGCATCGAGAACCCAAGAGAATTTATCAATCCATTACCACACATCAGTTATGTTAGAGGTAAAAACAATGTTAAATTCTTAAAAGATCGTTACGAAGCGATGAAAGCTTTCCCTATGTTCGATAATATCGAATATACTGAAGACATCGAAGTAATGAAAAAATGGATTCCATTGATGATGAAAGGCCGTGAAGATAACCCTGGTATCATGGCGGCAAGTAAAATTGACGAAGGTACAGATGTAAACTTCGGTGAATTAACACGTAAAATGGCTAAAAGCATTGAAGCACATCCAAATGCTACAGTGCAATTTAACCATGAAGTTGTTGATTTTGAACAATTATCAAATGGTCAATGGGAAGTTACTGTTAAAAATCGCCTAACTGGTGAGAAATTTAAACAAGTAACTGACTACGTATTCATCGGTGCTGGCGGTGGAGCAATTCCATTATTACAAAAAACAGGTATCCCTGAAAGTAAACATTTGGGTGGATTCCCTATCAGTGGTCAATTCTTAGCTTGTACAAACCCACAAGTTATTGAACAACACGATGCCAAAGTTTATGGTAAAGAGCCACCTGGTACACCACCAATGACTGTACCTCATTTAGATACGCGTTACATTGATGGTCAAAGAACATTATTATTTGGACCATTTGCTAATGTTGGACCTAAATTCTTGAAAAATGGTTCTAACTTAGATTTATTCAAGTCTGTTAAAACATACAACATTACAACTTTATTAGCAGCAGCAGTTAAAAACTTACCTTTAATTAAATACTCATTTGACCAAGTAATTATGACAAAAGAAGGTTGTATGAACCACTTACGTACTTTCTATCCAGAAGCACGTAATGAAGATTGGCAATTATACACTGCTGGTAAACGTGTACAAGTTATCAAAGATACACCTGAACACGGTAAAGGATTCATCCAATTCGGTACAGAAGTGGTTAACTCACAAGACCACACTGTAATTGCATTATTAGGTGAATCACCAGGGGCTTCAACTTCAGTTTCAGTTGCGTTAGAAGTATTAGAACGTAACTTCCCTGAATACAAAACTGAATGGGCACCTAAAATTAAGAAAATGATTCCATCATACGGTGAATCATTAATTGAAGACGAAAAATTAATGAGAAAAATCCGTAAACAAACTTCAAAAGACTTAGAATTAGGTTACTACGAAAACTAAATTCTAATAGCTATATTTAAAATCGGACAACTGAGAAATCTTAAAGATTTTTCAGCTGTCCGATTTTTTTACGTAATCTAATACATACGGCAAAATCAACTTTAATCAAAAAAGACTCATACACAATGCCTTTAAAGCACATGTATGAGTCCTTTTTAGTAGTTTATATCAAAAAATAGTTTAATGTATAAATTAGTTTTTGTTTACAGATGCGTCGTAGATTGATTCTACAGCATCACCTAAAGCTTTATCGAATTCTTCTTTAGATTGATCAGCTCTTAAATCACTAGCTAATGCACGTGAGAAACTTGCGATAAGTTCAGCGTTATCTTTAAGTAATTCATTTGCTTTTTCTCTGCTGTAACCACCTGATAATACAACGACACGAACAACATTAGGATGTTCAGCTAACTCTTTGTATAAGTTTGGTTCAGTAGGAATTGTTAATTTCAACATTACTAATTGATCAGCATTTAAGCTATCTAAACCTTTTTTAAGTTCAGCTTTTAATACTTTTTCAATTTCAGCTTTGTCTTTTGCATTAATATTAACTTCTGGTTCGATAATTGGAACTAAACCTTTAGCAATAATTTGTTTAGCAACTTCAAATTGTTGTTCAACAACGTCTTTGATACCTTGCTCATTTAATTCTAAAATGTTAGAACGCATTTTTGTACCAAAAATGTGACGTTCGTTTGCACGGTCTAATAAATTGTCTAAGTTGTCGATTGGTTTCATTAATTGAACACCATTTTGCTCTTCAGCAAGACCTTTGTCTACTTTTAAGAACGGAACAACACCTTTATCAGCTAAGTAATCTGCAGTGTATTTGCTTTCTACTTCGCGATCCATTGTTTGTTCGAAAAGAATAGCACCCAAAATTTTATCTGGTGAGAATGAAGGTGAAGTTACCACACGTGTACGCATATCGTGAACAAGTTGGAACATTTCGTCTTCATTGCTATATTGATCTTCGTTTACACCATATTCTTTAAGTGCTTTTGGTGTACTACCACCACTTTGGTCTAATGCGGCAATAAAGCCTTTTCCATTTTTCATTTTTTCTAATTGCTCTTTATTCATACTTTCCACTCCTTAACTTTTCAATACACCTCCAGTATGATAAAAATGAGAACATTTCTCAAGTCATAAACCTTGAAAAGTGTATAAAATGTGAAAAATAATTGTCAGTTTAATTAAAAATATTATTTTATTCTAGGTATGACTAACGCCATTAATGACATAAAGAAAATATGTGTAATAATCCAACCGATTAATTCTGTCACACTAAATTGAAAAATTGGACGTTGCGCAATAAATACTAAAAAGGGATACAATGCTATAAATAAGAAAAATAAAGGGATATAACATAGATAGTAAAGCCTTTTAGAAGTATGAAACAGCAACACAAATACAAAATAAATGACGCTACCAATTAGTAAGTGACATATTATTTCTAGAATATATGGTGTATTGTCAGAAGGAATTAGAAAATCTAAATTCAATAATAAAGCTTTTAAATGTGATTGATTGCTTATTAAGTCAAACAACATGGTCATCCATAGCAACATGAATGATATGAAAATAGCAGCAATGAAATGGAACAATACTTTTAAACGCATTCGTATCACCTCAGAGTCAAATGGAATATAATAAACAATTCCCTAATCGAACAAAATTATGCGCATAAACAAAGTAGATTGATATAAAATTCTTAATTATCAGAATATATTTACAAATCTGAATTTTATTAGTATATTGGATAGTATTCATAGAGGCATGACGGTATTTGAGCAGGATTTTAAATCGGATTTTATAATCGATTTAAGAGAGGCCACTTTGCTTGCACATTAATACTGTCAATGGGAGGGGAATGTATATGAGTAAAGCACATCAATTAATTCAAGAGGATGAACATTATTTTGCGAAATCAGGACGTATTAAATATTATCCGTTAGTGATTGATCATGGATATGGAGCAACATTGGTTGATATTGAGGGGAAGACATATATCGATTTGTTATCGAGTGCGAGTTCTCAAAACGTAGGTCATGCACCTAGAGAAGTAACAGAAGCGATAAAGGCACAAGTTGATAAATTTATTCATTATACACCAGCATATATGTATCATGAACCGTTGGTACGTTTAGCTAAGAAGCTTTGTGAGATTGCACCTGGAGATTTTGAAAAAAGAGTGACCTTCGGATTAACCGGATCAGACGCAAATGATGGCATCATTAAATTTGCCAGAGCATATACAGGGCGTCCTTATATCATTAGTTTCACTAATGCATATCATGGTTCAACTTTTGGCTCATTGTCTATGTCAGCTATTAGTTTAAATATGCGCAAACATTATGGTCCGTTATTGAATGGTTTTTATCATATTCCGTTTCCAGATAAATATCGTGGTATGTACGAGCAGCCACAAGCTAATTCAGTAGAAGAATATTTAGCACCCTTAAAAGAAATGTTTGCGAAGTATGTACCTGCTGACGAAGTAGCATGTATTGTTATTGAAACGATACAAGGCGATGGTGGACTTTTAGAACCAGTTCCAGGGTATTTTGAAGCGTTAGAAAAGATTTGTCGTGAACATGGTATTTTAATCGCTGTCGATGATATTCAACAAGGTTTTGGGAGAACAGGTACATGGAGTTCAGTCTCGCATTTTAATTTTACGCCTGATTTAATCACTTTCGGAAAATCCTTAGCAGGTGGTATGCCTATGTCAGCAATTGTTGGACGCAAAGAGATTATGAATTGTTTAGAAGCACCAGCACATTTATTTACAACAGGTGCTAATCCAGTTAGTTGTGAAGCTGCATTAGCCACAATTCAAATGATTGAAGATCAGTCGCTTCTTCAGGCTAGTGCGGAAAAAGGGGAATATGTTAGGAAACGAATGGATCAATGGGTATCTAAATACAATAGTGTAGGCGATGTTAGAGGTAAAGGTCTGAGCATTGGTATTGATATTGTTTCCGACAAAAAACTCAAAACACGTGATGCCAGTGCGGCACTTAAAATTTGTAATTACTGCTTTGAGCATGGCGTAGTTATTATAGCTGTAGCAGGAAATGTGTTGCGATTCCAACCGCCATTGGTAATAACATATGAGCAATTAGACACGGCGTTAAACACTATAGAAGATGCACTGACTGCTTTGGAAGCAGGTAACTTAGATCAATATGACATATCTGGACAAGGTTGGTAATAGCGATTATCTTAATATAAAATAAAAAATCATTTCCACATCTGGATGTTAATCAGATGGGAAATGATTTTTTTTATTTTTTATTTTGGTGGGTGGTATTCAGCTACGTCATTTTTCTTAGAATGTCTAAGTCCATAACTTAAATATAGGATGATACCAACAATAAACCAAATTAAAGTGTATAATTTCGCTTCGAATCCTAATCCCCAGAATACTAGCAATACTAAAACAAATGTAATTGCTGGTAACACAGGATATAAAGGTAATTTAAATGCAGGAATTGGTAGATCTTTACCTTCACGCTTTCTCAAACGATACATTGCTAATGAAACGAACATAAATGCAACAAGTGTACCTGCTGAAATTAATTGTGCTAAAAATGCGAATGGGAACATAGAACCAATTAAAACACCAATAATAGTAAGTATAACTAGTGCGCGATTAGGTAAATGTTTGTCGTTTAAGTGGCTTAACCATGAAGGTAATAAGCCGTCACGTCCAAATGAATAAAGTAAACGTGAGCCTGCTAACATCATACCAATTAATGCTGTAAACATACCGATAACAGAGATAGCTTGAACAATAGCTGCTACAACACCATGACCACTTTGACGTAAAGCCCAACCAACAGGTTCAGCATTGTTTGCGTATTGTGAGTAATGGAACATACCAACTAACACAAGTGCTACAGCAATAAATAATACGATAGCAACGCTTAAAGAACCAAGAATACCTCTAGGCATTGTCTTTTGAGGATCAAGTGCTTCTGCTGAGTTTGCTGCGATAGAATCGAAACCGATATACGCTAAGAAAATCATTGAAACACCAGCATATATGCCTTGCCATCCACCAAAGTCACCTGTAGCAGTTACTTTGTGTTCTGGAATAAATGGCACATAGTTACTAACATTTATTGCTGTTAAACCTACGATGACAAATAAAATAATAGCTAATACTTTTAAAATAACTAAAATATTTTCCATACGAGCTGCTTCCGACATACCACGTGATAGTAATAATGCAGTTAATAAAATAACGATAGCAGCAATAATATCGATAAAACCGCCATTTGTACCAAATGGATTTGATAATGCTGCAGGTAATTCGATGCCAATTGGTTTCACAAGTCCGCGTAAATTCGCTGAGAATCCTGATGCAACAAAGGCTACGGCGATAAAATATTCAGCTAATAGAGCCCAACCGGCAACCCATCCAAAAAATTCACCAAATAATACATTGACCCAAGAATAGGCTGAACCTGCAAATGGCATAGCGGCAGCCATTTCTGCATAAGTAAATGCAACTAAACCAGCAACAATAGCAGCGAGTAAGAATGATAACGCAACGGCCGGTCCTGCATGTTCTGCAGCAACAATGCCAGGTAGCGTAAAGATAGATGTCGATACAATTGTTCCTACACCTAAAGCTAAGAAATCACGCACCCGAAGTGTACGCTTTAAATGACCATCTTTATTTTGATAGATAGCCGGATCCTCTTTTCGTGCTATTTTATTGAAAAAACTTCCCATAAACTTTCCTCCCAAACATTCATAAACAATTCTATACGGTGTTTTTTAATATGTTATATCATAGCACAAATAATCAATATTTTGTCTAAAAATTCTGAAAAATCACAACTTTATGTTACGTATTAATGACTTGTCTTGATAACATCCATAGATTTTTTAAATGATAAAACTGATTATAACAGATATTAAATGAATAAGTACTATTTTTTGCTAATTTTCTAACAATTTTGCACATTATATTTTTAAAATCAATTTCATGTTTATGTCTGATTGGCTAGTTTGTATGAAATGTAATTCTTTGACTATAAAATGATGCATCAAATATGATGAGGGTAAGGCGGAAAATAGGAGGTTATATAGTAAGTCATTTAAGTCGAATAGCCATCCTTTTTAAAATGAAAAAAATAGAAAGCTCAATAGTTTGTTAAAGCCTTTAAATAGCGTCGTTACGCAATTTTAGAATGCTAAAAATTGTCACAAATTTCAAATTACGTGCTAAAGCTTGAGATATCAATATTTATTGGCGATAGAGTGTAATTTGACTCCGCTTACATCTCAGTTTTATGTTTGTAATTTGGTAGCATAATATTATAATAAAATAAAATTGTTAATCTTTAATTTCAGTATAGATATTTTTACGTGTAGTCACGTGTAAAATAAATTCAATTAGGTTAGGAGACATAATTATGAAAACATTTGGTAAAAAGGTTGTATTAATCGGAGATGGATCTGTAGGATCAAGCTATGCCTTTGCAATGGTTACGCAAGGTGTTGCTGATGAATTTGTAATTATTGACATTGCAAAAGACAAAGTAAAAGCAGATGTTCAAGATTTAAACCATGGTACAGTCCACAGTCCTTCACCAGTTGATGTGAAAGCAGGTGAATACGAAGACTGTAAAGATGCAGATTTAGTTGTTATTACAGCTGGTGCACCTCAAAAGCCAGGTGAAACACGTTTACAATTAGTTGAAAAAAATACTAAGATTATGAAGAGCATCGTTAAGAGTGTTATGGATAGTGGCTTTGATGGATATTTCTTAATCGCGGCAAACCCTGTAGACATTTTAACAAGATTTGTAAAAGAATATACTGGATTACCAGCAGAGCGTGTTATCGGTTCAGGTACTGTATTGGACAGTGCACGTTTACAATATTTAATTAGCCAAGAACTTGGTGTTGCACCTTCAAGTGTTGACGCTAGTATTATTGGCGAGCATGGTGATACTGAACTTGCAGTTTGGTCACAAGCAAATGTAGCAGGTATTTCAGTATATGACACATTAAAAGAACAAACTGGTAGCGAAGCTAAAGCGGAAGAAATTTATGTGAATACACGTGACGCTGCTTATGAAATTATCCAAGCTAAAGGGTCAACATACTATGGTATTGCATTAGCATTGATGCGCATTTCAAAAGCCATTTTAAATAATGAAAATAATGTCTTAAATGTTTCTATACAATTAGATGGTCAATATGGTGGTCACAAAGGCGTTTACCTAGGTGTACCAACATTAGTTAACCAACATGGCGCAGTTAAAATTTATGAAATGCCATTAAGTGCCGAAGAACAAGCGTTGTTCGATAAATCTGTTAAAACATTAGAAGATACATTTGATTCAATTAAATATTTATTAGAAGACTAAGCCTATTTTAAGTATTAATTAGAAATATATTAATGGTAAGAGGATCTATTAGTGTTGCAGTAACACGTGGCACTGATAGGTCCATTTTTTTAGCAAGCATTGATAGAGGCAATACTTTTGCGTAAAATAATAATTGAATAAAGTATTATGACTCGTGAAAATTTAGTGACATGAATAAAAATGTTGAGGCGTCATTGAGTATAAAGGAAAGTAGTTCTGCATTAATCACGAAGTAGAGCATGACAACGAGGAATAACTATAGGGAGATGGTTTTGGAATGACGAATGTCTTGTATCAACATGGTACATTAGGTACGTTAATGGCTGGCTTACTAGAAGGCACAGCTACAATTAATGAATTGTTAGAACATGGGAATTTAGGGATTGCAACGTTAACAGGGTCTGATGGCGAAGTAATATTTTTAGACGGAAAGGCATATCATGCTAACGAGCATAAAGAATTTATAGAATTAAAAGGCGATGAGAAAGTACCGTATGCATCGATTACTAATTTTAAAGCGAGTAAGACATTTCCATTGCAACAATTATCACAAGATGATGTATTTGCACAAATTAAAAATGAAATGTTAAGTGAGAATTTATTTTCGGCTGTTAAAATTTATGGCACATTTAAACATATGCATGTACGAATGATGCCTGCTCAGCAACCGCCATATACACGTTTGATTGATTCAGCACGCAGACAACCTGAGGAAAAAAGACAAGATATTCGTGGTGCCATTGTTGGATTTTTTACACCAGAATTATTTCATGGCGTAGGGTCTGCTGGTTTTCATATACATTTTGCGGATGATGAAAGAGCTTATGGTGGACATGTTCTTGACTTTGAAGTGGATGACGTTGTCGTTGAGATACAAAACTTTGAAACATTCCAACAACATTTCCCGGTAAATAACGAGACGTTTGTTAAAGCGAAAATAGACTATAAAGATGTGGCAGAAGAAATTAGAGAAGCTGAATAGTCTAATATAATTAAAAGACCTTAGCGATATTAGGAACAGGTGGTTCTAAATGCATCGTTAAGGTCTTTTTATATTATATATGTGCTTACATATTTTGTTGATACGCGCGTAAAAAGCTATAAATAGTATCAAGATATGGGGTGTCAAGATTGTGTTCACGTGCACGTCGATAAATAAAGCCTTGAATCGCTTCGACTTCAAGAGGTTGCTGATGCGCAATGTCGTAATACATGCTCGTTCCCATTTCGTCGGGATAACCTTGATATATAGTCATAATAGTATCGACAGTTTGTTCTGAAAAGTTTAACCCCTCTGCCTGTGCAACACGACAACCATCTAGTAATAGCTGTCTACACAGTGTACGTATTTCAGGATTATGCATGATTGCAACGGTCTGTCTACCGAGTGCTGTGATAGAATTAATGCCCAAGTTAACTAACAATTTATACCAAATAGCTTGTTGAATATTTGCTTCTAATACAATGTCGATTTGACTGTCTTGGACCAAATCTCTAAATTGTCGAGTTAATGCATTATCTTGTATACGTAATTGATAATCTCTGAAGTGCGTAACAACATCGCCTTTCTTTTGACCACTTATATAGACAACTGCTTGGCATACGTTTTTAAATGAAATATGTTCGAGTTGACCATAACCATTTTGGGCTAAAATGATGAGCGTGTCCTCATGTGCAAGATGAGTTAAATGAGGAATAACTGCATCAAGTTGATGTGTTTTGACTGCAATAATAATAACATCAAATGTGTTTGTGACATCTTCATAACCTTTCACAACAATATCTTGTGCAGGTGCATGTGGTACAGTATAATATGTTATTGTTTTGGCGTGTCTCCCGATAAGCGTTGTATGAGGCAATGATTGTTGTAATTCATAGGCAATAGTTGTACCGACAGCGCCTGGGCCGATAATCGCAACTGATAACATCTTCTTCTTTCCTTTCTATAAAAGATTCATTATACTATTTCTAATAATACTGCAAAAAGAGGTTGAATAACATTGAAAACAGTAAGTCAATTAATAGATATGAAACAAAAGCAAACTAAAATTTCTATGGTAACAGCTTATGATTTTCCAAGTGCTAAACAAGTGGAAGCAGCGGGTATTGATATGATTCTTGTTGGGGATTCACTTGGTATGACTGTATTAGGTTATGAAAGTACCGTACAAGTGACGTTAGCAGATATGATTCATCACGGTCGTGCAGTAAGAAGAGGCGCACCAAATACATTTGTAGTTGTTGATATGCCGATTGGTGCAGTAGGCATCTCTATGACACAAGACTTAAATCATGCTCTAAAGCTTTATCAGGAGACGAATGCAAATGCAATTAAAGCAGAAGGAGCGCATATTACACCATTTATTGAAAAAGCAACGGCAATTGGTATTCCTGTTGTTGCACATTTAGGATTAACACCTCAAAGTGTTGGCGTTATGGGGTATAAATTACAAGGTGCAACGAAAGAAGCAGCGGAGCAACTTATTTTAGACGCGAAAAATGTAGAACAAGCTGGTGCAGTTGCGTTAGTACTTGAAGCAATTCCAAATGATTTAGCAGAAGAAATTAGCAAGCACTTAACAATTCCAGTCATTGGTATTGGTGCAGGAAAAGGTACAGATGGTCAAGTATTGGTTTATCACGATATGTTAAATTATGGTGTTGAACATAAAGCGAAATTTGTGAAGCAATTTGCTGATTTTAGTGTTGGTGTGGATGGTTTAAAACAATACGATCAAGAAGTTAAATCTGGTGCATTTCCATCAGAAGAATATACGTATAAAAAGAAAATTATGAATGAGGTTAATAACAATGACTAAGCTGATTACTACGGTAAAAGAGATGCAACACATTGTTAAAGCAGCCAAACGCTCAGGCACAACGATTGGTTTTATCCCAACAATGGGTGCCTTACATGATGGACATTTAACGATGGTACGCGAATCAGTTAGTACAAATGATATTACAATTGTGAGTGTATTTGTTAATCCATTACAATTTGGTCCAAACGAAGATTTCGATGCTTATCCGAGACAAATTGATAAAGATTTAGAATTAGTATCAGAAGTAGGAGCGGACATTGTTTTTCATCCTGCAGTAGAAGATATGTATCCAGGTGAATTAGGTATTGATGTCAAAGTAGGCCCATTAGCTGATGTGTTAGAAGGAGCGAAGCGTCCAGGGCATTTTGATGGGGTGGTAACAGTAGTTAATAAGCTATTTAATATTGTTATGCCGGATTATGCTTATTTTGGTAAAAAAGATGCCCAGCAATTGGCTATTGTCGAGCAAATGGTAAAAGACTTCAATCATGCCGTTGAAATTATTGGTATTGATATCGTTCGAGAAGCAGATGGTTTGGCGAAAAGTTCAAGAAATGTTTATTTAACGGAGCAAGAACGACAAGAAGCGGTACATTTAAGTAAAAGTTTGCTATTAGCACAAGCGTTGTATCAAGACGGTGAACGTCAAAGTAAAGTAATTATAGACAGGGTTACTGAATATCTTGAATCACATATAAGTGGACGCATTGAAGAAGTTGCTGTTTATAGTTATCCTCAATTAGTAGAACAACACGAAATAACTGGACGCATATTTATCTCGTTAGCTGTTAAATTTTCAAAAGCGCGTTTAATAGATAATATAATAATTGGAGCTGAATAAAGTGATAAGAACAATGATGAATGCTAAAATTCATAGAGCAAGAGTGACTGAGTCAAATTTAAATTATGTAGGTAGCATTACGGTTGATTCAGATATATTGGAAGCGGTAGACATCTTGCCAAATGAAAAAGTAGCCATCGTGAATAATAATAATGGTGCACGTTTTGAAACATACGTAATAGCTGGTGAAAGAGGTAGTGGTAAAATTTGTTTAAACGGTGCAGCGTCAAGACTTGTTGAAGTAGGCGATGTAGTCATAATCATGACTTATGCACAGTTGAATGAAGAAGAAATTAAAAACCATGCACCTAAAGTAGCAGTAATGAATGAAGATAATGTCATTATTGAAATGATTCATGAAAAAGAAAATACGATAGTGTTATAAAATTAAATAGCCATCAATAATAAAAAGGGCCACACCTTGGTTTAAGATTCCAAGCGTGTGGCTTTCTCTTGTTATACAGTCCTATCACTATGTCACTTTTAATCAAAAGCGACCGTAATTGCTGCATATCAATTAACGATAGGAATGATTAATTGTGAATCATATTTACCACCAGTATAAATCATGTGCATGCCTTTATTTACGGTTTCTTCATGTTCATAACGTGTTTTCATGCCAGGAGTACTATTACCAATTACAATTTCACTACCCTTTACAACAACTTCCAATGTTTCGCCTTGTTTAAATAGCGTGCCTGAAGGTAACAATTCGATTTCAACAGGTACAATCTCATCTTGTGACAACTTTAATTCTGTTTCATGTTTATGCCAAGGTTGCGCGATTGAGGATTTTTCTTGATCTAATTCACGATGTGATACGCGTAACCAACCAGTAGCTACTTGACCATTTTCAATATGATTAAAATCAGGGAAGTTAACTTCATTACCACGACGATCTAACTTTTTAATACCTGCAAATAAATCCATATCATCTGAGTCTTTAGTGCTTACCCATAGTTTTAAGTTCATGTTTCCAACTAACTCAGTATCTTTGTCAAACGTATATTTAAAACTTACATCTTGTTGTTTATCTTCAGAGTCATATTGTGCGACATGCGCGCTACTAATCTTTGCATGATTCAATGTGTGATTTTCAGCATTCAAATACAATGGTGTATATTCTGCGTTAGGTAAAGGGAACGCTGACGCTGATTTGAATTCGCCTTTATAAAATTGATCTCTAACTTCATAAATGACATGAGGCGTATCTTTCCAATCGTTATTTTCTTCTTTAAGGTAAAAATCAAAGAATGATTTTTGGCGTTCGAGATTTTCTCTAGCGTAGTAACTTTCCCACTCTTTACGTCCATGCACATATAGCCATTTTTCTTCAGATGCAGCTTGTTTAAATCCTTCAAAAGAGCCACGGTTGTGCAAACCTTGTGTAGACCAACTAGCACATGTTAGTAGAGGTGTTTTAATTTGTGATAATGGCACTTGACGCTGTTTCCAAAAATCATCGAACAGAGGATGTTCTTGTTGTGCTTGAATCAAATCTTCGATATTTGGATTATCTGTCCATCTCGCAAAAATACCTTGAGTCCAGAAACGATAAAAGCCAGTATCTGGTATACCTCCGTGAAAGGCTACTTCTCTATACATATCATTTAAGCCTTCCCAAGGAATCATTGCTTTTAAATGTGGTGGATTTAATGATGCGACCCACCATTGAGTCACCGCAAGATAAGAAACACCATTTGTCCCGATATTTCCATTACTCCATGACTGATTTGCTGCCCATTCAATCACTTCGTAATAATCTTCCGCTTCTCTTTTTGACCATGGAGATAAGACGCCTTTGGATTTGTCACTACCGCGTAATGCAACTTTAACTACAACATAATCATTTGGCACCCAAAATCCTGGGTCTGGTGATTCTTCAGGTGTAAAACTAGATGTCGGAATGGTACCTAATGTTGGCCAAAGGGCACCCATATTTGTGATTTTAGGCTTATTATCTTTACCGTAAGTATCTGCAGACATAACTACAGGGAATTTGCCATCTTTATTTGGTCTGAAAATATTAATATATAATTTTTCGCCATCGCGCATTTCCACAGTGACATCTTTTTCCATAATCATTTCTTGATTTCCATATTGAACACTGTCGACAACGATGTGGTTAATACCGGCTTTAACTTCATTGACATGAGTTACAGTTAATTTTGGATTTCCTAGTAAATGTTGGTTCATTGTTATCACCTTTTTCTGTTTGTTTGTATCACCTATATTAAACAGGTAAACATTGTGTGCCAATCATCAATGTTGGAGATTTGTGGGATAATGAACATAACGTTTATAATCATTGGGGAGGACTTGATATAAATGACTATAGATCGACGTATTAGAAAATCACAAGTTGCAATGAGAAATGCATTTATTGAACTTTTACATCAACACCAATTAGAAGAGATTACTGTGCAACAAATTGCAGATTTAGCTGATGTTAACCGTAGTACATTTTATACGCATTATTATGATAAGTATGATTTGCTTGAAAAATTAGAGGACCAGCAGTTGGAGGAAATAAGAGACTTCATTCATGATGAGAAGTTAAATGGAGCAGTTAAGTTATCCACGGATAACATACATCAAATTATGACCGTTTTAATAGAAATGATAGAAAAAGACATCGCATTTTATCAATTGATGTTTCGTATGGGTAAAGATTCAAATATCCACGAAAAACTTTATGATTTAATTATGTGTCATTTACAACGTTATAAAAATGAAAATGATCAAATTAATGGTATACCATTTTCTTATTTCATGAGTTATGTTTCAGGTGCGGGATTGTCTTTTATAAGACATTGGGTAGAAGATCCAAACCGTATAGACAAAGTTGACTTAATAAGGCATTTTAATACGATTGTCAATCAAGGGCCAGCAACGATAATTAAAAATATACAATAAAATAAGGCAAGCCATGAATCGAGAGTGGCTTGCCTTGCTAAATAACATAAGCTTATTAAATGATATCTTTATCAATAACATTATTGTTGGATTGCAGTATAGTCTTGACCATGTAACATCCAACGAACACCGTATTTATCGGTAAAGACGCCCATTTTGCCACCCCAGAATTGGTCAGCAAACGGTAATTCTATTTCAATTGAAGAATGATCTTTAATTTGCTCATAGAATGCTTCAACTTTATCAGCATCTTCCTTATTGTTAACATCATAATCAATTAATAATGATATGCCATTATTAATTTTGTCAGCGCGACCAAAAGAATCAGAACATAACACTTTTACGCCAAGCACTTCAAATTCAGCATGCATAGTTGCTTCTTGCGCTTCTTCCTTAGTCATACCCAAATGTGACGCTTGTTCTTCGCCAACTTCTAAACGTTTAACGTCAGTTGCACCAAATACTTCTTCGTAATATGCAAGGGCTTCTTTTGAATTTTCAAAAGCGATATAAGGGAATAATGCTGTCATGTAAAACACCTCAATGTATTATTTTTATTACTAACACCATGTTACATTAAAAAATGGCAAAAGTATAACTTTTACGATGAATTGAAGTCAATCTTTTGTAAAATACACGATAAATTATAAGATGAAATTGATTTAAATGAAGTAAACATATATATGACATACAAAAAATGAAAATGACACAGAGACGTATGTGTTGTTTAGTGTTTTAAAATTCAAGTTTAAAAAATGCTTTTAGATACATAAGGGATTTTCGAAATATAAATGCATTAAAATGAATTTCTAACTTTTTTGACTGACATTTAATATGAATCATATATAATAGAAGTTAATGATTAAATGTGGGAGGTTAAATCATGATTAATGCTGAACCTATTATCAGTAAAATGAAAAATCAAAAAATTAATTATGACAAGGTGTTGAAGAAATTAATCGGGCAGTGGGAAAGAGAAGCAATCAGACCTAAAATCTTATTGCATAGTTGTTGTGCACCTTGTAGTACATATACATTAGAGTTTTTAACACAATATGCAGACATTGCAATTTATTTCGTGAATTCAAATATTCATCCGAAAAATGAGTACTTACGACGTGCTAAAGTGCAAGAACAATTTGTGGAAGATTTTAATCGCAAGACTGGTGCGAATGTGAAGTATATTGAAGCACCTTATGAACCGCATAAGTTTGTGAAAATGGTGAAGGATAAAGAATTAGCTGATGAAAAAGAAGGCGGCTTACGTTGTACCGCTTGTTTTGAAATGCGTTTGGATATTGTAGCGAAAGCAGCTGTAGAACATGGCTATGATTATTTTGGCAGTGCAATCACATTATCACCTAAAAAGAACGCACAATTAATCAATGAACTTGGTATGGATGTCCAAAAAATATACGATGTGAACTATTTGCCAAGTGATTTTAAGAAAAGTAAAGGTTATGAGCGTTCCATAGAAATGTGTAATGACTATAATATCTTTAGGCAGTGTTATTGTGGATGTGTCTTTGCAGCGATGCAACAAGGTATTGATTTTAAAACAGTTAATAAAGAAGCGAAAGCATTTTTAGAACAATATCCAGATTAATCATTGGAAATGAGATAAAAGGCAAGAACGTATACATGCCATATCCCATTAAAAATTATCAAATAGAAACCCGAGATTTTAGTGAAATGAATCATACTAAAATCTCGGGTTATTTATATAATCGTAAATATTGTAGATATAATGAATAACTGGATCCTGAGACATAAAACAATGTCTCACTCTAATTACATCATTTTATGAACAAATCTTATAATTGCTAAAATGACAATGACAAGTGTTGAAATAAGTGAAAACACTTTAAACTTTTTATAGTCATTTTTCGTTTCATTTTCTCCTGTTTTCATCATTTCACGTAGCTCTTGCTCGATTTCTAAATCAAGATCTGTTTTACGATAACCATTCAAACCTTGACGTTCATCTTCTTCAGGTTGATTTTGTTGCTGTGTGTCTTTGTTGTCAGAAGTCGCTACTGTTTTTTTATTATCTGTTTCTTTAGTCATAACAAACGCCTCCGTTATAAAACGCTATATTTAATGATATGTGATATTTAAGCCATTATTTTGAAAAATGGTGATAAATATATCTTCTTGAGTTATATCATAATTTTAATAAGACGATTCAGCAAGTTTTAAAGTATTATTTGACTATGTTGGATTAGGCATCTAGTCCTATAATATCACTGACATTGTCAAAATGATGATCTTTTAAGTAACGTGCGATGCCTTTGTTCATTTTCTTAGTTAAACCTGGGCCTTCAATAACAAGTGATGAATAAATTTGAATAAGTGACGCACCGTGACGCATCATTTTGATTGCATCTTCAGTACTGAATACGCCGCCTGTACCTATAATTAAAAATTCACCATTTGTTTGCTGATAAGCATACTTAATCAATTTTAAATTACGTTCAAATAATGGACGACCACTCAAACCGCCTTCTTCGACTTTATTAGCAGAAGTTAAACCATCTCGTTGTCGCGTTGTGTTTGCTAAGATGATACCGTCAAATGTCTCAGTAATCGCTGGTAATAGTGCTTTTAAGCCATCGAAATCCATATCAGACGTTAGTTTTAAATAAATTGGCACTGTTACATCATGTTGTTTTTTAAATGCTGTTAAAGCTTGGCATAACATTGAAAATTCATCTTTATCATGGAAGTTTTGAAGATTTTCAGTATTTGGAGAACTGATGTTGACTGTGAAAAATGAAACGTCGTGTTTAAACGTATCAATAACCTTTATATAATCTTGATAACGCGCTTCATAAGGTGTCATTTTATTCACACCAACATTGATACCAACAGGTACTTGATAAGCATTTTTACGCAAATGACTTAGTGCTTTGTTCATACCAATATTATTGAAGCCCATTCGATTTATCAAGGCGTCATCTTCTAATAATCTAAACATGCGTGGTTGAGGGTTACCCGGTTGAGGTTTAGGTGTGATACCACCTAATTCTAAAGCACCGAATCCAAGGTGTTCCAATGCTTTTGGTACTTCGCAAGATTTGTCGAAACCAGCTGCTAAGCCAATTGGATTGTCGTACGTATTACCTTGTATCGTTTGTGATAACGTTGGATTCTTATAAGTAAATAGTTTATCGACGACTGGGAATAAAACCGGAAACTTTTGTAACGTTTTTAATGCATCGATAGTTAGTCCGTGTGCTTTTTCGGGTTCGATTTTGAATAAGAAAGGTTTAATTAATTTGTACATGAGTATGCTCCTATTTCATTATATTTGAGGCTTACTATCCTCAACTTAATATATGTGAAATATATTCTTTTAATAGACTAGCATTTCCATACATAATTTCCTAGTTAAAACTAAAAAGTTTTGAAAATTGACGCAAGTTTGAATAACGTTTTTAAGATTAAATCATCCTAATTAGGCAATATTATAGTATAAAGTAAGTAGATTGGAAGGTGTTTGTATGAATGAACAATGGTTAGAGCATTTACCTTTAAAAGATATTAAAGAGATTTCACCAGTGAGTGGTGGTGATGTAAACGAAGCATATCGAGTCGAAACAGATACGGATACATTTTTCTTACTTGTCCAACGTGGACGTAAAGAATCATTTTATGCTGCAGAAATTGCAGGTTTAAATGAATTTGAACGTGCAGGTATCACGGCACCTAGAGTAATTGCAAGTGGCGAGGTTAACGGTGATGCGTATTTAGTGATGACGTATTTAGAAGAAGGGGCTTCAGGGAGTCAACGCCAATTAGGGCAACTCGTAGCTCAATTACACAGTCAGCAACAAGAAGAAGGCAAATTTGGCTTCTCATTACCTTATGAAGGTGGCGATATTTCTTTTGATAATCATTGGCAAGACGATTGGTGTACCATTTTTGTCGACAAACGCTTGGACCATTTGAAAGATGAGTTGCTAAATAGAGGGCTATGGGATGCCAACGATATCAAAGTATATGACAAAGTGCGACGTCAAATTGTGGCGGAATTAGAAAAGCATCAAAGTAAACCGTCTTTATTACATGGTGACCTATGGGGTGGTAATTATATGTTCTTACAAGATGGTCGTCCGGCGTTATTTGATCCAGCGCCATTATATGGTGACAGAGAATTCGATATCGGTATTACAACGGTATTTGGTGGTTTTACGAGCGAATTTTATGATGCGTATAATAAACATTATCCACTCGCAAAAAGTGCATCCTATAGACTTGAATTTTATCGTTTATATTTATTGATGGTCCATTTATTGAAATTTGGTGAGATGTACCGTGATAGTGTTGCGCATTCTATGGATAAGATTTTACAAGATACAACAAGTTAGTTAAGACGTTAGATTGAGATAAATAGATAATATGCACAGATATTTTTACAATGAGAAGCGATACAGCTGCCTCAATAAAAATATTTGTGCGTTTTTATTGTTGGAAAATAAAATTTTAATCGCTATTGTTAATTTCTGTAATGTAAAACAAGGTTGAGTTACAATAAAAGTGATTTTATAACTTTTTGTTCAATAAAATTCTAGGAATGATACATATTTATTGATACAATAATTTTGAATATAATCATAAAACAATATTTAAGTATAATTGAATGTTTGAATATCATATATTGATACAGTTTCTAATAATTTTAAAATAATTTAAATGGAGAGAGGTGTAAATGATGAGTACAGTTCAAAGTGATATTTTTAAGACCAATAGTGCATCATCATCTATTAAAAGCGCTGTTGAAACATGTAATAATGTGTCGAAACCGGATAAAGATGAAAGTACAACAGTAAGTGGAAATAATAATGCTCATAGTGTGATAGATGATTTGATGAGTAAGAATCAATCTGTTGCTGAAGCAATACGAACTGCGAGCGATAATATACAAAAAGTTGGTGAGGCTTTTGACCAAACTGACGTAATGATTGGTAATGAAATTGGTAAAAATTAAAACGTGGTGAAATGATGTCGAATAAACTGGATGAAATCAATAAAATAATCACAGCGAAACATGAGCAAATGGATGACTTATATGATGAAAAGCGAGAGGTTAAAGCATTGATAGATGAAAGTGATGCGCTTAATCATTCGATAGATCAATTATATCAACATTTAGGTGAGCGTTATTATAGTAGCAATATGGCTAGTCGTATGGAACAGTTCCGCGATGAATTTCATTTTGCGAAACGACGTTCAACGGAAGCGTTATACGAGCAGCAACAGCAAATTCAACATGGCATTCGTAAAGTGGAAGAAGAGATGATTGACTTGGAAATGCGAAGGAATGTTGAAATTGAGACGGTGACAAAGGAGGAAAATAAATGGAAACAATAGGAAGCATTATTTATTTAAAAGAAGGTTCGCAAAAGTTAATGATTATTAATAGAGGACCAATTGTAGAAATTGAAAATCAAAAGTATATGTTTGACTATTCTGCATGTAAATATCCGATTGGTGTTGTAGAAGATGAAATTTATTATTTTAACGAGGAAAATATAGATTCAGTTATTTTTAAAGGTTATTCTGATCAAGATGAGGTTAGATTTCAAGAGTTGTTTGAAAATATGAAACAAAATTTGGATAGTGAAATACAACGTGGAGAAGTTACACAACAATAAAGAAATACTTTTTCTTTATTGGGGTGGGACGACGAAATAAATTTTGTAAAAATATGATTTCTGTCTCACCGCCAAAATGTTATCTCCAAGTACTGAGGCTGGATGATACCATGAAATGTCATTCATAATCATTTGAACTAAACGTAGCAGCCTTAAATTTTAAAAAAAGACACATACCAACTTCCGAAATGTAGATGAATTCTCTACAATAACGGAAGTTTTTCTTTTAATATTGAAATTTCTCAAGGATAGGTCTATACTTTATAAATCGTAATTATTACGATTTATAATCAAAAACAATAACTTGAAATAGATCATTGAGGGAGTGTTAATATGCAACATCATAAAGTGGCTATTATCGGTGCCGGTGCTGCAGGTATAGGTATGGCCATTACCTTAAAAGATTTCGGTATAACAGATGTCATTATTTTAGAAAAAGGAACAGTAGGACATTCATTTAAACATTGGCCGAAATCGACCCGTACGATCACGCCATCATTTACGTCTAATGGATTTGGCATGCCTGATATGAATGCAATTTCCATGGATACTTCACCAGCATTTACATTTAATGAAGAACATATTTCCGGAGAAACATATGCTGAATATTTACAAGTGGTTGCCAACCATTACGAGCTGAATATCTTTGAAAATACAGTTGTCACAAATATATCTGTAGATGATGCATATTATACGATTGCAACGACAACAGAGATATATCACGCGGATTATATCTTTGTCGCAACAGGTGATTATAATTTCCCTAAAAAGCCATTTAAATATGGTATTCATTATAGTGAAATTGAAGACTTTGATAACTTTAATAAGGGGCAATATGTGGTTATCGGAGGTAATGAAAGTGGCTTTGATGCTGCATATCAACTTGCAAAAAATGGCTCTGACATCGCACTTTATACTAGCACAACCGGTTTAAATGATCCGGATGCTGATCCTAGTGTTAGATTGTCACCTTATACACGTCAGCGACTAGGTAATGTCATTAAGCAAGGTGCTCGCATCGAAATGAATGTACATTATACAGTTAAAGATATTGATTTTAACAATGGACAGTATCATATCAGTTTTGATAGCGGACAAAGTGTGCTTACACCTCATGAACCAATACTAGCAACTGGCTTTGATGCAACAAAAAATCCAATCGTTCAACAATTATTTGTGACAACAAATCAAGATATTAAATTAACAACACATGATGAATCGACACGTTATCCGAATATTTTTATGATTGGTGCAACAGTTGAAAATGATAATGCCAAATTATGCTATATCTATAAATTTAGAGCGCGATTTGCAGTACTTGCACATCTTTTAACACAGCGGGAAGGCTTACCAGCTAAACAAGATGTCATTGAAAATTATCAAAAAAATCAAATGTATTTAGATGATTATTCATGTTGTGAAGTGTCATGCACATGTTAGAAGTGAAATATGATATGAGAACTGGGCATTATACGCCCATACCTAATGAACCTCATTATTTGGTTATTAGTCATGCGGATAAACTTACCGCAACAGAAAAAGCGAAATTAAGATTATTAATCATAAAACAGAAATTAGATATTTCATTGGCAGAAAGTGTAGTTTCTTCGCCTATAGCGAGTGAACATGTGATAGAACAATTGACACTATTTCAACATGAGCGACGACATTTAAGACCTAAAATAAGTGCGACATTTTTAGCCTGGTTGTTGATATTTTTAATGTTTGCATTGCCAATCGGTATCGCTTATCAATTTTCAGATTGGTTTCAAAATCAGTATGTGTCAGCATGGATAGAATATTTAACTCAAACAACATTGCTCAATCACGATATATTACAGCATATATTATTTGGTGATTATGGTGTGCTATCACTTGGAACATATTCGCTCGTATGGGCATTGCCGGTTGTAATATTGATTAGTTTATCAACTGCTATAATTGATCAAACAGGACTCAAATCATGGATGATATGGGCAATTGAACCGTCAATGTTATGGATAGGATTACAAGGTAATGATATCGTGCCACTATTAGAAGGGTTTGGATGTAATGCAGCAGCTATTTCACAAGCAGCACACCAATGCCATACCTGCACGAAGACACAGTGTATGAGTTTAATAAGCTTTGGTAGTTCTTGTAGTTATCAAATAGGTGCGACATTATCTATTTTTAGTGTAGCTGGAAAGTCATGGCTATTTATGCCGTACTTAATATTAGTACTTTTAGGTGGCATCTTACATAATAGGATATGGTTGAAAAAGAATGATCAACAACTTAGCGTTCCGCTACCTTATGATAGGCAATTACATATGCCAAATATACGTCAAATGTTGCTACAAATGTGGCAAAATATACAAATGTTTATCGTTCAAGCGCTACCTATTTTTATCACAATCTGTCTTATTGTTAGTATTTTATCACTAACGCCAATTTTGAATGTTTTATCACAAATATTTACACCTATATTATCGTTATTAGGCATCTCGTCAGAATTGTCACCAGGGATTTTATTTTCAATGATTCGAAAAGACGGCATGCTCTTGTTTAATTTGCATCAGGGCGCCTTATTACAAGGAATGACAGCAACACAGTTACTACTACTTGTGTTTTTTAGTTCAACATTTACAGCGTGCTCGGTCACAATGACGATGCTTTTGAAACATTTAGGTGGTCAGTCAGCACTAAAATTAATTGGAAAGCAAATGGTGACATCATTGTCTTTAGTTATTGGTGTAGGCATCATTGTTAAAATAGTAATGCTGATTATTTAAAAAAAATGAACTATAACTGAATATAGAGTCATGTCAGTCAATAGGAGATCTATCTTGGAATATGCTATTCATATGAAGTATAAGAGGAGAGTCGCAGATGAAAATAGTTATTATAGGTGGGTTTTTAGGTGGCGGTAAAACGACTGTCTTAAATCATTTGCTCGCTGAATCATTAAAGGAATCGCTGAAACCAGCAGTCATCATGAATGAATTTGGGAAAATGAGTGTTGATGGTGCCTTAGTATCTGAAGACATACCTTTAAGTGAACTGACAGAGGGGTGTATCTGTTGTGCAATGAAAGCAGATGTATCAGAACAGTTACATCAATTATATTTAAAAGAGCAACCAGACATTGTATTTATTGAATGTAGTGGGATTGCAGAACCGGTCTCTGTCTTAGATGCTTGTTTAACGCCTATTTTAGCTCCGTTTACAACAATTACACATATGATTGGTGTAATAGACGCAAGCATGTATAAACACATTAAATCATTCCCTAAAGACATCCAAGGCTTATTTTATGAGCAATTAGCATATTGTTCTGTCTTATTTGTTAATAAAATAGATTCAGCAGATGTTGAAACAACGAGCAAACTATTGAAAGATTTAGAAGTTATTAACCCAGAGGCCGATATACAAGTCGGTATGCATGGCAGCGTCACTTTGCCAATATCAGTTAGACAAATGACAGCAACTTCTGACAATAAACATAAGTCTTTACATCAAATGATTAATCATCAATTTGTGCAATCACCAGTCAAATGTACTAAAGCAGAGTTTATAAAACGTTTAGCATGCCTTCCGTCTCATATTTATAGGTTGAAAGGGTTTATGACATTTGAAGACACCGCACATACGTATCTCATTCAATTTACACAAGGACAATATGAATTAACACCTGTAGCATTTTCAAAAAAAGTGCCAGAATATTTGGTGCTTATCGGAAAGGGTATTTCAAAAGAAGACTATCAATGTTTGGAACAGTAGTGTTTTCAGTGGAAGAGAATGGTTAACATGCCTTCATGTATAATAACGAGTTGATTTGAACGTTTAAGCGTAAATAAAAATAAGCTTGGTCAGCCATCAAATATAATTTGAAAACTGTCCAAGCTGTTTTATTAGAGAACAATCAATTAACCCCACATATTTAATAATACATCAGCAAAGCCTTCAGGTTTTTGAATATAACCTAAGTGACCGCCTGGAATATCTACAATAGGTATGCCAGTTTCTTTATTTATATAAAAGTTAACATCTTGTGGGAAGGAGCCTCTAGAATCTGTCCCATTTAGTAGGGTGATTTTATCGCTGTATTTTGTGAAATCATCCAAAGTAATATCTGAATGCGTATATTGTCTAATTTCAAATTCTGACCAGAACATCGTACGTTTGTACTGTTCTATACGTCCTTCTTCAGTATCAGCAGGTTGAGACATCATTTTTGCATCAATTGGTGCGATATTTAATGTTTCGCCAAATGTTTTCATGCCTTTTTCTAAGCCTTCTGTTAAAATTTGATGCACAATGTCATCATTTTTATCTTTCCAATAAGTACTGTCTGGTAAAAATGTATTAATTGGTGGTTCGTGAAATGCAATCTTTTTAACGACTTCAGGGTAATCTTTTAACACATGCATCGCAACGATTGAACCTGAACTTGAACCTAATATATAGACAGGTTCATCACTTAATGACTTTGCAAGTTCGGCAATGTCCTGTGCGTCGCGTTTGACACGATAATCACTGTCAGGGTTTGAAGCGGAATCAGGGAGTGGTTCAGTTAACTCGCTTTCTCCATAATCACGACGATCAACGGCTACAACAGTAAAATGGTCTTTTAACTGTTCTGCAAGAGGCAGAAAAATGTCTCCGGTACCGTTTGCACCAGGAATAAAGATGAGCACGGGTCCTTGTCCGACTTGGTGGTATCGTAATTTAGCGCCTTGTAATTCTAAAGTTTCCATATTCAATGACCTCCATTTGTTAATTGTTAGGTGATAAACCTAATAATTTAGCACCATTTGTATAACTTATTTTCTCTTTTTCTTCATCTGTTAAACCCAGTTCATCTAAAAATACACCTAATTTTTCAGGCTCAATATATGGATAATCAGCAGCATAAAGAATTCTATCAATACCTACTTCTTTCTTGACTAAATCAAACTGTGGCTTCGTTAACATGCCACTCGGTGTGATATAAAAATTATTTTTAAAGTAATAGCTTACAGGGTGGTTCAAATGTTCAGCGAATAAAGCTTCATCCATACGTTCTAAGAAGAATGGGATAAACTCACCCCAATGTCCAATAATCATATTTAACTTTGGATAACGATCAAAAATACCAGATAATACTAGATGTATTGCATGAATGCCGACATCAATGTGCCAACCATAACCAAAACAAGCAAATGTTGCCGCAGTTACTTCAGGATAATTTCCTTTATAGTATGATTGATAAATGTCACTGTTAACTGGCGCGGGATGTAGATAAATCGGTACGTCTAAATTTTCAGCTGTTTTGAAAATAATGTCATATTTGTCTTGATCAAGAAAACCATCTTGTGCACGTCCCATAATGAGCGCACCTTTGAATCCTAAATCATTGATGCAACGTTCGAATTCTCGCGCTGCGGCTTCAGGCTCATTGATAGGTAAAGTTGCAAAGCCTACAAAGCGATTGGGATATTGTGCAATATAGTTTGCCAATTGATCATTTGCTTTTTGACATAATTCAATGGCTTTCTGACCAACCAAATTTGAAGGAGAACCATTTCCATAAGATAAGACTTGAATTTGAACGTCTTGATTATTCATAAATTGGATACGTTCATCATGATGTGATAATTCGTCGGCATTTGTAAAACCTGTCTTTTTTTCAAGGCCTTCTAACATTACTTTCATCGGTACACCTTTAGGATCTGCTGATATCGCATTCATCGTTTCTTTTTGAATATCTTCAATGACATAATGTTCTTCAAACGTAATACTTTTCATTTACTTCGCCTCCATATTGTATTGCATGTTTATTGCATCTATTGCAGAAGCATTTTTTATATACCTCTAATTTCAATGTTTGTAACATAAAATTGATCTACCAAGGCATCTCTCCATCGCCATTAATAAATGTACCTGTTGGGCCATCTGCACCAATCGTTGCTAATTGAATGATTGGCTTGATTCCTTCAGAAACGTGTTTGGAATTATTACTAAAATCACCAACTAAATCAGTATTTGTAGCGCCTGGATCAGCAGCATTGATTTGCATGTTAGGTAATCCTTTAGCGTATTGTAGCGTTAGCATTGTTACTGCCGATTTAGACGAACAATAAGCTAATGAATTCACTTTAGATTCAGCTGTTTCGGGGTTTGTAACCATTCCAAATGAACCTAAACCACTTGATACGTTGACGACAACAGGTTGTTCAGATTTTTCTAAGAGAGGGACGAATGTATTCATCATTCGTACGATACCGAATACATTCGTTTGATATACTTCTTCAACGTCACGAGGTGTCAATTTGGAAGGTGCTGAAAATTGACCAGATATACCTGCATTGTTAATGAGGATATCAAGACGGCCTTCTTTTTCAGCAATCATGTTATAAGCATTTTTGACTGAGTAGTCACTTGTAACATCTAATTGTACATAATGAACACCTAATTTTTGTGATGCTTGTTGTCCTCTTACATCATTCCGAGAACCTATATAAACTTTGTAACCCAATGCTTTAAGTGCCTCTGCACTTGCATAGCCTAACCCTTTATTGCCTCCTGTGATTAACACAATTTTAGTCATTACGTCCCACCTCATCTAAATAAATGTTTAATAAATAATTTCTGTACGCTTCAATTGAAATATGGCGATGCTCTATTTGGAAGGCAAATACACTAGTTGATAATGATTGCAACAGCATATCTGTTTTGAACTTCGTGTAAGTGTCGTCATCGCTTTTAAATAAGTCATAATAAAAATCAAATAATTCTTGATAAAATGCGCTTTGGTAAAAACGTAATTTATTGTTGCCTGCTTCAATACATTGCAGTAGTGCCTTATTATCGATTTTAAATTGTAAAAGATAATCTAACGACACTTGCATAACCTCATAATTAGAATGATAGTCATCTTTAATTTGCTTAAAATGAGTGATAAAAATATCAAGGTCTCTTTGTATGACGTAGTAGCATAAATCGCTTTTATCTTTGAAATGTCGATACAATGTCCCCATACCGATACCTAGTTCTTTAGCAATACGATTCATACTAATGTTTTCAACGCCTTCTTCATCAAAAAGTTTGTGCGCTATTTCTTCAATTCGTTGCCTATTCTCTTTTGCATCTTTTCGCATGATTACACCTACTTAAAATTCTCTAAAATTGACAAACGGATAACTCTCCGTTTATTATAAAACGTGTTAAGAAAGTTAGCAATGAATTTGCAATAACTATTAAATATCATAAAAGAAAAGAGTGTTGATAATGTCTTTAAATAAAGAGCAAAGACGCATCACAGCTGAAGAGTTGCAAGCACATTTCGAAGCATCTACCTTATCGGTTCAAATGATTGCTGAAAAACTGAATGTCACTACAGAAGATGTGGAAAAAGTATTAGCTATGACAGCGCCACTAGGCATTTTTAGTCATCAATTACAACGATTTATTCATTTAGTATGGGATGTCAGAGATGTAATAAACGACAATATTAAAGGAAATGGACAAACACCAGAACCATATACGTATTTAAAAGGTGAAAAAGAGGACTATTGGTTTTTAAGATAAAAAGAGGAGTGGATCTAAAATGAAAGATATTTTAGTAATAGGCGCAACAGGGAAGCAAGGTAATGCAGTTGTAAAACAGTTGTTAGAGGATGGATGGTATGTAAGTGCATTAACTAGAAATAAGAATAATCGTAAACTTTCAGACATAGGACATCCGCATTTATCAATCGTTGAAGGTGATCTGAGTGATAATGTTAGTTTGCAATCAGCGATGAAAGGTAAGTATGGCTTATACAGTATTCAGCCAATCGTTAAAGATGATGTTAGCGAAGAATTAAGACAAGGTATGAAGATAATTGAAATAGCTGAGCAAGAAAATATTCAACATATTGTGTATAGTACTGCGGGAGGGGTTAATCGAAATCGAACTGGCCCACACTTTGAAGTACTAGCAAAAATAGAAAATAGATTAATGGAATCTAATATAAATGCAACAGTTATCAAACCATCATTCTTTATGGATAATTTTTTACGCATTGCTAAAGTCGAAGATGAACGTATTACATTACCAGAATTTATTAATCCGAATATAAAATTCACAATGATTTCTTCTATTGATATAGCTAAAATTGCATCGTATATTTTTGCACATCCACAAAGCTTTACGCATCAATCAATAGAGATTGGTTCCGATGAAGTTACATTAAGTGAAGCAGCAACAATTTTTAGTGAAGTGACAGGTAAATCTACTGTTATAGAAGGAGAATTTGTTAGTGGTGTTGCAGAAAAGCAATGGTTGGAAGAAAAAGGTTATGAAGTAGACTTTGAATTAATGGCTGAAATAAATCCAACAAGATTATCATTAAGTGATTGGCTTAAAGTCCAAAACTATAATAAGTAATGAATGGGGTGCAATCATGATTCAATCAATGTGGTTTAATTTGCATGTGCAAGATTTAGAAAAGAGCGCACAGTTTTATAAAGCGTTAGGATTTAAAATAAATAGAAACCCACAAATGTTAGATAAAATGGTCGGCATTCAAATAGGTCAAACAACCGTAATTTTAATAGAAAACAAGCATTTTCAAAATGTAAGTCAGCAAAGCCTTAATACTGAACCAAATGAAGTGATGATTTCTCTAGGTGTGAACACAAATGAAGAAGTTGACCAGTTGGTGAATAAAGTGAAAGAAGCGGGTGGCACAGTCGTTCAAGAACCAACAGTAAGCCAAGGGTTTTATGGAGCAATGTTCAAAGATCTTGATGGACACCATTTTAATTTTTTGGTCTGCTAAAATGAAATTCTCAAAAGAATAAATAAAAAGCCCATACAGAGATGAAGCGTAATGTGCACCATGGTGCGACACATTAGTGTCTTCAATCAGTATGGGCTTTGTTTATGAGGTCAGTTGGCACCTTAAGTGCAATACCTCGTGAGCAAATATTAATTTTGAATATAACCGTATTGTTGGCGAAGATCATAAACTTTATCTGGTGTGACATCCTGACCGATTGGATCAACCACTTTTATTGTGGAAAATGTTGTTAATACTTGTCCTCGGATCATGCTTAAGTAGTCTTGACGCAATGCATGTTGTTCTTGTTTTTCAGCTACAGTAAGTGGTTGTACTTTTTCTTTATTTGCAAGTTCATTAATTCTATCTAAAATTTTCATATTGTCATATCCTCCTTAGAATCAAGTGTTGATATATTTTGAGATTATTTTTATATGGTAATTTATCAACACATTAAGTAATGTTTTTAGTTTCTCGGTCTTTTGACCAGCAGATTTTTGGAATTAAAATAAGGGATTTGAGACACGATTTTACTAGTAGTACGATGGCAAAGTGATGTTATTGAAGTGTCGTTTGATATACATGTCTGCAATGTTGTTTTATAAGACAGGATGACGTAACTGAGCAAAGAAATGAGCATTGTCGAATGACATCGTGTGTCTTATTAAAATTGCAATGGGCATAGCATAGGTATATTCACAGTCGATTTTCTTGATTTCTACATTATCATAATACGTAGTGTAAAAGTTATACGACAGTCGATAGTCGATTCGCTTTTTACCACGAGCAATTATTATGTGTTGCTTCAACGTCGACTTTAATTTATTTGTAATGTATGTCACTACACCCAGACTACTCTGATTAATATTTAATATATTATGCGTGCGTTCAAACCCCTGAGGTTCATCTGTCTCGCTCACGTCAATCCCTCCTATCTTAGTATTTAAACAACGCATATCAACTATGCAACATATGTTGTTTAGACATACTATACTACTATGTCGTACGTTTGCCAATAAACACGCACATATCATTTGTTGCCTAAACAACATATTGCCTGAAGTGTTGTTTAAGTACGCAAAAACAAAAATGCTTGTCACTAAAATCTATATGTTTTAATGACAAGCTTATTTTCATTCAGTTAACGACTGCTAATATGACATTGTAGAGTATAGGACGTTGATTTATGTCCTAGACACGGCTAATCAATCGTAATACGTTAAATTTTATTGTGTGTACAAGTATGAACCTAAGTCACATAGTGATTTCAAGATGCATGACTAAATACCAAGTTTTATTAAAAATGTGCTATATGATGAATTAAAAATGGAAGGTTGCGATCGATAAACACATCGGCTGTCTCTTGACTCGTGTTAAACCAATGTAATGCTAAGCCTGAGATACCAGCTGCTAAAAAACTCGCACTATTTACAATGATATCTCGTTGATGCTCCGGATAGCTGTTTTCTAACATAATCGCAAAAATATCTTCTAATTCATTATTAATACGTTGATGTGCTTTGTTGCAAAATGCTTCACTATTTAATTCGCAAGACTTTGCAGCATCTTTGATATAACTCGCAATTGAAATGAAAATATTACGCAGAACCTTTTCATTAATGACATTAGAAATGCTCAAATTATCATTCAAGTCTTTTAAAATGGTTACAGATAATGTGTAGTCTAGGAGGTCTTCTTTATCAGTGAAATGAGCGTAAAATGTTGCACGATTTAGCGTAGCAATATCAGTGATATCTTTAACTGTAATTTGAGATAATTTCTTTTCTCTAGAAATTTTAAGAAAAGCATCGACAAGCAATTGTTTGGTTCTAACGATTCTTGGATCTATGGATTTACTTTCCATCATTTGTTCACTACCTAACATCTGTTGTTTTAACACTTATTATCAGTATCTTCTATTATATTGTCAATTGTGTTGATGATATGTAAGTGCTGATACGCTCCTAACAAATAATGTACCTTTTTGGTAAGCATTTGAATGTCTTTCTTCTATTGTATTAATGGATTTTAAAAATGAAGATAAAATAAAAGTGTATTGTAACAATATGTTTGAAAAATTGCCAATTTCTTTATCTAAAAATTCAGAATTTTGTGATATACTATTTTTCATAGTCTTGAGTTATAGATGATACTGCTAGCCTAAATATAACAACATCGGCATGCACATCTTAGAATTTAAGCTAGTGGCAGCTTATAACTTAAGGCTCTTTATTATTTGCATACAGATGTATATACATAAATGGAAGGATGATATTATGACATCAATTAAAACAATTACACCCAAAGATTTTATATTTAGAGTTTTATCAGGTGTCGCCATAGGTATTGTTGCGGGTTTAGTTCCTAATGCGATACTTGGAGAAATTTTTAAATACTTTATGGATTATCATCCGATTTTTAAAACGTTATTAGGCGTTGTCGTTGCAATTCAATTTACAGTACCTGCTTTGATTGGTGCATTGGTTGCCATGAAATTTGACCTATCGCCATTAGCAATTGCTGTTGTGGCAAGTGCAGCATATGTAGGAAGCGGTGCAGCGCAGTTTAAAAATGGTGCTTGGATGATTACGGGTATTGGTGATTTAATTAATACAATGATTACAGCAGCGATTGCAGTGTTATTCATTTTACTTATTCAACATCGCGTAGGTAGTATGGCATTGATTGTATTCCCAACAGTTGTTGGCGGTATTTCAGGTGCAATTGGTGTTTTAATATTGCCGTATACGAAAATGATTACAACAGCCATCGGTAATATGGTTAATGGTTTTACAGAATTACAACCGATTGTCATGAGTATTTTGATTTCAATGGTATTTAGTCTTATTATTATTTCGCCACTATCAACTGTGGCCATTGCCTTTGCGATAGGTATTACAGGTTTAGCAGCTGGATCAGCGTCAATTGGTATCTCCGCGACTGAAGCAGTATTGATAATTGGTACAAGTAAAGTGAATCGTTTAGGGGTGCCGTTATCCGTCTTCTTTGGAGGCGTTAAAATGATGATACCTAATATGGTGAAATATCCAATTCTTATGTTACCAATATTAACGACAGCCATTGTATCAGGTTTGGTATCAGCATTAGTAGGTATTCATGGAACGAAAGAGTCAGCTGGATTTGGTTTTATAGGAATGGTAGGACCGATTAATGCATTTAAATTTATGGAGGTTGATTCTGCTTGGTTGAGTGTCTTACTAATTGTAGTAGCGTTCTTTGTTGTACCATTTGTAACAGCTTGGCTTGCAGATATCATTTATCGTAAAGTGTTTCGTTTATATACTAATGATATTTTTAAATTCATGGGATAATAACAGTATGTTTTTTGAAAATATGAGACCAAAAATTATTTAATGTTATTGTGAATTGCGAGAATGAAGTTGAACAATATAATTGAGCTGCAGTTTATTTGCGCTAATAAAAGATAAGACAATTCACAAAAGATGTGTGTTTTAAAACTTTGAATATACAAAAATAATAGCAATCAATACATGTGTAGAAACATATTTGTTGATTGCTTTTTAATTGCGTTTAATGTACGAAAATAAGAGAAGTTACATGTCAGATATATTACAGCTATGTAACAAAAATACAATCTGTAATATTACGAAAGCTGTAATAGTTGAGCTAAATATAGTAAAAATCTTATGTGTTAAAGACTATTTCAAGGGTTGATTGGATTCTAAAGGGCACATATTTCACATTACAGTATAAAACAGCCATATTTCAACATTACAAATAACACTTGATATTGTAATGTTTTGTAAAGAAAGTGTAATTTACTGGCTGGTTTTTTGTGATATAGTGAGTACCGTTGAAAGAAATAAAAGACAATTTAAACTTGCACTACGACATTCAAATTCAAAATATAATTACTAAAAACATAAACTTACAATTATTACTGGAGGATTTTTTACTATGAAAAAGACAATTATGGCATCATCATTAGCAGTGGCATTAGGTGTAACAGGTTACGCAGCAGGTACAGGACATCAAGCACACGCTGCTGAAGTAAACGTTGATCAAGCACACTTAGTTGACTTAGCGCATAATCACCAAGATCAATTAAATGCAGCTCCAATCAAAGATGGTGCATATGACATCCACTTTGTAAAAGATGGTTTCCAATATAACTTCACTTCAAATGGTACTACATGGTCATGGAGCTATGAAGCAGCTAATGGTCAAACTGCTGGTTTCTCAAACGTTGCAGGTGCAGACTACACTACTTCATACAACCAAGGTTCAAATGTACAATCAGTAAGCTACAATGCACAATCAAGTAACTCAAACGTTGAAGCTGTTTCAGCTCCAACTTACCATAACTACAGCACTTCAACTACTTCAAGTTCAGTGAGATTAAGCAATGGTAATACTGCAGGTGCTACTGGTTCATCAGCAGCTCAAATCATGGCTCAACGTACTGGTGTTTCAGCTTCTACATGGGCTGCAATCATCGCTCGTGAATCAAATGGTCAAGTAAATGCTTACAACCCATCAGGTGCTTCAGGTTTATTCCAAACTATGCCAGGTTGGGGTCCAACAAACACTGTTGACCAACAAATCAACGCAGCTGTTAAAGCATACAAAGCACAAGGTTTAGGTGCTTGGGGATTCTAATTCCTTCATAATAAATAAAAGTAATGTTTAGACATTAAATATATAGCTCTTCCCATAGAAATTGGGGAGAGTTTTTTTATTAATTAAAAATACATTTTTTAAAAAGTGGATATTGAAGTTAGGGAAATTTATTGGACTTTATTGTATTACTGCTAAAATACTTGTCTTTATTAAGTGCCAAGTGGAATGAAACTTCATTTGAGGCTGTACTGAGTACACTAGATACAAACTAAACGCACATTTTATAATTAAATTAAATGAAAAAGGAGATAAAAATGGCTATAAACATAATTGAATATAATAGGTCTTATAAGGAAGAGCTAATCGAGTTTATTTTATCGATTCAAAAAAATGAATTTAATATAAAAATTGATAGAGATGATCAACCTGATTTGGAGAACATCGAACATAACTATTTGAATAATGGAGGGCAATTTTGGCTTGCAATAAACAATCATCAAAATATTGTTGGTACTATAGGTTTGATTAGACTAGATAATAATATGTCTGCACTTAAAAAATGTTTGTTGATAAAGGTTATAGGAATTTAAAAATAGGTAAAAAACTTTTAGATAAAGTTATAATGACATGTAAAGAACAAAATATCGATGGTATTTATTTAGGAACAATTGATAAATTTATTAGTGCACAGTATTTTTATTCTAATAATGGCTTCCGTGAAATTAAGCGAGGAGATTTACCAAGTAGTTTTCCTAAATTAGATGTAGATAATAGGTTTTATTACAGAAATTTAAAAGATTAATTCGATGCAATAATAATTGATATGACAATCTTAGTAATATTCATTTTAAAAGTGACACATAGCGTTTAAATATAAAGTCTGACGAGATATATCGTTTGGTTTACATTAGAGGATAGGCTGCATTTCGCTTTTTTTTCAATACATGTTAATTTATTCATTATATAAATTTTGAAAAAGTATATTCGAATAGCATATCTTAATGATTCTGTTACAGTAAGATGCATAAAATATAAAACGAACCTTTTTTTGTAAAAATATAATGAAAATAACAGTTATTTTGCTAAAAATTCAAGAATCTATGATAATCTATGTTATGTAGTAAAATCGACAAATTTATATGTGGTTTGCAGTAATGAAATCAACTGTAATAATTGTTTTCTACTTAATAAAAAATTTAAAACTATCTTAATTAAGGGTTAAATCAATTAATGAAAATCAGTGCAATATTTTATTTTCAAAAATATTGTGATATGCTACAAAATAGAGAAAAATAAATGGGGCGTTTATTAACATGGATACAAAAGACTTTAAACGTTTAGAAAAAATGTATTCCCCGCGATACTTACCTGGATTAGATGGATTGAGGGCATTCGCAGTTATAGGAATCATTATTTATCACTTGAATGCACAATGGTTAAGTGGGGGCTTTTTAGGAGTAGATACATTCTTCGTTATTTCAGGTTATTTAATAACAAGTTTGTTGATAAGTGAGTATTATCGGACGCAAAAAATCGATTTGCTAGAGTTTTGGAAGCGACGATTGAAACGACTCATTCCGGCAGTGTTATTTTTAATCTGTGTCGTGCTTACGTTCACACTGATATTTAAACCGGAATTGATTATACAAATGAAACGAGATGCTATTGCAGCTATATTCTATGTTTCAAACTGGTGGTACATTTCACAGAATGTAGATTATTTTAACCAATTTGCTATTGAACCACTCAAACATTTATGGTCTTTAGCCATTGAAGAACAATTTTACTTGCTTTTCCCATTGGTTATCACGTTCTTATTACATAGATTTAAACCGAGAAATATTATTCAAACGCTATTTATTGTATCGTTGATTTCTTTAGGACTTATGATAGTGATTCATTTCATCACTGGAGATAATTCACGTGTGTATTTTGGGACAGATACACGACTGCAAACTTTATTGCTTGGTTGTATATTAGCATTTATTTGGCCTCCGTTTGCTTTGAAAAAAGATATTTCTAAAAAGATTGTCGTATCATTAGATATTATAGGGATATCTGGTTTTGCGGTTCTAATGACTTTGTTCTTTATAGTTGGAGACCAAGATCAATGGATCTATAATGGAGGATTTTACATTATATCATTTGCAACTTTATTCATTATTGCAATTGCGGTACATCCTTCTAGTTTATTTGCTAAATTTTTAAGTATGAAACCTTTACTAATTATAGGTAAACGATCATATAGCTTATACTTATGGCATTATCCTATCATTGTTTTTGTGAACAGTTATTACGTACAAGGACAAATACCGGTATACGTTTATATTATAGAAATTTTGTTAACAGCGTTAATGGCTGAAATTTCGTATCGCTTTATTGAAACACCTATACGTAAAAAAGGATTTAAAGCTTTTGCATTTTTACCTAAAAAGAAGGGGCAATTTGCTAGAACAGTGTTAGTTATCCTATTATTGGTTCCGTCTATCGTTGTGCTCAGTGGACAGTTTGATGCACTTGGCAAACAACATGAAGCCGAGAAGAAAGAGAAGAAGACGGAATTTAAAACAACGAAGAAAAAAGTCGTTAAAAAAGATAAGCAAGAGGATAAGCAGACAGCGAATAGCAAAGAGGATATTAAAAAGTCATCACCACTATTAATTGGTGACTCGGTCATGGTGGATATTGGTAATGTCTTTACTAAGAAAATACCAAATGCACAAATTGATGGTAAAGTTGGACGGCAACTCGTTGATGCTACACCAATTGTGAAATCGCAATATAAAGACTATGCTAAAAAAGGTCAAAAAGTTGTAGTAGAGCTTGGTACAAATGGGGCATTTACGAAAGATCAATTAAATGAACTATTGGATAGTTTTGGAAAAGCAGACATATATTTAGTTTCTATTAGAGTACCTAGAGATTATGAAGGTAGAATAAATAAATTAATTTATGAGGCAGCTGAAAAGCGCTCTAATGTACATCTAGTCGATTGGTATAAAGCTTCTGCAGGTCATCCGGAATACTTTGCATATGACGGTATTCACTTAGAATATGCAGGTAGTAAAGCGCTGACTGATTTGATTGTAAAAACGATGGAAACACATGCTACAAATAAGAAATAATTTGATGCACTAAACTTTTGAAATATTACATTACTTCTGATATTTATTATCAAAAATGATGTATTTCATTAAAAGTTTAGTGCTTTTTTATTTTCAAATCCCATAGTAACGGTGCAGAAAAAGTGTTGTAAACATTCTAATTGGTATATTACATTCAATGAAGCTTTATTAGGAACAGATTACATTATGATAACAAAGCCCGCAAGACACCTAATCTCTGTTATAGTTTGTTTTGTCGCAAAACTATAAAAGTTATAATTGTTTGCATACTAAAAAAATAAAAAATATAAAATTTAAAATAATTGAGTCGCTAATGACTATATGTATAGAGTGTTTTGATTATTGGGAGGATATTTAATTATGAAAAAAATCGTTACAGCTACAATCGCTACAGCAGGACTTGCCACTATCGCATTTGCAGGACATGATGCACAAGCCGCAGAACAAAATAACAATGGATATAATTCTAATGACGCTCAATCATACAGCTATACGTATACAATTGATGCACAAGGTAATTATCATTACACTTGGACAGGAAATTGGAATCCAAGTCAATTAACGCAAAACAACACATACTACTACAACAACTACAATACTTATAGTTATAACAATGCATCTTACAATAACTACTATAATCATTCATATCAATACAATAACTATACAAACAATAGTCAAACAGCAACAAATAACTATTATACTGGTGGTTCAGGTGCAAGTTATAGCACAACAAGTAATAATGTTCATGTGACTACAACTGCAGCGCCATCTTCAAATGGTCGTTCAATTTCTAATGGTTATGCATCAGGAAGTAACTTATATACTTCAGGACAATGTACTTATTATGTATTTGATCGTGTTGGTGGGAAAATTGGTTCAACATGGGGTAACGCAAGTAATTGGGCTAACGCAGCTGCATCATCTGGCTATACAGTGAACAATACACCAAAAGTTGGTGCTATCATGCAAACAACACAAGGCTATTACGGTCATGTTGCTTACGTTGAAGGCGTTAACAGCAACGGTTCTGTTCGTGTTTCAGAAATGAACTATGGACATGGTGCTGGTGTGGTTACGTCTCGTACAATTTCAGCAAACCAAGCAGGTTCATATAATTTCATTCATTAATCAAATGTAAATCAAATGACGTCAATATTCTCTAACATGAGAGTATTGGCGTTTTTGTTTTATATAAATATAAATGAGAGCGGTTTATTCACTGATCTTTAGGGAACTAAGTAATAAAGTGATAATTTATACTATGTCAGTATGATTGAGAGTGATTCAATTTAGATGAAAACCATGAAAAAATATATTAAAACAGCATTTTTTTGTAGTATGTATTGGTTAATTGTTCAACTAAATATAGCAAATTTAGGTACAAGAATTCCTGATAAGTATTTTCGTCAGAAGTACATAATATTTAAATCATTTAACTTTGAGAAGCATGGAAAATTTTGGAACAAATGGTTTTACGTAAGAAAATGGAAACATAAGATTTTAGATGGTCATCAGCTTAATCAAAATATATATGATCAGCGTCATTTAATGACAATCAATACTGATGAAATTGAAAAAATGATTATAGAGACAAAGAGGGCAGAGTTGATTCATTGGATATCGATACTTCCAGTCATCATATTCAATAAAGGCCCTCGTTTAGTAAAGTATATAAATATTTTCTATGCAATGATAGCTAATGTTCCAATCATTATTGTGCAACGCTATAATCGACCGAGATTAACGCAGTTACTACGCATATTAAAACGAAGAGGTGAACGTCATGACTAAACATATCATCGTTATTGGTGGTGGCTTAGGTGGGATTTCTGCAGCAATTCGAATGGCACAAAGTGGCTATTCGGTCTCATTATATGAACAAAATAATCATATAGGAGGCAAAGTGAATCGTCATGAATCAGATGGCTTTGGCTTTGATTTAGGTCCATCTATTTTAACGATGCCTTATATTTTTGAAAAATTATTCGAATATAGCAAGAAGCAAATGTCAGACTACGTTACAATCAAGCGATTGCCACATCAATGGCGTAGCTTTTTTCCAGATGGAACGACTATCGATTTGTATGAAGGTATTAAAGAAACAGGTCAGCATAATGCGATATTGTCGAAACAGGATATAGAGGAACTGCAAAATTATTTGAATTATACAAGACGAATCGATCGTATTACTGAAAAAGGGTATTTCAACTATGGTTTAGATACACTATCTCAAATTATTAAATTTCATGGGCCATTAAATGCTCTTATTAATTATGATTATGTACATACTATGCAACAGGCCATAGACAAGCGTATCTCGAATCCATACTTGCGACAAATGTTAGGCTATTTTATCAAATATGTAGGTTCTTCATCATACGATGCGCCAGCTGTATTATCTATGTTATTCCATATGCAACAAGAGCAAGGCCTTTGGTATGTAGAAGGTGGAATCCATCATTTAGCCAATGCCTTGGAAAAGCTAGCGCGTGAAGAAGGTGTCACAATTCATACAGGTGCACGTGTGGACAATATTAAAACATATCAAAGACGTGTGACGGGTGTCAGATTAGATACAGGTGAGTTTGTAAAGGCAGATTATATTATTTCAAATATGGAAGTCATACCTACTTATAAATATTTAATTCACCTTGATACTCAACGATTAAACAAATTAGAGAGGGAATTTGAGCCGGCAAGCTCAGGATATGTGATGCATTTAGGTGTTGCTTGCCAATACCCGCAATTAGCACATCATAATTTCTTTTTTACGGAAAATGCTTATCTCAATTATCAACAAGTTTTTCATGAAAAGGTATTGCCAGATGATCCGACCATTTATCTAGTAAATACGAATAAAACTGATCACACACAAGCGCCAGTAGGTTATGAAAATATCAAAGTCTTACCACATATTCCATATATTCAAGATCAGCCTTTTACCACTGAAGATTATGCGAAGTTTAGGGATAAAATTTTGGATAAATTAGAAAAAATGGGACTTACTGATTTAAGAAAACACATTATTTATGAAGATGTTTGGACACCGGAGGATATTGAAAAAAATTATCGTTCTAATCGTGGTGCAATATATGGTGTTGTAGCAGATAAAAAGAAAAACAAAGGATTTAAATTTCCTAAAGAAAGTCAGTATTTTGAAAACTTGTACTTTGTAGGTGGATCAGTAAATCCTGGTGGTGGCATGCCAATGGTTACATTAAGTGGGCAACAAGTCGCAGACAAAATAAACGCGCGAGAAGCGAAGAATAGGAAGTGATATCTATGAAATGGTTATCACGAATATTAACAGTAATAGTGACCATGTCTATGGCGTGTGGTGCATTGATATTTAATCGTAGACATCAGCTAAAGGCGAAAACGCTGAACTTCAATCATAAAGCATTAACAATTATTATTCCGGCTAGAAACGAAGAAAAAAGAATAGGTCATTTACTACATTCGATAATACAACAGCAAGTTCCAGTAGATGTCATTGTTATGAATGACGGATCGACAGATGAAACAGCACGTGTAGCACGTTCATATGGTGCGACTGTAGTAGATGTTGTTGATGATACTGACGGCAAATGGTATGGGAAATCACATGCTTGTTATCAAGGTGTGACGCATGCATGTACGAATCGCATTGCCTTTGTAGATGCTGATGTAACTTTCTTAAGGAAAGATGCTGTTGAAACGTTGATTAATCAGTATCAATTACAAGGTGAAAAAGGATTGTTAAGCGTACAGCCTTATCATATAACAAAGCGTTTCTACGAAGGGTTTTCAGCGATATTTAATTTAATGACAGTCGTTGGTATGAATGTATTTTCTACCTTAGACGACGGTCGGACTAACCAGCATGCATTTGGACCGGTGACATTAACAAATAAAGAAGATTATTATGCAACTGGAGGTCATAAAAGTGCAAACCGTCATATTATTGAAGGATTTGCTTTAGGAAGTGCATATACTTCACAATCATTGCCCGTAACAGTTTATGAAGGGTTTCCATTTGTTGCATTTCGCATGTATCAAGAAGGATTTCAGTCATTACAAGAAGGATGGACAAAGCATTTGTCAACTGGGGCAGGTGGCACAAAGCCTAAGATCATGACAGCAATTGTGTTGTGGTTGTTTGGTTCTATAGCGAGTATTTTAGGGCTATGTCTTAGTTTAAAATATCGCCAAATGTCTGTAAGAAAAATGGTAGCACTTTACTTGAGCTATACTACACAATTTATTTATCTGCATCGAAGGGTCGGCCAATTTTCTAATTTATTAATGGTATGTCATCCATTGTTATTTATGTTTTTTACTAAAATTTTCATCCAATCTTGGAAACAAACGCATCGTTATGGTGTAGTTGAATGGAAAGGTCGTCAATATTCTATATCTAAAGAACAATAAATCAAGGTAATGGCATTTCAATATAGGAGGACTAGTATGACAATGATGGATATGAATTTTAAATATTGTCATAAAATCATGAAGAAACATTCAAAAAGCTTTTCTTACGCTTTTGACTTGTTACCAGAAGATCAAAGAAAAGCGGTTTGGGCAATTTATGCTGTGTGTCGTAAAATTGATGACAGTATAGATGTTTATGGCGATATTCAATTTTTAAATCAAATAAAAGAAGATATACAATCTATTGAAAAATACCCATATGAACATCATCACTTTCAAAGTGATCGTAGAATCATGATGGCGCTTCAGCATGTTGCACAACATAAAAATATCGCCTTTCAATCTTTTTATAATCTCATTGATACTGTATATAAAGATCAACATTTTACAATGTTTGAAACGGACGCTGAATTATTCGGATATTGTTATGGTGTTGCTGGTACAGTAGGTGAAGTATTGACGCCGATTTTAAGTGATCATGAAACACATCAGACATACGATGTCGCAAGAAGACTTGGTGAATCGTTGCAATTGATTAATATATTAAGAGATGTCGGTGAAGATTTTGACAATGAACGGATATATTTTAGTAAGCAACGATTAAAGCAATATGAAGTTGATATTGCTGAAGTGTACCAAAATGGTGTTAATAATCATTATATTGACTTATGGGAATATTATGCAGCTATCGCAGAAAAAGATTTTCAAGATGTTATGGATCAAATCAAAGTATTTAGTATTGAAGCACAACCAATCATAGAATTAGCAGCACGTATATATATTGAAATACTGGACGAAGTGAGACAGGCTAACTATACATTACATGAACGTGTTTTTGTGGATAAGAGGAAAAAGGCAAAGTTGTTTCATGAAATAAATAGTAAATATCATAGAATATAGGTGGTTGAATAATGAAGATTGCAGTAATTGGTGCAGGTGTCACAGGATTAGCAGCGGCAGCCCGTATTGCTTCTCAAGGTCATGAAGTGACGATATTTGAAAAAAATAATAATGTAGGCGGGCGTATGAATCAATTAAAGAAAGACGGCTTTACATTTGATATGGGTCCCACAATTGTCATGATGCCAGATGTTTATAAAGATGTTTTTACAGCGTGTGGTAAAAATTATGAAGATTATATTGAATTGAGACAATTACGTTATATTTACGATGTGTATTTTGACCACGATGATCGTATAACGGTGCCTACAGATTTAGCTGAATTACAGCAAATGCTAGAAAGTATAGAACCTGGTTCAACGCATGGTTTTATGTCCTTTTTAACGGATGTTTATAAAAAATATGAAATTGCACGTCGCTATTTCTTAGAAAGAACGTATCGCAAACCGAGTGACTTTTATAATATGACGTCACTTGTGCAAGGTGCTAAGTTAAAAACGTTAAATCATGCAGATCAGCTAATTGAACATTATATTGATAACGAAAAGATACAAAAGCTTTTAGCGTTTCAAACGTTATACATAGGAATTGATCCAAAACGAGGCCCGTCACTATATTCAATTATTCCTATGATTGAAATGATGTTTGGTGTGCATTTTATTAAAGGCGGTATGTATGGCATGGCTCAAGGGCTAGCGCAATTAAATAAAGACTTAGGCGTTAATATTGAACTAAATGCTGAAATTGAGCAAATTATTATTGATCCTAAATTCAAACGGGCCGATGCGATAAAAGTGAATGGTGACATAAGAAAATTTGATAAAATTTTATGTACGGCTGATTTCCCTAGTGTTGCGGAATCATTAATGCCAGATTTTGCACCTATTAAAAAGTATCCACCACATAAAATTGCAGACTTAGATTACTCTTGTTCAGCATTTTTAATGTATATCGGTATAGGTATTGATGTGACAGATCAAGTGAGACTTCATAATGTTATTTTTTCAGATGACTTTAGAGGCAATATTGAAGAAATATTTGAGGGACGTTTATCATATGATCCTTCTATTTATGTGTATGTACCAGCGGTCGCTGATAAATCACTTGCGCCAGAAGGCAAAACTGGTATTTATGTGCTAATGCCGACGCCGGAACTTAAAACAGGTAGCGGAATCGATTGGTCAGATGAAGCTTTGACGCAACAAATAAAGGAAATTATTTATCGTAAATTAGCAACGATTGAAGTATTTGAAGATATAAAATCGCATATTGTTTCAGAAACAATCTTTACGCCAAATGATTTTGAGCAAACGTATCATGCGAAATTTGGTTCGGCATTCGGTTTAATGCCAACTTTAGCGCAAAGTAATTATTATCGTCCACAAAATGTATCGCGAGATTATAAAGATTTATATTTTGCAGGTGCAAGTACGCATCCAGGTGCAGGCGTTCCTATTGTCTTAACGAGTGCGAAAATAACTGTAGATGAAATGATTAAAGATATTGAGCGGGGCGTATAAGGGAGTAGTCTAAGAGAAAGATGTGAGAAAAGTATAAGGGGAACGTAAAAGGCATAGTGAAATAAGTATGTGCTTAAGAAGTTTTATTTAACAATGAATGACGCCTGTTAAGGTTCACGTTTGAATACGTACCTTGATGGGCGTTATACTTTATATAAGCATATCTAACTGGTTGCGCATGCGGATATGCATGACAGTTAAATCATAACGATTGAGTGCATATTAATCTGAAAATTCCTAATATTGACAATAATATTATACCTACCTAAAATGAAAATAAATTCATTCAATACAACGTGTGTCATAAGTTCTGTTGAACATAACGGTGAATGGCGATGTCATTGTAACCATCTAAATGAGAGTGATACAAGTTGTTAGGATTATGATAGTCGCCCAGGCTATGTTTAATGATAGAGGAGGAATTTGATGATCTCTAACAAATTAGCAAATATCCCTGATAGTTATTTCGGGAAAACGATGGGACGTAAAATCGAACATGGACCATTGCCATTAATTAATATGGCAGTTGGAATCCCTGATGGGCCCACGCCACAAGGTATTATTGATCATTTTCAAAAAGCACTAACTATTCCTGAAAATCAAAAATATGGTGCTTTTCATGGTAAAGAAGCGTTCAAGCAAGCTATTGTAGATTTTTATCAAAGACAATATAATGTGACGTTAGATAAAGAAGATGAAGTATGCATTTTATATGGTACAAAAAATGGATTAGTGGCAGTACCAACATGTGTTATCAATCCAGGAGACTATGTATTACTACCTGATCCAGGCTACACGGATTATTTAGCAGGTGTACTTTTAGCTGATGGCAAGCCAGTCCCGCTTAATTTAGAACCGCCACATTATTTGCCAGATTGGTCCAAAGTTGATTCACAAATAATAGATAAAACAAAACTCATTTATTTAACGTATCCAAATAATCCAACTGGATCGACAGCTACGAAAGAAGTTTTTGATGAAGCGATAGCTAAATTTAAAGGTACAGACACTAAAATCGTGCATGATTTTGCTTATGGTGCTTTCGGTTTCGACGCTAAAAATCCTAGTATACTTGCTTCGGAAAATGGGAAAGATGTTGCGATTGAAATTTATTCCTTGTCTAAAGGTTATAACATGTCAGGTTTTAGAGTCGGTTTTGCAGTTGGTAATAAAGATATGATTCAAGCTTTGAAAAAGTACCAAACGCACACAAATGCTGGGATGTTTGGTGCATTACAAGATGCCGCAATATATGCTTTGAATCATTATGATGATTTTTTAGAAGAACAAAGCAATGTATTTAAAACACGTCGTGACCGATTCGAAGCCATGCTTGCAAAAGCTGATTTGCCATTTGTTCATGCTAAAGGTGGCATATATGTATGGTTGGAAACACCGCCTGGTTATGACAGCGAGCAATTTGAGCAATTTTTAGTGCAAGAGAAGTCAATACTTGTTGCTCCAGGGAAACCATTTGGAGAGAATGGTAATCGTTATGTGAGAATTTCATTGGCGTTAGATGACCAGAAATTAGACGAAGCTGCAATAAGATTAACAGAACTAGCATATTTATATGAATAATAAAGTTAAGGGTGATGTTAAAATGACAAAAATTAAAATCATGAGTGTACGTGATGAAGATATGCCTTATATCAAGGCGTGGGCAGAGAAACATCATGTTGAGGTAGATATTACTAAAGAAGCATTAACTGATGACAATGTTGAAGGTGTCGCTGGTTATGATGGCTTATCGCTATCACAACAAATACCATTATCAGAGCATGTTTATAAACGATTAAATGAACTAGGTATTAAACAAATCGCACAACGTAGTGCTGGATTTGATACATATGATTTGGAGTTAGCAAACAAGTATAACTTTATTGTGTCAAATGTGCCGTCATACTCTCCGAATTCAATTGCGGAGTTTGCTGTGAACCAGGCTATTAATGTGGTTCGTCATTTTAATCAAATTCAAACGAAAGTGCGGGAGCATGATTTTAGATGGGAACCTACTATTTTATCGAAATCCATTAAAGATTTAAAAGTAGCTGTTATTGGTACAGGTCGAATTGGCCGTGTAGTAGCCGATATATTTGCCAATGGTTATCAAAGTGATGTGGTCGCATACGACCCGTTTCCTAATGCTAAAATTGCAACGTATGTCGATTACAAAGATACGATTGAGGAAGCGGTTGAAGGTGCTGATATCGTGACATTACATGTACCTGCAACGAAATATAATCATTATCTATTTAATGCTGAATTATTTAAACATTTTAAAAAGGGCGCAGTATTTGTCAATTGTGCGAGAGGTTGTTTAGTAGATACTAAGGCGTTATTAGACGCATTAGACAATGGTGTGATTAAAGGTGCAGCACTTGATACGTATGAATTTGAACGCAAACTTTTCCCAAGTGATCAAAGGGGCAAAACACTGAACGATCCATTGTTAGAATCGTTGATTGACAGGGAAGATGTCATATTAACACCACATATTGCGTTTTATACTGAAGCTGCAGTTAAAAATCTAATTGTCGATGCATTAGATGCAACATTAGATGTATTGCAGACTGGAGATACTAGGTTACGAGTAAATTAAAAATCGAACTGATGAGATAATTTGGATTGTTGGGATTCTCATCAGTTCGATTTTTTAATTTGGTGTTGATGACGTTGAATATTGCCTAATTAAACGACATCGTAACCTTGATCTTCAATTGCGTCTTTCATTTGAGATACAGCAACTTTACTGTCATCATATTGAACACTTACTTGACCATTTTCAAGGTTAACGTCAGCTGAAGTGACACCGTCAATATTATTTAATGCAGATTCAACAGCACTTTTGCAGTGACCACAGCTCATACCTTCAACATTTAAAATTTCTTGTGACATAGCATTCACCTCCTTTTAGAGCCACTTATTATTTATAATAATTAGTGGCTCTTATGCAGTTGGAGCGAAGATCCAACTGTAAACCGCGACATTATAGAGCCAATCACTAGCCTATCTCAGAATCACCAACGAATCCTTCATTATTAAGGAATCTAGGCATCTTTACGGCGTGGTTCTAATCGCATCTTTTTCAATCTAAGTGCGTTTGTGACAACACTTACTGAACTTAGTGCCATTGCAGCACCAGCAACCCATGGCGCAAGTAAGCCCAATGCAGCTATAGGGATACCGGCAATATTATAGCCGAATGCCCAAAATAGATTTTGACGAATATTACGAATGGTTGCTTTACTTGCATAAATGGCTTTAGGAATAAGCATCAAGTCGCCACCAAGAATAGTAATATCAGCTGCTTCAATGGCAACTTCTGTACCTGTACCAATGGCGATACCGATATCAGCTTTAACTAATGCAGGTGCATCATTTACACCGTCACCAACCATCGCAACCTTCTTACCTTGTTGCTGTAGTTTCGCAATTTGTGCAGCTTTTTCTTCTGGTAAAATATCTGCAATAACAGTATCTATGCCTACTTGTTTTGCAATGGCTTGAGCAGTGTTTTTATTATCGCCAGTTAACATGGCAACTTCAATGCCCATATCATGCAATTGTTTTATAGCATCTTTGGCATGATCTTTGACAGTATCTGCCACTGCGATGATACCAGTTAATGAATAATTAACAGCAATGAGCATAGCAGTTTTACCATCTCGTTCATAATGTGTTAAATCATCAGAAATATGCTTAGGCAAGCTAATATCATTGTCAGCCATTAATTTACGGTTACCAACCAATATATGGTGATGATCAATCGTTGCTTCAATACCATGGCCAGGTACTGCTTTAAATGTTGTTGTCTCAGTTAATATTAATTGCTTTTCTTTTGCATAATTGACAATGGCTTCTGCCAATGGGTGTTCAGAATCTTTTTCAGCAGTAGCAAGTAGTTGTAGCGTTTGATTGTCACCATGATAATCTGTCACGACTGGACGACCATTTGTAATGGTACCCGTCTTATCTAAAACGATGGTATCAATTTGATGTGTGCGTTCAACAAACTCGCCACCTTTAAATAAAATACCATTTTCAGCAGCGCGACCAGTACCTACCATAATAGAAGTTGGTGTAGCAAGTCCCAATGCGCATGGACAAGCAATGACGAGAACGGAAATACTCGCAACAAGTGCAGGTTCAAATGTACCTGGTGTAACTAAAGTAATCCACACGATAAATGTTAATAGTGCGATACCAACAACGATAGGAACGAAATAACCAGAAATAATATCTGCCAATCGTTGAATCGGCGCTTTAGAACTTTGAGCTTCTTCGACAACTTTAATAATATTTGCCAACGCAGTGTCCCCGCCAACTTTTGTTGCTGTCATAGTAATAGTACCGTTTTTGTTCATCGTTGAACCAATTACAGTATCATCAACATTCTTCTCAACAGGGATAGATTCACCTGTTAACATAGATTCGTCGATGGCAGTCATACCTTTAATAATTTTGCCATCAACAGGTATCTTTTCACCTGGTTTAACGATAAGTGTATCTCCAACATGTACTTCATTTAGAGGAATCATCACTTCATTACCATCTTTTAAAATGCGTGCTTCTTTAGCTTGTAAACTTAATAATTCGCCAAGCGCATTGGTTGTTTGAGACTTCGCTCTAGCTTCTAAATACTTACCGAATAAGATTAAGGTAATTAGTACGGCGCTTGTTTCAAAGTATAAATGCGGTTGCGTTGTTGAGCCATTTAGCCAACGAACCATTTCATAAATACTGTAAAAATATGCTGCACTTGTACCAACAGCAACAAGTACATCCATATTGGCGCCACCATTTCTTAAGTTTTTATAAGCACCTACATAAAATTGCCATCCAATAATAAATTGTACAGGTGTAGCTAAAATAAATTGGAACCATGGATTCGTAAATAGTGCTGGTATATGCATATTGAAAAGATGTACAAACATTAACATTAATAGTGGTAAAGATAATACTGCTGATATGATAAGCTTAATCAATTTATGTTGTAGCGCTTCAGCTTTGCGTGACGTTTGATCTTTATTGTTATCTTTAATAGACGCGTCATAACCTAATTTTTGAATGCGAGTGACAAGTTTATCAGCATCTGTTTCTTCAGGATAATAGTCAACTTTAGCTTGCTCTGTTGTTAAATTGACCGTTGCATTTTGAACGCCGTCCATTTTATTTAACACTTTTTCAATACGGCTTGAGCATGCAGCACAAGTCATACCTGTAATGTCTAATTCGACAGTTTCTACAGCGACACCGTAACCTAAATGTTGAATCGTATTAATAAATTCTTGGACATCATGTTGATCAGGGTTATACTCAACAGTTGCTTTCTCTGTAGTTAAATTCACTTGGGCATTAACGTCATCAAGTTTATTCAGTTTCTTTTCGATACGATTTGAACATGCGGCACAAGTCATACCAGTGATATCTAATGTTGTTTTTTTCGTATTAGCCACATTATTGCCTCCCTGTGATTCATTGTTACACGTCTAATGTACCCCCTATAGGTATATAAGTCAATCGTTGCGTTTTACTTTTACCAATTTTAAAAAGAAAAAGAGAGATTGCCGTGCAAACATTGCACAACAATCTCTCTACTTAGCATCTATATAAAAGAAGTCGTAATTAATATTAAAGGATGTATGAATGAAAGGTAAAACTTAAATGACTTCTGGATTTGCAATTCTTAGGTGACTTAAAAGAAATCAGATGGGTTAAATTCTTTCGCATGTAAATTTTTAAAATTATTAAGATGGATGACTTTATCATCATCTTTGTTGTCTGACAACTGACGACTCGTGTCGTTTGTCATTTCGTAATCTTGTATCGTTTTGACCAAACCTAGAATGATTAAGATAGCAACTGTGCCTGTAATTAATATTCTCATCGCTATCATACTCCTTTATATTTCTCTTACTCACATTGTACGTTAATAGATTAAAAAATGAATGCGTCTGTAGTATTGAATTTATCTACTACTTTAGCAGTATTTGATGCGAGAATTGTATAGATAAGGGTGATAAGGTCATGATTTCATAATGTTATAGCGTATTAGTTGCATAGGCGAAGGTTTATTTGATTAACTTTTAAACAAGTAAATAAGTTATTAGGAGTTGAAAGGTGTAATGACTGAAAAAGAAAAAATGTTAGCAGAAAAATGGTACGATGCAAACTTTGATCAATACTTAATCAATGAACGTGCACGAGCGAAAGATATTTGCTTTGAATTAAATCATACAAGACCGAGTGCTACAAATAAAAGAAAGGAATTAATTGATCAATTATTTCAAACAACAACAGACAATGTAAGTATTTCGATTCCTTTTGATACAGATTATGGTTGGAACGTTAAACTAGGAAAAAATGTCTATGTAAACACCAATTGTTACTTTATGGATGGTGGACAGATTACAATTGGCGATAATGTTTTTATAGGACCTAATTGTGGATTCTACACAGCGACACATCCACTTAATTTCCATCATAGAAATGAAGGTTTTGAAAAAGCCGGACCCATTCATATTGGCAGTAATACTTGGTTTGGCGGTCATGTAGCCGTGTTACCAGGGGTGACGATTGGAGAAGGCAGTGTGATTGGTGCTGGTAGTGTTGTCACTAAAGATATTCCGCCACACAGCTTAGCGGTTGGAAACCCTTGTAAAGTCGTTCGTAAAATTGATAATGACCTACCATCCGAAACATTAAATGACGAAACGATAAAGTAGCAGTTGCGACCCATATAAATTTTAAAAAGTAACCAATCAATTTCAAAATACTTGAGAATAAGTGATAAAACATAAAAATGAAAGCGGTTGCAAAACTAACCTTAATCATAGTAAAATGAGTTTAAATGATGTTATATCATTAAATCAAAGGGTTAAACCACTTTCAAAATTTATAGGGGGTAAGTGTACATGGTAGTAGAATTTAAAAATGAACCTGGTTACGATTTTTCAGTCCAAGAAAATGTGGATATGTTTAAGAAAGCATTGAAAGACGTGGAAAAAGAATTAGGTCAAGACATACCATTAGTGATTAATGGAGAGAAGATTTTCAAAGATGACAAAATTAAATCAATCAATCCTGCAGACACATCACAAGTGATTGCAAATGCATCAAAGGCAACAAAACAAGATGTTGAAGATGCGTTTAAAGCAGCAAACGAAGCTTATAAATCTTGGAAAACATGGTCAGCAAATGATCGTGCAGAGCTTATGTTACGTGTTTCGGCAATTATTCGTCGTCGAAAAGCGGAAATTGCAGCAATTATGGTTTATGAAGCAGGTAAGCCATGGGATGAAGCAGTTGGTGATGCAGCTGAAGGTATTGATTTTATTGAATACTATGCACGTTCAATGATGGACTTGGCTCAAGGTAAGCCAGTACTTGATCGTGAAGGTGAACACAATAAATATTTCTATAAATCAATTGGTACAGGTGTTACAATTCCGCCGTGGAACTTCCCGTTTGCGATTATGGCTGGTACAACTTTAGCACCAGTTGTGGCAGGTAATACAGTGTTATTGAAACCTGCTGAGGATACACCTTATATCGCTTATAAATTAATGGAAATTTTAGAAGAAGCAGGATTACCAAAAGGCGTAGTTAACTTTGTTCCTGGTGATCCGAAAGAAATTGGTGATTACTTAGTTGATCATAAAGATACGCATTTCGTTACATTTACAGGATCACGTGCGACAGGTACTAGAATTTATGAACGTAGTGCCGTTGTTCAAGAAGGTCAAAACTTCTTGAAACGTGTTATCGCTGAAATGGGTGGTAAAGATGCCATTGTAGTTGATGAAAATATTGATACAGATATGGCAGCAGAAGCTATTGTAACGTCAGCATTTGGTTTTTCTGGTCAAAAATGTTCAGCATGTTCACGTGCAATTGTGCATAAAGACGTTTATGACGAAGTATTAGAGAAATCAATCAAATTAACAAAAGAATTAACGTTGGGCAATACTGTAGACAATACGTATATGGGCCCAGTTATTAATAAAAAACAATTTGATAAGATTAAAAATTATATTGAGATTGGTAAAGAAGAAGGTAAATTAGAACAAGGTGGCGGCACTGATGATTCAAAAGGTTACTTTGTAGAACCAACAATCATTTCAGGACTTAAATCTAAAGATAGAATCATGCAAGAAGAAATTTTTGGTCCAGTTGTTGGCTTTGTGAAAGTTAACGATTTTGATGAAGCAATTGAGGTTGCAAATGATACAGATTACGGTTTAACTGGTGCAGTGATTACAAATAATCGCGAGCATTGGATTAAAGCGGTAAACGAATTTGATGTAGGCAATTTATACCTTAACAGAGGCTGTACTTCAGCAGTTGTTGGATACCATCCATTTGGTGGTTTCAAAATGTCAGGTACGGACGCTAAAACAGGTAGTCCAGACTACTTATTACACTTCTTAGAACAAAAGGTTGTTTCAGAAATGTTCTAATGCTTCATAATGAACAAGGGCCATCCATTGCGGTTGGCTCTTTTTATTTATAACTTTAAAAATTAAGTAATAGCAACCATATTTTTAGAAAAGGATTATAGGTATAAGAATGTGAGATACGTTATTTCAATAATAATGGGAATTGTATTAGCAATTTGGTCATTTAAACAACTGAGTCAAAGTCATTTAGATAGCGGATTTATTTTTTTCTTCATAGTTTATGTGTTGTGTATCAGTTGTTTTAATAGCGATAAGCACGATAAAAATAAAAAACGATAGTAGTACACGAATTCATTAACGTGTACACTATCGTTTTTATTATGAATGTTGGTAACGCTCATGAGTTTCTCATCTACTATTTAATCTTAATATTGATTAATCTATGGAAAATGTTATCAATATCTTCGCCAGGCCAATCAATTTTTTCATCTTTTATCCAATGTATAAAACCTTCAATCAACGAGTCATAAATATAAAATATGAGATTATCTGGGATGTCGCTGTCAATATCGATACGGTCTCTATTATTTTTGATATCGTTATGCATAATTTTAATGCAGACATTTTTTAATACTTTATTAAATTCAGCGTCTTCTTCTTGGAATTCTGCGATTTCTCTCAAATCCTCTTTATTATTAATCGTATCACTCATCGTTTGGAATGGATGATTAAGACGGTCACTGATATCTCTAGCAAAGTAGTCTTTAGTCAATTGATTGAACAAGTACTCTAGAAGATCATATTTATCATAAAAATGTTTATAAAATGTTGTACGGTGTACGAGTGCGTTGTCGCAAATTTGATTGACAGTAATCGTTTGGAATAATTGCTGTTCTAACAATTGTAGCAAGCTACTCGACAATGCTTTTTTTGTCTTTATAACTCGTAAATCAGTCTCTTTCATCTACATTTCTCCTTTGTGTGTAGTTTAATATACAAAATTTTCCAATTGATTCTTTAAGAGGTCGGGGATAGATACTATAATCGAACAATAATCTACACTGTATATTTAAACTATAACGTTGATTTTAAAAGGAGGCAATATACTTTGGCAAAATTTTTATATAAGATGGGGACATTCATCGCAAAACATAAATGGTCCGCGGTCATTGCATGGATAGTGATTGTAGCTGCAATATTGATACCACTTGCTACAAATGCACCGAAATTTGACAATGATATTAAAATGACAGGATTAGAGTCGTTAGATACGAATAAAAAGATTGAAAAACATTTTAATCAAGATAGTGAAAAGGCACAAATACGTGTTGTCTTTAAGACGACTAAAGATGATGGTATTGTGCAACCGAACATTACTAAAGATATTAAGAAAACGTTAGATGATATTAAAAAAGATGACAAGCACATTGATAAAATATCAGATCCTTATGAAAATAAGCAAATTAGTAAAGATAAAACAACTGCATTTGCAGATATCACATATGACGTTAGTCAAACATCTTTAAAAGATGGCTCTAGAGATAATGTTAAAAGTCATTTGAAAGACTTACGTGACAATCATAATGTACAAACAGAGTTAACTGGTACAGGAATGACATCTACAGAAGTAGGCGGTAATTCTGAACTAGTTGGTATTATTGTTGCATTTGTTGTACTGTTAATCACATTCGGTTCAGTCATTGCTGCAGGATTACCAATTATAAGTGCATTGATTGGTCTAGCCTCTGGTGTAGGTATTATCAGTTTGTTAACTTATGCATTCGATATACCAAATGTCACACTGACATTAGCCGTAATGATTGGACTAGCAGTTGGTATCGATTATGCATTATTTATTTTATTCAGATATCGACAAGTTATGAAAACTGAAACAGATTACATTAAAGGCATTGGTCTTGCAATAGGAACAGCAGGTAGTGCAGTTGTTTTTGCTGGTGTAACAGTTGTAATTGCAGTATGTGGTTTATCATTAGTAGGCATTGACTTCTTAGCGGTAATGGGATTTGCTTCGGCAATTAGTGTTGTTTTTGCAGTACTTAGCGCTTTAACTTTATTACCTGCATTAATAAGCATTTTCCATAAACGCATTAAAGTGAATAAATTACAGTCTAAATTCAAAAAAGATATTGATACGCCATGGTCTAAATTTATTACAGGAAATGCACTTGCGGCAGTATTACTAGGTTTAATCATATTAGTAGCAGCTGCAATACCAGTTAGTCATATGCGACTTGGTATTCCAGATGACGGTGTTAAACCAGCAGATTCTACACAGAAAAAAGCTTACGATATTATCTCGGATAAATTTGGTGAAGGATTTAATGGCCAAATACCGATGTTGATAAATGTGAAAGATAAAAAGGATGATCCACAAGGATTACAACAAGATTTACAGTCTGTATATAAAGATATTAAAGATAAGAAAAATGTAGATATCGTTACGCCACCACAAATGAGTAAAGATAATGATTACGCTTTGATGGTCGTGATACCTAAGCAAGGGCCTAATGCAGAGAGTACAAATGATTTAGTGCATGATTTACGAGATTATCATAAAGATGCACAAGATAAATATGGGTTCAAAACGGAGATTTCGGGACAAAGTGTCATTAATATTGATATGTCTAAAAAGTTAAATGAGGCGATACCTTTATTTGCCTCAGTCATTGTTGTATTAGCATTTTTCTTATTAATGATTGTCTTCCGTTCAATTCTAATACCATTAAAAGCAGTTTTAGGATTCGTCTTGTCATTAATGGCAACATTAGGATTTACAACATTAGTAATGCAAGATGGTTTTATGAAAGGTCTGTTTGGTATTGAAACGACAGGACCAATGCTAGCATTTTTACCGGTTATTACTATAGGTATCTTATTTGGATTAGCGATGGATTATGAAGTCTTCCTTATGTCGCGAATTCATGAAGAATATAGTAAAACAGGGGATAATGATTATTCTATCAAAGTAGGATTGAAAGAAAGCGGTCCTGTTATTGTAGCAGCTGCATTAATTATGTTTAGTGTCTTCTTTGCGTTTGTATTCCAAGAAGATGTCATGATTAAATCAATGGGTATGGCATTAGCGTTTGGTGTACTCTTTGATGCCTTCGTAGTCAGAATGATGTTAATTCCTGCATTAACGAAATTGTTTGGAAAAGGTTCGTGGTATTTACCAGCATGGTTGAATCGCATTATTCCACGAGTTGATATTGAAGGACATGCACTTGAAAAATATAAAACGGTTGAATCACAGGAATCTGAAGCTAAAGATAGTAAGGAAACATACGACACAACCTTTAAAGTATATCCACAAGGTGCAACAAATGTATCGAAACATCAAGATGCACATGGGCAAGATGATGCACATTCAATAGTACTAGATGATAAAACGATGGCATTGTACCAAGAAGTGAAACAGCAATCAGCAAGTTCATTGTTCTTATATGATGCTTTAATAGATTATCAAAACAAGCATCAACTAAATTCAAAACAACAAGCAACGAATATAGAACAGTTGAATAAAAATATTGAAAAGCTCAATCAATTGTTAGAAAAAAATCTACGAAATAAATCATAAAATAACATGTACATGCCTCCGCTTTAAATGTCTATCAATGACATTTGAAGCGGAGGTTTTTTGCATGGAAGTGATTATACAAAACATTTTTGCAATGTCACAAATTTTACATGAAAAATGAAAATTATTTAAATAAAGTATTGCGAGCTACAATTTTAAGGGTTATGATTTTTAAGTGATAATGATTATTATTTCTAATAGGAGAGCGAAATAGTATGTTAAACATTAAAAATGGTGAAATGAATAAGGCTTATAAAATAAAGCGAATGGATATTGCTAATGAGAATATGTTGTATCGTCTAAGTGCCTTTGGGTTAACAGATGACGCTATCATAACGATTAAACAAAAATGTTTATTTAAAGGGCCATGTATTATTGAAGTAAACGGACAACAGTTAAGTATTAGACATTGCGATGCTTGTTCTATTGCATTAGAAGAATAGGAGCCGGACGAATGGAAAATTATTGTATTTTAGGAAATCCTAATGTTGGTAAAACATCTTTGTTTAACGCTTTAACTGGTTCGTATGAATATATAGGCAACTGGAGTGGCGTAACGGTAGAGAAAAAAGTAGGGAAACTTAAAGAAAATGTAGGACAATTAATTGATTTACCAGGTACATATGATTTATCGCCGATTTCTAAAGATGAAACTGTAGTGACAGACTATTTATTAAACGATTCATTTTCAGGAATCATTAACATTGTTGATGCGAGTCAACTAAAAAGAAATATGCAATTAACAGTACAATTGTTAGAACTTAATCAACCAATATACATCGGATTAAATATGATTGATGTAGCTACAAAGCGCGGGATAAAAATCGATTATCATAAATTGATGAAAAAGTTAAAAACACCTATTTTTCCAGTTGTGGCACGTACAGGCAAAGGAACAAAATATTTACTTGGCGAAATAAAGCATCTAGGGGAAGGGTATCAACCGCATTTTAAAATCAATTATGGTGAGAAGATTGAAGAGACAATTAAAAATATGTGTCAAATAATAATGACAGAGACATCTCATGATAAGTATCAAGCTAGGTTTATTGCGATTCAATTCTTATTAAATAACATGCAAATTGCAAACGAACTTAATTCAGAGGTTGTAAATAAATTGTCGAGTTTACGTGATCAAGTTGCTGAACAAGTAGGGGCTGTATCTGTTCGTCGAGAGATGGAGCGTATACGCAATCATTATATTGAGACGTTATTGCAAGACGTGGTAACGTATCCAGATGAAGATAAGCAATATTTCAGCTCTAGAATAGACAAGATATTAACACATAAATATATAGGGATGCCTATCTTTCTAGCAATTATGTGGTTGATCTTTCAAACTACATTTACATGGATTGGCACACCTTTGTCGGATCAACTCGATGCATTTATAGGTGGTACATTTACAGATAGTGTGAAGACGATTATGAATTATCTTGGTGTTATACCATTTTTACAAGATTTAATTACAGATGGCATTATTGCTGGTGTAGGATCAGTATTAGTCTTTGTACCACAAATTGTTGTGCTCTTTTTCTTTATATCTTTATTAGAAGATTCGGGTTATATGGCACGTATTGCGGTTTTAATGGATCGTATTATGGAATCGTTCGGTTTAAGCGGGAAGTCTTTTATACCAATGATTATCGGATTTGGTTGTAATGTACCGAGTATTATGGCTGCGCGCAGTATTGAAAATGAAAAAGAGCGTTTAACAACGATATTAATTGCACCATTCATGTCATGCTCTGCTAGACTGCCAGTGTATGCGTTGTTCGTAGGTATCTTTTTCAAAGAGAATCAATCTTTAGTAGTATTAAGCCTGTATGTTTTAGGTATTATTATGGCATTTTTAGTCAGTACAGTACTTACTAAGACGATTTTAAAAAATGATAATGCAATCTTTATTGTGGAATTGCCAACATACCGTGTGCCTTCCATTAAAACGTTGTGGCGTAGTACTTGGGAAAAGGCTAAGGGCTTTGTTCGTAAAGCAGGTACATTTATTTTTGGCGGCTCAGTAGTCATTTGGCTATTAAGTTATGTAGGACCACATGGTATCAATGTGAATATCAATCAAAGTTTTTTACATATGGTTGGTAGTTTCTTTGGTATGTTAGTGCAACCGCTCGGATTTGGAACATGGCAAGCAGGTGCTACGTTAGTGCCAGGATTTTTAGCAAAAGAAGTTATCGTAAGTTCGATGGCGATTATCTATTCATCAGGTGATGCAGGCCTTGTTAATGTGATTCAAAATCAATTCACACCGCTATCTGCGTATGCATTTATGATATTTATACTATTGTATATTCCTTGTGTTTCTACAGTAGCAGCAATCCGTAAAGAGACTTATTCATGGAAATGGACGGCACTTGCAGTTGCCTATCCTCTAGTCACTGCATATGTCTTAACATTCATTTTTTATCAAGTCGGACATTTATTTGTTTAAGGAGTGGTTAAAGTGTCAGTCATTATTAACATTTTAATTTTTTTAGCAATTTTCGGATATGCCTTATATACACTAGTAAAATTTTTCAAGCGTTCAAAACAAGGAAAATGTGGTACATGTGACATTAATCGTGATTGTTGTGGAACAGAACAGCACACAGCGAATCATTTTCCAGGGAAATAATTAAAAAAATGAGCACAGGCAAGGGCGACCTGATGCTCATTTTTGATGCGCGATATGTTAAAGTGTCGTTATTTACCTTTTACGACTAATTCGTTATCCTCAACATCTATATCCACATGTTTAACGTCTGTATGATCTAAATAGTAATCTGTAATTTTGTCACGTACTTGCTGTTCAACAATACGTCTTAATGGACGTGCACCTAATTCTTCATCATAGCCTTCTTCAATTAACCAATCTTTCGCATCTTGAGAAACGTCCATCGTAATACCTTTTTTGTCTAATGTAACTTGTACATCGTCTAATAATAAGTTGACGATATCTTGCAATGCATCTTTATCTAAATGTAAGAATTCAACGATGCCGTTGAAGCGGTTAAGGAATTCAGGGCGGAAGAATTTTTTCATTTCGTGCATAATATCTTTTTCTTCAGCGTCATTGCCATTGCCAAAGCCAGCATTTGATGTACAAATAATAATTGTATTTTTAAAGTTGATGACATTACCTTGACCATCAGTCAAATTACCATCATCCATTACTTGTAATAACAATGTTAAAATTTGTGGATTTGCTTTTTCGATTTCATCAAATAGAATGACTGAGTATGGATTACGGCGTACTTTTTCAGTTAACGTATTTGAATTGTCATCATAACCAACATAACCAGCAGTTGTACCAATCATTTTTGAAACAGCTGTTGTGTCACTATATTCACTCATATCAAGTCGAATCAGTGCATCTTTATTACCAAATAAATCAATTGCTAATTGTTTAGCAAGCTCTGTTTTACCAACACCAGTAGGGCCAACAAATAGGAAACTGCCAATTGGACGGTTGCCGTCATCAAACCCAGCACGATTACGGCGAATTGCACGTGAAACCATTTCTACAGCTTGATCTTGACCTATGATTTTACTTCTTAAACGATTAGAAATATTTTTTAAACGTTCAATATCGTTATCATCCATTTGAGAAACTGGAATACCAGTTAATCGTTGAATAGTATCTGAAATATCATGAACTGTAGCAACAGCAGTATGTTCACCATTACTATTTTCTAATTTATCTTGTAATGATTTGATTTCATTTTGAATGTCGTCAGCTTTTTTATATTCTTCAGCACTTACTGCTTTACGTTTATCATTTTCTAATTCAGAAATTCGTTTTTCAGTTTCAACTTTATCGACAGCTGGACTTTGCGCAGATAAATGTGCTGCTGTAATATCTAACACATCGATTGCTTTATCTGGTAATAATCGTTGTGGAATATATTGAATTGATAAGTCAACACATGCTTTTAATACGTCATCTGGTAATTTTACTTGATGGTGTTCTTCGAATTTTTCGCGAATACCTTTTAAAATTTCAACAGTATCTTTAGCGCTTGGTTCATTAACAAGCACTTCATTAAATCTGCGCGTTAATGCAGCATCTTTAAGAATATTGTTTCGATATTCATCTTGTGTTGTTGCACCAATAATAGAAATCTCACCACGACTTAATGCAGGTTTCAAAATATCAGATAACCCTTTGCTACCTGAATCACTTCCTGTGGCACCTGAACCGATAATTTGATGGATTTCATCAAAGAATAGTACGGCATTTTGTGAAGATTTAACACCTTCGATTAATTTTTGAATATTTTCTTCAAAAGCACCACGATATTGCGTTCCAGCTTCTAATGATGAAATGTCTACAGAAATAATTTCTTTGTCTTTGATTGCTGCTGGTACATTTCCTTCAACGATTGCCTGTGCTAAACCTTCAACAATCGCAGTTTTACCAACACCAGCTTCTCCAACTAATATAGGATTGTTTTTAGTTCGTCTACTTAAAACTTCAGCAGTTTCTTGAATTTCTTTATCACGACCAATGACTGGATCTAATAAACCGTCACGTGCTTCTTGCGTAAGGTTACGACCAATTTGTTCTAAATAATTGCCGTTGCCACCTTGTTGCCCTTGTTGTCTTTGTGCTGCTTGTTGAAAAGCTTGCGCACTTTGTTCAGCAGAGTGATTGCCACCTTGTTGTGTGAGTTGCGCTAGTTCTTCAGGTGAAACTTCTTTACCATTAATATAGTACTTTTTGTTTCCGACTTGATTTGAACCTTGCATATCTTGCATCATTCTTCGAAAAATTGAATCAAAGTCGCTATTGAAAAAACCGTTATTCATATAACATCACCTCTAAATTTTTTTGAACTAAACAAAAAAGAAATTACTTTTGAAGCGTTATGCAAACTATATACAATTGCAATTGTACTTTTCCACTAATAGTAGGTGATAAAACAGAATATTTTTAAAACTTTATGAATATTGTGTGTTATTTTTAATAAGTAATTATAGGTTTAATAAAATATTAAGGATTCATTGCATTTTCAATATTTTAATTTAAGATTTGGTTTACAAAGTAAGAGGTTAGCACGTGTAGTAAGATATGTAACTGTATATTGCAGCAAAGTGATAGCTGGTATTACGTGTTTATATACGTAATTGACGACTTATTTATTTTTAAAAAATGTGAACATGAATATTTTCTAATTTAACAATTAAGGCGTATGATTAGAAAAAGGGGGAATTTTTATGGAGTATAAGAGTTACTATGATTCGCCTGTAGGACGATTGGAACTTTTGAGTGATGGGGTAAGTCTGACCGCTGTTTTGTTTGAAAATCAACAAGGTGATGGTACTAGGGAAGAAAATACGTCTTTAGCGATATTTAGAGAGGCGACACAGTGGTTAGACGCGTATTTTAAAGGTGACAATCCTGAAATCACAATACCTTTAAAGCCAACAGGTAGTCATTTTCAACAGTGTGTTTGGAATGAATTAAGACAGGTTCCTTATGGGACTCTAACAACGTATGGTGCTATTGCCAAAAAAGTAGGCAAGCTGCTTAACAAGCCAAAAATGTCAGCCCAAGCGGTTGGAGGTGCAGTCGGAAGTAATCCATTATCTATTATCGTGCCATGTCATCGTGTTGTCGGTAAAACGGGTAGCTTAACAGGGTTCGGTGGAACGATTAATAATAAAATTAAGCTGTTAGAGTTGGAGAATATCGATATGTCAAAGCTTTATGTACCAAAACATAGCACGAAGCCGTAACGTATAAAGGATCCAGGCATTAGGAAAACTTCAATAATGTGTCAAATAGGCATAATGAATTCATTCAATACGAAGTGTTATAAATAGAGAACAGCAGTAAGACGATTTCAATTAGAAGTGGTCTTACTGCTGCTTTTAGGTTTTATTATATGTGTTTTAAATACACCGACTACTCTGGTCTGTGATATTCACGAACGTTATTTTCAATATTTGATAAGTAGAAAATATGACGATCTTCATGAACAGCATCTTGTTCTTCGTCAAATTCAACGTCATCAAAACGTTTGAAGAATGTTTCATATGCATCAACAGATACTTCAGTACGGTTATTTAATAATGCTTTATGTGCAGCTTGATCTAAATGATCTTTGTAGCCTTCAACTAATGTCGCACTATAAAATTCACCAACTGAACCTGAGCCATAACTGAATAAACCGATTGTTTCACCAGCTTGTAAATCTCGATTTTCAAGTAATGATATTAGGCTTAAATATAATGATCCAGTATAAATATTACCGACATAACGGTTATAATCTACAGCATCTTCATATCCTGAACGTAAACGCTCTTGAGTTGTTTCATCAGCGTTATCAATGATTGACTCTAATGCCTTTTTACCCATTTTTGTAAATGGAACATGGAAGCATAGAGATGCGAAGTCAGCTAGCGACTTACCTTGACGTTTTGCGTATTCATTCCAGCTTTGTTGGAATGAGCGGATATAAGCATCTTTAGATAATGCACCATCAACTAATGGATATTTATGTCCAGTTGGACGCCAGAAATCATAAACGTCTTCAGTGTAAGCAACAGCATCTTCATTTAATGCCAAAATGCTTGGATTATGTGCAATAACCATCGCAACTGCGCCAGCACCTTGTGTTGGCTCGCCGCCTGAATTCAATCCATAACGTGCTGTATCTGTAGCAATAACTAATACTTTTTCATTCGGTCTAGTTGCTAAATAATCTTTAGCTAATTGAATTGCTGGTGTTGCAGCATAACAAGCTTCTTTCATTTCAAAGCAGCGTGCAAAAGGTTGAATACCTAATAAGTTGTGAATTTGAACAGCGGCTGCTTTAGCAGCATCAACTGCTGATTCAGTTGCCACAATTACCATACCAATTTTCTTTTTGTCTTCGTCTGTTATAATGTCCTTAGCAGCGTTAGCGCCCATTGAAACGATGTCTTGGTTTACAGGACTAACAGCCATTTCAGTTTGACCAATTCCAATTAAAAATTTGTTTGGGTCTACTTGGCGTGCTTCTGCTAATTTAGCCATGTCTACATAGTACTTTGGAACGTAAAAGTTTATTTTATCGATACCTATTGTCATAAGGTTTTACATCCTTTCAAATTTATAAAAGCAACACTTGTATCATATCAGAATATGCTAATTTTATACAAAGAAATATACTAAATTTAAAAATGATTTGTCGTTTCTTGTAAGCGTTTTAATTTACCTTGTTTTATTTTAAAGTCAAAACGACAATTATTCAATTGAATTTTAAGACGAATGACGTTATTTTGTGGTAAAAATAGTAGTGATTGAAATGTTAAAAATTATGTGAAGTAAAAGGAGTACGTCCATGCAAAATTTAGATAAGAATTTTCGACATTTATCTCGTAAAGAAAAGTTACAACAATTGGTTGATAAGCAATGGTTATCAGAAGAACAATTCGACATTTTACTGAATCATCCATTAATCGATGAAGAAGTAGCCAATAGTTTAATTGAAAATGTCATCGCGCAAGGTGCATTACCCGTTGGATTATTACCGAATATCATTGTGGACGATAAGGCATATGTTGTACCTATGATGGTGGAAGAGCCTTCAGTTGTCGCTGCAGCTAGTTATGGTGCAAAGCTAGTGAATCAGACTGGCGGATTTAAAACGGTATCTTCTGAACGTATTATGATAGGTCAAATCGTCTTTGATGGCGTTGACGATACTGAAAAATTATCAGCAGACATTAAAGCTTTAGAAAAGCAAATTCATAAAATTGCGGATGAGGCATATCCTTCTATTAAAGCGCGTGGTGGTGGTTACCAACGTATAGCGATTGATACATTTCCTGAGCAACAGTTACTATCTTTAAAAGTATTTGTTGATACGAAAGATGCTATGGGCGCTAATATGCTTAATACGATTTTAGAGGCCATAACTGCATTTTTAAAAAATGAATTTCCGCAAAGCGACATTTTAATGAGTATTTTATCCAATCATGCAACAGCGTCCGTTGTTAAAGTTCAAGGCGAAATTGATGTTAAAGATTTAGCAAGGGGCGAGAGAACTGGAGAAGAGGTTGCCAAACGAATGGAACGTGCTTCTGTATTGGCCCAAGTAGATATTCATCGTGCAGCAACACATAATAAAGGTGTTATGAATGGCATACATGCTGTTGTTTTAGCAACAGGAAATGATACGCGTGGTGCAGAAGCAAGTGCGCATGCATACGCGAGTCGTGACGGACAGTATCGTGGTATTGCTACATGGCGTTACGATCAAGATCGTCAACGATTGATTGGTACAATTGAAGTGCCTATGACATTGGCAATCGTTGGCGGTGGTACAAAAGTATTACCAATTGCTAAAGCTTCATTAGAGCTACTAAATGTAGAGTCAGCACAAGAATTAGGTCATGTAGTTGCTGCCGTTGGTTTAGCGCAAAACTTTGCAGCATGTCGCGCGCTTGTGTCAGAAGGTATTCAACAAGGTCATATGAGTTTACAATATAAATCATTAGCTATCGTTGTAGGGGCAAAAGGTGATGAAATTGCTAAAGTAGCTGAAGCTTTGAAAAAAGAACCCCGTGCAAATACACAAGCAGCGGAACATATTTTACAAGAAATTAGACAACAATAGTAAATGGCGAATAGCGATTTTAAAGAAAAGTTTAAGTCAGTCCATCGTAGCGCTTAGATAAATTAATATGAACAAAAATAAAAACTTCTATCACACGCATACAGGAAATTGAAGCGTTCGTGATAGAAGTTTTTTGATTAGTAAATCAGTCTAATGAAAAGTAAATAACTTCTTCATGAGACGAATTCATTATAGGATTCAAATTTGGAACGAGTTTCTTCTTGTCTCGATTTTAACAGTCTTAGATTCTTCAAGTTCCTATCATTTTGATATTTGTTAACAATATGAACAGTAGAATGCCTCACTCCACTCCTTTTTTAGCAATTTCTTCTGCAGTCATCATTTATTCATCATATAAGAATTTAATTTCTCATTTCTTATGACTTGCTTGTAAGTATGAAAGAACAACAGCATTGCATTTAAATACAATTATTATTAATTATTCCACTAGCGTTAAAAAGAAGTAATAATAAGATACTTAAGAATAAATATCTGAAAATACTAAAAATTCTGAAAAAACCTTTCTTATTTTTAATATATTGAGTATAATGTTTTTTGAGAGAGGAGATATGACATTTATGGAGATTATAATAGAGATTTATATGTATTTAAGAGATGGAATTAAAGAGCATTTTATTTTGAAAAAGGTTAGAAAAAAATTTAAAAAATTAAATGAGATTAACAGCGATATACAAAATATGTATGCAGAAAATCAGGGGCTCTTAGAAACAGATAAAACAATAATTGACAAGGTCTTAAGCACTGACGTTACAAATAGCCATGATATTAATGAATTATATTTATTTCTTAAAAACTATTTGGATAAGACGCAATGATAACTGTAGCTGTTATAGATACGGGTGTAGATATCTACCATAATAAATTATACAAATATATAAATTTATCAAAAAGTTTTTGTTGATGAATCTTTGACTGATAAAAATGGTCATGGAATCGCTATAACTGGGATTATACTTTTTGTTATAAATGCTCTTCAAATAAATAATGATTTACCAATAAGTATATCAAGTAAACTAAAGAAATATATTCATAAACCTGACTAGCAGTTCTGTCTCAAAGTTAAAATTTATATATAGTTCTATATAAAAGTGGTAATTATAGTTTTGGTTTAACAATATTTTTCTAGCTGTCGAAAGTAATAATAAATGATGTTTCACATTCGAATCGAAATATTTCAAACTTAGTAGCAAAATTACAATGAGACTGTGTTAAATATTAAAGCAATTAAACCGAGTGAAAAGGGGATAAAGGTTTTGAGTCATCAATTTAAACAGGTCTCAAAAACTCAGTTAAATTATTTTTTTAACTAATGACGATGAAAACAGCAAAAAATTATTGAGATTTAGAACAAGGTTTATATCGAAAACGTATGTTAAGTTATAGCGAATTATTTAAATAATAGCATAAAATTTTATATATAGATTATGCTAAAGATGAAATAATAGTTGAAGAAGAAATATACGTTCAATTACGGCAATTTGAAATTTGTAGAAGTAATAATATAATTTCATAAAATAAAAACTTCTATCACACGCATACAGGAAATTGAAGCGTTCGTGATAGAAGTTTTTTGATTAGTAAATATAGTTAAAGTTACGTGCTGCCTTTTTGCTTAGTACACGTGTATTGTATTTTAATGGGCGATAAAAGTTGTATTCTGAAACTTTAATACTACCGTTTTTATATACTTGTTCAACAACTGCGACATGTCCATAATATCCTGCAGTTGATTGCATGACAGCAAATTTTCTTGGTGTACGACCAGTCGCATATTTTGATTTACGTGCATTGTAATACCAATTTTTAGCATTGCCCCATCTATTAGAAACAGGTTTACCGACTTGTGCGCGACGTTTAAATGCCCACCATGTACATTGGTTTTTACTATAATAATTAACTGCGGCATGCGATTGATGCGTTTGTTCGACGGATTGATAAGTGAAATCTGCTGAGAAAAGTACTGCAAAAGCAATTAATAAACGAATTAGTATCTTTTTATATTCCATTTTTATCTCCCAAGTTAATTTTTTTCTTTATTCAACGTTAATTATGATAACAAATTTTTTTTAGAAAACAATGTAAGCAATCAACAATAAAAGTAACTGTAATGAAGTTGTCATATAAAGTGTTGAATTGTAATAAAAATGGATTTTTTCATAAAATGTAGAAATTCATGTATTTAACAATTAATTGTCATAGTGATACAAGGATGTCAGGATTGATTAACAGCGGATATTAGTGGGAAAATATAAAATGATTTAAAAGAAAAGGTACGTGGTTCTATAACTGAAAGAAAATAGCAATCACAATATACTAAATGTAGCAATAACATTAAAAATAGCGCCCTGCAATCAGAGCGCTAACATGAGATGATGTGACTCCATGTATTCATGTATCATTGTACATTTGTGAATTGGTTGAAAACTGATAGTGCCCGTTTAATTACAGGTACTGAGATGCTTTCAGGACATGGATTTGTTCGAAAATATGACAATATTTCACTATGGCTCTTCACTTCTCTAGGGAAATTGCTATCTTGATTAATCCAATCAACCAATTCACCTAATGGTGTGTCATCACCAAGAAAACTTTGCATAAATTCGTAAAAGCTCAATACCTCACCTCGATTAATATACTTGAGCCATTAATATAATACCATAAAAGAATGTGTATTTTACATAAAACTTTTTATAAAGCAATTTTATAAATCTAAATTTATTGAATGTTTAAGAAGTTGTGTATAATGAAATAAACGTGTTGAAATAGTTAGGATGATGTTAGTGGATATCAAACATATGAAATATTTTATTGAAGTCGTTAAGCAAGGAGGCATGACTAATGCTTCCAAATCATTATATATTGCACAACCTACAATTAGTAAAGCAATTAAAGATATTGAAAATGAAATGGGCACGCCCTTATTTGATAGAAGTAAAAGACATTTAATTCTTACCGATGCAGGTCAAATTTTTTATGAGAAAAGTAAAGAAATTGTTGCACTGTATGATTATTTACCATCTGAAATGGAACGCTTGAATGGACTGGAAACAGGACATATAAACATGGGCATGTCGGCAGTCATGAATATGAAGATTCTTATCAATATTCTTGGTGCATTCCATCAACAATATCCAAATGTTACATATAATTTGATAGAAAATGGCGGTAAAACAATTGAACAGCAAATTATCAATGATGAAGTAGATATAGGCGTGACCACTTTGCCAGTCGATCATCATATTTTCGATTATACTACCCTAGATAAGGAAGATTTGCGACTTATCGTGAGCAGAGAGCATCGACTCGCAAAATATGAAACTGTTAAACTCGAAGATTTAGCAGGTGAAGACTTCATTTTATTTAATAAAGACTTTTACTTGAATGATAAAATTATTGAAAATGCTAAAAACGTTGGTTTTGTTCCGAATACTGTAGCGCAAATTTCACAATGGCATGTTATAGAAGATTTAGTTACGAATGAATTAGGTATTAGTATTTTACCAACATCAATTTCAGAGCAACTAAATGGAGATGTGAAGCTGCTACGCATTGAAGATGCTCATGTACATTGGGAATTAGGTGTTGTTTGGAAGAAGGATAAACAATTAAGTCATGCCACAACGAAATGGATAGAATTTTTGAAAGACCGTTTAGGCTAACATATTAATAAAGCACTCATTATTTAAGGCGCATCATTACGTGGGTCATTGAAATAATGAGTGTTTTTTTGTGAAAATGAAGTGAAATTTAGAGAGCGTTTCCATAGAAAATAGTAATACAAACTATAAAAAAAGAGTATTTTTATATTGTGTACGCCATCTTTATAATAGTTATTGTAACAATTTAGACATATTTAGAAAGGGATGGCGCCATGCACAAAGTCCAATTAATAATCAAACTACTACTACAACTAGGAATCATCATTGTGATTACTTATATTGGCACAGAAATTCAAAAGATTTTTCATCTTCCCTTAGCCGGCAGTATTGTTGGTCTATTTTTATTTTATTTACTATTACAATTTAAGATTGTACCGCTAACTTGGGTAGAAGACGGTGCAAACTTTTTATTAAAGACGATGGTCTTTTTCTTCATACCGTCAGTTGTAGGTATTATGGATGTTGCTTCCGAAATTACGCTAAATTATATACTCTTTTTCGCAGTCATTATCATAGGAACATGTATCGTTGCATTATCTTCAGGTTATATTGCTGAAAAAATGTCTGTTAAACATAAACATCGTAAAGGTGTAGACGCTTATGAATGATTACGTGCAAGCCTTATTAATGATTTTGTTGACTGTCGTTTTATATTATTTCGCTAAAAGGTTACAACAAAAATATCCGAACCCATTTTTGAATCCAGCATTAATTGCATCTTTAGGAATTATTTTTGTCTTACTTATCTTTGGAATTAGTTATAACGGGTATATGAAAGGTGGCAGTTGGATCAACCATATTTTAAACGCAACGGTCGTATGTTTAGCGTACCCACTTTATAAAAATAGAGAGAAAATTAAAGACAATGTCTCTATCATTTTTGCAAGTGTATTAACTGGCGTCATGCTGAATTTCATGTTAGTGTTCTTAACACTTAAAGCATTTGGCTATTCTAAAGACGTCATTGTAACGTTATTGCCCCGATCTATAACAGCCGCAGTAGGTATCGAAGTGTCACATGAACTAGGTGGTACAGATACGATGACCGTACTTTTTATTATCACAACGGGTTTAATCGGTAGTATTTTAGGTTCGATGTTATTAAGATTTGGAAGATTTGAATCTTCTATCGCCAAAGGATTAACGTATGGGAATGCGTCACATGCATTTGGCACAGCTAAAGCACTAGAAATGGATATTGAATCCGGTGCATTTAGTTCAATTGGGATGATTTTAACTGCAGTTATTAGTTCAGTGTTAATACCTGTTCTAATTTTATTATTCTATTAATTTAGATATTTAAAATGATAGACAGAAAGGGAGGCTATTAGTAATAATGGCAAAAATAAAAGCAAATGAAGCATTAGTTAAAGCATTACAAGCATGGGATATAGATCACTTGTATGGTATTCCAGGAGACTCAATCGACGCAGTAGTCGATAGTTTACGTACAGTGAGAGATCAATTTAAATTTTATCATGTACGTCATGAAGAAGTAGCAAGCTTAGCGGCTGCTGGTTACACAAAATTAACTGGTAAAATCGGTGTGGCATTAAGTATCGGTGGCCCTGGTTTAATTCATTTATTAAATGGTATGTATGATGCCAAAATGGATAATGTACCGCAATTAATATTATCTGGACAAACGAATAGTACAGCACTTGGAACGAAAGCATTCCAAGAAACAAATTTACAAAAATTATGTGAAGATGTAGCCGTTTATAATCACCAAATTGAAAAAGGTGACAATGTGTTTGAAATCGTTAACGAAGCAATTCGTACGGCATATGAACAAAAAGGTGTAGCTGTTGTTATTTGTCCTAACGACTTATTAACTGAAAAAATTAAAGATACAACGAATAAACCAGTAGATACATCAAGACCAACAGTAGTATCACCAAAATATAAAGACATCAAAAAAGCGGTTAAACTAATTAATAAAAGTAAAAAGCCTGTCATGTTAATTGGTGTAGGTGCGAAACATGCGAAAGATGAGCTACGTGAATTTATTGAAATGGCTAAAATTCCTGTCATTCATTCATTACCAGCTAAAACAATCTTGCCGGATGATCATCCATATAGTATCGGTAACTTAGGTAAAATCGGTACCAAAACATCTTATCAAACAATGCAGGAAGCGGATTTATTAATTATGGTTGGTACAAACTATCCATATGTGGATTACTTACCTAAGAAAAATATTAAAGCCATTCAAATTGACACAAATCCTAAAAATATCGGACATCGTTTCAATATTAATGTAGGAATTGTTGGAGATAGTAAAATTGCGTTGCATCAGTTAACTGAAAATATTAAACATGTTGCTGAAAGACCATTCTTAAACAAAACGTTAGAACGTAAAGCGGTTTGGGATAAATGGATGGAACAAGATAAAAATAATAATAGTAAACCATTACGTCCAGAACGATTAATGGCATCAATCAATAAATTTATTAAAGATGATGCAGTGATTTCAGCAGATGTAGGTACAGCAACAGTTTGGTCAACTCGATACTTAAACCTTGGTGTAAATAACAAGTTCATCATTTCAAGTTGGTTAGGTACAATGGGTTGCGGTCTTCCAGGTGCAATTGCATCAAAAATTGCATATCCAAATAGACAAGCCATCGCAATTGCTGGTGACGGTGCATTCCAAATGGTAATGCAAGACTTCGCTACAGCAGTACAATATGATTTACCTTTAACTGTATTTGTACTTAATAACAAACAGTTAGCATTTATTAAATATGAACAACAAGCAGCTGGTGAATTAGAATATGCAGTTGATTTTTCTGATATGGATCATGCAAAATTTGCTGAGGCAGCAGGTGGTAAAGGTTATACAATTAAGAGTGCTAGCGAAGTAGATGCTATAGTCGAAGAGGCATTAGCACAAGATGTACCAACGATTGTAGATGTATATGTTGATCCTAATGCTGCGCCATTACCAGGTAAAATTGTAAATGAAGAAGCGCTTGGTTATGGTAAGTGGGCATTTAGATCAATTACTGAAGATAAACATTTAGATTTAGATCAAATTCCACCAATTTCAGTGGCAGCAAAACGTTTCTTATAACTGATTTAAAGGTTATCACAATTGAATTGAACTATAAAAACGGTAATTTCTATTTCAACAAAATGGGAATTGCCGTTTTGTTTATTTATCACAAATGATCGTACTGAATTGATGATAAAATTGTGAAAAAGTTGTTGAAAACGCTTTTACAAATATGTATAATAGCTATGAATTAGATATCACTTGCGTGTTACTGGTAATGCAGGCATGAGCAAACAACCGCACTATGAGAATAGTCTTGTTTGTTCATGCCTGCTTTTTTTGTACATGGAAGCGGAAATTGAGATAGGGGATGTTTATATGTTTAAGAAATTGTTTGGACAATTGCAACGTATCGGTAAAGCATTAATGTTACCTGTTGCGATTTTACCAGCAGCTGGTATTTTATTAGCGTTTGGTAACGCAATGCACAACGAACAATTAGTAGAAATTGCACCATGGTTAAAAAACGATATCATTGTAATGATTTCGTCGGTCATGGAAGCAGCAGGACAAGTTGTATTTGATAACTTGCCATTATTATTTGCAGTTGGTACAGCACTTGGATTAGCAGGAGGAGACGGTGTTGCAGCATTAGCAGCGCTAGTAGGTTACTTAATTATGAATGCAACAATGGGGAAAGTGTTGCACATTACAATTGATGACATTTTCTCATATGCCAAAGGGGCAAAAGAATTAAGTCAAGCAGCGAAAGAACCAGCACATGCTTTAGTATTAGGTATTCCAACGTTACAAACGGGTGTGTTTGGTGGTATTATCATGGGTGCTTTAGCCGCATGGTGTTACAACAAATTTTATAATATTACACTACCACCATTTTTAGGATTCTTTGCAGGTAAACGATTTGTACCGATTGTGACATCGGTCGTAGCAATCGCAACAGGTGTGCTTTTAAGCTTTGCGTGGCCACCAATTCAAGATGGATTAAATAGTTTATCGAATTTCTTATTAAATAAAAATTTAACATTAACAACGTTTATATTCGGTATTATTGAACGCTCATTAATTCCATTTGGTTTACATCATATTTTCTATTCACCGTTCTGGTTTGAATTCGGAAGTTATACAAATCACGCAGGTGAATTGGTTCGTGGTGACCAACGTATTTGGATGGCACAATTGAAAGATGGCGTACCATTTACTGCTGGTGCATTTACTACTGGTAAATATCCATTTATGATGTTTGGTTTACCAGCGGCGGCATTTGCTATTTATAAAAATGCACGACCAGAACGTAAAAAAGTCGTGGGTGGTTTAATGTTATCAGCAGGATTAACTGCATTTTTAACTGGTATCACTGAGCCATTAGAATTTTCATTCTTATTTGTAGCACCAGTACTTTATGGAATTCACGTATTATTAGCTGGTACATCATTCTTAGTAATGCATTTATTAGGCGTTAAAATTGGTATGACATTCTCAGGTGGTTTCATAGATTATATTTTATATGGTTTATTAAACTGGGATCGTTCACACGCATTATTAGTTATTCCAGTCGGTATTGTATATGCTATCGTGTATTACTTCTTATTCGACTTTGCAATTCGTAAGTTTAAATTGAAAACACCAGGTCGTGAAGATGAAGAAACTGAAATTCGTAACTCTAGTGTCGCAAAATTACCATTTGATGTCTTAGATGCAATGGGTGGAAAAGAAAACATTAAACATTTAGATGCATGTATTACACGTCTACGCGTAGAAGTGGTTGATAAATCAAAAGTAGATGTAGCAGGTATTAAAGCTTTAGGCGCATCAGGTGTATTAGAAGTTGGAAACAATATGCAAGCTATCTTTGGTCCAAAATCAGATCAAATTAAACATGATATGGCCAAGATTATGAGTGGTGAAATTACGAAACCAAGTGAAACGACAGTGACTGAAGAAATGTCAGATGAACCAGTTCACGTAGAAGCACTTGGAACAACAGACATCTATGCACCAGGTATCGGTCAAATCATTCCATTATCAGAAGTACCTGATCAAGTATTCGCTGGTAAAATGATGGGTGATGGTGTTGGCTTTATCCCTGAAAAAGGTGAAATTGTAGCACCGTTTGATGGTACAGTGAAAACAATCTTCCCTACGAAACATGCGATAGGATTAGAATCTGAAAGTGGCGTCGAAGTACTTATTCATATTGGTATCGATACAGTGAAACTGAATGGTGAAGGATTCGAAAGTCTGATTAACGTTGATGAAAAAGTAACACAAGGTCAACCATTAATGAAAGTGAATTTAGCATACTTGAAAGCACACGCACCAAGCATCGTTACACCAATGATTATTACAAATCTTGAAAATAAAGAACTTGTCATTGAAGATGTACAAGATGCTGATCCAGGTAAGCTAATTATGACAGTCAAATAATGATTAAAAATGAAACAGCATATCAAATGAATGAACTTTTAGTCATTCGTAGTGCGTATGCGAAGTAGCGAGTTGAAAGAGAATACGTTACAAAAGGCAGTAGCTTAAAATGAAGCTACTGCCTTTTTAGTGCGCAATGATGTATAGCAGGTGTGTTGATGATAATAAGTTAAATATTAGTGTTAGATATAGAAAACATTGCTTATGTTTTTGTCACATTTTAGAAAAATGCATCTTCGCGACTAGCCAAATTAATAGTCTCATTGAAAAGTTTGATTTTCCGTAATAAAGTTCAATTGCTTGTATTTTTATCATGAAAGTAATAAAAATAAATTAACATGATTTTAAATCTATTTGTAAGATAAGGAGATTTGTCATTATGACAACAGAAGGTCTATTAGTTGCAGAGAAAGAAATCGAAGTGAATGGTTACGACATTGATGCGATGGGTGTCGTTAGTAATATCGTTTATATTAGATGGTTCGAAGATTTGAGAACAGCGTTTATTAATCAGCACATGAATTACTCAACAATGATCAATCAAGGCATTTCACCTATACTTATGAAAACGGAAGCAGAGTATAAAGTACCTGTCACAATACATGACAAACCAGTAGGTCGTATTTACTTAGTTAAAGCAAGCAAGATGAAATGGGTGTTTCAGTTTGAAATTGTGTCCGCACATGGCGTGCATTGTATTGGTACACAGACAGGCGGTTTTTACAGATTGAGTGATAAGAAGATAACCTCTGTGCCACAAGTGTTTCAAGACATTTTAGCAACAAAATAATGACTTCATTTTAAAATATAAAAAGTAAGAAGGTGTTCGAAATGGTTAAGCAATTAAATAGTGTCGAAGCATTCCGTGAATTTATTCATCAATATCCGTTAGCAGTTGTACATGTCATGCGCGATCAGTGTAGCGTGTGTCATGCCGTTTTACCACAAATTGAAGACTTGATGCAATCATATCCCAATGTGCCATTAGCTGTGATTAATCAAAGTCAGGTGGAAGCTATTGCTGGAGAATTAAATATTTTCACTGTACCTGTGGATTTAATTTTTATGAATGGAAAAGAAATGCATCGTCAAGGGCGTTTTATCGATATGCAACGTTTTGAACATCATCTTAAGCAAATGAATGATAGTGTAAATAACGATGTCGATGAGCATTAATATCGCAAATGATTAGCATTGCTAAGATTATGTAGACATCATAACTTATTTCCCAGTAAATATTGGTAGTAATTAGAATCAGCATGGTACAGTAGAACTATAGTAGAAATCATCAAAGAGGAGTGACGACAAATGCGTAAAAAATGGTCTACACTTGCGTTTGGATTTTTAGTTGCAGCATACGCACATATTAGAATTAAAGAAAAACGCAGTGTGAAAAGTTATATGTTAGAACAAGGTATACGATTATCTAGAGCTAAGCGTCGTTTTATGTATAAAGAAGAAGCGATGAAAGCATTAGAAAAAATGGCGCCACAGACAGCAGGCGAATATGAGGGAACCAATTATCAGTTTAAGATGCCAGTAAAAGTGGATAAGCACTTCGGTTCAACCGTTTATACCGTTAACGATAAACAAGATAAGCATCAACGCGTTGTATTATATGCACATGGAGGCGCATGGTTCCAAGACCCACTCAAAATTCATTTCGAATTTATTGATGAACTTGCAGAAACACTCAATGCTAAAGTCATCATGCCAGTATATCCGAAGATTCCGCATCAAGATTATCAAGCGACGTATGTGCTTTTTGAAAAGTTGTACCATGATTTATTGAATCAAGTAGCAGATTCTAAACAAATCGTTGTAATGGGTGACTCTGCGGGCGGTCAAATTGCTTTATCATTTGCTCAATTGTTAAAAGAAAAACATATTGTGCAACCAGGACATATTGTATTAATTTCACCAGTTTTAGATGCAACGATGCAGCATCCTGAAATTCCTGACTACTTAAAGAAAGACCCAATGGTAGGTGTGGATGGCAGTGTGTTCTTAGCTGAACAATGGGCAGGGGACACACCTTTAGATAACTACAAAGTATCACCAATTAATGGTGACTTAGATGGTTTAGGTCGTATTACATTAACTGTTGGTACAAAAGAAGTACTGTACCCAGATGCTTTGAACTTATCGCAATTGTTGAGTGCGAAAGGTATCGAACATGACTTTATACCTGGATATTACCAATTCCATATTTATCCAGTATTTCCGATACCAGAGCGACGACGCTTTTTATACCAAGTGAAAAATATTATTAACTAAAATAAAAAACTCTGATATCACCTATAAGGTAACTACGTTGTTAAATAATAGTTACTTGCTAAAGTGATTATCAGAGTTTTCTTATTCATCTAATGTTTCAGGTTGTCTTTTAAGTGATAGTAATAAAATTAAAATCATAATAAGAATGATGCCTACGATTTGAAATGGTTTGAATGCCACATGTAACCATAGACTGCTTGCGATAACGGCTACGACAGGTTCAACAGTTCCGAATAATGTTGTTTCTTTCGCTGATATGTATTGTAAACTGTCGATAAAGAAATAAAATGCGAGTGCGGTACCACCGATAATACCAAAGATTAAAAATAATATAATTGATATGTCCCATTTAGTGATATCAATGTGCCAAATTGGATGGCGTAAATTCATCGCAACACCAGAAATAAGCATTGCCCACCCGACAATTAGAATCGAACCGAAGCGGTTAAGTAGGTCTGAAGGATAAATTGTGTAAAAAGCGAGTGCTACACCAGCTAAAATACCCCAGAATAAACTTGCAGGATTGACGACTAAATTAGAAAATGAACCATTTGTTAATAATAAAAATGTTCCTAATAGTGTCATGATAATAGCAAGCACATCAAATAATGTTAGTTTTGCAACGCCTCTTATGACAAACCAAATAATAATATAAACTGGCGCAATGTATTGTAGTAATGTTGCAATCGCAGCATTACCTGTATTAATAGATGCCATATAAGCATATTGTACTACTAACATGCCCAGTATACTGAAGATAAGTAATTTGCCTAACATACGTCGATCTTGGAATACGCTAAATATTGAACGTTTGGGTTGCATCATTTTGTACATAATAAGTAAGAAAACACCACTGACTACAAGTCGAGCAGTGACGTACCAATCGACATTAATATTCTTATATTTGAACAAGAAATCAGAAACAGTACCACCTAATCCCCATAAACAAGCACCGACAATGGCAAGTATAATTCCTTTTAAACGCAAAGCTGAATGATTATTCGCCAAGTATCTCACCCCTTTAAAACTTAACACCAACAACATAAAATATGTCGGTGTATGATAATGATTTAATTCATTATATCGACTTTTAAGAAAGAGTGAAATGAGAAAATAAAAAAATCATCTAAGATGTAGTGGTCTAGATGATAGATAAATGAATCGATATGGGAAATGAATGTTGAAACACAGAGGATAAACTATTTAAATGAGATTTCAGGAAGACTCAAATGTTTTTGCGTAAGAGATCCATGATGAGAATGCTGACTATCTAACACGAAATGTGATACATCATGTCCAGTCATACTCGTATATAAAATAATGACTAAATAAGAAGTGAACGTTATAAAGATAAGTGCTAAATAGATAGAAATTGCAACTTTAACGGAATGACTCAATTGCACCTTTATCGCCTCCACTAAGTTATACTAAATATTTTCATCTTCAGTATAACCAACCATTGTTAAGTTGATGTAAATTTAGCTTTAAAAAAAAGTAAAGATTCAACCTATAGACTATCATCATTCCTATCAGAAAACTAAAAATAATATCCTACTTTAATTATCTTATTGCAAATATATGTGTAATAAGTTATTTTTGAATATAGTGTGCGGTTTTATAAACACAGCACAAAAACAAAAAATAAATAGCTCGAAAGATAAAGTGTATAAATATTAAAAGTTTTTAGAAATATTACTTACTTTCAGATGTAAAAAAGTTATCAAAAAACTGTCACACAACTGTTTGAAATATAGAGTAAAAAGTTAATTAGTAAATATTAACGACAACATAAGTAGTTTTTGAAACAATCCATTTTAAAAATCTTTCACAAATATGAAATATTTCACTTAAATATTTGATTTGATAACAGATAAAAGTTGAAAACGTTTTCTTAAGGGTGTACGATGTTTATGGTCTGAAAATAAAATAAACATAGAGAGAGGTTTTTGGGAAATGGATATTCTGTTAGGTGTAGGCACATTAGTCTTGGTTTTAGTGATCATGACGCTATTTTTAAAGTATGCACCGTACGGTAAACAAGGACTACAAGCATTATCCGGTGCAGCTTGTGCGACATTTCTACCACAAGCATTCTTAAGTTATGCTATTGGTGGCGTATTTGATATTAAATTTCTACAAGATATTGGGGATTTAGCAGGAAGTTTAAGCGGTATCGCAGTAGGTATTCTAACGTGCTTAAACTTAGGCGTTGCACCAGTATTTGCGGTCATTGTTGGTTTAGTATTACATGACTTTAAATTATTACCAGCATTCATCGCAGCTTATGGCGTAGCTTTTTTAATTAAATGGATTGAAAAGAAAGTTCCAGAAGGCTTGGACTTAATTGTGGTGATCTTATTTGCACCAGCAATTGCTTTCGGACTTGCATCAATCATTACACCTGGTGTGCTAGCAACATTAAAACAAATAGGTAGTGCTGTCACTGCGGTAGGTGATAACAATCCATATGCATTAGCGGTCATTTTAGGACTAGTGATTCCTGTTACAGGTATGACACCGCTAAGTTCAATGGTATTAACAAGTTTATTAGGACTGACAGGTGTTCCTATGGCTATTGGAGCACTAACATGTACAGGTAGCTCATTTGTTAACCTTATTTTATTCCGAAAATTAAACATTGGTGGACCGTCAAAAGCATTTGCAGTTTGTATTGAGCCATTGACGCAAATTGATTTAATAGCGCAATATCCAGTACAACTATATGGTACAAATGCACTGATTGGGGTCGTCAACGCATGTATCGTGACATTTAGCGGACTAGTAATAGGTGTCAAAGGTATGGCAACACCAATTGCAGGCGCCATCGTATTGTTTGGCTTTAATAATGCAGTGACATCAATTGTAACAATCGCAACAGTGATTATTGTCAGCATTGTCTTAGCCTATATTATTGGAACACTAATTAATAAGTTTAATTTAATGAATATCAACTTTAAAATGCCGAGCAAAAAGAATCATATTAAGGAGAGTGTTTAATTATGGCAAAGAGCTATGATTATCAAAGTGCTTTCGATATTATCGGACCAGTTATGATGGGCCCTTCAAGTTCTCATACGGCTGGTGCAGTAAAGATTGGGAATTCAGCACGCGCAATATTGGGAGATATTCCTAAAAATATTGAAATACATTATTATGAATCATTTGCTCAAACACACCAAGGACATGGTACAGATGTCGCTATTGTGGGTGGAGCAATGGGATATTCAACATTTGATAACCGAATTAAATCTTCATTAGAAATTGCAGCTGATGATGGTATTAAAATAGATATCATCGAAGAAGAAGGCGATAGTATTGGTCAACATCCAAACTGTGCTTATATCAAATCATCTCGTAATGATGGTCGCTACATTGAAATTATCGGTATTTCAATCGGTGGTGGTACAATTAAAATTAAAGGTATTCATATAAATGGACTAGAAGTAGATTTAAATCATGGATTACCAATTTTAGTTGTTGACGGAAATATGACTAAAGCACAAGTAAATCATTTCATCAATGATATCAACGATATGAAATTAGACTGTAAAGATGAATTTATTAAGATAGATGAAGATAAATGCTTGGTTGTAATACCATTAAATAAAGCAATCTCAGAATCAACATTAAATACAATTAAAGAGAAATACAGTGACGTAAACGTTTCCTATATAAATTAGAGGGGGAATAAACATGTTTGATTCAATTAGAGAGACTATAGATTATGCCGTAGAAAATAATATGTCATTTGCGGATATCATGGTTAAAGAAGAAATGGAATTAAGCGGTAAATCACGTGATGAAGTGCGAGCGCAAATGAAACAAAATTTAGATGTCATGCGAGACGCAGTAATCAAAGGGACGACAGGTGATGGGGTTGAAAGTGTAACGGGCTACACTGGTCATGATGCTGCTAAACTACGTGATTATAATGAAACACATCATGCTTTGTCTGGATATGAAATGATTGACGCAGTCAAAGGTGCCATTGCAACAAATGAAGTCAATGCTGCGATGGGTATTATTTGTGCAACGCCAACAGCTGGTTCCTCGGGTACCATTCCCGGTGCACTTTTTAAATTAGAAAAAACACATGATTTAACAGAAGAGCAAATGATTGATTTCTTATTCACTTCAGCATTGTTTGGGCGTGTCGTAGCAAACAATGCAAGTGTAGCTGGTGCAACAGGTGGCTGCCAAGCTGAAGTTGGTTCAGCATCTGCAATGGCCGCAGCTGCAGCAGTAGCTATATTCGGAGGATCACCAGAAGCATCCGGGCACGCTATGGCATTAGCGATAAGTAATTTATTAGGTTTAGTTTGTGATCCAGTAGCCGGACTTGTTGAAATTCCTTGTGTTATGAGAAATGCAATTGGTTCGGGTAACGCTTTAATTTCAGCAGATTTAGCATTAGCAGGTATTGAAAGTAGAATCCCTGTTGATGAAGTTATTGAAGCAATGGATAAGGTTGGTCGTAACCTTCCTGCATCATTACGTGAAACTGGATTGGGTGGACTAGCAGGCACACCAACTGGCGAAGCAATTAAACGTAAAATCTTTGGCACAGCTGAAGATATGGTTAAAAATAATTAATGAGATAACAATAAAATATTGATAAAAAAGAAGCATCTGTCTGGATCATTAGTACCAGATAGATGCTTCTTAATTATCTCTGAAGAAGTTGAAAGATTTATGGAAAATGCATACTAATCAAAATAGTGATTGCAAAAGCGCCCCCGTATATCTAAAATAACTTAAAAGGAGTGATGATATGCTAAGACTATCAATCATCTTTATAGCATTCATCATTAACACAACGATTACATATGGATATACGACTGAGGGAACGTGGGTCAATCTATTATTTAAATCTTTATCGCTCAGCATGATTATCGTTTTCATGTTCTACTATATTCGTTTTGTTATTGAGAAAAAGCGTTAAATCAAAGCTATGGGGATAGTATTTGAAAAGAATAAATAAAAGGGACAATGTAAATCAATGTAATATGCTCTACAAAGTTATATTGGCAGTAGTTGACTGAACGAAAATGCGCTTGTAACAAGCTTTTTTCAATTCTAGTCAGGGGCCCCAACACAGAGAATTTCGAAAAGAAATTCTACAGGCAATGCAAGTTGGGGTGGGACGACGATAAAGAAATACTTTTTCTATAGAAATTAGTATTTCTTATGCATGAGTTTTACTCATGTATTCCTATTTTTAAGTACACATTAGCTGTGGCTAATGTGTAAGAACCACTACATAATAAATCATTAGTGGCTCTTTATCATTTCTGTCCCACTCCCCTGAGAAGTTTAAAATTTTATATGTTGGCTTGTTATGTTAAGGGAATTAACATGGTTGTCTTGTTTATATTATGTGATTCAAACATTACTAGTCTTGTAAATCTAATTCGTAAAATGCTAAATCTAACCATCTATTAAATTTAAAACCTACATTGGTCAGTGTGCCGGCATGCTTAAAAGCAAACTTTTGATGCAACTGAATACTCGCTTTGTTGGAAGCATCAATGCCTGCAACTAGCGCACGATAACCTTTAGCTTTTGCTTCCACAATTAAATGGTGTAGTAATTGACTAGCAATACCTTTTCCTCTAGCTGAAGCATCGACATAAATAGAATGTTCGATTGTATATAGGTATGCTGGCCAAGGTCTAAATGAACCGAACGTCGCAAACCCTAAGACACTTCCATTTTCCTCAAATACAAAGATAGGCTCATGCTTACGTTGTTTCGTTTCAAACCATGCGACACGTTCGTCTATGGTTTGTGGTTCATAAGTATAAACAGCTGTAGTATTGATAATGGCATCATTGTATATCGCTAATATAGCGTTTAAATCCTCTTTTTTAGCGTATCTAATCATATCAATTCCCCCTTAGTAATTATTAAAAGCGTTTCGTTATTTGAATGCAAATATGTGTAATGAAATCTAACGTAAAAGTATACATGTAAATTTTATAGTATAAAATGAATTGCTATGAGTCATTTTGAAATTAATGGTATACTATATGAAATGTTAACAGGCATTGTGAAATGTATAAAAGGAGCCTTAACGTATGAAAAAATGGACAAATCGATTAATGACAATCGCTGGTGTGGTACTTATCCTAGTGGCAGCATATTTGTTTGCTAAACCACATATCGATAATTATCTTCACGATAAAGATAAAGATGAAAAGATTGAACAATATGATAAAAATGTAAAAGAACAGGCGAGTAAAGATAAAAAGCAGCAAGCTAAACCTCAAATTCCGAAAGATAAATCGAAAGTGGCAGGCTATATTGAAATTCCAGATGCTGATATTAAAGAACCAGTATATCCAGGACCAGCAACACCTGAACAATTAAATAGAGGTGTAAGCTTTGCAGAAGAAAATGAATCACTAGATGATCAAAATATTTCAATTGCAGGACACACTTTCATTGACCGTCCGAACTATCAATTTACAAATCTTAAAGCAGCCAAAAAAGGTAGTATGGTGTACTTTAAAGTTGGTAATGAAACACGTAAGTATAAAATGACAAGTATAAGAGATGTTAAGCCTACAGATGTAGGAGTTCTAGATGAACAAAAAGGTAAAGATAAACAATTAACATTAATTACTTGTGATGATTACAATGAAAAGACAGGCGTTTGGGAAAAACGTAAAATCTTTGTAGCTACAGAAGTCAAATAATCTATTACGCTAATGGATGAATATATTGAGTGGAAAACAGTCTTGATTGCGAGACTGTTTTTTGTTTGGTATGAGGTAGCAATGACGACGTGTCATTGGTGGAGATTGTAAAAATACATAATAAAAAGAAGCGGCAATGTATACCGCTCCTTTTTTATACTACATACCGATTTTCAACCATCTCTTTCTACTTAGTAATAAGACAATAGTATTAACTATAAATAGAAGAACGAAGAATGATACTATATTTATAATTTCAGTAGGACACATAAATGTTGACTCGTTATTCAATATTTTTTCTACGGCACGATACATCGTATTGCTCGCCTCAAATGGAGCAACGATACCAAATATATTTTTATTAATGGCAACTAAGATGACTGAACCAATCCAATATACAATGCTGATACCTAAGCTGATTAAAATGTTAGGTGAAACCATACTAATCGTTCCAACAACTAAGATATATTGTAAGATAACGAGTGAAAATAAGATTATTAATAGTAAGTAATGTGAGAAATCCGAATATATAATTGAAATAATAGTGATACTTAGAATTATGAACACTAAACATTCAAAAAATAACACTGCTACCTTTTTATAGAAGAAGGTAAAGATATTATCGCCAATCAATTTATAAAACAGGATATTTTTATTCGAATACTCTTTATTAATAAAATATGCAATAACAAATGAAAATAGTAAGAACCCTAATTGCGTTGCAACAGTATATGAACTGAAGAAAAACTGGCTATAGCTTAAACTTTTAACTTTGTCTATACCTATTGGTAAAAAATACCCAAGTAAGAAAAGGAATGTGAATAGCACAACAAGCGTGTAAATAATTTTATTGGAAATACTTTTTTTAAATTCTAATTTCAAAGTGGACACCTCAATTATAAATTAATGTAATCATTTATGACTTCTTCTTTTGATTGGTACTCTTCTATTTGAAGGTCTTTAAAAATAAAGTATTTACCCGGCAAAGCACTTAAATCGGATAAATTATGTGTAATATTGATAATAGTTTTAGTTTGATGGCTTTGAATAAAATCATTTAAAAATTCATAAATTTCATTAACTGTTTTCTTGTCTAAAGCGTTTGTAACTTCATCTAATATGATTAAATCATGATCTTCCAATAAGAAACTTAATAATTTAAGCTTTTGTTTTTGACCATCACTCAAGTTTTTTAGTAGTACGTTAGACGGTATTGCTTCGATGTTTAGTATGTTATAAATCTTATCGAATGTTTGTCGATTGTTTTCAAATTTTGATTTTAACAATGATAATAAAAAATCTTTTGTTATATCATTAGGAATATTTGATGAACTTGATATTAAGGTTACATTTTGAGAAATGGACTTAGGGATATTTCCACTATTATTTAGTAAGAAATCTTTAGCTAATAAAGATTTTCCTACACCATTTTTACCAACAATGTGATTGATCTGACCAAGATAGAAATTTAAATCACAATTGTCAACTAGTTGTTTGTTTTTAACTTTTAAAGAATAGTTATTTAGTTTCATGTATACAACTCCTATGTATAAAGGGATTTATTACACCGATATTTAATTGTATTTTTAAAAATTCTTTCACATTATGTATAGATGTTATAAATTAGTATATCACACTATATTTTGTCTAAATGATAAATATATCGTTATATTTTTACAATATTCTGAAATTTATGTTCGCCTCTGAATGCTATATCCAGTGTAATGTGTTTTGCATATATGAAAGCAATTTCAAAATGTGAATATAGGTTCATTGTGGTATGACAAACTTCATTGCTTGTCATGAGATGGATATAATGAAGACGACTAAAAGAGCAATGAGGAGGATAATCATGGTTAAGGCTATTGCGGTAGATATGGACGGGACGTTTTTAGATTCAAAAAAGACATATGATAAACTTAGATTTGAAGCGATTTTTACTGAACTTAGAAATAGAGATATTACATTTATTGCTGCGAGTGGCAATCAATATGCGAAGTTGAAGTCTATTTTCGGGGATAGAGATATGTATTTTATTTCTGAAAATGGTGCAGTTATTTATAATGGCAATGAGTTATATAATTATAAAAGCTTTAATCGTCAGGTGTTTCAACAGGTTGTCGATTACTTAAATATGAAGCAAAGTATTGATCAACTCGTCATCTGTGGTTTGAAAAGCGCGTATATTTTAAAACATACTTCTGAAGCGTTTAAAGAAGATACGAGATTTTATTATCATCAGTTAAAAGAAATTGACAGTCTACAGCAATTACCTGAGGATGATTATGTCAAAATAGCATTTAATATTAATCGTGAGACGCATCCGAATGTTGACGAAGAAGTAGCAACGCAATTCAGCAATGATATTAAACTTGTCTCAAGTGGGCACGATAGCATTGATATTATTATGCCAAACATGACTAAAGGGCAGGCATTAAAACGATTGTTAGATAAATGGGAAATGTCTCCTTCAGAGCTCATGGCCTTCGGAGATGCGAATAATGATAAAGATATGTTAGCGTTCGCTAAGCATAGTTATGTGATGGAAAATAGTCATGATGAAGAATTGTTCAATATTGCCTCTGCTGTCGCTCCAAGTAATGATAAGCAGGGTGTATTAACGATTATCGAACAAGAAGTGTTGAAAAAGTAGGTAGTATATCATCAATGAAGCAGCTATCATGATACTAAATACATGTTAAATGAAAACTTTGAATACGAATCATCAAATATTAATATATCTCAAACAGGTTAGGCAATAATGCCATAGTAAAATAAGCGCACTAAAATCATTTGAATAGATGATAAAATAAAGCGGATTTTAATCAAATCGATTTTGATACAGATATACAAAATAAAAAGCAAAGGCACATGGCGCGCCTTTGCTTTTAAATATATATATTAATTTAAACGTGTTTCACATGTACCAGTGTTAATGACAGATAATGCTGCGTTTAAACCACCTTCAACAAGGTTTTGTACTGCTTCATCAGAGAAGAAAGCAATATGTGGTGTTACTAAAATTCTTTCATGTTCGATTAACTCTAATAATGTTTTATCGTCAATGTCTTTATTAGTCCAGTCATTTGTGAAGTATGCTGCTTCATTTTCATAAGTATCAATCGCAGCACCTAACAAAGTACCATCGTTCACTGCAGCGATTAAATCAGGTGTATTGATGACTGCACCACGTGCTGCGTTAACTAAGATTGCACCTTTTTTCACATGATCAAACATTGCTTTATCGAATAAATGATAGCTTTCTTTGTTCGCTGGAACATGTAAAGAAATAATATCGGCATCTTTAATAGCTTCTTTAACACTATCTTTATAAGTTAAAAAGTCTAAATCTTTATTAGGATAGGCGTCATAAGCTGTAATTGTAGCACCAAATCCTGCATATATTTTAGCTGTAGCAGCACCGATACGACCCGTACCAATAATTGCAACAGTCATATTTTTAACTGGTTTAGACATGATTTCTGCTTGCCAAGTAAAATCATGTGCTTGTACACGGCGTTCAATATCTGGGAAGCGACGCACTAATTGTAGGGCGATAGAAACAGAATACTCTGCAATTGTTTCAGGTGAATAACTAGGAACGTTAGATATCACAATATTGTGTTTTTTAGCTAAATCTAAATCATACATATCAAATCCAGCAGTACGTTGTGCAATTTGTTTAATACCGTAAGATTCTAATTTAGGATAAACGTCATTTTCTAACTTACCAAATTGCATTGTAGTTACGCCATCGTAATCTTTTAATTGATCGACTGTAGCACTTGATAATAGCTCTTTAGAAGTAGTTACTTCGACATTATTCTTTTTCCCCCAATTTAATGCCATCTCTTTCTCATAATCACGCGTACCAAAGAACATAATTTTTGTCATTATTAAAAACCTCGCTTTTAAAAGATTGAAAAGTAAATGAGTGAAATTAAAGATTATGCACATTAAAATCACGCCACAATTTAATTGTGAAAAATATCACAAATATATTATAACACTAAATTTCCCAAAATTCAAAAGTGTGTTTTATTGCAGAAAACTTATAACATGTGCACAAGTTATAGTGAATTGCAAACGGATTACTTTAGTCTTTTTAAAACATGAAGTATAATTTGTATAGCAATAAATATAAAAATGGGAGGCTATGTTCAATGAGCAATATGAATCAAACAATTATGGATGCATTTCATTTCAGACATGCGACTAAGCAATTCGATCCACAAAAGAAAGTTTCGAAAGAAGATTTTGAAACAATATTAGAGTCAGGTAGATTGTCTCCAAGTTCTCTTGGGTTAGAACCTTGGAAGTTTGTCGTGATTCAAGATCAAGCGTTACGTGATGAATTAAAAGCGCACAGTTGGGGCGCAGCAAAACAATTAGATACAGCGAGCCATTTTGTGCTAATTTTTGCGCGTAAAAATGTAACGTCAAGATCACCGTATGTACAACATATGTTAAGAGATATTAAAAAATATGAGGCACAAACGATTCCAGCTGTTGAACAAAAATTCGATGCATTCCAAGCAGATTTCCATATTTCTGATAATGATCAAGCCTTGTATGACTGGTCAAGTAAACAAACGTATATTGCATTAGGCAATATGATGACGACAGCCGCATTGTTAGGTATTGATTCATGTCCGATGGAAGGTTTTAGTCTGGATACAGTGACAGACATTTTAGCAAATAAAGGGATCTTAGATACTGAGCAATTTGGTTTATCAGTGATGGTCGCATTTGGCTACAGACAACAAGAGCCACCGAAAAATAAAACACGCCAAGCTTATGAAGATGTTATTGAATGGGTTGGACCAAAAGAATAAATAGAATACCGTATGTCTAAATATATAAAATTAAAAAGTTAGCAATAAAAAAGCCTGCGATTACATAAATGAATCGCAGGCTTTTGCGTGAAAAAATTGTATTAATAAAGTATGGATGATTATTTTTCTGGAACAAGGTCAGTATTTGAATGAACTGTGATGTCAAACCCTTCTGGTGCCGTAAATGTATGTGTTGAGGCGTCGGGTTGATAAATATCAACATGTGTTAATCCATAACTTTGTGAATTGTTTTGTCTTGCTTGATTGGATTGCCAAGTATTAGCAGCAATATGATGGTGATAATGATTCGTTGACATAAATAGCGCACGTGGAAAATCAGACACATGTTGGAATCCTAATTGTTCAATGTAACATTGATATGCTGCGTCTAAATCATGTGTTTTTAAATGTAAGTGTCCAATCATGCCTTTTGCTGGCATTCCTTGCCAACCTTCATCAGTACGATGTGTTAATAAGGTTTGGCTATCAACTTCTAAAGTATCCATTTTAACTTTGCCATTTTGCCATTCCCATGAAGATGAAGGTCTATCGCGATAGACTTCAATACCATTACCTTCGGGGTCGTTGAAATATAAAGCTTCACTTACTAAATGATCACCAGCGCCGATGCCCATATTTTTTTGTGCCACGAAATATAAGAAGTTAGCTAGATCCTCAGTAGTTGGTAATAAAAATGCTATATGAAAAAGCCCTGCTTCACGTGGGGAAGTCTGACGGCCGTCTTCTAATAAATGTAACGTTAGAGTATGGCCACCAGTCCCAACAGATAATACGGTTGTATTATCGTCAGAACTTTTAACGGATAGTCCTAAAATGTTTTTGTAAAATGTTGTCATTAAGTCTAAGTCTCTTACGTTCAGTACAATGTTTGTCACTTGTGTTGCTGTTTTATCGTGAAATGCCATTATGCATCGCCTCTTTTTCTATTTTTCTATAAGTTAGTATAAAAAGTATACCAGAAAAGAAAATGAATTGATAGCATAAAGTTTGAAATGCAAAATAACTAGTCGTTTTGCAATTTTATATTGATGCGAACAAAAAAGCGATGGTACAGTTGCACCATCGCAAAATTTATTTAACCAAGATATACATCTTGATATGAATCTTCTTTTTCTAACATATGTTTGGCAAATGAACATGAGGCAATAATTTTCAAATTATTTTCTCGAGCGTGTTCAACAACTGCTTTAAGTAGTTTTTTGCCAACACCTTGACCACCAAGTTCATCAGATACGCCTGTATGATCAATGTTAATTTCATTATTATCCACAAAACGGTATGTGATTTCAGCTAAAGAATTATTTTCATCATCACCAATATAGAATTTGTTCTCGCCTTGTTTGATTTCAAGGTTACTCATACATATCAACTCCTATCATGATTGATTATAGTATTTCCCTATTCTATTTTAACTTAAACGAAGTCAAAGGTGCATGACAGTCATGTGACGACATTGCCACATCTATGTAGTCGTTTTTATTAAGCACAGTTTGAAATGAAGATGAAAACACGTATCTTGACATTAAATCTATTCAGCTATATAATTTATCTCGAAATCGAAATAAAATAAAAAAGTTGGTGATCATATGGATCGAACGAAACAATCTCTCAATGTTTTTGTCGGAATGAATAGGGCGTTAGACACATTAGAGCAAATTACAAAAGAAGACGTAAAGCGATATGGCTTAAATATTACTGAATTTGCAGTGCTCGAGTTGCTTTATAATAAAGGTCCGCAACCAATTCAACGTATTAGAGACCGCGTATTAATTGCAAGTAGCAGCATTTCATATGTTGTAAGTCAATTAGAGGACAAAGGTTGGATTACACGTGAAAAGGATAAAGATGATAAACGTGTATATATGGCTTGTTTAACTGAAAAAGGTCAAAGTCAAATGGCAGATATTTTCCCTAAGCATGCTGAGACATTAACAAAAGCGTTTGATGTGTTAACAAAGGATGAATTAACAATCTTACAACAAGCGTTTAAGAAACTAAGTGCACAATCTACAGAAGTGTAAGGCGTGCACTAAAAATTTACATTAAAGTATCTCGATTTCGAGATAAATGCACTAAAAATATAAAGAGGGTATATAAAATGATAAATAATCATGAATTACTAGGTATTCACCATGTTACTGCAATGACAGATGATGCAGAACGTAATTATAAATTTTTTACAGAAGTACTAGGCATGCGTTTAGTTAAAAAGACAGTCAATCAAGATGATATTTATACGTATCATACTTTTTTTGCAGATGATGTAGGTTCGGCAGGTACAGACATGACGTTCTTTGATTTTCCAAATATTACAAAAGGGCAGGCAGGAACAAATTCCATTACAAGACCGTCTTTTAGAGTGCCTAACGATGACGCATTAACATATTATGAACAGCGCTTTGATGAGTTTGGTGTTAAACACGAAGGTATTCAAGAATTATTTGGTAAAAAAGTGTTGCCATTTGAAGAAGTCGATGGCCAAGTGTATCAATTAATTTCAGATGAGTTAAATGAAGGGGTAGCACCTGGTGTACCTTGGAAGAATGGACCGGTTCCAGTAGATAAAGCGATTTATGGATTAGGCCCCATTGAAATTAAAGTAAGTTATTTTGACGACTTTAAAAATATTTTAGAGACTGTTTACGGTATGACAACTATTGCGCATGAAGATAATGTCGCATTACTTGAAGTTGGCGAAGGAGGCAATGGTGGCCAGGTAATCTTAATAAAAGATGATAAAGGGCCAGCAGCACGTCAAGGTTATGGTGAGGTACATCATGTGTCATTTCGTGTGAAAGATCATGATGCAATAGAAGCGTGGGCAACGAAATATAAAGAGGTAGGTATTAATAACTCAGGCATCGTTAATCGTTTCTATTTTGAAGCATTATATGCACGTGTGGGGCATATTTTAATAGAAATTTCAACAGATGGACCAGGATTTATGGAAGATGAACCTTATGAAACATTAGGCGAAGGGTTATCCTTACCACCATTTTTAGAAAATAAAAGAGAATATATTGAATCGGAAGTTAGACCTTTTAATACGAAGCGTCAACATGGTTAATTGGAATGAGGAGGATTTGTGATGGAACATATTTTTAGAGAAGGACAAAATGGTGCGCCAACACTAATATTATTGCATGGTACAGGTGGTGATGAGTTCGATTTATTACCGTTAGGCGAAGCATTGAATGAAAATTATCACTTGTTAAGTATTAGAGGACAAGTTTCAGAAAATGGGATGAACCGTTATTTCAAACGTCTTGGTGAAGGTGTTTATGATGAAGAAGATTTGGCATTTCGTGGACAAGAATTGTTGACGTTCATTAAAGAAGCTGCTGAACGTTATGATTTTGATATTGAAAAAGCAGTACTTGTTGGATTTTCAAATGGATCAAATATAGCGATTAACTTAATGTTGCGTTCAGAAGCACCATTTAAAAAAGCATTGTTATATGCACCGTTATACCCAGTTGAAGTAACGTCAACAAAGGATTTATCAGATGTCAGTGTGTTGCTTTCTATGGGGAAACATGATCCAATTGTGCCATTAGCTGCAAGTGAACAAGTCATTAACTTGTTTAATACACGTGGGGCACAAGTCGAAGAAGTTTGGGTGAAGGGCCATGAAATTACAGAAACTGGATTAACGGCTGGTCAACAAATACTTGGGAAATAACAGTTCTATTAAGAAGCGGACAGATGGAAAAGATTTTTACTTTTCATCTGCCCGCTTTTTTGATTTTGAAGTGCTGTACTAAATTTTACAATAGTATAGATATTTTAATCGATATGAGATTTGCCGGTAATACGCTTAATTAAACCTTTATAGAGTACAGGTATGAGTAAGATGAAAACGAACAATCCCATAATAGGGAATACTTTTCCAATTAATGAAATGAAACCGATAAATGTACTAATATAAGTGATGACAGCCATTGTAATAATAATGATGAAGTAACGTCTGCTGAATGGAACGCTGAAACGTGACGCAAATGCATACATTAATCCAACAACAGTATTGTAGATGACAAGTATCATAATGACAGACATAATAATACCAATTGACGGAGACATTTGTGTCGCTAATTTTAATGTAGGTAGATCTACGTGTTTAATTTTATCGAATTGAGAAATTAAACCTAGATTAATCATCATGAGTAAAAATGTAATGATTAAACCGCCAATCAAGCCCCCGTATAACGTTGAGTCACGATATTTAACTTTACTACCCATCACTGATAAGAAGCTGAAGGCAGCAGCAATTTGCAAGCTTGCATAGTTAATCGCATCAAACCACCATCCAGGTGATAATGATTTCTGCTTATGAATCTGAGCATCATTATTAGCGGCAGTAAAATCAAGATGACTTGTTGTGAAATAGTAGACCGCAATCATAATGACAATCGCAATTAAAAATGGGGTAACACCGCCAAGCACAGCAATTAAACGATCGAATTTTAGAAACAGTGTTGCTAAAATAAAGGCGACTAATATGAGTGCGCTCAGCCAATACGGTAAGTTGAAACTTTGATGAATGGTTGACGCACCACCTGCAGTCATAATAATAGCTAAAGACAACATAAACATTGTTAAAATAATATCAAAACCTCTTGCAATAGAGGGGTATAAGAAATAGTTAATTGAATCAGAATGATTTCTGGACTTTAGATGATGACCTGTATGCATGACAACCATTCCACCTAAAGTAATCAATAGTCCTGTTACAATAATGCCTGAAATGCTATATGCGCCATGACTTGTGAAAAACTGGAAAATTTCTTGACCAGTAGCAAAGCCGGCACCAACGACAACACCAACAAAGGCAAATGCCACAATAATGGACTCTTTTAAGATACGCATGATTTAAAAATGTCCCTTCGTAATTTTAAGTAATATAGAAAATGTAACATACATGTTAATGAAAAATATAGTACTAATATAGTATTTTGTTAAATTGGAGTAGAAGCGAGGGTGTCGGTCATTTCATTAATTTATTAGTTGATTTTGCATTTTTTTGCTGTAAAGTTGTTATAATACAGTTAACAGGAATTAGCATAGATACACCAATCCCCTCACTACTCGCAATAGTGAGGGGATTTTTTTCGGTGTAGCTAGGTCGCCTATTTATCATCGTGTTTGCGTAGCCAATGCGTAAACACAGTACCACTAAATAAGTGCACGATACATGCATCAAATGTCGTCTTTAGTCTAAGTAACGATCATGCATTAACATTTTCAAAATATCTATTTGAGCTTGAAGATCTTTACCAATATTGGTATCACGAATCTTCTTACGTTGTAATTCTTTATCTACGACGCGCTTTATAGAAAGTTCATCGATACCTTCGGAAAGTATTTTTTCTTTAGCGTTAAATTGTTGGTGTGCAACGAGTTGCATACCGAATGAATTATACAATAGTGTATAGCCTGCAATGCCAGTTGTTGACTGATAAGCTTTTGAAAAGCCACCATCAATGACAAGCATCTTTCCATCAGCCTTGATAGGATCTTCGCCATTGATTTCTTTCACTGGTGTGTGACCATTAATAATGCGTCCTTCATCTGGATTTAATCCGAAATCACTGAGCATTTTACGAACCATATTCACATCTTCACGAAGATGATAGTACGGATTCTTTTCTTCTTTATGAGAAGCTTTATCTGCAATAAAGTATCGCTCAAACGTAGTCATGGCACGTTTACCAAATAGTGACGAATATTTCCCAGTCCATAAATACCAAACTAAATCCGTCGATAAGTCATCAGTATTTTCTTTTTCATCAAATGATTTACGGACATGATACTCAAACACATCTAATAATTCTTGGCCGCTGTAAGTATGACCATCAATTTCAAATGATTCCATCTCACCATTTTCATCAACTGGAATACAACCATGAATGAGTAAATTGCCATTATATGGTAAGTAAAGAGAGCCTTTACGCATCAAGAAAGACATATGACGACGTAATTTTTCAGATTGTTGGAATGACAATAATAGTTTATTCATGACTTCTTCTTCTTCAGGTAGTAATTCTGCTGGATTATCACGATTGACAGTTTGGAAACATGTGTCTTTCAATGGGTATGTATTACCATAAACTGTAATTTCATTTGTATCATAATTAACCTTTTCAAGCACAAGACGTTCTTCCATTTCGAAATTTGGACGACGTTTAATAATTGGTATTTCTAACTTGAATTGAATCATCGCAATAGCTTGATGAATTTTAGTAATTTGACTTTCTTCACGTTGAGTTAAACGTTCGTGTTTGTCAGGTCTTTTTTTAGGCTTAAAAGCAGGATTATCTGCGTCATAGTATTTTTCAGCTAAAGTAAGCAGTGGTCTTAAATTAATGCCATAAGCGTCTTCGATAATATCTAAATTATCATAACGTGCACAAATTCGAAGTAAGTTTGCTAAGCATACTTTTGACCCAGCATAGGCTCCAACCCAAAGCACATCATGATTACCCCATTGAATATCTAGGGAATGATAATTAATCAGTGTATCCATAATTTTATCTGGTTGTGGTCCACGATCATAAATATCACCGACAACGTGTAAATGATCGACGACTAAGCGTTGTACGGAATAAGCGAGTCCAATAATTAAATCATCTGCCTGTTTAAGTTCAATTACTTGGTTAACAAGTGTTTCGTAATATGATTTTTTATTTTGATATTCATTACTTTTATACAGTAGTTCCTCAATAATATAAACGTATTGTTTTGGCAATGCTTTACGCAGTTTTGAACGCGTATATTTTGAAGAACAATATTTAATTAACTCAATTAAATGTTCGATTGTTGTGATATACCAGACATTAAGTTGACCGCAATTTTGGAAATCACTTTTAATCAATTTTAATTTGTCTTCTGGATAGTAGACAAGAGCAGTTAAGTCATTAAGCTCCTTAGTTGAAAGTCTCTCTTTGAAAATATCATTGATTTTCGCTCGCACGTTCCCAGAACCGTTGCGTAATACGTGTTGGAAAGCTTCATATTCACCATGTAAATCGCTGACGAAATGTTCCGTACCTTTAGGTAATTCTAAAATTGATTCTAAATTGATAATTTCAGTTGCAAGTTTTTCTGGAGTATCAAAATTTTGGGATAGTAAATCTAAATACTTCTTTTTTAATTCTTTTTCAGTAATTTGAGTCATTACGTGTCACTCCTGTAGTATATTTCAAACGTTAGTTTATAAAATAAATGCGCTTACAATGATTATCAAGAAAACGTTAACATTTTTCAATAAGTATGCTTGAATTGATAAAAATAGAGGGCAGGATTTTGGTATTAGGAACCGTTGCAGTTTAGTTAAGTAAAAGTGGGGAAGTGATATATCTATTTTAAAAATGAGAGGAGGGATTTGTTATATTCACTAGTTTCCTAAAAAATTACGATATGTAAAATGTGGAATTTCCAAAATTTGGATGAAAAAATCCCCGCACCATTATTTGGGTGAAGGGATTTGAAAATGATTTTGAATTACGATGGAATATGTGTGTATTTAGACATTTAATACTTTAAGTTACTAAATATTTTTCTTCTTGAAAATAAATACTACAAGTATTAAGAAAATAGAAATATAAGCAATATTACCAATAAACAATTCATGAAGTTCTAATTTTGTCGACTTACTAAAGCCTTTTTCAACTGTTTGAAGCATAATATTCATCATATTAATAGGATTCCACTTTAGCCAGTCTATTTTTTCTAAAAGTGCCGTTTGAATAACTGCTAAAATAGAACTTGCAAAATAAAAAACAATACCTACAGCAATGGCTACTCCCGTTGAATTTGTTGCAGATGATAATAGCAACGTTAAGCTTAAAACTAACCAAACGCCAACAAATGTGCCTAAACTAACTAATAATAATTGATTCAATAAAGATAATTGATTACCGCTACTTTCAAATATATTTAAATCATTAAAGAATAAAGACCCAATAACAATTGAAGCAATAATTGTAATAACAAAATAAATTAAAGAAATAATAAATAATGTGATGATTTTGCTAACAATCATAGTTGTTCTTGAATATTCACGATAGAGTAAATTTTTAATCGTACCGTAATGAAATTCCATTGAAATGATTGTACTTGCTTGAATAATTAATAAAAATGCAAACCATGAAAAACCATTATAAGCAGATGTGAAAGATTCCTGTGGCGTAAAAATTTCATTGTATTTTGTAGCAATATAACCTTGAGCAACCATTAGTAGAATAAAGACAATAGGTGCGATAAAAGTTGATTTCTTTTTAAATAATTTGAAACATTCTTGTTTAATTAAAGTTCCCATTTTATGCTTGGTCCTCCCTTTCTATGATTTCTAGTAATACATTTTCTAAATCATTATCTTTAAATTGTTTAAGTTCTTCTTCCGATGTTTCTGTAACAATTTTACCTTTGTTAATAATAAGGATAGAGTTTGTGATTTTAACTAATTCACTTAAAATATGACTCGAAATTAAGAAAGTAACACCTTCTTGCGCTTTTTGGACAATCAATTCACGTACATCTCGCACAGCTTTTGGATCTAAGCCATTCATTGGTTCATCTAAGATAATGAATTGAGGTTTATTTAAAAATGCTATAGCAATTCCTAATTTTTGTTTCATACCAAGAGAATACGTTTTAGCTTTTTTATGAATGTATTCATCCATATGAAGTTGTGAGACAATTTTATCGATATCTTGAGTGTTTTTTGATTCATTCAATAACTTCAAGTTTTCATATCCAGACATAAAAGGATATATTCCTGGATTTTCAATCAATGCGCCGATATTGCTTTTGCTGTCCTTGCTGTTAATAACATTAAAATTCCCGCTTTGGAAACTAGAGTAACCTAATATAACTTTCATTAAAGTTGTTTTACCTGCACCATTCGCTCCAACGAGACCAACTATTTGTCCGCGTTTCAGCTTAAATGATACATCTTCGAGAATCGTTTTGTTGCCTATCTTCTTTGTTAAATGTTCTATTGTTAAAACATCCATATCACTATCTCCTTTGCTATTAAATAATCTGAATCTTAAGATTTTATATATAAAATTAATTTTATCACATAGCAAGTGTTATAAAAATATGGATTTAAAAAACTTTAATAATATAAAACATAAATATGAATACGAGTATTTTTGCAGCATGCAAATGGCATTGCTACATTTATTAAAATGCGCAATTTGTTATGAGTAACTTTTTTGGATAGTAGGCACATTAAAGTGTCGAAAACAATTTGTGTGGAAGACAGGGTAAATTCTGCTTATTTAAAATGATAGTTTGTATTATAGGTGGATTTGTGAAATGCGGAATAAATGGTGCATAACTAAGTAAATATATGTTAATTACAACAATATTTGACAAAAATGGGAGTGACAACAATAATATAGTTAACCGGTTAACTAATGAAGAGGAGGAATAATAGTGGATATGAAGAGAGAAGTTATTTTAAAATTACAACAATTTATTATAGAAAGAGAAAATGCCGATAAAAGAAGACAGTATAAAAAGGAAAATGAGGAACTAGATTTATCTCTAACACAATTTCATATCATAGAGTTGATTGATAATAATGATAAAGTGAATAATAAATTTTTGTCTGAAATGTTAAATGTATCAAAACCAGCAATTACTAAATCGATAAAAAAACTTTTAGCGAAAGACTTAGTAGTTGAATCGCACAATGAATTTAACAAAAGAGAAGTTAATTATTCATTAACACAAAAAGGAAAAAAATTATCTTATATACATGATGAATTACATGAAAAATCGGTAAAAAAATATGAAGAGGTACTTAAAGTCTTTGATGATGATGAAATGGCAGTTATTATAGAGTTTTTAAACCGTAGTATAGAAGAATTAAAAAAAGAAGATGGTTTAAATGATTAATAGTAATATCAGATTATATATTCTAGGATTTTTAGCATTTTTCGCATCATTGATTCAAAACATATACACGCCTATTATTCCGAGACTATATGACGATTTTCAAGTACCACTATTTTGGATAAATGCGACAGTTGGCGGTTTTATATTTATCGTTGCAGTTATGCAAATTGTACTTGGTAGAAGTATAGATTCTCGTGATTCGAAAAAAGTACTTTTAACGGGATTGGGAATAGTAATCATATCTAGCTTTATTTGTGCAGTGACACATAACTTTATATTATTTGCTATATCAAGGTTATTTCAAGCAATTGGTTGCGGAATTATTCCTCTCGTGACTTTAACTTTATTAGCCAAACTAAGTACAGATAATGGTAGAGCTCAAGCTATGGCGAACTATCAAATATTTTTATCATGTGCACCAGCTTTGGCACCAATCTTAGGGAGTACTTTAGGTGCAAGATGGGATTATATTGGTATTTTTAGTTTTTTGCTCGTTATATCTATCGTATTATTTTTGATTATCTTTTTTATTGATATTCCAAATGTTGAAAAAGGGATTGTAAAATTAACTGAAAAAATTGAAGAAAAATATTTGACCGATAAAGTGTTTATTACTTTAGTGACATTGGGATTTTTAATATTTTTTACGTACTTTTCAATATTAGTTTATTTACCAACATTATTAAATAATACCTATGATATAGGCGTTGGAATATCAGGAGTTTTGTTTTTACCTATTACTGTTAGTGTTATATTAGGAAGTTTATTTTATAAGCGATTTTCAAAAAAATATAATGAAATAATGATACTTCGTGTTACTATAACTGGATTTGCTATATTTACGTTATTGTTTGGATGGTTAAACGAATCAAATGTAATTATATTATCAGTAATTATATTTATATTAGGTACTTGTGTTGGTATTGTGCCAGCTTTGCTGTCTACTATAATTTCTAAAAGGTTTGAACATATAAAAGGGAAAGTGCTAGGTGTATTTAATTTTGTGAGATATATTGGAATGACTGTCGGTGCATTATTAATTGGTATCATTTCTCAGCCGTTGGTAGCCTTTTACTTCACAACTATAACTATCATGTTAATAGTAATATTTCTTTATATAAAGATAGTTGACTTTCAGCTAAAGTATGCCAAATAAACTTAAAAAAGCAGTGAATCATTTCAATAGATGGAATGATTCACTGCTTTTTGTTTATAGAAATTTAAAATTCATGCCTTTATGCTAACAACAATATTATTTTACTCTCTTACGTTTGCCAATGTAACGTATAGCAAAGTAAATGACTGCGATAATGATGACAACATACATAATACGTGAATATGTATGAAGACCAGTCATCAACATACCAAAGCTATCGCTCAAAGTGCGTCCTAGTAAAATTAAACCGAAATTCCAGATTGTAGTACCTATTAATGAAATAACGGTAAATGTCACAACATTCATGCGGTTTACACCAGCTGGAATGGTAATCAATACACGTAATACAGGTATGAAACGACAGATAAATACAGCCCATACGCCATACTTTTTAAACCAATCATTTGCTCGCTTTAAATCCTTACTTTTCAATTTAATCCACTTACCGTGTCGATCAATAAAACGATATAGACGTTCTTCTGAAATCAAACGGCAGATATAATATAAAATTAACAGCCCTATAAACGATGCGATAGTTGCAATAATAAATAAAGTTAAAATTGATAAATGTGATTTAACAGACATAAGACCAGCAAATGTCAGAATAATTTCCGATGGTACGATAGGTAGTACATTTTCTAATAAAATTAATATAAAAATGGCTGCATACCCAAAACGGCTAATAAATTCAGTGATAATTTGTTCCATTATTAAAAATAAGCTCCTTTAATTTTCAGCAATTGCAGACAAATAGAAACTGGATAAATTCAAATGAATAATTAATGATGTCGCATGCGATGTTGAAACAAACATTTGTCTTAAAATGTATTATAAGCAATAAATCAAAAAATTGCTTGCTATAAGAGCAAAAAGTCAATAAATGATCATCTAAACAACAGGCGCTGCACAATGAATGGTTAATGTAGTTATATGCAATTTAAAATGAATGTCGAATATGTAAGAAAGCCTGCAATATACGTTTTAAAACACTAGGATTGCAGTATTTTTAATTAACAAACGATAGGCTACTATGTAACTAAAAGTTCCTTTATATCGTTTTAATAGCAAAAGTTAAGCGGAATTTAATAAAATTTTTATAGATTCTATTGTAAACGCTTTCCATGTCTGATAATATTATAAAAAATAACTTTGGTACAATTTTGTGACAAAGTAGGGGTGGACATGCCAGATGTCCGAAAATTTTAACGTTTCAGGGTAAGTTTTAAAAAATTAATTAGGGAAGTAGGAATAGTTATGAAGGAAAAACGAACTAACGTAAGGTGGATGTTCGCGCTTGCGTTCTTCTTTATTGGGGTTATTGCGTATATGGATAGAGCAAACATTTCATATATCGCTAAGCAAATGATGGATGATTTAGGGATGACAAAACCACAATTTGGTTTATTGGCATCATTCTTCTCTCTAGGTTATGCATTAATGCAAGTACCATCGGGGATGTTGGCTGAAAAATTCGGTCCACGTAAGATGATTACAATTGCATTAGTTTGGTGGAGTGCATTTACAATCTTAACGGGTATGATTAAGAACCACGGTTTAATTTATTTAGTGAGATTCTTATTTGGTGTAGGTGAGGCGCCAATGTACCCTTCTAATGCTGTGTTTAATTCATTTTGGTTCTCTAAAAATGAAAAAGGTAGAGCATCAAGTGCATTATTAGCAGGATCATATTTCGGACCTGTATTAGCACCAATAGTTACAATTGCTATTGTTAACGCATTTAACTGGCAAGCAGTATTTTACATTTTTGGTGCAGTAGGTATTTTAATGGCTGTATTATGGGCGATTATTGCCAAAGACTTACCTGAGCAACATAGAATGGTTAATGAAGCGGAGAAACGTTTCATTATGGAAAATCGTGATATCGTAGCTACTGAAAAGTCATCACCACCATGGAATGATTTCTTTAAACGTTTTAGCTTCTATGCAATTGCAATTCAATACTTTGTTGTACAATTTATCATTACATTATTCTTAATTTGGTTACCGACGTATTTAACAGAAGTATTCCACGTTAACTTTAAAGAAATGAGCATTAGTTCATTACCTTGGTTATTAATGTTCTTCTTAATCTTATCAGCAGGTGCAATTTCTGACCGTGTATTAGGATTAGGTCGTTCAAAATTCGTAGCTAGAGGTGTAATTGCAATTGCAGGATTTATTGTGTTTGCAGTTTCAATTATCTTTGCTGTACGCACAGGAAATTTATATGTAAGTATTTTCTGGTTATCACTAGGTCTTGGTGGTATCGGTATTTCAATGGGTATGAGTTGGGCTGCAGCAACTGACTTAGGACGTAACTTCTCTGGTACAGTATCAGGGTGGATGAACTTATGGGGTAATATAGGTGCATTAATCAGTCCGCTATTAGCAGGTCTATTCGTAGAACATTTGGGTTGGACAATGACATTCCAATTGTTAATCGTTCCAGCAGTAATCGCTGTGATTATGTGGTTCTATGTGAAACCAGATCAACCTTTAATTGTTAGTGATGATAAAGCAATAGAAAAATAATTTAAACAAGCAGTAAGCTTTCACATAGTTGGGGCTTATTGCTTTTTTTGCGTTGAAATTGAAACTTTTTAAAACAGATATGGTTTAAGATGAAAATGAAGTTATTGAAATGATATATGTAAAGAAATAAGGTTTTAAAACATTAGTCAGGTAACGCTTGTAAAAGTACATATAAATTTTAACTAGCGCAAAGGTGGGCGACCAAAGGTTCAACGATGTTAAATAACATTAGAAATTAATTTTAATTGGACTTTAAAAGTTTTTAAATTTAGATAATTGAGCATAAGGTGTTATAATGACATATGTTGCGTAATTAAAATTTATAGCAACAAATTCATTTTAACTATGCTAATAAAAAGATTATGGAAATATTTTGACAAGGAAAGGAGAAGTCGAAATGACATCTTTTTGACATCACTCATAAAAATCAATCGACTTAACTTAGACTTTTATAAAGGTGTAAGACAGGGACTGTTAATGATTATTCCTGCAATAATCGGTTACTTATGTGGTAATTTCCAATTTGGATTATTAGTTGCAACCGGAACACTAGCCCATATTTATGTTTTTAAAGGTCCGTCGCGATCTAAGCTGCGAACTGTAATAATTTGTAATTTAGCGTTTGCAATATGTATGATGCTTGGTACGCTAACAGCCAAAACGCCACTCGTTTTTGGAATGACATTATTAATTGTTACGGTTATACCATTTTATATATTTACTGCCTTAAAAATAGCTGGACCGTCATCGACATTCTTCATTGTGACATTCAGTCTACCCATTAACTTACCTATAGCTCCCGAAGAAGCATTATATAGAGGCTTTGCGATTTTAGTAGGCGGTATACTTGCCACTATGATGGTGTTAATCACGATCGTATTTTCTAAAAACAAAGCTGAAGAACAAGCAATTCAAAATGATTTTAAACTCATATCTAAGTTGTTACACACTTATAATGATAAATCTGCTTTTTTACAAGTAGCAAAAACAGCGGTGGATAGTTTTAAAGCATCTGATAAATTATTAATCACTTCTACTTCAAGTAACGATAAATTAAGTAGACGTTTCCAAAAATTATTATTATTACACACATCTGCCCAAGGGATTTATTCTGAACTGTTAGAGTTGAACGCTAAACAAATTCGACCATTGCCAGATGAGTTAATTGAAATGATGGATCATATCATTGCACAACTAGATAATAGTGAGGAAAATGTAAGATATTGGCGAAAAGAAGTGACAGTAACAGAGGAATTTCAAAATTTATTCAACCATATATTGAAAATTGATGAAATGGTGCATGCAAATGAAGCGCGTATTGCGTATGAAGCAGACATGCGAAAACCTTTATATAGTAAACGCATTTATCAAAATTTAACATTAGACTCTATTGTTTTTAGAAATACATTGAGATATACAGCGATTATGATGATAGCGATATTTATTGCGTTAATGTTTGATTTTGAAAAAGCATACTGGATACCGTTATCTGCACATACAATATTACTAGGAACATCAACTATACATGCAATCGAGAGAGGTATGGCACGAGGTTTAGGTACTATTTTAGGTGTGTTAGTACTTTCAGTCATATTGTTGTTTTCAATACCAACACCTGTTGCAGTAATTTTAATGGGCATTGCAGCATTGTTTACTGAAGCATTGGTGGGAGCAAATTATGCGATTGCAGTAGTTTTTATTACAATACAAGTTATTTTAATGAACGGATTAGCATCACAGAATTTAACAATTAACATTGCGTTTCCAAGAGTTATTGACGTTGCAATGGGTATTGTGATTGCAATCATAGGTTTATTTGTCCTTGGACAACGTACCGCATCCGCATTGCTTCCTAATGTAATGGCTGAAGTTGTTCGTAAAGAAGCAACGCTCTTTCATTATTTATTTTCTGAAAATCAATATAAAGATGATGTGTATCAGAAAAACACGGCTATGAACCTATCTGTGAAATTAAATAACATGACGCAAGTTTATAATGCAGCTAATGGTGAATTATTTAGTGATAAGACATTGATTCAAAATTATTATCCTAGCTTATTCGCATTAGAAGAAATTAGCTTTATGTTAAATAGAGCCATGGCTAATGAAGATAGACTTACAATAAATGAACAATTAATGGGCGAGTATTTAGCAATATTTGAAAACATCGCTAAGCATTTCGAATTAAATACAGAATTAGAAATAAAGATATTACCAGATTTACCACAGTATAATTATATTCAATCAGCAATGATGAATATTCAACACAATGGTTTTCGTGAGAGAGACAAGAACGTTTAAAATTAAATATTTATCAGGTCAGACTAACGTTTGTCTGAAGTTATTATGACGGGAGTCTAAAAAATTGTGTTTAATATGTTTCGTTTTATAATTATGGTGGTATATAACATGAATTATAACATATTGGAGGTTAAGGAAATGCCCTTTACAATGAAAGGTTACCCCGAAAAATGGAAAGAATTTGAAGTAATTAAACGGCAAAAAGCGATAGAAATTGCGAATGCAATGTTAAAAGAAGGATATCTTGAAAAAGATGTTGTTCCTATTGCGGCGAAAAAAGCGAAAGATTGGTATCGAGCGTTATCGAAAGAAGAAATCAAAGCATTAGAAGAAGAGAACTTCGTACAATTCCATACAGCAACAATGGAAAAAACAGAGGTGGATAGTGAATATGCAACAACTGATAATGAAGAACATATTCAAGAACAATCAAATCAAGATAAATCGTACTTTGATAGCGAATCAATTGGCAACCAAAGTGGTGGCGTTCGACAAAGAGAACCGCTTATGGATGGTCCACATCCAAAAGTTGTGGAATCATTTAAAGACGTATAACATCTCTATCAATTAAGCACTTGTACCTATATAACGGTAACAGGTGTTTTTTTGCGTTAAATCATTTTAAAATCACTTCCTGTAATTGAAGGTTTTGATACATAATTCGAATTGTTTGAGTTTCTTTGTGCTGTTTCAGTATCAGCCCAAAGTTCGATAGTGTATTAGTATTATCTTAATAAAATGTTAGGTACAATAAAGATGATTATATATCGGAGGTTAGTATAAAAATGTATGTAGATCGAAAACCATCACTATATTTAGAGGATTTGCGACATGATTTTAAAAATAGTTTAAGTAAATTTGAAAATGGTGATGAAGCATTTGATACGTTATTAGGTTTCGTAGAGTTAGATCATATTTATTCGTCAGCACTAAAGGAAATAAGCACTAAACTGAGTATTTTAGATGACAATTTCAATCACATTTATAAACACAATCCTATACATCATATGGAGCGACGTGTGAAAGAAATGCGTAGTTTAATAGAAAAGCTTAATCGTAAAGGATTACAGATTAGCGCAGAAACTGCCAAAGAACATATACTGGATATTGCCGGAATTCGCGTAGTATGTAATTACTTAGATGATATTTATTTGATTGAAGAGATGTTGCTTAAACAAGAAGACGTACAATTGATAAAACGTAAAGATTATATTCAGCACCCTAAAGAAAATGGTTACCGCAGTTTACATATCGTTGTATCTATTCCAGTCTTTTTAGCAGAACGCGTTGAGGTATTGCCTGTTGAAATTCAAATTAGAACGATAGGTATGGATATGTGGGCAAGTTTAGAACATAAAATACGTTATAAAAACAATGCAGAGACGGAAAAGTATCGAGATTTACTGAAAGAATGTGCGACAGAGATTACTGAAGTTGAAGATAAATTACAACAAATTCATTCTGAAATAACAGAGTAGATGTTTAGTAGGTGTGTTACTTAGTTTGAGTGAGTTTGTAAATCAACATGGTACGAAATCATAAAAATAAGACGCCTAGTATAATAAATTTCTTTAAAATGTGGAAATTGTACTTGCTCGTGACGTCGGGTCATCAACTATGGTAATTATAGGAGGTGGAATCTATGTCTAACTATTCGACTGGAGAACTCGCAAAATTATGCAATGTGACAACACGAACGATTCAATATTATGATCGCAAAGGTATTTTGAAACCACAAGGATTTACAGAAGGAAAGCGTCGTGTGTATACAGAACAACAGCGACAAACATTAGAGTTAATCTTATTGCTTAAAGATTTAGGTTGTGCGTTAAGCGATATAGATATGTTGCTAAAAGGTGAAGGTACTTTGAAGACGCTCAATACTTTACTAACTATGAAACAACAAGAAATTAACCAACAAGTTAAACAGCAACAAGCGGTATTAAACAAAATTAAAAATGTTCAATATTACGTAAATGAAGCGTCGACGTCTCCAATCACACACTTAAAAGACATAGAGCATGTCATGAGTAAATCAGCTGAAATGAAAAGTATTCGTCGTAACATTTGGATTAGTGCTGGTATTATAGGAATAATTCAATATTCTAGCATTATAAGTGCAATTTTGATGAAAAATAAATGGCCGTTTTTAATTGCTTTACCATTTATGATTGGTTATGGCATTGGTGTTACTTTTTATTACCAACAAAAGGTTGCCTATTTATGTCCTAACTGCCAGCATATATTCTCACCATCTTTGTGGGCAGTTATCAAAGCGAAACATACAGCGACAACACGTCGATTCGAATGTCCAAACTGTCATGAAACGCATTATTGCATTGAAGTACCTAAAGCGCATATGAGTACAGAACAATTAGAAATATCCCACATACAACATAACAATTAAATCATTCGTGTGATAGTGACCATTTCCTTTAAATTTAAATCGAAAAGGGGTGGTCACTATTTTAGTGCTCGTAAAGAAAGCGCTTGCAAACTCATAATAACTATATTAACATACTTGTATACAAGTATGTCGTGTAATGAAGGAGTGACTTTGATGATGTATGGATATCCAGAGAAATGGTTGGAAGGTATGACAACTGGAGAAGGTATCGCGGCAGAATTACGCTTAGGCATTGTGAATGGTCACATAGCTGAAGGTACGTTACTCACTGAAAATCAAATGGCAAAGCAATTTAATGTGAGTCGTTCGCCAATTCGAGATGCATTTAAATTATTGCAACAAAATCAACTCATCCAATTAGAAAGAATGGGTGCACATGTGTTGCCGTTTGGGGAACAAGAAAAGAAAGAAATGTATGATTTGCGACTGATGTTAGAGTCATTTGCATTTTCAAGAGTTAAAAATCAAGAGCGACTACCTATCGTAAAAGAAATGAAGAAACAACTTGAAATGATGAAAGTGGCAGTAAAATTTGAGGATGCAGAATCATTTACGAAGCATGACTTTGAATTTCATGAAACATTAATCAAAGCATCTAATCATCAATATTTAAACTCATTTTGGAGTCATTTAAAACCAGTAATGATGGCACTCGTTTTAACATCCATGCGACAACGTATGCAACAGAACCCGCAAGATTTTGAACGCATACATCATAATCATCAAGTGTTTATTGATGCAGTGGAACAATACGACAGTCAAATTTTGAAAGAAGCGTTTCATTTAAATTTCGACGATGTTGGTAAAGATATTGAAGGATTTTGGTTGAATTAAAATGAAAGAAAGAAGGATTTATCATGAAATATATGATTTGTGTCGACATTGGAACGACGAGTACCAAGTCAGTCTTATATGATGAAAATGGAACTTTTATCATGAAACATCAAATAGGCTATGATTTACACACACCAAACGTTGATGTCTCAGAAGAAAACCCAGATGAATTATTTGATGCAGTACTAATGACTATTAAATATGTTATGAGAGAATCCAAAGTTAATAAAGACGACATTAAGTTTGTGTCATTTAGTGCGCAAATGCATAGCTTGATTGCGATGGATCAGCAACATCAAAGATTAACAAATAATATTACTTGGGCAGATAACCGCGCTGCAAAATATGCAACAGTAATAAATGAAGTGCATGATGGCAATGCGATTTACCAGCGAACAGGCACACCGATTCATCCTATGTCGCCATTAGCGAAGATTTTTTGGATGAAACATGAATGGCAAGATGTATTTCAACGTACTGCTAAGTTTGCAGATATTAAAACATACATTTTCTATCATTTATTTGATACATATATCATTGATTATTCAATGGCTTCCGCAACAGGGATGTTTAATTTAGAAACATTAGATTGGGATGTTGAGGCATTAGAACTGCTGGGTATTTCCAAGGAAATGTTGCCGGAATTAGTTCCAACAACGTATGTGATGAAAGGTATGAAAGAACGTTATGCAACATTAATGGGGCTTAATAAAGATACACCGTTTGTTATTGGTGCGAGTGATGGGGTCCTTTCTAATTTAGGTGTCAATAGTGTTGGTAAAGGAGAAGTTGCTGTCACAATCGGTACATCTGGGGCGATTCGTACTGTGATAGATAAACCGCGTACTGATTACAAAGGTAGAATATTTTGTTATGTCTTAACAGAGGACCACTACGTCATCGGAGGTCCTGTAAATAATGGTGGTGTCGTATTGAGATGGTTGCGCGACGAGTTGCTAGCGAGTGAAGTCGAAACTGCGAAACGTCTCGGTGTTGATCCTTATGATGTCTTAACTCAAATTGCAAAGCGTGTTAAACCAGGTGCAGATGGTTTAATATTCCATCCCTATTTAGCAGGAGAACGTGCGCCGCTTTGGAACGCAAATGCAAGAGGTTCATTCTTCGGTTTAACTTTATCTCATAAAAAAGAACATATGATTCGCGCTGCATTAGAAGGTGTTCTTTACAATTTGTATACCGTCTATCTTGCGCTTATTGAAGTAATGAATGAAACACCTAAGATGATAAAAGCAACAGGTGGTTTTGCGAAAAGTGAAGTATGGCGTCAAATGATGTCAGATATATTTGACACAGAGTTAGTGGTTCCTGAAAGTTATGAAAGTTCATGCTTAGGTGCCTGCGTGCTCGGACTTAAAGCTGTAGGTGACATTGAAGATTTTTCAATCGTTTCATCGATGGTCGGTGCCACAAACAATCATACGCCGATTGAAGAAAATGTCACTGTTTACCAAGAGATCGTATCCATTTTTATCAATTTAAGTCGTTCTTTAACAGAGAATTATGAACAAATTGCAGATTTTCAACGCCAACATATCGCTGAAAATAAAACACAATAAATACGTCACTCAAGCATCTTAGATAAAGTTGTTGTGCCATGACTACTATATATTATGTGGAATACGTGCGCGACGACGGTGTTACATTCTATTGAAAAGAGAAAGAGGGGAATGTCATGTTTAACGAAATATGGCCGTTAATCAGTGTTGTTTTAGGTATCGTTATTTTATTAGTATTAATTATTGGGTTTAAATTAAATACATTTATTTCATTAATTATCACATCGATGATTACAGCGTTAATGCTAGGTATACCATTGACTAAAATTATGGAGACGATTGAGAAAGGAATGGGCAGTACGCTCGGCCACATTGCACTGATATTCGGTTTAGGTGCCATACTTGGGAAATTGCTTGCTGATGGTGGTGGTGCAACTCGAATCGCAGACACGTTGATTCAAAAATTTGGTCAAAAACATGTACAATGGGCAATGCTTGTTGCAGCATTTATCGTCGGTATTGCATTGTTCTTTGAAGTAGGTTTAGTCTTACTGATTCCATTAGTATTTACAGTAGCAAAACGCGCAAATGTTTCAGTGTTAAAACTAGGACTACCTATGGTAACAGCTTTATCAGTGACACATGGCTTTTTACCACCACATCCAGGACCGGTAGTCATCGCAAAAGAATTAAAGGCAAATGTTGGAGATGTATTACTGTATGGTATGATTATTGCCATTCCAGTTACACTCATTGCAGGGCCTATATTTAACAAAGTTGCACAAAAAATGATTCCGTCTGCGTATACACGAGAAGGCGATATTTCAGCGTTAGGTGCACAAAAAGAATTTACGGATCAAGAGATGCCAGGATTTGGTATGAGTTTATTAACAGCAACATTACCAGTCATATTAATGTTAGTGTCTACGATAACGCAACTTGTAACTGGGCATGACAAACCTACAAATCTATTTGAATCTATCATTTATATGATAGGAACAGCAGGGACAGCCATGCTAATAGCAGTATTATTTGCAATCGTTACGATGGGATTAATGAGAAAGCGTAAGATGAATCATATTATGGAATCAGTGACGAATGCGATTTATCCAATCGGAATGATGTTATTGATTATTGGCGGTGGCGGTACATTTAAACAAGTATTAATTGACGGCGGTGTCGGAAATACAATTGCTAAAATGTTTGAAGGTACAGAGATGTCTCCGATTTTACTAGCATGGATTGTTGCAGCTGTGCTACGTATCGCATTAGGTTCGGCTACAGTAGCTGCGATTTCAACTACAGGTATTGTCTTACCATTATTACAATCATCAGATGTAAATGTTGCATTAGTTGTACTTGCGATAGGTGCAGGTAGTGTGATTTTGTCTCATGTAAATGACGCAGGATTTTGGATGTTTAAAGAATATTTTGGTTTAACTGTAAAAGAAACATTCTTAACATGGTCATTATTAGAAACGATTATTTCCGTTTCAGGTATCATCTTCATTTTATTCATTAGCTTATTTGTTTAACTAAATATTAAGTAAACGTGTTTTTAGGTAATTGCAATATATTGCCTTGAAACACGTTTATTTTTATGCAGAAAATCGTCTGAAATACTCAGAATCCGAACGATATAAAAAGTATATTGGGTATTTTAGAGTAATGAAAGGCGTTTCAAGACATGTTTTTGTGCGTATTGTACAGGCGATAATTATGAAACGTTTAGTATATTGTTTTAAATTAGATAATGATGAATTTAATTTAAAAAATAAGTATAAAAAATATAAGCCTTGTGTGACAAGGGTTTCTGATGACTTGAATACAATTTATAGGTATATTTCAAATAATAAAATTATCAATTAACATAAAATTAATGACAATCTTAACTTTTCATTAACTCGCTTTTTTGTATTGCTTTTAAAAACCGAACAATATAGACTTGCATTTATTAAGTTTAAAAAATTAATGAATTTTGCATTTAAAGGGAGATATTATAGTGAAAAACAATCTTAGGTACGGCATTAGAAAACATAAATTGGGAGCAGCATCAGTATTCTTAGGAACAATGATCGTTGTTGGGATGGGACAAGACAAAGAAGCTGCAGCATCAGAACAAAAGACAACTACAGTAGAAGAAAATGGGAATTCAGCTACTGATAATAAAACAAGTGAAACACAAACAACTGCAACTAACGTTAATCATATAGAAGAAACTCAATCATATAACGCAACAGTAACAGAACAACCGTCAAACGCAACACAAGTAACAACTGAAGAAGCACCAAAAGCAGTACAAGCACCACAAACTGCACAACCAGCAAATATAGAAACAGTTAAAGAAGAGGTAGTTAAGGAAGAAGCGAAACCTCAAGTTAAGGAAACAACACAATCTCAAGACAATAGCGGAGATCAAAGACAAGTAGATTTAACACCTAAAAAGGCTACACAAAATCAAGTCGCAGAAACACAAGTTGAAGTGGCACAGCCAAGAACGGCATCAGAAAGTAAGCCACGTGTGACAAGATCAGCAGATGTAGCGGAAGCTAAGGAAGCTAGTAACGCGAAAGTGGAAACGGGTACAGATGTAACAAGTAAAGTTACAGTAGAAATTGGTTCTATTGAGGGGCATAACAATACAAATAAAGTAGAACCTCATGCAGGACAACGAGCGGTACTAAAATATAAGTTGAAATTTGAGAATGGTTTACATCAAGGTGACTACTTTGACTTTACTTTATCAAATAATGTAAATACGCATGGCGTATCAACTGCTAGAAAAGTACCAGAAATTAAAAATGGTTCAGTCGTAATGGCGACAGGTGAAGTTTTAGAAGGTGGAAAGATTAGATATACATTTACAAATGATATTGAAGATAAGGTTGATGTAACGGCTGAACTAGAAATTAATTTATTTATTGATCCTAAAACTGTACAAACTAATGGAAATCAAACTATAACTTCAACACTAAATGAAGAACAAACTTCAAAGGAATTAGATGTTAAATATAAAGATGGTATTGGGAATTATTATGCCAATTTAAATGGATCGATTGAGACATTTAATAAAGCGAATAATAGATTTTCGCATGTTGCATTTATTAAACCTAATAATGGTAAAACGACAAGTGTGACTGTTACTGGAACTTTAATGAAAGGTAGTAATCAGAATGGAAATCAACCAAAAGTTAGGATATTTGAATACTTGGGTAATAATGAAGACATAGCGAAGAGTGTATATGCAAATACGACAGATACTTCTAAATTTAAAGAAGTCACAAGTAATATGAGTGGGAATTTGAATTTACAAAATAATGGAAGCTATTCATTGAATATAGAAAATCTAGATAAAACTTATGTTGTTCACTATGATGGAGAGTATTTAAATGGTACTGATGAAGTTGATTTTAGAACACAAATGGTAGGACATCCAGAGCAACTTTATAAGTATTATTATGATAGAGGATATACCTTAACTTGGGATAATGGTTTAGTTTTATACAGTAATAAAGCGAACGGAAATGGGAAAAATGGTCCGATTATTCAAAATAATAAATTTGAATATAAAGAAGATACAATTAAAGAAACTCTTACAGGTCAATATGATAAGAATTTAGTAACTACTGTTGAAGAGGAATATGATTCATCAACTCTTGACATTGATTACCACACAGCTATAGATGGTGGAGGTGGATATGTTGATGGATACATTGAAACAATAGAAGAAACGGATTCATCAGCTATTGATATCGATTACCATACTGCTGTGGATAGCGAAGCAGGTCACGTTGGAGGATACACTGAGTCCTCTGAGGAATCAAATCCAATTGACTTTGAAGAATCTACACATGAAAATTCAAAACATCACGCTGATGTTGTTGAATATGAAGAAGATACAAACCCAGGTGGTGGTCAGGTTACTACTGAGTCTAACTTAGTTGAATTTGACGAAGAGTCTACAAAAGGTATTGTAACTGGCGCAGTGAGCGATCATACAACAGTTGAAGATACGAAAGAATATACAACTGAAAGTAATCTGATTGAATTAGTGGATGAATTACCTGAAGAGCATGGTCAAGCACAAGGACCAGTCGAGGAAATTACTGAAAACAATCATCATATTTCTCATTCTGGTTTAGGAACTGAAAATGGTCACGGTAATTATGGCGTGATTGAAGAAATCGAAGAAAATAGCCACGTGGATATTAAGAGTGAATTAGGTTACGAAGGTGGCCAAAATAGCGGTAATCAGTCATTTGAGGAAGACACAGAAGAAGATAAACCGAAATATGAACAAGGTGGCAATATCGTAGATATCGATTTCGATAGTGTACCTCAAATTCATGGTCAAAATAATGGTAACCAATCATTCGAAGAAGATACAGAGAAAGACAAACCTAAGTATGAACAAGGTGGTAATATCATTGATATCGACTTCGACAGTGTGCCACATATTCACGGATTCAATAAGCACACTGAAATTATTGAAGAAGATACAAATAAAGATAAACCAAGTTATCAATTCGGTGGACACAATAGTGTTGACTTTGAAGAAGATACACTTCCAAAAGTAAGCGGCCAAAATGAAGGTCAACAAACGATTGAAGAAGATACAACACCTCCAATCGTGCCACCAACGCCACCGACACCAGAAGTACCAAGTGAGCCGGAAACACCAACGCCACCAACACCAGAAGTACCAAGTGAGCCGGAAACACCAACACCACCGACACCAGAAGTGCCGAGTGAGCCAGAAACTCCAACACCGCCAACACCAGAGGTATCAGCTGAACCTGGTAAACCAGTACCACCTGCCAAAGAAGAACCTAAAAAGCCTTCTAAACCAGTGGAACAAGGTAAAGTAGTAACACCTGTTATTGAAATCAATGAAAAGGTTAAAGCAGTGGCACCAACTAAAAAACCACAATCTAAGAAATCTGAACTACCTGAAACAGGTGGAGAAGAATCAACAAACAAAGGTATGTTGTTCGGCGGATTATTCAGCATTCTAGGTTTAACATTATTACGCAGAAATAAAAAGAATCACAAAGCATAATTAAACAAAAATTGACGGGTTTATTTCATAAATTATATGAAGTAAGCCTGTTTTTTTATATTAAATCAAATTTCTAATAGAAAATTAGAGTGTTTTCTGATTGCTTCATTGGTTTATGTCTGATGATTGATAACGAACTGAGAGATAAAGTTAGAATTTTAAACTAGTTTGTGAGTACAAATTAGATTGGATCAATAAGACAAATTTGATAAATGCAATTATTAACTAGATGCAAATTTAGTTAAATTTAAAATGTCGGCTTGAAATACGGCTGTTTTTGTATAAATAATCATTAAAATCAAACAAAAACCGAACGATATAAAAATTATAGTGACGTTATTAATACAATGAAAGGCGTTTCAGTGACTTGTTAATGATGCATTGTACAGGCGATTATTATGTATGGTTTAGTATATTGTTTTAAATTAGATGAATTTGAATTTAATTTAAAAAGTAAGTATAAAAAATACAAGCCTGTTATATCAAGGTGTTCAAGAGCTTTGTATGCAATATATATGTGAGTTTCAAATAATAAAAAACTCATTATACATAAAGTTAACAACAATCTTAACTTTTTATTAACTCGCTTTTTTTCATTGCTTTTAAAAACCGAACAATATAGAATTGCATTTATTGAGTTTTAAAAATAAATGAATTTTGCATTTAAGGGAGAATATTATAGTGAAAAGCAATCTTAGATACGGCATAAGAAAACACAAATTGGGAGCGGCCTCAGTATTCTTAGGAACAATGATCGTTGTTGGAATGGGACAAGAAAAAGAAGCTGCAGCATCGGAACAAAACAATACTACAGTAGAGGAAAGTGGGAGTTCAGCTACTGAAAGTAAAGCAAGCGAAACACAAACAACTACAAATAACGTTAATACAATAGATGAAACACAATCATACAGCGCGACATCAACTGAGCAACCATCACAATCAACACAAGTAACAACAGAAGAAGCACCGAAAACTGTGCAAGCACCAAAAGTAGAAACTTCGCGAGTTGATTTGCCATCGGAAAAAGTTGCTGATAAGGAAACTACAGGAACTCAAGTTGACATAGCTCAACCAAGTAACGTCTCAGAAATTAAACCAAGAATGAAAAGATCAACTGACGTTACAGCAGTTGCAGAGAAAGAAGTAGTGGAAGAAACTAAAGCGACAGGTACAGATGTAACAAATAAAGTGGAAGTAGAAGAAGGTAGTGAAATTGTAGGACATAAACAAGATACGAATGTTGTAAATCCTCATAACGCAGAAAGAGTAACCTTGAAATATAAATGGAAATTTGGAGAAGGAATTAAGGCGGGAGATTATTTTGATTTCACATTAAGCGATAATGTTGAAACTCATGGTATCTCAACACTGCGTAAAGTTCCGGAGATAAAAAGTACAGATGGTCAAGTTATGGCGACAGGAGAAATAATTGGAGAAAGAAAAGTTAGATATACGTTTAAAGAATATGTACAAGAAAAGAAAGATTTAACTGCTGAATTATCTTTAAATCTATTTATTGATCCTACAACAGTGACGCAAAAAGGTAACCAAAATGTTGAAGTTAAATTGGGTGAGACTACGGTTAGCAAAATATTTAATATTCAATATTTAGGTGGAGTTAGAGATAATTGGGGAGTAACAGCTAATGGTCGAATTGATACTTTAAATAAAGTAGATGGGAAATTTAGTCATTTTGCGTACATGAAACCTAACAACCAGTCGTTAAGCTCTGTGACAGTAACTGGTCAAGTAACTAAAGGAAATAAACCAGGGGTTAATAATCCAACAGTTAAGGTATATAAACACATTGGTTCAGACGATTTAGCTGAAAGCGTATATGCAAAGCTTGATGATGTCAGCAAATTTGAAGATGTGACTGATAATATGAGTTTAGATTTTGATACTAATGGTGGTTATTCTTTAAACTTTAATAATTTAGACCAAAGTAAAAATTATGTAATAAAATATGAAGGGTATTATGATTCAAATGCTAGCAACTTAGAATTTCAAACACACCTTTTTGGATATTATAACTATTATTATACAAGTAATTTAACTTGGAAAAATGGCGTTGCATTTTACTCTAATAACGCTCAAGGCGACGGCAAAGATAAACTAAAGGAACCTATTATAGAACATAGTACTCCTATCGAACTTGAATTTAAATCAGAGCCGCCAGTGGAGAAGCATGAATTGACTGGTACAATCGAAGAAAGTAATGATTCTAAGCCAATTGATTTTGAATATCATACAGCTGTTGAAGGTGCAGAAGGTCATGCAGAAGGTACCATTGAAACTGAAGAAGATTCTATTCATGTAGACTTTGAAGAATCGACACATGAAAATTCAAAACATCATGCTGATGTTGTTGAATATGAAGAAGATACAAACCCAGGTGGTGGTCAGGTTACTACTGAGTCTAACTTAGTTGAATTTGACGAAGAGTCTACAAAAGGTATTGTAACTGGCGCAGTGAGCGATCATACAACAGTTGAAGATACGAAAGAATATACAACTGAAAGTAATCTGATTGAATTAGTGGATGAATTACCTGAAGAGCATGGTCAAGCACAAGGACCAGTCGAGGAAATTACTGAAAACAATCATCATATTTCTCATTCTGGTTTAGGAACTGAAAATGGTCACGGTAATTATGGCGTGATTGAAGAAATCGAAGAAAATAGCCACGTGGATATTAAGAGTGAATTAGGTTACGAAGGTGGCCAAAATAGCGGTAATCAGTCATTTGAGGAAGACACAGAAGAAGATAAACCGAAATATGAACAAGGTGGCAATATCGTAGATATCGATTTCGATAGTGTACCTCAAATTCATGGTCAAAATAATGGTAACCAATCATTCGAAGAAGATACAGAGAAAGACAAACCTAAGTATGAACAAGGTGGTAATATCATTGATATCGACTTCGACAGTGTGCCACATATTCACGGATTCAATAAGCACACTGAAATTATTGAAGAAGATACAAATAAAGATAAACCAAGTTATCAATTCGGTGGACACAATAGTGTTGACTTTGAAGAAGATACACTTCCAAAAGTAAGCGGCCAAAATGAAGGTCAACAAACGATTGAAGAAGATACAACACCTCCAATCGTGCCACCAACGCCACCGACACCAGAAGTACCAAGCGAGCCGGAAACACCAACACCACCGACACCAGAAGTACCAAGCGAGCCGGAAACACCAACACCGCCAACGCCAGAGGTACCAACTGAACCTGGTAAACCAATACCACCTGCTAAAGAAGAACCTAAAAAACCTTCTAAACCAGTGGAACAAGGTAAAGTAGTAACACCTGTTATTGAAATCAATGAAAAGGTTAAAGCAGTGGCACCAACTAAAAAACCACAATCTAAGAAATCTGAACTACCTGAAACAGGTGGAGAAGAATCAACAAACAACGGCATGTTGTTCGGCGGATTATTTAGCATTTTAGGTTTAGCGTTATTACGCAGAAATAAAAAGAATCACAAAGCATAATCAATCCAAAATTGACAGGTTTATTTCATAAATTATATGAAGTAAGCCTGTTTTTTAAAATTAAAACAAATTTCCCAAGAAATAATTACATACTCAATGACACTATGAAGGCGTTCTAATTAGTGTTAAAATGACGTTGATACATAGATTTAATACTTAGGAAAAGGAGCACATTAACTTTGAAAAAAATAAAAAAGGCAATCATTCCCGCTGCTGGTTTAGGGACTAGATTTTTACCAGCAACTAAAGCGATGCCAAAGGAAATGCTTCCTATCTTAGATAAACCCACAATACAATATATCGTTGAAGAAGCTGCAAGAGCTGGAATTGAAGATATTATTATAGTGACAGGTCGCCACAAACGCGCGATTGAAGATCATTTTGATAGTCAAAAAGAATTAGAAATGGTGTTAAAAGAAAAAGGTAAATCTGAATTACTAGAGAAAGTTCAGTATTCAACGGAACTTGCGAATATTTTTTATGTAAGGCAGAAAGAACAAAAAGGTTTAGGGCATGCGATTAGTTCTGCGCGTCAATTTATCGGCAATGAACCATTTGCGGTATTATTAGGTGACGATATTGTTGAATCTGAAGTGCCAGCAGTGAAACAGTTGATTGACGTTTATGAAGAAACAGGGCACTCAGTTATAGGTGTCCAAGAAGTTCCGGAAGCAGATACTCATCGTTATGGAATTATTGACCCATTAACTAAAAACGGACGTCAGTATGAAGTGAAAAAGTTTGTTGAAAAGCCAGCACAAGGTACGGCACCATCAAACCTAGCTATTATGGGACGTTATGTATTAACGCCTGAAATTTTCGATTATTTAAAAACGCAAAAAGAAGGCGCAGGTAACGAAATTCAGTTAACAGATGCGATTGAACGTATGAATAATGATAACCAAGTGTATGCATATGACTTCGAAGGCGAACGTTATGACGTTGGAGAAAAATTAGGCTTCGTTAAAACTACCATAGAATATGCATTGAAAGATGACAGTATGCGAGAAGAATTAACACGATTTATTAAAGCATTAGGTTTATAACATTAAAAGCATGATACTCAGTAAAATTGGAACACGAAATGGTGAACTAAATTGAATGAGTGTCATGCTTAATTTATGTGTTGTGATATATAGTAGGGTATTGAAATAATATAAAAACAAAAGAAAGTTAATTATGTATTTTTATTTATACTAAATTGAGAAGTAGTATGATTGCTTATTTATTTTATCAAGAGGTAAATCTGTTTAAATTTAAAAGAAAAATTTTCTTGGTTTGAGAATCTTGGAAGTATCTGTGAATATGCTTTTAATAGTGTTATATTGTATTTTATTTATTTTGATTAACACAATCCTTTCATCTGCAAGGGATCGTTCTTTGATTAGCATACCTTTATTATTTAATCTATTAACTGACCTAACAATTTGAGGATACATAAATCTAATACTTTCAAACAAATCTTTTAAATTTAGTATCTCATTTTTTCGAGATGATATTACATATAAGATAGATAAATCAAGAAATGTTAAATTAAATCGATATTTTAAAAAATCTTTTGAGTACATAATGTTCATAAAAAGTATAAAAAATTCTTTGCTATATTTTGGAGCCCATTGATATTTTATGTAGTCTCTTTCCTTATTAAATCCTTTAATTATTTTATCTAACTCATTAATAACACAAGCAATCTTTTTACGTTGTATTGGAGTAACTGAAACAAAAATACGGCGTTCATCTGCTTCGTTTCTAGACTTATTTATAAATCCTTTTTTAGATAGTGACTTAATGTTCTTTACAACATCAGATTGTTTGTAAAGTATGTCACCAATGATTTCTTTTAGTGAAATACTGTGTTCATTTTTGTAATAAAAATATGCTAATATCAACAATTCTTTTAATGATAATTTATATTGTTGCTTTAACTCTTGAGTGAGAAAAAATATGTACGCTTCTACATTTATGAATTTATTGACCTTTTCGAAAGTTTGATAGTCCACCTTACATTCTCCTACTATTTTCTGATGTCCCAATACTTTATATTATTTAAAGTAATATAAAAGCAATCTCTTTTGAAGACATGTTAACCTAAATATTTTATATATAATATATATATATAAAATATAAATAACTAAAAATCACAGAATAACAAATGACAAATTCATTTATTATCCAAAAATAAAAACAATTGAACAAAATCAAAATATAGTGTTATGATTCATTTGTGTTTATAGCTAGCACCACAAACTAAATATATTTGGAGTTATTACTAGTTAAAGACAAATATTATTTGACGTGACAATTAAAAGTAAGGGATGAAGACTTGATGAATGATTTGAAAAGCAAGAGCAATATTAAATTAATGAAAAGAGTATTAACTACATATGAGCTGCGTAAATATTTAAAAAAATATTTTTGTCTTACATTAGATAATTATTTAGTATTAGCATATTTAGATGTATTTAAAAATGATGAAGGTAAATATTTTATGAGAGACATTATAAGTTATATCGGTATAGACCAATCTAGAATTGTTAAAAGCGTAAAAGATTTATCAAAAAAGGGTTACTTGAATAAATGTAGAGACCCACATGATAGTAGAAATGTAATCATTGTTGTTTCTGTAAAACAACACAATTATATTAAAAATCTTTTGAGTGAAATAAATATTAATGAAACATAAAGTATGTTTCGAGATTTTAATATCTTGGTGCAGTTAAATGTATTTTTAAATGCGTTAAGGTATTTTTTATTTTAGAAATTCAATGCTATTGAGTTGATGGGTTTTTCCAACAGATAAGAATGAATTATTCATTGAAAACTAAAAATAATAATTTTATTTGTAGATTGTTTTAAGTGCGTCAATATATAAAATAATTTTATAAAGATAAGTGTTATATTCCATTGTGCAACTCCTATTGTATTTGTAAAATTACATGTAAATTCACTGTAAGTAAAGTGGAAAATATGGAAAAAGGAGTATGCAAATGAGAGATAAGAAAGGACCGGTAAATAAAAGAGTAGATTTTCTATCAAATAAATTGAATAAATATTCAATAAGAAAATTTACAGTTGGAACAGCATCTATTTTAATTGGCTCACTAATGTATTTGGGAACTCAACAAGAGGCAGAAGCAGCTGAAAACAATATTGAGAATCCAACTACATTAAAAGATAATGTCCAATCAAAAGAAGTGAAGATTGAAGAAGTAACAAACAAAGACACTGCACCACAGGGTGTAGAAGCTAAATCTGAAGTAACTTCAAACAAAGACACAATCGAACATGAACCATCAGTAAAAGCTGAAGATATATCAAAAAAGGAGGATACACCAAAAGAAGTAGCTGATGTTGCTGAAGTTCAGCCGAAATCGTCAGTCACTCATAACGCAGAGACACCTAAGGTTAGAAAAGCTCGTTCTGTTGATGAAGGCTCTTTTGATATTACAAGAGATTCTAAAAATGTAGTTGAATCTACCCCAATTACAATTCAAGGTAAAGAACATTTTGAAGGTTACGGAAGTGTTGATATACAAAAAAAACCAACAGATTTAGGGGTATCAGAGGTAACCAGGTTTAATGTTGGTAATGAAAGTAATGGTTTGATAGGAGCTTTACAATTAAAAAATAAAATAGATTTTAGTAAGGATTTCAATTTTAAAGTTAGAGTGGCAAATAACCATCAATCAAATACCACAGGTGCTGATGGTTGGGGGTTCTTATTTAGTAAAGGAAATGCAGAAGAATATTTAACTAATGGTGGAATCCTTGGGGATAAAGGTCTGGTAAATTCAGGCGGATTTAAAATTGATACTGGATACATTTATACAAGTTCCATGGACAAAACTGAAAAGCAAGCTGGACAAGGTTATAGAGGATACGGAGCTTTTGTGAAAAATGACAGTTCTGGTAATTCACAAATGGTTGGAGAAAATATTGATAAATCAAAAACTAATTTTTTAAACTATGCGGACAATTCAACTAATACATCAGATGGAAAGTTTCATGGGCAACGTTTAAATGATGTCATCTTAACTTATGTTGCTTCAACTGGTAAAATGAGAGCAGAATATGCTGGTAAAACTTGGGAGACTTCAATAACAGATTTAGGTTTATCTAAAAATCAGGCATATAATTTCTTAATTACATCTAGTCAAAGATGGGGCCTTAATCAAGGGATAAATGCAAATGGCTGGATGAGAACTGACTTGAAAGGTTCAGAGTTTACTTTTACACCAGAAGCGCCAAAAACAATAACAGAATTAGAAAAAAAAGTTGAAGAGATTCCATTCAAGAAAGAACGTAAATTTAATCCGGATTTAGCACCAGGGACAGAAAAAGTAACAAGAGAAGGACAAAAAGGTGAGAAGACAATAACGACGCCAACACTAAAAAATCCATTAACTGGAGAAATTATTAGTAAAGGTGAATCGAAAGAAGAAATCACAAAAGATCCGATTAATGAATTAACAGAATACGGACCAGAAACGATAACACCAGGTCATCGAGACGAATTTGATCCGAAGTTACCAACAGGAGAGAAAGAGGAAGTTCCAGGTAAACCAGGAATTAAGAATCCAGAAACAGGAGATGTAGTTAGACCACCGGTCGATAGCGTAACAAAATATGGACCTGTAAAAGGAGACTCGATTGTAGAAAAAGAAGAGATTCCATTCGAGAAAGAACGTAAATTTAATCCGGATTTAGCACCAGGGACAGAAAAAGTAACAAGAGAAGGACAAAAAGGTGAGAAGACAATAACGACGCCAACACTAAAAAATCCATTAACTGGAGAAATTATTAGTAAAGGTGAATCGAAAGAAGAAATCACAAAAGATCCGATTAATGAATTAACAGAATACGGACCAGAAACGATAACACCAGGTCATCGAGACGAATTTGATCCGAAGTTACCAACAGGAGAGAAAGAGGAAGTTCCAGGTAAACCAGGAATTAAGAATCCAGAAACAGGAGATGTAGTTAGACCACCGGTCGATAGCGTAACAAAATATGGACCTGTAAAAGGAGACTCGATTGTAGAAAAAGAAGAGATTCCATTCGAGAAAGAACGTAAATTTAATCCGGATTTAGCACCAGGGACAGAAAAAGTAACAAGAGAAGGACAAAAAGGTGAGAAGACAATAACGACGCCAACACTAAAAAATCCATTAACTGGAGAAATTATTAGTAAAGGTGAATCGAAAGAAGAAATCACAAAAGATCCAGTTAATGAATTAACAGAATTCGGTGGCGAGAAAATACCGCAAGGTCATAAAGATATCTTTGATCCAAACTTACCAACAGATCAAACGGAAAAAGTACCAGGTAAACCAGGAATCAAGAATCCAGACACAGGAAAAGTGATCGAAGAGCCAGTGGATGATGTGATTAAACACGGACCAAAAACGGGTACACCAGAAACAAAAACAGTAGAGATACCGTTTGAAACAAAACGTGAGTTTAATCCAAAATTACAACCTGGTGAAGAGCGAGTGAAACAAGAAGGACAACCAGGAAGTAAGACAATCACAACACCAATCACAGTGAACCCATTAACAGGTGAAAAAGTTGGCGAGGGTCAACCAACAGAAGAGATCACAAAACAACCAGTAGATAAGATTGTAGAGTTCGGTGGAGAGAAACCAAAAGATCCAAAAGGACCTGAAAACCCAGAGAAGCCGAGCAGACCAACTCATCCAAGTGGCCCAGTAAATCCTAACAATCCAGGATTATCGAAAGACAGAGCAAAACCAAATGGCCCAGTTCATTCAATGGATAAAAATGATAAAGTTAAAAAATCTAAAATTGCTAAAGAATCAGTAGCTAATCAAGAGAAAAAACGAGCAGAATTACCAAAAACAGGTTTAGAAAGCACGCAAAAAGGTTTGATCTTTAGTAGTATAATTGGAATTGCTGGATTAATGTTATTGGCTCGTAGAAGAAAGAATTAAAATAATTCATAATTTAAATAATAGTTGATTTGCATTCACTATATTTAGTTTGTTAAAAACAACCTAGAATATGATGAGAATGATATACACCCCAAAAGTTGGATTGAAAGACCTAACTTTAAGGGGTGTATTTTTGTTATAAATTTGATTTTTTTGATAATATTTTCATATTTAATATAATCATAATTAGTAGAATATAACCTCTGAGTAGTCATTTTGGGGGTTATGTATGGTGTTTCAAGTAGTATGTATATTTCGAAATAATTGATATTTAACTGACTAAATTATATTAGAATTAATTGCGCTTTGGATAAAGAGAGTTTAGAAGAAGGTCTAAAAAAGCTGGTGGATGCATTCAATTATTTTTATGAGAGGTGATAAATATGTTGTATTTAGAAGTTTTGAAAAATAGAAACTTTACATATTTATTGATTGGTAATTTCTTACGTCGGAGTTGTTTTGTGCTGTTTTCGTTACAAATAATTTGGTTTACTGTTGAATTGACAAACCAATCATCTTTAAAATTATCAATGATGGTTATGAGTCAAACACTTCCATTTATTATATTTGGTATTTTCGGTGGCGCATATTCTGATAAACATAATAAAAAGAAAATACTTTATCTATCTGATCTTATACTAAGTTTGATTATAATAATTATTCCTTTACTTGCAATAACATCAAATTTAAATTATCTGACGCTTCTAACCATATCTACAGCTATCACCATTATTAACTGCTATACGGATCCTGCGTTTAGGGCAATTCTTCCTGAAATTATTGATGAGGAGCATTTAGCAACAAGTAATGCGTTAATCGATAGTTTGCAAAGAGGCTCAAATATTATTTTACCTGCTTTAATTGGTGTCATTGTAATACTAGTTGGTAATGTTGGCGTCTTTTTTATTTGTAGTATATTGCTATTTTTAGGATTTATTTTTAATGCACTTTTAAAATATACAAATAACAACATGATTGATAGACACTCAAAAGAAGATTTTTCTGAAACTTGGGAATTCTTGAAACAATCTAAAGAAATTCCATTTATTATAATCATCCAATTTGCCTGCATATTGATTAATACTGGCCTTTGGCGTGTTGTATTACCATTGTTTATTTCCAATATATTAAAAGAGGGCGTTGGTGTATATGGACTAGCTACATCATGTTTAGGTATAGCATCTTTATTAATGTCATTGATTATGGGTTTGCTGTCAGAAAAGCGATTAATCTTTAAATTTAGTATTGGTGTTTTAGTTTGGGGAATTGGCTTATCGATTATTAATGTGTTTCCAAGTGTGGCGATATTATATATAGGTGCAACATTATTGGGACTTGGACAATCTATAGAGGGACTAACAAGATCAGTTGCCATTCAAATAAAAACGCCAAATCATTTGATGGGGAAAGTATTTAGTATCTCATCTACATCGAATTATGCAGCGGATACATTGTCTTTAGGACTGATAAGTATAATTATACCTTTACTAAGCTTAAGTAATATATTTATATTAGGAGGTGTAATTATTTCAATACTTAGCTTAGCTGGGTTAAAGTTTGTTAAGAAGTCTATGTAAACATTATAGAATTTTAATAAATGCTATTAAGGTGGGAATTGAAATGAAATATAAAATTAGTTTGGCTTATAATTTAGCAATTATAATAGGGTCGCTAATTATATTATGTATACTAATATCTAGAGGTTATGATATTTATGTAATCTTGATTCCAATTTTGACTATTTTAGCTAGTTTAATCAATTTGTTTTGTGATATTAAAAAGCATAAATGATTCTATATTAATGCAACTTTGTATTCGTACAAGGTTGTATTTTTTTCGCAAACAATTACTTACTGACAGCGCATCAATAAATCTAACCAACACACTATCACAAACATTTATGGGTATTTTGTAATTTTATAAAAGCAAACGTAGAATAATGCGATAAGTAATAATGCTATCGTTAAAAATAAGAATGCTAATGCAATAAAATCATATTCAAAGCTTAGAATTGAAGACATTAAAAATACTGCACTCAAACTTATACATAGCGTAAATATATATGCAATTTGGTTCTTGTGTTTATCTGCAATGGCCGTTTGATTTATAAAAGAGATTAGTGTGAAATCTTTAGTTATTGCGACATAAATGCCTAATATAACCATACTTATGCAGAATACGATACTAAATACGATGTTGACGGTCATTGTTGCACCTTCCTGATAGAATATAATGTACTGTCTTTTAGTAATGGATGCGTTTCTTATATATGTATGTTTCTAAAAAACAGTACGTTTTTATCATTTTTTAATTTATTAGTTGAATGAATGGGGTTATGAAAAAGGAAGTTTTAATCTTTTGTCATGAAATAAATGGGATGAATATCACGACTAGAAGTAATGTTACGAACAGGAGCGTATAAATCTAGAGACGCTAAATTCGACATAGTATGTTGCTCAATTATGGCTGATGATGAATTTAAAGTATGTGCGTTGGAACTGTCGGATTTTTGTTCATAATGTTTTGCATATTGCGCCATGATGAATAGTGTAAAAATAAATAAAACAATAAGAGATATAATGCCCATAATCAAAAGTATTTGTTTAGAGCCTTTCATTATTTCACATCCTTTCTAAAATATATTTGTAACTAAATTTAAAATAGTTATTTTTGTAATTCTAAACCTTTTTCATCGCGAAAACAATTAAATAGGTCGCGGTATTAATTATTATATTATTACCGCTTAATATGAAAAATACATGAAAATTAATTTTCTAATATACTTTTGAAAAATTATTACAAATTAGCCCCTTCAAAACGCGAAAACATAAGGATTCTAGTTTCAAAAGGGCTGATAAGCATAAAATGAAATGTAATATTTCGATGTATAAAATTTTTAATTAGCTAAAAATCATCGCATTAATTTTTTGAGCTACATCATCAAAATTCGGACATTTTAACGACACATATAATTTAATTTTAGGTTCAGTACCAGAAGGACGTAAAGCGATAAATCCTTCGTCAAATAAGACACGAATAACATTTGATTTAGGAGAATTAATCTGCGACGTTGTATCTTTATCCAAATGATAAACCTCGCTAGTTAAATAATCTTCAATTGCTTTCACTTTGAGTCCTTGAATCTCTTGCGGTGGATTTGAACGGAATTTGGTCATTATTGCATTAATTTTCTTTTTCCCTTCAAATCCTTCTAGCGTATGCGAGAATAATGTATCCTCATGTCTACCAACAGTTTGATAAATCTGTTCTAATTCATCTTTCAATGTTTTGCCATATAATTTTAACTCAGAAGCGTATTTTATAATGAGTGGCACAATTTGTACGGCATCTTTATCACGTACAAAAGGCTCTGATAGAAAACCGTAACTCTCTTCAAATGCGAAAATCATATTTTGATGATCATCCAGTTGTCTTATTTCCTGAGCAATAAATTTAAAGCCCGTCAGCACCTCTTTGTATTCAACATTATTATAGCGTGCTAATGACTTTGTTAACTCACTACTTACAATAGATTGAATCATTAAGCGGTGACGTAATTGAGACGTTTGTTGAATACGATAATTAAGTAACAGCGCCCCAATTTGGTTGCCATTAAAATATGTGATATGACCGTGTGCATCACGTTCAGCAATACCAAGTCGATCTGCATCAGGGTCAGTTGATATTAATAAGTCTGCATGACTTTTATTTGCAAGTTCGACTGCTTGATCAAAAGCGCGATGATCTTCAGGATTAGCACTTTGAACTGAGCTGAAATTCGGATCAGGTTTACATTGTGCTTCTACAAGATTAAATTGATTGAAATTCAAAGATTGTAATAACTCAGGTACAATCGGAACACTTGTACCATGCAAACTAGTGAACACAACTTGTAAATCAGATTTAGGAATATAGCCAATCATATTTTGAATGTGTTTCATATAGTCATCAGTTACAGATTTCGGAAAAGGCTTGATATAAGATGTATTTTGTTTAGAAATAGGTATATCAATCTGTAATGGATCGCCAACTTCTTCGATATAACGACTTGCAAGCTCAGATGCATCAGTCGATAATTGCGCACCATCAGAACCATATACTTTGATGCCGTTATAGTCTTTCGGATTATGACTTGCTGTAATCATAATGCCAGCAGTAGTATTAAGATTGCGCACCGCGAACGATAATTCCGGTGTCGTTTTATATGTATCAGGTAAATAAACTGTTATTTGATGGTTTGCTAATACATTAGCAATTATTTGGGCGAATTCAGTTGAAAGATGTCTAATATCATAATGAATGACTATTGTTGGACTGTTTGTTTGGGCATTTAAATAACGCGCTAAACCTAATGCCAATTTTTCAATAGTAAACTTATTAAGTCGACCTTCACCAAGACCGAATTTTCCGCGTATACCCGCAGTACCAAATGTTAATTTACTTTCAAAACCTTCTCGCTGTTCAATGTCAGATTGCTGCTCATAAAAATGTTTAACTAAACTATCATTAGCTCGTTCTATCCATAATTCTTTATCCATTGTTGCTAAACATCCTTTCAAAATCTCAGTTAGACTTAATAAAACATGAAAACTAAAGCCCTTACATTTATGTAATGAATTATAAAGAAATACGCCCCAAAAGTAAAAAAACACAGCCCCAAGACAATACTTTTCACAAGTATTATATAATAGATGTGTATGAAAATGCATGGAGTAGAGCGTTCATGTGAATGTAAAATATTAATTTTTAATATTGATTTATATATAGTTTTGTAATTTTTGATAGAATAACAATTAAGATGATTTTAAATTGAAGGGTGAGTCTTATGAAAAAAGTAATCAATGTAGTAGGAGCTATTATTTTTTCTGATAACAAAATTCTTTGTGCACAGAGAAGTGAAAAAATGAGTCTGCCTTTAATGTGGGAATTTCCTGGCGGTAAGGTTGAAAAGAATGAAACTGAAAAAGACGCTTTGATTAGAGAAATTAGAGAAGAAATGAAATGTGATTTAATTGTTGGAGACAAAGTTATAACTACAGAACATGAATATGATTTTGGAATTGTTAGGTTAACAACATACAAATGTACTTTAAACAAAGAGTTACCAACTCTAACTGAACATAAGAGTATTGAATGGTTGTCAATAAACGAACTTGATAAATTAAATTGGGCCCCAGCGGATATACCAGCCGTTAATAAAATTATGACTGAGGGATAATATGAGTAGATTACTAAATGATTTCAATCAATCTTTACATAAAGGGTTTATAGACAAACATATTTCTCATAAAGGGAATTATACACCGAAGCTTTTAGTAAATAATAAAAATGAAAAAGTTCTTTCAACAATTATAGATGAACTTCAAAAATGTGAAACGTTTTATTTTTCTGTGGCTTTTATAACAGAAAGCGGTTTAGCCAGCTTAAAGGCTCAACTATTAGATTTAAGCAATAAGGGTGTTAAAGGGAAAATATTAACATCTAATTACTTAGGGTTTAATAGTCCTAAAATGTATGGAGAATTACTTAAATTAAAAAATGTAGAGGTAAGATTAACTGATATTGCTGGATTCCATGCCAAAGGATATATTTTTGAGCATAAGGATTATAGTTCTATGGTAATAGGAAGCTCTAATTTAACATCTAATGCGTTAAAGGTTAATTATGAGCATAATGTTTTACTGTCTACTATGAAAAATGGCGATTTAGTTGATAGTATAAAAAGTGAATTTGACTTGTTATGGCAAAAGAGTACCCCACTGACTGAGCAATGGATTAATTCATATAAAGAATCATTTGAGTACCGTTCCTTAGAAAAATTAGCGGAGGTTGAACAAACTCAAATGCTGCTAGCTGATAAGGTGAAAAAATCAGTGGAAATTGTACCCAATTTAATGCAAGCAGAAGCATTAAGGTCATTAAAAGCTATTAGGGATAAAGCCAAAGATAAGGCGTTAATAATATCTGCAACTGGTACAGGTAAAACGATTTTATGTGCATTAGATGTTAGAGAAGTAAACCCTAATAAATTTTTATTTATTGTTCATAATGAGGGGATTTTAAATAGAGCTAAGGAAGAATTTAAAAAAGTATTACCTATAAAAAATGATAGTGATTTTGGATTGTTGACAGGAAAACATAGAGATGTCGATGCCAAATATTTATTTGCAACCATTCAAACATTATCTAGAGATGATAATTTTAAGCAATTTGATGAAAATGAATTTGATTATATTGTTTTTGATGAAGCACATCGTTCTGCTGCATCTACTTATCAACGAGTATTTAACTACTTCAAACCTAAGTTCATGCTGGGAATGACTGCTACACCAGAAAGATCAGATGAATTAAGTATATTTGAACTGTTTGATTATAATATTGCATATGAAATAAGGTTACAAGCAGCATTAGAAAGTGATATTTTATGTCCATTTCATTATTTTGGTGTGACTGATTATGTACATCAAGGTATTAAAGAAGATGATGTAACTAAACTGAGATATTTAACTTCTGATGAAAGAGTTAATTATATTATTCAAAAGACAGATTACTATGGATATTCAGGTGAAATTTTACAAGGATTGATTTTTGTAAGTAGCAAAAAAGAAGCTTATGATTTAGCGGATAAACTAAGTTCAAAAGGGATTAAAAGTGTTGCTTTAACAGGAGATGATAGTGTTAATTATCGCCAAATTGTAATAGAAAAATTAAAAGAAGGTAAGATTAACTATATTATAACTGTAGATCTTTTTAACGAAGGTATTGATATTCCAGAAGTCAATCAAGTTGTAATGTTGAGACCAACAGAGTCTAGTATTATATTCATTCAGCAACTTGGTAGAGGATTAAGAAAAAGTTCAAATAAAGAGTATGTTACAGTAATTGATTTTATTGGTAATTATAAGACAAATTATTTAATTCCGATTGCGCTTTCTGGGGATCAATCGCAAAATAAAGATAATTATAAGAAGTTTTTAACGAATAACGATTCGATTAATGGAGTATCTACAATTAATTTTGAAGAAGTTGCTAAAAAACAGATTTACAATTCATTGGATGCAGTATCATTAAATCAAAATAAATTAATATTAAAAGCTTATGAAGAAGTTGAAAATAGATTGGGACACATGCCGTTACTAATGGATTTCATACAACAACATTCTATAGATCCAAGCGTTATATTTTCTAAATTTAGTAATTATTACGAGTTCTTAGTGAGATATAAAAAAATAGATACATTATTGACGGAAAATGAATCTAAAAATCTGGTTTTCTTTTCAAGGCAAATAGCACCTGGATTGAAAAGAATCGATAGTTTAGTTTTAGAAGAACTTTTAAAAAATGAATTAACATATGATGAATTAAAAAATAAAATGTTGAACGAAGTTAAGGATATAACAGAAGATGATATAGATACTTCATTAAGAATTTTAGATTTTTCATTTTACAACGCAGGAATTGAAAAAATCTATGGAAGTCCCATTATAGAACGTAATGAAAGAATGATAAGACTAAGCGATGCATTTACTAATGCTCTAAGTAATCAAACATTTAATATGTTTTTAGAAGATCTTATTGAATTATCAAAGTATAACAATGAAAAATACCAAAAAGGTAAAAATGGACTGATTTTATATAATAAATATTCAAGAGAAGATTTTAGTAAAATATTTAATTGGAATAAAAATGGTTCGTCTGTAATCATGGGATACATGATAAAAAGCCAAGAAATGCCAATATTTATCACTTATGATAAGCATGAGGATATAAGTGATAGCACAAAATATGAAGATGAATTTTTAAGTCAAGATGAATTAAAATGGTTTACTAAATCTAATAGAACGCTAGAATCAAAAGAAGTTCAGAAAATTTTGTCCCATAGAGCAAAAGGAATTAAAATGTATATTTTTGTACAGAAAAAAGATGATGATGGTATATATTTTTATTATTTAGGAACTGCTGGATATATAGAAGGTTCAGAAAAGCAAGATAAAATGCCGAATGGTTCAAACGTAGTAACGATGGATTTAGCACTGGATAAAGCTGTAAGAGATGATATATATCGTTATCTAACAAATTAATGTAAACCGAAAAATGAATGTTAGTAAAGTTGTATTTAAACATCAATTTTAATAAGTAAATACATTGAGTTTCAGTGTTATTATTTTAAATATAAGCGCAATTTATCTTAATTAATTAGTTGGTTAGGCCAATAAAAATTATAAAGATATTTGCGCTTTTTAAATAATTTGTGATGTTGATATGTGAAAAATACAACTAACAATTAAAATCCACGAGGATTTAATCATAAAATTTCCTCTAATATTATTAATATTGGAATTTGAACTTAACTTTGCATCAAAAATAAAAATGGGGATGTGAAATGATGATTCACTCAAAAAGGTTGAGGCTCTGGCTGTATTTAGTATTATTAGCTGTTTTTATAGGGGCTTGCGGAATGAAAAAGGAAGAAAGCAGTAAAGATAAACAAATTAAAGAAAACTTCAACAAAACGTTGAGCCTGTATCCAACTAAAAATCTTGAAGACTTTTATGATAAGGAAGGCTTTCGAGATCAAGAGTTTGAAAAGGGCGACAAAGGCACTTGGATAATTCACTCTAAAATGACAATAGAAACAAATGGAAAGAATATGGAATCCAGAGGATTGGTCCTGTATGTAGACCGCAATACCAGAACGACAAAAGGTGAATTTATTGTGAGGGAATTATGGGAAGATAAAAAAGGATACTCACGTAGTAAAGAAAAAGAATATCCAGTAAAAATGGAACATAATAAAATTATCCCAACCAAACCGATAGCTGATGATAAATTAAGAAAAGAAATCGAAAACTTTAAATTCTTTGTACAATACGGTGACTTTAAAGATATTAATGATTATAAAGATGGTGACATTTCATATAATCCGAATGTGCCAAGTTATTCAGCAAAGTATCAATTAAGTAATGATGACTACAATGTGAAGCAACTTAGAAAGAGGTATGATATACCAACTAAGAAAGCACCTAAATTATTAATAAAAGGCGATGGTGATTTAAAAGGATCATCTATAGGACACAAAAATTTAGAGTTTACATTTATAGAAAATAAAGAAGAAAACATCTATTTTACGGATAGTATTAATTTCAAACCTACTGAATAGGGTTAATAGAAGTTTGAAATGAAAATTTCATAAAGTGTTCAAAATAATTTTTCGCTTTAGTTGTGTAAATTAAAGATTGAGTCAGTATTAAAAATATAAGGTGGAGAAATGATGATTCATTCAAAGAAATTAACGCTCGGTATATGTTTGGTATTACTCATTATATTGATTGGAGGTTGTGTCATTATGACAAAAACAAATGGTCGAAACGCTCAAATTAAAGAAAATTTCAACAAAACATTAAGTGTATATCCAACCAAGAATCTCGATGATTTTTACGATAAGGAAGGTTTTCGAGATCAAGAATTTGATAAAAGAGATAAAGGGACTTGGATTATTTATTCTGAAATGGTTATCGAACCAAAAGGGAAAAATATGGAATCGAGAGGAATGGTGCTCTATATCAATCGCAATACTAGAACAACGAAGGGTAATTTTATTGTCACCGAAATAACTGAAGATAGTAAAGGATATTCACGTAGTAAAGAAAAAAAATATCCTGTCAAGATGGAAAATAATCGAATTATTCCAACAAAGCCTATACCGGATGACAAGTTAAAAAAAGAGATTGAAAACTTTAAGTTCTTTGTACAATATGGAAATTTTAAAGATTTTAAAGATTATAAAAATGGTGATATTTCATATAATCCTAATGTGCCAAGTTATTCTGCAAAGTATCAATTGAATAATGATGACTATAATGTTCAACAGTTAAGAAAACGATATCATATTCCAACCAAACAAGCGCCCGAATTAAAATTGAAAGGATCCGGCAATTTAAAAGGCTCATCCGTAGGATCTAAGGATCTAGAATTTACGTTTGTAGAAAATCAAGAAGAGAATATCTATTTTTCAGATTCGGTCGAATTTACACCTAGCGAGGATGATAAATCATGAGTCAAACGGAATATCAAATAAAATCTGGCAATATAAAAGGTAACTCTGAAGAAACAAGTACAGTATCTAATATAAGTTATGAAATAGAAAACGCAAATAACAGTGGTTTAAAACAAAATAAAATTGATAAACAAATTAAAAAGTTACAAGAAAAAAATAAATTCCCTAAAAATCTTTCATATCTTAAAAGTTATACGGACCCCAAAACAGGCACGACTACAAGCGCCTTTTTAAATAAAGACACTGGCAAAGTTACTTTAGGTATGACAGGTACTAATGTACACAAAGACGCAATATTAAAACAAACATTTGGTGTTCCTTCTTATCAAGGATATATAGATGTGAGTGAAACGCTAAAGGATATTGGGGCCGATGTCAATATTGGCCTTCATTCCGTCACAGATAAAGATCCACATTATAAAAATACCCAAGACTTTATCAAAAATATCAAAAAAGACTATGATATTGATATTATTACCGGACATTCGCTGGTCGGTAGAGATGCGATGATTTTAGGTATGAGTAATGATATTAAACATATCGTTGTGTATAATCCAGCTCCATTAGCGATCAAAGATGTGAGCGGCCTTTATGCCGATCAAGAAGAACTTAAAAAATTGATTGAAAAGTACGATGGTCACATTGTAAGATTTGTGTCTGATGAAGACGAATTAGATGCAGGTGTCCGCAATCATTTATATGAAACTGCTGGAGAAAAAATAGTACTTAAAAATGGAGAAGGCCATGCAATGAGTGGTATTTTAATGAGCAGAACACAGGCTATAATCTTAGCTGAATTAAACAAAGTTAAAGGCTACCAAGACGAAAATAATAAAGCATTAAAATCCGTTCGTAAACAAACGAGGCATAGATTACATAAAGTAGAGACGTTAAGAGCGAATTGGATTCAAACAACGGGTGGATCACTCTCTTCCTCCCAACAACAATTATTAGAAGCTTTAACAGCACTAACCATTGCCGAAGGCTTAAATCAATTAGTGAATGAAGAAAGCCAACATTTGAAAAAATGTATCACGCGATGGCACATAAATTTGGAGACAACTGGAAAAAAGCGCAAGAAGTTGGAAATGAAATTGGTGAAAAATTAACCTCTGAAGAGGTTATAGATGAATTAAGAAAAGGTGGCGCGTATGAAAGTAAACTTGAAACAGATCCCAAAAGAAAAATTGATGATAAGATAAAGAAATTAAATGATGTTTATAAAAATTGTAATGGCTATATCGCAAAAATTAAACAGAGTATCGAAGCAATTGTTTCTAATGACCAAATGTTAGCGAGCCAGATTGATGGGATGATGTAATGTTTACTACGTATAAAAATATTAATGAACTTGAAAATGCCTATGATGAAGAAAGAAAACAATTGAATGATGCATTCAATCAAATTGATGAATTAAGACATCAAACACGCAAGAAATGTGAACAAATGTATGATCATTTCTTATATCTCAAACATAAAATGAATTATAGTGAAGACGCTATGATCAGGATGACACGTATTATAGAATCTTTCGATAGAGAAGCGAATCAACGTATCCGACATCACGAAATGAAATTAGAAGATTATAAAGATGAGTTAAGAAGAGAATATCTAAAACAATCTGACAGAATTGAAGGAGATGAATAAGCGTGGGACTTGATTTTAGTGGTTTACCAGATTTAGCAGTATTGGAACAAATGAAGGAAAAAGAACAGATTAGTGAGGTTATTGCGCCTGAACATGTTCGTATGCATCATGATCATCAAAATAAGCTGAAAAGTGATGAGAAAATATTACTTGACCAAATGGTAAGTCATTTCAAAAAATTTGAAGATGATTTTAAAAATGCGGCACAAGGGGCTTGGGTGAAAAATGCCACAGACGAATTAAAAGATATTAGTAATGATTTAGAAAAAATTCAAGATATTAAAGTATAAAAAGGTATTAAGAAACACAATAAGTATATAATCCATTTAATAATAAATGAATTATATAGTTCATAATTTCGACTATAAGTGGCTATTAGCCATTATTTTTCGGGATCTATGTCAAATCGGACTAATGAATTCAATAATGGAAGTTAAGCAACCAATCTTTGTTTAACTTCTTTTTTATTTTTTGGAAAATAAAGTTTTGAACATAATAAAATTTGATTATGTTTTAACGAATTTTGATGTTTCTTGAACTATATATCATCTAGTCGTCATTTACAATTGGTAAATATGACTTCAAACTGTATGAAGGTGATGGCGATTAAAAGGCTCATCCGTAGGTTCTAAAGAACTAGAATTTAACTTTATAAGAAATAAAGAAGAAAATGTGTATTTTTCTGATAGTATTAATTTCAAACCTACTGAATAGGGTTAATAGAAGTTTGAAATAAAAATTTCATAAAGTGTTCAAAATAATTTTTCGCTTTAGTTGTAAATATTAAAAACTGAGTCAATATTAAAAATATAAGGTGGAGAAATGATGATTCATTCAAAGAAATTAACGCTCGGTATATGTTTGGTATTACTCATTATATTGATTGTAGGTTATGTCATTATGACAAAAACAAATGGTCGAAACGCCCAAATTAAAGACACATTTAATCAAACATTAAAATTATATCCAACCAAAAATCTCGATGATTTTTACGATAAAGAAGGCTTTCGAGATCAAGAATTTAAAAAGGGTGATAAAGGTACTTGGATAGTTAATTCTGAAATGGTAATCGAGCCAAAAGGTAAGGATATGGAAACGAGAGGAATGGTGCTCTATATCAATCGCAATACTAGAACCACAAAAGGGTATTATTTTATAAGTGAAATGACAGATGACAGTAACGGCAGACCAAAGGATGATGAAAAAAGGTATCCGGTAAAAATGGAACATAATAAAATCATACCAACGAAGCCACTACCGAATGACAAGTTAAAAAAAGAGATTGAAAACTTTAAGTTCTTTGTACAATATGGCAACTTTAAAGATATTAATGATTATAAAGATGGTGATATTTCATATAATCCTAATGTACCAAGTTATTCGGCAAAATATCAATTGAATAATGATGATTATAATGTCCAACAGTTAAGAAAAAGATATGATATTCCAACCAAACAAGCGCCGAAACTATTATTGAAAGGCGATGGAGATTTAAAAGGTTCATCCGTAGGTTCTAGAAGTCTTGAATTTACCTTTGTCGAAAATAAAGAAGAAAACATTTATTTTACAGATTCTGTACAATATACTCCAAGTGAGGATACAAGGTATGAGTCAAACTGAATATCAAATAAAACCTGGTAATATAACAAGTAACTCTGAAGAAACAAGTTCGATATCTAAAGTGAGCTGTGAAATATAGGTAGCCATTTCAAAAAATTTAAAGGTGAATTTGATAATGTAGCTCAAGGAGATTGGGTTAAAAAGGCGAAGAATGAACTGGATGATATTAGTAAGAAATTAAAAAATATTCAAAGAACGGAAGTTTAATAGCTTATATGATTCTTGGAGCTAAGACAGCATGCGTTCATTCATGCCATTATTAATATAAGCACCGCAACAAAAAAGCTTCTAATGTGATACAGGAACCTCATATTCCGTATCATGTTAGAAGCTTTTAATGTCTAAAGAACATCTACATTTTATCATATTTTCTGACTTATTAAACTTTTATATAATTAAATATTTCTTAATTTTCCAAAATAGTGATAAATTTGTGAAATACATCACAAATCCCTTTATTTATTTGGAAATTCATGTAATATTAGACTTGTAAGAAGTTAATAAATAGAGAGAGACGAGAGAGTTTATATAAATACTATATAAACATTGGAGTGATGATTATGAGAAAAGAGATTGAAGCGCTTATTTTCTCAGACGTAAGTAGCTATGATATTTACGTGAACACTGGTGTAAATCAAGGATTAATTGGTGACATCAAAGATGGTTACCTAACTATTGATTCTATGCCTTACATTGATGCTGAGCGTTTGTATCACTTTGCTATGGAACGTAAATCGTTAGTCACTAACTAGTTCTTATTGCCAATGATTACTACCCCTAGTCGGCGGCAATTGAAGTGTGATTGATGTAACTTGCCCTCGTTGGTGAGCAATTGAGGGCAGACCCCTTTAATTAAGTAAACCCTAACTCCCCACAAATCTGGAACGATACTAAAAGCCACGTCCTATATTGGATGTGGCTTTAGTCATACTTATATTATTTTTAAAACGATTACCTACAAGATTTACATATAAAATTCTATCATGTCTGCTATATATAAACGAAATGATATTAGAATCCTTCATTTTCAACTTGTTTAAAATTACGTTTAATGCCGTTATAAGAATATACAACATTATATAATTTTACTTGGGCGTCATGGACACTTGAGAAGGGCATTCTTACATCGTCCATATTTTTAACTTCGTGTCGAAATGCTTTTTCAGCTTTTTGTCTTTCTGCAAGAGACATACTTAGCCATTCTTCTTTGCTAAATAAATCTTCGAATCGAAAATCAAATGCGGTTCTTTTACTTTCTGCTCTTAATGCTAAAACACGCTCATGATATGTCACGTTTTATTCCTCCCTCTAATCATTCAATCGAATGATAAATCACAGTATTAACTTTATTACTAATATAATGTTTTTACAATAAAGAAGTGACGATTTTTCAACATTTTTAAAAATAAAAAATATAAGCAACGATTAATTGTATGTTTCGAATGGCTTGTAATGTAATTTATCTATGAAAATGAAGCGAGTTATTATGACCGTTATATGAATTGTGATACGCTTTTTAAAAGTAATATGTATTTATGATTTACCCTGAAAAAATAAAAAGAATCAAAGGAGTCGATCATTATGACAGTATTAACAGATAAAGTAGCAGTAGTTACAGGTGCAGGTAGTGGTATTGGAGAAGCAATTGCAACATTACTACATGAAGAAGGGGCAAAAGTTGTCTTAGCAGGTAGAAATAAAGAAAAATTACAAAACGTAGCGAATCAATTGTCACAAGATAGTGTGAAGGTAGTGCCAACAGATGTAACGAATAAAGAAGAAGTCGATGAATTGATAAAAATTGCACAACAAACATTCGGTGGTTTGGATATTGTTATCAATAGTGCGGGGCAAATGTTGTCGTCTAAGATTACTGATTATCAAGTAGATGAGTGGGATAGTATGATTGATGTGAATATCAAAGGCACTTTATATACGGCACAGGCTGCATTACCAACTATGTTAGAACAATCAAGTGGCCATCTTATTAACATTGCATCTATTTCTGGCTTTGAAGTAACGAAAAGTAGTACGATTTATAGTGCGACGAAAGCAGCAGTTCACACTATTACTCAAGGATTAGAAAAAGAGTTGGCAAAGACAGGCGTTAAAGTAACAAGCATTTCTCCAGGAATGGTAGATACAGCCATAACTGCCGCATACAATCCAACAGATCGTAAAAAACTTGAACCACAAGATATTGCAGAAGCAGTATTATATGCATTAACACAACCAAAGCACGTTAACGTGAATGAAATTACAGTGCGTCCTGTATAAAAAGGTGTTTGAGGTCTGGGGTATAGGCATTTAATGTAATAGCTATCGATTTTGTTAATGTTAGTAAGGCAATAATTACATGAGGGCATAATAGGCAATTATTCCTTGTACAATTCTCAGTAATTGCTGATTTTAACAATCAAGTTAATGAAGGCGACGATGTTAGTGTTATGGTTTATAATCTGTAATGTTCATAATTATAGATTATAAAAATTTTTTCATTTTCCACCACATTTTAGGAGTTACTTTAATGAACAAAAAACATGTTTTTATAATTATTGGTGTCATTTTATGTATATGTATAGTTGCATCAGTCATTTATTTAAAAGTGAAATATGACGAAAAAGAAAAACAAAAAGCAATATACTATAAAGAACAACAGGAGCGTATTACACTCTATCTTAAGCATAATACTAAAGAACCCAATACCATCAAAACTGTACATTTCACAAGTTTAAAAAGAGGACCTATGGGCGATGCAGTAATTGAAGGTTACATAAATGAAAATAAAGAAGATGATTTTGTTGCATATGGGTCTCCAGAACATAATTATCAATTTGGTGGAAGTTTAATCAAAAGTAAAAATTTAAGCACGTTATTAAAACCAGTACATCAAACCAAATCACCTGATGAGATAAAAAAGGAATTAGAGTCTAAAAAGAACGACCGCTAAAACTATGCGGCCGTTTTAATTTTGTTTTCAAGTTAATCATACTTACATATAAAAATGAAAAGTTGAATTTTTAGTACAATTTCCACTGTATTTATCTGTTAACCACTTTATACCCGCAATATTTCGTTGATCTTATATAAACACTTTTGGCTGCTTTTCCTTGACCTAGATTAAAATTATAGATTTTCTTTGTAAGAGTGTGTTTTGTAGTATCATAAATATGTAAACTGTATAAAATTCCACCACATTTTAGGAGCTGGTGATAGATGTCGAAAAAGAAAATTTTAATATTAACTAGTATTATGTTAATCATATTAATTAGTGTTGCAGGTATCTATTTAAAAGTGAAATATGACGAAAAAGAAAAACAAAAAGCAATATACTATAAAGAACAACAAGCGCGCATTACACTTTATCTCAAGCATAACACTAAAGAACCGAATACAATCAAATCTGTACATTTCACAAACTCGGAAACAAGTCCTATGGGAAGTGCTGTGATTGAAGGTTACATAAATGAAAACAAAAAAGATAATTTTACTGCTTATGCTACACCAGAACATAATTATCAATTTGGTGGTGCTATGATAGAAAGTGAAAAATTAAGCGAGTTACTAAAGCCAGCCAATCAGTTAAAATCACCAGATGATATAAAAAAAGAACTAAATAAAAAGAAGAGTCACTAAAGTTAGGAGTTACTTTAATGTCCAAAAAACATGTTTTTATAATTATTGGTGTCATATTGTGTATATGTACAGTTTCTACGGTCATGCATTTTAAAATGAAATATGATGAAAAAGAAAAACAAAAAGCGATTTACTACAAAGAACAACAAGAACGTATTACACTCTATCTTAAGCATAATACTAAAGAAACGAACACGATTAAATCTGTACATTTCACAAACTTGGAAACAAGTCCTATGGGAAGTGCTGTGATTGAAGGATACATCAATGAAAATAAAGAAGATGATTTTACTGCTTATGCATCGCCTGAACATAATTATCAATTTGGTGGCGCTATGATAAAAAGTGAAGGAGTAGATAAATTATTAAAACCAGCACATGAAAGAAAATCACCAGAAAAAATCAAAGAAGAATTAGATAAAAAAGAAGGCCACTAGGGTCTTCTTTATTTTTGATTTAATCTTCCAATAATCTATGTCATTGCTATCGAAGGTGTTTCGCAATTAATATAAATCACTTCATCATCACCAATACTTCCCCAGTTTTGTACAGTACATTAACACAAACGAACCACGTTAATTTAAATGGAATAATAGTTTGGCCATTATAAGAACAATATATATCGAATAACAATGTTGATGACGTGATTTATTGACATTATCAAATTTTCTCAAATGTGTGTGATTTTTTATAAAAAAGGGTAGAGCAAGGTATAATATCCTTTCAATCTGTTTTCATATTTTATATATTTTTTAAATATAAGTGCTAAATGTTTTAACTAAAGCATAGATTGACAAGATGTTATACAGAATTTCAAATTCTATCCAATATTGTTCGAAGTGTAGTATCACTGGATTGGTATTAAACAATGTAAAGGAGAGATTGCAAATGCCGTATAATTACAAGAAACAAAATGGAGAGTTAATGTCTGTAATGAGCCAAGGTGAAAAGTTTATTCATCAATCACCCGTTAATGATGAACTTAGTGCATTGATTAAGTTATTAATTTCTAAAATTAACGGTTGTCATTATTGTGTTGATATCCATAAAAAAGAATTAAAGGAATTGGGTGTAACACAAATGAAAATTGATGAAGTCTTGAGTTTTAGACATTTAGATTTATTTACTGATCAAGAAAAAGTGACGCTTGAATTTGCAGAAATGTTAAATTCAATCAAAGACTTTAAGAAGTTTGAAATTATTGACCGGCTAAAATCATTTTATGATGAAGAACAAATTATTGATCTTGTCTTTGTTGTAAACCAAATTAACGGTTGGAACAGATTAAATATTATTAGTGATAGACTATAATTGTTCATATAAATGCAGAGTTTCATCTCGAACGCTATATCATAACAAATCATGCCACTATACAGGTCAAATCTTGTATAGTGGCATTTTAATTTATCCCTTTGAATACTGTTATTTAACGAATATCGGTCCACCTGGTCCAACAGGGATACCTAATAGGAACCAAATGATGACAAATACTGTCCATACAATACTTAGCGCGATTGAATACGGCATTAAACTAGAAAGTAAGGCTCCGAGTTTCATGCGTTTATCGTATTTTTGTGCATAAGTTAATAATAAAGGTAAGTACGGCATCATCGGTGTAATTGGATTGGTAATTGAATCGCCTACACGGTAAATGACTTGTGTGAATGCGGGATGAAAGCCGATAAGGATTAACATTGGTACGAATATCGGTCCTAAAATACCCCATTTAGCCGATGCGCTTCCGATTAACATGTTGACCATTGCACTCAGTACAATAATACCTAGTATCAATACAATACCGTTTTGATGTTCTAATAATTTGGCACCTTTAACAGCAGCGATAATTCCTAAATTACTCCACTTTAAATACGCAAGTAGCTGTGCTGCAAAAAACACAATAACGATAAATGTTCCCATTGATCCTACAGCATCGCCGAACATTTTACCTAAGTCTTTTGTATTTTTAATTTCTTTGCTTAAAATCCCATAAACTAATCCAGGTACTAAAAATACGACAAGAATAATTAATCCGACACCGTTAATTAATGGCGCATCGTCTAGTAAGCTGCCTGTTTTAGCATTTCTTAAAAAGCTATGTTCAGGAATGGCTGTAATAATTAATAAAATAATTGTGACTATGAAACTGATATTTGCCCATTTTAAAGCATGTGCTTCTTTGTCAGTAATATGTGAAGATGTTTCTTCATGGTCATCATGCATTAAACTGTCATCATATTTTCCTAATCTAGGAATAATGAGCTTAGTTGTAACTAGCAATATCGTAGGAAGTAATACAACGACACTCGCTGCGATAAAGTACCAGTTCATAGCAACGTTTGTTTTAATAGAATCTGAAACGATACGTGTTGCCGGTTCTGTAAATGAATAGACCAAAGCATCTTGCATACCAACAACTATATTTGCTGCAAATCCTCCAACAGCGGAAGCATATGCCATCGTTAGTCCAGCGATAGGGTGATAGCCAATTTTAATAAAAAGCATTGCTGCAAGCGGCGGCAAGATAATTGTCGCAGCATCGCCGGCTGTACTACCTAAAATACCAATTAATATAATAGTCGGTAAAATTAAGAAACGTGGTGCGCGATTCACAACAGAAATCATTAACTTATCGAAGTATCCTGTTTTCTCTGCAACACCAATACCAATCATCACTGCTAGTACTAAGCCTAATGCTGGGAACTCTGAGAAATTTTTAATCGTATCATTCATTATCATCGTAAATCCATCATGGCTAATTATATTTTTAATATAAATGGTTTGATGCGTACCTGGATGCTTAACAGATACATTAAATAATGAGATAACCCATGTCATAATGGCTAAGCCCACACACATTAAAAAGAATAAGACGCTAGGATCTGGCAATTTATTTCCGATTTTTTCAACACTATTCAAGAAACGATTGACGATAGACCCCTTTTGTTGATGTTTTGATGTCATCAATTATTCCCCCCTTTGTTAAATATTTAAAGTGTAACAAAAAATACTCTCAAAAGTAACAATTTTCAGAAAATAAAAAAACTAATATTGTTAAATATTTTGAGTTATTCAATAGAAAGTGTATAGCAGAGTAGTTAAGACTGCCTGAAGACTTATCTATTAGGTTTATGAAGCATCGAACAGTGGAAAATAAGGACTGTAAGTTTAAGATATGTTGTATAGGAGTGACTGAATGAAACGTTTGGAAAATAAAGTAGCAGTCGTAACAGGAGCAAGTACAGGTATCGGTCAAGCTTCTGCAATCGCTTTAGCTCAATAAGGTGCGTATGTATTGGCGGTAGACATAGCTGAAGCGGTATCGGAGACTGTCGATAAAATTAAAAGTAATGGTGACAATGCGAAGGCGTATAATGTGGATAATGCAAGCGAACAACAAGTGGTAGACTTTGTGTCTGACATAAAGGAACAGTTTGGAAGAATCGATGTGTTGTTTAATAATGCCGGTGTGGATAATGCGGCTGATAGAATTCATGAGTATCCAATAGATGTGTATGACAAGATTATGAATGTAGATATGCGTGGGACATTTTTAATGACGAAAATGATGTTACCTTTAATGATGAATCAAGGTGGCTCTATTGTTAATACGTCTTCATTTTCCGGACAAGCAGCAGACTTGTATCGCTCTGGATATAATGCTGCGAAAGGTGCAGTGATTAATTTTACAAAATCAATCGCAATTGAGTATGGCCGTGATAGCATTCGAGCCAATGCGATTGCACCAGGTACAATTGAAACCCCGTTAGTAGATAAACTGACAGGTACGAGTGAGGATGATGCAGGTAAAACATTTAGAGAAAATCAAAAATGGATGACTCCGCTGGGACGTTTAGGTAAACCAGAAGAAGTTGCTAAATTAGTAGTCTTCTTAGCATCTGACGACAGTTCATTCATAACTGGAGAGACGATTCGAATTGATGGTGGTGTGATGGCTTACACATGGCCTGGCGAGATGTTAAGTGATGATTCGTGGAAGCGGACATTGGAATAATTATTTAAAATCGATATCCAGTGGAAAAGAATTTGGCATGAAGTAGGCAATGTATGCATATTGTCGCAATGAAAGACATTTAAAGCGGAGATTAATTAATCTTTGAAAATCACATATTGTTCATTTGAAGTGTATTGCTTAAAGCTTGTTTTAACGTATTGTAGGTCGTGCATCTAATTTATCAGAATCTCGAGTTCAAACTTTTGGAGTATCTTTAAAATAAGCTGTATTTTGTCTATTCTAATAAATTAAGGAGAATTTTATGTTAAAAGAAAAAGAAAGTTTTAGATTGCTATATCAAGCTATAAGAGAGATTGCAGATAAAATTGGAGATAATCAGTTAGAAACTAATTCCGTTAGTTTATTATTATTGGACTTTGATTTTGAACATGAAGTATTTGATGAATTGTATCTTGTGATTTTAAAATATTTAAATACAGTAAGTATAGAGAACATAAGTCATAGTGAGCTTTTGAATTTAATAGAAAATACGATTCCAGAAGATCGAGAGATTAACACGTTTGTAAAAAATAAAATAATAATTGGCTTTGCTAATAATTACTTCCCTGAATTACAAGTATTAGCAAACGAAATAAAATCTGATATGGCTAGTTCATTAAAACAATGATATTTTTATTTAAATTTTTAAAGCTTTGTACGAAATTGTACAAAGCTTTTTTGGTGCGTATTGTATGGGCAACAACTTGACGATGAAAATCCGTTACAGGATTGGTAATAGGAAATGTTAGCGAAAGACAAGGGTATCCATTGTAGATTAACAAAAGGACGTTTCCACAAGTGTGGGTTATTCTCACTAAAGCAATACGCAGAGACAACTTACGTAAAATTTTGAACTGACTAGAACGGAACTTCTACTCAATTATTGATAAAAATTTTCAAAAAGACTTGAATGTGCTGAGAATACGAAGTTTATGGAAGGATTATCAAAATATAAATGTGCATTCATTTACAACCTTTATTGACAATGATTCTCAACTAATATAGTATATAATCAAATCGTAATAGTTACGATTTGTTTTCTGCAACTTTTTTGAAGTTTTAGTTGAGGTGAAAACAGTAAAAGCATCTAAGTGAATGTAGTTAACGGACAACTGCATTCGCTTGTAGAGCCACAAGAAGCAACTTTAAATAAGGTTTACGGTTGCATTTTGATACAACAACCGATTACTAAGTCATGCTTTCCACTTTGCGGGTTAGCATGACTTACCTAATAGATAGAGCTATTAGGTTCAGCTTCTAAAAAATTACAGTTTTAGAGGAATACAGTTGCTTGCTTCGCAACAACTGCATAAGAGCCATGGTTTTCGCTTTTGCGAATTAGCATGACTTACCTACTAGATAGAGCTATTAGGTTCATCTTCTAAAAAATTACAGGTTTAGAGGAATACAGTTGTTTGCTTCGCAACAACTGCATAAGAGCCTCTAGTAATTAAAATTACAGAGGCTCTAAAAATACATCTAAAGGAGTGTCGTATGAATCGGCAGGTTATAGAATTTTCTAAGTATAATCCTTCGGGGAATATGACGATACTTGTTCATTCAAAACATGATGCTAGTGAATATGCATCTATCGCCAATCAGTTGATGGCCGCAACACATGTATGCTGTGAACAGGTAGGCTTTATAGAATCAACACAAAATGATGATGGTAATGATTTTCACTTAGTTATGAGCGGTAATGAATTTTGCGGTAATGCGACGATGTCATATATACATCATTTGCAGGAAAGTCATTTGCTTAAAGACCAACAGTTTAAGGTGAAGGTGTCTGGCTGTTCGGATTTAGTGCAATGCGCAATTCATGATTGCCAATACTATGAAGTTCAAATGCCACAAGCCCATCGTGTTGTGCCAACAACAATTAATATGGGTAATCATTCATGGAAAGCAATAGAAATTATTTATGAAACATATGTACATTATGTGATTCCAGTTAAACAAGTAACAACAGAAATTCAACATTTGGTTGAAGCGTTTGTGCGTGAGCAACAATGGAGTCACAAATATAAAACAGTAGGTATGATGCTTTTTGATGAACAACGTCAATTTTTACAGCCATTAATCTATATACCAGAAATTCAAAGTTTAATTTGGGAAAATAGCTGTGGTTCTGGTACAGCATCAATTGGGGTTTTTAATAATTATCAACGTAATGACGCATGCAAAGATTTTACAGTACATCAGCCAGGGGGCAGTATTTTAGTGACATCAAAGCGATGTCATCAATTGGGATATCAAACTTCAATTAAAGGACAGGTTACAACTGTAGCTACAGGAAAAGCATATATAGAATAAGGAGCCTACAATGAATAACTTTAATAATGAAATCAAATTGATATTACAACAATATTTAGAAAAGTTTGAAGCGCATTACGAGCGTGTATTACAAGACGATCAATATATCGAAGCATTAGAAACATTGATGGATGACTATAGTGAATTTATTTTAAATCCTATTTATGAACAACAATTTAATGCTTGGCGTGACGTTGAAGAAAAAGCACAATTAATAAAATCACTGCAATATATTACAGCGCAGTGTGTTAAACAAGTGGAAGTCATTAGAGCGAGACGTCTATTAGACGGACAGGCGTCTACCACAGGTTACTTTGACAATATAGAACATTGTATTGATGAAGAGTTTGGACAATGTAGTATAGCTAGCAATGACAAATTATTGTTAGTTGGTTCAGGTGCATATCCAATGACGTTAATTCAAGTAGCAAAAGAAACAGGTGCTTCAGTTATCGGTATTGATATTGATCCACAAGCCGTTGACCTAGGGCGCAGAATCGTTAACGTCTTAGCACCAAATGAAGATATAACAATTACGGATCAAAAGGTATCTGAACTTAAAGATATCAAAGATGTGACGCATATCATATTCAGCTCGACAATTCCTTTAAAGTACAGCATTTTAGAAGAATTATATGATTTAACAAATGAAAATGTCGTAGTTGCAATGCGCTTTGGTGATGGCATCAAAGCAATATTTAATTATCCGTCACAAGAAACAGCGGAAGATAAGTGGCAATGTGTGAATAAACATATGAGACCACAGCAAATTTTTGATATAGCACTTTATAAAAAAGCAGCTATAAAGGTAGGTATTACGGATGTCTAAATTATTAATGATAGGCACTGGTCCGGTCGCAATCCAATTAGCGAATATTTGCTATTTAAAATCAGATTATGAGATTGATATGGTTGGACGTGCCTCAACATCAGAAAAATCAAAACGCTTATATCAAGCGTATAAAAAAGAGAAACAATTTGAAGTCAAAATACAAAACGAGGCGCATCAACATCTGGAAGGTAAGTTTGAAATTAATCGTTTGTATAAAGATGTTAAAAACGTTAAGGGTGAATACGAAACGGTTGTCATGGCATGCACAGCAGATGCTTATTATGACACACTACAGCAATTGTCGTTAGAAACTTTGCAAAGTGTCAAACATGTCATTTTAATATCACCGACATTTGGTTCGCAAATGATTGTCGAACAATTTATGTCTAAATTTAATAAAGATATCGAAGTGATTTCATTCTCAACTTATCTTGGCGATACACGTATTGTTGATAAAGAAGCGCCTAATCATGTGTTGACAACAGGTGTAAAAAAGAAATTGTACATGGGATCGACACATTCAAACTCAACAATGTGTCAACGAATCTCTGCTTTAGCTGAGCAATTGAAGATTCAATTAGAAGTCGTTGAATCGCCACTGCATGCTGAAACGCGAAACAGTTCGCTTTATGTGCACCCACCACTATTTATGAATGACTTTTCATTGAAAGCCATTTTCGAAGGAACAGATGTACCGGTTTATGTGTATAAGTTATTTCCTGAAGGACCGATAACGATGACACTAATCCGTGAAATGCGTTTAATGTGGAAGGAAATGATGGTTATTTTACAAGCATTTAGAGTGCCGTCAGTCAACCTGCTTCAATTTATGGTGAAGGAAAATTATCCAGTACGTCCTGAAACTTTGGATGAAGGTGATATTGAGCATTTCGAAATCTTGCCAGATATCTTACAAGAATATCTGCTTTATGTAAGATATACCGCAATCCTCATTGATCCATTTTCACAGCCAGACGAAAACGGACATTACTTTGATTTTTCAGCTGTACCATTTAAGCAAGTCTATAAAAATGAACAGGATGTTGTTCAAATTCCAAGAATGCCAAGTGAAGATTATTACAGAACGGCGATGATTCAGCATATTGGGAAAATGCTAGGTATCAAAACGCCAATGATTGATCAGTTCCTAACTCGCTATGAAGCAAGTTGCCAGGCGTACAAGGATATGCATCAAGATCAACACTTATCTTCTCAATTTAATACAAATCTATTTGAAGGAGATAAAGCACTCGTCACAAAATTTTTGGAAATCAATAGAACGCTTTCATAATAAGGGTTTGAAGTTTTATAATAGAAAAAAATTATTGAATTATGTTTGACATTTACATAAAAATAAGCAAATAATTGAGAAAAATAATCATTACGATTTGATTAAGTAATGCAACTTATCAATTTAGAAAGAGGAAAAGCAAATGAGAAAACTAACTAAAATGAGTGCAATGTTACTTGCATCAGGGCTAATTTTAACTGGTTGTGGCGGTAATAAAGGTTTAGAGGAGAAAAAAGAAAACAAGCAATTAACGTATACGACGGTTAAAGATATCGGTGATATGAATCCGCATGTTTACGGTGGATCAATGTCTGCTGAAAGTATGATATACGAGCCGCTTGTACGTAACACGAAAGATGGTATTAAGCCTTTACTAGCTAAAAAGTGGGATGTGTCTGAAGATGGGAAGACATACACGTTCCATTTGAGAGATGACGTTAAATTCCATGATGGTACGCCATTTGATGCTGACGCAGTTAAGAAAAATATTGACGCAGTTCAAGAAAACAAAAAATTGCATTCTTGGTTAAAGATTTCGACATTAATTGACAATGTTAAAGTTAAAGATAAGTACACGGTTGAATTGAATTTGAAAGAAGCATATCAACCTGCATTGGCTGAATTAGCGATGCCTCGTCCATATGTATTTGTGTCTCCAAAAGACTTTAAAAACGGTACAACAAAAGATGGCGTTAAAAAGTTCGATGGTACTGGTCCATTTAAATTAGGTGAACACAAAAAAGATGAGTCTGCAGACTTTAACAAAAATGATCAATACTGGGGCGAAAAGTCTAAACTTAACAAAGTACAAGCAAAAGTAATGCCTGCTGGTGAAACAGCATTCCTATCAATGAAAAAAGGTGAAACGAACTTTGCCTTCACAGATGATAGAGGTACAGATAGCTTAGACAAAGACTCTTTAAAACAATTGAAAGATACAGGTGACTATCAAGTTAAGCGTAGTCAACCTATGAATACGAAAATGTTAGTTGTCAATTCTGGTAAAAAAGATAACGCTGTGAGTGACAAAACAGTCAGACAAGCGATTGGTCATATGGTAAACAGAGATAAAATTGCCAAAGAAATTTTAGATGGTCAAGAAAAACCAGCAACTCAATTATTTGCGAAAAATGTAACAGACATTAATTTCGATATGCCAACACGTAAGTATGACCTTAAAAAAGCAGAATCATTATTAGATGAAGCTGGTTGGAAGAAAGGTAAAGACAGCGATGTTCGTCAAAAAGATGGTAAAAACCTTGAAATGGCAATGTACTATGACAAAGGTTCTTCAAGTCAAAAAGAACAAGCAGAATACTTACAAGCAGAATTTAAGAAAATGGGTATTAAGTTAAACATCAATGGCGAAACATCAGATAAAATTGCTGAACGTCGTACTTCTGGTGATTATGACTTAATGTTCAACCAAACTTGGGGATTATTGTACGATCCACAAAGTACTATTGCAGCATTTAAAGCGAAAAATGGTTATGAAAGTGCAACATCAGGCATTGAGAACAAAGATAAAATATACAACAGCATTGATGACGCATTTAAAATCCAAAACGGTAAAGAGCGTTCAGACGCTTATAAAAACATTTTGAAACAAATTGATGATGAAGGTATCTTTATCCCTATTTCACACGGTAGTATGACAGTTGTTGCACCAAAAGATTTAGAAAAAGTATCATTCACACAATCACAGTATGAATTACCATTCAATGAAATGCAGTATAAATAAAGGAGCAATTAGATGTTCAAATTTATCTTAAAACGTATTGCGCTCATGTTTCCATTGATGATTGTAGTAAGTTTTATGACATTTCTATTGACGTATATTACAAATGAAAATCCAGCTGTGACAATTTTACATGCACAAGGGACGCCAAATGTAACACCAGAGTTGATTGCAGAAACGAATGAGAAGTACGGTTTCAATGATCCATTATTAATTCAATATAAAAATTGGTTACTTGAAGCGATGCAATTTAATTTTGGTACAAGCTACATTACAGGTGACCCAGTTGCTGAACGTATTGGTCCAGCATTTATGAATACATTGAAATTAACAATAATTTCAAGTGTTATGGTGATGATTACATCAATTATTTTAGGTGTAGTTAGTGCATTAAAAAGAGGAAAGTTCACTGATCGTGCGATACGTTCAGTGGCTTTCTTTCTAACTGCATTACCATCATATTGGATAGCTTCAATACTTATTATTTACGTTTCAGTGAAGTTAAACATATTGCCGACTTCTGGATTAACAGGTCCAGAAAGTTACATATTGCCAGTGATCGTTATTACGATTGCCTATGCTGGTATTTACTTTAGAAATGTTAGACGCTCGATGGTGGAACAATTAAATGAAGATTATGTACTTTATTTAAGAGCAAGCGGTGTGAAATCTATCACATTAATGTTGCATGTGTTGCGTAATGCTTTACAAGTTGCGGTATCAATCTTTTGTATGTCTATACCAATGATAATGGGTGGACTAGTTGTTATCGAGTATATCTTTGCATGGCCTGGACTAGGTCAATTAAGTTTAAAAGCAATACTTGAACACGATTTTCCAGTCATTCAAGCATATGTATTAATTGTAGCGGTATTATTTATTGTATTTAATACATTAGCAGATATCATTAATGCGCTATTAAATCCAAGATTAAGGGAGGGCGCACGATGATAATTTTAAAACGATTATTACAAGATAAAGGTGCAGTAATTGCTTTAGGCATTATTGTATTATATGTCTTTTTAGGATTAGCAGCACCACTTGTGACATTTTATGATCCTAACCATATCGATACAGCAAACAAATTTGCTGGCATGAGTTTTCAACATCTACTAGGTACTGACCATTTAGGTAGAGATATTTTAACTAGGTTAATTTATGCGATTAGACCAAGTTTGTTATATGTCTTTGTTGCGCTATTTGTTTCTGTACTTATTGGATCTATTTTAGGATTCTTATCAGGATATTTCCAAGGGTTTGTTGACGCCTTAATCATGCGTGCGTGTGATGTTATGTTGGCATTCCCAAGTTATGTTGTAACGTTAGCATTAATTGCATTGTTTGGAATGGGTGCCGAAAATATTATCATGGCATTTATTTTGACGCGTTGGGCATGGTTCTGTCGTGTTATACGTACAAGTGTTATGCAGTACACTGCTTCTGACCATGTAAGATTTGCTAAAACAATCGGTATGAATGATATGAAAATTATTCACAAACATATTATGCCATTAACATTAGCAGATATTGCTATCATCTCTAGTAGCTCGATGTGTTCAATGATCTTGCAAATATCTGGCTTTTCATTTTTAGGATTAGGTGTCAAAGCGCCTACTGCAGAGTGGGGCATGATGCTTAACGAAGCTAGAAAAGTGATGTTTACACATCCTGAAATGATGTTTGCGCCAGGTATTGCCATAGTGATTATAGTGATGGCATTTAACTTCTTATCCGATGCTTTACAAATTGCTATTGATCCCCGCATCTCTTCTAAAGATAAACTTCGTTCTGTGAAAAAAGGAGTGGTGCAATCATGACATTGTTAACAGTTAAACATTTGACGATTACAGATACCTGGACAGATCAACCACTCGTGAGTGATGTGAATTTTACATTAACTAAGGGTGAAACTTTAGGCGTTATTGGAGAAAGTGGTAGTGGTAAATCAATCACTTGTAAATCGATTATTGGTTTGAATCCCGAACGACTCGGGGTGACAGGTGAAATTATCTTTGATGGTACATCAATGTTGTCATTATCTGAATCGCAATTGAAAAAGTACCGTGGTAAAGACATTGCGATGGTCATGCAACAAGGTAGTCGTGCCTTTGACCCATCAACTACTGTCGGTAAACAAATGTTTGAGACTATGAAAGTACATACGTCAATGTCTACACAAGAAATTGAAAAGACATTGATTGAATATATGGATTATTTAAGTTTGAAAGATCCTAAACGTATATTAAAATCATACCCTTACATGTTATCAGGAGGAATGTTACAGCGATTGATGATTGCTTTAGCGTTAGCTTTGAAACCAAAGTTAATCATTGCTGATGAGCCGACAACGGCTTTAGATACAATTACACAATATGATGTACTGGAAGCATTTATAGATATTAAAAAACACTTTGACTGTGCGATGATTTTCATTTCACATGATTTAACGGTTATTAACAAGATTGCAGACCGTGTTGTTGTGATGAAAAATGGTCAGCTTATTGAACAAGGGACACGTGAATCAGTCTTGCATCATCCAGAACATGTTTATACGAAGTATTTATTATCAACGAAGAAGAAGATTAATGATCATTTTAAACATGTGATGAGGGGTGATGTACATGATTAAAATTAAAGATGTTGAAAAGTCATATCAAAGCGCACATGTTTTTAAGCGTCGTCGAACACCTATCGTGAAAGGTGTGTCATTTGAGTGTCCAATCGGTGCGACGATTGCGATTATCGGAGAAAGTGGTAGCGGTAAATCGACGTTGAGTCGTATGATATTAGGTATTGAGAAACCGGATAAAGGTTGTGTAACCTTAAATGATCAACCGATGCATAAGAAGAAAGTGAGACGTCATCAAATTGGTGCTGTATTTCAAGATTATACGTCATCATTACATCCATTTCAGACTGTTAGAGAAATCTTATTTGAAGTGATGTGTCAATGTGATGGACAACCTAAAGAAGTTATGGAAGTCCAAGCAATTACATTGTTGGAAGAAGTCGGTCTATCTAAGGCATACATGGATAAATATCCTAATATGTTATCAGGTGGAGAGGCGCAACGTGTTGCGATTGCGCGTGCAATATGTATTAACCCTAAATATATTTTGTTTGATGAAGCCATTGGTTCACTCGACATGTCAATTCAAACACAAATATTAGATTTATTGATTCATTTACGTGAAACGCGTCAGTTGAGTTATATTTTTATCACACATGATATTCAAGCTGCCACGTATTTATGTGATCAATTAATTATTTTTAAAAACGGAAAAATAGAAGAACAAATTCCGACAAGCGCATTGCATAAAAGTGACAATGCTTATACAAGAGAATTAATAGAAAAACAACTATCATTCTAAGGAGTGAGATAATGAAAGGTGCAATGGCTTGGCCCTTTTTGAGATTATATATATTAACATTGATGTTCTTTAGTGCCAATGCAATCTTAAACGTGTTTATACCTTTACGAGGGCATGATTTAGGCGCAACGAATACGGTTATCGGTATCGTTATGGGGGCATACATGTTAACAGCAATGGTATTTCGACCATGGGCAGGACAAATTATTGCTCGTGTCGGTCCCATTAAAGTATTAAGAATTATTTTGATTATCAATGCCATAGCTTTAATTATTTATGGTTTTACTGGCTTAGAAGGTTATTTCGTAGCACGTGTTATGCAAGGTGTGTGTACGGCATTCTTTTCTATGTCTTTACAGCTAGGTATTATTGATGCATTACCAGAGGAACATCGTTCTGAAGGTGTATCATTGTACTCGCTATTTTCAACGATTCCAAACTTAATCGGACCATTAGTTGCCGTAGGTATTTGGAATGCAAATAATATTTCACTATTTGCAATTGTCATTATCTTTATCGCATTAACAACAACATTCTTTGGCTATCGCGTGACCTTTGCTGAACAGGAACCCGATACGTCAGATAAGATTGAAAAAATGCCGTTTAACGCTGTAACTGTTTTTGCGCAATTTTTCAAAAATAAAGAGTTGTTGAACAGTGGTATTATCATGATTGTTGCATCGATTGTATTTGGTGCAGTTAGTACATTTGTACCGTTATACACAGTGAGTTTAGGATTCGCGAATGCGGGAATCTTTTTGACAATACAGGCCATCGCAGTTGTTGCGGCAAGATTTTACTTAAGGAAATACATTCCGTCAGATGGTATGTGGCATCCTAAATATATGGTATCTGTACTATCATTATTAGTAATCGCGTCATTTGTAGTGGCATTTGGTCCGCAAGTAGGTGCAATTATTTTCTATGGTAGTGCGATATTAATAGGAATGACGCAAGCAATGGTGTACCCAACATTAACATCATACTTAAGCTTCGTCTTACCAAAAGTAGGTCGTAATATGTTGTTAGGTTTATTTATTGCCTGTGCAGACTTAGGTATATCGTTAGGTGGCGCATTGATGGGACCTATTTCCGATTTAGTAGGATTTAAATGGATGTATCTAATTTGTGGTATGTTAGTCATTGTAATAATGATTATGAGTTTCTTGAAAAAGCCAACACCACGTCCAGCGAGTAGTCTTTAATGAAGTGAATTAAAGCATATTAAGTTAATGAATATTTAAATTTTAAAAGGTATATTGAGCATGGCGATTCATGTGCTTCATGCTAGGACATGAAACATTCTATATGGCTCGTTTTTAGAACGACAGTATATCTAAATAAAGCACGCTTAAAAGTGAGTTTTGATACTGACTTTTAAGTGTGCTTTTTGATGTGTATGGATAATGGATAATACTCTGAAAAATTTTACATGAAAATATGCAAAACGAGTATAACTGCTAATTGATAGAAATAGCTCACCATAAAATTACGGTATGATTTTAAATATAAGTAAGTCGCACTACCTGCTAGTATCAATGCTGGAATGAATTCCCACCATGTATTAATGTATGGATAGTAGAACAGAGTTTCAAGGATAATGGACAATACTATTGTAATCTTTAAAGGTATTAATCTGCTTAATTCTTGAATTAAAATATGACGGAAAATAAGTTGACAAATCAAAGTATTTAATATAATGGTTAACGAAAATATAGCTATTAAACTGATGGAACCATACCCTTTAATGAGCGGGTAAATGTCAAAGACAGTAAAGGAATCTACATTTAGTGCGAAAATATTGAAATGATTTAAAAGTAAAAAGAGTACGACACTTAGTGTAAATGATATAAGAATATGCCATTTATATTTAGCACTAGCAACGATTTGCGAACGTATCATTGGAATAAACGCATCTTCATGCATCAGACGAAAAATAGCTAGTGAAATAATAACTGCGAGTAAATAGCTAATGTTCATTGAAATAGGAAAAGAGAAACCCCACGGAGCTTGTTGAGTGAATACAGCTACTAACCCAAAAGTTAAAAAGACGATAATGATCGGCAAGATGTTAACCAAAAATATGTAAAGGAAAATAAATCCAATATCACGTTTGAAAAAACGCGATTGTTCGGTAGCGTATTCTTCTTCTATGTAATGTTTATTTGTATTTGACATAGTATACCTCTTAAATAGTTGTATTATATAGATACTTTAGCACATATTACTTTGTATTGTATGTTTTATACATTAAAATTTAAAATGAAAAACATATCATAAAATTGTTTTATAAAATGAAGCGCTTCCATTGTGTTTTGTTTTGTAAGGTGTATCATAAATATTGAATTGAAATTTTGGGGGGAGGTATTGTAATGACGTTTCTTACAGTCATGCAATTTATAGTTAACATTATCGTTGTAGGATTCATGCTTACGGTTATTGTTATCGGGCTTATTTGGTTAATTAAAGATAAAAGACAATCACAACATAGTGTATTAAGGAATTATCCTTTACTAGCACATATTAGATATATTTCAGAAAAAATGGGACCGGAATTACGTCAGTATTTATTTTCTGGGGATAATGAAGGGAAACCTTTTTCACGTAATGATTATAAAAATATCGTTTTGGCTGGAAAATATAACTCTCGTATGACCAGCTTCGGTACTACTAAAGATTATCAAGACGGCTTTTACATACAGAACACAATGTTTCCGATGCAACGTAATGAGATTTCAGTAGATAATACAACATTGTTATCAACATTCATTTATAAAATCGCGAATGAGCGTTTATTTAGTCGTGAAGAATATCGTGTGCCGACAAAGATTGATCCGTATTACTTAAGTGATGACCATGCAATAAAATTAGGTGAACATTTAAAACATCCATTTATTTTAAAACGTATCGTAGGACAATCTGGTATGAGTTATGGCGCTTTAGGAAAAAATGCCATTACAGCTTTATCTAAAGGTCTAGCTAAAGCGGGCACTTGGATGAATACAGGTGAAGGTGGCTTATCAGAATATCATTTAAAAGGTAATGGGGATATCATTTTCCAAATTGGTCCCGGTTTATTTGGTGTTCGTGATAAAGAAGGTAATTTTAGTGAAGGTTTATTTAAAGAGGTTGCACAGTTATCTAACGTACGCGCATTTGAGCTGAAGTTGGCACAAGGTGCTAAGACTCGTGGTGGTCATATGGAAGCTGAAAAGGTAAACGAAGAAATTGCTAAAATCCGAAATGTTGAACCTTATAAAACAATCAATTCACCTAACCGTTACGAATTTATTCATAATGCTGAAGATTTGATTCGTTTCGTCGATCAGTTGCAGCAATTAGGTCAAAAACCAGTAGGATTCAAAATTGTAGTAAGCAAAGTTTCAGAAATTGAAACACTTGTACGTACGATGGTGGAACTAGATAAGTATCCAAGCTTTATTACGATTGATGGTGGTGAAGGTGGTACTGGTGCAACATTCCAAGAATTACAAGATGGTGTTGGCTTACCGCTATTTACAGCTCTACCTATTGTGTCTGGCATGTTAGAAAAATATGGTATTCGAGATAAAGTGAAATTGGCGGCATCTGGTAAGTTAGTGACACCAGATAAAATTGCGATTGCACTAGGTTTAGGTGCAGATTTTGTAAATATCGCACGTGGGATGATGATTAGTGTCGGTTGTATAATGAGTCAACAATGTCACATGAATACGTGTCCTGTAGGTGTTGCAACGACAGATGCGAAGAAAGAAAAAGCATTGATTGTTGGAGAAAAGCAATATCGTGTCACAAACTATGTAACAAGTTTGCATGAAGGCTTATTCAATATTGCAGCAGCTGTTGGCGTATCCAGTCCTACAGAAATTACTGCTGATCATATTGTATATCGAAAAGTCGATGGTGAGTTACAAACGATACATGATTATAAATTAAAACTCATTAGTTAACTTAATTATTTCGGGAAATTGAAAGCAGCGGATTTTAGCGTTACTGCAAATAATTTTATATTAGTAGTGGATGCTGGTCACACAAGAACTTCAAATATTAAAGCCCTCAGAATATGAATTAAGGTTTGTAACCTTAGTCTTATCTGAGGGCATTTTTAAGTTATAAACTATTTGTCGTCCATTTTATCTTTTTCTTTTAAACCTCTGTGCTTTAATTGCTTTTCAAGTTTTTCAAAACTAATATCTTTATTTTCTTTAGTCGAAACACCAAGACGTTTATTTAATTTTTTCATGTCAACTTCTGTGTAATCTATGTCTAAGTGTTCAATTGCTTTTTTATCTTTATAGTCTACTTTGTATTTTACGCCTTTAAGGTCTTTGAAAATACTTTCAGATTTGGCGAATAACTTTTTGGCTTCGTCTTTATCCATACCTAGATCGTCATATTTAATTGTGTTGATTGTAGACTGTTTTAAAACTTTATCATCTTTATATGTGATAGAAGTTAGTACATGTTTACCACTAACATCACCTTCATATGTTTTGGTTTGTTCTTTACCACAAGCTGATAATGCAATGATACAAACTAATGCTACTACAATTAATGAACATAATTTTTTCAAAGTCAGTCGCCTTCTTTCGATATTTGTATTATAAAGAAATTATAACATTTACTAAAAAATGATGTTATTCAAAAATTTAAATTTTGTCATTTTTTTTGAAGATATGAGTTTTTTTAAGCGGATTCCTCACAAAATTTTAAAAATATTTAAGCCTGAAAATGATAAAGCGGTAGGGAACGTAGTGTGTTCCACTGCTGATTTCTTTTTGAGCATTATAGGCGGTATGTTGGAAGAAAAGAACAAAAGTTTGTGAACGATAGCATATAGGTATTAAGAATACGATGAACTCGTTGGTAATATTGACGTACTCAAGTGCGTACGCTATAATTAGCGTAACAGAAAACAAAGGAGGGTTTATATGATTATCACTAGCCCTACAGAAGCGAGAAAAGATTTTTATCAATTACTAAAAAATGTTAATAATAATCACGAACCAATTTATATTAGTGGCAATAATGCCGAAAATAATGCTGTGATTATAGGTTTAGAAGATTGGAAAAGTATACAAGAGACAATATATCTTGAATCTACTGGTACAATGGACAAAGTAAGAGAAAGAGAAAAAGATAATAGTGGTACAACAAATATAGATGATATTGATTGGGATAATCTTTAATGAGCAATTACACGGTTAAGATTAAAAATTCAGCGAAATCAGATTTAAAGAAAATAAAACATTCTTATTTAAAGAAGTCATTTTTAGAAATTGTTGAGACTTTAAAAAATGATCCGTATAAAATAACACAATCTTTTGAAAAATTAGAGCCTAAATATTTAGAGCGATATTCAAGAAGAATTAACCATCAGCACAGGGTCGTCTATACCGTAGATGATCGAAATAAAGAAGTATTAATACTATCGGCATGGTCACATTATGATTAATGAATATTCAATATCTGAATAACTTTAATGATAAGTTAATTAAAGAAACTAGTATTTAAGTGTAGGGAAAATAGCGACGTTAATGCGTTGTTATCTCTACACTTTTTAATTTTATAATAGCGCAAGACTAAACAGATTGAAATTAGTAACAATAAAAGAATAACGTATTATAATAAGGAATTTTAAATTGTGACTTTTTCGGAATATTAAATTTTAGAAATATGAGGTTTTTAAGCGGATTCCTCACAAAATTTTAAAAATATTTAAGCCTGAAAATGATAAAGCGGTAGGGAACGTTTTTCTGAAAGTTAGTGATACAATAGTTTTAAGTTGAAATACAGGAGGATGAATAACATGAATCAGTCAGTCAAATTACTTAAACATTTAACAGATGTAAACGGCATTGCTGGTTATGAAATGCAAGTTAAAGAAGCAATGCGTAACTATATAGAGCCTGTCAGTGATCAAATTATTGAAGATAACTTGGGTGGCATTTTTGGAAAGAAAAATGCTGAGAATGGTCAATACTCAATTATGATTTCTGGTCATATGGATGAAGTTGGTTTTATGGTAACAAAGATTGATAAACATGGTTTTATTTCATTTACGCCAGTTGGTGGATGGTGGAATCAAGTCATGCTATCTCAAAAAGTAACGATTACAACAGATTCGGGCAAAGAAATTAGAGGTATCATCGGTTCTAAACCGCCACATGTCTTAACGCCTGAAGAACGTAAAAAGCCAATGGAAATCAAAAATATGTTTATAGATATTGGTGTTAGTAGCAAGGAAGAAGCTGAAGAAGCTGGCGTTGAAGTAGGCAATATGGTTACGCCATATAGTGAATTTGAAGTGCTTGCAAATGATAAATATTTAACTGCGAAAGCATTTGATAATCGCTATGGCTGTGCATTAGCTATTGAGGTATTAAAACGTTTAAAAGATGAAAATATTGGCATTAACTTATACAGTGGTGCCACAGTGCAAGAAGAAGTTGGTTTGCGTGGTGCGAAAGTGGCAGCGAATACGATTAAACCAGACTTGGCGATAGCTGTCGATGTAGGTATTGCTTATGATACCCCAGGTATGTCAGGTCAAACGAGCGATAGTAAACTAGGCGGTGGTCCAGTTGTCATTATGATGGATGCTACAAGTATTGCTCACCAAGGTTTGCGAAAGCATATTAAAGATGTAGCTAAGGAACATAACATCGAAGTACAATGGGATACGACACCAGGTGGAGGTACAGATGCGGGAAGTATTCATGTCGCAAATGAAGGTATTCCAACGATGACAATCGGTGTTACGCTGCGATACATGCATTCTAATGTTTCAGTGCTCAATGTAGATGATTATGAAAACTCTATCCGTCTTGTTACTGAAATTGTCCGTTCATTGAATGATGAAAGTTATAAAAATATCATGTGGTAATCAAATCCATAAATAATAAAGAATCCTTTTAATATGGTAGGTTGTTAAACAATTGTCTAATTTTAATTCTTAGTCATTAGACAGTATCCATGTTAATAGGATTTTTTGTTTTTAATTTAAATGCTGAAAATCAATTATGCCTAAATTTTGATATTACAAGAAAATGATTTTTTCTTAAATGTAATTGCACTAAAAACCAAAAAAACGGGAATAATATACCTGATATATTACATGAGGAGCGGTGCAAATGTTGTTAGAAATTAAAGATTTAGTGTATAAAGCGAGCGATAGAATCATACTAGATCATATCAGTCTAAAAGTAGATAAAGGCGAGAGTATTGCCATTATAGGTCCATCAGGTAGTGGTAAAAGTACATTTCAAAAGCAAATATGTAATTTGTTTAGTCCAACTAGTGGAGAACTTTATTTTAAAGGTAAACCCTATAATGATTATGACCCGGAAGAATTGCGTCAACGAATCAGTTATTTGATGCAGCAAAGTGACTTGTTTGGTGAAACGATTGAAGATAACATGATATTCCCATCACTTGCACGTAATGATAAATTTGATAGAAAACGTGCAAAGCAATTAATTAAAGATGTCGGTTTGGGACATTATCAATTAAGTTCGGAAGTGGAAAATATGTCGGGTGGTGAGCGGCAAAGAATTGCTATAGCGCGCCAACTGATGTATACACCGGATATTCTTTTATTAGATGAATCGACCAGTGCATTAGACGTTAATAATAAAGAAAAGATAGAAAATATCATTTTTAAATTAGCAGATCAAGGCGTGGCAATTATGTGGATTACCCACAGCGATGACCAAAGTATGCGACACTTTCAAAAGCGTATAACAATTGTTGATGGTCAAATTTCTAATACAGAGGAGTTGAATCAACATGAGTAATACGGCACTTGGATTGACGGCATTGCTTTTAGTCATTCCGATTATCATTTCATATAAAGAAGGTTTACATATTATTAAAGATTTAATTGTTGCGACATTACGAGCAGTTGTGCAATTAATCATTTTGGGATTTTTGCTGCATTATATTTTTAAAATAAACGATAAATGGCTGCTTATTTTATGTGTATTGGTCATTATTATTAATGCATCATGGAATACAATTAGTCGAGCATCACCAGTGATGCATCATGTGTTTTGGATATCATTTCTAGCTATCTTCATTGGAACGGCATTACCGCTTGCAGGTACTATTGCGACAGGGGCCATTCAATTTACCGCAAATGAAGTTATACCTATCGGCGGCATGCTTGCAAATAATGGCTTGATTGCAATTAATTTAGCTTACCAGAATTTAGATCGTGCATTCGTACAAGATGGTACTAATATTGAATCTAAATTATCACTTGCAGCTACACCTAAATTGGCTTCTAAAGGTGCAATACGTGAAAGTATTCGTTTAGCTATAGTGCCAACTATTGATTCGGTTAAAACATATGGGCTTGTGTCGATTCCTGGTATGATGACAGGCTTAATTATTGGTGGCGTACCACCTTTACAAGCGATTAAATTTCAATTGTTAGTCGTGTTTATTCATACAACTGCGACCATTATGTCTGCTTTGATTGCGACATATTTAAGCTATGGTCAATTTTTCAATGCAAGACATCAATTAGTAGCACGAAATACTGATGTTAAGAGTGAATCATGATAGATTTTACTGCATCAGATTTAGGCATTAGTTTTAATTGGAAATGAAGTGACGCGCACATATAGTATCGCTATTCATTAGCGCAGCGAAAATATTCATAAAGGCACGCATACTTTGTAGTCAGTTATCTGTTCTGACATATAAAGCGTGCGTGCTTTTTTGGAGTTATTGTTGAAACTGAAGTAATTATACATAATTATTAAATGACATACTTGTGTTAATTTTTCAAATACTGAAAAACAATTTCAATAATTTTCCAATTAAGCACAGAAAATTAAAGCAAAATATTATATAATAGAACGGTTATATATAAAATTGTGTTGCACACATTTTTTAATAAATCGTTATTCTAAGGGAAATGAATATCGGAAATTTTGTTTGAAAGGAGTTTTAAATTGTCAATCATGCGACTATTTACATTCATTTTAAGTATTTTTATCGTAGGAATGGTTGAAATGATGGTTGCAGGAATTATGAACTTGATGAGTCAGGACTTACATGTATCAGAAGCTGTCGTTGGTCAATTAGTGACAATGTACGCTTTAACATTTGCGATATGTGGACCTATTCTGGTTAAATTAACGAACCGTTTTTCATCAAGGCCTGTATTATTATGGACATTACTTATATTTATCATTGGTAATGGCATTATTGCTGTAGCGCCAAATTTTTCAATATTAGTAGTTGGTAGAATTATCTCATCTGCAGCAGCAGCACTAATTATCGTAAAAGTATTAGCTATTACAGCGATGTTATCAGCACCTAAAAATCGTGGTAAAATGATTGGACTTGTCTATACAGGGTTTAGTGGTGCTAATGTTTTTGGTGTACCAATTGGAACGGTTATCGGCGATTTAGTAGGTTGGCGCTATACATTTCTATTCTTAATTATTGTGAGTATTATTGTTGGCTTCTTGATGATGATCTATTTACCGAAGGATCAGGAAATACAACGAGGCCCTGTGAATCATGAGACACCATCTCATGAAAATCATGTTACTTCGAAAATATTAAGACCTGCTGAAGTAGCAAAATATTTAATTATTACGTTTTTAGTATTGATTGCAAACTCAGTGACATTCGTCTTTATAAATCCACTTATTTTATCTAATGGTCATGATATGTCATTCGTTTCATTAGCACTTCTAGTAAATGGAATCGCTGGCGTTATTGGAACATCATTAGGTGGTATATTCTCCGATAAAATTACAAGTAAGCGTTGGTTAATGATTTCTGTTTCTATTTTTATCGTCATGATGTTACTTATGAATTTAATCTTACCTGGTTCAGGTCTATTGTTAGCAGGACTATTTATTTGGAATATCATGCAATGGAGTACTAATCCAGCAGTGCAAAGCGGTGTGATTCAACATGTTGAAGGCGACACAAGCCAAGTAATGAGTTGGAACATGTCTAGTTTAAACGCTGGTATTGGTGTTGGAGGCATTATTGGAGGCTTGGTCATGACACATGTTTCTGTTCAAGCTATCACATATACGAGTGCCATCATTGGCGCATTAGGATTAATCGTTGTTTTCACATTGAAAAATAATCATTATGCTAAAACATTTAAATCATCATAATTCTCATATGAAAAGCACGCCTGCTATCAAATTCAGGTGTGCTTTTTTAGATGCGATAACGTTATTGATATGTGCGATAATAGCGACGTTCATTATGATACATCGGCCAAGGCATTTTACCGCTTTTAGCAAAATTAGCTAAATCATTTTGCATTTGTCGACTTAAAAATTTAAGGTGAGCAGTTGTTGGATATTGATGTGCTGCTAATATTTGTAAGTTTCCGAACCAAAATACCATATCTAGAATATGGTAAGCACTGCGATAGTGTGCGCTAGAAGTATCATGCCATGCAAATTCAGCAAGCCATAGTTGTGCGTTTGAATCTTGTATATTGAGTTGTTGTAAAAATTGCTTCATCGGCTGTTTGAAATAACAATGTGTAATCGCTAAAGATTGTTGCTTCGCCGTCTGAACATCTTCGTATTTTAAAGGAATATCATTTAATTCCATAATGTCGATAAAGCGTTGCGGCGATAATTTTTTCTGTTCACTAGTAATATAAATATCGCCTTCATCTTTTGTATAACATGCAAAAATTGGTTTCGTTGTTGGATAATTATTTTGTATATAATCTGTTTTAATAGGCGCATATATTAAATCAAGCCCTTTAGAAGGTCCTCGAGATTGTTTTAGCTTCGCCATCAGCATAAGAATATCATTTGTCGATAATGATGTAACATCATCTGTATCTAAATAATCGAGCATCATTTTTTGGAAATGTTGTGCTTTATTGCGTGCACTCTCAAGGGTGTCTAATCGTAGTGCGCCACTTAGTAGAACGACTTTATGGAAGTATGGCTCAATGTCAGGTATTTTAAGTAAAGTCAAAATGCTCATACTGCCTGCAGACTGACCCATTAAAGTAATGTTATTAGCGTCGCCACCGAAGGATTCAATAAATTGATGCACCCATTTTATGACATTGATTTGATCTGAAAGGCCATTATTGGAATGAAAATCTTTATTAAAATATGACCAGTCTAAATATCCTAATGCGCCTAAACGATAATTGCATGTAATAACGATAATGTCGTTATTTTGTACTAAATGTGCCGGTTGATAGAGTTCGGCTGTACCATGACCATTTTCAAAACTACCACCATAAAAATAAATGATGACAGGTTTCTTCGTCTGATCATTATGTTGTTTCCAAATATTTAGATATAAACAGTCTTCATGTTCAGTAAAAGTTGTAGATTGTGAGGAGAAAAAATCTTCTAATTTGTTGTCTGGTTGCGGTGGGATGGGTTGTATTTCAGTTGCATCAATTGGCTCTGACCATTGTGTTTTTAACGTAGAATGTTTAAAGCGATTGTCATGAACTGGTGGTTCTGCATAAGGAATGCCTAAGAAGATATCTAAACCATCTTGTGTAATACCATGAATTTGACCACCTGTAGTATTAATCTTCATATTTATTAACCTCCTTTATCATCCCCAATTTAATCATACCACGGTCTATAGATGATAGGTGACAAGTATAACAAGACAATTTTGTGACTGAATCAGACGAGCTTGATATCTGTTTTAACTCAAACCATTTTCAGCATTATATGATGTACTTCTACGGGAGTGGGACAGAAATGATAAAGAGCCACAAATGATTTATTATGTAGTGGTTCTTATACATTAGCCACAGCTAATGTGTACTTAAAAATATGAATACATGAGTAAAACTCATGCATAAGAAATACTAATTTCTATAGAAAAAGTATTTCTTTATCGTCGTCCCACCCCAACTTGCATTGCCTGTAGAATTTCTTTTCGAAATTCTCTGTGTTGGGGCCCCTGACTAGAATTGAAAAAAGCTTGTTACAAGCGCATTTTCGTTCAGTCAACTACTGCCAATATAACTTCGTAGAGCATAGAACATTGATTTATGTCCCAGCCTGATCATCATCTTGTTATGTTAGTTATTTATAACCGATTTTCAAAATAAAAAACCAACCAAGATGTTGAAATCAATGGTTGGTTAATGTGTGTGTGTTGAAATCATATATGGCACTGTATTTTAAAATATTTAATGAGATGACTTTGATTCATTATTTAGTGACTCACGCATCTTCGTATTGATTCGTGTTGCGCGACGGAAATAGACGCTTTCAAATGAACTCGTTGTACCGATGTAATAGAAGATAAGTGCCACAATAATAATAACGATAAAGTCAAATGGATAGTGAATCATATTTAAGCCTTTAAATTCTTTGCTTCCTATAAATGACAGTATTGATAGCACGATTAAATATACAATAATCCATAAGCTACCACCAATTTGTTTCTTTGTATTACGCCAATTCATACGATATTCATAGAAGAAGTAGATTGGTAATCCAAGTATAATGATTAAAATAACTTCAGCCGTTGTTGGCCACATTGCCCAATATATAGCTAATGAAGCTAATACAAATGATAATGGTGACATTACTTTTAAAATTTTTGCTCTAAATGGACGAGTCATTGTTGGTCCCATTTTTCTTAATGCAATCACTGTCGTTGGGCCAGTTAAATAGGCTACTAAAGTTGCAGTAGAAATAACTGCTGCTAGCGTACCCCAATCTCTAAATAATGTAACCATAATCATACTAATGATGGCATTAAAGATGATTGCTACACGTGGGATATGATATTTTTCATTCATCTTCCCAAGAAATTTAGGGATATGTCCATTTTTCTCCATTGCTCGTAAAACTCGACCTGTAACGGCGACAAATGACACGCCAGTACCGAATGGTGATACAAAAGCTTCAATGTATAGTAAAATTGCGAGCCAATTAATTCCTAATAAGATAGCTAAATCAGCAAATGGTGAATTGAAGTTGATGCCATTCCATCCACTATGTTGTAACATTGATTGAGGCATAGAAGTGATAAACGTACTTTGTAAAATGATGTACAACACTGCACTGATTGACAGTGAGATAGCGATGCCTCTTGCGATATTTTTTTCAGGATTTTTAATTTCTGAACCCATATTAATAATTGTCTGGAATGAATTGAATGAAAAAATAATCCCTGATGCTGTTGTTGCAGCAAAAATCGGTGCACTTCCGTAAGGCATAAATGTGCTTGCCGAATGGCCGTAATTTGAAGTGTCGAATCCTGATAGCATCAACATGATGATGGTTAACATGGGTACGCCTAATTTAAATACAGAAATTAAACTCGTAAATGATGTTAAAAGTTTTACGGACCAATAGTTTAATAATGAAAAAATAACAATGATGAGATATACAGCTAGCAATCCGTATGTGCTAATAGAGCCATTTTCCATTAAATATCTCATTGGTTTCGCCCAATGCCACGGCCAAGAACTCATATATTGAACAGCTGACACAGCTTCGATAGGTATTATTGTCACCAAAGACACCCAATTCGCCCAAGCAGCAATAAAGCCTAATAATGAGCCATGTGTATACTGGGCATAGTTACTCATGCCACCTGATTGAGGAAACATTGTGCCGATTTCAATGTAGTTATAGGCAATGGTTCCAATGACTAGGAATCCAAGAACCCATGATATGATTGCTGCTGGTCCAGCTATTGATGATGCTTCCCACGCACCAAATAGCCAACCAGATCCTATTAAAGAGCCTAACCCTAATAAGACTAATTGGGATAGATTGATTTTGTCGTTGTGCAATTGCTTGTCTTTATTCATAAATACTCCTTCGTTATTGCCAAAAATACAAAAAATAATATGCGACAATTATACGCTTATTATAATAATAGTCAAATGCATTTTTTGTAAGAACGCAAAAGCATTTGTAAAATTAGTTTTTTATAAAATTAGGATATATAATACAATGTGTATTGAAAAACAAAATGGAAGTGATGACTATGAGTGAGAAACAATCAAATGAACAAGTTGAAGCATTTTTAAATAAAGAGAGTCAATGGCAAGAAGAATATAAATATTTGAGAGCGTTAATCTTTAATGAAACAGAATTAGAGGAAGCGTATAAATGGATGCATCCTTGTTACACGTTGAATAATAAAAATGTAGTACTTATCCATGGCTTCAAAAATTATGTTGCACTATTATTTCATAAAGGTGCCATTTTGGAGGATAAATATCATACACTCATTCAACAGACTGAAAAGGTGCAAGCAGCTCGTCAGTTACGATTTGAAAATTTAACAGAGATTCAAGCACGTACCGAAGAAATTAAATATTATCTAGCCGAAGCAATTAAAGCTGAAAAAGTTGGTAAAAAAGTTGAAATGAAGAAAACAGAGGAATATGTTATTCCTAAAGAGTTAGAAGCTAAGTTCGAAGAAATGCCACAGTTAGAGTCTTCATTTTATAAATTAACGCCAGGCAGACAACATCAATATATATATCATATTGGACAAGCTAAACGCAGTGAAACAAGACAAAAGCGTGTTGAAAAGTATATTAACCAAATACTAGAAGGTAAAGGGATGCATGATAAGTAATTAATGAGTAAAGCATACCGGTTATACAACAACATACAAGATGACACGAAACAACCAATGGCTCATGCTGTTGGTTGTTTTTTTAGGTGTGTCTGTCATGGGCAACACTTTGACGTTGGAATTCCGTTACAGGCTTGGGAGTAGAAAATGTTAGCAAAAGGCAAGGGTGTCTACAATGAATGATGAAGATATTAAAATATAAGGATGACTTTGTGAGTGGCGGATGGGCGGTTGTCCGTCTGTAACAATGGATGCGTGTGCATTATTACAAAAATTCGACTTTTGTAATAATATTTCACATTTTCGACACTTTTTTGCTATAAAACAACCAATTGAGCGATAATAAATTCGCTTTTAAAAAATATGAGTTATCTATTTAGTTGCCAAAGATAAAATAATAATGTTTAATAACATCATATAGAGTATGTTAGTTTTAAATGTCGAATATACGAATGTGCAAACAAAGTAATCGGTAGAAATTCAACATACATAGCGCCGTTTACTGTTAAGTATTCACATTACAGATGAAAAATATAAAATTCTACATAATCAAGACCATGATGTGTACTTGTTTAACTTATGACTCTATTTGTTTAACAATTGCGATAATGGTCTTTTTATTTTATGCGTATCATTCGTCATATTTTTTATGAGGAAGGAGAAATGATTATGTTAAGTATTAAGCATTTAACGAAAATTTATTCTGGTAATAAAAAGGCAGTAGATGACATCTCTTTAGATATTCAATCTGGGGAATTTATCGCATTTATTGGAACCAGTGGAAGTGGCAAAACGACTGCTTTAAGAATGATAAACCGTATGATTGAAGCGACAGAAGGACAAATTGAAATTGATGGTAAAGATGTTCGGAGTATGAATCCTGTCGAATTGCGTAGAAATATTGGCTATGTTATTCAACAAATTGGCTTAATGCCTCATATGACGATTAAAGAGAATATTGTGTTGGTACCCAAATTGTTGAAATGGACTAAAGAGGAAAAGGATAAACGTGCAAAGGAATTAATTAAACTTGTGGATTTACCGGAGTCATTTTTAGAGCGTTATCCAGCAGAACTATCAGGTGGGCAACAACAACGTATCGGTGTTGTAAGAGCACTTGCGGCCGAACAAGATATTATTTTAATGGATGAACCTTTTGGTGCATTGGATCCTATTACGAGAGATACGTTACAAGATTTAGTTAAAACGTTACAACGAAAATTAGGCAAGACGTTTATCTTTGTAACACATGATATGGATGAAGCGATTAAATTAGCAGACAAAATTTGTATTATGTCAGAAGGTAAGGTGGTGCAATTTGATACGCCAGACAATATTTTAAGACATCCCGCAAATGATTTTGTACGTGATTTTATAGGACAAAATAGACTGATTCAAGACCGTCCCAATGACAAGACTGTAGAAGGTGTAATGATTAAACCAATCACGATACAAGCAGAAGCAACACTGAATGACGCCGTTCATATTATGAGACAAAAACGTGTTGATACTATTTTTGTAGTAGATAGTAATAACCATTTACTAGGTTTCTTAGACATTGAAGATATAAATCAGGGTATACGTGGACACAAAAGTTTACGAGACACCATGCAACAACATATTTATACCGTTCAAATTGATTCTAAATTACAAGATTCTGTACGTACGATTTTAAAAAGAAACGTTAGGAATGTACCTGTCGTAGATGATCAACAGCGTTTAGTAGGACTGATTACGCGTGCCAATGTTGTTGATATTGTATATGACACGATTTGGGGCGATAGTGAGGATACAGTGCAAACAGAACATGTGGGGGAAGACACTGCGTCCTCAAAAGTGCATGAGCAACACACTACTAATGTCAAAGTACGTGACATAGGAGATGATAAATCATGATTGAGTTCCTACATGAACATGGTGGACAGTTGATGTCGAAAACACTGGAACATTTCTATATTTCTATAGTGGCATTATTACTTGCCATCATTGTTGCAGTACCTATAGGCATTTTATTATCAAAAACAAAGCGAACTGCCAATATTGTATTAACTGTGGCAGGTGTCTTACAAACTATTCCAACACTAGCTGTACTTGCTATTATGATACCGATTTTTGGTGTTGGTAAAACGCCTGCAATTGTAGCGCTATTTATTTATGTATTATTACCTATTTTAAATAACACGGTACTCGGTGTTCAAAATATTGATAGCAACATTAAAGAAGCTGGAAAAAGTATGGGAATGACACAATTTCAATTGATGAAGGATGTTGAATTGCCGTTAGCATTGCCGCTTATCATTGGTGGCATTCGTTTGTCATCTGTGTATGTAATTAGTTGGGCTACACTTGCAAGTTATGTAGGTGCGGGTGGATTAGGTGATTTCATTTTCAATGGTTTAAATTTATATGATCCACTGATGATTGTAACTGCAACGGTACTCGTTACTGCACTAGCATTAGGTGTTGATGCCTTATTAGCTTTAGTTGAAAAATGGGTAGTTCCCAAAGGCTTAAAAGTATCTGGATAATTAGGAGGCTAAGATAATGAAGAAAATTAAATATATACTTGTCGTGTTTGTCTTATCGCTTACCGTATTATCTGGATGTAGTTTGCCCGGACTAGGTAGTAAGAGCACGAAAAATGATGTCAAAATTACAGCATTATCAACAAGCGAATCGCAAATTATTTCACATATGTTACGGTTGTTAATAGAGCATGATACACACGGTAAGATAAAGCCAACATTAGTAAATAATTTAGGGTCAAGTACGATTCAACATAATGCCTTAATTAATGGGGATGCTAATATATCAGGTGTTAGATATAATGGCACAGATTTAACGGGAGCTTTGAAGGAAGCACCAATTAAAAATCCTAAGAAAGCAATGATAGCAACACAACAAGGATTTAAAAAGAAATTTGATCAAACGTTTTTTGATTCGTATGGTTTTGCGAATACGTATGCATTCATGGTAACGAAGGAAACCGCTAAAAAATATCATTTAGAGACAGTTTCAGATTTAGCAAAGCATAGTAAAGATTTACGTTTAGGTATGGATAGTTCATGGATGAATCGTAAAGGCGATGGCTATGAAGGATTTAAAAAAGAGTATGGTTTTGACTTTGGTACAGTGAGACCAATGCAAATAGGTCTAGTCTACGACGCATTAAACTCAGAGAAGTTAGACGTTGCATTAGGTTATTCTACAGATGGTCGAATTGCGGCGTATGATTTGAAAGTACTTAAAGATGATAAACAATTTTTCCCACCTTATGCTGCGAGTGCTGTTGCAACAAATGAATTATTACGGCAACACCCAGAACTTAAAACGACGATTAATAAGTTGACAGGAAAGATTTCGACTTCAGAGATGCAACGCTTGAATTATGAAGCGGATGGTAAAGGTAAAGAACCTGCTGTCGTCGCAGAAGAATTTTTGAAAAAACACCACTATTTTGATAAACAGAAAGGTGGTCATAAGTAATGGAAGGTAATTTATTACAGCAATTATTCAATTATTATGTTACGAACTTTGGTTATCTATGGGATTTATTTTTCAAACACTTATTAATGTCTGTCTATGGTGTGCTGTTTGCAGCTTTAATTGGTATTCCATTGGGAATCTTGCTTGCAAGATACACAAAACTTTCTGGATTTGTAATTACAATTGCAAATATAATTCAAACAGTTCCAGTCATTGCAATGTTAGCTATTTTAATGTTAGTCATGGGCTTAGGTTCAGAAACAGTAGTTTTAACAGTGTTTTTATATGCGTTACTTCCAATTATAAAAAACACTTATACTGGTATAGCTAGTGTTGATGCGAATATTAAGGATGCTGGCAAAGGTATGGGAATGACACGCAATCAAGTGCTACGAATGATTGAATTACCGTTATCTGTTTCGGTTATTATCGGTGGCATTCGTATTGCCTTGGTTGTTGCGATAGGTGTTGTTGCCGTTGGATCATTTATAGGAGCACCTACGCTTGGTGACATTGTGATTCGTGGTACAAATGCGACGGATGGCACAACGTTTATTTTAGCAGGTGCGATTCCGATTGCTATCATTGCAATCGTCATTGATGTACTATTAAGATTTTTAGAAAAACGATTAGACCCAACAACACGACATCGTAAAAATCAATCTAATCATCGGCCGCAAAGTATTAATATGTAATAGTAGAAGATGTTTATAATTTAGCGATTTCGTTTCATGATTTATAAAAAATGAGGCTACTCAAGGAGCTCAAATAATCTTTGAGTAGCCTTTTTATAGGTTGTGTTTGTATGCGTTTACACTAAAATAGCAATTATTATCATGAAAGTTTTTGGATAAAAAGCGTTAATTATTGTAAAAATACTAAAAAATGAGATGTTTTATTTATAATTTTCTGCAAATTTATGATATTGTTTCTTAATATATCATATTAAAAATTTGTTTTTCTTAAACATAGGAGGCTTATCTAATTCATGGACACATCAAAACAATTTAGAGGTGACAACCGATTGCTTTTGGGTATCGTTTTAGGGGTTATTACCTTTTGGCTATTCGCGCAGTCACTTGTTAATCTTGTTGTCCCATTACAATCAACATATAGTAGTGACGTTGGAACGATAAATATCGCTGTTAGCTTATCTGCCTTATTTGCTGGTTTGTTTATCGTAGGTGCTGGTGATGTTGCTGATAAATTTGGTCGCGTCAAAATTACTTATGTAGGATTGATATTAAATGTTGTAGGTTCATTACTCATCATCATTACACCTTTGCCAGCATTTTTAATTATAGGTAGAATAATTCAAGGTTTGTCTGCAGCATGTATTATGCCATCAACACTTGCTATTATTAACGAATATTATATTGGTACAAGAAGACAACGTGCCTTAAGCTATTGGTCTATTGGTTCTTGGGGTGGTAGTGGTATTTGTACGTTGTTTGGTGGCTTAATGGCTACATATATAGGTTGGCGTTCAATATTTGTTGTTTCAATTCTATTAACATTATTAGCAATGTACTTAATCAAACATGCACCTGAGACTAAAGCAGAACCAATCAAAGGTATGAAAGCAGAAGCTAAAAAGTTTGACGTTATTGGTTTAGTCATTTTAGTAGTGACGATGTTAAGTTTAAATGTAATCATCACACAGACGTCTCATTTTGGTTTAGTTTCACCGTTAATTCTAGGTTTAATTGTTGTGTTTATCTGTTCATTAGTTGGTTTTGTATATTACGAAAATAAAATAAAGCATCCACTTGTTGATTTTTCAATTTTTAAAAATAGAGGATACAGTGGTGCAACTATTTCAAACTTCTTATTAAATGGTGTAGCAGGTGGTGCACTTATCGTTATTAACACGTATTATCAACAACAATTAGGATTTAATTCTTCGCAAACGGGTTATATTTCATTAACGTATTTAATAACAGTGTTGTCAATGATTCGTGTAGGTGAAAAGATTTTATCTCAACATGGTCCGAAGCGCCCACTATTACTAGGAAGTGGCTTTACAGTGATTGGGTTAATCTTATTGTCGTTAACATTTTTACCAGAAGTGTGGTATATCATATCTAGTATAGTTGGATATTTATTGTTTGGTACTGGTTTAGGATTATATGCTACACCATCAACTGATACAGCAGTTGCTAGTGCGCCAGATGATAAGTCGGGTGTTGCTTCAGGTGTGTATAAAATGGCGTCATCATTAGGAAATGCATTTGGAGTAGCAGTATCTGGTACGGTTTATACTGTGTTAGCAGCTAATTTAAATTTGAACTTAGGTGGTTTCACAGGTATGATGTTTAATGCCTTGCTAGCAATTGTTGCATTTTTAGTCATTTTACTATTAGTTCCTAAAAATCAAACGAATTTGTAAAACTGAAATGAAAGCAAGTTATTATGTAGGGATTTTAAAGGAAATTTTGTGAAAGTAAGTTTATCATACACACTTAATGTTGCGTATTGACGTTTAATGTTAGGTGTGTTCTTTTATAGACGATAAAAGCTGTGTGCATATTAAGCGAATGATTTTCAAATTGACGCTAATATGCGAAAGTAGTATTTTTAAAATGAACAACAACGATGAAGAGGGGTTTATAGGATGAAAATTGCAATTGCTGGATCGGGTGCATTAGGTAGTGGCTTTGGTGCCAAACTATTTCAAGCAGGATATGATGTCACACTTATTGACGGATATACATCTCATGTTGAAGCGGTTAAGCAACATGGATTAAATATAACGATTAATGGAGAGGCATTCGAGTTAAACATTCCGATGTATCATTTTAATGATCAACCGGACGAAAGCATTTACGATGTTGTCTTTCTATTTCCAAAGTCTATGCAATTAAAAGAAGTGATGGAAGATATGAAGCCACATATTGATAATGAAACGATCGTCGTATGTACGATGAATGGTCTGAAGCATGAAGAAGTCATTGCGCAGTATGTTGCTCAATCACAAATTGTCAGAGGTGTTACGACTTGGACGGCAGGTCTTGAAAGCCCTGGACACAGTCATTTACTTGGTAGTGGACCAGTTGAAATAGGTGAACTAGTGGATGAAGGTAAAGAAAATGTTATAAAAGTTGCTGATTTACTTAACGAAGCGGAATTGAATGGTGTCATTAGTAAAGATTTATACCAATCGATTTGGAAAAAGATTTGTGTTAATGGTACGGCAAATGCATTAAGCACAGTGTTGGAGTGTAATATGGCATCGCTGAATGAAAGTAGTTATGCGAAGTGTTTGATTTATAAATTAACGCAAGAAATAGTGCATGTAGCGACGATTGATAATGTTCATTTAAATGTTGATGAAGTATTTGAATATTTAGTTGATTTAAATGAAAAAGTTGGTGCGCATTATCCATCCATGTATCAAGATTTAATTGTTAATAATAGAAAAACTGAAATTGATTATATTAATGGCGCAGTTGCAACATTAGGTAAACAACGTCATATTGAAGCGCCAGTCAATCGCTTTATTACTGATTTAATTCATACTAAAGAAAGTCAGCGACACGCACAGGATTAATTGGTGTTTTAGGTATGATTACAAGGAAATGACAATCACGTGATATTACGGTCATTATTAAGATTGAAATGTAATAAATAAAGAACAGCAGTAAGGTACTTTCAAATTGAAATGATCTTGGTGCTGTTTTTCTTGATTGATCTTCGTCATAATTCAGATTTGTCATAGGTCTACGACATACTATTAGTATTTACTAGACAGTTTTTACGACGACACTTTGAAAAATTTTGAGGCAAATCATTTGGAAGTCTCACGTGAATTTTGTAAACTCATCAAGCAAGTAATTATATTAAAAAGACAAATAGAGAAAAGGTGTTTATAATGAGTAAAATTTTTGTAACTGGTGCAACGGGCCTTATTGGCATTAAATTAGTTCAAAGACTAAAAGAAGAGGGGCATGAGGTTGCTGGTTTTACTACATCTGAGAATGGTCAACAAAAGCTAGCTGCTGTTAATGTAAAAGCATATATTGGTGATATATTAAAAGCTGATACTATTGATCAAGCGTTAGCAGATTTTAAACCAGAAATCATTATCAATCAAATTACGGATTTAAAAAATGTTGATATGGCAGCAAATACGAAAGTACGTATTGAAGGTTCTAAAAACCTAATTGATGCGGCGAAAAAGCATGACGTTAAGAAAGTAATTGCCCAAAGTATTGCCTTTATGTATGAACCTGGCGAAGGATTAGCAAATGAGGAAACTTCACTTGATTTTAACTCAACTGGCGATAGAAAAGTAACGGTTGATGGTGTGGTTGGTTTAGAAGAAGAAACGGCTCGTATGGATGAATACGTTGTTTTACGTTTTGGCTGGTTATATGGCCCAGGTACTTGGTACGGAAAAGATGGCATGATTTATAATCAATTTATGGATGGTCAAGTGACACTTTCAGATGGCGTAACATCATTTGTGCATCTTGATGATGCAGTTGAAACATCTATTCAAGCTATTCATTTTGAAAATGGTATCTATAATGTAGCAGATGATGCACCTGTTAAAGGTTCTGAATTTGCAGAATGGTATAAAGAACAACTTGGTGTTGAACCAAATATTGATATTCAACCTGCGCAACCATTTGAACGTGGCGTAAGCAATGAGAAGTTTAAAGCGCAAGGTGGTACTCTGATTTATCAAACTTGGAAAGATGGCATGAATCCAATTAAATAATAATTTATCCGTTTAATATACAAAGAATAAAGACTTGGTCGAATCGTGGATGATATATTATCAAACGCACGGCTCGAACAAGTCTTTTTTATTATGTCTTCGTTATCTTTGTATGAAGGAATAACAGAATTACAATTAATGTACTGAATAATGCAATTAATGTTGTGATTAGTGCTAATTTAATTTCTATTGGTAGCCAAGTCAGTACAAAAGACCAATTATTGCTACCGAGAATGAGATATGGTAATGCATATAATATGAGCGCTAAAGCGATACATATACATAATGATAACCAACTCAATACAGCAATCCGTTTTGATCTACGCAAAAGAATTTGACCATGGCGCATTTGCCAAGCACGATAAGCTGAGAATATAAATGCTAATAAAATAAGTGTTGTCATCAAAACGGTAACAATATTAAATTGATCTTTATATTGATTGAGCATAGACGCAACCGTCGAATATCGCTTGTGATTTACAATTTGTGTATTAAGATGCTCAACTAATTTGGGTACATATTCCGAATTTAGATTTGCAAGTACAACAATTCCATAATTTTGTTTTGGATTTAGTAAAATAAATGATGAAAAGTTATCTAGCGTTCCTGAATGAAACACTAAATGTTCATCATTATTGGTAAACCAGCCGGAAGCATATGCATTGGCATTAGGTTCACCAATTGTTGAAGATAAATTTTTATGTGATTGTTGAACTAATGATTTGTATTTATCAGGTGGATTAAGTTGGAATTTTATCCAATGTTCCAAATCTTCAGTTGATGTCATCATATATGCTGATGGTGTATCCCAAAGGTTAAATTCAGGTTTAGAGACGACAGGTGTCGAACCTTGTAATTCATAGCCAATAGCATCATGTTTTGATTTGTAATTGGTTTGTTTGAATGATGTATGTGTCATATGCAAAGGCTTGAGCCATGAATTTGTAATATATTTTGTATAGGATTGCTTCGTAACGTTTTGGATAATTAAACCTAATAAATCATAGTTCATATTTGAGTATTCAAATTCTTCTCCGGGCTTATGATGTAATTCATCACCCATAATTGCACGGGTTACATCATTTAAACGATTATTTTTGCTTGTCACAGAATCTTCGCTTGTAATATCACTAGGTATACCACTTGTTTGAGCCAAAAGTTGCTTAATCGTAATAGTTTCATTTTGACCATTATAGTTCATTTTAAAATGAGGCACATGTTTGGATACGGCATCATTTAAGTTTAATCGACCTTCTTGAGCTAATTTTAAAATTGCAAGACCTGTGAAAGCTTTCGTATTAGAAGCAATTTCATACTTTGTTGTGGGAGAAGCTTTGACTTTTTTATCAACATCTTGATAACCATAACCTTTATTTAAAAAAACTTTGCCATTTTTTACTATTAAAATTGATGCTCCAGGAATGTGTCCCTTTTGTAAATCATGCTCGATAATTGTATCTATTTGTTGTTGCGAATCATTGGTTAACCGTGTCTTCGTATTGCTATTTAATGTTATATATATAGCAATTGAAATGGCGACTAAAATGATAATAGAAATGGATAGAAAATACAGTTTTTTAGTAGTCATAAACGTTCCTTTTTATATGTTAAATTTACTTAAGTGCCTAATGAGATTTATTTTATTATACCAGTTCTATTGAATAAATTAATTAAAGAGGTATATTTACCATTATTTTTGGCACCTTATATGTTAATAGGTGTATAATTACATAAAAAATATTAATTAACTCTCTATACTTTTTGGAAAGATAGGCGTATAGTGATATCCATCAAAAACTATAAAAAGGAATAGGAGATTATGTTCAATCAATTTAAAAGACTTATTATAGGGCAACCTAAAAAAAACAGAGAACTAAAAGACGAAAAGATATCGAAGTTTAAAGGGTTAGCGATTCTTTCGTCGGATGCATTATCTTCAGTGGCTTACGGTCCCGAACAAATACTGATTACACTATCAGTAGTGGGTGCAGTTGCAACTTGGTATACTTTACCGATTGCAGGTGCTGTTCTGATCTTATTAGCTGCTTTAATTATGTCTTATAGGCAAATTATTTATGCATATCCTAAAGGTGGCGGCGCGTATATGGTGTCCAAGACCAATTTAGGAGAAAAATGGGGATTGCTTGCAGGAGGCTCATTATTAGTCGATTACATACTGACTGTCGCTGTTAGTATATCATCTGGTGCTGATGCATTTGTTGCTGCATTCCCAAGTTTATATGGGCATAAAGTACTGATTGCATGTTTACTTGTACTTTTTATTTTAATATTAAATTTACGTGGTTTAACTGAATCTGCCACCGTATTATCCTATCCAGTATATCTTTTCATTATAGGGTTAGTGATATTAATATTTATAGGTACTTTCCGTGTGGCGACAGGAGATATTCAACCACATATGCATGCATCAGTAGGAACTGCGGTTCCTGGAGTAACATTATTCTTGCTATTAAAAGCATTTTCATCAGGGGCTTCATCGTTAACGGGTGTTGAAGCTATTTCAAATGCGGTAACCAATTTTAGAGAGCCAAGTGCTAAAAATGCTGTGAAAACGTTAATTGCTATGGGTTCAATTTTAGCGTTTTTATTAGTTGGTATCGTTGGTTTAGCATATGTTTATGGAATTTTGCCACAAACGGAAACGACAGTTTTATCACAATTAGCTATGCAAATATTTGGTGATAATGCTGCCTTCTATTTTGTACAGGCAACGACCGTGATGATTTTGGTATTAGCAGCCAACACTGGATTTACAGCTTTTCCGATGTTAGCGGCTTCAATGTCTAAAGATAAATATATGCCTAGAATGTTTACTGTTAGAGGTGATCGCTTAGGCTACTCTAACTCGATTATTATTTTAGGTGTATTAGCCATTATTTTAATTATTGTATTTGATGGTATGACTGAAGATTTAATTCCATTGTATGCGGTTGGTGTATTTATTCCATTTACACTAGCACAATTCGGTATGGTTATTAAATGGATTCATGAACGTCCTAAGAATTGGTTAAGTAAGTTGTCTGTGAACTTACTTGGTGGTATCGTGACATTTATTGTTTTTATGATTTTACTCATAACTAAATTTAGCCAAGTATGGCCGATACTTATTTTCTTGCCGTTCGTGGTGATTTTCTTCTTGAAAATTAACAAACATTATCGAGATATCGCAGAACAATTACGTTCTGACATTGATGTTCTTAATGTGGACGTGGTAGATCGTAATTTAGCAATTGTGCCGATAACAAGTATTACAACAGCAGTTGATAAGTCTATTTATTACGCACAAATGCTTGCGAATAATGATGTCATAGCAGTACATGTATCATTTGGAGATGAAGATGAAAAAGCATTCCAAGAGAAATGGAAACGTCATTTCCCAGATGTAAGATTAGTTATTTTACATTCGGAATATCGCAGTATTATACGACCAATTTCACGTTTTATCGATAAGATTAATCGTAAAGCCAACGATCAAAACTATATGATTACAGTAGTGATACCAGAATTTATTACTAAGAAACGTTGGCATAATTTATTACACAATCAAACTAGTTTGCGTATGAAATTGTATTTAATTTATCAAAAGAATGTTAACGTATGTACAATTCCATTTAAACTTAAAAAATAGATTCTATAATCAAATCGGATTGATGAAAGGTTATTTACTTTTCATCAATCTGATTTTTTGATGTTGAATATAAAAACCCCGTACATATGAGATGATAATGACTTTGTCTCATATGTACGGGGGTATTGTTATGTCTTGCTTAATGTTTGGACTGTAAAGACAAGACAATTTCGTTGTAATTGATATTTTCTCGAATTTGAGCTGCAACGATATTGTTGATTTTATTTTTGCGAATTAATTCATCTAAAAGATGACGTTGTAAGTACAATGCTTCCAATTTGTGGTTATGGAACATAGCTTGCGGTATGATTTGATTGCTGTTTTCTTGACGTTCTTTTCGACGTTGTGCACGCCACTTTAATGAGCGACTCATATCATAGTAATGATTAATGACTAAGCTAACCTCAAGTACATTTGTACTATTTTGTTCTTCTTTTAAGCGTAAAATAATATTGTGATTCACAATACGCATAATTTTTTGAACATCTTTGAATGAATTTTCAAATTCTTGCTTCTTAGATTCTTTATTTAAGGCTTTGTAGTGCTTCATCGCTTTAAGTCTAAGCCATAACATCTTGAAGAAGTTTGCAAATTTTTCAACAAATGATGCAGTACGGTGTGTCTCTGTTAATTCGACAATATTGCGGTAATTATTAATATCCTGATATGTTGCCTTACCTTTATCAATTAAACGCTCAAGTGTAGATGTTTCGATTACTTTTGCAATATCTTCTAAACGTTTGAGTTCTTTTGTATTTTGATTATCAGGTTCTGAATTTAATAAAAATAACAATTCTCCATAGTATTGGTTTAATACTGGGCGATAATTTGTATCGTTTTTGTCTTTTTTACTTTCGTTTTTAAAATGCTGGATCACTTTTTGAACAATGAAAATTTTGGCAGATTGATAAGTCATACCTTTAAAAGTAGTATCTTCGGCAGATGGTGTAATTAAAGGTAAAACAATTTGCGCTAAGATTAAACTAATTAATACCATGAAAGATGCAATAAACAATAAATCATTACGGTATTCGAATGCTTGTCCTTTTGTAATGATAAATGGTAATGTAAGTGCCATTGAAAGTGAAATTGTACCGTGAATACCACACATGGTCATAATAAATGCGTAACGCACTCGAGAAGGTGGTGTTTCATGTGAATCATGTTCCTCGTCTAGATAAGATTGTATATTTTTCGGGAAATAAAAATCTTTGTACCAGAAATAAACCCAAACAAATCGACATGCATAAATTGCAATAGCGATTAATATAGTGATCACTATTAAAAATGAAAAGTTGTCAGGCTCTGTTTGGAAAATATCTATGACTACAGTAGGAATCATAAAACCTAATACAACAAATACAAAACCATTTAAGGCATAACTAAATGTGTTCCAAATTTGATGGTAATTCATTTGTAGTTCCGTTTGTGCTCTAATTAAACGGTCGCGTTCTAAACCATGGATTAGACCTGCGATTACAACTGCAATGATACCTGAAGCATGAACTTCTTCTGCTAAAAAGTATACGACAAAAGGAGTTAATAATTGAATAAAAGTTAAGGTATTGTTATCTTTTAAACCTTTATTAGCGGTTAAGTCTATACGTATTCTAACGACAACGAATCCAATAATTGCACCAATAAGTACACCTAGTATTGTTGAAATGATAAATTGTTCAACAGCTTGGAATAATGAAAAGGTACCAGTTACTAATGCAGTAACAGCAATTTTAAATGAAATGATACCTGCTGCATCATTGAGTAAAGATTCACCTTCTAAAATCGTCATAGAACCTTTAGGTAATAATTTTCCGCGTGTAATAGCAGATACTGCTACTGCATCAGTAGGACATAAAATTGCTGCTATTGCAAAAGCGGCTGGCATTGGTAAGGCAGGCCAAATCCAATGTATAAAATAGCCAACACCGACTACAGTTGCAAACACTAGTGCCATTGACATTAATAGTATAGGTTTACGATATTCTAATAATTTTGTTCGAGAGACGTGGGTACCTTCCACAAAAAGTAGTGGCGCGATAACGGCAAACATAAATACTTCAGAATTGAATTGGAAATCAACTTGTATTGGAATAATGAAAATAACGACACCTAATGCAATTTGAATAAAGGCAGTAGGAATTTGTGGGAATCGATTATTGATAACCGAACTAATAATCACAGCAAAAATAAAAATTAAAAATGCTTCTAATAGTGCCATACAATACTCCTCAAAATTTTAATAGTTAATATTTTATCACTTTTAAGGCATAATGACATAGATATATTGATAAAATGAAGTTATTTTCAAAAAAACTCTAGTATCGGTTGAACTGATACTAGAGCGAGATGTTTAAATTATTGATTGTCATATCTGAAATGACCGCTGTCATTTTGTCGTTGTTCATACGCGAGCTTTTCAGCATTCGTTTTGTATTTTTTATAAAAGAAAAATAAAAATATAAACCAGAATGGCGAAATATAAATAGCTGCTCTTGTTTCGTCACTAAAGAATAATAAAATGAATACAAAGAAGAAGAACGCTAGAATAATGTAAGCAATAGGCTTACCACCAATCAACTTAAATTTACTGTTTTTATGTGCCTCAGGATGCTTTTTCAAATACATTAGATAAGCGACAATAATCATTGCCCAAACAACTAAAAACAACACAGTTGATAACGTTGTAACGTATATGAATAGTTGAATTGCATTAGGGAAAATGTAGTTTAACAAGGCTGCTATAAGTAATGCAATTGATGAAACTAACATTGATAAATAAGGCACGCCATGACTATTCGTTTTATTTAAAACTTTAGGACCTAACCCTTGTTGTGACAGTCCGAATAAGATACGACTATTCGAATAGATACCACTATTTGTAGCAGAGGCCGCGGCAGTTAGCACGACAAAGTTAACGACACCTGCTGCAAATGGTACGCCGATTAATGTAAAGAGTTTAACGAAAGGGCTACTATTTGGATCGATATCATTCCAAGGTATGACTGACATAATTACTAATAGACCACCGATATAGAATAATAAAATACGGATAGGTACATTATTAATTGCTTTCGGTAAGGTTTTTTCAGGATCTTTCGTTTCACCAGCAGTTACACCTATAAGTTCAATACCAATGAATGAATATACAGCAATTTGGAATGACATTAAGAAACCAAATGTTCCACCAGGGAACATGCCACCGTGACTGATTAAGTTTGTGAATGATGCATGTCCATAATGTGTTTTAAATGAGAAAAAGATTAATACAAGACCAACGATAACCATCGCAATAATTGTGACAACTTTAATAATCGAGAACCAAAACTCCAGTTCACCAAATAATCTGGCACCTAATAAGTTGAAGCTAATCAAGATTAAAACAATAAATAGCACGGTAATCCAATTTGGGACTTGTGGATACCAAAATGCAAAGTATTGTCCCATCGCAGTTAGGTCTGACATACTTGATACAATCCAACATAACCAGTAAGTCCAGCCAATGACAAAGCCACCAAAAGGGCCTAAATATTCATTTGCAATATCAACAAATGAATTAAATCTTGTATTGCTCAACAACAATTCGCCTAATGCGCGCATAAAAGCGAATAGTACAACCCCAATAATCATGTATGTGAATAACAGTGATGGACCAGTTAAAGATATTGTTTGACCTGATCCTAGGAATAACCCAGTTCCAATTGCGCCCCCAATTGCTATTAATTGGATGTGTCTGTTATTCAACTCTCTATGCAATTTTCTTGCCATAATTTTCCTCCTCAGGATAAAGCAAATAAAAAAGTTGTGTGTAAGCGTTTTCTTAATTATAAATACTAAAGAAATCCATTTAATAAAGCAATTATTTTTTTAAATATAAGAAAAAACATTTGATAGGTAAGGGTATGATAACTAAAACTTATCGATTTTTTGAAAAGATATAAGTTTTTATGCAAAAATATAAAATAATCATCTAAATGAAGCAGTTAACTATATATATTAGATAAGCTATGGCATAATAAATAACATTTTAATTTGAGTAAAGAAGGTAAGGGTATGAAGATAGGGACAATCGCCGATTTACATATTGATCGTCATAATAAAAAAACATCCGAAGATTACTTAGAGGCATTGGTTGAAATAGTTAAGTATAAGAAATTGGATATATTGTTGATTGCGGGGGATATCTCAAATCATTATCAATTGACGCACCAATTTATAACGCAATTGACAAAACAATTAGATATACCTGTGAAATTTGTACCTGGAAACCATGATTTATGGGAAGTTGAAAGTATGACTACGCAAGACATTTGGAATAATTATAAGAGTATGTCACAGTGCTTGGTAGGAAAACCATTTATAGTAAATGAAGAATGGGCAATCATAGGACATACTGGCTGGTATGATTATAGCTTTGCAGCACAACGATTTTCATTAGATGAGTTACAAAAAGGAAAACATTATGGTGCGACTTGGCAAGATAAAGAACGAATATCTTGGGGCATATCAGATCAAAATTTATCTAAAATAGCGGCTGAACAAGTGAAGAAAGATATATTAGAAGTAGGAAATAGACGAGTGATTTTAGTCACACATGTTGTGACGCACCCTGATTTCATTGTTCCTATGCCGCATCGTATATTCGATTTTTATAATGCATTTATTGGGACAAGTGATTTCAATCCTTTGTATGCGATGTTCGATATACCATATAGTATTATGGGCCATGTTCATTTTCGTAAAAGTGTGATAGATGATGGCAGATGTTATCTCTGTCCGTGTCTAGGCTATCCAAGACAATGGCGTTCAGAAGATATTTACCAGGAAATAAATGAGACGATACAAATAATAGAAATTTAAAATGCGCAAACCTGACCCAGTTTGCGCATTTTATGTTTTACACACGCGAGTAATGTGTTTACTTACGTGTGTTTATTTTGTTGCTGATTTTCAATTGTATATGAATGTGGTTGCACATAAATGCACTTTCTTCCTGGTGAATTAAAGCTGTATTCCATTTTCTCTTTACGAATTTTAATAATTTGTTTGCGATTTGGAATGATGGCAGGTAAAACTAGGCCACGACGAATATGACTCCAAAGTGGATCGATATAATAGTAATAGTAATCATCGTACCCAATGAGTAACGTTACGTGAATATTTGAAACTTGTTTCGCTGGCTTGTTATCAAAGCGGAAAACACGTAGTAATGGTTTAGAACCAAGATTAGTATGGTATATTAACACAGGTTGACCTTGATCGATAATACCTTTAAGATCTTCTAACGATTTACCAGTGCCGTCTACGATATTAGGATTGTATTTTTGTAAAAATGGTACATATGCTTCTGGAAATATCGTTTGATGATAATTGCCAAGCTTAATGAATAAGTGATGTCCAACATAACCTTTATGTGGATTGTTCGGATGTGTCGGCCAATGTCTCATAATTTCTGTAGCAGGGATATGTTGGTTGTTGTATTGCAACATCATGGCTGCGGAAACACCTTCACACCCCATGACCATAGGGATAGGAAATAGCTGACTGATAGGTTTAACTGGTAATATTTTTCGGTTCATAATATAGTCCTCGCATTGATTCAATAAATATTTAATATAATTATATAGCGTCAATGCAAAATGTCCTAAACATATGTTTTACATGAGTGAATAAAATTAATGGAGTGATAAAATGGAATATCAATTACAACAACTTGCGTCGTTAACGTTAGTAGGTATTAAAGAAACGTATGAAAATGGACGACAGGCTCAGCAACATATAGCAGGGTTTTGGCAAAGATGTTATCAAGAGGGAGTAATTGCGGATTTACAGTTAAAAAATAATGGTGATTTAGCCGGGATACTTGGCTTATGTATACCTGAATTAGACGGTAAGATGTCATATATGATTGCAGTTACCGGAGATAATAGTGCTGATATTGAAAAATATGATGTCATAACATTAGCAAGTTCAAAGTATATGGTATTTGAAGCACAGGGCGCAGTACCTAAAGCAGTTCAACAAAAAATGGAAGAGGTTCATCACTACATACATCAATATCAAGCAGATACGGTAAAATCAGCACCATTTTTTGAGTTGTATCAGGATGGTGATACTACAAGTGAAAAATATATTACAGAAATTTGGATGCCTGTTAAAGGGTGATTGAATAGAAATGTCCTTGCTATGAAGGCGTAATTTTAGTTGAAGATTCGATCTCATAATTCATAAAGAAGAACCCTGACAAAGATAGATATCTTTGCTAGGGTTCTAATTATGTTGAAGTGTTATGCGACATGTTGCTTTTTAATCATTTTAAAGTAAATGATTTGTAGACTGACTAATAGAATGGCTGTAATGAAGATAATAATCATATATGGTGATGTATTAAATTCGCCTTTTAAGCCAACTAATGGTGCAACAGCGCCACCTAAGATAAATTGGAATAAGCCAAGTAAACTTGATGCGTTACCACTGCCACCTGTTCGTTCTTCCATAGCCATTGTGAAACCAAGCGGTCCAATTGACGTCACAGGACACACATTTAAGAAGAATGCGATGAGTAAGACCCAAAGTGGTAAATGGAATGTAAGTGTCAGGATAATTAAAGCAACACCTACCACTTGTATAATAGTTAAAATGATTAATAATATGTGGCGATGTAATTTTTCTACTAATAAAGCAACGACTTGACTGACAATGATTAAACCTACACCGTTAACAGCAAACATGATACTAAATTGTTGGGGTGTCATATTATACAATTTTTGAGTAATAAATGGCGATGCAGATGAATAACTAAATAGCATTACATAAGTTAAACCTTGTAATAGCATTGGAATAATAAATGCTGGTTTTTTCAAAAGACTTCCAAAATCTTTAATGACGCTACTAAAATTCACCTGCTTTAATTCATCTTTAGATGTTTTAGGTAATTGAGAAGCGACGCCAATTAAAATGATGAGTGCCACAATAGTTAAAATTGTGAAAATAGAACGCCATGTTGCTACGGATAAAGCTAATCCACCGGCTAATGGTGCAAGAATAGTGATGATGCCATTAACTACCATTAAAGATGCTAAAAATTTAGCGAGTGCGTTGCCACTAAATTTATCACCAGCAGAGGCTTTTGCAATCACGATGACGCCACCACCAGTTAAACCTTGAATAAATCGTAAAGTTAAGAATAATGGCAATTGATCAACAAACATAGACAAACCTGATACCAAAATGAAAATGATCAAAATGGATACAGCAATCCGTTTGCGACCAAAAGCATCGGATAAAGGTCCAAAGATAAATTGGCCTAGTGCAAGACCAATCATTGTGAATGATAATGTTAATTGAATTTCTGATGTAGTAGAACCAAAATCACCTTGCACTTTAGGTAATGATGGTACGTACATATCTATAGTTAGTGGGCCAAAAGCGGTCATGACGCCTAACGTAATTAGCAATAAAAATGAAAAATGCTTCGTTTTGGTTTTCGTTGATTGCATGATCAGACTCCTTTAAATGATATAATTATATAAATTATATACGTTTTGTGTGTATTTGTATGTAGTTAGAATACAAGTTTATATAAAAAATCCCTATACTCTTAATGCATCATCACGAATAACGTAGTGATACAGATAAAGTATAGGGAATTAATGTTTATCATCAAAGCAGGTGTAATAATTAATTAGCGCCACCATTGTCATCTTTAAATAAGCTTTCTAATTTAGATTTAATACTGTCGAATTTTGTATTAATATCATTTAACATGCTTTCAATTTTACCTTGGCTTGCATTGTTTTTAAGTGCATTATTTGCCTCTGTCAATTTGTTGATTTGGTCTTGATAAAATTGAGTTAGCTTAGAATCAGCTTTGTTTTGTTCTTGCTGCTTCAAGTTGTCGATTTGATTTTGTAAATTTTTAATAATGTCATCAGTTTTTTGGTTGTTTTTAATATTTTCTTTAGCATTATCTACTTGCTGGTTAATTTGGCCGTCTTGATTTTCAACTTGTTTTTTATAATTTTGAGAGACTTTAGGGTCATTACTAACTTTATCGCTATCATTGTTAAGTAAGGCGCGTGTGACAAAAATAGCGACAATAATTAAGAGAATGGCAATAATGATATATAACCATTTTTTTGAACGGCGGGATTTCTCGTTTTCTTCTTCAAGAATTTGTTCTCTTCGATAATCTCTACCATTATAGTATCGTTCCGGGTGTTCTTCAGGATCGCCTTTAGCATATTGTTGTCTATACGATGCGTCTTCAGATTGACGACGATGATTTTGGTTTTGATTGTCGTATTGATATGAATCACGGTATTTATCAGTTCTTTTCATGGGTTTCACCTCATTCAAGTTTTAACTGCAAATAATAAAGCTGATGATTTACTTTGACATTATTGTAATTTCAGAATACGAGCAATGTCAGTTGCAGTGTTTAATAAATTTTGTTCGCTATTTTGTAGGACATCTTCTAAAGTGCTAGGTGAAGAGATTATAGAATAGGCACTATCAATACCGAAATCGTAAACATGTTGATAATTTTCGCCTAGACTGCCACAAATCGCGATGACAGGAATATGATATTGTTTTGCAGCTAACGCAACGCCTACGGGTGTTTTACCAAAGATGGTCTGATAATCCATGCGTCCTTCTCCAGTAATAACGAGGTCTGCATCTTTAATTCTTTGATGAAAATCTGTAATGTCAAAGACGACATCAATACCTTTTGTTAAAGTTGTCTCACAAAACGCTAATAATGCTGCGCCCATACCGCCAGCTGCACCAGAACCTGGTATTTGATTAACGGACTTTCCTGTGCACATTTTTATCTTATCATGATAATGCGACATTGCGAAATCCAACTTTGGTATCATCTTTGCATCAGCGCCTTTTTGAGGACCATAAATATAGGTAGCACCATTTTCACCCAATAAAGGATTTGAAACATCACAGGCCACTTTAAAGGTCACCTCTTTTAATCGCGAATCTAGATTGGTTATATCGATTTGTGCAATGTGAGCAAGATTAGCACCATTCATTTGTAATAAGTCCCCGTTTACATCAGTAAACTTTACGCCTAGTGCACTTAGCATACCTGTACCACCATCATTTGTTGCACTGCCACCAATCCCTAAAATAATGGTCTTAGCACCATGATTTAATGCATCTTTAATTAGTTCACCGGTACCATATGATGATGTGTATAAAGGATTACGTTCCTCTTTTTCTAATAAATCCAAACCTGACGCTGCCGCCATTTCAATAATTGCAATTTGTTGTTCGTCTGCGCGTGCATAACATGCTTCAATAGGTCGCATTAAAGGGTCATTAACGATGACTGTATACTTAGTGGCACCTGTTGCATGCATTAAAGCATCTGTGGTACCTTCACCACCATCAGCCATCGGAATGATATCATAATGAAGGGTATTCCCATAAACATTAGTAAAAGCCTGTTTTATAATATTGCCAACTTGCTGTGCGGTCATACTTTCCTTAAATGAGTCAGGAGCGATGACAATTTTTTGTAATTGCATAGTAGACATCCTCTCATTACTGTTGTCGCTCTTATTGTATATAAAATTACTAGTGAACTAAAGTAATCTCTATAGTGCTAATGAGTCACGCGATAAATCAGTTACATTATAATGGCGTATAAGGATGAGGGGAAAGAGACTAAATTTGCTGTGAAAGGGTATAAAGATTGAAATAAGCATATTTGAAGTGAAGCGGATTGGCTCGCATATTCGAGTATGTTCGAGAACGTAGTTATGCATATATTTTGATGTTGAGGAGTTACACATATGAAACTAACACAAACGCATGCTGAAATTTTAAAATTTATCATTGTTGGCGGCATTAATACGTTAAATTATTATGTTGTCTATTTATTGCTGTTAAAATTATTACACATTGAATATATGATTAGTCATATTACCGGATTTCTAGTCGCTTTTGTGATTTCATATTATTTGAATTGTTATTTTGTTTACAGGGTAAAACCTACTTGGAGAAAATTCATTAGTTTTCCAATTACGCAGATTGTCAACGTAAGCTTACAAACAGTTTTATTATATGTATTTGTATCCTGGCTAAATTTGCCAGCAGAAATTGCACCATTTGCTGGTTTAATTATTACGATACCCATCACATTTATATTATCTAAATGGATTTTAAAAGATAGCAATTAAAGTAGCGTAAACCACTAAAAAAAACTTTACTTAAGCCTTAATATTGCGTGAAATATAATAAATAAATGATATAATATGATGGTCGCCTAACATCTCGGGCGTTACTTTAACGCAGAGAGGAGGTGTATGACGGATGTTCAATTTATTAATTAACATCATGACTTCAGCTATAAGCGGCTGTCTTGTTGCGTTTTTTGCACATTGGTTACGAACGCGCAACAATAAAAAAGGTGACAAATAACCAACACCTAAATAAATCCCCTCACTATGGCAGTAGTGAGGGGATTTGGTGTATTTAGATGTTCAATTTATTATGTAATTAATTATAGCATTGATGAACAAGGTGTGCAATGTATTTTTGCAATATTACAATAAATGAATTTAATTATATTAGAATTAAGTATTTCGAAAAATGATTTAATAGTTGAGTCATAGGATCATTAGATAAAGCGAATAATCAATTATAGGGACATTGGGATACAAATCAATGTACTAGACTCTACAAGGCTATATTCAGGGACCCAACAAAGAGAAATTGGATTCCCAATTTCTAGAGACAATGCAAGTTGGGGTGGGACGACGAAATAAATTTTGTGAAAATATCATTTCTGTCCCACTCCCAGAACCACTACATAATAAATCATTAGTGGCTCTTTATCATTTCTGCCCCATAACCTTGTGAATTTTTAAAAGAAATGTGTCACAAATCCACGCGACATTGATAATCGTTATCAACTAATATATGATGTACTTGTAATAAGTATTAATTTTTAACAAATAACAAATTTATATTATGTATATCATCCAGTGAAATAAATAATATAAGCGGCTTAATTTAGATTATTAATTGAAAGGAGTTACATATACGATGAACAATCAGACAAATTGGATAAAGATACTCAGCGGATTTGCTTCTGATAGTAAATGGAAAATTATGTTATCAATTTTGTTGTCTATCATCAGTGTCTTTTCTGGATTAGTTCCTTATTGGGCAGTATTTAAAATTATTTTAATGATGATTAACAATACATATACGATTAATTCGATTATGGTTTATATCTTTATTGCTTTAATCGCTTATATTTCACAAGTGTGTTGTTTTGGAGCGTCAACGATGCTATCACATATTACGGCATATGAAATTTTATCTGAAATTCGTAAAAAATTAGCTCAAAAATTAATGCGTCTCCCTTTAGGCGTAGTGGAATCTAAGAAAATAGGTGAATTAAAAAATATATTTGTCGATAAGGTTGAAACAATAGAATTACCTTTAGCACATATGATTCCTGAAGTTATAGGAAACTTACTTTTGTCAGCTGCTATCTTTTTATACATAATGCTCATTGATTGGCGTATGGCTAGTGCCTTATTAGTAACGATACCAATTTCAATTTTCGCTTTTAAAAAAGTTATGTCTGGATTTAATGAGACATATGCTGAACAAATGAAATCGAATAATTATATGAATAGCGCGATTGTAGAGTTTATCGAAGGCATTGAAGTGATTAAAACATTTAATCAATCTCAAAGTTCATATAAAAAATATAAAGATGCAGTAGATAATTATAAGATTCACACTTTGAATTGGTTTAAAAATACATGGGGGTATATGAATTTAGGAGCTAGTGTATTACCTTCAACATTTTTAGGGATTTTACCGGTCGGCATGTATTTGATATCTATCAACCAATTAAACTATGCGGAATTTTTCCTATGCATCGTATTATCTTTAGGTGTAGTAGCACCGATTAAGAATTTTACTAATTATGTAAATCATTTAAAGTCTATACAATACGCATTAACTGAAGTGAATCAAATATTAAGTCTAGAAGAGTTAGTATTGTCAACAAAATTTAAGAAGCCTCAACATTATGAAATTGCTTTTAATAATGTTGGATTTTCATATAACAAAGATAAGGACGATCTGGTCTTTAAGCATTTATCATTTACAGTACCAGAAAATAATTTCACAGCTATCGTCGGGGCATCTGGTAGCGGTAAGTCAACCATTGCCAAGCTTATATCACGATACTGGGATGTGACTTCAGGTGAAATTACGATTGGCGGTATAAATATAAAAGATATTGAATCGAAACAACTTAACGATTTAGTTGGTTTTGTTGGACAAGATAACTTTTTATTAAATCTTACTTTTAAAGAAAATATTAAACTTGGCAATCCAGAAGCTACGGATGAGGCAGTTGAAAAAGCTGCCAAGTTAGCACAATGTCATGAATTTATTGAAAAGTTGCCAGATGGATATGATACGAATGTTGGTACAGTGGGAGATAAATTGTCTGGTGGTGAAAAACAACGAGTCACTATTGCAAGAATGATATTAAAAGATGCGCCTATCATTGTATTAGATGAAGCGACTGTTTACGTTGATCCAGACAACGAACAAAAAATTCAAGAAGCATTAAATGTGTTGACGCAGGATAAAACATTGATTGTTATTGCACATCGGTTATCTACGATTCAACATGCAGATCAAATTATTGTTTTAGGTAAACAACAAATTTTAGAAAAAGGGTCACATCACTTATTGCTAAAATTAAACGGTAATTATAAGAAAATGTGGGATACGCACATGCATACAAAAGATTGGGGAATCAATACTGGACATAATTAAACTAATGAGAAAAGGAGGTCAAATATGTTTCAAATTACATTTAAAATTTTAAACTGGATAAGACCATATAAAGCAAGAATGATTTTAGGATTTAGCATGTCATTTTTAAATGCTATTTTTATTGCGTTACCTATCTTTTTAGCTGCAAAAATATTTAATAATGTGCTATCTCATAAACCTATTTATATGAAAGATATATTGAATGTTGTAATTATCATGGTTTTATTAGTGATTGGACGATTTATTACAGCATATTTCAAAAGCAAAAGCCATGAGAGCATCGCTTATGAAATGAGTGCGAAAGAACGTTTAGATATAGGGGATAAATTGAAAAATGTAAGGTTAGGTTATTTTAATTCGCATCATTCAAATGAGTTAACAACAATAGTAACAACAGATTTAACCTTTTTAGAAAACTTTGCTATGAAAATGGTGGACGTTGTTGTTAATGGATACATATTAATTACAGTACTCATATTGTCTCTACTTGTAGTTTCGTGGCAAGTATCATTATTAGCATGCATTGGCGTATTACTATCATTTTTTGCGATTCAATTATTAGAAAGAAAGAGTCGACAAAATGCGCCAGCGTATCATAATGTACAAAACCAATTAGTGGAAAAGGTATTGGAGGTTATTCGTGGTATTCAAGTAATAAAATCATTCGCGAAAGAAAATACGAGTCTTAAAAGTTTTAACCAAGCAGTCAATGAAAGTAAACGTATAAATACAAAAATAGAAATGCAATATATCCCATTCAATTTATTGCATTTACTTAGTTTAAAAGTTGTTTCAATAATGATTGTATTAGTTGCATGCTTATTATATATGAATCATAGTATTGATTTACCTACCCTTATTATGATTTCAATTTTTTCATTTGTGATATTTGATAGTGTTGAAAATATTAATAGTGCTGCACACGTACTTGAAATGATAGATATGACGATAGATGATATTGAAAAGATAAAAAATGCTCCAGAACTGGATGAGAATGGAAAAAATTTGACGATTAAAAATGAAAATATCGCTTTTCAAAACGTGAACTTTTCATATGATGATAAACAAGTGATAAAGAATGTGAATTTTGAGATACCTACACAAACATCAACAGCAATAATTGGACCTTCAGGAAGTGGGAAATCTACATTATGTCACTTACTCTTGCGCTTTTATGATATCGATGATGGAAATATTCGCATCGATGGTGTTGATATTAAAGATATGACATTAAGTACGTTAATGTCGAAAATTAGTGCAGTATTTCAAAAGGTGTATTTATTTAATGATACGATTGAAAATAACATATTGTTTGGCAATCCAGGTGCAACGAAAGAAGAAATTATTCGTGCAGCGAAGCAAGCATGTTGCCACGACTTCATCATGTCATTACCTGAGGGATATCAAACAATGCTAAATGAAAAAGGTGGTAATTTATCTGGCGGAGAAAAGCAAAGGATTTCTATTGCTAGGGCGATATTAAAAGATGCACCAATAATTATTTTAGATGAAGCAACTGCAAGTATTGACCCTGAAAATGAACAGCTGATTCAAACGGCAATTAATGAATTAAGTAAAGGCAAAACAGTAATTACAATTGCACATAAACTTGAAACTATTAAAAATGCAGATCAGATTATAGTGCTCAATGAAGGTGAAATAATTCAAAAAGGTAGTCATGATGAATTAATTCGAAAACCAGGAATGTATCAAGACTTTATAAGAATAAAAAGTAAATCAGCAGGCTGGAAATTATAAATAATAGTTTAATATGGAATCAGAATTTGGAAATAAAAAGGGTGATAGATAATCAACAGCAAAATAAATCCCCTCACTAGGGCAATAGTGAGGGGATTTGGTGTATTTAGATGTTCAATTTATTATGTAACTAATTATAGCATTGATGAACAAGGCGCTCAACGTAATATTACAATTAATGGATTGTTTCACAAGATGGTAAAGCTAGGATGTCTTTTTATTAAGAAATAATGCAATTATTAATTTTAACTGACATATTTTATCGAATCGCTGTTTATATCTGCCCGAATTCCTTAAGAAGTCTTAGTCATTTCAATAGCAAGGTCAAAATTTTGCCAAAATTTATAGTTATACTGAGAAGTTTAAATTCATGTTTTCTTGAAAAACATGCGCCTTAAATGTAAACTTATTAATTATAAAAGTTTACATTTGGATTGAGGTGGTTATTTTTATGAGGATTTTTATTACAAGTACGAATACTGATGTAGGCAAAACCTATGTTACAAAGCATTTATACCATGCTTTGAAAACACGTGGTCATCGAGTTTGTATTTTTAAACCATTTCAAACTGAGGAACGCCAAGACGGGACGTTTCCAGATTTAGAAGTATTTAAAAATGAATGTGATTTAAGCTATGACATAACGTCACTTTATACTTTTAAGCAACCTGTATCACCACACCTTGCATTTAAAATGACAGATCAAATTTTTCTAAATAAGCAGCGTGTATTAGATAAGGTAAAAGTTTTAGATAAGGAATTTGATTTTATCTTAATTGAGGGTGCTGGGGGAATTGCCGTACCAATATATGAAGGTACAGATGATTTCTACATGACTAAAGATCTAATCAATGATTGTGCAGATTGTGTCATCAGTGTGTTGCCATCAAAATTAGGTGCTATTAGCGATGCCATTGTTCACCAAGATTATGTTAATCAGAATGTATCGGCGAGTAATTTTTTAATAATGAATCGCTATACAGACAGCTATATTGAAAAAGACAATCAAATGACGATTGGAAAATTAACAAATAAAACAGTCTATACATTTGAAGAACATGCCACGTATGAAAATTTCTCAGAAGCATTTTTAAAACAATTAATAGGAGTTAAAAATGAATTACACACAACAACTTAAACAAAAAGACTCAGAATATGTTTGGCATCCATTTACACAAATGGGTGTATATAGCAAAGAAGAAGCAATCATCATTGAAAAAGGAAAGGGTAGTTACCTTTACGATACGAATGGCAATAAATATTTAGATGGTTATGCATCGTTGTGGGTCAATGTGCATGGTCATAATAACAAATACTTAAATAAGGTAATTAAAAAGCAACTCAATAAAATTGCCCATTCTACGCTGCTAGGATCATCAAATATTCCGTCAATAGAACTTGCGGAAAAATTAATCGAAATCACGCCAAGTAATCTAAGAAAAGTATTTTATTCTGATACAGGCAGTGCGTCTGTTGAAATCGCAATAAAGATGGCATATCAGTATTGGAAAAATATTGATAGAGAAAAATATGCCAAGAAAAACAAGTTTATAACGCTAAATCACGGTTATCATGGGGATACGATTGGTGCGGTAAGTGTTGGTGGTATCAAGACCTTTCATAAAATATTTAAAGACTTAATATTTGAGAATATTCAAGTAGAAAGCCCATCTTTCTATCGCAGTAATTACGATACTGAAAATGAAATGATGACAGCTATTTTAACGAATATAGAGCAAATTCTAATTGAAAGAAATGATGAAATCGCAGGGTTTATATTGGAACCGTTGATTCAAGGTGCGACAGGCTTGTTTGTTCATCCTAAAGGCTTTTTGAAAGAAGTCGAGAAATTGTGCAAAAAATACGATGTCTTATTAATTTGTGATGAGGTAGCAGTTGGTTTTGGGAGAACTGGAAAGATGTTTGCATGCAATCATGAAGATGTTCAACCGGATATTATGTGTTTAGGTAAGGCGATTACTGGTGGCTACTTACCACTTGCAGCTACATTGACATCTAAAAAAATATACAATGCATTTTTAAGTGATTCGCATGGTGTGAATACCTTTTTCCATGGTCATACATACACCGGAAATCAAATCGTTTGTACGGTTGCATTAGAAAATATAAGACTTTATGAAAAACGTAAGTTATTGTCACATATTGAAACGACATCATCAACACTTGAGAAACAGTTACATGCGCTGAAGCGTCATCGAAATGTTGGTGATGTAAGAGGACGAGGCTTAATGTTTGGAGTTGAATTAGTTACAGATAAAGATAGTAAAACGCCGTTAGAAATTGAAAAAGTTGAACGTATTGTACGTAATTGTAAAGAAAACGGGCTAATGATTAGAAATTTAGAAAATGTCATTACGTTTGTGCCAGTGTTAAGTATGTCAAATAAAGAAGTGAAAACGATGGTACGTATTTTTAAAAAGGCAGTACATAACATTTTAGATAGGAAGTGTTAATATGAATTTGGCTAAACGCATATTACAAGGGGAACAATTAACAAAAGAGACTGTATTGAAAATTTATGAGGATACTAATATTGATACCTTAGATTTATTAAATGAGGCGTACATTTTAAGAAAACATTATTTTGGTAAAAAAGTAAAATTAAACATGATTTTAAATGCTAAAAGTGGTATATGTCCTGAAAATTGTGGGTACTGTGGACAATCACGAGATATTAAACAAAAACAGCGATATGCTTTAATTCCAGAGGAACAAATTATCGATGGAGCAAAGGTGGCACATGATAATCATATTGGAACATATTGTATTGTTATGAGTGGTAGAGGACCGAGCGATAAAGAAGTTGATCATATTAGTAATACTGTAAGAACGATTAAATCTCAACACCCGCAACTAAAAATCTGTGCATGTTTAGGATTAACGAATGACGAACAAGCTAAGAAACTTAAGTCAGCTGGTGTAGACAGATATAACCACAATATTAATACAAGTGAAAATTACCATGATAACGTCGTGACAACGCATAGTTATAAAGATAGAACAGATACGATAGAACTAATGAAAGCGAATAATATATCACCATGTTCTGGCGTGATTTGTGGTATGGGAGAATCTAATCAAGATATTGTTGATATGGCATTTGCTTTAAAAGAAATGGATGCCGACAGTATTCCGATTAATTTTTTGCATCCAATCAAAGGCACAAAGTTTGGAAGCATGGATGATTTAACACCAATGAAATGTTTAAGAATCGTAGCATTATTCCGATTAATCAATCCTACGAAAGAAATTCGTATTGCTGGAGGAAGAGAGGTCAACTTACGTTCGTTACAGCCATTAGCATTAAAAGCGGCGAATTCAATATTTGTCGGTGATTATCTAATTACTGGTGGGCAACCGAACCAATTAGACTACGATATGATTAATGATTTAGGCTTTGAAATTGATTATGACACTTGTGAAAATAAGGAAAACAAGAATGAAGTTTCAAGAGCAAATTGATTTATTACAACAGAAAGGGTTATATCGGTCGCTTAAATCGGTAGGGTATATAGATAGACAGTATATTGAAGTAGAAAATAAGAGATGTACGAACTATACATCTAATGATTATTTAGGATTAGGTCAAATAGCGTTTGATAAGGATGATTTCGAAAGATTTATGCGGAAGTATAGTTATCACTTATCAAGTTCAAGATTAATTAGTGGAAGTTCGACAGCTTATGAAGAAATTGAAACAATGTTAGCAGGTTGGCTCGGATATAGTGCATGTACTATCTTAAATAGTGGTTATGATGCTAATTTGGCGTTATTTAATATTTTCAAAAATACAAATTGTGTCGTGTTTTCAGATCAAGAAAATCATGCGAGTATTATTGACGGTATTAAGTTAAGTGGTTTAGAAAAAGTGATATATAAGCATTTAGATATTGCTGATTTAGAAAAAAGGTTAGAGAAATACCCTAATCAAAATATACCAAAAATAATCATATCTGATAGTGTATTTTCAACGAATGGCGACGTTGTGGATATTGGTCAATTAGTCTCATTAAAGCATAAATATAACGCAACACTGATACTCGATGTTTCACATAGTTTTGGAATAGAGAATTACTCGAATTATCAAGGTGTAGATATACTCACTTCTAGTTTATCTAAAGCATGTGGTGCATACGGGGGTGTGATTTTAAGTTCAAATGATGTGAAGGATATGTTAATTAATCACGGTAGACCACTCATCTACTCAAGTAGTTTGCCAATTTATAATTTGTATTTTATAAAAAGAAACATTGAAAAGTTAATAAATGCTGATGATAGACGCACTAAATTAAATAGTTTGAGTAAATATTTTAACCAAAAGTTAAAAGCACTCAATGTTAATTATAATAGTTCAAACTCGCCGATTAAGTTTATTGAGTTTGATGACATAGAAGCGGCTGAGAACATTCATCAAACATTATTAAAGCATCATGTGTTTACAAGTTATTTAAGGTATCCAACTGTGACTAAGCCAATGTTAAGAATATCATTGTCGTATTTTCATACTGAACAAGATATAGATAGGTTGTTTGAAATTTTGCATCAAGAAGATTGAGGTGATCGTCATGTATAGTATAAAAATGCGTTCTAGCAATCAAGATGTTCATATTAGTGGTGCTGAAACGATTTGTGAGTTTGACAAAATAGAACAGACGGTACAAAGGTTTTATAATAAAGGTTTTTTTCATGAAAATGGGCAACCGGATTTTCTCAATATAAAAATACAAAAAATCATGGAACCGATTCAACAAATAAAAGCATTACAAATTATTGAGGATGATAAAGCAAATCTCCAACATTTAACACAAGAATGTGGTGTCACTGAACAAGCGCTAAATCAAGGGATGACATATATTAAAAATGAAACGGTTTATACAGGAGCTATTATTCTATCTGCTATATCTGGTAAACGTTTAGATTCATTTGGACAAAGGGGGATTAGGGCAACACATTTTTCGTTTGAAGATATAAATAATAAAGGTGATCTTAATGAAAGAGTGACTGATGCCTTAGCAATTGCTAGTTGTATCAATGCGCATCCGTATGTCAAAGGAGAACTTTGCGTGTCCGATGACTTAACGTATACGACAGGTTATTTTGCCGCTGCTAAAATTGGTTACCATCGATTATTTGATATTAAACCAGTTAATACGAGATATGGAGGCAGAATAATATTTGTGGACGATTGTATTGATTTAAATCATTACATATCATTTTTAGAAAGCACACCGAAGCAAGTTGTTTATGAAACGGTATAGGGGTTTTAGTATGACATCAAAAGATATTACTCAAATTAGTGTCATTGCTGCGATTTTAACCATTTTGGCAGTTTTGAAAATACCGTCCATTATACCAGGATTAGATTTTCAATTATCTGCACCGGCAGCATTATTGATATTAGCTTTCTTTGGAATTAAAAAGTACTTTTTAGGTGGATTATTATCTAGCCTATTATTACTAGTATTTGGCGTATTTAATCCAATTAATGTGATTATCTCTATTATATTTAGAGTTATAGCTATTGCAGTTGTTTATTTATTGAAAATAAATGTACTATCATTAGTTTTAGCAAGTGTATTAGGCAGTTTGGTATCTAGGCTACTATTATCTATTATTTTAAATTTACCTGTGTGGGTAGTGTTGTTAAACGCGATTCCAGGCGTAATATTCACTTTAATTGTAGCTATTCCTTTATATCTCACATTGAGAAAAAGAATGGCAGTATTACTAAGATAATAAATCAAAACACGGTCGTCACAATTACTGTTGGCGACCGTGTTTTACTAGCTATTTATTGTTTTCAGTTTCTTTTGTATCTAACAATTTCACTTTGTGATTTTCCCAATCAATTTCATATGTTGATTTAAATGTTCTAGTTTTAAAGTTTTTATAATTTGCGCCTGCCCAGTAGAAGCCATTCCAACGAATTTGGTATAAATCCATTTCACGTTGATAAGTTACTGTAATTTTAGATTTTTTAGCGCCATCTTGTCTGTGTGATAGTACGCTTAAAAATTCTGGATTGAAGTTACTTCTAGATAATAATGGCATTTGGTGTTGCGCTATGAAGTTTTGGCCAGCGTATGCACTGCTTTGTCTGCCAGCTAAGAAGAGTTCATTACCATATGTTGGGTGGAAGCTATCTCTTCCATAAGGTCCCCAACCATTATTCATAATTTTATGTGCTTCAACTCCCCAGCCAACATTTTTATAATTTGTGTTGCGACTTAATGTTGTTCTGTAACTTTCTTGTTTATAATTAATTGTTTCAGAAAAAGCTGTATTTCCATTAAGTCCACCAGATAAACCATTAGAGATACTAATGTCACCACCAAATGTATAGCCTAAAGTATTTTGAACTTGAAACTCTTCATTTTGATTTTTTGGTGCATAATCAACGACGTTTACTGAATCATTAGATTGTGAGCTTATAGATACATTGTATTTAGCTCCCCAATATAATTTTGAAAAGTCATAGTCATTAGGATTAGGTTTCACAAAGCCTGAGTTAATATTCCCAGTAGCTTTAAGTACTAAAGTATCTTTATCATAACTTTTATCTTTGATGAAATTAAATGTTAAAATCTGTGAAATTTTAAATTTATCAGAATCTGCTGTGGCTGTTGTTTTGTATAAAGTAACTTTGTCATCGACTTTTTTTACGCTGACTGGTGTTATTTTACCTTCAGCATTAGCAGTACCAGAAAGTAATAATAATGCCATAGATGTAGCAACGGATGATTTGACTAATTTATTCATTTTCATATCAATTCTGTCCTTTCACCTTGATTTCATGAGTCTTCCAATTGACCTCGTATTTCACAGTATAGTTTCTATTTACAAATGCATTATGGACTCTATGTCCGTCTAAATAACTGTTGCCATAATGCGTTGATCTTTTAATGGCATGAGTGACATCCATGTTTCTTCCGTAAGTAATTTCAAATTCGCTTGTATCGCTTGAACCTTTTTCATGAGATACTGTGGCGATAAATGAAGGGTTAAATCCACTTTGTACAAGAGGTGGTAACTCACTGTCTGGAACGAAATAATCTCTAGGATCTTTACTATGAGGTTTGTAGCCTACAAATAAATCGCTATCAAAGGCTGATTTTTGACCTGATTCAGTGGCGAATGAATTCGCTTTGACGCCCCATAAAACACTTTTTGAGTTTTGTTGTTCTACTTCACTTACATAATTTTGTTGTGTATAGCTAATCGATTTAGAATAGTTAAATGATCCATTACCACCGAGTGATGGGGCTGATTGGAAATTACCACCGATATTGTATCCTAATGTCTGACTCACGTTTGTAGATTCAATTTTATTTTTAGGTAAATAATTAATTAAAGAAACATATTTATCATTTGTTTTTAAACCAATATTATATTGGAATGGCCATCGCATAGCTTTAACATGATTAGTTTTTTTATAGTTGTAATATGTTGTTCTAGAGCTAATGAATCCTTGCATCTTTAATATCAAAGCATCTTTGTTATATTTTTTATCCTTTACAAAATCAAATTGAATATTTTGAGTCACGCCCCATTTATTACTTGTTTTATCTTCTGTCCTTTTGATAATTTCTATATCGCTTCCTTTACCGATGTCTTCAGTATCGTTAGCAGCTTTAGCATTTTCTAATAACGGATTGGCAAGAGGGGCAAGTAAGCTCACAGATAAAGTTGTAGTTAATATTTTATTTTTAAGCATAAGTTTCACTTTCTTTCTATAATTTTATTTAACTTAATTAAATAATAATATATTTTGGGCGTTATTATAATTAACTGTTCATTAACAATTGACCATTATCAACTTTTTTTACAATTAAGTTAAAAATGCCATAATTCCGTTCGATTTAACCTTTTTTGTTTGGAATGCTAAAAGCTAATTTTGTGAGAAATATAGTTAATAAAACCTTGGTATTGTTGACAGTTGTAAACAATTTAAGGTAACCGATTGCACGAATGTCTTGCTTTCTTTTTTAATTAATGTTTGTAAAATACAAATTGTGCTTTTTTACGATTTTTGATGAATCCATCTAAAAATTAATTGTTTATTAACTTGATAATATTTATTTAAGCTTTCAAGTTAAATTGTTTCATTTGTATTATTTGTGTATCTACTATGGTTCGATACTTTATTCTTATAAAAATCAGTTGTTATTATTAAATTTAATGTACGATAAAATAATTTAATGTTATGAGGCTGATTCAATTTGTTAAAAAATCCTGAGACAAGTATGAAGTGTCCCAGGATTTTTTAAGATGATTGAACTGTTTACTTAGGTGTGATGCTTTTAATTTTTACTTCATGTGTTTTCCAGTTCACTTCATATTTAACTGTAACGTTTCGGTTTTTAAAAGCATCATGTTTTCTATCAACGGCTAAACGATGTCTTGTCACGTAAGCATATGTAGCATCCATGTTTCTGCCGTAAGTGATTTCAAACTCGCTTTTATCACCTTTACCTCTTTCGTGTGACAATGTTGTAATAAATGATGGATTAAAGCCACTTTGAATTAAAGGAGGTAGTTGATTATCTGGGACGAAATAGTCTCGTGCTGCTGGACCAGTTGGGTCTTGTGCAAATAAGTATTGATCATATGCAGATACTTGACCATTCGGTGTAACGAATGAATTTGCTTTCACTCCCCATTTAACACCTTTAGAGTTCTGACTTTCTACTTCAGTAACATAGTTTTTTTGATTATAACTAATTGTTTTAGAGTAGTTGAATGAGCCACTGCCTCCGATTGATGGCGCTGATTGGAAGTTTCCGCCGATATTATAGCCTAATTTCTGACTAACATCTGCTGAATCAATTTTATTTTTAGGAAGATAATTAATTAAATCAACATTAGAGTCTTTCGTTTTCAAACTGATATTATATTGAAATGGCCATATCATTCTTTTAATATATGGATATTTTTTTAAGTCTGAATATGTTGTTCTAGAGCTAATGAAGCCTTGCATCTTAACAACTAGGGCATCTTTGTTATATTTTTTATCTTTTACAAAATCAAATTGAATGTTTTGAGTTATAGCTAATCGTTTGCTAGTAATGTCTTGTGTTCTTTTGATGATTTCTGCACCTTGGCCGATATCTTCTATCTTATTTTCTGCTTTAGAAATTTCTATAAATGGATTGGCTAAAGGGGCTATTAAACCAACTGCTAAAGTTGCTGTTAATATTTTATTTTTAATCATAGAAATCACTTTCTTTCTATTTAATTTTAAGTTCATATATATAATAATCCATTTGTAAGCGTTTTCGAATTAACTGTTCGTTAAAAGTTAATTACTATCAACATGTATTGAAGAGACATTTTTAGCATTGTTAAATGATGTTTTTGCATTATGTTATGTTTAAAAGATTTATTGGTCGCAGGCGTTTATATAGCTACATAACTATGCTTTGCAAGTCTTATTTTATTGAATTGTTGTTTAATTATGGTGCTTGTAGTGGAAAAGGAATGAATTGCGCAATAGTTTGTGAAAATATGAAGTTAATAAAGTTGAGCTGATTCAACTAAATGATGAACTATTCGTTAACGATGTAAGGATTATTTAACAAGTTGCAGGTAAAAAAGTGGGCTGACAAATAGCGAAGAAGCATTTAATTGATGGAAAATGAAAAAAGAACCGTAGATTCGATTGAGAATCAACGGTTCTTTTTAATCACGGTTTGTTACGAAAATTATTTAAAAAATGATGTAAAACTAGAGAAGATATTTTTGATTGATTATTTCCAGAATGATAATAAATTACTTAATGTATTTTTGATTGATGATGCAGTTTCTTGAGCTTTAATAGCTGTTTTTACTAATGTTGGGTTTTGGTAGAAAGTATATAATACTTTACCAGTATTGATTGACTCAGTTACATAGTTTCTTACTTGTGCATATGATTTAGCTAAGTAGCCGTTTTTATCATCAACTTTCAATGGTTGGATGTAAGATTTAGAACCACTACCTAGTACTGTTAATACTGTTTGATCAATCGCACCTTTGTATTTATAGTACGTATTATAGTAGTACTTTGCTGTATCATATTTTTCTTTATAGCTTTTATAAGTATCTGTTAAATACTTGTAACCATAGTTAAATGAATCTTTTAATGATTGGTAGTAACCTAATAATTTAGATTGAGGAACCTCAACTTTTGGTGATTGAATTTGAGGGACTTCAACTTTTGGTGATTCTACTTTAGGTTTTTCAATTTGTGGTGATTGAATTTGAGGAGCCTCAACTTTTGGCGCCACTTTCTTTTCAGCATCTTTTTGAGCAACTAATGCGTCTAATTGTTTCTGTAAATGCTCTTTTACATCCATAGGTGCTTTGTTAACTTCACGTTGTGCTAAACGTCTGTTTTCAATTGAATCTTTTTCATTTAATTTTGAGATTGCATCATTTGCTGATTTCACACGCTCATCATGACGAACGATTGCTTTTTCAATTGAAATTTTTTCTACAAAGCGGTTGTTTTTATCACGTAAATCTTTAGGTAATTTTGAGTTAGCTTCATATGCTGCTGATTTATCGTGTGGTGCTTTGTTATCTTGGAAATCTTTAATTGCTTTATCCGCATTTTCAATATTTTGACGTTCTTTAGCTTTAGAAGATTGTACTGATTCTACCCAAACTTGTTGGCTTCTATCAGGGTTTTCTTTAATTTGTGCAATGTAATTATTTTTTTCTTGTTCAGTTAAGTTATCATTTTTAAGAACATTGTAAAAAGCGTTTTGTTGTGCAACACGTCGGTCTGGGTTCTTGCTGTCTTTAAGTGATTCAGAGAATACTTCTTGTGCACGTTCTGGGTGTTCGCGTAATGTTTTGATGTATTGGTTACGTTGTTCTTCTGTGATACCTTTTAGATGTAATACTTGATAAAAAGCTTTTTGTTGATCTGTTACGTAGTTGTTTTGAGTTGTTTGGTGCTTAGTTGAAGTTTGTTGCGTGTTTTCACTCGCTTTTGCTTCCCCATTTGAAATCATTGTAGCTAACGTAATTGTTGCTGCCCCAACTAGCAACTTCGAGATATATTTATTTTTCATGTGTATTCCCTTTCTTTTTACATATTAAATTTATTGTATGCTTTTAGAATTTATCACATGAGAATACAAATGGAAATTAACTAATTATTAACTAATGTTAACTAATAGATTAACTAGTGTTAACTATGTAAAAAAGCGTTTAATTCAGAACATTCAGCGTATTTTAAGTAAGGAAGTACTATATGGAGAAATGCAATAGTTTGCTAATAAATAGAGGAGAAAATTGTCTTTCGAAGAGAGTTTGGTAGAGTAGAAATCTCATTTAATTTGTCATTGATGCACTTTTTCTTCTATATAATTAGTTCACGACATTAGATAGCTTCGCAACTCATGCATAGGGTTCTAACATAGAAACTTTCGAGGCGAAAGTTAACAAACAGGGAGAGTTGGGTGCCTTTCTAACAAATAAATTTGAAGAAGACGGAGGAACGCAGTTGGACGTAAAACGTCAACTGCATAAGCCTTTCTAGCTCATAAAATTCGCAGAAAATAAAGGAACACATTAGATAGCTTCGCTACTAATGCATAGGGTCCCAACATAGAAACTTTCGAGGCGAAAGTTAACAAACAGGGAGAGTTGGGCGCCTTTCTAGCTCATAAAATTCGCAGAAAGGCTAAAAATTATTTTTAGGGGTTGCGAATGAATAAATTAGTTTAATTTTATAAAAATTTATAAAAATTAAAAACGTTGTAAAATTAAAATGAATCATTCATAATATTGTTACTATACTAATTCAAGGTGGTTCAACGCATGTCTCATAATGAAAATCTTAAATTGGCGCAACGCGGTGCTTATTTGAGTTTAATTGTATATATAATCTTATCTATTGTTAAGTATGTCACGGGTTTTGTCTTTAACTCTGCAGCTGTAAGAGCCGATGCATTAAACAATATGACAGATATTATCGTTTCTTTAGCTGTTATTATTGGATTGAAAATTTCAATTAAACCTGCCGATCGAAATCATCCTTATGGCCATTTGAAGTCTGAAAATATTTCTTCATTATTGGTGTCATTTGTCATTATGTTTGTAGGTATCCAAGTAGTTATTCAAAATGCACCTCGTTTGTTCAAAGAAGATGACGTTGTACCTAACGCAATAACAATTATCGTCAGCTTAATCAGTGGTCTTGTAATGTTGATTGTATTTGCAGTCAATCAAAGACTAGCGAAAAGAACGAAAAGTAGTTCTTTAAATTCGGCTGCCAAAGATAATTTATCGGATAGTTTAGTCAGCATTGGAACAGCGATAGGATTAATTTTTACGCAAATCGGTTTCCCAATTGTCGATATTATTTTAGCAACATTACTAGGCTTACTAATCGTTTATACTGGTTTTGGTATTTTTAAAGAAGCAATTTTTATGTTGAGTGATGGTTTCAATGAAACTGAATTAGAAGCGTATCGCAATGATATTTTAGAAGTTGATGAAGTACAAGAAGTTAAAAGTATTAAAGGGCGTTACCATGGAAGTAGTGTGTTTATTGATGTCACAATTGTTGTAGATGCTAACCTTTCCTTAGTAGAAGCGCATCAAATTTGTGACAATGTCGAACATCATTTGCACAAAAAAGGTATTTCCTCAGTATACGTTCACCCAGAACCAGACCATCTATAATGTATTTAAACGTCTTCATAGATATATAAATATCTGAGGAGGCGTTTTTATTACATCTATTTTTAGGTTTACCTAAAAATATTTTTTAAACCTTAGAAAAATAGCGAACAAAGGTGTATAATATGATTTGTTATTAGGTGGTTATTGATTCATTTATGAATTAAAAAATGAAAATGGGGAATAGGATTTATGTATTTAATGTCTAGTGATAATTGATTTAATCATTGAATTTTAAAATATATTGAAAAGAAAATTACTAAGATTAAATCATCTTAAAATATCCCTGAAATAACGTCCTAAAGATTAAAGGAAAGAGGTTATAAGTTATGCCAAAATTAATTTTATGTCGTCATGGACAAAGCGAGTGGAATGCTAAAAACTTATTTACTGGATGGGAAGATGTTAATTTATCTGAACAAGGTATTAATGAAGCGACTAGAGCAGGTGAAAAAGTAAGAGAAAATAACATTGCCATCGATGTAGCTTTTACATCGTTATTAACACGTGCTTTAGATACAACGCATTATATTTTAACTGAATCTAAACAACAATGGATTCCTGTATATAAAAGCTGGCGTTTAAATGAACGCCACTATGGTGGATTGCAAGGCTTAAATAAAGATGATGCTAGAAAAGAATTTGGAGAAGAACAAGTACATATTTGGCGTCGTTCTTATGATGTGAAACCACCTGCTGAAACCGAAGAACAACGTGAAGCTTACTTAGCTGATCGTCGATATAATCATTTAGATAAACGTATGATGCCTTATTCTGAAAGTCTGAAAGATACTTTAGTTCGAGTGATACCATTTTGGACAGATCATATTTCACAATATTTGCTAGATGGTCAAACGGTATTAGTTTCTGCACACGGAAATTCAATTCGCGCATTGATTAAATATCTTGAAGATGTGTCAGATGAAGATATCATTAATTATGAAATTAAAACAGGTGCACCGCTTGTTTATGAATTAACGGATGATTTAGAAGTTATAGATAAATACTACTTATAAAAAAAGAGCTGCATGTACACAAGGAGTGAGTGTATATGCAGCTCTTAAATATGTGAAGTAATGTAAGGAAATAGTTAAGTATAGAGTTTATATTAACGAGCTAGGGATACTCGAAAATATAGTTAGACATACAATATAGTCAAATTAAAACAATTATTTCGCTCTTTTATGTTGCTTAATAATCTTTAAAGCACGCTTTCTTGTTTTAATGTTAGGGCTATTTAAATTACGACGAGCAGTCTGTAAATCTAATTTCATCTCTATCCCTCCTTGTAAATATATTATGACCGATAACTACTCATATGTAAATAGTAATGATTACGTTTTAAAGAAATTGTAATAAAGTCGTGCTAATTTTTTGGAAAATGGGTATAATTACCGGATATCTAAAAATGTGTGTCGTTTTTTAGATGGTGAGGGGGAAGCTTTAAATGTCGAAGAAACAAAAATTAACGATGATTATTACTATGCTGATGGGTGGATTTTTTGGATTATTAAATGAAACACTATTAGTGACGGCTTTACCAAGTATTATGAAAGATTTTGAAATTTCATATACACAAGTTCAATGGCTGACAACAGCTTTTTTATTGACTAATGGGATTGTTATTCCTTTGTCCGCGCTTGTTATACAACGTTATACAACAAGACAAGTGTTTTTAGTGGGTATTTCTATCTTTTTCTTAGGTACATTACTCGGCGGCTTGAGTCCGCACTTTGCAACATTATTAGTTGCTAGAATTATTCAGGCGTTAGGCGCAGGTATTATGATGCCATTGATGATGACAACGATTTTGGATGTTTTCCAACCACATGAACGCGGTAAATATATGGGGATATTTGGTTTGGTAATTGGTTTAGCACCAGCTATTGGACCTACTCTTTCAGGTTACCTTGTTGAATATTTTAACTGGAGATCGCTTTTCCATGTTGTCGCTCCAATTGCAGCTGTGACATTTTTAATTGGATTTAAAACGATAAAAAATGTTGGAACTACAATTAAAGTACCTATTGATTTTATTTCTGTCATTTTTTCTGTACTAGGTTTCGGCGGGTTATTGTATGGAACGAGTTCAATTTCAGAAAAAGGTTTTGATAATCCTATCGTATTAGTATCTATGATTGGAGGCGTTGTTTTAGTCGCATTATTTGTATTACGTCAATATCGGCTATCAACACCATTATTAAATTTTGCTGTATTTAAAAATAAACAATTTACAGTTGGTATCATTATTATGGGTGTCACAATGGTATCGATGATTGGTTCGGAAACGATTTTACCTATCTTTGTGCAAAATTTATTGCATCGTTCAGCTTTAGATTCTGGATTAACTTTATTACCAGGAGCAATTGTTATGGCATTTATGTCGATGACTTCGGGTGCTTTATATGAAAAGTTTGGTCCTAGAAATCTTGCTTTAGTAGGTATGGCGATTGTTGTTATTACTACGGCTTATTTTGTTGTAATGGATGAACAAACATCAACAATCATGTTGGCAACAGTTTATGCGATTCGAATGGTTGGTATCGCGTTAGGATTAATTCCAGTAATGACCCATACGATGAATCAATTAAAGCCAGAAATGAATGCACATGGTTCATCTATGACAAACACAGTACAACAAATTGCTGGTTCTATCGGAACAGCTGCATTAATTACTATTTTATCCCATGCAAGCAAAAACTTTTCTCCAACTATGTCAGACTATAATGGCATGAACAAAATTGATATGATGAATCAAATTAAAGTTGATACGATGTTGCATGGTTATCACGCTGGATTTTTATTTGCATTATTGATTACAGTTGTTAGTTTCTTTTGTTCATTTATGTTACAAGGTAAGAAAAAAGAAGTTGATTCTCGTCAATAAATATAAGTTGCTAGCTATATAAAGCTTTTTAGCAAAAGTTCAACATATTGACTTATCCGGCATTTCAGATTAAAATATTTTTATTCCGATTAGAATAATAAGAATAAGGAGATATATTCTATGAAAAGACTTTTATTTGTGATGATAGCTTTCGTTTTCATATTGGCTGCATGCGGAAACAATTCGTCGAAAGACAAGGAAGCTAGTAAAGATAGCAAGACAATTAATGTTGGGACTGAGGGGACTTATGCACCATTTAGTTTCCACGATAAAGATGGTAAATTAACTGGTTACGATATTGATGTTATTAAAGCAGTGGCTAAAGAAGAAGGTTTAAAACTTAAATTTAATGAAACTTCTTGGGATTCTATGTTTGCAGGTTTAGACGCAGGGCGTTTTGATGTAATCGCGAACCAAGTAGGTATTAATCCTGATAGAGAAAAGAAATATAAATTTTCTAAGCCTTACACATTCTCAAGTGCTGTTTTAGTTATTCGTGAAAATGAAAAAGATATTAAAGATTTTGATGATGTTAAAGGTAAGAAGTTAGCACAAACATTCACATCTAATTATGGTAAATTAGCTAAGGATAAAGGTGCTGATATTACAAAAGTTGATGGCTTTAACCAATCAATGGATTTATTATTGTCTAAGCGTGTTGATGGTACATTTAATGATAGTCTGTCATACTTGGATTATAAAAAACAAAAACCTAATGCTAAGATCAAAGCAATCAAAGGTAATGCTGAACAAAGTAGATCTGCATTTGCATTTTCTAAAAAAGCAGATGATGAAACAGTTCAAAAATTCAATGATGGCTTGAAAAAAATCGAGGAAAACGGTGAATTAGCTAAAATAGGTAAGAAATGGTTTGGTCAAGATGTTTCTAAATCTAAATAGCGAACAACAACATGCGCTAGATGCTGCAAAACAAGCTTTCGGACCTATGCTAGAAGGTTTGGTCAAATATTCAATTCCTATTACATTAGTTACATTTGTTTTAGGATTGATTATTGCATTATTTACAGCATTAATGCGAATTTCAACGAGTAAAATTTTAAGAAGTATTTCACGTGTCTATGTATCTATTATTCGAGGAACACCAATGATAGTACAACTATTTATCATATTTTATGGTATTCCAGAATTAGGTAGATTATTAACAAATGACGCTGACAACCAATGGACATTGGCACCTGTAGTGGCTGCTATTATTGGTTTATCATTAAATGTAGGTGCGTATGCTTCGGAAATTATTCGTGGCGGTATTATTTCTATACCGAAAGGACAAACAGAAGCTGCATATTCCATCGGTATGACGTATGGTCAAACGATACAACGTATCATTTTACCGCAGGCAATTCGAGTGTCGATTCCTGCACTAGGTAATACATTTTTAAGTTTAATCAAAGATACATCATTATTAGGATTTATTTTAGTGGCTGAAATGTTTAGAAAAGCTCAAGAAGTTGCGTCTACAACATATGAATATTTAACAATTTATGTGTTAGTTGCGCTAATGTACTGGGTGGTATGCTTTATTATTTCAATTATCCAAGGTATCTATGAATCTTATATTGAAAGAGGGTATCGCTCATGATTCAATTGAACAATATCCATAAATCATTTAATGATGTTGAAGTCATCAAAGGTATTGATTTATCTGTTGAACAAGGTGAGGTTGTAACCTTAATCGGTCGATCTGGTTCAGGTAAAACAACATTGTTACGTATGATTAATGCATTAGAAATTCCAACTGAAGGTACAGTTTATGTTAACGGCAAAACATATACATCTAAAGATAAAAAATCACAAATAGAAGTTCGTAAACAGTCTGGTATGGTATTTCAAAGTTATAACCTTTTTCCGCATAAGACGGCATTAGAAAATGTAATGGAAGGTCTTATCACAGTTAAAAAGTTGAAAAAGGATGAGGCACGTGGGAAATCACTTGAGTTACTTGAGAAAGTTGGTTTAACACATGTCAAAGATCAACGTCCACATGCATTATCAGGTGGTCAACAACAACGTGTTGCTATTGCAAGAGCACTAGCAATGAACCCTAAAGTGATGTTGTTTGATGAACCAACATCTGCACTTGATCCTGAACTTGTGAATGATGTTTTAAAGGTTATTAAAGATTTGGCTAATGAAGGCATGACAATGGTCATTGTGACACATGAAATGCGTTTTGCTAAAGAAGTATCTAATAACATTGTATTTATTCATGAAGGCATGATCGGAGAACAAGGGGCTCCAGAAGAGATGTTCAATCGTCCGAAAACAGAAGAATTAAGACGTTTCTTAAATGTTATAAATGAAGAATAATCAAATAGAACCACGTATCATGTTTTAGTATGGCGATGAAGCCATATACATGATGCGTGGTTCTTTGTTATGTTGTCATAATCTTGGAGCGATATTTTAACGACGTTTATGATTTAAGTACGTTTGTACCTTATATAGTAATGGTTTGATAGGCTTAATAAAGTCACCGATATACTCTTCTACATGTGCGTTAAAACCTTTTTTGAATTGTTGGACGCCATAGTCTTCTGATGACTCTGAAAAGTCACCGGTAATACCATAAAAATTATAGCGATCAATATGATGCGCTTTAGCAAACTTAATCATTTCCCACTGCAAATGGTAGGCACCCATATAAGCATTATATTTAGGGTTTGAACCACTAGATAAGTAATAAACTTCATGCTCATTGTAGATAAATAAAGCAGAAGCTAAGTTTAAGACTGCACCATCTTGTTCAATTTGTTCTATTGTATTGTCGATTTTACGCTTATTGCTATTTAGCTGTTGTTCTAGCTGTGTGCGTTTCGTTTTATTTTTCTTTGAATTAGGACTTTCTTCCAATGCTTCTTCAACACCTGAGAGTTCAGCTGTTAATTGTTGTTGCTTTAATTGTAACGTTTTTAAATACTCGTTTAAATCAATATACGCCAACTTTAACATGGCGTGGTCATCGTATAACTTTTGCATTTCTTCAAAGTATGGTAACTCACGGAATTTGAAACCGTGCTTTTCCTCAGCCATATGGAATAAGTCGAAAAAAGTTTGCGTTTCATCAATCGTTAACGTTTTAGTTTTGACACCAATATCATATGTTTTTTTAATATTACGTCTCGTTTGATAATCCATTTCTTTTAAAAGTTGGTCTTCAGTCTTATCTTTTAAATCTAACACTGACAGCCAACGGATTTGGCTCATTGAATCATAACCTACAGGGAAACCTTGGTGTTTATAACCTAATTTATCCATTGTTCTAACAAATGCTCGGTTATCATAAGATTTAACAATTTCACCGTCTGCATTGCGTAAATTTTCAATTAAATATGGATCTACAAGGACATATAAACAATTGTGTTTCTTTAAATATGACGTTAATGCTTTAAAGAAAAATGCTACTAATGATTGATTTGTATAATCCATCACTGGCCCGCGATGTGTATAAAAATATTTGAAAAATTTAAGTGTGCGTGCTTCTGTCAATAAGCATCCTGCAATCACTTGACCATTGTCATCTTTAACCCCTACAAGATGCACATCGCCTTTTAAATCAACTCTATGATTGTAATGAATAGCTGATTGTGTGTAATGTGAAAAATGCTTTGTTGTAAACGCATTGAACTCATCCGAAGTCAACGTTACAAAGTTCATTTTATCCCATCCCTCTCTGAATTGAACTATAATTTTTGAATTTATTAATAATGCTATTTTTTTATTTTATCAAAAACTGATTACAAATACACATAGAAAATGAAATATATTTTTCTTTGACTATACATAACTGTTATTTCTTTGGATATTTATATTAAATGCATTGGTAGTAGTTGTAGCGCATTAATGTTTGACGGTGTATAGTATTAATTATATTGAAAGTTAGTTGGAAGTTGATAGTAGGAGTGGGAGCATTGAAGCGATTTGTGGCGACGGTATTATTATTACTAGTCTTTATATCAGGATGTGGTAATGATAAATATGTGAAAGAAATAGATGAAGCAGTTAAAATTCAAAATCAAAAACAAGAACAACTTGCCAAAAAAGGCAACGGTGATCGTGTTGATCATTTTGAACGCAAAGATGCTAATATTTATGTCTATGATAAGGATAAAATTATCATTTTAGCTTATAAACCTTTGAGTAATGATGATGAAGTGCATTATTATGCATATGATTTTAGTGATAAACGTGTATCATATAAGCAAGATTTTGATTCGAGACGATATTATCAACAACATGATGCGGATTATCATGAAGAAAATATGACGAACTAGATATGAATAGGAGTTATTATGACTAAAAAATTACTAACATTATTTATAGTGAGCATGTTAATTTTAACAGCTTGCGGTAAAAAAGAATCAGCAACGACATCTTCGAAAAACGGCAAACCATTAGTTGTCGTATATGGCGACTATAAATGTCCTTATTGTAAAGAATTAGATGAAAAAGTCATGCCAAAGTTGCGTAAAAATTATATAGATAATCACAAAGTGGAATACCAATTTGTCAATTTAGCTTTCTTAGGTAAAGACTCAATTGTTGGTTCGCGTGCGAGTCATGCAGTATTGATGTATGCACCTAAATCATTTTTAGATTTTCAAAAGCAATTATTTGCTGCCCAGCAAGATGAAAATAAAGAATGGTTAACAAAAGAACTATTAGATAAACATATTAAACAACTGCATTTAGATAAAGAGACGGAAAATAAAATTATAAAAGATTACAAGACAAAAGATAGCAAGTCTTGGAAAGCTGCAGAGAAAGATAAAAAAATAGCGAAAGATAATCATATAAAAACGACACCAACTGCATTTATTAATGGCGAGAAAGTTGAAGATCCATATGATTATGAAAGTTATGAGAAGTTATTAAAAGATAAAATCAAATAGTCTTAATTGTTGAGATCAGTAAGTGATACCAATTTATTAGGACAATACGAAAAGGCAATTTCTATTAGCGATATGATAGAGATTGTCTTTTTAATGTATGAAGTCTAAATAGGTGGAAATTATCATGTAAACATTGTTTAGTAGGGAATCAGTACAGGATAGGTATTGATTCTTCCCCGTGCGAAATCTTGATTAGTAGTTTTTTTCTGTGTCGCTTGTTTTATTGTACAGATATTTGTACAATTGAGGTGTGTTAAAAGGAGGCGATAAATATGATTATTAAAAATTATTCATACGCTCGACAGAATTTAAAGGCACTTATGACAAAAGTAAATGATGATAGTGATATGGTAACTGTAACATCTACTGATGATAAAAACGTAGTAATCATGTCAGAATCAGATTATAACTCCATGATGGAAACACTTTACCTCCAACAGAACCCAAATAATGCTGAACACTTAGCTCAATCAATTGCAGATCTAGAACGTGGGAAAACTATAACGAAAGATATAGATGTATAATGGCTAGGTTAAATATTACGTTTTCGCCTCAAGCCTTTGAAGATTATAAGTATTTTCAGCAGAACGATAAAAAAATGGTGAAGAAGATTAATGAGTTACTTAAAAGTATTGACAGAAATGGTGCATTGGAAGGTATAGGTAAGCCTGAAAAGTTAAAATCGAATCTGACTGGGTATTATAGTAGACGTATCAATCACGAACATAGATTGGTTTATACAGTAGATGACAATCATATAAAAATAGCATCATGTAAATACCATTATTAAATCTAAAAGTCACACTATAAAAATAGGGTAAGTTATTTTAGGACAATATGAAAAGGCAATTTCTATTAGCAATATGATAGAGATTGTCTTTTTTTCTTATATTATGACGTTCGTAAATACTATAAAGTTTTCTGTATCATATTTGTACAATAGTCATGTATTAGATAAAACGAAAAGTGGTAAATACCTAAAGTATGATTCGACTTTATATTATTTATAAAAACAGTGCTTGTATTTTAAGTAGCATGAGTATATAATTTTAAAACGTAAAGATTACTATTTAGGAGGGTGACTATGAAAAAGAAATTAGGTATGTTACTTCTTGTACCAGCCGTAACTTTATCATTAGCCGCATGTGGGAATGATGATGGAAAAGATAAAGATGGCAAGGTAACAATTAAAACGACAGTTTATCCATTGCAATCATTTGCAGAGCAAATTGGTGGAAAACACGTGAAGGTATCATCAATCTATCCAGCAGGGACAGATTTACATAGCTATGAACCAACACAAAAAGATATATTAAGTGCAAGCAAGTCAGACTTGTTTATGTATACAGGGGATAATTTAGATCCGGTTGCTAAGAAAGTTGCATCTACTATCAAAGATAAAGATAAAAAACTGTCTTTAGAGGATAAATTAGATAAAGCAAAGCTTTTAACTGATCAACACGAGCATGGTGAAGAGCATGAACATGAGGGACATGATCATGAGAAAGAAGAACATCATCATCATCATGGTGGATATGATCCACACGTATGGTTAGATCCTAAAATTAACCAAACTTTCGCTAAAGAAATTAAAGATGAATTAGTGAAAAAAGATCCAAAACATAAAGATGACTATGAGAAAAACTACAAAAAATTAAACGACGATCTTAAGAAAATTGATAACGATATGAAGCAAGTTACAAAAGATAAGCAAGGTAATGCAGTATTCATTTCACATGAATCAATTGGATACTTAGCTGATTGTTATGGTTTTGTTCAAAAAGGTATTCAAAACATGAATGCTGAAGATCCATCACAAAAAGAATTAACTAAAATTGTTAAAGAAATTAGAGATAGCAATGCTAAATATATTCTTTACGAAGATAATGTTGCGAATAAAGTGACTGAAACAATTCGTAAAGAAACAGATGCGAAGCCTTTAAAATTCTACAACATGGAGTCTTTAAATAAAGAACAACAGAAAAAAGATAATATTACGTATCAATCATTAATGAAATCTAATATTGAAAATATCGGTAAAGCTTTAGACAGTGGTGTTAAAGTGAAAGACGACAAAGCTGAAAGTAAACATGACAAAGCAATTTCTGATGGGTATTTTAAAGATGAGCAAGTTAAAGACCGTGAATTAAGCGATTATGCTGGTGAATGGCAATCTGTTTACCCTTACTTAAAAGACGGTACGCTTGATGAAGTGATGGAACATAAAGCTGAAAATGATCCGAAGAAATCTGCTAAAGATTTAAAAGCTTATTATGACAAAGGATATAAAACTGATATTACTAACATTGATATAAAAGGAAATGAAATTACATTTACTAAAGATGGTAAGAAACACACTGGTAAATATGAATACAATGGTAAGAAAACATTGAAATATCCTAAAGGTAACCGTGGCGTGAGATTTATGTTTAAATTGGTCGATGGTAATGATAAAGACTTACCGAAATTCATCCAATTTAGCGATCACAACATTGCACCTAAAAAGGCAGAACACTTCCATATCTTTATGGGTAATGATAATGACGCGTTATTAAAAGAAATGGATAACTGGCCAACATATTATCCTTCAAAATTAAATAAAGACCAAATCAAAGAAGAAATGTTAGCGCATTAATTCAACAGGTTTGCACACTCTACTCAACTGTTAATAGCTGAATAGAGTGTGTTTTTTATTTCGTAGTTATCAATTTCAACAGAGGGAATGATTAATATTACTATAGTTTATAACAAATGATTTGGTAACATATGTTACTCAATGCATGTTAAGATGAGTAAATATAAAAGATAGGGAGTGGGAAGATGACGATTAAAGTTGAAGATAATAAAATTATTTTTTCAAGAACGATAGAAGCACCGATTGAAAAGGTGTTTGATGCCTATACGACAAAAGCATTATTTGAAAAATGGTTTCATCCAAAAGACGCTAGTACCAAAGTGTTTCGCTTTAATGCTGTTTCAGGCGGTGATGCATTTTATGCGATTAAAACACCTACAATGACCAGCTATACATTAGCAGAATATAAAACGGTTAAGCGTCCATATTTAATTGAATATATTGACTCATTTGCGACACCTCAAGGTGCAAAAGATACAAAAATGCCAAGCATGAAAATTACTTTGTCATTTTCCAAGAGCAATACAACGAAAACGACAGTGACATCAACATCGGTATTTCCAACAAAAGAAGCCGCTCAACAAGTCATAAACATGGGTGTTGAACAAGGTATGAATCAAACTTTAGATCAACTTGATGCTTTATTGAAATAAAGTTGTTGAAAATATGTAAAAACTTTTTTGTTTCATTCGGTTTATAATAATCTTGTAATATTATAAAAATGAGGGATGATTCGATGGTAGAACGTTATATCAAAGTTTTAATATTATATATTTTCACAACACTACTATCTTCTATTTCAGTAACGTCAAAATGTGTACCTAATAAAGTTATAAGGTTTATTTTACGTACTGCAATTGGTTACAGTGTATTTGCATATGGTTTACATTACTTTTCAAATTTAAAAAAGAATAAGTAATACTTTACATAAAGCGAGATAAAATGAGCGTCGTAATATCTTAAATCATAAAGATATTAGCCAATCACGCGATTTATCTCGCTGTTTTTATGAAAGAAAACTACATTTTCGAGAGAATAAAAAGATTTTTCTGAAATTTAATCTATCAATTACATTGATTTACTAATATAATTAGAAAGTAAATTTTATTTGATCAAAGTAAATGGGGGAAGTACTGTGATAGAAAATAAGAAAACAGTTGAAGATACATATTCAACAGGCGCAATTGTTGATTCAATATCATCTTCAGTACAAATGAAGCAAGTAATGGTACAGCAAACACCTGGCCGATATATGCTTAAAGCAATGATGGCCGGATTTTTACTCTCAATCGTTACTGTATTTATGTTCGGAATAAAGACGCAGTTTGCGAGTACTCACGTAGATGGACTTATCAATTTAATGGGAGCCATTGCGTTTAGTTTAGGTTTGATTTTAGTTGTATTAACTAACTCTGAATTATTAACAAGTAACTTCATGTACTTTACAGTAGGCTGGTATTATAAAGTCGTTTCTGTTAAGAAGATGACTTGGATTTTATTATATTGTTTCTTAGGAAATATTTTAGGTGGGTTTGTGTTATTTTTCTTAATGAAATTTGCGCATGTCATGACACCTGAAATGACACAAGCTTTAACAGCTTTAGTTCAGAAAAAGACTGTTGATTCAACATGGTTGAATATTTTTACAAAAGGTATTTTCTGTAACTTCTTTATTAATATTGGTATTTTCATCTCTATGCAATTCAAAGGCGGCTTAACAAAGGCATTCTTCATAGCTTGTGGTGTCGTGGTCTTTGTATACATGGGATATGAGCACGTTGTGTTCAATGCAGGTCTATATGCAGGTATGGTATTCTTTAACCTTGATGCAGTTTCATGGTTACACGTTTTAAAAAATATCGTTTTTGCTTTCTTAGGTAACTTTGTCGGTGGCGGTATTTTTGTAGGTCTCGTTTATGCTTTCTTAAATGGTAAGCGTAATCGTTTAGAGCAACAATAATTAAGATGTAGTGATTAAATAGCGTAACAATGAATCATTCTTCCAAACCATTCATGAATTTGAATGGTTTTTTACGTTGAGAGAGTAATTTTTAATAAGTTTCATGAGAGTATTGGTGTATTCAGATGAAGCATACTTTCTGACATGTGATAAATTTATTGATACACTTTGATGGATATTTATTTTAAAAATAAAATATGGTTAAATCATTTAAAAAAGAGTGGGGATTAATATGACAAAAACGATGATTCGACTCGCAAGTGAACAAGATGCAGAAAAATTGCAACAACTCATGCATGAAGCATTTACGCCTCTAAGAGAACTAGGTATTGATTGGCCTTCGGTTAATGCTAATTTAGATGCTGTTAAAGAAAATATAGATAAAAATACTACATTTGTCATGACAATTGATGATGAAATTATATCTACGATTACGGTTAGATATCCTTGGGGAAGTGTGAAAAGTATTTCGGGTTATCCTTTTGTCTGGTGGTTTGCGACAAATCCTGAGTATGAAGGGAAAGGCTATGGTAGCCAATTACTTACTTATGTTGAAGAAGCATTTTTGCGAGATACGTTAAAGTCAGCGGCAGTTACTTTAGGTACATCTGCAAGATTGCATCCGTGGTTACTTAAAATTTATGAAAAAAGAGGTTATGAAATATACAGCGAACATGAAAATGATGATGGCGATTTAGGTGTGATCATGCGCAAAGTATTGATACCCGAGCGCTTTGACGAAACAATATTAGGCCAACCACCATTTTAAGATAATAATATACACTACAAGCGACCGATATATTAATGCTTGCTCAAATAAATGTTGAGTAGGGATTCATATATCGGTCGCTTTTTTTGATTTAACAAAAAGGGAAAATGTATAAGGAATATGCATGACTACAGGCATCAGGGAATTCCCTGATTTTACATTATAATGTGATTCTTTTCACAAAAACAAAATGATTTGGTATACAATACGTGTGAAAGGGTTGGTAAATGTGAATGGGAATATCATTGTTGCACATGGCATGAGGCACGGACGACAGAATCAAGCGTTAGAAGCATTTATTTCTGAATTAGTAAAAGATGATATACATCACTATGATATTGCGTTTTTAGAAAGTGAGCATCAGGATTTAGAGACGGTAATGACGACGTTGATTCAAAGTGGGGTTGACCATTTTAAAATTGTACCATTGCTAATCTTTAGTGCAATGCATTATCTCAAGGATATACCGAATATCGTTCATGAAATGAAACGACGGTATCCAGACATAAAGGTAGAAGTAAGCGAGCCACTTGGCACACATCCTTTAATGAGACGATTAATTGAACAACGTATTTGTGACGCATTAGCAGGTGACGAACAACAAGTTGGAGTTATGGTTGTTGCACACGGCAATATTAATGGAAAGTTTACTAAGGCACACGAAGAGTTACAAATATGCGCTCAAAATTTGCAAATTAGCAAGCCGACATATGCGAGAACGCTATATGGAGAGATTAGTTTTACACATGATTTAGAAAGCATCTCGAAACGGTATCAAAAATTGATTGTCGTACCATTATTTTTATATGACGGAAGACTTGTTAACAAAGTGAAGCAGCAAATGAATGACATGGTTATTAATACAGATATACACTTCACACCTTCAATTAACTTCGACCCAATTTTAAAGCAAATCATTAACGATAGATTAGAAAGCTTAATGATTCCAATGAAAATATAAAAGCACTAACGAAAAATTAATACCTTTTTTTGAAATAAATATTATGGAGTAAAGGGGCATATTTTATGGCAAAGCAAAAACTAGTAATGATTGGTAACGGTATGGCGGGCATTCGAACAATCGAAGAAATATTAGAGCGCGCCAACGATTTATATGATATTACGGTAATAGGTAAAGAACCTTATCCAAACTATAACCGCATCATGCTTTCAAATATTTTACAAAATAAAATGACAGTTGAAGAAACAATTATGAATCCATATGAGTGGTATGAGGAACATGGTATCGAGTTAATTACAAATGATCCTGTAATTGAAGTAGATAGAGCAAATCAATCAGTTACTACTGCAAATGGTATTGAAGTATCATACGATAAATTGATTTTTGCGACAGGTTCTAAAGCATTCGTCATTCCAGTTCCAGGTTCGACATTACCGAGTGTAATTGGTTGGAGAACGATTGATGATACTGAACAAATGATGAACATTGCTAAGACTAAAAAGAAAGCAATTGTAATTGGTGGAGGATTACTAGGTTTAGAGTGTGCACGTGGTTTATTAGATCAAGGTATGGAAGTAACGGTGTTACATTTAGCTGAATGGTTGATGGAAATGCAACTAGACCGTAAAGCTGGAAATATGCTTAAAGCAGATCTAGAAAAGCAAGGTATGAAGTTTGAAATGCAAGCCAACACAACTGAAATCTTAGGAGAAGATGATGTTGAGGGTGTTAAATTGGCTGATGGACGCGAGATTCCGGCAGACTTAGTTGTTATGGCAGTAGGTATACGACCATACACAGAAGTAGCCAAAGAATCAGGTCTAGATGTTAATCGTGGTATTGTTGTCAATGATGTGATGCAAACAAGTGATAGCAATGTATATGCAGTTGGTGAATGTGCAGAACATAACGGCAAAGTTTATGGACTCGTTGCACCACTATATGAACAAGGTAAAGTATTAGCTGATCATTTAACAAATAAAGAAACGAACGGATACAAGGGATCAACAACATTTACGTCATTAAAAGTTTCTGGGTGTGACTTGTATAGTGCTGGTCAAATTGTAGAAAATGCAGAAATTAAAGGTATTGAAATATTTAATAGTGTTGATAATAACTATAAAAAAATCTTTTTAAAAGACGGTAATGTAGTTGGTGCAGTACTATATGGTGATATCGATGATGGTTCACGCTTTTATAACATGATGAAAAAAGGTGAATCCACTGAAGATTACACACTTGTATCATTGCTTACTAAAGGTGGAGAAGAGGCATCGCTATCAATTGCTGATATGGCTGATGATGAAACAATTTGTGGTTGTAATGGTGTTGATAAAGGTACTATAGTAAATGCGATTACGGAAAATGGCTTTACAACAGTTGAAGAAGTAACGGCTAAAACAAAAGCGGGGAATTCATGTGGTAAATGTAAACCGCAAATTGCTCAAATATTGCAGCACACCTTAGGAGATGACTTTGTTGCCGCAAAACCTGCTGGTATATGTGGTTGTACTGATTTGACACGCGATCAAATAGTAACGCAAATAAGAGCGAAAGGTTTAAAAACATCTAAAGAAGTTCGACATGTTTTAAACTTTAAAAATAAAGGTGGATGTCCAAAATGTCGACCAGCAATCAACTATTATTTAAACATGGTTTATCCACATGATCATGAAGATGAAAGAGAATCAAGATTTGCTAACGAACGTTACCATGCGAATATTCAAAATGATGGTACATTTTCTGTTATACCTCAAATGCGTGGGGGTGTTACAGATGCAGACCAACTGATTCGTCTAGGAGAAGTGGCTAAGAAATATCATGTGCCACTAGTTAAAGTGACAGGTTCACAACGTGTTGGTTTGTATGGAGTTAAAAAAGAAGAATTACCAAATATATGGGAAGACCTAGGTATGCGTTCAGCATCAGCTTATGGTAAGAAAACACGCTCAGTTAAAAGCTGTGTTGGTAAAGAGTTTTGTCGATTTGGTACGCAATACACGACACGACTTGGCATTCGTTTAGAAAAAACATTTGAATACATCGATACACCTCATAAATTCAAAATGGGTGTATCAGGCTGCCCAAGAAGTTGTGTTGAATCAGGTGTTAAAGATTTTGGTATTATCTCAGTTGAAAATGGATTCCAAATCTATATCGGTGGTAATGGTGGTACAGAAGTTGAAAAAGCTGAATTTTTAACAACTGTAGAAACAGAAGATGAAGTAATCAAATTATGTGGTGCTTTGATGCAATATTATCGCGAAACAGGTATATATGCTGAAAGAACAGCGCCATGGTTAAGAAGACTTGGATTTGAAAATGTAAAAGAAGTCTTACTTGACCCAGAAAGACAAAATGAACTATTTGAACGCATTATGGATGCTAAAAAAGCAGTCGAAGCTGAACCTTGGGAAGCAATAACTAGCAATGCGCAAGCACGTAGAATTTTTGAAGTGGAGAAGGTGTAATACATGGAAACAAAAGAAAAAATTAAAGTGACAACTATAGATGAATTAACACCCCTAATTGGAAAAAAGGTTATTGTCAAAGGCAAAGAGGTAGGGTTGTTTTTAACAGAAAGTGGCAAAATTCATGCGATTCACAATATCTGTCCACACAAACAAGGACCATTGTCTGAAGGGACAGTGAGTGGGGAATATGTATTTTGCCCGCTCCACGATCAAAAAATTGATTTAAATACAGGTATTGTTCAAGAACCTGATGAAGGTTGTGTAGATGTTTATGAGGTAGAAGTTACAGACGGGAACGTATATATATGTCTGTAGAGGAATATGGCAAGGTTTACTTGATAGGTGCGGGTCCAGGTAATCCGAATTATTTGACGAAAAAGGCTGAGCGTTTAATACGTGAAGCGGATGTCATTCTATATGATCGATTAGTGAATCCGTTAATTTTACAATATGCGAATTTGACTACTGAAATTATCGATGTTGGTAAAAAGCCGTATGCAAAACATATTCAGCAAGAAAAAATAAATGACTGTATCGTGGAAGCAGCGCGTCGATATAACAAGGTTGTTAGACTTAAAGGTGGCGATCCAGCGATATTTGGTCGTGTGCAAGAAGAAGTCGACACACTAAATGAACATCATATTGCGTTTGAAATTGTACCAGGGGTGACATCAGCGAGCGCAGCAGTTGCTACTATGCAGACAGGTTTGACAATGCGTACAGTTGCTAAAAGTGTGACATTTTCTACAGGTCACTTTAAAGATTCAGAAGAAAATGAAGTGGATGTCAATTCCTTAGTGAATGGTGGCACGTTAGCAATTTATATGGGGGTAAAACGTTTAGGGAAAATTATCACACAGATACAACAATACACAGATATTGATTACCCGATAGCGATTGTCTTTCAAGCATCGTGTTTTAACGAGTTTGTTGTTAAGGGGCGTTTAAGTAATATTATTTCAAAATTGCAACACTATTCAATTGAGGCGAAACCAGGTATATGTATTATAGGGGAAGTTGTTGATTATACTGAAAACACTCCTAAATCATATGATCCTATGAAGCAATTTTATGTAGTAAGTGGTTCTAAACATGACGCCCTTATGCTCTGTGAACATTTATATGACGAAGGTTATGGCTGTTTGCTAAACCCAAATGATACATCGAATGGCACATATCATTCGTCGCAATATGATTACTATGATGCATTTATTAAGCAGCAAGAAAATGTAACATATATTTCAACCGATCGTGCAGATGCTAATACAGTGTTATGTCACTAATTTATAAAAAATAAATGAATAAGTAAGGTTTCAACCGAGAGAATATATTCGTGTTGAAGCCTTATTTGTCGTTGTGCCAAATTTGAACGATTTAGATTGGCAATAAGCATGACCATACATGATTGTGTATTATTTCAATGAAATCCCGTTATTGATAGGGAAATTCCTTAAGTAATTAGGTGATTCCCTAATATTTTATGTTTGTGAAAAAATGTACAATCTAATTAAAGCAATAGTCTTGGGCATTTTAAAGTATTTAAAAACACGACATCTACACATCGTATTTTTATACGTAGGAGGATATAAATATGGGAAAATTTGGATTGAATTTCTTTAAGCCAACAGAAAAATTTAATGGGAATTGGTCGATCCTAGAAAGTAAAAGTAGAGAATGGGAAAAAATGTACAGAGAACGTTGGAGCCACGATAAAGAAGTAAGAACAACACATGGTGTTAACTGTACAGGCTCATGTTCTTGGAAAGTATTTGTGAAAAATGGTGTGATTACCTGGGAAAATCAACAAACTGACTATCCAAGTTGTGGTCCGGATATGCCTGAATATGAACCGAGAGGATGTCCACGAGGTGCGTCATTCTCTTGGTATGAATACAGTCCGCTTCGAATCAAATATCCATATATTCGTGGAAAACTCTGGGATTTATGGACTGAAGCATTAGAAGAAAACAATGGTAATCGCGTTGCTGCATGGGCGTCTATTGTTGAAAATGAAGACAAAGCCAAACAATATAAGCAAGCCCGAGGTATGGGAGGGCACGTGCGTTCAAATTGGAAAGACGTTACAGAGATAATCGCAGCACAATTACTGTATACAATAAAAAAATATGGTCCAGATCGAATCGCAGGATTTACACCTATTCCAGCGATGTCAATGATTAGTTATGCAGCAGGTGCTCGATTCATCAATTTGCTTGGTGGTGAAATGCTTAGTTTTTATGACTGGTATGCAGATTTACCACCTGCCTCTCCACAAATTTGGGGAGAGCAAACAGATGTGCCTGAATCAAGTGACTGGTATAACGCATCATACATTATTATGTGGGGCTCTAATGTACCTTTAACACGTACTCCGGATGCACATTTTATGACTGAAGTCCGCTATAAAGGTACAAAAGTCATTTCAGTAGCACCAGATTACGCAGAAAATGTGAAATTTGCAGATAACTGGCTAGCACCGAATCCTGGTTCAGATGCTGCAATTGCACAAGCAATGACGCATGTTATTTTACAAGAACATTATGTTAATCAACCTAATGAACGCTTTATAAATTACGCTAAACAATATACAGATATGCCGTTTCTTATCATGCTGGATGAAGATGAAAATGGATATAAAGCGGGTCGATTTTTAAGAGCGAGTGACTTAGGTCAAACAACAGAGCAAGGCGAATGGAAGCCAGTTATTCATGATGCAATCAGCGATAGTTTAGTAGTACCTAATGGCACAATGGGTCAACGTTGGGAAGAAGGTAAGAAGTGGAACTTAAAACTAGAAACAGAAGATGGTTCTAAAATTAACCCTACATTATCAATGACAGAAGGTGGATACGAATTAGAAACAATTCAATTCCCATACTTTGATAGTGATGGAGATGGGATATTCAATCGTCCAATTCCAACTCGACAAGTCACTTTAGCAAATGGTGACAAAGTCCGTATTGCTACAATTTTTGACTTAATGGCAAGTCAATATGGCGTGCGTCGTTTTGATCATAAATTAGAATCAAAAGGATACGACGATGCAGAATCAAAATATACACCTGCTTGGCAAGAAGCCATTTCAGGCGTAAAACAAAGTGTTGTCATTCAAGTAGCGAAAGAATTTGCGCAAAACGCTATCGATACTGAAGGGCGTTCAATGATTATCATGGGTGCGGGTATTAACCATTGGTTTAACTCAGATACGATTTATCGTTCAATCTTAAACTTAGTTATGTTATGTGGCTGTCAAGGTGTGAATGGTGGCGGTTGGGCTCACTATGTGGGACAAGAAAAATGTCGTCCGATTGAAGGATGGAGTACTGTCGCATTTGCGAAAGACTGGCAAGGACCACCACGTTTGCAAAACGGAACAAGTTGGTTCTATTTTGCAACAGACCAATGGAAATATGAAGAGTCAAATGTAGATCGTTTAAAATCTCCATTAGCTAAAACAGAGGAGTTAAAGCATCAACATCCAGCTGATTATAATGTTTTAGCAGCTAGACTTGGTTGGTTACCATCATATCCACAATTTAATAAAAATAGTTTGTTGTTTGCAGAAGAAGCTAAAGATGAAGGTATAGATTCAAATGAAGCGATTTTGCAACGTGCAATTGATGAAGTGAAATCAAAACAAACACAATTTGCAATAGAAGATCCTGATTTGAAAAAGAATCATCCAAAATCATTATTTATATGGCGTTCAAACTTAATTTCAAGTTCTGCAAAAGGTCAAGAATACTTTATGAAGCATTTACTTGGCACAAAATCAGGGTTATTAGCTACACCAAATGAAGATGAAAAGCCAGAAGAAATTACGTGGCGTGAAGAAACAACAGGTAAGTTAGATTTAGTGGTCTCTTTAGACTTCAGAATGACGGCAACACCGTTATATTCTGACATTGTTTTGCCGGCAGCGACTTGGTATGAAAAACATGATTTATCATCAACGGATATGCATCCATATGTACATCCTTTCAATCCTGCCATTGATCCGTTATGGGAATCGCGTTCAGACTGGGATATTTATAAAACGTTGGCAAAAGCATTTTCAGAAATGGCAAAAGACTATTTACCTGGAACGTTTAAAGATGTTGTGACAACTCCACTTAGTCATGATACAAAGCAAGAAATTTCAACACCATACGGCGTAGTGAAAGATTGGTCGAAGGGTGAAATTGAAGCGGTACCTGGACGTACAATGCCTAACTTTGCAATTGTAGAACGCGACTACACTAAAATTTACGACAAATATGTCACGCTTGGTCCTGTACTTGAAAAAGGGAAAGTTGGAGCACATGGTGTAAGTTTCGGTGTCAGTGAACAATATGAAGAATTAAAAAGTATGTTAGGTACGTGGAGTGATACAAATGATGATTCTGTGAGAGCGAATCGTCCACGTATTGATACAGCACGTAATGTAGCTGATGCAATACTAAGTATTTCATCTGCTACGAATGGTAAATTATCACAAAAATCATATGAAGATCTCGAAGAACAAACTGGAATGCCGTTAAAAGATATTTCTAGCGAACGCGCTGCTGAGAAAATTTCGTTTTTAAATATAACTTCACAACCACGAGAAGTAATACCGACAGCAGTATTCCCAGGTTCAAATAAACAAGGTCGACGATATTCACCATTTACAACGAATATAGAACGTCTAGTACCTTTTAGAACATTAACAGGACGTCAAAGTTATTATGTGGATCACGAAGTTTTCCAACAATTTGGGGAGAGCTTACCAGTATATAAACCGACATTGCCGCCAATGGTATTTGGGAATAGAGATAAGAAAATTAAAGGTGGTACAGATGCTTTGGTACTGCGTTATTTAACGCCTCATGGAAAATGGAATATACACTCAATGTATCAAGATAATAAGCATATGTTGACACTATTTAGAGGTGGTCCAACGGTTTGGATATCAAATGAAGATGCTGAAAAACACGATATCCAAGATAATGATTGGCTAGAAGTGTATAACCGTAATGGTGTTGTAACGGCAAGAGCAGTTATTTCGCATCGTATGCCTAAAGGTACAATGTTTATGTATCATGCACAAGATAAACATATTCAAACGCCTGGGTCAGAAATTACAGATACACGTGGTGGTTCACACAACGCGCCGACTAGAATCCATTTGAAACCAACACAACTAGTCGGAGGATACGCACAAATTAGTTATCACTTTAATTATTATGGACCAATTGGGAACCAAAGGGATTTATATGTAGCAGTTAGAAAGATGAAGGAGGTTAATTGGCTTGAAGATTAAAGCGCAAGTTGCGATGGTATTAAATTTAGATAAATGCATAGGATGCCATACGTGTAGTGTGACATGTAAAAACACTTGGACAAATCGTCCAGGTGCTGAGTACATGTGGTTCAACAACGTAGAAACGAAGCCAGGTGTAGGGTATCCGAAACGTTGGGAAGACCAAGAACACTACAAAGGTGGTTGGGTACTAAATCGTAAAGGGAAACTTGAATTAAAATCTGGAAGTAGAATTTCAAAAATTGCTTTAGGTAAAATTTTTTATAACCCAGATATGCCATTAATTAAAGATTATTATGAGCCATGGAACTATAATTATGAACATTTAACAACTGCGAAATCAGGGAAGCATTCGCCAGTTGCTAGAGCGTATTCAGAAATTACGGGGGATAACATTGAAATTGAATGGGGACCTAACTGGGAAGATGACTTAGCAGGTGGTCATGTTACAGGTCCAAAAGATCCTAACATCCAAAAAATAGAAGAAGATATTAAATTCCAATTTGACGAAACTTTTATGATGTATTTACCACGTTTATGTGAACATTGCTTGAATCCAAGTTGCGTTGCATCGTGTCCTTCAGGTGCTATGTATAAACGTGATGAAGATGGCATTGTATTAGTTGACCAAGACGCATGTCGTGGATGGCGTTACTGTATGACAGGTTGTCCATATAAGAAAGTTTACTTCAATTGGAAAACGAACAAAGCTGAAAAGTGTACTTTCTGTTTCCCGAGAATCGAGGCGGGTATGCCTACGGTATGCTCTGAAACTTGTACAGGACGTATGCGTTACTTAGGTGTTTTATTATATGATGCAGATCGAGTTCATGAAGCAGCTTCAGCAGTAGACGAGAAAGATTTATATGAAAAACAATTAGATATATTCTTAAACCCATTTGACGAAGAAGTCATTGCTCAAGCTGAAAAAGATGGTATTGGTTACGATTGGATTGAAGCTGCACAAAACTCTCCAATTTATAAGTTAGCAATTGAATATAAACTTGCATTTCCGTTACATCCTGAATTTAGAACGATGCCGATGGTTTGGTATTGCCCACCACTTAGCCCAATTATGAGCTATTTTGAAGGTAAAAATACAACTCAAAATCCAGATGCGATTTTCCCAGCCATTGAAGAAATGCGTTTACCTATTGAATACTTAGCTAATATTTTCACTGCAGGAGATACAGAGCCAGTAAAAGGAGCCCTACAACGTATGGCAATGATGAGAAGTTATATGAGATCTCAAGTTACTCAACAGCCATTTGACACGTCTCGATTAGAGCGATTAGGTATAACCGAGCGCCAAACTAAAGACATGTATCGTTTATTAGGACTAGCCAAATATGAAGATCGATTTGTTATTCCAACATCACACAAAGAAACCTATTTAGATACGTATCACGCACAAGGTAGTACAGGATACAATTACGGCGGCGAGCATTTTGGAGATAACTGTGAAGGCTGTGGCGTTGCAGTAGGTTCAGGGAAAACTGGTCAAGAAATTTATAATGAGAATTTCTATGGAGGGATTTTCCGTGATTAATTTCGATAATTTTAAAAAATATCAAGAAAGTTTTGGATATATGGCACAACAGTTATGTTTTCCAGAAAAATTAACTTTTCATCCAAAAACTTTTGAAGAAACAATTTCGAAAGATCATCCAGCATATGAAGATTTAGTAGCATTTAGAAATGTAATGATGACATTTTCATTATCAGAAATCAAAGCGATTTATACAGATACATTTGATTTTACGAAAAAAGCACCATTATATATGACGTATAACAAATTTGATACGCAAAAAGAACGTGGGCAAATGTTAGCTAAATTAAAGGTATTATATGAAATGTTTGGACTAGAAATGGTAGATAATGAACTTTCTGATTATCTACCGTTGATGCTTCAATTTTTGCAAGTGGCAGAATGGCGAAATGATCCAAGAGCTGAAGAGAATATTCAATTAATCATTATGATTATTGAGGATGGAACATATGTGATGGCGAATGCACTTGGTGAAGATAACAATCCATATGCCTATGTGATTCAAGCACTTAGAAAAACATTGAAATTATGTTTGACATCACCAAAAGGAGTGAAACATCATGCTTAATCAGTTTTTATGGGTTATATTTCCGTATTTATGTTTAGTTGTCTTTGTCGCAGGTCATATTGCACGTTATCGTTATGATAAATTTTCTTGGACAGCTAAATCTAGTGAATTAATAGAAAGAAAAAGGTTGATGTGGGGAAGTTTATTATTTCACTTAGGTATTATTCCAGTGTTTTTTGGACACGTAGTTGGATTGTTAATACCGAAACCATGGATGGATGCAGTGGGTGTGTCTGAGCATTTATATCATATAGGCGCTGTTTATATTGGTAGCATCTTTGGTATAATAACTTTGATAGGGATGTTTTTATTAACAGCGAGACGTGTTACTACGAAAAGTATTCGAAGATTAAGTTCAGCGTCGGATATATTTGTAAATTTCTTATTATTACTTATCGTATTTATGGGATGTTACGCAACATTAGTAACAAATATACAACATCCAGACTTTAACTACAGAACTTCATTATCAATTTGGTTTAGACAATTATTTATGTTAAAACCAGATGCGTCATTGATGAGTGGTGTGCCGATTGCATTTAAAATGCATATATTGTTAGGTTTCACTATTATGGCTTGTTGGCCATTTACACGTTTGGTGCATGTTTGGAGTGTACCTTTGACATATATAAATCGCAGATATATTATTTACCGTAAGAATAAAGTGTAAGCATAAGAGGTGAAAGGATTTGACACCAGAAGCAATAATTGAAGATCGTAGATTTCAAGAGACATTAGATAAAATACGCAAAGAAGAGGGTTATGATTTTGCGGCAATCGCTTTCTATGAATCTAACAAACCATCATCTCCAATAAAATGGCACTATGTTTCAGGTAATAAAAATAATCGATTTAAATTGATTATTTTAAGAAAAGGTCGTGGATTAGCTGGAACTGTTATGAAAACAGGAAAGCGTATGGTAATAGCCAATGTTGGTTTAGCTTTAGGGCCTGAAGAAAAGATTGACTATCCAATTTTATTGAGCGAATCATTAACAGCAGTTTTAGCAGTGCCGCTTTGGTATAAGAATCAAGTGTATGGCGTACTATTATTTGGTCAAAGAGATGGTCGTCCTTTACCAAAAATATTTGATAATGATGATATTCAACGTAAGTTTGGTATTTTCAATGATGATAAATAATGAGATGAATTAGGGTGTAAGTCATGATTAATGAGGACAGTATACAGTTAGATACTTTATTGAAAAAATATTATGAGCATTCAATCGAAAAGATAGTTTTTGCTGATGATAACGGTAAAATTATTGCAATGAATGATGCTGCTAAAGATATATTATCTGAAGAAGATAATTACAGTGCTGTGGCGAATGCGATTTGTCACAGATGTGAAGGGTATACAAATGCCTATGATGTACAATCATGTAAAGACTGTTTCTTAGAATCGATGCAAGTACAAGCTACGAATTTCCAAGTATTTATGAAGACGAAAGATCAAAAAGTGATGCCATTTACAGCAACATATCAGTTGATTGATCAAGACAGGGGAATTCATGCATTTACGCTTCAAAATGTTTCATCACAAATTGAACAGCAAGAGAAATTGCATCAACAACGTATGATGCGTAAAACAATCTCAGCCCAAGAAAATGAAAGAAAGCGAATTTCTAGAGAGTTACATGATAGTGTGATTCAAGAAATGCTCAATGTAGATGTTCAATTGAGATTATTAAAATATCAAGAAGATACAACTAAGCTTTTGGAAGACGCAGAAAATATTGAATATATTGTCGCTAAATTAATTGATGATATACGTAATATGTCGGTTGAATTAAGACCCGCTTCTTTGGATGATCTAGGCCTTGAAGCAGCTTTTAAATCATATTTTAAACAGTTTGAAGAAAATTATGGAATAAAAATCATATATACATCAAATATTAAAAATACTCGCTTTGATAGTGATATTGAAACGGTTGTTTATCGAGTAGTGCAAGAAGCTATTTTAAATGCGTTGAAATACGCTGATGTAAATGAAATAAATGTAGGTATCCGTCAAACTGGGCGCCATTTGGTAGCAGAAGTGATAGATGCGGGAAATGGTTTTGATCCAAGTTCTAAGCCTAAAGGTTCTGGACTCGGTTTATATGGAATGAATGAGCGAGCTGAGTTAGTCAGCGGTAGCGTCAATATTGAAACGAAAATTGGTGAGGGTACCAATGTTACATTGAACATTCCAATTTGAAACATACATTGGGGGAATAAAATTGAAAATAGTCATTGCCGATGATCACGCTGTTGTCCGTACGGGGTTCTCTATGATTTTAAATTATCAAAATGATATGGAAGTTGTTGCAACGGCTGCAGATGGCGTCGAAGCTTACCAAAAAGTAATGGAATATAAACCTGATGTGTTACTAATGGATTTAAGTATGCCACCAGGTGAGTCAGGTCTTATCGCTACGAGTAAAATTGCTGACAGTTTTCCTGAAACTAAAATACTAATATTAACAATGTTTGATGATGAGGAGTATTTGTTCCATGTGTTGCGTAATGGTGCGAAAGGTTACATATTGAAAAATGCACCTGATGAACAATTATTGTTAGCTATTCGAACTGTATATAAAGGTGAAACATATGTAGATATGAAACTTACAACATCTTTAGTGAATGAATTTGTATCTAATTCAAATCAGGACACTGCAAACACAACAGATCCTTTTAAAATCTTATCAAAACGAGAACTAGAAATATTGCCACTTATTGCCAAAGGTTACGGGAATAAAGAAATTGCAGAGAAATTATTTGTATCTGTGAAAACAGTAGAAGCACATAAGACGCATATTATGACAAAGCTTGGCTTAAAGAGTAAACCTGAGCTAGTTGAATATGCATTGAAAAAGAAATTATTAGAGTTTTAGAGTTTGAAATTAATATAATTCAGTATAAAAGCGCGAGAGGAAATGATTATCTTCTGGCGCTTTTGTATGTTTCGAAATATATTTTTTTATAAATCGAATGGAACCTAATCCTTTCTCCTTTCGGTAACCTATACTAATTCGCTTTGCAAAGGTATAACTTTTAATATAGTTATTGATTTAGAGAATAAATGATTAGTTTTCTACTTTGAACAATTATTTTAGTTGGTGTATTCAGTGTTGTAGCATCTGTATGAGGATTAAAAATTGTCGCTCTTATTCACATTGCTCAAAAAATAATTAACAGCTTCTGAAATGTATGATGCTAAATTTTGATTATCATATGAATTAAAGTAATCTTTGAAACGCGTATCATCTTCATATGTTTTAGCAATACAGCATAATGTTTCATCATCAAAATCAGCGATAGTGTTCATAAATGCCTTCCACTCAAATACGAGATCACTACAATCTTGGATTGGATAATGACTCAAAGACATATGATTAAATTTATTGAAGATAGTTGTCAATTTATGTCTGATATCCTGCGATTGTAAGCTGTCTTTACGTCTAATAAATGATTGATATGCTTTCGTATGACCATATTTTATAGATGCTTCTTTATCATATTGTGACTGTAGTGTCTTGTTTAAAATGCTGGTATCTATTAGAGAGAGTCCTTTAATAAATTCACATACAGAGCGTCTAATTAATTGTAAGTCAGAAATCTTTTTATCTAACTTGCTTATTTGCTCTGATAATAACTTTCGCAATTGTTCATTATCATACGAAATGTATTGTTTTATTTTAGCGATATCAAAATCAAAAGACTTGAGTATTAAAATCTTTTGTAATTTTTCTAAGTCTTGCTGTTTATAAACGCGATAATTTTTATCATTTTTATCTGGAACTAATAATCCTATTTCATCGTAATAATGTAAAGTTCTTTTAGTTACACCTGTAATTTCAATAATATCTTTTAAAGTGTATGTGTATGCCAAAATTCAGTCACCTCATTTATTATTTTTTGTGCTGGAAGTGTTGTAGCAACTTCAATAGGTATGTTTGTTTTTTGTAAAAAGTATTTTACCAAGTGATAGCCACATGCATACCCGGCAGCATGAGATAAGCCAACGATAGGCCTACCTTGAAGTTTATTAATATCATCACCATAGAGATAAGGCATCGATTCAAATATATGCTTTAAATGTAAATGATTATAAATAGTATTTTTAATTTTTACGTTATCACGACTTCAATTAGTATTTGTTACCCACGGTCCAATATGCGCTTTACCATACAATGATTCTACATAGTTTTCAGCTAATCCTTCTGCAATAATCAATTCAATCAAACTTCCGCCATCCCAATCAATATATTGATAGCGCATATTATGATTTACTTCATGTGCAATTAAGCTTTTCATAGAATTAATTGTACTTGTACTCGGCACTAAATAAATCATAATATAACCTGGTATGCCACCATCACCACCGCGATTTTTATTTAGATACATAAGTGGTTTTTGGCGATCTCCAAGTAATACTGTGAAATGATAGTTAGAAACTTGAGATGAGATACTATAATTTGAAAATTGATCTATAGCAACTTTTAAATATTTTTCGCAATTACTCCAGAAATCATTATTCAGGTATTGTATTGACATTTGGTCAGACATGCGTAAATCTTTGGGAGAAATTTGAAAGGCATCTAAAAATTGAATCGCACTCATTGTCTGTTTGTCATCATTATAAATAGGCATATGTTGTACCTCAAATTTCTTTTTAAAAGGTACTAATATTTCTTTAGTGAAAATTGAATCACGGTCGTTTATTGGTGCCTTGAGTATATTATTATAGACGGAATCTGATCTAATAATATTGATTTTATACATGATAAACCTCCTTATGTTGTCAGCATAAAGGATAACGTAACGTGATTTTCAAGCAGTAATTGTAACTAATTGAAAAAAATTAAGAAAAGTATGTGAGTGTTCCTAAATAATATGATTAAAATGATGGCGAATAAGTGTCTAAAAGCATCTTAAAGGGACATTGTATAGGGTAAATCACTTCATAAATAAGGGAAAATCCTTATGTTCACTTTTTCACAATCATAATAAAATATATATGTAGTCAATACTTTGTCTATATTGAATGTTTTCATATAAATGAAAGCATTTTTAAATAACATTGACCTCTAATATATAGGCAGAGTATTGATATCTATTAAAAAATAAATGATTTTGATGAAGGTGAAACGTATGTACAAAACAAAAGGTGGCTTTCAACTTACATTACAAACATTAAGTTTAGTGGTTGGGTTTATGGCTTGGAGTATAATTGCGCCATTAATGCCCTTTATTAAACAAGATGTCAATGTTACTGAAGGTCAAATATCAATCATTTTAGCGATACCAGTTATTTTGGGATCGGTGCTCCGTGTGCCATTTGGTTATTTAACAAACATTGTTGGCGCTAAATGGGTATTCTTTACTAGTTTTATCGTATTGTTATTCCCGATATTTTTCTTAAGCCAAGCACAAACACCGGGTATGTTAATGGCTTCAGGATTTTTCCTTGGTGTAGGTGGTGCAATTTTCTCAGTTGGTGTTACATCAGTTCCTAAATATTTCCCTAAAGAAAAAGTAGGTCTAGCAAATGGTATTTATGGTATGGGAAATATCGGTACAGCAGTTTCTTCATTTTTAGCACCACCGATAGCGGGTATTATTGGTTGGCAAACAACAGTTAGAAGTTACTTAATTATTATCGCTTTATTTGCATTAATTATGTTCATTTTTGGTGACACACAAGAACGTAAAATTAAAGTACCATTAATGGCTCAAATGAAAACATTATCTAAAAACTACAAATTATATTACTTAAGTTATTGGTATTTTATTACTTTTGGTGCTTTTGTAGCATTTGGTATTTTCTTACCTAACTACTTAGTAAATCATTTTGGAATTGACAAAGTAGATGCTGGTATTCGATCAGGTGTATTCATTGCGCTGGCAACATTCTTAAGACCAATAGGTGGCATTTTAGGTGATAAATTTAATGCAGTTAAAGTATTGATGATTGATTTTGTTGTTATGATTATCGGTGCCATTATTTTAGGTATTTCAGACCATATCGCATTATTCACTGTAGGCTGTTTAACAATAAGTATTTGTGCAGGTATTGGTAACGGCTTAATCTTCAAATTAGTACCATCATACTTCTTAAATGAAGCGGGATCCGCAAATGGTATCGTATCAATGATGGGTGGTTTAGGAGGATTCTTCCCACCACTAGTAATCACGTACGTAGCTAATTTAACAGGATCAAGTCATTTAGCATTTATTTTCTTAGCGGTATTTGGATGTATTGCATTATTTACCATGCGTCATTTATACCAAAAAGAATATGGCTCATTGAAAAACGGTTGATATGTAATACATGCCATTCATTTAGTTAAATACAAAGCCTTAATATCATGCGCAATATTCGTAGCATGACATTAAGGCTTTAGTAGTGTATTCATTTTAAATTTAACTATGAAATTGGAATAGATGTTGATGAAGTAGTTTCATTGCTTGGTTTGATTTTAGGCAAGGTAATGGTTAATAACCCATTTTCAAAACTAGCAGTAATATGTTGCTTATCAACAGCTTCAAAATCAAATTGACGCATTAATGATTCGAAGTTACGCTCATCTAAAATGAGTTGTTCAGATTTGTATTTTGCGCTTCTAGTAGCTTGAATAGTGAGCGTATTATTATTGAAATCGATACTAATATCTTCTTTATTTACACCTGCTAGTTCAGCTTCTAAGTAATATAATTCGTCTGTTTCATATATATTCGTTACAAATGAAGGTGTTGAAAAGTAATTAAATACTTGTTTACCTAAATCTTTAAATGTATCACTTGGATTACCGTTAAAAAAGTTTTGATTCTCGAATTGATTGAAGTTCAATATCATCACTTCCATTATAGAAATTTGTATTACAAAGCCATTATATGAGTAGTATTAAAAAAGTTAAAGTAAAAGGGGAGATAAAAAAGTAATAAATGGGTAGATTTGTGCCTGATAAGGAATCAGGGCAAAAGAACTGAGCATCGAGATTTATACAAGCAATAAAGATAATGAATAAACATATCGATGCATACTTCTGCCCATCACCTTATGATAGGGAGTTATTTTTTGTCGGAATAGTCAAAATTTTTAGAAACAAAATTCCGCAAATTATTAATTATATCTGATGCTTCTCGTTCTGAAATGTTGAATTCATTAAAGACCTTAACAGAAATTTCAGCAAGAGGGCTTTTTATTGCTTTACCTTGTTCTGTTAGAGAAATTTGTAGGTTTCTTTCATCTTTCTCTTCACGTGTTCGAACAACGTAATCTTTCTTTTCTAATTTCTTTAGTAATGGTGTCAGTGTTCCAGAATCTAAGAACACACGTTCACCTAATTTTTTGATGTTAAGTTTTTCATCATTTTCAATCGCCATTAAAACAATGTAACCAGTATAGGTTAAATCATATTCCTTAAGATAGTTTGTGTATTTTTTAATTATTTCTTTTGAAGAAACATAAAATAAAAAACACAACTGTTTGCTAAGATAGCTGTTTTCTACATACATCCAATCACTCCTTGTTAAAATAAACAATATTATGAAGTGTAATAGTTGTCAAGTACTGATTTCATCGCAATTATTGAATTGTCTATAATTGAATTTAAATGTTAAATAATGCAAAATATATCGATATCTTAGTATTTTCATCGGTAATTACTGATATGACTGATTTTTTAAATTGAAAAAAATGTAATTGTATCATCCTTAATTGTTAAAAGTAGTCAATTATTTTGATAGATAGTAAAATAAAATTTGTTATTAAATTTTTTAAAAGCATCGTGTATGTAATTCGATTTCTATAATAATATTGAGAATAAAAAAATTTGTTACAATCTGGTAAAAACTCTTTATTAAATAAATTGATTCGTTCATACTGAATAGATAAGCAAAAAGGAGTTACATAATGAAGAAGAAAAAAAACGCGATTAAAGTTATCATTATATTATTTATTTCATTAATTGTTGCAGTAGCATTTTTCTTTGGTCTGAAAACATATCAAGGCCATAAGAATATTCAACTAATTGACAGTTACTTGGAAGAGAAAAATCTAAAAGATAAAATTAAATCAGAAAAAACAGAGTATAGTGCTAAAAAAGGTCTCTTCTATAAGGAAGTTACATTTAAAGATGAACCTGGTGTAACTTATGTTGTGCAACCAATCAGTACTAATAAAGGATTATTTGTTGAAGGCTTTGATACAGAGACTAAGAAAAGTTTGAAAACTGCAAAGCATAAATATTTCAATCAAAATTATAAACCATCAAAATAGTGAAACGTTAAACTGGTGAAGCAGTTTAGTGCCTTCAATTTTAATTATTTGAGGTAAACAGTTTTTGTATGGAAATTAGTGATTTTTGACATCTATAAAAGATAAATATTTTAATTTTTTATAGATAATTATCAATTTTCTGATATAATTGAGTGATGTCAGATGAAGGGGAGTTTGTACTATGGCTCTATTCAAGAGAAAAATTAGCCTACCTATGCAAGTTGTTATTGCATTAGTGTTAGGTGTTGTCGTAGGACTTTTATTATATGGACAAGAAAACGTAGCAAATTACATTAAACCATTTGGTGACGTATTTTTAAATTTAATTAAAATGATCGTTATACCAGTTGTATTTTGCTCACTAGCGCTTTCTATTTCGAACGTTGGGGAATCGAAAACTGTAGGGCGTTATGGCTGGAAAACAATTTTATACTTTGAAATTATTACAACAATCGCAATAGGTTTAGGGATTATCTTCGGTAACCTATTTAAACCAGGTGCTGGATTAGACCCAACAAAATTACCTAAAGGTGATATTTCTAAATATCAATCAACTGCACATGCAGCAGAACAATCTACATATGGAAATCATTTTATTGATACCATTGTACATATTATTCCGACAAACTTTTTTGAAGCTTTAAATAAGGGTGAATTATTACCTATTATCTTCTTCGCAGTATTCTTTGGATTAGGATTAGCTGCTGTAGGTAAAAAAGCAGAACCAGTTAAAGAATTTTTAAGCGGATCGCTTGAAGCTGTGTTCTGGATGATTAATAAAATTTTAAAATTAGCACCACTTGGAGTGTTTGCATTCATTTGTACTACAATTATTACATTTGGTGCATCCGCATTATTACCACTATTAAAATTAGTATTAGTTGTTGTCTTTGCAATGGTGTTCTTTGTATTCGCTATACTAGGACTAGTTGCATGGATGTGTGGTATTAATATCATGAATATTATTAGAATCTTGAAAAGTGAATTGCTTTTAGCATTTTCTACATCAAGTTCGGAAGCTGTACTTCCTGTAATGATGAAGAAAATGGAAAACTTCGGTTCTCCAAAAGAAATTACTTCTTTTGTTATACCAATTGGTTATACGTTTAACTTAGATGGATCAGCACTTTATCAATCTATTGCAGCATTATTCGTTGCACAGATGTATGGAATGCACTTAACATTATCAGAGCAAATTGTGTTGATGTTAACATTAATGATTACGTCTAAAGGTATGGCGGCAGTACCAGGAACTTCAATCGTTGTTTTATTAACAACATTAGGTGCCATGGGCTTACCGGCACAAGGTTTAGCATTAATTATTGGTGTTGACCGTATCTTAGATATGGTACGTACATGTGTAAACGTTATTGGTAATGCATTATCAACAATCGTTATAGCTAAATGGGAAAACGTATATGACAAAGCAAAAGGTCAAGAATATTTAAAATCAATTTAAAAAATACTATCTGACATTTAAAGCCCCTTACAACCTTTGGTTGTTAGGGGCTTTTATGCATGCGCTAAAGCGCAGGCGAACGGAAGCGTAGTGACCTCAGGTTGTTAGGGACTTTTATGCATGCGCTAAAGCGCAGGCGAACCGAAGCGTAGTGACCTCAGGTTGTTAGGGGCTTTTATGCATGCGCTAAAGCGCAGGCGAACCGGAGCGCAGTGACCTCAGGTTGTTAGGGGCTTTTATGCATGCGCAAAGCGCAGGCGAACGGCAAGTGGAGCTATTCAATATGAAAGTATTTCAAATATAAAAAGCAGCAGTAAAATGATTCCAAATTGGAAATCAACTTACCGCTGCTTTTACTCGTATATACCTTGATGGCAACTAAAATTTGTAATTTAAATTACAATTAGTGTTTCATGTGCATTTTGCCCATGTCATGAATTTTCATCATTAAACCATGTGGTACATCGTCATGGTCAACTTTTTTAACTTTAACAATTTTATCTGAATCTGCTAATTTATAAACAATTACAAAATCACCTTTTTTAACTTTAACATCTGAATCTGAAGGTAATTTAACATTTTTTTCAATACTTTCATCTTTTTCACTAATCATTTTTTCAATAGTAGTATTATCTTTCATAATTCCATAGTATGTATCTTTCTTTCCGCCAGTCATCATCATGATTACTAATACAATACATACAATTAACATGATGGCGATTAAACTAATACCAAGACCAAAACCTTTTTTCTTTTTCATGGTTCATCAATCTCCTTAAATGTAGTTAATTCTGTTATACCTAAAAGTGCAACAGTTTGCAAATGCAGTATTTATATTACATAAAATTAATTTAAAAAGACACACCCTAATCACGTTAAATGTGAATAAAGTGTGTCTAAAAAACAATATATTGCAAATTGAATTGTAAACATATTAAACACTTTAATTATAGCGAGTTATTTTAAGTATTTAACATTGTTATATCTAGAATTCATAAAAGTTATTTCCTATATACACTTTGTGTTATAAATCGATTTTGATAGGTGTATCTAATGATTTATCATTCATTAGCTTAATGGATTGCGGAACTACTCTTAAAACACATAACTCTGGGTCTTCTTTTGAACTGAAAAAGCTTTTGTCTTGTGTTTCCCATAGCCAATCAATCACTTCTTGTTCTGTAACGATTTCGATTGTCGCTTCCATCTCAACGAAACTACGATTAGTTGTGTCGTTATAGCCTAACAAAACATATGCTGCTGGATTATCTTTAATTTCTTTGACCTTAGCAGAATGGATATTCGTTTTAGTATATAAAGTAAGACCATCATTATAAAAGACCATATATCTACTATTAGGTTTATTATTATATGCAGTTGATAATACACCAACTTTTGACGTTGCTAACACGTTTTCAATTGCTTGAATTGCTTGTGAGTTACTCATTACAAATCATCTCCTTATGATATAAATAGCCTTTAACGTAAGAAACTAAACACAAGAGGACTGTTAGTATTTAGCTTGGTTTAAAGCAAATATATTTAACCTCGTCGTGATTTAACTTGAGTTCAAATGTACGACCAGTTTCTTCTTGAACTGCAAGCTCCGTTTTAGGGTAATTCGTTTTGTCTAATTCATCTAAAATTTCTTTTTCTATATAAACAAGTTGATCGCTTATTGGAAGCAAATGTTGAATTGAACCATGTTCATGATTCAATGTTTTAATAATCATCAAAGAGTCTTGAGGTAATTCATTATGGAAAATGAAATCTTGTTTTACGTCTGACATATATCGATCATTAATTTTATTGAATAATAAGAAATGGTAGTTATTATCTTTACGACTCAATACATAATTATTTGTAATTTCAATATCTTCATTAACAAAAGGTCTAAACATTTTATATAAATGCATTAATGGTAGGGGGCTACCATATTTGTTGTACAAGGAAATATAATTTGAATGGTCATCTAATAATTGATAGCTAATGCCACCGCCATATCGTAATAATGCGATTAAGTGATACACTATGTCAGATAATTGAATTGGATTCTTACCATCATTAGTATATTTAAATCCGCTTACAGACAGGTTATTATATACAAATTGTGTTGATGATATACCTGAATCTAAAATAAATTTCTTATACTGTTCAAAATGAGTGTCAGTTTGATGATAGTGTTGGTTTTTAGTGATAAGATGTGTTGCAGTTTTTGAATTTTCAATATCAATAAAGTAATAATGGAATTTAAGACGCTGCATGACATCATAAACTTGTTCCACGGTTGAATAAGTTTCTAAAAAGCCATCGACTGTCACACTATATTTAATTTCTTTATTTTTGTTTTTAATTTTAAGATGACATAAATGAATTTCTTCTGCTGTCATAGAATTAGAGCAAAATACGAGCATAAATTTAACTAATTTCTTGCTTGTCTTATAGTCTTGATTGCCTTGTAAAAATGTTAGTATTAATTGCTTCATCGTTTCGAATTGTTGTGTTGATTTAATAGCGATTGCTAAACCTATATTTTTTTCGAAAAGCTTTTCAAAACATCTATTTAACAGGTTGTAATTCGTTTGGCTAATCTCAATATCGTGAATATCGTCAATGAAAACGACAGGTTTTGGTAAGTGCTCAAAGTTAATATCGTAATATTCATTGAAAATAAATTGAAATAGTTCATTGAAATTACTAAATCGAACAAATACTTTGGCACGCTGACTTCGATCTTTCGGATTAAAATCATCTATATGAATATCTGTTGTATTTGTAGCCAGTTGAGCTGTTAAATCAATTGTTGAAATTAACTCAGTGAATTGTGATACGTTATCTTGTTGGAAGTGTATTTGTGGTGGTTCAGTAATCTTGGAAACGAGTGAACGGAACTGTTTAGGACTAAAATGCAAGTAATTCTTAAATTGATTTGCAAAATTTGTATGACTGTTAAAACCGGCCAATTCAGAAACAGTTGTAATAGAATGTTTTGTAGAAAGTAATAAATTGATGGCGTTAACAAGTTTAATACTTGTAAAATAATCTTTAAAATTCATACTCAAATATCGAACAAAAAGATTAGAACAATATGATTCAGAGATGTTGCAATGCATCGCTATATCTTTTAAAGACAAGTGCGCATCAATATTGTCATGAATATAGTTTACACAGTCTATGAACACCGGATTGCTTAAAGCAATATTTGGTAAATATTCATGATCTATTCTTATAAAAGCTTCTTTAAGTAAAGTGTCTATAATACTTTGACCTATATTTTTCCCCATTAAAGAAGAACTTGTTGGTGTACTGATTAAATCGGCAATTAATGACTTAATATAATTACTTGATTGTAATAAATGACGATCTAAATAACCATTAAAGAAATCATCATCTTGTTGATAAAAATAAAAAACGGGTATCATTAATTCGATTATATTTTCGCCGTGGTTAATATTATAAATATCACCATGGTTAATTAAGATAATATAATTACTTACGTCTTTGGTTTCACCATTAATCGTAATATTGAGTTTACTTGTAAGTGAAAATAGCACCATAATATTATTAATATTACGACTTGGTATTGTCGATAATGTATGATGTATTTTAAGTTGGCATGTCATATTTCTCTCTCCTGCCTAATATATATTGAAATCTATCATTTAAATGTAAAACATGGAAATTTTTAAAATCATGGATAGTATACCTATTATAGTTGAATATTTTTGAAAAGGTAATAGTGAAAAATAAAAGAAATTAATGAAAACTCCTAGGAAAACGCTTGTTTTTATGCATTGCGCACAATATAAAAGTAAAATTAGAAAGATAGTAAGCAAAATTTGGAAATTTTCGATAGAGTCTAATTAAATTATTTGGTGCATAATTAATATAGATTTCAAACCTATGTATTTCAAAAAACAATACATAGCCATTTTGAACTAACTTGCTAATCTTTTATTGATATTGAACTATGTTATAAAAAAAGCAAATTGACCAAAATGGAAGTTTGAATCAAAAAACATTAAATGTACCCATGACTTAAATTTTATCGCCATTATTTAAGTTTGGACATACACTTTTGTCATCAAACGCTGAAAATTAGTACGATTGAAATCACTTCTTGTTATAAAAATTCTTAGTAGCCCTGTTACAAAATATTCGCTACAAATTATTCAAATCAACAACAATAACCATCAACTAAGAAATTTTAAACAATCTACTAAAAAATAAAGCGTTTAAAAGTTCTGTTTAGAAAACATCAAGATAAGTATAAACATCTAGAAAAGTGAACATCTAAGAAAATCCATCTAGTTATTGCCGTAACAATTAGAATAATCATTTGAAAAAGTGCATTAGACAACGAAATTCACCATCAAGATAATGAAGCAACAAGAAACAGCACACATCAATGAATTAACACCTTAGATTCATCATGAGAAAATGCATGGCACAACTAGATTTACCATCAAGATAATTCTTAAGCAGCGAAGAATTAACATCTAGAAATGCATAAACATCTTAGATTTTACATCAAGAGATGCGATAACTATAAACAACTAGAAACGTCACCAAGATAGTGCAACAACAAAGAATCAGCATCTTGAAATCGCACTAACATCTAAGAATCAACATCAAGTATTATATTAACATCATAGATAACTTCATCAAGACAGGCATCCACATCTAAGAAACTCATCTAGAATAGCTAACACCTAACATCAAAGAATATTCATCAAGAACAGTATCTAACAGAACTTTTTGACTATATATGAATTAATTATGTTACTAGCTAAATCATCTATTATTAACTTTCACACTCAATTTCTACATCTAATATCAATTTATTAACAATAGAATTAGCAGCAACAAGATATTACTTAAAATTACTCCCCCGAATTTAAAATATAAACAATGTAATAATTAAGGGTATAAATTGATTTATGCTGTAACTAATTAAATGTGTATGGTATCTTCTAACATCATGAAACGCATTTTAATATAGATATGTACATTTAAACCTTGAGAGATAGATTATAGTAAACTTTAGTACAAAGTATGAATTGCTGAACTCCAATGACTACTATTTGTCCGTTACAACTAAAGTTTCAATCTATCTCTTTCTTTTTGTGTTTAAAACACGACTTTGTAGTAAATATTGAACATCATATTTATTAGCAAGTTCTGCTAAAAAATCTAATAAAGTTTGGGTGTCGATTTTACCATTAATAAAATCAGCTTTAAGTAGTTTTGATTGTTGTCTTTCTTCTTCATTCGCACATTTTTTTAAATATCCCCACATATGATCAAAAGCATTACATACACTTCCTATACTCGGTTCAATTAACAAAGCAACATCAATCATTTGTTGAACTTGATGAAGTGATAAATCCGTTTTTAAAGCATTCCTTATCATTTGGTAAGACTGTTGACTGTGTAACAATACATGATATTTTTCCTCACGCCAAAGCTGTTCGATATAGCCACGTTCTTTCATAAAATTACCTCCGATAATTAATGTTAATATACATGCATGTAGTATAGCAATAAAAATGAATGCGCTATCAAAAATGGTGTAGGTGTTTATATAAAATGATAATAGAGTGTTGCAAATATTTTTGGAACCGGTTACAATAAAGTGGAATAAATGGAACCGGTTCTAATTAGGAGGCTAAATATATGAATTATAAGCAATCCGCAGAAGAAATTTTGAACGCGATAGGCGGAGAAGAGAATTTAGATGCAATGGCGCATTGTGCAACGAGACTACGATTAGTTTTAAATGATGAAAGTTTAGTAAATGAAGAGGCGCTAAACAATATGGATGTAGTTAAAGGGACGTTTTCTACTGGGGGACAATACCAAATTATTATTGGGTCTGGTACAGTCAATAAAGTATTTAGTGAACTGGAAAAATTAACTGGAAAAGAAGCATCAACCACTTCGGAAGTCAAAGCACAATCTGCTAAAAATATGAATCCGTTACAGCGATTTGTAAAAATGCTTTCAGATATCTTTGTTCCGATTATACCAGCCATCGTTGCTGGTGGTTTATTAATGGGGTTAAATAACATTTTGACTGCGAAAGATTTATTCTTTTCAGGTAAATCATTGATAGATGTATATAGTCAATTTGCTGGATTAGCTGAAATGATAAATGTTTTTGCGAATGCACCATTTACATTATTACCAATTTTAATTGGATTTAGTGCAGCAAAACGCTTTGGTGGCAATCCATTTTTAGGTGCTGCATTAGGTATGATACTAGTTCATCCATCGCTAATGAGCGCATACGATTTCCCAAAAGCAGTTGAAGCAGGTAAGGCTATTCCATATTGGGATGTTTTTGGTTTGCATATTAATCAAGTAGGTTATCAAGGACAAGTGTTACCTATGCTTGTAGCAGCTTATATCTTAGCCTCAATTGAAAAAGGGTTACGCAAAGTTATTCCAACGGTGTTAGATAATTTGTTAACACCATTGTTATCTATTTTTATAACAGCATTTCTAACATTTTCATTTGTAGGTCCAATCACTCGACAATTAGGTTACTGGTTATCAGATGGTTTAACATGGCTTTATGAATTTGGTGGTGCAATTGGTGGATTAATATTCGGATTATTGTATGCTCCGATTGTTATTACAGGTATGCATCATAGCTTTATAGCTGTAGAAACGACATTAATTGCAGATGCCACTAAAACGGGTGGATCATTTATATTCCCGATTGCGACAATGTCTAATGTTGCACAAGGTGGTGCAGCAATTGCAGCGTTCTTTATTATTAAACAAAATAAGAAGTTAAAAGGTGTGGCATCTGCCGCAGGTATTTCAGCATTACTTGGTATTACAGAACCGGCTATGTTTGGTGTTAACTTAAAACTAAGATATCCATTTATTGGCGCTATCGTTGGATCAGGTATTGGTTCAGCATATATTGCTTTCTTCAAGGTTAAAGCAATCGCATTAGGAACTGCTGGATTGCCAGGATTTATTTCAATCAATCCAGTACATGCAGGATGGTTACACTACTTTGTTGGTATGACAATATCATTCATCATTGCTATAACAGTTACTTTAATTTTATCTAAAAGAAAAGCAAATAAAGAAGTTGTAGAATAAAAAAAGAGGTATGACAGTAATCAAAGTATCAGTCATTGCAAATGCAATAGGATGAAACTTTAAGCTGTCATACCTTTTAATTTAGTTATAATTTCTGTTTACGCCATAAGAAAATACTAACAATTACGACAAGAATTAATGAAATACCTACCACAATAATCCAAGATATATAACTATGGTCATCAATTGGCAACGGCACATTCATACCGAAGAAACTAAATACGAGTGTTGGTAACGTTAATAGTACCGTGAAAAGTGTTAATGTCTTCATAATCGTATTCATATCATTAGATAATAAGGAAGCGTATGATGTTGTGATACTTTCTAAGATACGTTGATGTAATTCTGTTGTTTCGATGGCTTGGTTATTTTCAATGATTAAATCTTCTAGTAATTCTTCATCTTCTTCAAAACGTTTAATTGCAGGTAAACGGAATAACTTTTTAATAATTGTATCGTTACCTTTTAAGGCAGCTAAAAAGTATACTAAACTTTTTTCAACTTCCATTAATTTGAAAAGTTGTTTGTTAGTAATGTTATTTTTTAGTTCTTTCTCAATACGAATTCTACTTTTATTAAGTAATCGTAAGTTACGATTATAATGGTCGGCAATAGTAGTTAAAATTTCTAATGCAAATCTGCTGTGAAATTTTAAATTAATATCACGCTTAGGTAAATTTTCTAAAAATTCATTTTCAGCGTCACAAACTGTTACGATAATACCGTTGCCAATAATAATGCCTAATGGAATCGTTACAAAAGATAGAACGCTACGATTAGTTGAATTGACGATAGGTAAATCAATAATGATTAATGAGTAACCAGTATCTTCGTCATATTCAATACGGGAACTTTCTTCTGAGTCCAAAGGGTCACGTATAAAGTCTTCAGGTATATTATATTGTTCCATAAGATTTTCAATTTCTTCTCGGTCTGGTTCTACTACATTAATCCATGACGCTGTATGATCTAATGGTGTTTTTATAATATGTTTATCTATATCTTCAGAATGTCTGAATGAAGTAATCATGATATATAGTTCCTTTCTAAAGGATTTAGGAAAAGCGAGTATTACTTAAGTTAGTGAATCAAGGTTTGATTTATGCAAACGGTTTTCTGCCATTATTCTTAATGGACCATTAAAAATAATATTATGCACATGTTTAGCTAATTCATCAACTGAAATGGGCTGTTTGTCCATTACCCAGTATTTAATAATTGAAATTGTTGCTCCGGAAACGTAACTGTAAAAATACATCTCTGGAACGCCTCCGATAGAATGATTGATACTAATGTAACGTTGCATATTATTTTTAATATGTTCGTTGATTTTCAATTCTAATTGACTCGTGCGTTCCAATTGTAAAATAGTATGATAAAACTCTAAATTATCATGAATATGTTGGAAAATATTTTTGAGTATATTATTTACAAAAGTATTCGCAATGTCTTCAATTGAAGAACCGCGTAACAAATCAAATTGAGTATATGTCGTTAGTTCTGAAATATACTCATCTTCCATATCTGCGAGTAACATATATTTATCCTCGTAATGTAAGTAAAATGTCCCTCTATTGATATCAGCGCGTGTTGTTATGTCGCGAATGGTAATCTTTTCTAAATCTTTTTCTTGTAGTAATTTAGTGAACGCTTGTTTAATGGAGGACTTTGTCTTTCTAATTCGCCTATCTTCTTTCAAAAATAAATCAACCTCCTTGTGTTATTGAACAATGTGGGTGTATTTGTCTATTAATGAACGTATTGATGAACATTGTGTATTGTTTATTCCCACTTACATATTATAATAGACAACATGCGAAATATTCAACACATTGTCTAATAAGGAGGTAATTAATAAAATGAATATATTTAAAAATAAATTATTATGGATTGCACCAATAGCAACTATGATTATCTTGGTAATCTTTTCTTTAGCTTTTTATCCTGCATATAATCCTAAACCAAAAGATTTACCAATTGGTATATTAAACGAGGATAAAGGTACAACGATTCAAGATAAAAATGTTAACATTGGTAAAAAATTAGAGGATAAATTATTAGATAGTGATTCTAATAAAATTAAATGGGTTAAGGTTGATAGTGAAAAAGACCTTGAAAAAGATTTGAAAGATCAAAAAATCTTTGGAGTAGCTATTATTGATAAAGACTTTTCAAAAGATGCTATGAGTAAAACACAAAAAGTAGTTATGGATAGTAAAAAAGAAGAAATGCAACAAAAAGTTGCTTCAGGTGAAATTCCGCCACAAGTGGTTCAACAAATGAAACAAAAAATGGGGAATCAACAAGTAGAGGTTAAGCAGGCTAAATTTAAAACGATTGTAAGTGAAGGATCAAGCTTACAAGGTTCACAAATTGCATCAGCTGTGTTAACTGGTATGGGTGATAATATTAATGCTCAAATTACGAAGCAAAGTTTGGAAACATTAACGAGTCAAAATGTTAAAGTCAATGCCGCGGACATCAATGGTTTGACGAATCCAGTAAAAGTGGATAATGAAAAACTTAATAAAGTTAAAGATCACCAAGCAGGTGGTAATGCACCATTCCTAATGTTTATGCCAATTTGGATAGGTTCAATCGTAACGTCTATCTTATTGTTCTTTGCATTTAGAACTAGTAACAATATCGTCGTGCAACATCGTATCATTGCTTCAATTGGACAGATGATATTTGCAGTTGTTGCAGCATTTGCAGGTAGCTTTGTTTATATTTATTTCATGCAAGGCGTTCAAAGATTTGATTTTGACCATCCAAATCGTATCGCAATTTTTGTAGCATTTGCGATTCTTGGTTTCGTGGGCCTTATTTTAGGTGTTATGGTATGGCTAGGTATGAAGTCAGTTCCAATTTTCTTCATTTTAATGTTCTTTAGTATGCAACTTGTAACGTTACCTAAACAAATGTTGCCTGAAAGTTATCAAAAATATGTATATGATTGGAATCCATTCACACACTATGCAACAAGTGTAAGAGAACTATTATACTTGAATCATCATATTGAATTAAATAGTACAATGTGGATGTTTATAGGGTTTATGATTTTTGGCGCTGTATCAAGTTTAGTTTCAGCTATTGTTAGAAAACATAGCACAAAACGTACTGAAGTGCCGTCATAATTTAATAAATAGAAATAATAGCTATACAAGACGTTTGTAGCGAGCGTCATGGTATAGCTATTTTATTTGTATAGCGCTTGATGTAAAGTTATTTTAGCTGTCATACTATGTGCTAAACCAAATTCAGTTGTGTCATATCTTCGCTTTTTTGTCACTGTTATAATAGGTATAATCGGATATAATGAAAAGGTGAGGGAGGATTCAAAATGCGTAGGTTATTATATTCATTTCTTTTTTATATGATCATAGGTTTATTTAGTGGCTTTTTCTATAGAGAGCTAACAAAAGCATATGATTTTACTGGTACAACACAATTATCACTTGTACACACACATACACTTATTTTAGGTATGTTTATGTTTTTAATATTATTACCATTGGAGAAGTTATTTAAATTATCAAGTTACTACTTATTTAACTGGTTCTTCTATGTATATAACATAGGTGTTATCGTTACTATAGGTATGATGGTGACAAAAGGATTCTTCCAAGTCACTGGTAAATCATACTCTCCAGAAGCATTTGCAGGCTTTGCAGGTATTGGGCACACAGGTATGCTTGCAGGTTTATTGTTGCTATTTTTCCTTTTAAGACAAGCAATTCTTAAAGAACCACGTGATGAGTCTTTTAAAAAATAATATAACTAGAACTAAAAAATATACACATCTTTCAAAGGAACATTGTTGTTTCTTACTTTGAAAGGTGTGTTTTTATATTGTGATGGGATAGTTATTGATAATTCATGGCTAACTATGCGATTTATTTTAACAATATAAATATTAATAGTATAATGGCTTTAAATGATAATAATTATCAATTTGAGCACGTTAATGAAAGAAATGAATATAGAGAGTCATAGGAGGCACATAATGAAAGATGTTACAATCATTGGTGGCGGTCCGTCTGGTTTGTATGCAAGCTTTTATGCTGGATTGCGAGATATGTCTGTAAGATTGATAGATGTTCAATCTGAATTAGGGGGTAAGATGAGAATTTACCCTGAAAAAATTATTTGGGATATTGGCGGCATTGCGCCAAAACCTTGTCATGAAATTTTAAAAGATACAATTAAGCAAGGATTATATTTTAAACCGGAAGTTCATTTGAATGAACGTGTGGTAGATATTAGGAAAAAGGCAGAACGTCATTTCGAAGTTGAAACAGAAGCGGGAGAAATATATACATCGAAAGCAGTTATCATTGCAATTGGTGCGGGTATTATTAATCCAAAACAATTAGATGTTAAAGGTGTAGAGAGATATCAATTAACTAATTTACATTATGTTGTACAAAGTTACAGACGTTTCAAAGATAAAGATGTATTAATATCAGGTGGAGGAAATACAGCATTAGATTGGGCGTATGATATTGCCAAGATTGCTAAAAGCGTGACAGTTGTTTATCGAAAAGAAGATGTAAGTGGTCATGAAGCGATGAAAACGTTGGTGACAGATTTAAATGTGAAACTATGCCCAAAAACACGTATTAAATACTTGGTCGGCAATGATGATGAAACGCATATAAGTGAAGTTGTTTTGGAACATGTTGAAAGTGGCGATAGGCATACAGTTAAATTTGACGATGTCATTATTAGTCATGGGTTTGATCGTTGTAATACATTATTGAGTGAAACATCTTCAAAGCTAGATATGCATGATGATTGTCGTGTTAAAGGATTTGGTAATACGACAACTAGTATACCTGGTATCTATGCGTGTGGAGATATTGTTTATCATGATGCAAAATCACATCTAATTGCAAGTGCATTTAGTGATGGTGCAAATGCAGCGAACCTTGCTAAAACATATATCCAACCAGATGCGAATGCAGAGGGTTATGTTTCAAGTCATCATGAAGTGTTTAAAGAAGCGAATAAGACTATTGTAAATAAACATTTATACTAGGTTGATATATTGTGTGATGAAAAGTGGGGTAAATAATGGTTAAAGTGACATATGATATTCCGACTTGCGAGGATTATTGCGCATTAAGGATTAACGCAGGTATGAGTCCAAAGACGCGCGAAGCAGCTGAAAAAGGATTACCTAATGCCTTATTTACAGTAACCTTGTATGATAAAGATCGGTTAATTGGTATGGGTAGAGTGATTGGCGATGGCGGAACTGTTTTTCAAATTGTTGATATTGCAGTTTTGAAAAGTTACCAAGGTCAAGGTTACGGCAGTCTAATTATGGAGCATATTATGCAATATATTAAAGGTGTGGCTGTTGAGAGTACATACGTTAGTCTGATTGCAGACTACCCAGCGGATAAATTATATACAAAATTTGGATTTATACCTACCGAACCAGATTCAGGCGGTATGTATATCAAATACTAAATTAAAAAAGACATCTCGCATAACGGGATGTCTTTTTCATGAATACTATTTATCTACACCGAAATCGATAACAATGCGCCCTTTATTTTCATGTTTAATTACTTTGTTAAGTTGTTCTGGAAGTTCATCAAATGTAATAACTTGCTTGATCTCATGTAAATTTTCAGGCATTAAATCTTTTGCGAGACGACGCCAAACGCGCTGTCTTAATTTCATAGCAGTAAATACCGAGTCAATTCCTAAAATGTTTACACCTCTTAAAATGTGAGGGAATACAGAATTAGTATAAGTATTACCGGCAGTCATACCAATAACTGCAATTGACCCACTATGATTTAAACGCTTTGTAACATAATTAATACCTTCGCCACCAACAGGGTCTACACAAGCTTGCCAAGTTGATGATGCGAGTGGCTTTTTATGATCATCTTCAACAGGAAGTCGATCGATAACTTCTTTGGCACCAAGTTCAAGTAATTGATCGCTAACATCTTGTTTACCTGTACTTGCGATAACTTTATAACCAAGTTCATTAAGCATGAGTACTGCTAAAGTACCGACACCACCTGAAGCACCGCGAACGAGTACAGGACCATCTTCAATATTCATTCCAACTTTTTCAAGTCTTTCAATTGCTAAACCGGCAGTATAACCAGCTGTGCCATATATCATTGATTCTTCTAATGTTAAAGTATCAGGAAGCTTGATAATCCATTCTGATTTTACACGCGCATATTCACTAAAACCGCCATAATGGCTGACACCTAGGTCATAACTCGTTACAATTACTTGTTCTCCTTTTTCAAAGCCTGGTGCTTCGGATTCAACAATTGTTCCAGCTAAATCTATTCCTGGAATCATAGGATACGATTTTACGACTGCATTATGATCTTGAGTCGCTAAAGCATCTTTATAATTTATACCAGAGTAATGTACTTTAATCAGCACATCTCCTTTAGGTAAATCAGTAGGCGATAATTGTTTGAAAGTTGGTGTCACTTTACCACTCTCATCTTTATCAATTACAAACGCTTTAAATGTTTCTATCACAACGATACATCCTCTCTTTTTCTCTTTTGAAAATACGGCCATTTTACTGGAATAAATGTATCATTTATTGATGTTACACACAATCAATACAATTTGTAATTGATTTGTGTTAATGTATTTTTAAATAGTTTTGGCTGAAAAATAACATAAGTAATATTTTGATTCGATCACTGTTTATTGGAGGATTTATATGGCTGGGATAATCAAAGAAATTTCAGAACAAAATGCTAGTGAATTAGTTGAATTAGCAACTAGAACATTTTATGACACGTTTGGTTCTTACTATGATGACAAAGATTTTGATCAATTTTTTAAAGACAATTATACTGTAGAAAAATTTACACAAGAGATTAACCATGTAGATTCATTTCATTATTTTTATCAAGAAGATGGTGCGAATGTTGGTTATATAAAGATGAATATTAATAGTGCTCAAACTGAAGAAATGGGGGAGGCCTATTTAGAAGTGCAGCGCATATATTTTTTGAAAGACTTTCAAGGTGGCGGAAGAGGTTCACAATTGATAGAATTGGCCGAAAAAATTGCTCAAGAACATAATAAACATAAAATTTGGCTAGGAGTTTGGGAGCATAATCCTCGTGCTCAAGCATTTTATAAACGTCATGGATTTAAAGTGGTTGGTGAACATCATTTTCAAACAGGTGATGTAACGGATACAGATTTAATTATGGAAAAAGAGTTATAATGATTGTTTTTGCAGCAGATAAAATGAAATCATAGTAATAAATATTGTGTATACCTTGAAATGCTAAATGCGTAATGAATTGTTAAAGTAAAATAATTAAATTTATAGAAAACATAAAATTCACAAAAATTAAATAATAATGAACAAAAATTAGGGTATAATAAAAAGAACCTTAGATTGTAGTTATGGATATTGTGATAATTCAGATCATATTAATGTTGACGTCTTTGGTAACAAGCCATGAAAAGATACACATGGTAGATATGTATTTCAAGATTATTCAATGAATATCGAATTATAGGAGGAGATATGTATGAAAAGATTAGTTACAGGGTTACTAGCATTATCATTATTTTTAGCTGCATGTGGTCAAGATAGTGACCAACAAAAAGACGGTAATAAAGAAAAAGATGATAAAGCGAAAACTGAACAACAAGATAAAAAAACAAATGATTCATCTAAAGATAAGAAAGATAATAAAGATGATAGTAAAGACGTAAACAAAGATAATAAAGATAATAGTGCAAACGATAACCAGCAACAATCTAATTCAAATGCAACAAACAATGACCAAAACCAAACAAATAATAACCAATCAAGTAATAACCAAGCGAATAATAATCAAAAATCAAGTTACGTTGCACCATATTATGGACAAAATGCCGCGCCGGTTGCACGTCAAATTTATCCGTTTAATGGAAATAAAAATCAAGCTTTACAGCAATTGCCAAATTTCCAAACAGCTTTAAATGCGGCTAATAATGAAGCAAATAAATTTGGTAGTAATAATAAAGTGTATAATGATTATTCTATTGAAGAACATAATGGCAACTATAAGTATGTGTTTAGTTTTAAAGACCCAAATGCAAATGGAAAATATTCAATTGTAACGGTTGATTATACTGGACAAGCAATGGTTACTGATCCAAACTACCAACAATAATGTTAATATAACTATGATGCAAGTTAAAAAATAAAACGGTAAACTCTATAATATGAATTAGGGTTTACCGTTTTTTGCGTATTTTAAAGTATCAAAGTTTACGTTTTATAGTACTTTTAAACCTCATTCACAGCCACTGAGAAATTTAAACACTATTGATTAGATGTCATCTTAGACAATATAAGTTGTGAAATAGATTCTAATGGTTGTTCTTTATGTTGTATTTGTGGATATTTAATCACTGGTATTGCCTGGGAAATTAAATTATTAATTAATAATTGTCGGTCTGTATACCAAATTTTTGATAGATGACGCCAAATATCTTCGTTAACACCTTGAGACTCAATGTATTGACTGTGATTTGGAGTGTATAATGCTACTGTTTTGTCTATAGCCATCGCATCAAATATTATATTTGAGTAATCAGTGATAACGACATCAGACATTAGAATTAAGTCTTGAGCACTAAGATACTTTGGTGCAACAAGCGCCTCTTCTGGTAAGATCGCTTCATCAACACCCTGAACCACAACATGATAGGCTTTGAATAAAGCATCTGATAGTGGTAATTGTTGCGCACTCACTAATCCAATAGGTGCGTATAATAAAACTGGTTTTTGATCATTTATTTTAAACGATTTCTTAAACTGTTGTTGAGTAGTACTTTCGTTACTCTTTTGTAGTAAATATTGGTGTTTAGGATTACCATAAGCCAATACATTTGCTTGGTGACTAGGAAAAGCCGTTTGATAAAAGTGGCTAATATCATCAGCAGAATGTATAACATAATCGAATTGCAACCAGCGATTATACCTTTTAGCACGATAAAAAGGTGTTTCTATATTTTTAATAGGCTCTTTACTATCTAAAAATAATTGCATTATTGGTGTGCCTTGATGTAATTGAATTAAAGTACCGTTTGGTTGTAACGTTTCAGGTATATCATTTTCAACTATAACTACGCGTGCGCTGTTAATCAATTCGTCAGCTTTTTCAGACTTAGGTGATATGAAATGTGGTCCGCGACGATCGTCAGTAACAAAATAACAGGCAGTCATTGGATTATGTTTAACGAAGTAAGTAAATAAATATTTTGAATTACCTATATATTGATGATGATCACCGATAAAAACGATGTGATCTTTTAAAACGTTTGGTTGCTTCGTATACAGGCCGAAGTTTTGTAATTGTTTGTTATCAGCACGTTGCTTTGCTATTTTATATAACCATTTAGGTAGCATAAACTTGGTAGAATACAACCAATTATCTGGCGAATTAAGTTGTTCTGAATCCTCGATAAAAAGGTTGCGAAAAGGTATAGGATGATGATCAATATAAGCCATTTTATTCAAATAAAACTGAGACATCATATCAAAATCTTCAATAGTTTTAATAGTTTCCCATATTGAAGCACTTGTTGCTATAGGGGCTTTAAAATCAAAAACGACATGACCATCGATTGATAAATCACCTTTCAGAAGTGTCAATAAAGCTAAATCGAAAATCGTTTCTACAGAGTAATAATGTATTAAATCAAGAGTCTGTTGAATCGCATATATCAGGTTAGGATAATAATTATTGTTTTGAGCCCAATCGGCAATGTTGATCGATGATTGACCGAAATAGTGACAATCATTTTTGTATTGTCCATCCACAGTATAATCAACCACGATAGACTTAGGATATAATTGAACCGCATCTAACATCGATTGATAAATCATTATCTCATTGGCATATGGAACGACATGTGTATAACCTTCAGACTGAGCTTTCATTAATTGAGATTCAAACTTTTGCATATTAGAAACATTTATCTGTTTAATCATTGCTATAACTTCCATTCCTCATCGTAGTATCTTCCTTATTTTAGCACGGTCTTATGTAAAATTCATGAATAGTATAAGTTACTTCATTACATTAAGTACAATTCATTTTGATGAACAGATTTAAAATGAAAAATAAAACAATTAAATAGGAAAGTGATATTGTTAATAGTCTGAAAAAATGGTATATTTTAATTGTGAAAAAAATCACATTAATCTCACTGTTCTGTAAAATGTTATCGATAACAAAATGCTATAGCCAGAGCATGATTTTAATGAAGCAATTACACTACTACTTTATGGAAAGAAGAGTCAGCCTATGTTAGTAAATACGTTTAACCCATTTGATAATTTATTATTATCGTCTTTAATTGCAGCAATACCGATTGTACTGTTTTTACTATGTTTAACTGTTTTTAAAATGAAAGGTATTTATGCAGCTATTACAACACTTGTTGTAACATTACTAATTGCAATACCATTTTTCAAATTGCCAGTTGGTATCGCTTCTGGTGCAGTAGTCGAAGGTTTCTTCCAAGGTATCATTCCGATTGGCTATATCGTTATGATGGCAGTATTGTTATACAAAATTACTGTTGAATCTGGACAATTTTTAACAATTCAAGATAGTATTACAAATATTTCACAAGACCAACGTATTCAAGTTTTACTTATTGGATTTGCATTCAACGCATTTTTAGAAGGTGCAGCAGGATTTGGTGTACCAATTGCAATTTGTGCACTTTTATTAACACAATTAGGATTTAATCCATTAAAAGCTGCGATGTTATGTTTAGTCGCAAATGCAGCGTCTGGTGCTTTTGGTGCGATTGGTATCCCTGTAGGTGTTGTAGAAACGTTGAAATTACCTGGAGATGTTTCAGTATTAGGTGTTTCTCAATCAGCAACTTTAACATTGGCAATCATAAATTTCATTATTCCATTCTTACTTATCTTTATTATTGATGGTTTTAGAGGTGTTAAAGAAACATTACCAGCAATTTTAGTAGTTTCAATCACTTATACACTTACTCAAGGATTATTAACTGTATTCAGTGGACCTGAATTAGCAGATATTATTCCACCGTTATTAACAATGTTAGCATTAGCAGTATTTTCTAAAAAATTCCAACCAAAACACATTTATCGTGTTAATAAAGATGAAGAAATTGAACCTGCAAAAGCACATTCTGCAAAAGCAGTATTACATGCATGGAGCCCATTCATTGTATTAACAGTCATTGTAATGATTTGGAGTGCGCCATTCTTTAAAAACTTATTCTTACCAAATGGTGCTTTATCATCATTAGTATTTAAATTCAACTTACCTGGAACAATCAGCGAAGTTACGCATAAACCATTAGTATTGACTTTAAATATTATTGGACAAACAGGTACAGCTATTTTATTAACTATTATTATTACAATTTTAATGTCTAAAAAGGTTAACTTTAAAGATGCAGGTAGATTATTCGGCGTTACATTTAAAGAGTTGTGGTTACCAGTTCTTACAATTTGTTTCATCTTAGCAATTTCTAAAATCACAACTTATGGTGGTTTAAGTGCAGCAATGGGTCAAGGTATTGCTAAAGCAGGTAATGTCTTCCCAGTTCTATCACCAATTTTAGGTTGGATAGGTGTGTTTATGACAGGATCAGTTGTAAATAACAACTCATTATTTGCACCAATTCAAGCTTCTGTTGCACAACAAATTGGAACAAGTGGTTCACTTCTTGTATCTGCTAATACAGTTGGTGGTGTAGCGGCAAAATTGATTTCACCACAATCAATTGCAATTGCAACTGCAGCAGTAAAACAAGTTGGTAAGGAATCAGAATTATTAAAAATGACATTGAAATACAGTGTATGTTTACTAATATTCATCTGTATTTGGACTTTCATCTTGTCATTATTATAAAAAAACGTATTTCAAAATATAAATATACAGAAGGTGAGATGTTTTCTAACATCTCATCTTTTTTTTATGGATCATTAATGAAAGAAGTTTGACATTATAATAATGGTAGCGCTTTATGTTAAAATGAATAGTGAGTAATCAGCAATCAAATTAAATTGGTTGATAGCTGTTAAGGTTTGTGGTTTTGTCTTTGTGCTATCGCACATAAAGTATATAATTAAAGTAGTTTCGTTATTATAAAATATTAATATACATAGTAGATAGTAATAGAGCATCATCATGGGAACCTATTGAGACACTTATTGATTTAAAGTGGTATTAATATGTCGTATTTCTCGAACGTTCCATTATTCATTTTAAAAAGGGGGACTGTATTTGTTATGACAACACAACATAGCAAAACAGATGTCATCTTAATTGGTGGCGGTATTATGAGTGCAACATTAGGAACATTACTTAAAGAATTATCACCTGAGAAAAATATTAAAGTGTTTGAAAAATTAGCACAACCTGGCGAAGAGAGTTCAAATGTATGGAATAATGCCGGTACAGGGCATTCAGCACTTTGCGAGTTGAACTATACAAAAGAAGGTAAGGATGGCACAGTTGATTGTAGTAAAGCAATTAAGATAAATGAGCAGTACCAAATTTCAAAACAGTTTTGGGCATATTTAGTTAAAACAGGACAATTAGATAACCCAGATCGCTTTATTCAAGCGGTGCCACACATGAGTTTTGTCATTGGCGAAGATAATGTAGCTTTTATAAAAAGTCGTGTTGCAACGTTAAAGAAAAGTATTTTATTCGAAAAAATGAAATTATCGCAAGATGAAGAAGAAATGAAATCTTGGGTACCGTTAATGATTGAAGGTCGTAAGTCTGATGAACCAATTGCTTTAACTTATGATGAAACTGGTACAGATGTTAACTTTGGTGCGTTAACTGCAAAGTTATTTGATAATTTAGAGCAACGTGGTGTGGGAATTCAATATAAGCAGAATGTATTAGACATCAAGAAACAGAAATCTGGGGTATGGCTAGTTAAAGTTAAAGATTTAGAAACTAATGAAACGACAACATATGAATCTGATTTTGTATTTATTGGTGCTGGCGGTGCGAGTTTACCATTACTCCAAAAGACTGGGATTAAACAATCAAAACATATTGGTGGTTTCCCGGTAAGTGGATTATTCCTGCGCTGTACAAATCAAGAAGTGATTGATCGTCATCATGCTAAAGTGTACGGAAAAGCAGCAGTGGGTGCGCCACCAATGTCAGTGCCGCACTTAGATACACGTTTTGTAGACGGCAAGCGTTCATTGTTATTTGGTCCATTTGCAGGTTTCTCACCTAAATTTTTAAAAACAGGTTCACATATGGATTTAATTAAATCGGTTAAACCAAATAATATCGTGACGATGTTATCTGCAGGTATCAAAGAAATGAGTCTTACGAAGTATTTAGTGTCACAATTGATGTTATCTAATGATGAGCGTATGGATGATTTAAGAGTCTTTTTCCCAAATGCTAAAAATGAAGATTGGGAAGTGATTACAGCAGGGCAACGTGTCCAAGTAATCAAGGATACTGAGGATTCTAAAGGTAACTTACAATTTGGTACTGAAGTTATTACGTCAGATGATGGCACATTAGCTGCATTACTTGGTGCATCACCTGGTGCGTCAACAGCTGTAGATATTATGTTTGATGTTTTACAGAGATGCTATCGTGATGAATTCAAAGGATGGGAACCAAAGATTAAAGAAATGGTGCCGTCATTTGGTTATCGCTTAACAGATCATGAGGATTTATATCATAAAATTAATGAAGAAGTAACTAAGTATTTACAAGTTAAATAATAAACGAAACGGTAATGTCTTTTTTAATGTGATAGACATTACCGTTTTTTAGTGGTTAATAAAAATCATTTTAATTGTTTCAGTTGCTTGTTAATAGTGTCTACGTAGTTCTTGTTTTTAAAGAATTGAATTATCCAAATTAATACATAAACCACAATGAAGATAATTGTGAATATGATTAGATAATGCACTGTTAGTGGAAACCAACCGGCAAGCATTGCTAAAGGCAAGAATCCGACATACGTTGTTATGAAATGCATTATAGTTGCTTTAGTAATGCTCCAATCTGTGTATTTAAAGATAAAATCTCCAAGGAAAAAGACGACGCCTATGAGTAACCATAAAATGATAGAAATCAACATTACGGTAGTTTCTGTGAAATGCGTATAATACAATATGCCAATAGTTGATTGTGGGTTCAGTGGATAATATTTGCCGTCTGCAAATAACATACTAAAGAACAGTGAAAGGGACAAACCAATGATTAAGCTAATAAATAATGAGTTTTTCAAATTTTTCATATTGATAAGCGCTCCTTTATAGATTTTAAATAACGTCTAGAAGAATAGGTGTAGTGTGCATCTTTAAGATACATACGTATAAGTCCATTTGGCTCTAATAATAATTTTTCAATGTAATACTTGTTGACGATTTCTGATTTGGAAATGCGAATGAAATGTTGTGGTAACTGTTTTTCTAGTTCATAAAGTCGTAATTTTAGTTTGAATTTTTGATTGCTTGTAATGGCTGTTACATTTTTATTAATAACTTGGAATGTTATAACATCTGATACATTAATGATATGGATTTCTTTGTCTATGTATCCGACTAATGTATGTGATTTGTCTAAATCATTGACTGCATTAATAATACTTTGAACGTTATCATTCATTTTAGGTGCATGTATATCAATATAAGATTCCGTCTCATTTGCATTGATAAATAAATTGAGTTTCATCATAGGTTAATGCCTCCTTCAAAATTATTAAACCATAAATGACCATCGATATATTTAAATTTTGTTGAATGGTAGAAATTAAATGTTAAGTGGCTAGAAAGCGCTAATCAATATAAAAGATACCTCCTGAAATAAAAACAGAAATGTTTTTTCAGGAGGTAGAGATTAAAGTGAATTATTTGGCAGTGTAATAGTAAAGGTGGTTACATACTCGTTACTTTGTGTGAATTGGATTGTACCATGATGCAATTCAATGATGGATTTTGTAATTGCAAGACCTAAACCATTGCTATTATCATGTTTGCTCACTTTATAAAAACGTTCAAATAAACGTGCTTCAGCTTGTGGACTAATTGGTGAACCATCATTACTTATTGTGAAAATGATATTGTTGTGACTATGTTGCAAAGCGATGTCAATGGCACCACCAACATCTGTATACTTAATAGCATTTATTAATAAATTACTCAATGCTTGATGTAACAAACGTTGATTTCCTAGGAAATTGATTGATTCTAGGTCAGCTAAAATGATTAACGACTTTTCATCAGCAGCAAATTGTTCATGTCGAATGATATCTTTAATGAGTTGATTGACTTGAATCTTATCATCGAATAATAAATGTTGGTGATTATCTAATTCGGATAAGAGCAACAATTCAGTTGTTAATCCGCTCAGCTGCGTTGTAATGGTATAGATATCATTTATATATTGTTGTCTTAATGTTTTATCAGAAGTTTGTTGTAACTCGCTTAATAAATGATGAATATGTGTTAATGGTGTTTTGATTTCATGAGATACATTTTGTACAAAATGCTGCCTCATTTGATCAACTTGTCCCAATGACTCTCTCATCTTATTAAAGTGATACTGTAATGTTCCAATTTCATCTTTGCGTGTTTGTTTGATAGGTGTTTCAAAATCACCATCAATTAAGCGTTCGGTCGCTAGCTTTAACTTTTTTACTGGACGAATGATTGAATAGGTTGATGCGATAACTAATGAAATCGAGATAAATAATAACAACATTAACAAGACGGCTAAGAATGTTCTAAACTCGCTAAATGTTTCTCCAATATCTGGACGCATAAATACTGCTATTGAACCGTCTTTTGTCTTAAAGTTAATACCAACAGTATTATCTGTTACATTGTCGAAAAATCCAGTTACGAATAATGCGAATGGTTTATCTTTAATACCATGGTAATCTTGATTATTTAATACGTTGTTAATAGCATTTTGTGATAAAGTATCTTCTCTAAATGGCTCCCCATAAAATGTCTTATGACCTTTTTGATCAATGGTCATTATTTGGTAATTCATTTGCCCTAAATGTTTGAAATATTGTTGAATGTGCGTTGGTTTAGCTGATTGTTCATATTGTCTTGCTTCTTTAAGCGTCTTCATGATTTTCGCGTCATTAGATGCTTTTAAATTATAATGATAGTAAACATTTGTTAATACAAAACTTATTAATGCACTAAATAAAATAACCGTAATGGAATAAATCGCAATTCTAGCATAGAGTGTTTTAAACATGATTCTCCACCTTATAGCCTTGTCCTCTTACTGTTTCAATTGTAAGTGTGGCATTTAATTTTTTTAATCTTTGGCGTAGTCGCTTAATATGAACGTCAACTGTTCGCTCATCTCCTTCATAATCATAGCCCCAAATTTTTTCTATTATTTGTTCACGAGTAAAGATTTGCTTAGGACGTGCTGCAAGCATAAATAATAATTGAAATTCCTTGTTCGGTAACGTCATCGTTTTATTAGATACTTGGAGTTCCAAATAGGATTGGTTTAGCGTTAAGTTGCCAATAGTCATTTCTGAATTTGAATTGATATTATATCGACGTAATACAGCACGAATTCTAAAAATAAGTTCCTTAACCTCAAAGGGTTTGGTTACATAATCGTCAGTACCGCTTATAAACGCACGCTCTTTGTCACTAAGTGCATCCCGCGCTGTTAACATAATAACTGGTATATCATAATCATTTTTTAATGTATTACATAATTGAAAGCCGTCCATACCATCCATCATAATATCTACCACTGCAATATCGACACGCTGTTTTTCTAAAAGTTTTAATGCAGCTTCACCACTTGGTTGTGTGTATGCATCAATGTGCTCTGTTTGTAAATGGCTAGCTATATAATTTAGGATTCGAGGATCGTCATCGACAACAAGACATTGCACCATAGCTATAAACTCCCTTATCTTTTTCATTTATTATACATGTAAAATATTTTTGCGTAAAAAAACAATTGTTCATATTGAGTTCATATTTCAACCTTATACTGACGCTAAAGAAGAAATAGGGAGAAGTGAATCGATATGAAATTAGCGATAAAAGAGATTATGTTTTACAAATTTCGTTATATTTTAATCACATTAATCATTCTTTTATTAAGTATTATGGTGTTATTTATTAGTGGTTTAGCTCAAGGGCTTGGTAGGGAGAATATTTCGTTATTTGAACACTTTGATAATGATGAATATGTTGTTCAAAAAATGAAAGAGCCGCAAATTGAGAAATCGCAACTTAGTGATACGCAACAGAATCAAATTAAAAAGGTAATTCATCAAGAACCATATAAAATGAATATTCAAACATTGAAATTATCTAATAAAGAACAAGATGTGATTACAATGAATGACGTTAAACAACAACGCATACAACTTAAAAAAGGTGATTATCCTAAAAATGCTCATGAGGTCGCTATTAATGATAAGTTAGCTGCAGACAACATTAGAGTCGGGGATAGATTACATTTTAAAAATAATTCAACTAGTTATAGAGTTTCTGGTATTTTAAACGACACAATGTATGCGCATAGTTCCATTGTGCTATTGAACGATAACGGATTTAATGCATTGAATAAGGTTAATACGGCATTTTATCCAGTGAAAAATTTAACACAACAACAACGTGATGAGCTTAATAAAATAAATGACGTTCAAGTTGTGAGTGAAAAAGATTTAACAGGTAATATTGCGAGTTATCAAGCAGAGCAAGCACCGTTAAATATGATGATTGTTAGTTTGTTTGCTATTACAGCAATCGTTCTAAGTGCATTTTTCTATGTTATGACGATTCAAAAAATATCACAAATTGGCATTTTGAAAGCAATTGGTATTAAGACAAGACATTTATTGAGTGCGTTAGTTTTACAAATTTTAACACTAACAATAATTGGGGTAGGTATTGCTGTGATCATCATAGTAGGACTATCATTTATGATGCCGGTAACGATGCCTTTTTACTTAACAACGCAAAATATTTTATTAATGGTGGGGATATTTATATTAGTAGCGATTTTAGGTGCCTCACTATCATTTATCAAATTATTTAAAGTGGATCCTATCGAAGCAATTGGAGGTGCAGAATAATGGCATTAGTCGTTGAAGATATCGTCAAAAATTTCGGAGAAGGTTTGTCTGAAACAAAAGTTTTAAAAGGTATTAATTTTGAAGTGGAACAAGGGGAATTTGTCATTTTAAATGGTGCCTCTGGTTCTGGGAAAACAACATTGCTAACGATATTAGGCGGATTGTTAAGTCAAACGAGTGGTACAGTGCTTTACAATGATGCGCCATTGTTTGATAAACAGCATCGTCCTAGTGATTTACGATTGGAAGATATTGGTTTTATTTTTCAATCTTCACATTTAGTTCCTTATTTAAAAGTGATAGAGCAATTGACACTCGTAGGTCAAGAAGCGGGAATGACCAAACAACAAAGTTCAACAAGAGCAATACAACTTTTGAAAAATATTGGTTTAGAAGATCGCTTGAATGTATATCCGCATCAGTTATCTGGCGGTGAAAAGCAACGTGTTGCGATTATGAGAGCATTTATGAATAATCCGAAAATCATTTTAGCAGATGAGCCCACAGCAAGTTTAGATGCCGATAGAGCAACAAAAGTTGTTGAGATGATACGTCAACAAATTAAAGAACAACAAATGATTGGTATTATGATTACACACGATCGAAGATTATTTGAATATGCAGATCGAGTGATTGAATTAGAAGATGGCAAAATAACTGATTAGTGGCTTGTAAAGACGCTAAATGTTAATGATTTAAGACATAGTAGTATAAAAGTTAGATAACAGAATACGATTTGGGTTTACAAAAAACAGGCTGGGACATTAAGTTCTTAGGCAATGTAAAAAAGCTGATTTCTATTAATTAT